>CABFVV010000011.1_pt1 | contig 130715 bp, 124 predicted proteins | sample 8864751 | NCBI WGS metagenome assembly CABFVV01 (sample SAMEA5735770, study PRJEB23740) | soil metagenome | biome: forest; feature: forest soil; material: soil | place: USA | collected 2013-10-13 | depth 0.1 m | reverse complement strand
CATACGATGCCATCGCACGGTATAGCTTCAACATCTGAAAGGCAAAAAAACACCCCTTCAAGAGGGGTGTTCGAAGTGAATTCCGCTCAGCGTTACAGAACTATGTATTCCTTGCTGGGGGGAATAAGCTCAGGCCGGGTTTATTTACAGAACCAATACCGTTCAGCTCGAAACGTACGCTACATAAGGCCCCGTGCCCCCACCCGTGGACGCCTTGCCCGAAATGCCGTAGTACACGTGCCGGCCATAGAAGAACGGCATGCCGAAGTCGAACTGCCGCGACAAGTAGATACCGAGGTTATTGAACGCGTAATTCCCCGACGCGTTCAGCGTCGCTCCGTTTGCGATATTGAAACCGAGTGAGACACTCGCCGGACTGGTTGCCACCAGCGTTGACGTCCGCCCCACCGTCGTCGTCGGGATGTAGTATCCGGACGCGCTGTCAATCGGGATCGTCAAGTCGGGGAAGAACAACACCGTCGATCCGGAATCGAAGAACGTCTTCGTCAGCGTGGTGCCGCCGTAGCTCGACGCGAAGTCGCCGTTCCCGTTCGTCCTGATCAGCGTGGCGCTCGTGCCGTTCAACACGTTGTTGGCTTGCGTGTCGATACCGAACACCAGCGTACCTTGAGCCGTCGCGCTGCCGCTGTCGGAAATCTGGCCCATCTCCAGAATCACACCGTTGTTATCCTGCCCGAACTTTGTGACCGGATTGGTGATCTGTCCGGTTACGAGCACCGAGGTGGCCGTGCCGGCGTTGGTGTAGTAGAACGCCGACACCGCTGCGTTCTGGCATGCCATGCCGCAGTCATTCGGGCTCACGCCGATGCCGAGGATGCCGTTTGCGCCGATATCGGTCGTGGTGACCAGGGGGCGGCCAACCTGGCACTCGGTCGGCGCGGCCACGGTCAGTGCCGAATCGCCGATCACGTGGATGGGTACTTTCTGTGCAATCTCGCCCGAAAGCGCTACGTCCGCATAGTGGACGGAACCCCATGCGTAGCCGCTGCCGAACAACGCACATTCGGCGAGCGGCAGACCGCTCGGCTGGGCGAGTTCGGGTGCGAGCGCACTGAATGTGGCGGCCGGAATGGCTGAGCGAACCAGGCGCAATCCAAACGACGCGGTATCGACGATCACATTCGGGATCGTCGCGCAGTTGGCGGTGGCGTTGGTACTGTCGGTACAGATCGTGACGCTGACCATGGGCTGATTGTGGATGCCCGTTTGGCTGACCGTCACCGCTATCGTATTGCCGGGACCAACTGCAGTAGGCACCGCCGACGCATCCACCGCGAGGACGTTGGACGAAGAACCTGTTCCGCTCGACGTCGCCGGCGAACTTCCGCCGCCCGGTGCGTTTATCGATGTGTTGCTGTTGGTTCCACTGTTGCTACCCCCGCTACCGCCCCCACCGCAGCCGGCCAGACTCAGCCCGAGCGCCGCGGCAATGATCCATGCGATTTTGCGCACTTTTATTCTCTCGATTGATTTTTAACAGACTTACTTGATGTCGTTAGCGCTAACGCCTTGCGGCAACGCTTGCGGCAGATAGGCTCGACCCACGAAGGCGCCCATATGGCCGCCCGTTTCAACGACCAGAGCCGACTGACGCACGACGGCTGCGCCATAGCCGCCGCCTTGCGCTGCGTGCGCGTCGGTGAGTCCCTGCACGTAAGACGGGAAGTAAGTGGCGAGCAACGTGTTGAGCGGCGGCATGGCGGGGCCTTCCCAGCTCAACGCAAACACGGTGTTGCCTGCCGCGATGTACTCGTTTACGACGGTGCCCGATGCAAGCGTGGTCTGACTCACGGTGTAAGTGGGCGAAGCCGCATTGGCGCTTGCAGCAAAGCGGGTCACCGCGCTGCCGCCCTGACTGGCCGCCCCTGCGCTGGTACTGCTGGCGGTCACGGGGTAGGTCGGTGCGCCGCCTAACCCTGCATACGCCGGAGCGACCGTGGTGAACGAGGCCGCGGCCACCACGAGCATTCGAAATTGGCTGATTATCATTTTTTGGTTTTCGACGTTTTTCGGAAAATGCGCGCGAACGTTTCCTCGCGCCCACGCGATATAAATACTAGCGCGCTTCGCTTCGATTAAAACAGACGAATAGCGTGGCGATTCGGGTTCTATTTGAAATTGAAAGGTAAGCCGCGGGAAACTGATAATGCGCAACACGGCGGACTGGCGAGTCCGGGCGCGCCGCGATCTCAAGCCTGTCCGGACGTTGAAATTCTGCCGAGCTTTTCGATCAGCACCGCAACGAAGGTTTCCGTGACGGGCGGCAGGGTCCTGCCGCGCTTCTTGATGAGGGCGATAGGGCGGGTGAACGCGGGATCGTCGATGGGGCGCACGATCAGCTCAGGTTCCGCTCTGACCTCGCGGGCCGACGCCGGCAGGATGGTCACACCGAGCCCCGCGCGCACCATCGCGACCGCGCTCATCATGTAGGTCGGCTCGCACGCGATCTCCGGCATGGCGTGCGCGTCGGCAAACGCGCTGTCAACCACCGCCCGCACGCTCGTGCCCTGCGCGGTGAGCACGAGCGGGACCCTGGCAAGGTCGGCCAGCGTGATGCGTTTGCGGCGCGCCAGCGCATGGCGCTTCGGAAATACCGCCACCAACCGGTCGATGCCCGCATGCAGCACCTCGAAGCTGGCGTCGCCCAGTTCGCCGCCGGTCAGGCCGATATCCACTTCTTCGTTGCGCACCAGCGTGTTGACCATGCTGGCGACCACGTCGCGCACATGAAAGCTCACGCGCGGCACGGTCTTCTTCAGGTCCTGCACAAGTTCCGGCAATACGCTCGCCGCGAAAGTGGGCAAGCACGCGATCCGCACCGTGCCGCTCGATCCCTCGCCGAGCGCACGCGCGTCGATCAGCACGTGCTCCATGTCATGCAGGGATTTTTGCAAGAGCGGCAGCAGTTCGCGGCCGGTCGGCGTCAGTGCGACGTTGCGGCTGTTGCGATCGAACAGGCGCAGGCCGACCGTTTCCTCGAGGCGCCGTATTTGCACCGTCAGGGCCGGTTGAGAGAGATGCAGGCGCGTGGCCGCGCGCGTGAAACTGCCTGTCTGCGCCACGGCGATAAATGCGCGAATGTCTCGAAGGTTCAGATCCATGATGGTTTGTAATAGCTGCGATCAATTCATTTCAATTGATTTATCACCGCCTCGAACTTACGCTGGATCACAGTAAAAAACAACATCGGAGACAAGAACATGCTGCCACTGCTGGGGCTAGCCACCATCGTCGTGCTACTCGGCGCGATTCTGTCGAAACGGATGTCGCCGCTAGTGGCGCTCATCATCGTGCCGCTCGCCGCGTCGCTGATCGGCGGGTTCGGTTTTCAGACAAGCAAATTCGTGATCGACGGGCTCAAGAGCCTCGCGCCCGTCGTCGGCATGTTCGTGTTTGCGATCCTGTACTTCGGTACCATCACCGATGCCGGCACGCTCGATCCGATCATTGACCGCATTCTGCGCGCGGTCGGCACGCGGCCCACACGGATCGTGATGGGCACCACGTTGCTTGCGCTGCTGATTCACCTCGACGGTTCCGGCGCGGTGTGCTTTCTCGTCACGATTCCCGCGATGCTGCCGCTCTACGATCGTTTGAAGATGGACCGGCGCGTGCTGGCCGCGGCCGTTTCGATGGCCGCCGGCATCAATTTTCTGCCGTGGACGGGGCCGATGATCCGCGCGTCGGCCTCGCTGCATCTGCCGATTTCGGCGTTGTTCAACCCGCTAATCCCCGTGCAGTTGATCGGCTTGGTGTTCGTCTTCGGCGTGGCGTTCTGGCTTGGGCGGCGCGAGGAAAAGCGGCTCGGCCTCACTGCCGCGAACGGTTCCGCGCCGATGCCAAAACGCGAGTTGACGCCCGAAGAGCAAGCCTTGCGCCGGCCGAAAAACTTCTGGTTCAACATCGTCCTGACGCTCGTCGTACTCGGCACGATGGTCGTGATGGGCGAGAAGATTCCGCCGGCCATCATGTTCATGGTCGGACTATGCATCGCGTTGATGGTGAACTATCCGAACGTCGACATGCAGCGCAAGCGGATCGACGCTCACGCGCGCGCTGCGTTGATGATGGCCGGCATTCTGCTGGCGGCCGGCGTGTTCACCGGCGTGATGCAGGGCAGCGGCATGCTGAAAGCGATGGCACAGGCGGCAGTCGGCTTCGTGCCGCCCGCCATGGCGGGCCACATCCCCGTCGCGCTCGGGTTGGTGTCGATGCCGTTGAGCATGCTGTTCGATCCGGACTCGTTTTACTTTGGCGTGCTGCCGGTGATTGCCGAAGTGGCCGGCCAACTCGGCGTGCCCGCCGTGCATGTCGGCCAGGCCGCGCTGCTTGGCCAGATGACCACCGGCTTTCCGGTCAGCCCGCTGACGCCGGCGACTTTCCTTGTGGTCGGCCTGTGCGGTATCGATCTCGCCGACCATCAGAAATTCACGTTCCCCCTGCTGTTCGGTGCGTCGATCGTCATGACGATCGCCTGCGTCGTGCTGGGGATATTCTCGTTGTGAGTTTGACTGTTTGACTGAATGGAAACGACCAGCATGATAGCGACTCCACATAGGCAGCCGGTCCGAATCGGCGCGGGCGCGGGGTATTCCGGCGACCGTATCGAACCCGCGGTCGAACTGGCGGAACACGGCGCGCTCGATTACCTGGTGTTCGAGTGCCTCGCCGAACGCACCATTGCGATCGCGCAGCAGGCGCGCAGCAAAGATCCTGAACTGGGCTACGACCCGTTGCTCGAAACGCGCATGGCGGCTGTGCTTCCCGCAGCGATTCGCAACGGCGTGCGGATCATTTCGAACATGGGCGCGGCCAATCCGCTTGCGGCGGCGCGAAAGACTGCCGGGATCGCGCGCGCGCTCGGTCTCGGCGACGTGAAGATTGCCGCCGTCACCGGCGACGATGTACTCGACGTCGTGCGGCAGGGCAATTTCCGTTTCGAGGAGTCCGGGGAAAGCGTCGCTTCGTACCGTGACCGCCTCGTGTCCGCGAATGCCTATCTCGGCTCGGCGGCGATTGTCGAGGCGCTTGCGGCCGGCGCGCAAGTCGTCCTGACCGGACGTGTCGCCGATCCGTCGCTGTTCGTCGCGCCACTGATCCACGAGTTCGGCTGGCAGATGGACGACTGGCAGACGCTTGGCCAGGCGACTGTGACCGGCCATCTGCTCGAATGCGCGGGACAAATCACCGGCGGGTATTTTGCCGATCCGGGTTTCAAGGACGTGCCCAATCTCGCGAGGCTCGGCTTTCCCATCGCCGAAGTCGCGCCGGACGGCACGGTGGTCATCACCAAGCTTCCGCAGGCCGGTGGCCGGGTAACCGAGGCAACCTGTAAAGAGCAACTGATGTATGAGATTCACGATCCGCAGCGTTATCTGCAACCGGACGTGGTCGCCGATTTCACGCAGGTGCGTGTCATGCAGGAAGCGCCGGATCGCATTCGCGTGAGCGGCGGACGCGGTACGCCGCGCACCGATACATTGAAGGTGTCGGTCGCTTACTTCGACGGCTATATCGGCGAAGGGCAGATTTCATACGGTGGTCCCGGCGCGCTGGCGCGTGCCCGGCTTGCACTCGATATCGTGCGGGAAAGGCTTGCCCTGACGGGCGTCGAAACGCTTGAATTACGCTTCGATCTGATCGGTGTGAACGCATTGCATGGCGACACGTTGGCTGCCGGTCACGCCGAGCCTTATGAAGTGCGAGCACGGGTCGCGGGGCGCGCTGAATCGCTGGCGCAAGCAGTGAGGATCGGCAACGAGGTAGAGACGCTTTACACGAACGGCCCGGCGGGCGGTGGCGGCGTGACGAAGTCAGCGCGCGAAGTCGTCGCGGTGCAATCGGTATTGTTGCCGCGCGAGCATGTCAAGCCGGCATTCTCGCTGGTGGAGGCGTGACATGAAACTACGTGAGCTTGCTCATTCGCGGACCGGCGACAAGGGCAATACGCTGAATATTTCCGTCATCTGTTATGACGCGAAGCACTATGAGCATCTGCGAGCGGTGTTGACACCGGAACGGGTCAAGGCACATCTGAACGACGTGGTGCGCGGCGAAGTCGTGCGTTATGAACTGCCTGGTATCGCCGCATTCAACTTCGTACTCGGCCATGCGCTCGGCGGAGGTGTGACGCGTTCGCTTGCGCTCGACGCGCACGGCAAATCGTTGAGTTCGGCGTTGATGGGGCTGGAGGTGGAAGCGCCGACTGCAGGTGGAAACGCTCCAGTTCTGTAGTTCGCTGGCATTGCCGCCGCTGCTGCATATCGCTAGCCTGACCTGAGGCCCTAAGTTCAAGCTTCGAGGGCCATGTCTCGTCCACCTGGGTGACAGTGGCGGTCTCCATGTTCGCGGCATCGTCTGTGTCGGCGAGCGCTGTCAGTTCGTTCGCCGAATCGCCGGGCATTCGGCTCAGCCACTCGCCCTGCTCAACTCGTGCGCGCGCCGAAGTCTTTCGCGGCTATTGCTCAGATGCATGCGCATCGCGGCGCGCGCATCATCCGCGTCCTGGCGTTCGATGGCCCGATAGATCATCTGATGCTCGCTGAGCACGTTGCGCAGGTGCTCGATATGGTCGAGCTCCGCGATCTCGGCGGTGCCGAGCCGCGTGCGCGGGCTCACCGCGCGGCCGAGTTGACTGAGCACGTCGAAGAAGTAGCGGTTGCCGCTCGCGCGCGCGATCTGCAGATGAAACTCGATGTCGTGCGCCAACGTATCGGTACTTCCCCGTTCGAGTTCGGACTCGAAGCGCTCCAGTGCGGCGCGAATCTGCTTGAGATTCTGCTCGGTGCGTCGCGCTGCCGCGAGCGCGGCCGAGGCTGCCTCGACGTCGATGCGAAATTCGATGATCGCCATCACGTCCAGCATGCTGGAGAGGTCGGCGGCAGGCAGTTGCATGGACTGTTCCGTGGCCGGCTCCAGAACGAACGTGCCGATGCCGTGACGCGTCTCGACCACTTTGGCCGCCTGCAGGCGCGAGATTGCCTCGCGAACCACGGAGCGGCTCACCGAAAGCTGCTTCATCATCGCGACTTCTGTCGGGATGCGGTCTCCGGGCCGCAGGCTGCCGCGGCGGATTTCATCGGAAAGGGTGGCCACCACCTTCTCAGTTAGGCTGCTCATCTCGGTTGCTTATGGACTAATCGGCTGGGAATTCACACTTTGCGAGTGCGAGTGACGTCGTGTGGCGTCTCGACATAGTCATCATAGCGTCAGTCCGAAAGGTGACGATTTGAATCTCGTGTTCCCGATGCGGGCGGTGATGACTCGTTATCCGGACCTAGGCGGCACAGCTTGCAAGTCTTTTGTCATGTCATCAGACGTCTTAATTCGATTCTACAGCTTCAACGACTGCTGTGGCGCTGTGACGGCTGCATCTCGGTATATACAGCTTGCATGGCAGGGTAAACACCCCATTGGAATCGGTGAATGGAACGGGGTAGACTGTCGTCAGACAACGTATCACGCATTTTAGGACCGAATCACCCGGCCTGCTCGAATGTGCTGCGGTGCGTTCGATCAGGCCGCTGGAATGGCCGGAACTGGAGACAACCTTGACATCTGCTCTCACCGCCGCCGCTGACCCGCTTGAGTCCGCGGTCTCGAAGGTCAAGCGGCACGTGCTGCCGCTCTTTCTGATTATGTTCATAGCGAACTACATCGATCGCGTGAACATCGGCTTCGTCAATTCCCACATGCAGACGGACCTCGGCATCGGCGCTGCCGCCTACGGCCTCGGGAGCGGGTTGTTCTTCGTCGGCTACGCGCTGTTCGAAGTGCCGTCGAACGTATTGATGCAGAAGTACGGCGCGCGCGCCTGGCTGACCCGCATCATGGGCACCTGGGGGCTGGTCGCGGCCGCCATGGCGTTTGTCTGGAACGACACGTCTTTCTACGTGCTGCGATTCCTGCTCGGCATCGCCGAAGCCGGCTTCTTCCCGGGTGTGGTGTTTTACTTCACGCAATGGCTGCCGCAGAAAGAGCGGGGCAAGGCCGTGGCGGTTTTTCTCTCAGGCTCCGCGCTTGCATCGGTGCTGTCCGGTCCGATCACAGGCAGTCTGTTGTCGATTCGCGGCCTTGGCCTGCACGGCTGGCAATGGATGTTTCTCATTGAGGGCGGCTTCTCGATCGTGCTGTGCGGTGTTAGCTGGCTGCTGCTGAAGTCGCGCATTCGCGATGCCTCCTGGCTGACGGCTGAGGAGCAAACCGTTCTCGAAAGCGCGATCGCCGCGGAGCAGGCCGAGCGCGAGGCGCATGGCGGCGCGCATCTGCCGGCCGTGAAGCTGCTGAAGGATCCGCAGATTCTGCTGTTCTGCTTCCTGTACTTCGCGATTCAATTGACCATTTACGCGGCCACCTTCTGGCTGCCAACGATCATCCGCAAGATGGGCGGACTCTCCGACTTCGAAGTCGGCATGTTCAATACCATTCCGTGGCTCATCGCCATGGTCGCGATGTACTGCTTCGCGGTGTTGTCCGCGAAATGGCGTTTCCAGCAGGCGTGGCTGGCGGTGGCGCTCGTCATTGCAGCGTGCGGGCTGTTCGCTTCGACTTCGGGTAATCCTGTGCTGTCGTTCGTGGCAATCTGCTTCTCAGCGATCGGTTTCAAGGCCGCGTCTTCGCTCTTCTGGCCGATCCCGCAGGGCTATCTGGACGCACGCGTTGCCGCAGCCGTCATCGCGCTGATCAATTCGGTCGGCAATCTCGGCGGGTTCTTCGCACCGGCTGCTTTCGGTTATCTGCAGCAGCACACCGGCTCGATTACCGGTGGTCTTTACGCCTTGGGCGTGGCTTCGCTGATCGCGGCGGCGGCCGGCTTCTTGACCCGCAATCGCCGTGTGAACCGCGACGCGTTGACGGAGCCGCTTCATAGCAAAGCGCATTGAATTGTCGATCGACCGCCGCCAGTCGGCTTACTCATTTACCTGGTCTCCAATCATGTCCACGAACTCATCCCAATCGAACGCCACGCCGATCGTGACCGAGCTGCGCGTCGTGCCCGTCGCCGGCCGTGACAGCATGCTGATGAATCTGAGCGGCGCACATGGCCCGTTCTTCACGCGCAATATCGTCATTCTGCGCGACAGCGCCGGGCATACTGGAGTCGGCGAAGTGCCGGGCGGCGAGAGTATCCGCAAGACGATCGACGACGCGCGTCCGCTGGTTGTCGGTCAGTCGATCGGCAATCTCCAGGCTATCCTGAACAAGGCGCGTACGCAGTTCGCCGACCGCGACGCCGGCGGGCGCGGCCTGCAGACTTTCGATCTGCGCACCACCATTCACGCGGTGACCGCACTCGAAGCCGCGCTGCTCGATCTGCTCGGGCAGCATCTGGGCGTCCCTGTTGCGGCACTGCTCGGCGAAGGCCAGCAACGCGACGAAGTGGAAATGCTCGGTTATCTGTTCTATATCGGTGATCGCAAGAAAACCGATCTGCCCTATGACAGTGGTGCGGAAGGGCGCGACGACTGGGAGCGCGTTCGCACCGAAGAGGCCATGACCCCCGAGGCGGTGGTGCGGCTTGCCGAGGCAGCGCAAGCGCGCTATGGCTTCAACGATTTCAAGCTCAAGGGCGGCGTGCTGCCGGGCGACGCCGAAATCGAAGCGGTGACGGCGCTCGCAGAACGCTTCCCCAATGCCCGCGTCACGCTCGACCCGAATGGCGCATGGTCGCTCGCGGAAGCGGTGCGCCTGTGCCGCGACCAACACGACGTGCTGGCTTACGCGGAAGATCCATGCGGCGCGGAAAACGGCTACTCGGGCCGCGAGGTGATGGCCGAATTCCGCCGCGCGACCGGTTTGCCGACGGCGACCAACATGATCGCGACCGACTGGCGCCAGATGGGTCACGCGATCCAGTTGCAGTCCGTGGATATTCCGCTTGCCGATCCGCACTTCTGGACCATGCAAGGCTCGGTGCGCGTGGCGCAGATGTGCAACGAGTGGGGGTTGACCTGGGGCTCACATTCGAACAATCACTTCGACATTTCGCTCGCGATGTTCACGCATGTCGCGGCAGCGGCGCCCGGCAAGATCACGGCGATCGACACGCACTGGATCTGGCAGGACGGTCAGCGCCTGACGCGCGAGCCGCTGCAGATTGTCGGCGGCAAGGTCAAGGTGCCTCAGGCCGCCGGCCTCGGTGTCGAGCTGGATATGGACGAGATCGAGAAGGCGCACGCGCTGTATCTGCAGCATGGCCTCGGCGCACGCGACGACGGCGTGGCCATGCAGTACCTGATTCCGAACTGGAAGTTCGATAACAAGCGCCCGTGTCTGGTGCGCTGAATTTCTTCATGATCTGAGCGGCGCTCCGTGCGGCCGCCCGCTTTTACCGACTATTCACGTTATGACCTCACCCCAAGAACTCAAAGCGATCGTTTCCGAAGGCCTGCTGTCCTTTCCGGTGACCGACTTCGACGAACAAGGCGATTTCCGTGCCGATACCTATGCTGCGCGCCTCGAATGGCTCGCGCCCTATGGCGCGACCGCGCTGTTTGCCGCCGGCGGCACGGGCGAATTTTTCTCGCTGACCAAAAGCGATTACACGAACGTGATTCGCACGGCGACCGAGACCTGCCGGGGCAAGGTACCGATTCTTGCCGGCGCGGGTGGCCCGACGCGCGTGGCGATCGACTACGCGCAGGAAGCCGAACGTCTCAGCGCAAGCGGCGTGCTGTTGATGCCGCACTATCTGACCGAGGCATCGCAGGAAGGGATTGCCGCGCACGTCGAGCAGGTCTGCAAGGCGGTGAAGAACATCGGCGTGATCGTTTATAACCGCGCGAATTCGAAGCTGAATGCGGACATGCTCGAGCGTCTCGCGGACAGTTGCCCGAACCTGATCGGCTTCAAGGATGGTGTGGGTGAAATCGAGGCGATGGTGACGATTCGCCGCCGTCTCGGCGACCGTTTCTCGTATCTCGGCGGCCTGCCGACCGCGGAAATCTACGCCGCGGCTTATAAGGCGATGGGCGTGCCGGTGTATTCGTCGGCTGTGTTCAACTTCATTCCGAAGACGGCGATGGATTTCTATCGCGCGATTGCTGCAGATGATCACGCAACTGTCGGCAAGCTGATCGACGAATTTTTCCTGCCGTATCTGGCGATCCGCAACCGCCGTCAGGGCTATGCGGTGAGTATCGTGAAGGCCGGCGCGAAGCTGGTCGGCCACAGCGCCGGTCCGGTGCGGGCGCCGCTGACCGATCTGACCGAAGAAGAAATGGCGCAACTCGACGCGCTGATCAAGAAGCTCGGCGCGCAATAAGTGGCGCAATAAACGGCGCAGGTAGTGGCGGAGATTTCGCCGCCCTCAACTCCGGCGAAACACAACGTGCGAGATGCGCTGCACGAGCAATGCGGCCGCAAGTGCCGCCACTGCCGTCAGCCACACGCCAATATGAATCGACTGCACGAGTGCATCGCGTGCCGTGTCGATCAGCGCCAGCGTATTGAGTCCCGACGTCTTCGTATCCGCAATCAGTTTCAGGCGCACCGTTTCATCGATCAGGATGCGCAGATCGACGAAGCGCGGCCGCCATTGCGATGCGGCCGGCTCGCCGAGCACGCTCATCGTGCGCGTGACCACGTTGCGGTAGTGGTGCTGCACCACGGTTGCCACAATGCTGGTGCCGAGCATCCCACCCACCATCCGCGTGGACTGCAGCAGTGCCGTCGTGATGCCGAAGCGTTCACGCCCGGCAATCTCCTGGCCGAACACGTTCAGATTGTTCAGGATGAAACCCAGGCCGATGCCGACGGCCGCCATCGGCAATTCGATCCACACGTGCGGTGTCTCCGGATTGGCAAACGCCAATGCGATCGCTGCAAACAGCAGCAGCGCAAAACCGATCGACAGAATCCGCGTGGGCTTCTTCATGTGAATGACGATGCGCGTATTCAGCAGGCTGCCGAGTGCGATGCAGGCGGCAATCGGCGTTGCGAGCAGGCCGGCCTGTTGCGGCGACAGTCCGAAGCCGCCTTGCAACAGCAGCGGCGCGAAGAAGATCAGCGAGAACATCACGAAGCCGGACAGGAAGCCGAGGATGAACAGCGTGACGAGTTGCGCGTCCTTGAACAGGTCGAGCGGAATGATCGGATGCGTGGCGCGCTTCTCGCACACCAGCAACGCGATGGCGCCCACGATCACGAAAGCCGCCAGCGCCAGGTTGCCGGCCGTCAGACCGTCTTTCGGCACGGCTTCGATGAAAGCCTGCAGGCCGCCCAACACGATGGCGACCAGCGCCGCGCCAAGCCAGTCGATCTTGACCTCGCCCTCGTGCGGCCGCTGGAAGTTGGGCAGATGCGCCCAGATGAAATAGAGCGCCGCGGCGCCGACCGGCAGGTTGATCAGGAAGGTGGAGCGCCAGCCCCAGTGCTCGCTCATCCAGCCACCCAGCGACGGACCCGCCGCGGTGCCGATCCCGTACGCGGCCGCCATCACCACCTGCCAGCGCACCCGTGCGCGCGGATCGGGGAAAAGATCCGGGATCGACGCGAACGCCGTGCCTACCATCATTCCGCCGCCGACCCCTTGCAGACCACGCGCGATGACGAGGAACAGCATGTCGTTCGCCACGCCGCAGAGCACCGACGCCACCGTGAACGTGATGACCGCGGCGATCACGAAACGCTTGCGGCCGAAATAGTCGCCGAGACGGCCGAACACGGGGACCGTCACCACCGACGCCAGCAGGTACGCGCTGGCAATCCACGCGTAGTACTCGAAGCCATGTAGTTCGGCGACAATCGAGGGCAACGCGGTGCTGACGACGGTCTGGTCGAGTGCGACCAGCATGTTGACGAGGCCGATGCCGAGCATCGCGAGCAGGGCGTTTCGGAAAGGCAGGGCAGTCGCAGTCGGATTCACGGGGCTGGGAAAGAAGGGCTTGTCAGGGTAGGCGCTGCGCGGCAGGGCGCGGCCAGGGTCTTGACCACTATTGTGTCTTATAGTTGTCTGACCTCTCGCCCGGCGATTATACGGGTTTCCCCTTACATAAAACTATTCTCAACGGCAAGAAGTCGCCAGGAGGCCTTCAAGAACGACAGCACGGTGCCGACAATGCGTATGGAAGTTTTGCGAAGGAAAATCTTGCGCGCTCGCGGCACATCGGCGACGCATTGAAGCGGTAAAACATCCCGGAATATGTGATAAAAGTCAGGTCTTTAGAAAAAAGCCTGACTGGACATGCCGTCGGATTGTGATCACGGATAAGAACTTAACTGGGCGTCGTTCCGCTACGGAGGCGTTGTGATTCGAAACTGGCTTGGCGGGGTGTTGTTTGCAGTGTGTTTCGTCAGCAATGCGTTCGCAGGCGGGCCGGATTGTTCCCGGCCGTTTACGCTTGCATTGCACGACCATGGGCTGCTCTATTCGCTCGACACCGATACCGGTATCGACAAAGACTTCTCCGATGAGTTGATCCGGCGTAGCGGTTGCCAGATCAAGGTCAGTCTGATGTCACGCGCACGTATCTGGAAACTGATCGAGTCGGGCGCACTCGACTTCAGTCTTTCTGGAATCGCGAATGACGAACGCAATCAATATGCTTCGTTTGCGTGGTACTTCAGTAATAAATACTATCTGCTCGTGCGCAAGGACGCCGGTATCCATAACGTCGCGGACTTCGAAAACAATAAACGCGCCCAGCTCGGCGTGATCCGCAGTTTCCGCTACAGCACCTCGGCCAACGAACTGGTCGACAGACTGACGTCGGAAAACCGGGTAAGCCTCGCGGGCGGGCTCGAACCGCTTTACCAGGCGCTTATTCTTCGACAGATTCAGGGCATGATTATCGAGCCCTTCGATTACCCCGCGCTGGACGAGAAAAAGATCCGCGACGTGACGACGATCGTTGAGTTCAACGATCCTTCGGTGCCGCACGGTCTGATCATGTCGAAGAAAGCACTCCCGGCCGCCGAGCGGGAGAAGTGGCGAGCGCTGGTAGATGAAATGCGTGCTGATGGAACGGTGCGCCGTATTTTCGAAAAGTACTTCAGGCCGGATCTGGCCGAGTCCATGGTCAACTTCAAGGCGTCGCCGTGATCCGGCTGCGCTCTGTCCTGCTGCCATTGCTGGTGTTATCCGCGTCGCTTGGCGTGACGTGGACAGTGTGGGATCACGAACGGCAGGCGACTCGCAAAGAGCTTCGCACCCAGTTTGATTACACCGTGAGTGACGTAGTAAGCCGCGTCGAACAGCGGATGGCGACCTACGAGCTGATGTTGCGAGGCGTGCAGAGCCTGTTTGCCGCGAACGGAATGATCGATCGCGACAGGTTCCGGCGCTATGTGAGCGCGCTCAATCTTGACGCGAACTTTTCCGGGGTCCACGCCGTGGGTGTGGTCGAATGGGTGCCCGCGGCGCGTAAGGCGGCCCACATAGCGGACATGCGCGAGAGCGGCGTTCCAGACTACACGATTTATCCCGACGGGCTGCGCGAGGACTATGCCCCGGTCGTTCAGCGCGAGCCCTTTGTTGGCCTTGCACGCAGCTCGCCCGGTTTTGACGCCTGGGGCGAGCCGGTGCGGCGCTCGGCGTTGGAGAAAGCCCGCGACTCTGGCCTCGCGGTTCTCTCGGGAAAGGTGCGCCTTTCGGTCGACATGGATGCGGACCCCCGGCCCGGCTTCATCCTGTATCTTCCGATCTACGCTTCCGGCAAAACGCAGGACAACGTCGCGCAGCGTCGGGCGAACATTGTCGGCTGGGTCTACGCATCGTTCCGTATGCACGATGTGATGGCCAGTCTCTACGGCGAACAGCCCCGTGGCGTCTCGTTGGCGATTTACGATGGCGTGGAGCCGTTGGAGGCAGCGCTGCTGCATCGCACTTCAGAAGCAAACAACCGGCATGCGCCCGCGCTCATCTCCGCAAACGAATATCTGGTTGTGGACGGACACGACTGGATGCTGTCGATGAGCGCCTCCGACGAGTTTCGATCCCGGTTAGGGCGTAATGCGGAGGTGCTAATTGCCGGAACCGGCACGGGGTTGAGTCTGCTGCTGGCGCTTCTGACCTGGCTCATGATGACAGGGCGGGAGCGTGCCATGCGCCTCGCTTCGGCGATGACGCGGGAGTTGCGCGAGAACGAAGAGAAATTTCGCGCCATTGCCGACTGCACGGTGAACCTGGAAATCTGGTGGGGACCGGACGGCACACCGCGCTGGATCAATCCCTCGGTTGAGTACTACACGGGCTACACGGTTGCCGAATGCATGGCAATGCCTGATTTCGCCCGCACGCTCATCCATCCGGAGGACATCCCGCGCGTTGCGCCGGAATTCAAAAAGGGGCTTCAGGGTTCGCGCGGCGACGATCTCGAGTTTCGTTGCGTGCGCAAGGATGGATCGCTCCTCTGGCTGTCGGTCTCCTGGGTGCCGATCAGCAATCAGAGGGGTGACTTCGTTGGTTTTCGGACCAGCGGCCGCGACATCACGGAGCGCAAGAAGTCGGAGGAGAAAATCCGGGAACTTGCCTTCTATGACACGCTGACGCGCCTGCCCAATCGCGCGCTTCTTCTGGATCGGCTGAGACAGTCAATGGTAACCAGCCGGCAGAACAGGGTTTGCGGCGCCCTCATGTTCATCGATCTTGACCACTTCAAAACGCTGAACGATACGCTTGGGCACGACAAGGGCGACCTGCTCCTGCGACAGGTCGCGTATCGCCTGTCGAGCAGCGTCAATGAGGGAGACACGGTTGCCCGGGTCGGTGGCGACGAGTTCGTTGTAGTGCTGGGCAATCTGAATCTGGACGAGGCCGAGGCGACCATGGAAACCGTGGCGGTGGGAGAAAAAATTCTCGCCGTGTTGGGGAACGCCTACGAGCTCAACGGTGTTCGGTTCCGAAGCACCGCCAGCATAGGGGTCACCGTATTCAATGGGGACCAGACGTCCACCGACGAGCTTTTCAAGCAGGCCGATCTCGCCATGTATAAATCGAAGGAGCGCGGCCGCAATGCCATGTGCTTCTTCGACCCCGCGATGCAGACGGCGGTGCTGAAGCGAGCCGAGCTGGAGGTGGGGCTGCGCAACGCCATCGAGGAGAACCGGTTTGTTCTTCACTATCAGGCGCAGGTCGTTGACGGCAATCACATAACCGGTGCGGAAGCGCTGGTGCGTTGGGAGCATCCTGAGCGCGGCCTGATACCGCCAGGCGAGTTTATCCCGCTCGCGGAGGAGTCTGGGCTGATTCTCGAGATGGGGCGAACGGTATTGGTGTCCGCATGCACCCAGTTGGCAGTATGGGCGACGCGGCCATCGATGGCGCATCTGTCGATGGCCGTGAACGTCAGCGCCCGGCAATTTCGCGAGCCCGACTTCGTAGACACTGTGCTTGACGTCATCAACCGGACTGGGGCGAGGGCGGACAGGTTGAAGCTCGAGCTGACCGAGAGTGTTCTCGTTGAGAACGTGCAGGACATTATCGAAAAGATGACCGCCCTTCGCGCTCGAGGCGTGACCTTTTCGCTGGATGACTTCGGGACGGGTTACTCGTCGCTGTCTTACCTGAAAAGATTGCCCTTGGACCAGTTAAAGATTGACCGGTCGTTCGTGCGCGACATCCTGGTCGACTCCAACGACGCTGACATCGCGAGAACGATCGTGGCGCTGGCCCGAAGTTTTAACCTGGGTGTCATCGCCGAGGGCGTCGAAACTGAAGCGCAACGAGATTTCCTGGCAGTCGCAGGATGCCACGCCTATCAAGGGTTTCTCTTTTGCAAGCCGCTGCCGATTCAGGGTTTCGAGCAGTTTGTGAACCTGTTCAGCTCCCGCAGCCGGAGGGACGTTCGGTCGACGGGGAGTGACGGGAGAAACGTCGGTTCGGGTACGGTAAGCTGATCAATCGATCGGTATCGTTATGACGCCCCGATCCTGGCTAACGTAATGGCACGTTCGGGGCATGCAGTCACGCACAAGCCGCACGCCCGGCACGCATCGGCGTTTGGCGTGTACGCGACTTTCATTCCATGTACGCGCAGCTTGAATTTGTGCAGCGCGCCCAATTGCTGGTAGTCGGCCTTATCGATCCGGCGGATGTCGAAAACGTTCTCCGGACAGACTACCGCGCAATCGCCCTTGCCTTCGCACCGTTTCAGATTGACCACGGGAGCAATCACGCCGGCGGCCTGTTTGCATGCGGATGTGGATGTCGAAGCGGTGCTCATGCGCGATCCTCCGGGCGCTTGCCGTCAACGGACGACAGGTTCTTCTGAAAATTTTCGCGCTCCTCGGGCGTCATCCGTTCCCAGCGGCGCCAATGCCGGCGTCCGTGGCAACCGCCGCGTCCTCGAAATCCGCCAAACAGAATCCGGCTTAGAATCAGCAGGCCCATCGCGTGCGGAAAATCGATCGCACGGCCGCCGATGAATAGCGCCGGGATCACCCAATTCCATAGCGCCATCACCATCCATCCCAGCACGGCGATGCCCACCAGAACCAGCAGTGCCTTGCCGAAGCATCTCAGTTTGAAACTCATCTATCTGCTCCTTTAGATATCCAGTTCGTCATACACGGCTTGCAAGCGAACGCGCAGATGCAGGACCGCGTAACGCTTGCGTGCCAATAGCGTGTTCACGCCGACACCGCTCTCGGAGGCGAGCTCCTTGAAGCTGCGCCCCTCCAGTTCATGAGCGACGAACACATCGCGCTGATCCGCCGGCAATTCGTTGAGCGCGTCTTGCAGGGCTTCCAGCAGCACCGACCTTGCATAGAGGGCTTCCGGGCCGGCGTCCGTTGCCGGGAGGGCGAGATCCAGTCGATACTCGACGTCATCGGCGGCGTCGACCATGTCGGCCAGCGGTTGCTCCCGGCGCTTGCGAAAGCGGTCGATGATGCGGTTGCGCGCCACGCGGAACAGCCACGCGCTAACCTGTTCGATCGGCGCAGGGAGACGGTAGGCTTGCACGAACTCGTGAAAGACATCCTGCAAGATGTCTTCAGCGTCGCCCTGATCGTGCACGCGACGCCGGATGAAATTCCCGAGCTTCGTACGCTCACGCAACACAGTTGCAGTGATGTCGGTATCTCGTTCGATCATCGATTTCGGGGTGCGCGGCGGTTCCATACGTCTGTAGACGGTTCACGATCAGGAATATTGTGGGCGCCGCGAAAAATGGCGTTATTACGCCGGTGGCAGGGGTGTTTGGTCCGAAGACGGTGATATCGGCCGTTCGCTGCGCGGCCAGATTCTAGAACCGCTCCACCCTGAACGGCTGGGTGTCCACGAGCGTCTCCTCGTGGGTCATCATCTCGGCGATCAGCCGGCCCGTAACCGGGCCTAGCGTCAGCCCGTGGTGCGCGTGGCCAAACGCGAACCACAAGTCTTTGTGATGCGTCGCGGGCCCGATGATCGGCATCATGTCGGGCGTACAGGGGCGTCGTCCCATCCAGGGTTCATCGTCGAGACGCTTGCCCAATGGAAACAGCGTACGCGCAATCGGCTCGACCGCGGCGAGCTGCGTGGGCGTTTTGGGCGCATCGCAGTGCGCGATCTCCGCCCCCGTGGTCAAGCGGATGCCTTTTGCCATGGGGGCCAGCACGTAACCCTTCTCGACGTCCAGAACCGGATGATTCAGACGGGCCCCTGCCTCGGGCGCGTAGTGCATGTGGTACCCGCGTTTGACGGCGAGCGGCAAGCGATAACCGAGCCGTGAACTGATGCGATCCGACCACGGCCCCAATGCGACGACCGCTGATGAAGCCGTGATCGTTCCCGCTTGCGTATCGACCGCCCAACCCTCGCGAAACGAGTCCGCATCGCCGATGAAAAACCGTCCGCCGAGCGCTTCGAAATATTTCGCGTAGGCGGTGACGAGCGCGTTGGGATCGCTCACGGAATCGGATGCCGAGTAGCGCAAGCCGCCCGTCAGCGCTTTGTTGAGATCGGGCTCCTTCTGTTGCAGGCGGCCCGCATCCAGCGATTCGAACTCGACGCCATATTCCCGATGCCAGCGTTCAGCGACCCGGGTTTCCGCGTCCCATGCTTTTTCGGTGCGAAACACCTTGATCCAGCCGGTGGGGCGTAATAACGCGCTCGCGCCGGCCTCGGCCGCCAGCGCGCGATGCTCGTCCACGCAATGCTCGATCAGCGTCGCGTACGACTTCGCGATAGCGGCGTGTTTGGCCGGGTGAGAATTGCGCCAGTATTGCCAAAGAAATGGTGCGGTCTTGAGTATGGCGTCGGCATGGTAGCGAACGTCCGGCGACTGGTTGCGCGCGTACCGAAGCAGGGTGCCGAGGTCGCGTGGAAAGGCATAGGGATACACGCCTTCGCGCTGGATCAGCCCGGCGTTGCCGAACGACGTTTCGTTGCCGGGCTGCTTGCGGTCGACCAGGGCGACGCTGCGGCCGCGTTTCTGGAGATGCACGGCAACGCTCACGCCGACAATGCCTGCGCCGAGCACGACGGTATCGAATTTTATTGTGGTCATGAATTTACCTGTTGCCGGTTACGCCAGCTGCGCCGTTGCTGCGAATTCTACATGGCCGGACTCATTGAAAAGGACGGGCAGAGCGACGTGGGACGGAGGCATTTATGCCGCCCACTGCCGCCCGTTGATGCAGAGTGTGTCAGAGTAACGACTCTCACTCGTGGAGCGACTTCGCATGACTCGATTACCAATTGCCGACCGATGGTTCGAACTCAAACGCATCAGCGACGACATCACGCTGCTTTGGGAACCTCATGTCGTCCCGCTGATGCGTTGCAATATCTGGCATGTGCGTGGCCGTGACCGGGATCTGATGATCGACACGGGGATGGGTATCGCCAGTCTGCAGGATGCCGCGAAGCACCTGCTGCAGAAGGACGTCACCGCCGTTGCGACGCATACGCACTCGGATCATATCGGCGGACATCATGAGTTTGAACACACGCTGGTTCACGAGCTGGAGGCAGACAACCTGCGTGCGCCGCGCGAGCGCGGCACCCTTCTGGCATCGGTATTGGGCGACGCAGCCATTCGCCGGTATCGCGAAGCAGGCTATCCGTTCGACGGCGATCTGATCACGGCCCTTCCCAGCGCCGATTACTCGATGTCCGACTATTGCGTGCGGGCCGCAACGGTCACGGAGATCGTCAAGGAAGGGAACATCGTCGATCTCGGCAACCGGCATTTTGAGGTCCTGCATCTGCCCGGCCACTCACCGGGCAGCATTGGCCTATGGGAAGCGGCATCCGGCACGCTGTTCTCGGGCGATGCGATTTACGACGGCCCGCTGCTGGATGAGATAGGTGGCGCGGATATTCCGACCTATGTGCGCACTATGAAGCGGCTGCGCGAATTGCCCGTGCAAGTGGTTCACGCCGGGCACGACGGGAGCTTCGGGCGAGAACGGCTGATTGAGTTGGTCGACGCCTATCTGGCTAAACGCACCTGATCACTGGCCGGCTCGACAAACTGGCGCGTGACCTGCCGGACTTCGCGCGCCAGCAAACGGTTGGCGCACGGTCCAACTCGACAGCCCGTCTTACGCGTCTTTCAGCCAGGGCATTTCCACCGGTGACACCACCAGATGCCGGGACTCCCGTTTCAGTTCGAAGATGAACCCGACCAGGATCATGGAGTCGGCATACGGGATCGGGAATACGTGAGGATTTTCCGCGGTGCGCAGCGGGTGGGCGGGCGTGTTCGCCGTCGTCGCGGCGTTCTCGCGGACGCTTTCCAGTTCGTCGACCATTGCCTGACCACTTACTTTCAGGACACGGCTACGCAGGTCGCTGAACGGTTCGATGCGCGCCCCGTCTTCGTTGTATTCGGGCACTTCATAGATGAACCAGGACATGTGCGTCTCCAAGGAAAAGGGCAAGTATTCTAGCAGTGGGCGTAACGCATCCCCGTTTTCCTCACTCTGGAAATCGGGTTACGCTCAGTCCCCACAACGACAAACAGACTGAGACAAAAGTCTCATCCGGAATGATGGTGCACTGCAATGTGCTGTTCCGGAACCCGCATGTTAAAAGTCATCCTAAGCGTGCCACTGAATGACGATGCGCGCCGAGCCGACCGGAGACATTCATGCCCTATGTTCCGCAAGTGAGACACATCGATCGGATCCGCAGGTTGATCGAAGGCCGAATGCCTGATCGCGGCGGCGATGCTACGCGGCTGACTTCGTCGTATTGGCGCTCGCTCGAGCAATATCATCTCGATCCTGACCTGACAAAGGGGCCGCGGATTCTGACCGTGCCCGAACTGCGCGACGTACAGCATCGGGAAGAATCGGTTTTACGGGCGTCGGGAGAATGCCTTTCGCGTCTGCATGAGACGGTTCGCGAAGCGGACTACTGCGTGATGCTCACCGATGCGCAGGGCGTGACGATCGATTATCGCGTTGACCGGGATCGTCGCCACGATTTCAAACGAGCGGGATTGTATTTGGGCTCCTGCTGGTCCGAGCAGGAAGAGGGAACTTGCGGCGTCGCGACGGTGCTGCTCGATTCCCAACCGATCACGGTTCATAAGACCGATCACTTTCGGGCCGCCTTTACCACGTTGACCTGCAGTGCCTCGCCCATCTTCGGGCTGGAAGGCGAACTGATCGGCGTGCTGGATGCATCGGCGATTCGCTCGCCCGACGAACGCGAAAGCCAGCGTCTGATCAACCACATCGTGCGTCATAGCGCAGTGTTGATCGAGGACAGCTTCTTTCTCAACGCGACCACGCATTACTGGGTTTTGCTGGCGCACCGCAATCGTCACTACGTGGAGGCCCAGCCGGAAATTCTGATCGCATTCGATGCGCACGGAAACGCAATTGCGGCAAATCGCCGGGCAAAAGAGTGCGTGCCGGGCCTCGATCGGCTGCCGCGACCTGTTTCCGAGCTCTTCGATGTCCGCGCCGAGCGTCTTCTGGATGTCAGACCAGGCCGCGACATGGTCACGATCAAATTCGCGGGCAACGGCTCGCCGCTCTATGCCCGCGTTCGTCCGCCCGTCATTCGCGCACAACGGCAAGCTGCGCCGAAGCCCCGCAATCCCGCGCCTCAGGCGCAACCCACACTCACCGATATCGACGCCCTTGAGCGTAATCGCATCGTCGCCGCCCTGACGGATGCGAAATGGCATCCGGACGAGACAGCCAAAGCCTTGGGCATGTCGCGCGCGACGCTTTACAGACGGATCGCGAAGTTCGGCATTGTCCCGCCTCACCGGCGCTAGCGGTCCACGCTTATCCAGCGGGCAAAGAACCCGCGTATTACTTCGACGTTTCACCAATCCGTATCGAATGGAGGAGCAACCATGCCTGAAAATAATGCAAGCAAGATTATCGGAAATGTTCTGGAATCCCTGGAGTCAGCGCTTAAACGCGGTGATACCGCTGCGGCCGTCGCGTTGTTTCAGCCTGAGTGCTATTGGCGCGATCTGGTTGCGTTCACCTGGAATATCAAAACCATGGAGGGCCGCGACCAGATCGGCGCCATGCTCGATGCGCAACTCGGCGCCATCAAGCCGACCAGGCTGCGGATCGCCGAAAATGAAGTGCCGACCGAAGCCGGCGGTGTAGCCCAGGCCTGGATCACCTTCGAAACGGAAGTTGCCCGCGGCAGCGGTTTTATCCGCGTGAAGGATGGCCTGATCTGGACTTTGCTGACCACCATGGGCGAGCTGAAAGGCCATGAGGAACCCAAAGGCAACCGTCGTCCGATGGGTGCGGAACACGGCGCACGCATGGACCGAACGAGCTGGAAGGAGCGTCGGGAAGCCGAAGCGCAGGCGCTGGGTCGAGCGGAGCAGCCCTACTGTTTGATCGTGGGTGGCGGGCAGGGTGGAATTGGACTGGGCGCGCGTCTGCGGCAACTGGGTGTGCCGACGATCATCGTCGATAAGAATCCCCGTCCTGGCGACCAGTGGCGTAACCGCTACAAGTCACTGTGTCTGCATGATCCGGTGTGGTACGACCATATGCCTTATTTGCCGTTCCCGGATAACTGGCCGGTTTTCACACCCAAGGACAAGATCGGCGACTGGCTCGAGATGTACACCAAGGTCATGGAATTGAACTATTGGGGATCGACTATTTGCAAGTCCGCGCGCTATGACGAAGCGAAGGCGGAATGGGTGGTCGAGGTCGAGCACGACGGCGAGACGCTGACCTTGCGGCCGAAGCAGCTTGTGCTTGCCACGGGCATGTCGGGTAAGCCGAATATTCCCTCGTTCAAAGGCATGGATGTGTTCAAGGGCGAGCAGCATCATTCGTCGAAACACCCGGGACCCGATGCGTACAAGGGCAAGAAAGTGGTCGTGATCGGCGCCAATAATTCGGCGCATGATATTTGCGCGGCGTTGTGGGAAGCGGGCGTCGACGTCACGATGGTTCAGCGGTCGTCCACGCATATCGTGAAGTCAGATTCGCTGATGGAACTTGCTCTTGGTGATCTCTATTCCGAGCGCGCGGTGGCGTCTGGCATGACGACGTCGAAAGCCGATCTGACGTTTGCGTCGATCCCGTACAAGATCCTGCACACGTTTCAAAAACCCGTGTGCGATGCGATCAGGGAGCGCGATGCCGAGTTCTACGCGCGACTGGAAAAGCGCGGTTTCATGCTCGACTTCGGGGATGACGACTCGGGGCTCTTCATGAAGTATCTTCGGCGCGGGTCGGGTTACTACATTGATGTTGGCGCCGCCGACCTTGTAGCGGATGGCAAGATCAAGTTGAAGAGTGGTGTAGATGTGGTCGAACTTAAAGAGCACTCTGTTTTGCTAAGCGACGGCACTGAGCTGGAGGCGGATCTCGTCGTCTATGCAACCGGTTACGGATCGATGAACGGCTGGGCCGCCGATCTCATCTCGCGTGAAGTGGCGGATAAAGTGGGCAAGGTGTGGGGGCTGGGTTCGAATACGACGAAAGATCCGGGGCCGTGGGAAGGCGAGCAACGCAACATGTGGAAGCCCACGCAGCAGCCTGCCTTGTGGTTTCATGGCGGCAACCTGCATCAGTCGCGCCACTACTCGCAGTATTTATCTCTGCAATTGAAGGCGCGCATGGAGGGAATTGCGACGCCGGTTTATGGCCTGCAGGAAGTGCATCACCTTTCCTGACGTTGGTGTGTCGTTGATGCGCGCGCTCCTTACGGCCCAGTGTTAAGACGGCCGGATGGGGGAGCGACGCGCATCGACGCAATACGGTTGCCACTGACGTTGATCAGCGCGTCGCCTTCAGAGATGAAGCAGTACGGGCCGGGCACGTGCGAAACACGACAAGCGGCTCAACCTGGATTGATTTCGTCCTGGCTGCGTCGTGTAGTGCGAGGGCCGAAGATCCGCAGCGTGGCAGCCACGACTAGCAGCGCCGCCGCGATGATGCCGAACATGGCGCCTGCTCCTTGCTGGTTCAATACAGGGAGCAAGATGAAAGGCAGCATGCCGCTCACGATGCGGGACAACGAGTAAGTACTGCCGATGGCGGTTGAGCGCACGCTGGCTGGAAAGATCTCAGATTGGTAGACGTGGTACGCATTGCTGAACACGTTCGACGCACATGTTGTCAACACACCAAAGAGAACAATCAGCGCCGAGGTGTTGGAATAGGCAAAACCCAGGCCAAAAACTGCAATGGACAAAATGGCGCCAATAACCAGGGTACGGCGTTCAATCCAGTTGAGCAGCGGAATCGAAAGCAACGATCCGACTGGGTAGCCGAGAAACGACAAGGCGATAAAGAGCGTTCCGTCCGTCACGTCAAAGCCACGGCTTTTCACCACGGTGCTGGCGAGTGTGCCGAAACCGTAGTAACCAAATCCCTGAAGCAGATGGAAGATGGTCAACATCAGGTAGCGCTTGTTATAGGGAGGGCGGCGCAGCAAGGCAATGCGCTCGCCCAAGGTCATTGGATTCCGCTTGACGGTCGTTTCAGGTGAGATGACCGACACTGTCACGCCGGCACTGGCGGCAAAGCGCCGAAGCATGGCATGGGCCTCCTCGACGCGGCCCTGCGCGAGTAGCCAACGCGGGCTTTCGGGCAACTTATGCTGCACAAGCAGAACCAGCACAGCGCCCAGGCTGCCAATAACCAGAATAACGCGCCAGCCGGCCACGGCGCCAAAGTGAAGAGGATTGAGCCAAAGCGCCAGAAATCCAACCAATGGCACGGCGATATATGAGGTGGTGTACGCCCATGCAGCCATTCGCCCACGACGTTCCTTGGGCAGAATCTCGGACAAAAAACTATCGGCAACGGGATAGATCGCACCTACGCCAATGCCGGTGAGGAAGCGGCAGATCACCAGCATCTCGGCGTTGACCGACAATGCCCCGATCAGCGAAAAGCCGCTGTACCAGATCAGGTTGAATAGGAAGGCCTTGCGCCGGCCGATTCGGTCGGCCATGCTGCCTAGAAAAAATGCACCGAAGAACATGCCGATAAACGCCGAAGCGAGCAGCAGCTTGAAGTCCGTGCTGTGTCTGTCGATACCGTATTCCCCCTGCAACGCCGCGCCGATCGAGCTGACAAGGAAAATTTCGAACATGTCGAAGAACAAGCCTATGCCGATCACCCACACCACAAATCGATGCAGCGAGCCCGCAGGCATGTTATCCATCCAGCCACCCAGGGTGGTGGCTTTGGCATGAAGGGCGGGTGTATCGTCGGCTTTGTCCGGTTCGGATGAAGCAATGCGCGAATGGGCGGCCGCACTGCCGCCCACGTCCAGATTCCTGGTGTTCATGTTTGTCTCCGTTTCTTTGCTTTCGGGTCGGCTTATGCGCCGTTCACCACGTTGATCGGCGCGCCCGCATGGAACGCAGCGAGGTTTGCTTCGATGCCGGCATTGAGCCGGTTCGCGGCATGCGTCGCCGCCCAACTGATGTGCGGGGTGACGATAAGGTTGGGATGCGCACAGGTGAGCAGGGGCTCATGCGGATCGGGCGGTTCCTGCGGGAGTACGTCGAGCGCGGCGCCGCCGAGGTGGCCGCTCATGAGGGCTTCGACCAGCGCCGTCGAATCGACAAGACCTCCGCGGGCGCTGTTCACGAGCAGCGCGCCGCGTTTCATGGCGCGAAGCGTGGGCGCGTCGATGAGGTTGCGTGTTGTCTCCGTAAGCGGGCAGTGGAGCGAGAAAACGTCGGCGGACCGGACCACGTCGTCGAATGGTGTGAAGCCTTCGCGAACGGTTTGTCGTCCGCGATGCTCCGCGAACATCACGTTCATGCCAACCGCGCGGGCCAGCCGTGCGAGCGCATTCCCGATCGCGCCGCGCCCGACAATGCCGAGCGTCGAACCGGCGATATCGAGAATCGGCGCATCGTGCACGCAGAAATGCGGCGACGCCGGCCAGGCGATGCGAGCGGCTTCACGATAAGCGAACAGGTTGCGCCGCAATGCGAAGATCGACGCGAGCGCCCACTCGGAGACGCTCTGTGCCGAATAGCCCGGCACATTGGACACGATCACGCCGGACTCGCGGCAGGCGTCGATATCGATGCAATCGAAGCCCGTCGCGGCGACGCAGATAAAGCGCAGTTTCGGCAGACGTTGCAGATCGGCCGCGCGGATGGGCACTTTGTTCGTGATAGCAATGGCGGCATCTTCGAGCGCATGGACCACGTCGGCGGCGCGCGTGGCCGGACGAACGGACCATTCGCTCGCCCAGGCCGGCGCGGTGAGCGGCGTGGGCAACGTGCCGCTGTCGAGCAGGACGATGTTCATTGAACCCCCGCCTTGGGCAGCATGGGCCGCAAAGCCACGCTGTTCAGTTCGCTGAACGGCAAGTGAAAGTCGGCGGATCGTGGATAGCAGGGTGTCATTCCATCACGCCATCAGTTCGGAGATCTCGATCAGATTCAGATCGGGATCTCGCACATACACCGAGCGAATCTTCTGCGTAGCGCCGGTGCGCGCAACCGGACCTTCGACTATCGGCCATTTGCAGCGGGCCAGATGCGCAATCACATCGTCGAGCGGCACGGTGGCGATGAAGCACAGGTCGAGCGCGCCCGGTACGGGAACATGGGCCTTCGGTTCGAATTCGGCACCACGCACGTGGACGTTGATCTTCTGATTGCCGAAGCGAAATGCAATCCGTCCTTCGCCAAACGTCTCGAGTTGCATCTGCATGACCTCGGTGTAGAACCGCTTCGTTACAGCGAAGTCGACGCAGGTGAGTACGAGGTGATCGAGGTGGTCGATGAGTGCCATGTCCTGTTCCTTATGAAAATGCGCGTTGTTCCGGCAGGCCGTCAGCCGCGATGCAAGGCATCGAGTGCAGGTCCAGGCGCCGTCCGGCCTTGAGCAACTGGCTCGGCACGTCGTGGCCGATCAATCCGGGAAGCAGGGCGGAGGCGGACAGCACGGCGGCGAGATCCACGCCGGTGTCGTAGCCGTCGAGCTCGAGCATGTGCACGAGTTCCTCAGTGCAGACGTTGCCCGTCGCACCTGGCGCGTAGGGGCATCCGCCGAGTCCGCCGAGCGACGCGTCGAAGCGATCGATGCCGGCATCCAGCGCGGCGAGCGTATTGGCGAGCGCCATGCCGCGCGTGTTATGAAAATGCAGCGTGAGTTCGAGCGCGGCGAAGCGCTCGCGCGCGGCGGCGCACAGTTCGCCAACCTGCGACGGGTAAGCCATGCCGGTGGTGTCGCACAACGTCACGCCATGCACACCGAGGTCGGCGAAGCGCTGCATCCACTCCAGCACTTCTGCTGGGTCGATATCGCCTTCCATGGGGCAGCCCATCGCCGTGGACAGCGACACGTTGATCGCCACCTTCGTTTGCCTGACCACGCCGATCACGTCGCGCAACTGGGCGAACGATTGCTCGCGGCTCATGCGCAAGTTCGCGCGGTTGTGACTCTCGCTGACCGACATCACGAGATTGACTTCATCGACACCGCACGACAGCGCGCGCTCTGCGCCGCGCAGATTCGGAACGAGCACGGTATAGACGACGCCTTCACGTCGCGCGATCCGTTGCATCACAGCTTCGGCGTCACGCAAGGCGGGGATCGCTTTTGGCGAGGTGAACGAGGTCACTTCGATCTTGGCGTAACCACACGCGCTCAGACGATCGATCAGTTCGATCTTGGCGTCGGTGTCGACGAAGCGGGCCTCGTTCTGGAAGCCATCACGGGTGGCGACCTCCTGGATATACAGACGCTTGCTGCTCATTCGGTGCTCCTGTTCAGATGATGCCGCGTGCGCGCCAGGCGTCGCGGGTCGTGCTGTCGATGCCGAGGTTTTCCAGCACCTCGTCGGTGTGCTGGCCGAGCGTGGGCGCGGGAGTGTTCACCGTGCCCGGCGTCGCGCTCAGCTTCGGGACGATGCCTGGCAGTTGCACGGGCGTGCCATCGGGGAGCTGGGCGTCGAGAATCATGTCGCGTGCGTGGTAATGCGGGTCGCTCGCAATGTCGGCGACGTCGTAGATTTTTCCGGCGGGAATGCGGGCTTCATTGAGCGCAGCCAGCACGTCGTTGAGCGTGCGGTGTAGGGTCCAGTCGGCGATCGCGGCGTCCAGCCGCTCGACGTTCTTTACGCGGCCATCGTTTTGAGCGAGTGCGGGATCGTCGGCCAGATCCTGGCGGCCGATCAGTTCCATCAGACGCCGGAAGATGCTGTCGCCATTGCCTGCAATCAGCGCATATTTGCCGTCGCTGCAGCGATACGCATTCGACGGCGCGATCCCGGGCAAGCTGCTGCCCGCCGGTTGGCGCACGGCGCCGAACGCCGAGTACTCGGGCAGCAGGCTTTCCATCATGTTGAAGACCGACTCGTAGAGCGCGACGTCGATCATCTGGCCCGTACCGCCGTTCTGGTCGCGATGGCGCAGCGCGAGCAGGATGCCGATCACGCCGTGCAAGGCGGACAGGGAATCGCCGATGGAGATGCCCACGCGCACGGGTGTGCGGTCGGTTTCGCCGCTCAGATGCCGCAAGCCGCCCATCGCTTCACCGATGACGCCGAAACCCGGACGGTCGCGGTAGGGACCGGTCTGCCCGTAGCCGGACACGCGCAGCATCACGAGACCAGGATTTAAGGCATGCAGTTCTTCCCAGCCGAGGCCCCATTTTTCGAGCGTGCCGGGACGAAAGTTTTCGATCAACACGTCGCTTTGCGCGACCAGTTGGCGAACCACGTCCCGGCCTTCGGGCGAGCGAAGATCGAGCGTGACGGATTCCTTGTTGCGCGATTGCGCCGCCCACCAGACAGACGTGCCTTCATGCAGCAGGCGCCATTTGCGCAGCGGGTCGCCCGAGCCGGGTGGTTCGATCTTGATGACGTGCGCGCCGAACTCGGCGAGCATTTTTCCAGCGAAGGGACCGGCGATGAGCTGGCCCATTTCAAGCACGCGAACGCCTTCTAGCGGCTTCGTCATGTTGTCTCCTTGCAAACGTCGTTCTCTTGACGCTCACTTTGCGACAACCCGCGCGTGCTGAAAATCAATGGATTCTCCACGACCCTTTCCCATCTGGAAAGGGTCGTGGGATTAACTGTCTGTGCCGTCCGTTCGGCCGGACATGAAGTCGACGAGACGCAATGCTTCGGGCGACAGTGTTTCGCGCGACAGCGTGCCGATCCACAAGGTGCGATGCGCCCACGCGTCGGTGAGTTTCACGGCGCGCAGGCCCGTCGCGAGAATTTCGGTGCGTACGGCGCCCTCGGGCAATACGCCGATGCCGAGCCCGTGCTCGATCATCCGGCAGATGCCGTCGAAGCTGTGCACCTGGATGCGTAGCTTGAGAGCCCGGTCCGCGCTGAATGCGGCATCGAGCAGCCGCGCGAGCAGTGAACTGCCTTCGTTCAGGCCGACGTACTCGAAGTCGAGCGTATCGGCGAAGGCGACTTCTTCGAGGGACGCGAGGGGATGGCCGTTCGGCACCAGCAGCACGAGCTTGTCCTGACGATAAGCGACCTTCTCGATACCTGGCGCCAGCACGTTGTCCGCAAAGATGCCGATGTCGGCGGTGCCGCTGCGGATCGCCGCGACGATTTCGTCGCTCAAGCGCTCCTCGAGCGATATCTTTACGCTGGGGTTGTCGGACAGAAAAGCCTGCACGTCGTGCGGCAGGAACTGGATGATCGCTGACGTGTTGGCCCAGACTCGCACGTGGCCACGCACGCCGGCGGCGTAGTCGCTCATCTCGTTGGCCATGCGGTTCACGCGGTCGGCGACTTGCCGGGCATGCGCGAGCAGACCCTTGCCGGCGGCAGTCAGCTCGATGCCGCGCGGCTGCCGCAACATGAGCGTGCAATCGATGCTGCGCTCCAGGTCGGCCATGCGCTTGCTGACCGCTGACAACGTCATGCAGGTGCGCTCAGCCGCCTTTGTCAGGCTGCCGAGTTCTGCTACGACGATGAAAAGGCGCAGCGATTGCAGGTCGTAATGTGAGGAGCTGGTCATGGGTGTGTGGCGTTTAGCGCGCTGGAAGTCGACGGAAAGTGAAGCGGCCCACGCATCATAGTAGGCTTGCCTCACGGCGACATCCTCTTTCGCCACACGCCGCTGCCGTTCGCCGGCCTTGACGGATCTGAGCGTCACCGTACAGACTTGCCGGGTCATCCGTACGATTCTGGGGTCTCAACGATCTGCTGCCTCATGTCTTCGAGCTTTTCGAACAATCCAGCAGAACGATCGCGCTGTTACGATGAAACCGTCCGTTCTCCGCATGCTGATCGCCATTCCGTCGCTGGGCGTGGGATTCTCTGCACCCGTGTGCAATGCCTATGCGCTCGATGCAAAACTGGACTGCCAGTCGAGCCCGCATGATTTCATTGCTCCGCTTCTGGACGAGCAGTCGATCGATGCAAAGCCAATGCGCATTGAAGCGAACTCGGTCAACGCATTTCGTCCCGCGCGCGGCAGCAACCTGACGGCATTCGGCTTTCATGTCTATGCCGTCTTCGGGTATGAGCAAAACGATCCCATCTTCAAACAAGGCAGCGGCCAGCCGGTTACGCCCCCGACATACGGCGTGGTGGTGACCGGCTCTGCCGCGTCGGTTGAGGCGAGCGTACGACGCGCCGGCAGCGATGCGGTCATTCGCGACGTCGTTCCACTTTTTCTCACCGCCGTTTTCTGCAACGGGCATTGATGTCTGTGCAGTGCGCGCACGAGGAGCGAGGAGACAATCATGCATATGCTCACCAATGCGGGTCCGCTGGTTTCATTGATCGCCGGTATTCTGATTCTTGTCGTGCCGCGCCTCTTGAACTACATCGTCGCGATCTATCTGATCGTGATTGGACTGCTGGGGCTTTTCGGAAGCCACATTCGTTGAACGCACGTCTCTCCTTTTCGCCCCTCCTGATCAATCAGCCCTTCGCCCACGCGGCGGCGGTGGCAACTGCGAAGTCCCGGTAGGATCGCGGCTGCCGCCCGAGCAGCGCAGCCAGACGATCGACTTCCGCCTTCGAAGCGACTGCGCCGTCCTCTTGATACCGGCGCATCATCAGGCGCATATCGTAGGCAAGCCAACCCGGCGCGACCGCCTTGAGACGCTGTTCGAGGGTATCGAGATCGTCGCCGCCGTAGCGGACCGGGCGTCCCAGCGCTTCGGCCCAGATCGCAGCGATATTCTCCGAAGTCAGCGCGTCAGGACCGACGAGTTCGTACGTTTCACGCGGTAGCGGATTGGCGGCGCGCTCGCGGCGCAGGAGTTCGCGTGCCGCGGCTTCGCCGATATCGCGGACATCGACCATGGAAATTCCTTTGCTGCCAATCGGCATGCCGTAGACACCGTGCGTCAGTAACGGGTCTTTCTGACGGACGTCGTTCTGGATGAAATAGGCGGGGCGCAGCACCGTCGCCGGCAGGTCGCAGTGTTCGATCATGCGCTCGACCGTGTGCTTGCCGGTGAAGTGCGGCACATCGACATACTCCGCGCCCTTGAAAACCGACAGATAAACAATGCCTTTCACACCGGCCTCCCGCGCGACGCTCAGCGTCTGCAGTGCCTGTGTCAGTTCGTCCGCGGCGTTGGGGGCCAGCACGAACACCGTGCTGACACCGTTCAGTGCGCGCCGCACTGCGTCGATGTCGGACAGGTCGCCCTTGACCGCGGTGACGCCAGCGGGGAATTGGGCCTTTTCCGGCGAGCGGGTCAGTGCCCGCACTTCGGCGCCGCTGCCGTTCAGATGGTCGAGAACCTGCTTGCCGACCACGCCTGTGCTGCCTGTTACGAGGATTGCCATGACTTTCTCCTGGGGTTGAATGGACTGGGTTAGTCCGTGAGACGAACAATAGTCGTTCCATTGGACGATCGAAAGTGCCAGAATCAAGACATCTCGTCTCGTAAATGGAACGATCATGGATTTGACTTCGCTGGCGGATTTCAACGCCGTTGCACTGCATGGCGGCTTCGGGCCGGCCAGTCGCGCGCTCGACCGTCCCAAGGCGACGCTGTCGCGGCGCGTGGCCGAGCTGGAAGAAGATCTCGGCGTGCGGCTGATCGAGCGGGGCGCACGCAGGCTGCGTCTGACCGAGGAAGGTCTCGCCCTCCACGAGCGCACGCGGGGGCTCATGACGGAGATTCAGGAGGCGGGTGAGGCGGTCGCGTCGCGTGCGCCGGTGCCGCGCGGGCGCTTGCGCATCAGCGCGCCGGTCGTGTTCGCGCATGTCTTGCTGTGCCAGATCGCTGCACGCTTTGCGCTGGCCTATCCGCAGGTCGAGCTCGAAGTCATCGCGGAAGACCGCGTCGCGGATCCGGTAGAGGACGGTTACGACCTGGTCATCCGTATCAATCCACCGCGTGACGAGCAGCTCGTTGGGCGGCGCATTCTCGGTGACGAGCGCCTCGTGGTCGCTTCGCCGACTTTGTCGATACCGTCGATGCTCGCAGGCGAAGCCGACGAGCTGCAGGTGCCGGCGGTCGTGTCGATAGCGGCGCATTCCGACTTGCTCTGGAACATGCGCACGGAAGGCGGCGTGAGGGTCATCAAGCCGATGCCGGTGCTGCGAATGTCATCGCTGCTGATGGTGCGCGAGGCCGCGCTGCAAGGCGTGGGCGCAGCGCTCCTGCCGCGCTTGCTGGTTGAACAGGACGTGTCGACAGGACGGCTGGTTTGTTGGGGCGTGGAGGCGGGCCCGCCCGTGGAAATCTGGGCGCTCTATAGTTCGCGACGTTTGCTGAGTGCCAAGGTGCGGGCGTTTATGGACATGCTGAAACCCGACTCAGTCAGGTTCTGACGGGCTGACGTTATCGGATCTTTCGCCGCGAAGAACGGGGCGGCAATCGCTACCGTGAAGAATCCGAAAACGGTGAAGTCGAACATTTACGGAATGTCAAAAACTTGAGCGATACTCGCGAACTTGCGAATGGCCGGCAACAAATATGCTTGCTGAATTTTTCACATTTCATTCGGTGATTTGCGGTGATTTACGTTATCGAGGACAACTGTCAGGAGAGCATCGCTCATGCTTAAGAAACGAATTCGTGCTGCACTGCTTGGCGCACTGATCACCGTGATTGCGCCGGCATGTCAGGCGCAATACACCACCGACTGGCTGGCGAACACGTTCGGAACGCAAGCCGCGCACGTGGGCAACGCTGCACGTTCGATGTGGGTCGCGCCTGAAGGCGTGATCTATACGGCTTCCCTATGGGATGAAAACGAGGGTGGCGTCGCGATCTATCAGAACGGCAAGAGCATCGGCTCTATTGGAATCAACAGCGAGTTTCAGGGTGGGGCGATTACGGGGAATGCCACATCGATTTTCGCGGCCTTGCAGTACAGCACCGTGTACGGCAGTGGTGCAGTAGGGCGATACAACCGAGCGACTCAAAAACGCGATGTCCTCATCCCCGTGAGCGCCTGGAATGCGGTCAAGCACGCCGATGTCATCACCGGGCTCGCCACGACCGGCACTCTCCTTTATGCGAGCGATTTCCCGGGCAATCGCGTCCGGGTCTACACCACCGACGGCGTGTGGCAGCAGGACATCAACATCTCCGGTCCCGGCGCACTCGCTTTGGATGGCGCGGGAAATCTCTGGGTAGCGCAGCAAAGCGCGGCCGCGATCGTTGAATTCAGTCCGGCCGGTGCTCCGCTGAGCACTATCCAGATGCCCGCGACTTCGCGACCGTCAGCGCTGTATTTCGACGCATCGTCAGGACAGCTCATGGTTGGCGACCAGGGTCCCGACATGAATATCAAGCTCTACAACATCTCGGGCACGCCGACTCTGGTCGGCACGTTCGGCATTCAGGGCGGCTATCTCGATAGCACCGCAGGCATCAAAGGCCAGGTTGGCGACAAGCGCTTCACCCGTGTTGTCGGCATCGGAAAAGACGCAGCCGGCAACCTGTATGTGCTCAACAACCCGTGGGGCGGCGGCTGGGACCTCGGCCGCAACGGCAGCACCGACATTCACGCGTATGACAGTGCCGGCAACCTGCAATGGAAACTTCAGTCCCTCAACTTCGAGGCGGTCGCAGCACCAGATCCGGTTACGGACGGCGCCTACTTCTATGGCGGCACCAACATTTACACCGGCACCGCGGGTGGTGCCTTCGTCGCGAATACCGTCGACCCGTTCAGCTATCCGTCCGATCCACGTCTCAACATGAACGATACGCAGCGCGACGAGCATTTCGGTCAGCTCGTTAGCGTTGGTGGAAATCGGATCCTCGTCGCGTCCGGTCAGAACCCTGGCATCTTTTACTTCTACCATTTCAATGCGGCGAGCGGCTATATCGCGATTCCGGATGCGTCGATTCCAGGTCCTGCGTTCAATACAACGCGACAGATCACGGGCGGATTCTGCATCGATAGCAGGGGGGACGTATGGGCCGGTCTGGACAGAACGAATCACATCTATCACTACCCGCTGGTCAGCTTCGATGGCACCGGCAAACCGACATGGGGACCCGGCATCGCCATCTCCATTCCGCAGAGCATCCGGCCGTTGACACGCATCATCTATCTGCCGGAGAGCGACACCATGATTCTCGCGCAAGGCATCGCCGGGAGCTGGGACTGGACCGCGATTCAATCGAGGATCGAGGTGTATCACGGCTGGAGCGCGGGCAACACCACGAAGCCCAATCCGGTGATCAACCTCACCAGTGCCAACCCGAAGTCGATCACGGCCGTCGGAAATTATCTTTTCGTCGGCTACGTGCATACGGTGCCCAACATCGACGCCTTCAATCTCACCACGGGTAACCTCGATACGACCTTGATCAACTCGAGTGCGGGCACGGTGGATGTGGGCAACGACGTGGATTCGATGTATGGCCTGAGGGCATACCTTAGATCGGCCGGCGAGTACGTGATCACGAAAGACAACTACAACGGCTCCAGCATTGTTGTTTATCGCTGGACGCCATGATCGGTTTGCTTCGAGGCTATGATCAGACGAAAAAAGATGCGGTGCGCGTTCCACGCTTCGTTGAATTCGCCTCGTTCAGTTCTCTCTGCCTATGCATTTGGAACGTGGACGTATTGATATTAATAATATAAAAACGAGCCGCGTTATTCTTTGCTCAGGTCGATTTATTTTTCTTCGAAGGAAAGTCAAAGACCTGCGTTTTCCGCCCCCGGTGAGGCAGAGATTTTCCGTTTCCTCTGCTTTTGAAAATCGTCTGGAGCGTTTCCCATAAGATTCTTTGAACTACTACTTATCGTCCCTGATCGTGCCCACGTTACACAGATGAAACGTTTATAATTCGTCTGCCAATACACTGGCTGTAAGTAATGCCGGGCACGCGCCGGGAACGGCATCGGTCAAGTAAAGGTTGCGTGGGTAGGCGTTTTTGCGGCGCTGGACCAGCGTCTCTCATACGAATGGGTTGCGAATGAGTCGAGCGACTTTAACGCTACCTGTCAGCGGTTTTCACAGCTTTTCCTTTTCGGGAATTAGGCTCGAAACCTAATTAGTTTTAGGTTCCGAACGGGCCTTGTCACGCCCTGGATTTGACTCGACTGACATCGAGGACGCCGGGTTCGCCGTCAGTCACTGATAGAACTTCACCACGCAAACATTCTTGGTTAATAGTAAGGATGACGTAATTATTATCTGTTGAAGGGTGACAGATCAAAATGCTGAGCGCACTGCCGCCAGGCGGCGCTCAGTGCGCGTTCGAATGCGTAACGGTATCTGCCAGTGGATACCGGCACATCGAAAGCGCCAGCTTCATCAGCAATGAACGCGATCATCGCGTTCGCCGCTTCAAATCTCTCAGTACTCAAAGAACGCCAAAGCGGGACGGCTTAGATCGATCTTGCTCACTCCTCGGGGACAACCTGCTTTTTAGCGATACATACAGACAATGACGAGAAACTTCAAACTTTTGGGAGTTGCGGCAGCAACAGTGTTTGCATGGTTTGGTGCGGAGAACGCGCAGGCTGCTACGAGCACCATCACCGTCGCAGGACTGCAATACAACTTGTGCGCACAAGAGAACGGCACCTGCAAATTCCTCGGAACAGGCTCGGTGGTGTTCGGTGCAGTTCCGCCCACCTCGCCGTCGGTCATGCTGTCGGCCCCCGCTACCTTTAGCAACGGCGTCGGATGCTATGTCGGCGCGGTCTCGCAGACAGATCCCGCATACGGGTACGACAAATCATGCTGGGTGAGAGCGGTTGCCGCGACTCCGACACCGGCGCCAACGCCAACGCCAACGCCAACGCCAACGCCAACGCCAACGCCGACGCCGACGCCGACGCCGACGCCGACGCCGACGCCGACGCCAACGCCAACGCCAACGCCGACTCCGACTCCGACACCAGCTCCGACGCCAACCCCGGGCAGCTCGACCCTCTCGTGCGGCACGCCCACGCACACTGCCGGCGGAACCGCCAATGGCGTGATCAGCGCCGACACGCCCACCACGGACGGCATGCGCATTTTCCAGAACAACGCAGCGTTCAAGCTCGCGATTACGACGAACGCGCCGAGCGCGGATACGGTCGTCTGGTCCGTGGCGGACTCGACCGGCGCGATCAAGGCGCAGGGCAGTTTTGCGGTTAGCTCCGGCGTGCAAACCAACTCGATTCCATGCACGTCGACGTGGTCAGGCTATGGCGCGCTGACAGCGACGCTGCGCTCGAACGGCGGCACATTGCCCAACACCGGAACGCGTCCGGTGGGTATTGCAACGTTCGGCGTGTTGCCGAACCTGACGTCGGTACTGGGCACCGTAACGTACGCCCATCAGGATCAGCACCGCTTCGGCATGCAGGGCTTCAACGGCAACATCGCCGCGCTGCATGATCTGGGCATCTCGTGGACCATCGACGACCGTCAGGTATCGGCCATGGAACCCAATGGCCCCAACACGTACACGCCGAGCGTGAACGACCTCGATCCGTTCTATAAGGCGAATCCTGATCAGATGCGCATCGTGCGTCTCGATGGACTGCCTGCATGGGATTCGAAGACGGGCCAATTCAACGACAGCTACTATGCGCCGTCGAACATGCCCGAGTTCCAGAGCTTCATGGCCAAGGTGGGTACCGATACGAGTCTGATTCGCGCTGCTAACTACCCGAACCAGAAAAGCAACTATTACCAGGTGACGTGGGAGCCGAGCCTCGGCTGGGCGGATAGCGACGCGAACTTCGTCGCGATGTACAAGGCCGCGTATCAGGGCATTCACTCGACCGATCCGAATGCCGTCGTGATGGGTACCGGCAACCCGTTCCCTGCGAATTGCGACACCTGCACCACCGGCTATCTGCAGAAGTTCGGTGCGCTCGGCCTGTGGAATTACATCGACGCAGTCTCAACGCATGGCTACTGGAATGCGGGCACCTATCCGGCACATCCGCCTGAATTGCAGGACTCCGATCCGGATCCGGCGAACCAGGCGAACGCGCTCGACAACCAGATGACGCAGTTGCGTTCGGTGATGCAGGCGGGCAAGCCGAACATGAAGCTCTTCTTCACCGAAGCAGGCACGAGCTACGATCCGGGTCTCAACTACGGCCCCACGGTGCCGTCGCAGAACCAGTTGTTCGCTCACGCTGCGGTTGGCGTGCGGTCGCACATCATTGTGCTTGGTGGCGGCGCACAGTTGACGACGCTTTTCTATGGTCCTGACTTTCCGGGCGAAGTGGGATACGGCTCGTTCTTCGACCTGAATGACGCGCAAGGCGCTTATGGTGCAGCGAACCTCTCGCCGAAACCCGAAGCGATGGCCTTCGCGACGATGACACGTGTGCTGGACGGCACGAACACATTGGGTCGGGTTACGGGCGCGCCGTCCGGAACCTTTGCATATGCGTTCCAGCAGCTTGGCAACGGCAAGGTGGTGACCGCTGCATGGGCGCACAGCAACGCGCAGTGGCCTGCGAGCAGTGGACTTTATAGCCAGACCTACTCGACGAGCTATTCGCTTCAGGTCGACGGGGCCGGTACGTCGGGCAATGTGACGAAGATCGATGGTTACGGCAATACCAGCACGCTGGCCTATACCAACGGCAAAGTCACGCTGACCCTCACCGAGGTGCCGCAGTACATCGTCTCGAACAACGCGACGGTCGCCAAGGCCAATGCGACTGTTCCGGTCGGGTATACGGGCCAATAAGGGCTGAGTCGTATCGACGCGCCGCTGGTGGGAGCGGCGGCGCGTCGATCGGCCCGTTCTGGCCGTTCTCCGGTCAGGAGCCGAACGCTTAACCCGTTGCAAACGCAACGATCAGCAAGCACCAGCTTGGCACCGGCTTTACGGAAACGAGTGCCTTAACGTCGAGCCAGGTGGATCCCTGCGAGCATGCAGCGCACCGAGCCGCCAGCTAGCTCGATGGTCGGCACGCGCAACGGTAGCAATTGTGCAGACCGCTCGATGAGCGTTTTCTGTTGTGCCGTCAGGCACGACATCGCCCGTTCTGACAACGCTAGAACGCGGCCATCCTTCCCCGACAATTCCAGTGCATTCCCGGCAAAATTGCCGATCTGCGCGTGCGTGAGCGCGATAACAGTCCGGCCGCTCTCCAGCAGGCGCGCGTGTACCTCGCTGCGGCGTGTGTCGTCACGAATAAGGTCCAGCCCGATTAGCGCAAATTCGGTCGCCACGCTCATCATGACGTTGGTGTGGTAGACCGCCCGGCCTTCCGCATCGGCGGTATCGAAGCACATCGGTTCGAAGTTGAAATGCGTGCAGAAGCGCTCGAGCGCCACTGGGTCGGCGCGATGTGAACGTGCCGTATACGCAACGCGTGCGACATGGTCGAGCACCATGGCGCCCGTGCCTTCCAGAAAGACATCGTCGTGCTCCAGCCCGGAATAGTCGATCACGTCCTGCACGCGGTACTCGGTCTTGAGCATTTCGATCACGTCGTGCCTGCGCTCGCGCCGGCGGTTGACCGAGTGCATCGGAAAGAGTGCCACGTGGCCGCCCGCGTGCGTCGAGAACCAGTTGTTCGGAAAGACCGAATCGGGTGTCTCGTTCTTCCCGCCATCGTCGAACATGTGAACGCATACGCCGGCCGCTTCCAGGCTGGCCGCCGCAGCGCTGACTTCGTCGCGTGCCGCCGCGGCAAGCGCTGTCGCTTCTGTGAAATCAAGGGCGTGGCCAGCACGCTGGAAAGCGTTGTCGGCCGCTGTCTCCGGATTCGGATGAAAGCGGTGGGGGCGAATCATCACAACGGCGGCGGGCGCCTGCATCGACAGAAGGCTCATGGGGTTCGTTAGCGGGTTGCGGAAAGATGGGGCGAAACGGCCGTATGGCGGGCTCGATCAGCGCGCGAAGGCGAATGCGTCGGCGGGTGCCGGGGTGAAGGCGGCTGGCGTGGCTGCAGTCTGTATCAGGCCGCCAAACAGGTCTTTGGGATCGCTGACTGTCGGGATCAGCGCGACATCGATGCCCACGTCGTGGCGCTGCGCCAGTGCGTCGAGATAGCGGAGCGCCGAGTAATCCTCGAGTGCGAAGCCGACAGAGTCGAACACGGTGACCTGCTCCGCGCTTTGCCGCCCCACAACCTCTCCGGCAAGCACGCGCCACAGTTCGGTGACGGGCGAATCGGCCGGGAGCTGCTGGATGTCACCTTCGATGCGCGTCTGCGGCTCATATTCGACAATCACGCGGCTCATACGCAGAACATCCGCATGCAACTCGGTCTTGCCGGGGCAGTCGCCGCCGACTGCGTTCAGATGCATGCCGGACTCGATCATGTCCGGCGTGACGATCGTTGCATAGGTTTTGTCGGCGGTAACGGTCGTGACGATATCGGCGCCGCGCACCGCGTCGGCTGTCGATGTCGCGCGGACGATACGCAGGGCCGGCCACGCGGCAAGATTGAGCGCCAGTTTATCGGTTGCGCGCGCATCGACATCGAACACGCGAATCTCATTGATGCCGAGCAGTGTGTGAAACGCGATCGCCTGAAATTCGCTTTGCGCGCCGTTGCCGATCAAGGCCATGCGTCGCGAGTCGGGGCGGGCCAGGCTTCTTGCGACGAGCGCGGACGTTGCCGCGGTGCGCAAGGCGGTGGTCAGGGTGAGTTCGGAGAGGAACAACGGGTAGCCCGTATCGACGGATGCGAGCGCACCGAACGCCATCACGGTGTGAATGCCGCGTTCGGCGTTGATCGGATGGCCGTTCACGTATTTGAAGGCGAACAGGTTCGAATCGGCGACCGGCATCAATTCGATGACGCCTGCCTGGGAGTGGCATGCAACACGTGGCGACTTATCGAATTCGCGCCATCGAAGATAGTCCGCGCGGATGGTGTCGGCGAGTTCGCTCAGGAATCGCGGCACGCCGATATCGGCGACGAGTCGGTACGTGGCGGGTACGTCGAGAAAGCGGGTCATGGTCATGTCTCCGTGATTCATGTGGGCTCCGGTGCGGGAGCAATGACGGAATTATTCCTTTGGACCTCGCCAACAAAAAGACAGCAGACTTCGCAAATTTCACAGATAAAATGGCAAAATGCGCACCTGAAATGGTATTTTGTACATTTCCGCATGAAGGCTTCGCCAGGTAGCATGCGGATGGCGGAGCGCCGTCGCCGGGCACTCAGGTAACCACCATGATCAATCTCGATGACATCGACAGGCAGCTCATTTCTCTGTTGCGTGACAACGCACGCATGTCGGTGGTGACACTGGCGAAGCAACTGCGCGTGGCGCGCGCAACGGTGCAGAACCGGCTCACCCGCCTCGAGCAAAGTGGCGTGATCGTGGGCTATACGGTGCGGCTGAAACCGGCGGCCGAGGCGCATCGGATTCGGGCGCTGATGTCGATTGCTGTAGAAGGCAACCGTGCGGCCGACGTGCTCAAGGTGCTACGTGGCCATCCCAATGTCGCAACGATTCACAGCACCAATGGCCGGTGGGACCTCGTCGCGGAGTTGCGGGCGGACTCGCTGGAGAACTTCGATCGGGTGCTCGGTGCGATCCGCTTGATCGACGGAATCGCGAGTACCGAGACCAGCATCTTTCTATCGACGCACAAGATGTGAGCGGCCAGGAGCGTCCGCGCGCTTTGTCGACTTCATGCGAGCTCCATGCGCGATTCGCGTCACCCTGCGACAAACGTCATTTCGAACTTCTCCATGCGACGACGCAGATACCTGTCAACAGATTGCCGCGTCGCGTAGCGTTCCGCCGGCATCCGTCTATTGTTCATACAAATAGAATTCGGAGATCTTATTCGCGAAAGTTAATCGATCCTTTTCTTTTAACTCTGACACCTCGGTCTGTCGGTCATGACAGTGCCTGCTATCTAGTCCGTATAACGGCACTTATTCGCAAAGGGTTTAACCCTGCAAAGGTTTGCGGAAGAACTAATTTCTCTGTTGAATTAATAACTTGGAGAATAAGCCGGATTTATATTTCAATAAGTAATCGGCAAAAAAAGGCCGACACATTGTGTCGGCCGGAAAGACTCTGGCGTCCGAGGATTGCATGCCAGAACCTGAGAGACGTTAATCAGTCAATTTTACGGATTGCAGTGTAAGGTGCGGGCATTATTGCCACATACCAGGATTTAACAATTTGGCGGCGTGCTTTCTCAGAAGAGGGTTATTTTAGAGTGCCGACTTCGTTGGGGAGAGATCATAAACGAAAAGCTTTGGCGAAGCATAAGGACATCAAAAAAAATTTGTTGATCGGCCGTCGCCGAATTCGAGATCGGGGAGTCCTGATGTTCGTCTAGGGATTTCCTTAATTGAATTTTATTCCGTACTAATGTGATGTCTGATCGCGTAGCGAATCAATTCCGAATTATTAGTGATCCCCAGTTTTTGCATGAGGCGCATTTTATGTGTGCTGATGGTCTTCGCGCTGAGCGCGAACGCTTCAGCGATATCGTTGATGCTCTTTCCAGCGGCCAAAGCTTGCAACACCTGGAATTCTCGATCGGACAGCATGTCGTGCGGTGGGGTATCGCCGGAGTGAGTGCCGAAGATCATCGAGTCCACCAGCTTCGGATCGATGAATCGGCCGCCTTCGGCCAGCTTGCGAATCGCGGCAAGCAGGATCTCCGGATCGCTGTCTTTGGTGAGGTAGCCGGTTGCGCCGGCGCGCAGCGCGCGCGAGACGACCTGGGCCTCGTTGTGAATGCTCAACACGAGCACGGGCAGGGCGGTGTACTCGGCCCTGATGCGCCGGATCAGGTCGATGCCGCTAATGCCCGGCATGGTCATGTCGAGCAGCAACAGGTCGGGACACCGGGCGCGTAGTTTCTCGAGCACTTCGGCGCCTTCGGCCGCTTCGTCGGCGACGATCATGTCGGTGGTGGTCGCGATGATCTGCTTCAGGCCACCTCGCACGATCGCATGGTCGTCTGCAATGAGGATTTTTATCATGTGCTTTTCTCGGTCCTGAGCGGGATGTGAATAGAGACGGTTGTGCCTGCGCCGGGCGCGCTCTCGATCTGCAACGTGCCGCCAATCAGCCGCGCGCGTTCGCTCATGCCGAGCAGTCCGTAGGAATAGCGCCGGCGTGCAACGGGCAGATCGAAGCCGCATCCGTTATCGCTGATATGGAGTGTCAATGCGCCGTTGCTTGCGGCGAGCGTGACATCGACGCGCGAAGCGCCGGCATGGCGCGCAACATTGGTCAACGAGGCCTGCGCGATGCGGAACACGGCCGTTGCATGCGCGTCCGGCAGAACCGGTTCGCTGCCAAGGATCGACAACTGGCACGGCATGCGATTACGTCGAACGAAGTCGTCCACGAGCCACTCGAGCGCCGACAGGATGCCAAAGTTTAGCGCAGCCGGTCTGAGGTGGCTGGCCACATTGCGGACCATCCAGATGGTCTTCTCGACCAGTTCACGCATGTCCTCGGTTTTTCTGGCTGCTTCCGAATCGCTGTCGAGCCGCATCCGCAATAGCGACACGTCCATTTTCAGCGCGGTCAGCAATTGCCCGAGTTCGTCGTGAATTTCCATGGCGATCCACTTTCGTTCTTCTTCGCGAACCGCCTCCATGTACGCGGACAACTCGCGCAACCGCTCGCGCGACTCGAGCAGTTCCTGTTCGACTCGCTTGCGTTCCGTCATGTCCTGAATCGTACCGACCAGCTTGAGCGGATAGCCGGGCCCTTCATGCGCCGCTTCGACGTGAAGCTGCACGATGCGTGGCTCGCCGTCCGCACCGGTCAGGCGGCAATCGAGAAAATGCGGCTGCCGGTCGGCGATCACCGCACGCACGGCCTGTCGTACAGCGGCCCGGTCCTCGGGGTGAATCGCCGCGCGCAGTGTTCGATAGCTGGGCCGCACGCCGTTCGGCTCGAAACCGAGAATCCGGTACATCTCATACGACCAGTGCGTCACGCCGGCGGCCGCAGTCCATTCCCAGTCGCCAAGTTTGGCCAGCCGCTGGGCGTTCGCCAGACTGGCTTCGCTCGCGCGCAATTTCTCTTCAGCCTGTTTGCGCGCGGTGACGTCGTTGAGACCGACATAGATCGCTGGGGCGTCGGCGAACGTCGCAATGCGCGCGGTCGCCACTGCCCAGAAGCGCTCACCCGCCGAATTCTTGAACTGGATTTCGTTGTTGGTGAATCCGCCTTCGTGGCGCAGGAGTTCGACCGTTCTGTCGCGCTCCGTCGGGTCGACATAGAAGTCGCCCATGTAGGTGACGCCGTGATCGTCCGCGCCGAAACCGAACAGCCAGCGGAACGGCCCGTTCATGTAAAGGACCCGCCCTTCGTCCATGGACGTAATGCACAACGGCACCGGGCTCGTCTCGACGATCGTGCGAAAGCGCGCTTCGCTCGACACGAGTTTCGCTTCGGTCCGTATGCGTTCGTCGATCTCGACCAGCAGGCTTGCATTCGCGCGCGCGAGTTGGCCGGTCCGTTCGGCGACGCGGTCTTCGAGTTCGTCGCGCACGCGGGAGAGGGCTTCTTGCGCCTGCTGCCGAACCGCCACCTCGCTCGAGAGACTTTCGTTGCGCGATCGGAGTGCCTTGTGCATGGCGCGCAGCGCGAGGTGAGTGCGAATGCGCGCCAACATTTCGGCGATCTGGAATGGTTTGGTGACGTAGTCGATGCCACCAACCGAGAATCCTTCGACGAGGTCGTCCGTATCGGCGAGCGACGTCATGAAGATCACCGGAATCTCACGGGTCTGCTCATTGCGCTTGAGCCGGCGACAGGTTTCGAAGCCGTCGATGCCCGGCATTTTCACGTCGAGCAGGATCAGGTCGGGCTGCGAAAATTGCGCGCGTTCGAGCGCCTCCTCGCCGTCGAGCGCAACGAACACGCGAAAGCCCTTATCCTCGAGACTGTCGGCCACGACACCGATGTTGATCGGTGCGTCGTCCACAACCAGAATGGTGGCCGGCTCTGCCGCGATCGTTGTGTCGTTCATGGCTTGGGCCTCCTCTCGAGATATTCCTCCGCGAGCAGCAGGATGGCCTTTGACTGATAGCCTTTAACGAGTGCACGCAACTCTGTTGTCAATACCAGATTGCGCTCGTCGAGGGCCGCCATCCTGTCGGCCCATTCGGCGATGGCACGCATGTCGCCCAGACGGGCGAGATGATGCAGGTTGTTGAGTTCGTCATCGGGCAACGCGGGAGAGGGCGTGCGCGATGCGCCAGGTTGCGGCGAGCGAGGCGCTGGCGAGTCAGTCCACTTCAGCGCCAGCAAATCCGCCAGATGGGCCTGCAGCCGGTCGAAGTCGACGGGTTTGGAAAGGAAGGCGTTCGCGCCTGCGTCGGTGCTTCGTTTCTCGTCGCTCCAGGAAGGATTCGCCGACACGGCGATGATCGGAATATCGCCGAGTCCCGGTAATCGACGCAATCTGCGCGTTGTTTCGAGCCCGTCCATTTCAGGCATCAGGATGTCGGTCATGATGAGCGACGGCGCCTCGCTGCGCGCCTTCGTGAGTCCCTCGTGCCCGCTGGCGGCCTCGATGGTGTCGAAGCCCAGTTGACCCAGAAGCTCGACCAGGACCGCCCGATTGACGGGCTCGTCGTCGATCACCAGCACTTTGCGGCGCGGACCGGTGTAGCCCGTCACGGCCCGCGCGGCCGGCGTTGCCGCGTCGGTACGCGCCGCGGACACATCGACGACGGCCGGCGCGAGATCGAACCAGAAGACGCTCCCATGCGCGAGCGTGCTTTCCGCGTGGATTTCGCTACCCATTGCGCGCACGAACTGCTGGCTGATCGCAAGGCCAAGCCCGGCGCCACCGGCGCGTCGTTCGGGGCCGCCGGCCTGCTCGAAAGGGTCGAAAATCACGCCGAGCTTGTCGGCCGCGATGCCGATTCCCGAGTCACGTATGCAGAAGCGCACCGCGCCTGAGGGCGCAAGGCCGACTTGCAGGCTGACGCAGCCTGTGTCCGTGAATCTGACCGCATTCGCCAGCAGATTAAGCAGCACCTGCCGTAAGCGGCGCTCGTCTGCCCGCACTGCGCCGCCCAGGTCGGGGGCCAGGTCGCATAGGAATCGCAGGCGTTTTTGTTCCGCCTTCACGTTGATAATGTCGCGGATCGTATCGAGGACGCCCGGCAGCGGGACGTCGGCCATTTCGATGCGCATTTTGCCGGCTTCGATGCGCGCGAAATCGAGCGTATCGTCGATCAGCGTGAGCAGATGTTCGCCGCTGCGGTGGATTACTTCGACCGCGTTGCGTTGGCGCTCGCTGTGGCTGCCGTCGCGCAGCAAAATCTGCGTATAGCCGAGGATGCCGTTCAGCGGCGTACGCAGTTCGTGGCTCATGTTCGCGAGGAATTCGCTTTTGGCCCGGTTGGCGGCTTCGGCGAGGTGCCGCGCTTCCCGCTGCGCAGTGGCGTCGCGCTCGGCGAGATAGGCGTCATGCAGCCGCGCGCCCATGCTGTTGAACGCGGCTACCACGCGATCGAGCTCGTCTGGCCAGCGCGGCTGGCGGCGCGGCAGGACGAACGGCTTTGGCGCCGCACGGAAGTCGTATTCGCCGACCAGTCGGGCAATCGTGGCGAGATGCCGCGTAACGAGGCGCGAGAAGATGTAGATGGTGAACAGCGCAACGATGAATGTATAGGTGGCCTGACTGACCAGAATGACCAGCGCGGTTTGCGCTAACGCCTGATAGAGGTTGGCAAGCGTCGCTTGCACATAGAGTGTGCCGATCTTCTGCTGGGCGCCGTGGATGCGATAAAAGATCGGAAATTCGCGGGATATCACGGCGCCTGTCCTGCGCTCGCCAGCCGTCACGACCAGTGGCGTCTCGCTCGATCCGGTCTCGCGCACCTCGGCGGCGCACATGTCGGCAAGCCGCAGGATGCCGTTCAGTTGAAGCTGAAGTTCAGTGCGGTTGAGCTGCCACAGACCCTCGCCAAGGCTGTCGCGATTGCTTCGGTCGATGTCTGACAGACGTGTTTCGATCAGTTCGACGCCGCGGCTATAGTCGCGATAGAGCTGTAGTGCGGTCAGCAATAACGTGACCGCGCAACTGAACAGCAGCACGGTGGCCAGCAGCCGGAAAACCACGCTGTGCCTGAATCGGCCGGGCGAGGCAAAGAGTGAACCAACGCTATTCGCCACCATATTTCCCCGCGAGTGCTGTGCTTCTTTGTTTGTGTATTTTGCACTCGTCGCCGAATCGCGGTCTATAAGGGGCCGTCGAGGAAGTCCGCTGCGGCGAACGCTGGCACTTGAAGCGCTGCCTTCGCGAGCCGCACTCGCATCCACATGATGCCCGCACCGTTCGCGGCAGTGGCGCCACGCGGCAATGACTCGCCAATGATTTCGCGGGCGTTGCCGATTATTTCGCGGATCAGGGTCGACTCACGAGTACTGAGTTTCGCCGTCTGGAACTGGGACAGGTCCGACATGGCGTCAGCCAGACGCTTGACCGCAACCGTATCGTGACCGGTCAACGGCCAGCAGTGCAAAAGATAGGCGAGCGGTACCAGTTTTCTTTCTTCACACCAAAGCTCGAATAGACGTATGCACAGCTCGTCGATGCGTTCGACTGTATTCTCGCGCGGCAAAAAGTAGTCGGTCATAACGGGGATCCGGCGATGGTATGTAATGAACCACTTTAAACGCCGCGCTTGAGTGTTGCCGTCAGGTAGTCCGGACTATGGACTGGTGGTTTCCTGATTTTTGGGTCAGGAAATCCTTAACGTCTATCGTCCCGCGCATCAATTCCGTTTCTTGCCGTCGAACGGATCGAGCCAGAGTTCCTTGCGATCGAGAGGCACCCATGACGGGAGCAAGGGATTCTTCAAATCGATCAGCACGCGGCGCTCGAGGTGCAGATCGGCGATGTCTTGCGCGAAGTGTTCGCGGAATAACGCCTCGAAACTCCCGTCCTTCAGCATGGCTTCAAGGCCGTCCCGAATCCGCTTCGCCAGCAGCGGCTCGGTTTGGCTGACATAGAAGAACTGCGCGTACGGGTAGCGGATCAGGAGGTGAGAGTCGATCCTCATATTCGGGTAGCTCGGCTGAAAGGCCTTGATTTCACGCGTGATCTCGACCACGCCGCGCGGGAACATATCGAAGCGGTGGTCAGCCAGCATCGGAAAAAGCAGGTCGTAGCGGCTTGCGGTGACGAGTGGAACGCCGGCCGCGCGGTAGATGGGGACGTCGCCCCAACCCTGACCCTGGCCAATGCTGAGTGTGCGAAGACCCTGGAGGTCGTGGATGCTGTCGAGCTTCGCCTGCTCGCCCTGATTGATCAGCGCCACGCGATAGCCGAGCAGGCCACGGTCGATGGGGATCGGCACCGGAATCGCCGCGGCGTCGAGTTCCGGGTGTCCGGGCTCGCTCGCGAGGACATTGATGAGGCGGCCGGATATCACCTCGTCGACCTCGCGCTGGGCCGACATCGGTGAAAAATAGGCGTCGATGACGTATGGGCCGTAGGCCGCTACGGTGTGGTTCAGCGCGGTGATAAGAAAGGCCCAGCGGCCCTCTCTCACCACGTCACCGGATAGGCGAAGAATTCGCACATGAGTCAGGGCGGCGGTCGACGGGCCGGACGCGCCGGCGCTGCCGAACGCCGGGCTCAATAGGGCGCAGGCAATGAGGGAGAGCACCACTGATAGTTTGAAGCGTCCGCGGGATCTGAACGGGCGGATTCCATCAAGGTGATCGAGGGCGAACATGAGTAGCCTGAACCGGAAACGACGGGTAAGCCGCAGTATGGGTTCGAGGGGCCGCTTTGGCCAAAATCAATAAAGAATTGGACCATGGATCGCAATGAGGTGACGAAAGAGATCATCGCCGCAAAGTCGGGTGGTACAGGTCGTATTGATCTGCTTGCCGGGCGCTCAGCAGAACCTGCCACTCTGGCGCTATGCTAGCGGCTTCGGCTACTTCGAGGAGCAACTGATGCAACGGACAGCAGGATCAATGATCACGTTTAACCGCCCTGACGGCAAAGACGTCCAGGGTTATCTGGCCAAGCCACAGAAACTGGAGGGCGCGCCTGCCATCGTCGTGATTCAGGAATGGTGGGGCTTGAACGATCAGATTCGCGGCGTGGCGGACCGGCTCGCGCAGGCCGGCTATCTGGCGTTGGTGCCCGATCTCTTTCGCGGGAAGTCGACGGTTGAAGAGGCGGAGGCGAACCATTTGCTGAGCGCACTCGACTTCGGCGATGCCGCGACGCAGGACGTGCGGGGCGCCGTCCAGTATTTGAAGCAGCACTCGGCGAACGTCGGCGTGACCGGCTATTGCATGGGCGGCGCGCTTACTTTGCTTGCGCTATGTAATATCCCTGAGGTATCGGCCGGGGTGGTGTGGTACGGCTGCCCCCCGCTCGAGTACATCGACGCATCGAAAATCAAGGTTCCGGTTCTCGGTCACTGGGCGACGCAAGACGAATTCTTCCCGGCTGAAACGGTCGATGCATTGGAGTCCAAGCTCAGTGCGGCCAACGTCGACGTCGAGTTCCATCGCTATCTTGCGTACCACGCGTTCGCGAACGAAACGGCAGTCGGGCCGGGCCGCATCTCCAGGACCCAGTTTGATCCGGTCTGGGCGCAGCAGGCCTGGGACCGCACGCTGACCTTCTTCGGCCGCACGCTCTGGAAGTAAGCGGCAAGCACGGACCCACATTGAAAGGTGGACGCAAGCCGCGACCTGATCCCGTCAGCCAGCAGCGAGTCCGGTCGGCGTTCTTTATGCCGACCGGCCTTCGCGGCCGGACACCTCATGAAGCATTCCATTGCAATATTAGTGAAGGATGAGGCTGGCGGCGTGCCAATCTGTTTACCTATACTCCTCTCACTCTGTATGTAAGGCAGCCCAATCGCCGCAATACCAACAAGCGCCAAGAAGAGCCAACAAGACGGAGCCTCACATGCCTGTAGCGATGCGGAACGCGGCCCTCGTGCTGCTGACATGTTTGACGTTGGGCGGCAGTGCTTATGTGCAAGCCAGTTCCGGTTGCGACGAGGGATGCAAGGCCCGGGGCCAGCTACTCGAACAGCGCGTCACGCTTCGGCTCAGCGCCGCAGCGTTTTCGAAAGTGCTTGCATCGAACGCATCCGGTCAGCAACTCGCGCAGATCGCCGGCAGACCCGCCTGCGGGGTGGAGATCGTGACCTTCCGCTACCGCACCATCGGCGGCGCGGGCGAGCCCACCACCGCCAGTGGCGCATTGATGATTCCGGGCGGACGGTCGGCGGCATGTAGCGGGCCGCGTCCGCTGATGCTCTACGCACACGGCACGACCGCGTACCGCAACTACAACATCGCCGATATCACCCAAACCGATCCCGGCAACGGCGACGGCGCCGGGGAGGGCATCAGCGTGGCCGCCATGTACGCGGCCCAGGGTTATATCGTGGTGGCGACTAACTATGCGGGCTATGCCGGCTCCGACCTCACATACCACCCCTATCTGAATGCCGACCAGCAATCCGCCGATGTGGTCGATTCGCTGCGGGCAGCGCGGGCCGTACTGAGTGGAATGAAGCCGGAGAGAAAGACGCGCGAGAACGGCAAGCTTTTCGTCACCGGCTATTCGCAAGGCGGCTTCGTGGCTCTCGCGACGCATCGTGCTTTGCAGGCGGCCGGTGTCAAGGTCACGGCATCCGCACCAGGATCGGGTCCGTATGCGCTTGCCGCCACTGCGGACGCGCTCATCGAAGGCGAGGTGAACCTGGGGTCGACGCTGTTCACGACTTTGGTCGTGACGGGCTACCAGCATGCCTACGAGAACATCTACCGCAAGCCCGGCGACTTCTATGAAGCGGCCTATGCCCCGGGTATCGAGAATCTCCTGCCGAGCCTGCAGCCGCTCGATACGCTGTTTTCGAAAGGGAAACTGCCCTCGACGCAACTCTTCAGCAGCGTTCCGCCCGCGCCGCAATATGCTTCGATGACGCCGCCAACTTCGCCGCCCCTCGCACCGCCCTCGCTGACGCCGGTGTTTGCTGCCGGATTCGGCAACGCCAATCTCGTGCGCAACGCCTATCGCCTGAGTCTTCTGGACGATGCTGCGGCCAATCCCGATGGCGCGTTTCCCAACAGCACGGTGGCCTTGACGCCGGCCGCGAATCCCATGCATCCGCTGCGCCAGGCGTTCAAGCGCAATGACTTGCGCAACTGGCTGCCGCGCGCGCCGGTTCTGCTGTGCGGCGGCGGCTCGGATCCCACCGTGTTTTTCTTCAACGCACGCATCGAGCAGGCCTACTGGCAGAACGCCAAAGTACCGGCAGGGCTCACGTCCGTGCTGGACGTGGACTCTCCGATCTCCGGGCCCAACGATCCGTACGCGCCCATCAAGCAGGGTTTCGCGAGTGCGAAGGCGACGCTCGCGAATCAGGCCGTAGCGGGCGGTGCGACTGACGGTGGCGCCTCGGCTGTGCTCCAGGCCTATCACGGTGAACTGGTCGCGTCGTTCTGCATGGTCGCCGCCCGGGCCTTCTTCACGAACTTTTGAGCGCTGCTGCCTGCGGCTATCATGTGCAGACAACAAGACTGCACGGGGGAATGCTTTGACGACCGATTCCGTGGCCGGGGACGCGGCGCCCTCGGCGTGCATTCACAGCCACTTTGATACGCACCGCGAAGCGCCGCGCGAGCAACTGCCCGCGTGGCGGGACCGTCTGGGCCACTTTCTCGACGTGCCGATCTCGCGCTGGCAACTGGCCGATGGTTTCAGCGGCACGATTGACAGCTACAAGGCCGCCGATCTGACGTTCATGGATTGCCGTACAGACCCGGTATCGCAGGCGCGATCCGTCGCGCGGATTTCAACCGATTCGGTCCGCCAGTTCGTTTTTCACGTGGCCGTCGAGGGCAGCATCGAGACCGGAACGGGTCTGTATCCGAAGCGCAAGGCGCTGCAAACGAGGCCGGGCATTCTCGCGCTGGATATGAACCAGCCGATGCATATGGTGCGTAGCGCGTGCCGTGTGCAGGCTTTTTTTCTGCCGCGTGCGCTGGTGGAATCCGTCCTGCCGGAAGCGGAGTCGATTCATGGCAGCGCGATCGAATACCACTCGCCGCTCGCGCGCATGATTCCGGGCCATCTCGCCGACCTTACCCAGAACCTGCACAAGATGAATGGACACGAAGCGTATCGCGCGATGCGCACCTGCGCGTTGTTGATTGCGGCGGCCTTCGGCGAGGAGGCGCGTCTAACCGGCAACGCGCGCGCGGCCGCTCGCACCGCCATGTTCGCGACGGCGCGCCGCTACATCGAAGCCAATCTGGGGCAGGCGGATCTCACGCCGGAGAGCGTGCTCGCCGCGTCGCAACTTTCCCGGCCCACGTTGTATCGTCTCTTCGAACCCGAAGGTGGATTGGCTGCCTATATTCGCAACCGGCGGCTGCGTGAGGCGGCCGATGAACTGCATCGCTACCCGGGGAAGGCGATCGTCGAGATCGCCTATGGCGTGGGCTTTAATAGCGCGTCGGATTTCAATCGCGCGTTTCGTCGTGCGTACGAGATGTCGCCGAGTGATTTTCGGGCGCTGACCCGGTAGACGCGGTTTCACAACGCCCTATGAGGACAACCAGCCGCGCTCGATCGGCCACGCCAGCAGCTTGCGGTACACCGTGACAAGGCTGCCTGTCACCGTGGCGCCACCCAGCCGCCACAGCGGCGCGATCAGCAGGAACGCCACGCACGCCACGGCGACGGCGCCAACCATGTCAAGCGGGAAGTGGACGCCGACAAACACGCGCGCCCAAGCCACTGCAAGTCCGGACAGCAGGATCGCCATGCCGTAGCGCCTCACGCCGCCCAGCAACAAGGTCAGCGCGATGGTGGCGAAAAGGGTCCCGTGGTCGCTGGGGAACGACGAGTCGGGCGCGTGCTCCAGGAACGTATGGCCGATTCCGATCACGAATGGCCGAGGGTGCGGCCAAACCAGACCGATAATCTGATTGAGCCCGAGGGCGAGCATGGCTACACAAAATGCGCGCACGGCGACTTCACGCTGACGCGCATCGCCGAAGAGCCATATCGCGATCAGCGACAGCGGCACGAGATAAATGACGTAATCGGCAATCATTCGCGCCATGTCGATTTGCCAGGCGGGTGTCGATGGCGTGGCGTTGATCATCAGAAAGAGCGCCTGATTGAACGCTTCGAGTGTATTCATGCGGTGAGGTTTTTGAGGGACGTGTGATGAATCGCGCCCCCGATCTTAGCGGGCCAGGCTTAGGGGAAGCTTAGGCGCGGGCGGAAACGATTGACAGAATCGTCCGGCGCCGGGCCGTGTAATCTGTCGATGCATGTCGGCAAACATGCCGCCGGCATAGGCAAACATCAAACGAAGCCAGGTGGCGGCCACTGCGGTAGCCGCTATGCTTCAGGCGCAGTGAGCGAGGCGATCGTGATGAACCTGGACCAGCACCGTGATTTTATCGTACGCACCATGTCGGCCGACGAAGTAGCGCTGTCGGTCGAATGGGCTGCGGTGGAGGGATGGAACCCCGGCCTGCACGATGCCGAATGCTTTCGCGCCGGGGACCCTAACGGTTTTTTCATCGGAGCGTGGCGCGGCGAACCGGTTGCCTGCATTTCCGCGGTCGCTTACGGCGAGCACTTCGGCTTTATCGGCCTGTATATCGTGAAGCCGGCGTTTCGCGGCAGAGGCTTCGGCATGCGCGTCTGGCAGCACGGCATGGATTATCTGGGTAACCGCAATGTTGGGTTAGACGGCGTCGTCGCTCAGCAGGCGAATTACAGAAAGTCCGGCTTTCGGCTTGCGTATCGCAACATTCGCTTTCAGGGTGTCGTTCAGGCATCCGTCCAGAACCCGACGGGTTCGAACATTTTGAATGCGTCGGCGCTGCCGTTCGAACGGCTGCTTGACTACGATCGCCAGTGCTTTCCCGCCGCGCGCGAGCGTTTTCTCGCGACATGGCTGGGCCAACCGGACGCCACGGCGCTGGCCGCAGTTCGTGACGGTCAGGTTGCAGGCTACGGCGTACTGCGTCGTTGCAGAACGGGATGCAAGATCGGTCCGTTCTTCGCCGATAGCGACGAGATCGCGAGCGATCTGTTCGATGCGTTGGCGGCGCGCATGCCGGGCGAGGTCATCGTCCTCGATGTGCCGGAGACCAATGCCGCTGCCGTCGCGCTGGCCGAGCGGCATGGCATGACAAGCGTCTTTGAAACCGCGCGGATGTATACGCAGAACCCGCCCGCTCTTCAAATCGAACAGGTATTTGGCGTGACGTCATTCGAACTCGGGTGATCGGAGCGCACGTCGGCGCCTTTGCGTGCGTTGCCGTCTGGGGTGCGTCTTATGAACCGCAGACGGCAAGTCCATCGTTTGATACGAACGTATACGCTACTTCCATTTTGAGCCGAGATTCTCCAGTCCTGCTTTCATCAGGTCCTGCGGCAACATGACGACGCGGAACTCGCAGTCGGCGTTGAACTTCAGAAAAAATGGTTCTGCGAGTGCGGGAATTCCCGATGGATCGTCGAGGTTCACGATGAGTACCGCGCCACGTGTTCCGTTCTGCTCGGTGAAGTAGGCGGCTTCCGGTTTTATGTCTTCAAGTATTCGTCCTATCACTTCGCCGGCGGTGCCATCGCGCACTAGCGTGTTGAACGGTTCGTGCGGAATACGTACGTTGAGTAGCATGCGCATGTCATCCTCCTGGTTGATGCCCAAAGGGCATCTTAAGGATAGGAGCTTTATGCGCTGCGAGCGCCAGGGTTAGCACTGCCGAGTGCCGCTGCTGTCATTCCGTTTCGCTGTCGTCGGTGTCGGCATTGGCGCTCGCTGCTTCATGAACCATCGCGTTGGCCGCCAACGCGCTCGCCAGTTCCGGATGCGCTTCCTTGCGTTCACTGTAGCGATCGGTCAGGTAGTCCGAACGGTCGCGCACCAGCAACGTGAACTTGTACAACTCCTCCATCACGTCAACGACGCGATCGTAGTAGGCGGAGGGTTTCATCCGGCCGTCGGCGTCGAATTCCTGATACGCCTTCGGCACCGACGACTGATTGGGGATCGTCACCATCCGCATCCACCTGCCCAACACGCGTAACGCGTTGACGGCGTTGAACGATTGCGAACCGCCGCATACCTGCATCACCGCGAGCGTGCGTCCTTGCGTGGGGCGCACGCCACCGCTTTCGAGCGGCAGCCAGTCGATCTGATTCTTGAACACCGCCGTGAGCGTACCGTGACGCTCCGGGCTGCACCACACCTGTCCCTCCGACCATTCCGACAGTTTGCGTAGTTCGACGACCTTCGGATGATCGGCCGCTACGCTGTCCGTGACCGGCAGACCGTGCGGATCGAAGATGCGTGTTTCAGCGCCGAATTGGCGCAGGATGCGTTCGGCTTCGAGCGTGAGCAGTTTGCTGAACGAAGTGGGACGCAACGACCCGTACAGCAGCAGAATGCGTGGGGCGTGCTGCGAAACCGCGTGCGGTTCGAGTTTTTGCAGATCCGGCGCGTGGAAATGTGGGGCGCTGATGTTAGGCAGATTCCCGGGCATCAACGAACCCTCCGTCCTGCGCTGTCAATCACCTGCTCGCCGTCCTCTTTGATAAACGCCCCCTGCTGCGCTGCGGGCAGGATATCGAGAACGACCTCGGACGGTCTGCATAGACGCACGCCGAGCGGGGTGACCACAATTGGGCGATTGATGAGGATCAGATGCGCCAGCATCGCATCGAGCAATTGCTCATCGCTCAAGGACGCCTCCGCGAGGCCGAGTTCGGCATACGGCGTGCCTTTCTCGCGCAGCATGGCGCGCACGGTGAGCCCGGCGCGTTCGATCAGGTCCTTCAGCGTGGCCCGATCAGGCGGGTTCTTCAGATACTCGATGACCTCCGGCTCGATGCCGGCATTGCGAATCATTGCGAGCGTATTGCGCGAGGTGCCGCAATCCGGGTTGTGATAGATCGTAACGCTCATACACGTTGTCCTCGTTGTCCTCATTGTCCTTTAACGCTGTGTTTTGCCTCGTACCAGTGCTGCGAACGATTGACGACGCCGACCACCAACAGCATCACCGGCACTTCGATCAGCACGCCGACCACCGTGGCAAGCGCCGCGCCCGAATGAAATCCAAACAGGCTGATCGCCGTGGCCACCGCAAGCTCGAAGAAATTGCTTGCGCCGATCAGACTCGACGGACCTGCAACACAATGCGCGACGCCAAGCCGGCGATTGAGCAGATAGGCGAGGCCGGAATTAAAGAACACCTGAATCAGAATCGGCACCGCGAGCATCGCGATGACCAGTGGTTCCTTGACTATTGCCTGCCCCTGGAAGGCGAACAGCAATACGAGGGTTGCCAGTAACGCGCTGATCGAATAGGGCGCGAGATGCGCGACCGCCTGCTGGAAATACGCGTCGCCCTTGGCGAGCAGATGGCGGCGTAGAAATTGGGCGAGGATGACGGGGATGACGATGTACAAGCCGACCGAAACGATCAGCGTGTCCCATGGCACCGAAATCGCCGACAAACCTAGCAGGAGGGCAACGAGCGGCGCGAATGCCACGATCATGATGGCGTCGTTGAGCGCCACTTGCGATAGCGTGAAATACGGGTCGCCCTTGCAGAGTTGCGACCAGACGAACACCATCGCCGTGCAGGGCGCGGCGGCAAGCAGAATGAGACCGGCGATATAGCTGTCGAGTTGATTCGCAGGAAGCCATGGTGCGAACACATGCCGAATGAAAATCCAGCCGAGCAACGCCATCGAAAACGGTTTGACGAACCAGTTTACAAACAAGGTCACGCCGATGCCACGCCACTGGCTTTTCACCTGCGTCATCGCGGCAAAATCGATCTTGACCAGCATCGGAATGATCATCGCCCAGATCAGCACGCCAACTGGAAGATTGACCTGCGCAACTTCCATGCGGCCGATCGCCTGAAAGAGTTGCGGAAGCAGTTGCCCGACCAGGATGCCGCATACGATGCACAGCGCCACCCAGACGGTCAGGTAACGCTCGAAGAATCCGATCGCCGGCCGTGCGCCGCGCGCCACTGTGCTGGTGGTACTCATTTTTCGCAGCAGCCGGGGAGATCGCTCGCGGCGCATGGTGCGCCGGCGCAGCAGTTTTCGGTCAGGAAGCCGATCAGGCCTGTCATCGCGTCGAAATTCGCCGAATAGATGATGAAGCGCCCGTCCTGCCGGGGTGTCACCAACCCGGCATGTGACAGGTCTTTGAGGTGGAAGGAGAGGCTTGACGGGGAAAGTCCGAGCTGCTGCGCGATTTCACCGGCGGCCATGCCATCCGGCCCAGCGACGACCAGCAAACGGAAGATCGCCAGCCGCGATTCATGAGCGAGCGCGCCAAGGGCGCGTACAACAAGGTTCGAGTCCACGGCCGAACGATACGCTGATCGTTTTCACATTTCAAGTATTGTTGAAATGATATGACCGATGAGCGCATAGGCGAGCGAGGCTTGGTTGCATTAGGTGATGTGGCGCATCAGGCGGCGTTGAACGCCGCCTCGTGATGTCACGACCGTTCCATCTAATCCGCTCAGTTGCCGAACAACGAGTGCTGCGTCCCACGGCTCGGCGCCGGGCGTGCTGGTTTCACCGGCGCTTCCCGGACGACCGTTCCCGGAGTCGCGCTTGAAGCAGCAGCCGCTGTGGCAGTCGCAGCGGCATTCGAATCCGCAGCCGCTTCCAGCGAAGTCTGCCCGGCTTCGAGCGACAGAAGAAACATCTTGTTCGCCAGTCCGCCGGCAAAGCCGGTCAGATCGCCGGACGCGCCGATCACGCGATGACACGGCGCCACGATGGAGATCGGATTTCTGCCGTTCGCCGCGCCCACGGCTCGCACCGCGTTGATGTTCCCGATTTGCGTAGCGATGTCCGAATAGCTGCGCGTCTCGCCGAACGGGATCGTCAGGAGCGCCGCCCAAACTTTCTTCTGAAAGTCCGTTCCCTGGAAGTCGAGTTCGAGGTCGAACCGGTCTCTCGTCCCTGCGAAATATTCGTTCAATTGCCGCTCGGTTTCAATCAGGATCGGGCGCTCATCCGCCTCGATCATTTCCGGCAGGCGCACCCGGTTCGGCTTGTCGTTTTCCCACAGAATGGCGGCGAGCCGATTGCCGTTTGCCACGAGTTTCAGCTCGCCGACGGGCGAATTCATTAACTTGTATGCGTATGTCACTTTGCTGGGTTCCTGACTGGCTGGAGACTGAGATGGCTTCATGCGAGGCTGCGAACGCGCTCTGCCATGGCTCCGATACCTGACAGCTTAACCCTCGCCCTCGCAGAGGTCACGCCGGATCTTGCTATCCAATTCCGCGCGCGGCCCGCGACTCAGTAGAATTGATACCCTCGGCGCATCGCTCACTGGCAACTGGAACTCTTCTCTACGACTGTGACAACCACCCTCGAACAACTGCGAGCCGGACAACTGGCGGGTACTCGCCGACTCAAACTGGCGTGCGGGCTGAGCGAATTTCCACGCGAGATTTTCGATCTGGCCGATACGCTGGAAATTCTCGATCTATCGGGCAATGCACTCTCGAGGCTGCCCGATGATTTGTCACGGCTGCGCAAGCTGCGCATCATTTTTGCGTCTGACAACCCCTTCACCGAATTGCCGGAAGTCCTCGGGCAGTGTTCGCAACTGAGCATGGTCGGCTTCAAGGCGAACCGCATTCGCAAGGTGTCGGGTCAATCGCTGCCGCCGCTGCTGCGCTGGCTGGTTCTCACCGACAACGAGGTCGAGGCACTGCCTGCGGAAATCGGCGCCTGCACGCAACTTCAGAAGTTGATGCTTGCCGGTAACCGGTTGCGCACACTGCCCGAGGAATTGGCCGCCTGCTCGCGGCTCGAACTGCTGCGTCTCGCGGCGAATCAACTCAGCGGGCTGCCTGCGTGGCTGTTGCGTTTGCCACGGCTTTCCTGGCTGGCGTTCGCCGGCAATCCGTTCAGCGAAGCGCTGGAGACGGCGGCGCTTACCGATACGCCGATTGCCGATATTCGATGGGATGAGTTGAGACTCGAACAGCGGTTAGGCGAGGGCGCCTCCGGTGTCATTTATCGTGCCGCGCTTCTTGCTCGTCATGAACATGCGAAGAGGCCTGTGGCCGTCAAGTTGTTCAAGGGCGCCGTGACTAGCGATGGATTGCCGGACTGCGAGATGGCGGCCTGCATTGGTGCCGGCGATCATCCGAATCTGATTCCGGTGGTGGGCAAGGTGAAGGACCATCCGGCGGGCGCGCATGGCCTGGTGATGGAATTGATCGACCCGCAATTCACGAACCTTGCCGGACCGCCGAGCCTCGAGTCATGCACGCGCGACGTCTACGATGCCGACACGCGCTTCGAGTTGGCCTCGGTGTTACGCATTGCATACGGCATGGCGTCGGCAGCGTGTCATCTGCATCGGCAAGGTGTGATGCATGGTGATCTGTACGCACACAATATTCTGCACTGTGGGCAGGGCCGCGCATTGTTGGGCGATTTTGGCGCGGCGTCGTTCTATGCGACTGATGATCGAGACTTCCGCTCCGCGCTGCAGCGGCTGGAAGTCAGGGCGTATGGTTGTCTGCTCGAGGAGTTGATCGACCGATGCGACTGGGTCGACACGGAAGCGGATATTGCGGCGCGGCTGGTAGCGTTGAGAGAGAATTGCCTGAGCGAGGAGATCGGCAGCCGGCCGCTGTTCGACGAAATCGCTGCCGTTTTGCGGCAGCTAACGGGCGCAGACGATCGGGACGCGGCAGCGTTGGCGGCGGTTTGATCCTTCGTCTGTGTGGTCCAAGGAGAGAAAATCAATGACGCAGAGGATGCGCCGCCGCGTGCTGGTTGCCGGCACGCTTGCTGCGGCAGGCCTGACAGGTACGGCTCGTGTCGATGCCATGCAGGGCGGCAAACTGAAGCTCGCCCTCGTGTTGAAGTCGGTGACTGATCCGTTCACGGTAGCTATGGCGAACGCTGCGCAGAATTATCAGAAGCACTTCGCGCCGCAGTTCGGCTTGACCATTCGCGGCACGGCAACGGAGCACGACACTGCCGCGCAGATCCGGATGGTCGACGAATTGATTAGAGCGAAGATGAACGCGATCGTCATCGCGCCGACTGACTCGAAGGCGCTGACAGCGATCGTGGCGCGGGGGATCAAGGCCGGCATCATCATGGTCACGATCGATAACCCGCTCGATGATGCGTCGCAGGATGCCGCCCACATCTCCGTGCCGTTCGTCGGTCCGAACAATCGCAACGGCGCAAGGCAGGTGGGCGATTATCTTGCGGGGCGGCTCAAGGCGGGCGACCAGGTCGGGATCATCGAAGGCATTTCCGCCGACCGCAATGCGCAGCAACGCACGGCCGGCAGCAAGGACGCAATGAACGCGGCCGGCATGAAGATCGTCGCGATACAAGCAGGCGACTGGGACTATGGGAAAGGACGGGACGCTGCATCGAAGATGTTGGGTGACTATCCTCAGATCCGTGCGTTGATGTGCGGCAACGACAATATGGCGATGGGGGCGGTGGATGCCGTTCGCGATGCGGGGAGAACCGGCGGTGTCTATGTCACTGGGTATAACGGCAGCGACGCGCTCAAACCGCTGCTCGCCGACGGCCGCGTGCTCGCGACGATGAACCAGTTTGCCGATCGGCAAGCTGTGTTCGGCGTCGACGTGGCGTTGAAGGCGGTCACTGAACATAGGAAGCAGAGTGAATTGTCGCGGGTCATTGAAACGCCGCTGCAACTGGTGACTGGCGTGAATCACTGAGGTAAAGAACGCATTGCTCGCTGCGCGCACATAGCGCCGACCAGGATTGAAAAAGCAACAAAAGAGACGGCGACAGGAATCTCCCGCACCAGCGGGAAAACACGGTTTGCCAGCATGCATCGGGCATGGCACGATGGGAGGCCGTTCAGGTGGGAGCCTGTGCGAACATGCGTCGATCCGGACGCATCATTCCGTGTCAGGAAATCACCATTTATGCATCGCAGGCGCTTTGTACTGGCTGCGCTGGGTGCTGCAGGCGTCACAGTCGGCGCGCGCGCCGTGTCGGCAGAACCCTTCGATATCGTCTATCCGCGCATTCGTCCTGGCGGCGATGTGCATGCCGCATTTGCGCTCGCTGTCCTCGATCTGGCGATGAGAACGGCGAATGCCGCCTACACGGCGCGGCAGGCCGAAATCGTCATGGAACGTGGCCGTGCGCTAGCCGAGCTTGCGAACGGCCACAATACGATCAATCTGCACTGGACGAGCATGGAAGCGACGGCCGAACGCGGACTGAACGTGGTCCGGATTCCAATCCATCGCGGGTTGATTGGCTACCGAGTGTTCGTCATAAGAAAAGACCGGCAACGGGATTTCGACAAGGTCGAGCGCTTCTCTGATCTGAAGGCATTCACATGTGGTCAGGGGCTAGGGTGGATCGACGTCGATATCCTGAAAGCAACGGGTCTGGATGTTCAGACGTCGACTTACGAAACGATGTTCCAGATGGTCCAGAGCGGGCGCGTCGACTATTTTCCGCGAGGTGTTGTCGAAGCGTTCGCCGAACTCGAGGGTCGCCAGCACCGTGAGCCTGATCTGGTGGTCGAGAATCGTTTGATGCTGAAGTATCGGTCCGATTTTATTTTCTATGTCGCGACGGGCCACGAAGCCTTGGCGAAGACGATTGAGAAGGGACTCGTGCAGGCGTATCGCGATGGCACTTATTTGAAACTGTTCAACTCGCATCCCTACATTCAGGATGCCTTGGCGCGCACAAAACCCGCGTTCCGGAAGACCTTCCGGCTGGACAATCCCTACCTCTCAGAAGCGGACCGCAGAATTCCGCACGACTACTGGATGAGCTGACGCCGCCGCGGACTGTTGCTCCATTGCGCCTGCGCAACTCTCACGGGCACGGCGCCGATGCGTTGCTCACCCGGACCGGACTTTCCGTTGCCACGAATCGCACTTCACGGCGTTGACATCATCTCTTGCGACGTCGCTTTCCTCATCGATCCACCGGCGGGCCCATTCGAACGCGTACTGCTGCGCAGCCTCGAAGCTCGTGAAGCTCGGACCGATAAGCCCGGAACGGGCGACCCGCTGCGCGTCCCGCACGATCTCGGCCCATCCACGGAACCGGGCGTTCGCCACCCGATCGGCCGCAACGTATATGACGTAGCCACGCGGGTCGGATTCGCGCTTGCCTTGCGAGGCGAGGCCCATCCATGGCGAGGCAGGCCGGCGGATGGATTGAGGGGCGTTCATCGGGGTGCGGGATTCGACGCGATCAGGCACTACATGCGAAGAATCCTGGAGCTGCTGTGCGACTTGAGTGAACGTATCCACGGCATGGGGTGGCCGGCGTGCGCCGTGCGGTGTTTGCCAGGACGCCTGACTTGTCCAGAAGACCTTGCGAAGGCCCTCGTCCCTGGATTGACGGTCGATGGAGCGCGGCTGGATATGCTGCGGTTCCAGCAGGCCATCCGGACCGCAACGGAAGGTGCGACCGAGGCTTGAAAGAAGTCTGTGCATTCCCGCAAGGGCGCCGTTCGTACGCCACTTTTCGAACCGTGACCGGCACGTCGGCACCGACGGATAGATGTTCGGTAATCTCGACCAGGGTTCGCCGGTCACCAGTACCCACAGCACGGCATTCGCCACGAGACGAACTTGCGCGCGAGGCCGGCCGCGCTGCCCATGAACGATGGCGTCATCCGACAGAACGGGCGCCAGCAGAAGCCACTCTTCGTCACTGATTTCATTGAACTGCACGCAGTTTCCCCCATACCAGTTGCGTTACGCGGGTTCGATATCCCCGTTCACGCTACCCGCTGTTCATCGCCCACGTTGTCATGGCCGACAGAACAAGCAGGTCTTCGACGCAATCCGATAACTCGCAGAGTTCCTGAAATGACGCGGCGTTGGTGTCATGCAGATGGTGTCGTCGGAGATCGCGTAGCGCGTTGCCGAGGCGCCGGATGGCCTCGGGATCGCTGTTCGTCAGTGGCCAGCCTTTTAACAGATACGTCAGCGGCACGACGCTTCTGCTTTCGCACCACAGATCGAACAGGTGGATGCACTTCGCGTTGATATGCTCAACCGCGTTTTCTCGCTCAGACAAATACGGAACCATGGCCACACTCGGGAACAGGACGATTGATGTGTCTTCATCCTATGTGGACAGTTATCGCGGCGCTGTCAGGACATCAAGAAAGATAGGCCGGTCGATGCTGAACTTCGTGTCAGGAAATCCTTATGCGCTGCTTGTGTTTTCTCTGTTGATTCGGCTCAACGGTAGTCTGAACTGACCCACTATGCGATCGGATGCCGCCTCGCCGCCGAATAACGGAAGCTGAATTGATCAGCGCAGCGGTTGGATTAGGGGAATCCTGACATGCGAATCAGCCTTTCCTTAATGAACTATCCGGCGCTCCCGACGGAACCTCCGCTTCAGGCACCTTACGATGACTTCACTTGCATCATGGAGTGCAGACATCGTGGCTGAAAAATCGTTGCGTGGGCTGGTTGGAAAGCTGCTTGGTACGGAATGCCGCCAGTCGGTCCGCGTGCTGTCGATACACCGCTCACGATCTGGCCGGACTCGTCGTGTGTGCCTCGAAGTGCAACGGCCGGGTGGTTCGCTCGCGCTGTTTTTCTTTCGTCACAGCGATGGGATCTGGCATGTGTTTCCGCCCGGAGACGCTCGTCCTTCGATGAGCGCCGCCGTGTTGCCGCAGAACGGCGAGGCAATGGCGAAGGAGGCAGCGCATGGCTGAAGATCTGTCGAATGAATTTTCGCCGGACGAAGCAGGTCTGCGTGCATGGATGTTGGCATGGTACGACCATGCCGTTTCGGTCGGTTTCCTCCACCCGCCGTTCACCCTGAACGACGGGATGGCTGAACGGCTTGAGGGCTATTTCAGAGTGGGACTCACGCCGGCCGAAGGTGCGGAAGCATTTTTCGGCGTCGCGCACTGACTTCGGCACTTCAATATTCCGCAAGGCACGCCGACCTGATCCGCGACTTCTTCGCTCAGCTTAGTGACGAGCATAGCCTGGATAATTCGCACGTTATTGCGGCAACCGGCGTGGCGGGCTCAGGGCGGGTAGGGAGCAGAGACGAAGCGTGCATGCTGTGCCGGGAATCAAGGCGTTACTTGCATGCCGCAGTCGAGGTTAAACGCCCCTGTTCAGGTCCCCATTCTTTGCCGCTTGATTGGCTCGCCGTGGCCGTGCGGTCCCCACAGCTCACGATAAAGCTCTGATGATTCTCGTGTTCGCAGGGCGCCGCCACATAGGGATAGTCCTAATCCCTCAATACTTTACGTTGGGTAAGTTTTGCACTAGTATAAACTGTACAAACGGAAAACATAGTGACCATCATCGAAATTCGATGAATCGAAAAAGACCAGGGTCGATTGTTGGCGAAAGTCCGATCTTCGAACCTTGGCCTGCTGTACGTGAGCTCGGCGTAGTGTTCCCGGCAAATTTCGCGTACCAGGGGGAAGGGGACTATCTGTCGGTATGGAGGCAAGCCAAATGAGCCCAATGACATTGAATTCCGCACCGGAGCGTGTGAGATTCGCGCAGCAATCGCTTCGTTCTGTGGTGGAGAAATGGCTTAGGCCAACGCCGGCCGCACCTGCCCGAGTGAGCGACTTCAGTCGAATGGCAATCGGCGGCACGCGCTTCGTGCGCGTCGAGGTGTCGCGACAGGAGCGACGGGTTTCCTTCTTGTTCTTCAGGCACATCGACGGTACGTGGAATGTTTTTCCGCCAGCTACACCGCATCCGGTGACGAAATTCTATTGAATGATGCCTGTGCCGGCCAAACGCCTGGACGGCCGTCATTTGAGTGTGTCAGCGACGAAAGTGTCCGTCAATGCAGCCCCGTGCCTACCTGGGGAATGCTCATGGTGCGCGGTAGTAATTTTCAGGAACATAGACCATGTTTGCGGACCTGAGCGAAGAATTCATTGATTGGCCACGCGCTATTGCGCACCGCTTCCGCGGTATTGTCTTCGCGGCAATTGTGGTCTTCGGGTCGCTAGCGGGACTGTGTTATGGCGCTGATTCGCAGGTTTGGCAAACGCCCACCCACACTTTCGACGCGCCCCGAGAGGGCACGCCCACAGCAGAGGAAATCGCAACTGTTGTGAGCGCCCGCTTTCATATTGGGTTGCCCGAGGCATTGGAAATCGGTCACGCGGTGCTGAACGCAGCCAGGCGCCACACAATCTCGCCGTTCTTATTACTTGCAGTGATCGCAGTCGAATCCAGTTCGACCGATTCGCGATAAGTGTGGTTGGCGCCACGGGACTCATGCAAGTGCTTCCATCTCAGCACAGAGACCGCGTCCTTCGCACGTCCGATCTGACTGACGCGCGCACGAATGTCCAAATCGGGTCAGAAATTCTTCAGAACTACATAAAAGCGGCGGATGGAAATCTCGAGAACGCGTTATATCGCTATAGCGGGGGCGCCAGGGGTTATGCGCGACGCGTAGTGAATCACATGAGCACAATGAAAGCGGATCTCGGTTTGTAGTCGCGGCTTGGTTTGGGATCGGCTGATGGCGTTCAAGAAGTAAGAGTGAAAGACCATGAGCATCTGAAAAAACCATGAGCTTCGTACCCTTGCTCTTCTGCAAGTTTTTCTCGTCGTGCCATGCCAGGCAAGCTAATACGGCACACGAGAAGTTAGCACGTGGCGTTTATGAAACCACTTCTGGCGTAGCACGGTGGCTTGTGGCTCAAGAGCCGAAGAAAATATCGCAGAAGCTGACAGGTCCGACGCAGGTCGACGGATTCGAGGGATGCATATCCTGTTTTTTGTGGCCGGAATCGCTCGTGCCTTTCATTTCGGCGCCCATGCCGCTGTCGCTTTTTTGCTGCTGGGGTGTGGCGGCTTGCTGTTCAGCGTCCTGGCCGGCTACTTTCGCCTCCGCAGCCTGGATATCGGCGGGATAAGTCGCGTCATCGCTGGCCGACGGATTGTATCCGGCCTGTTCGAGCCTGATGAGGTCGGCGCGTACCTGCGCTCTGGTGAGCGGGACGGATGCTGACTGCGCAAAAGTCGATGTGGAGATGACGACCGCACTGAGCGTCAGTGCCAGCAGGGTGAGCTTTTTCATGATTGTGACTCCTTCCAACAAAGACCCCGGTTTGCCGGGGAACTAGTGAAGCACGTTGACGTGTGGCTCAAGAGCCGGAATAAATAGCGCAGAAGCTGACAGGTCCAACGCAGGCTGACGGATCTGAAGGAGGCGTCCCCCGTTTGATGCGGCCGGCATCGCTTGTGCCTGACGTTGCAACACCCATCCCACTGTCGCTGTTTTGCTGCTTGAGCCGCGCGACCTGCTGTTCAAAGATCGGCGCAACGTCTGGGTACGACGTATCACTCACGAAATTCAGGCCGTTTCGTTCCGCTTCAATCAACTCCTGCCGTACCTGCGCCCGGGTCTTTTCTTGAGCCTGCGCGTTGATCGCAACGCCCGCCGCGGCGGCAAAGATCAGGGAGAATATAATGGTTCGCTTATTCACTTTGGACTCCAATATAAATGACAGGAAGTTGCTGGTTCTGCATCATGAAGCGCGCGGAAAACTCAACCGGGTTCCGTCGGACCACATGCATCGCAACCGACCGGAGCCCGGTGATCCAGAACGTTGGACACCGCGTTCCCCTTTTCTCTGTTCGCTTCAATGTGAGGGGATGGAACGCCGCAGTCTTCATCAGGCGTGCTCACACTACGGTATACAGGGAGCGGGCGCCGTTTATTCCCAAAGTTACCAGGGGTGCAGGAAAAAAATGATGCATTGGCGACCGCGTCGCCCAGCAAGCCTACGTTGACGAAAATCTCGAAGGATGCCGGGAGAGGGCGCCTCCCGCGAAGTTTCTGTAGATCAAATTCCCATGCGTCCAGCAACGCCGTCGCGGTCGATGAACTTGTGTTTCAACGCGGCGGCGATATGCGCAATCATCAAGAGCGCAAGCGTCGGCACTAACCCGCGGTGCAGCGTGTCAGTCAGCAAACGCAAAGGTTCGTCCCGGCCGATGAAGACCGGCATATCCACCAAACCAAAAAAACTTACCGGATGTGCGCCCGCCAGTCGGTGCACGTAACCGGCAAGCGGCACCAGGAACAGCAGTACGTACAGCGTTCCGTGCAACACGCTCGCGGAATACGCTTGCCACCTCGGAATGCTGGGCGAAAGTACGCGCGATCTATTCCCGGTCGATTGCCAACAGGCCAGTCCTTCGGGAATAACCTCACTCGAGTTGCGGTATGGACAAGACACCCTCCCGATGGTTCGGGACTGGTGAGCCACCGTTCGGGAGAAGGACATGAGACGTATCTATTTGCTATTACCGAATGTGCATAGTGCACAGATGATCATCAACGAACTTCTGTTATCGCGGGTCGAGTGGCGACATGTCCACGTGATCGCCAATCACAATGTGCCGCTCGAGGATTTGCCAGAAGCAACCCTGGCGCAACGCAGCGATCTGTTGCCCGCCCTCGCGAGAGGGGCGGCGATGGGCGGCCTCACGGGGACGCTGGCCGGACTTGTCGCACTGGCGTTCCCGCCGGCCGGCCTGACGATTGCAGGCGGCGCGGTCGTGGCGATCACGCTCTGTGGCGCCGGCTTTGGTGCATGGACGGCGACGATGATTGGTGTCGATGTACCGAATACGCGGCTCAAGCGCTTTGAACAGGCTATAGAAAAAGGCGAACTGCTGATGATGGTCGACGTCGCAAAAGATCGCGTCGAAGAAATCGAGGAGGTGATCAAGCTGCGTCACGCCGAGGCCGACATCCAGGGAACGGACCCGACGATCCCGGCGTTTCCGTGACGCCGCGTAATGTCATCTGGTTCCATCGCAATGACGTGGTCCGCCGTGATGTGCGGACCAATATGAACGACAGAAAGCTCGTTGTCGTGCGGGGCGGCGCGGCGAGGTGGTGCCCTCGCCCCGAACGCTGCGTTTTACGTTGCACAACCATCGCCCGCGGCAACACCTGACTACCGTGCATCACGTCGCGTACGCGACATCAACGATGTACACGGAATACTGGCGACCGCCTGCACCTCAAGGCGCCGGCTTCGCCTGCCCATTCTGGCCTGCGCTCATCACCGCGTTTCGTTCCGCTCGATGTTTGGCGGCAACCTTTTCTTGCGCTGCCTGAAGATCTGCGGGATATGAACCGTCGTCGCCCTGGGACGGGTTGTACCCTGCCGCCTCCAGTTCGTAGAGTTCTTGCATGACTTCTGCGCGCGTGACTCTATGTGTCGGCGGCTCAGGCATGGTTTGCGCAAACACCCCAGCCGAAGTCGACATCAGAATCGCGCCTGCGACCGCCAGGTTGCGCAACGACTGGTCGAATAACCGAATTTGTGAGATTGATTTCATGACGATACTCCTGGTGTTTCAAGGTGCTGGTTCGCAGGATAGAGAGGGCGGGCCGAGAATCAGATGAATGTCAGTGACTCAGCGTTGGCTCGAGCTAACAAGATTGATCTATTCATTTCAGATTCCTTAGTATCTGGTGAATATTGCGAGATGTGCATTTGAGTTAACCACAGTTGGTCGACGGATATTCCCGGGTTTGTGAAAAAGAACGCGGGCACCCTGCAACACGCCAAATAATTTCGAGCTAGATGGGAATAAACGTGCGACGGCCCTGGTAAACGCCTTCATCCGGCCTCGTCGTCAAGCCGGATGGAGCCACGCGCGAAGGACCAGAACGTCGGGCGACGTCGAGCAGGTCGCGCATGGTTGAAACACGGACATCCGTGGTGCGGATGCGCCATTTTCTTGCGGCTTAATTGCAGGCTATCTGGGGATCACTCAATGAAGAAGCAACTTCTGGCATTAGCAACTTTGTGCCCGCTGGCAGGTGTCGTCCATGCGCAAAGCAGCGTGACGTTGTACGGCCTGATCGATGAAGGATTCGAGGCCGTCAGCAATGTACCGGTGGCTGGCAAGACCGGCGGCGGTACCAAATACGCGCTCGATGCCATCAACGGACTGAACGGCACACGATGGGGTCTGCGAGGCACCGAGGATCTGGGCGGTGGCCTTGCCGCGATATTTACGCTTGAGAATGGTTTCGACCTCAATACCGGCAAGCTCGGGCAGGGCGGTGCGGAGTTCGGCCGCCAGGCTTTCGTCGGCTTGAGCAGCAGCCGGTTCGGCACGCTCACGCTCGGCCGTCAGTACGACAGCGTGGTGGACTATCTGGGCAACTTCGAATTCGGCGATTCGAATGTTGGTACAGCGCACTCGGCTCACCCAGGCGATCTGGATAACTTCAATAACAGCCGTCGAACCAACAACGCGATCAAGTTCAGGAGCATCGATTACTCAGGGTTGACGTTCGGCGGCATATACAGCCTGGGAGGCGTGGCGGGGTCGTTTACGACGGACCAGGTCTATTCGCTCGGGGTGGGCTACAAGCAGGGGCCGCTGGCCATGGGCGTGGCTTACCTGAACGTGAAGAACCCGGCGGCTTCGCTGTTCGGCAGCAACCCGGCCGATACGGCAACATCCAATGGACTGACGGGCACGCCGGTGTTTAGCGGCTACGCTACGGCGCAGTCGTATCAGGTTATCGGCTGGGGCGGTTCCTATGCGCTCGGAGCTGCTGTGTTCGGCGCAACCTATTCGAACATCCGGTTCGGTGATATCGCGGCGCTTGCGCGCAGCACGGCGGTGTTCAACGATGCCGAAGCTAGCTTCCAGTATCACGTGACGCCCGCTTTCCTCGCGGGTATTTCTTATAACTACACGCGTGGTAGCGAGGTGACGGGCAAGGTCGGCGGCGTGAACTACAACCAGTTCGCCATCGGTGCGAATTACACGTTGTCGCCGCGCACCGACGTTTATGCAGCGGTCGTCTATCAGACGGTCAACGGCCGGGATTCGACGGGAGCGCCCGCCGTCGCAAACGTGAACGGCGTATCGCCGTCGACTAATCAGCATCAGGCGGTGGGCCGGTTGGGGATCCGTACGCGGTTCTGATCGTCACACGTCGGCGCGTGACGTAACTGTCGCGCTATCCATACCCGATCCATGCCTTGATCAAGATTGACGATACGTCTATGAAAAACTCCTTCCTGAACGGCTCCACTGCACGCGGCGCCGTCGCCGCGTTGAGTCTCGCGATCGCGCAACTGGTGAACGCCCATGCCTATCCAAAACGTCAGGTGCCGCCGCCTGGGGCTAGCATGTCTGTTTCGCCCAGGGAGGTGTCGATCGATTTCGATGACGGACTCGAAGCGGCATTTAGCGCGATCACGGTGACGGATGCACAGCGGAGGTCCGTCTCGCTTGGTAAGTCGATGGTCGATTCGTCGAACCCTAAACACATGGCGGTGCTGCTGAACCCGCTAACGCCCGGTGTGTATACGGTCACATGGGTTGCGGTCGCTGCCGACGGGCATCGCACGGAAGCCGAATACACCTTCACGTTCAAATAGCGGCGATCTTGCCTGGCGTTGTGTTTGCATTAGAAGTTCAGTGATTCTTTCTGCAATCTTCGGCGCTCACGTCCGTTGCGCGGCTTGTTCAACGTAGCCTTAAAGGAATTCCCTGCTGATATCGACGCTCGATCGTTGGCCGATGTGGTGGTAGTTCTCCTCGAGCCATGCCCCGGCCTCGGTCCGTCCCTGGTCACGCAAAGAGCAGAGGAAGTTCCAGTCGGCGTTGTACTTGCTCGACACACCGAGTGCGGCCATTGTCTGGTCGGACCGAATCGAGTGGATCAACATTTCCTTCATCCCGCCGGGCTCAATTCTTCGTTGCTGGATCAACTTGGTTACAAAAGCGATTGCGCGCATCTCTCGCATCAGTGACGAATTGAAGCTCACTTCGTTCATGCGGTTGAGGATGTCGGCCGGCGTGGTTGGTACACCGGGGCGCACTATCGGATTGATGTGGACAATCACTACATCGTGCGTTCCGCAGTTATAGATCAGAGGGAAAATTGCCGGGTTACCGACATAGCCTCCGTCCCAGTAGTGTTCTCCGTCGATTTCTACTGCCTGAAACAGTGTCGGGAGACAGGCCGAAGCAAGCACAGCCTCTATGCACAGTTCCTCGCCGGAAAAGATTCGTATTTTTCCGGTCTCAACGTTAGTTGCGCATAGATATAGGTGTATCGGGCAATGTCTGCGCAACGCGGCGAAATCGACGTGTTGGTTCAGTATGTCGCGCAGCGGATTCATGTTGTGGGGATTGAACTGGTACGGTGACAGGATGCGAAGAACGATGTCCGCCATGAGGTACATGGACGAGTGGTCCAGTCCGAGCGTGTGAGCTCCTTTTAACCACGGTATCTTGCCGAAGGGGTCGTAGCTCTCCGCCGATTGTGCAACGGCGCGCCAGAAGTCGTGCAGCGCCTGGCGCGCGTTTTCGGAATCACCCGTTAGTAGACCGTGGGCCAGGACGGCGGCATTCATCGCACCTGCACTGGTGGCGCTGACGCCTTCAATTGAAAGCCGGCCGTCCTCCAGCAGGCGGTCAAGCACGCCCCAGGTGAACGCTCCGTGCATTCCGCCGCCTTGAAGTGCGAGTGTGATCGTCTTCTGCGCGATCGGCCGCTTCCTGTTCGTCGTCGCCATCGGAAACCTCCTCAATGCCGGGTCCAGCCACGCCCCCGACTAGCTACCCGTCCCTGCCGTTCTCGCACGCCTATGATCAGGCGGCGCGACCAACACTGGATCCAGTCAGGGTGCCGTTGATGGCCCGCCAGCGCGCATTCGAATCAGCCACGTGAGATGCCTGGATTCGATGGCGATCAGACTTCCGATTCAATGCAGTCAGCTATCTGCAGTACATCATGCACCAACCCGGCTCGTCTTGACCCTCAGTTCTTCGGCGGCGGCACGACATTGGTCCTCACGCCGGCTAGTGGCGATCCGTATCCACCAGACTGCGCATTGTTCGGCAAACCATTGGCGAGTTGCGCCCGCGGATCCGTCGGATTCAGATTCAGCTCTCCCGCCTGCCGATCACCGTGGGTGGGATACTCGCTCCCGCGTGCAGCCTGCGGCATCAACCGGGTGCTGTTTTCAGGCGAGTTGATATCGTCATACGGGCTGAGACCTTGCGCTGCGACGCTGCCCGCGGCGATACACGATACCGCTAGCAGGAGTCCTCTCAATGCCATCAGTGCTCGCGGCACGCCCGCTCTCTTGAATACGCTTTTCATGTCAAATTCCTTCATTGCAGACCTCATACCGTTTTGCGATACGCAATGAGTAGACGCTGTTTCGTCGCCGGATATTCCCGCAGCCTGTGAAAAAAATGGAAATTTTCACGATCGAAATACCTAAGAAAAGAGATCGACTGCTGTGTGAGTAGACGAGCCGTGGTCCCGTTGACGGGTCATCCGGCCATGTCTTCAGGCCGGATGGAGCGATACCGCGCAGGGCGGGTCCAGAGAGTAGGGAATAAGGATGACGGTTCCGTGGTTTACCCATGCAGAGCGCCGTGCGCTGGAGTCGAGAGGATCGCGGCCATCACGCGCTCGAAAACCAAGGAGTAGCATCATGAAATCGAATTCGCTTAATCGGCTTGTTGGTCAATCCGCGCGTAGTTCGCTCATCGTGAGTGCGGTGCTGATGGCAACGTCAGCCTGTGTGTACGCGCAAACGTCGGCGGAGCCCGGCACGCATCAGGTCACCCGTGCCGAAGTGCGGCAAGAACTCAAGGAGTTGGCTTCGGTCGGATATCGCCCTGTTCCCAATGATCTCTACTACCCAGAGGACATTCAGGCGGCGGAACAAAGGTTGGAGGCCAAACATCAAGCGCAACAGGATGCGCTGACGGGGGGAAGCCAGATGGCGCAGACGAAGCACACACCATGAATGCGACGGATTGCGCGTACAGGTCGCACACGGTTTCTCGAGGCCGGGCAGGGTCGGTTTGAGGTTCGCCCATCGATAGTTACGAACAACGCTTTCGGCTTGACGAGGAGCGCAGGCAAAAAGGTGCAGGTCTCGCGTTGCTCAGCAAGTGACAACCGGGCCTAGCGTGCTGCTGGTAGAAAACGCCACGACGCAAGGCATCTGGCAAGTAGACAACGATAGTGATCGGCATCGGAGGCGCACCCTTTTTGCGATGCGCCTCTGTCTGCAATCACCAGCCATCTGCTATGCACATTTGTCGCCCTTGATACCAGACATGGGGAGAGTTGCCATTCAGGAGCCGAAGAACGGCTGGCAGTAGCTGACTGGACCTACGCATTCATTGCTGCCGGCCTGGGGCAGGGACGTGCATCCCGCAGTCATCAGTCCCGCGAAGGCGGCAGGGAGCCAGACTGCGCGGCGGATGCGCGACGAAGCTTTCCTGCCTACGGGCCGGCTGCGCAAACCTGGAATGCCGTTCGCCGCCTTGTGGTCGCGGGCTGCGCCAGCGCTGTACGCGCCGGGGATCGGGCTTTCGCGAAGATCAAACTGGTTCATTTTCGCATCTCCTGGTCTTCAATTGGAGCGGGGGGCGGGCCTGCGGGTTTTTGCACTTTCAGGCGCGGCCTCGCATGGCCATGAGCATGTCCAATCGACGTGCGCAATTGGTTAGCTAGGTAGACGCTGTTTCGTCGCTGGATATTCCCGCACCTTCAATAAAACGAATTTGGCCGACAGAAAAATCAGTCCGCAGTCGGCTCGTCAGCATCAGGCGGCGGATCGGTATTGGTCACCGATTCTGATCGCGTCGCGGTTACGTGCGTGGCAATGCGATCCTGGCGCGCGGCCACCGCAGCCACCAGGACGCGAACTGGTTGCGCCGGCCCCACGACCACATTCGAAATGTGCAGCGGGCGGGAATAAAACGGAGGACCCGGCAGTCTATGTATTGAATCCAGTCCGGAGGCCCGTCGGATAATCTGGCGGGCTACCTCCTGAACCTTAGTCGAGAGGGCACTATGTCGTCAGATATTCCATCCGATCCGTCGCGCCGCGGCGCGTTGAAATGTCTTGCCTTCGGTGGCGTAGGCACCGTGTTTGTCCTGGCCGGCGGTGTTCTCACGCCGGTGGAATTAGCCCTTGCCGCCACGGCGAAGGATTCGTCAGTTGCCTCGGGTGTTCCCCTGTTCCTTCAGATCAGTGATACTCATATAGGCTTCAACAAGGAAGCCAATCCGGATGTCGCCGGTACGCTCAAGCAGACGATTGATTTTGTCAACGCCATGCCGGTCAAGCCGGCGCTGACGATTCACACAGGCGACATTACCCATCTTTCCAAACCGGCAGAGTTCGACCTCGCGGCCCAATTGTTGTCGGGCCTGAATATCACCGAGCTGCATACCGTGCCCGGCGAACATGATGTGACAGACGGGCCAGGGACGGAATACTTCAACCGTTTCGGTCAAGCCTCGGACAATAAAGGCTATTACAGCTTCGACCACAATGGCGTGCACTTCATCGGGCTCGTCAACGTCATGCATTTCAAGCTGAATGGTCTGGGAGGCCTGGGCGACGACCAGCTCGCCTGGCTGGAAAACGATTTGAAGGGGCGCTCGTCCAGCACACCGATCGTCGTCTTTGCGCACATGCCGATGTGGACGATTTACGAACCGTGGGGGTGGGGAACCGGCGATTCTGGCCAGGCGATGAGCTATCTGAAGCGCTTTGGTTCGGTCACCGTCCTGAACGGGCATATCCATCAGATCGTGTCGAAGGTGGAGGGCAATATCACCTTCCATACAGCGCGCTCGACGGCGTATCCCCAACCGACGGCCGGCAATGGCCCCGGCCCCATGCCGCTGACGGTGGCGAGCGATCAGCTTCCGAGGATGCTTGGCGTGACCAGCATCAAGATCGCGCGCCACCCGCTGAAGGCGACACTTGCCGACACGACACTCGTCTGATTTCGGACACCACTCACCCACAAGGATCCTAATCATGCGAACCACTTTCTTTCGTCTCGCCTTCGTCGTCTCCCTCGGCATCGGGATGCTGATGTGGGGAATCGCTTCCGATTTCGCCGTCGCGCAGGCGCAGGAGGCCAATGCGGTCATGATAAAGAACTTCATGTTCTCGCCGATGTCGCTCACGGTCAAAGCTGGTTCGACCGTGACCTGGAAAAATCTCGATGGCGAACCGCATGCGGTTGTCAACGATGCCGGCCTGTTCCACTCCGGCCCGCTCGATCAGAACGACACCTTCCAGTTCAAGTTCGATAAACCCGGTGTCTACAAGGTATTCTGCGGCATTCACCCGTATATGAAAGCGACGATTACCGTCAATTAGGTGCACTCTCTCCCTGAGCTCATGCCGCCAAAGGTTGAGTAATTGTCCGGAAGAAGGCGAGAGGGGGGAGCTCCGTGCTGCGCACTATCAATGCGGGTGCGCGGCACGGATTATCACGTTCCGAACTGTGACGTTGCGCCGACTTAAGGTGTCGGCTTCGTCTGCCCGGTCTGCCCCAGGCCCATCACTGCACTTCTTTCCGCTTGATGTTTGGCGGCAACCTTTGCTTCCGCGGCCTGAATGTCGGCGGGGTAGTCAACGTCGTCGCCCTGGGCCGGGTTATACCCGGCCGCCTCCAGCTCTTCGAGTTCATGTCGCACTTCCGCGCGAGTGAGCTGATGTGCGGCAGGGGCAGACGAAGATTGTGCATACACGCTGGCTGAAGTAGCCATCAGCACCGCGCCCGCGACAACCAGCGCACGTAGTGGCTGGTCAACAAACTGATTCATTGAATCCGATTTCATGATGCTGCTCCTTGCTTCCTGGGATGCTGATTCCCGCGAAGATCAGCCTGGGCTGCACATAATGCGAGCGGTGGTGAGAGGACGGGACGCAGGCGTGCCGTCATCCGCCAGGGAAGATCAGGCGGGACGAAACGCATGTTCAATTGGTAGTGCTGTTCTTCATGGCTGCGCGCTGTTGCGCAAGATGCTCCTGTTTCATGCGCGCGACCTGCGCCGCGAAGATCGGATTGACATCCGGGTACGAGGTATCGGTGACATAGTTCAGGCCGTTCTGCTGCGCTTCGATCAGTTCCTGATAGACCTCGGCGCGTGTCTTGCTCTGGGCAAATGCGCCCGATGACATGAGAACGGACAGCGACATGGCGGCAATGGCGAGCTTCTTCATTTCAGACTCCTGATAATAGCGTGCGGTATGCAATGAGTAGACGCCGCTTCGTCATCAGATATTCCAATATCTTCGATAAAAGCATTGGCCTGACTGTCCGCGTCAGCTTGCGATCGGCGACATATATCGGATGGCTGGTCGGGGTGATGTCGACCTACGCCAGAGTACTACTGAGCGATTTTGACCGGCGGGGAATAAAAACGACGTGCTGGCGGTTTGATTACTGTCGGTCACGGATTGCGGTTACTGCAGGAATTTCACATGGCCGATCCAGTCAGCGCGCAGCGCTTTGAGAAGCTCGTGTTACCTCATATGAATTCCGCCTTCAATGTAGCGCGATGGCTGACGCATAACGACCAGGATGCCCAGGACGTGGTGCAGGAAGCGTATCTGCGCGCGTTCCGTTTTTTTGGCGGATTCCGCGGCGACGATGCCCGTGCCTGGTTGCTAAGCATTGTGCGCAATACCTTCTACACCTGGTATCAGCAGAACCGGGGCCACGCACCGGATACGTTGGAGTTTGAGGAAGATATGCATAGTCTTGAGACGAGTACCGCTGATCACGACGACAATCCTGAAGCGATGCTCATATGCAGCCAGAGCCGGAGGCGGGTACACAAGGCGTTGCAGAGTCTGCGTCTGGAATACCGTGAGGTGATCGTCCTGCGGGAGCTGGAAGAATTGTCGTACAAGGAAATCGCCACCATTGTGGGCATCCCGATGGGGACCGTGATGTCGCGCCTCGGACGGGGCCGCCAGCAACTTGCGGCACTGCTCGCCCCGACGGATCAGGAGGCGTGATGGATCACGAACAGGCCTTCGAATTGCTGCCCGGCTATCTCGACCAGGAATTGAGCCTGTCCGAGGCGCTCGAATGCGAGCGCCATCTGGCAGGCTGCGAGCAGTGTCAGCAGGTCTACTCGCAGCACCGCCAGGTGAGTGCGCAGCTCAGGCGGGCGGATTTGCGCGTCGAGGCGCCCGCGGAACTGGTGAAACGCATCAAGGCGGCGTTGCCGGGGCGGCCATCGCTTTGGCAACGGCTGGTTGAGCTGTTCGGTTGGCGCAGCGGCGGTGGGTCATTGGGCTGGGCACCAGTTGGTGCGATGGTGATGAGTGTGGTCGCGCTGACGTGGAGCGCGGGGTTGTACCTCTCGGTGCCGTCGAGCGAGACGCGCCTGAGTCAGGAACTTGTGGACAACCATATCCGCTCGTTGCAGTTCAACCATCTCTCGGATGTGATTTCAACCGACCGGCACACAGTGAAACCGTGGTTTGACGGCAAGCTGGACTTTGCGCCACCGGTGGTCGATCTGGCGCAGCAGGGATATCCCCTGGTCGGTGGGCGGCTGGATTACCTGGACGGGCGGCCGGTGGCCGTGATGGTCTATCGGTACAAGCTGCACCCGATCAATCTTTATGTATGGCCGGGCGACGACGCGGGCGCCACGCCTCATATCTATCAGCGGCAGGGCTATCATCTCGCGCACTGGAGTGCCGCAGGAATGAATTACTGGGCAATTACCGATGCCGGGAACATGGAACTGAACGGCTTCATTACGGACCTGCGAGCGCATCCCGCTTCCTAGGTGGCGTCAGGCCTGAGGCATCTGGGACGCCTTGGACAGCACGCGGACGGGAACCGGGTCATGGCGGCCTTTCAGGTGTGCCTCAAGCTGCGGCAGGTCTGCCGCCGAAACGCCGGCATGCTGGAACACCTGTTCAGACACGATTGCGTCGCAAGCGATTTCTTTTGTCAATTCCTCAAGTCTTGAGGCCACGTTCAGTGGGTCACCAATTGCCGTGAATGTCACATGCTCGCGAAAGCCAATCTCACCCATTACAGCCCGGCCGCAATGCAATCCAATGCCAAACCGGATGGGCGTTTGCAACTGCTGTTCGAGCGCAGCGTTGAGTTGATCAATGTTGGCTGCCACCAACGGCACCGCACAAAGCGCCTGGCGACAAGCAATGGCTGGCTCGCCGTGTAAGCCGAAGATCGCGAGCACAGCGTCGCCCATGAACTGGTTTGGCATACCGCCCGCCTCTACCACCGCGGCACAGACAGCGCTCAGGAAGCGACTGACTACGAATATGCTGTCGAACGGTAGTTGCGCCGCCGCAAGCTGTGTGGAACCCCGCATGTCCACGAACATGAACGCCGCGAATCGCTCTTGCGGCATGACGTCCCGCTGACGCGGTTGCAGGAAGGCCGTGGATGCGGCCGGCGGCACCAATGGCCACACGGAGAGATCATGGATCGGCCGCAGCTGGCAAGCAAGACGCACTGTCTGCGAGTCAACGCCCAGTCGCTCCAGGACGCGCCGCTCCGCCTCGGCTGGCGTGGGCAGCGGCACATCGCTGAGCACGCGCACTCTACACAATGTGCAGCGGGCACGGCCACCGCACGTGCTCGCATGGGGAACTCCGGCCATCCGGCTCGCTTCCAGCACCGAAAATCCGAGCGGCGCGAATACCTTGCGCCCGTCTGGGTACAAGATGCAGAGTCGGCCGTGCCGGCGCTCCCGGACCGTGCGCAGCAGCCGCGCCCCAAGTACCAACAGCAGCGCGCCACCATCGAAGAGCAAAAAGTCGTTGCGCAGATCGGCGAGCCAGAGATTCTGCAATCCCGTCCCGACGACCGTCGACCGAGTCGCCGCGGCGCGCCAGACGGGATCCTGCGCAAGCGCAATCACTTCCCGTCCGCCTTGCAGGAAGCCTAGCAGAGCGAGCACCGGGAGCAGCACGGCGACGCTCAGCAACACGCTTCGCCACGCCCCAAACCATGGCTTCAACCGCAACCAGAACCAGACGCCGCAACACCCATGCGACCAGGCGACCACCAACAGCACCAACTGTGCTCGGCCGAAAAACGGCGAAGCGATCCAGAACGAGTACAACAACTGCGCGTAACCCTTGTTCAGGCCGAACGCGGCAAATGCGACCCGAGTATTGGCGAGATGGTTGGCTAGCAGCGGCGGAATGCACAGACCGAGGACGAGCTGCGTCGCCTCACCCCGATTCCAATGCACCGAGCGCCGCTCATACAGAGCCCACAGACCCAGGAAGAAATGCGTCACGAGCGCGCTGTACAGCACGCCTGTTCCAAGCCATCCCTGCCAGATAAACTTCTGTACAAGCAGACCACGCTCCAGCCACGCGAGCGAGATATTCCCTAGCGAGTGATTCAGGAGGTGCGCCCCTACATAGGTGAACAGCACCAGTCCGGTGGTCAACCGAACCGATCGCACTCCCGCCGGCCGCCATCTTTGAATACTGGGAAAGCGCAACATGCTCTGCTCTCCACCCTCTCGATCAAAGGCATTTCGTTAGGAGATCGACCGGCGGGGCTCGGTTCGATGTGGTTGCAATGGGTGTTTAGTCATGCATCCATCGTCTTGTCGCCAAGGTAGCGGAGCTCTTTGAGAAACGCCAGCTTGGACCGGGCCTGCTTGCGACGCCAAACCGGGCGACCACGTGCCTCGACACTTCTATTGTGGAGCTTGATCTTTCAAAGCGTCCCTTCAGGAATATTACTACTGTCGATCAAGCGACTGACTAAACTGAGCGCACGCCCTTTGCTGAACGCACCGAGACTAGCAGGATGATCCCGGCCAGCAGGTACTGCGCGACCACCACATACATGCTGTAGACCATACTGCCGCTGTGCTGTGTGATCAGCCCGTTGATCGCCGGGCTCGCCGCTGGACCAAGGTTGCCGAGGCTGCTGATGAGTGCGATGCCTGCGGCGGCAGCGCCTGCTGACAGAGACTCGCTAACGAGCGTGAAGAAAACTGGCGTCGCAGCAGCGATGCCGATCACGGCGAACGACAGCGCCATCAGCCCGCCCACCAGGTTGCCCTGAAGCAGCGTGGTGCTCCACAGGCCGAGTGCCGCGACGGCAACACAGGCCGCGAAATGCCAGCGGCGCTCATGCAGCCGGTCAGAGCTGCGCCCAATCAGGATCATCCCAATCACGCCGCATCCGTTCGGGAACACCGCCAGGGTGCCGACCACCAGCACGTCCTTGACCCCCCAGCTCTGGATCAAGGTCGGAGCCCAGAACACTATTGTGTAGGTCGCCCCGAGCAGCAGAAAATACACCAGCGACAGCAGCCAGACCTTGGGGTTGCGCAGGATGTCCCCCAACTTCGCGTGGATCTCGCTCTGAGCATCGTTCCTATCGTGTTCGAGACTGTAATACACGAGGTCCTTCTCGGCAGGCAAAAGCCATTTCGCGTCCGCTGGCTTGTCCTCCAGAAACTGGAAAACAAGAATACCGAGTACTACCGCGGGAAGTCCCTGAAGCAGAAACAGCCACTGCCAGCCGGACAAGCCGTTGACACCATGCAGGTACTTCAGGATCGCGCCGTTCAGCGGCCCCGCGATCACGCTGACAATGGTTGTCGCCGACATGAAGATTGCGATCGCCTGGCCGCGACGCGCCGACGGATACCACCATGTGAAGTACAGAATGATGCCGGGGAAGAAGCCTGCCTCGAAGACGCCAAGCAGGAAGCGGGCGATATAGAACTCGGTCGGCGTTGCGACGAACATTGTCGCCGCAGCGACGATGCCCCAGCACACCATGATCCGCAGCAACGTCTTGCGCGCACCGATTCTCGCTAGTAGCAGGTTGCTTGGAACTTCGAAAAGAAAGTAGCCGAGAAAGAAGATGCCGGCGCCGAGGCCATAGACCGCGTTGTTCCACGGCAGCGTCTGTTTCATCTGTAGCTGCGCATAGCCGATGTTGACGCGATCCAGGTAAGCGATCATGTACGAGACCACCAGTATCGGCAGGATCCGCCAACTGATCTTTAGAAACACTGCATCGGTCGCCTTGGTCAGCGAGGATTGCGATGGCGGAGCGCTAGTAATCGCGCCAGATTTCATGACTTGTCTCCTTCCGGGCTTAAGCCTGGTGTCGTCGCGGCCGGTATACCCCGACCGCAGTCGTCTGGGAACGTTCAGAACGAGTGGCGAATGCCGAGGTCGGCGGCGAACTGGGAACCAGGTACGCCAAAGAGCGCGCCGTTGATCGCGAGGCCGGTGTTCATGCCCCCATGATTGTTGACGTAGGCGACCTGGCTATAGAGCGTGGTGCGCTTGGACAGTGAGTAGTCGACGCCGAGCGAGCCGAGGATCGAATGGTTGTTCGAGTTGTTGCCGTCGCGGGTGTACCAGGCGCCGCCGTCGAGGGAGAGGGCGGGTGTGAGCTTGTAGGCGAGGCCGCCGGAGATCACACGGTTGTCGAAGGAGCCGGCGACCTTGTAGAGCGTGTAAGTGGCTTTGACAGTCAGGCGGTCGAAGTAGTAGGTGGCGCCGATGTTGCGCCCGGAGAAGGCGATGGTGCTAGGGTTCGGGATGGTGGCCGCGGAGCCGCCGGAGTTGCCGTTATACATCGCCGCGGTGATCAGCAAGCCGCTGTAGTGATATGTGAGCCCGGCTGAATACTGTTGTCCGGCCTGGAAGTTACCCGGAGACCCACCGAATGCGTACATCGCGCGGCCCTGGATGCCGGCAATCTCGGGCGACGTGTACATAACGGAATTGGGATTGAAGAGGCCGGTGACGATGACGTTGTCGACGTAGCTGACGAGCCCGCTGCCAAACTGCTTGAGGTCCCGGGGATCGTTCGCGAAGATGGACAACAGGAAAGGTGAAAACTGAAGGCCGGCGGTGAGGGTACCGAAGCCGCCGGTGACGCCGACCCAAGCCTGGCGGCCAAAGAAGTTGCCGTTGGAGTTCCCGAATCCCCCGTTGGAGATGTCAATGCCGCTTTCGAGAGTGAAGATGGCGGCGAGTCCGCCGCCGAGATCCTCGGTTCCGCGCAGGCCGAAGCGAGACGCGTTTTCGCCGGCGGATTCAAAGGAAAACTGGTGTCCTTCGCTGGCGCCGGTGGCGAGGTTGGCCGTCTTGCTGGTATAGAGGATCGAGGCGTCGGTGATTCCGTAGAGGGTGATGCTACTTTGCGCATGAGCAGCGGGTGCGCTGGCGAATGTGACGGCTAGTGTGCAGGCGCCGCCGACGGCGGCGTCTCGAATGGCACGAATGGTGGATATCTTTGTCGTCATGAAGGGTGTCTCCTTTAGTTCATAGTATGTAAATGAATGGCGCGATACCGGCGTGAACGGCGGTGTGATTCGGTGTTGTCGCGTTGAGTAGAGCGTTGCACGTAGACGCGACCCAAGCCGAAGCGTTTTATATGTCGTTATAAATTTTGGATACCTAATCATTCTTCAGGTACTTGCCGATTTGCCGTTGCATAATCCCTGGTCCCTATTTACGCGCAATTCACGCGTGGGAACTTGACTCGCGCCGCCGGAATTTGTACTTTGCGCGCCACATCTCACCAGACAGCGTAGCCAGCTAACCGGATCATCGTCGACGACCCGTTCAACACCTGCGTCGCGGCACGCGGCAAGTCCTACAAGACAAAATGGTCGCGAATGAGACCCCGCGCCAAATGCGCGTACTCTTTCAGTCGACAACGCGATACCATCGGGTAAATTCCCTCTCGCAGCGAACCATCTCAAGTGACGATCTGTATCTAGAATGCAAGGCTACCTACCCAGTGTTGTGTTGACCGGAGCTGCTCCTCTGCTTGAGGTGCTCGGCGTTCAACCCGAGTTGGTTGCGGCCGGAACCGATCTGCCGGAGCTTGCGCTCCGTTCCGCGGATGTGCCGATCCGGGGTGCGCAAGTGCTTCGATTCCTTTCGCTAGCTGCCGAAGTTACGCAATGCCGGAACTTTGGACTGAGGCTCGCCGAATATCAGGGCCTTGCGGTCCTGGGGCCGATCCTTGTCATGATGCATGGTGCACGTACCATCGGGGAGGCAATGGATACGCTTGCCGAGTTCTACGTACTACATACGTCGATGTCTTCTGTACGGGCTGTGCGGGACGATCAGGGAATGGTTTTGACTTACGACCTTGAAAACGCTTCCGGTCCCGGAGAGGTTCAGGCAGTTGAACTGGGTCTCGCTAACGGTATGCAGTATTTGCGTACCGTCTGCGGTACCGCCTGGCAGCCGGCCGTTGTGCAATTCCGTCATTCGGCGCCTGCGGACTGCACAATGCACAGGCGTACGTTTGGAGCATCCCTCGAGTTCGATCAGGACAGAAACGCGATTGTCCTCGATCGCGGTACGGTGACGCGTCCGGTGACACAACTTCGCCGTAACGCGCATCGTGTGCTTGAGGCACATTTGCGGCGAGAAAGAGCCCAGGTGGAGGCGCTATGGGTGGTGCGCACGCAAACGATGATTCGCGCACTTTTGCCGTTCACGGACAGTTCGCTCAACGCCATAGCGCGAGCGCTCGCCATGTCCCCGCGGTCCTTGCAACGTCGCCTCTCCGAGGCCCGCACGACGTTCGATGAACTGCGGGAACAAGTTCGTGAAGATCTCGCATTGAAGTATGTGCAGCAGTCGAACCTGCGTCTCGCCGAGATCTCGGAACTGCTCGGTTATTCGCAGCAAAGCGCATTTAGCCGTGCGTTCAAGCGACTGCGGGGCGTCACGCCCCGGCAGTTTCGAGCAATGCGTCACGGGGCTGACCCCGGACGCTCTGCTGAGTAGCAATAGCGTGCCCTGCGTTTCACGCGGCGACGAACGCTGGATTCAGGAATTCCGGATCGGGATATTGATAGAAGCCGCGTCCCGCCAGTTCACCGAGATGCCCTGTATCGATGAAATGAGTTTTCACGTATTCCGCCATGCGCCGATGCGTCGAATCACCCGACCGTTCCGCAAGCGCGCGGGTCACGTTATAGACGGTCGTCATGCCGATTCTGTCGAGAACGCCGAAAGGGCCAATGCGATCCTCCTTGGCAATCATCCACGCCTTGTCGATCGTCTGAACATCTGCGACCTCGTTGACCAGCAGACCCAGCGCGGCGACCAGCATGGGCACGAGCATTGTGTTCAGCAGGCAGCCGGCCTGCTCCTTGCGCAGCGGCAAAGGCACCATGCCGATGCGATGCGCAAACTCAACCACGCGCGCGAATACGGCGGGGTCGGTGCCCGCATGCCCCATGATTTCCGCAATATTGTGCTTCCAGATCTCGTTCGCGAAATGCAGGCTCAGCACGCGCTCGGGCCGGTCGCTGAACATTGCGAACTGGCTCGGCACCAGTGTCGACGAGTTGCTCACAAAGATGGTGCCGGCCGGCGCTACAGCCGACAGTGAACGGTAGAAAGACTGCTTGATTGCCAGATCTTCAGGGATCGCTTCGATGACGAGGTCCGTGCCGGCGACGGCCAAACCGAGGTCGGTATTGCCCTCGATGCGTGCCAGCGTGGCTTCGATCTGCTCGCGAGACGCGCCGAGGTCCGCAGCGTAGACGCGCCCTAGCGCATCGAAACGGGCGTTCGCGCGATCGAGGCAGGCGGTATCGACGTCGTAGGCTACGACGTCGATACCGGAAAACGCACACTGAAAGGCGATCTGCGCGCCGAGCACGCCGGTGCCGGCCACCATGACGCGTGCGATCGGCTGATTGTCGTTTAGGGAATGAGTAGGCATGAGTGACGGGTGCGGTGCGTATCGTAGATCGGATGGGCCGGATCTTTTGCCGGTGCGAGGATTCACGCCAATGGCGAGGCGGCGAGATGGTCGAGCAGCAATGGGATGATCCGGTCCGGCGCTTCTTCCGGGAGCCAGTGACTTGCCCCCTCGAGTATTTCGAAACGGTAGGGCCCGTCGACAAAGCCCTCCGTGAGCAGTGCGGCTTCGCGGCCCAGGGCGCGGTCTTCGGATCCCCAAACGTAGAGTGTCGGGACGGCAATGCGGCCTGCGGGATAAGACAGGTCGTCGGGGAGCGCGCGATACCAGTTCAACGTCGCGGAAAGCGCGCCTGGTTCGCTGAGACGCCGCACGTTGTCGTCCACCAGCGAAGCTGGAACGCGTCCGGCGTATGCGGCCCGCAGCGCCGCTGCTCCGTCCGCCAGCAGGCGTTGCTCTGCGACACCCCCTGGTTGACGAAACGCACGAACATAATCCAGGCGCTTGTATTGGTCTTCTTGATGGAGCGCCGCTTGCAGCGCTAACGGATGTGGCGTGGCCAGCACGGACAGCGAACTCACGCGGTGCGCATGCGTCGAGGCGAGCCCCCACGCAACCAGTCCGCCCCAATCGTGGGCAATCAGATGGAAGCGTCCTGCGCCCAGTTGATTGGCGAATGTCAGGGCGTCCGAGTGGAGGTGCCCGGCTGCGTAGGATGCAATGTCTTTCGGCCGGGCGTTCTCAGCGTAGCCGCGCTGATCCACAGCGACTGCCCGGTAGCCTGCTGCGCCGAGCGCGGCCAGAATCTCGCGCCAACAGTCGGCGAATTCCGGCCACCCATGCAGCAGGAGAACGCACTCCCCGCTCCGCGGCCCCGCGGCCAGAGCTTTGTGGGTATGCGGCCCGCAGGCCAGTGTCAGCTCTTCCAGGGGCAGAAGCGGTGCGGAGGGTGCAAGGTGAGTCATCGGTGTGATCTCCGTGAGGCAGAAGCGTGGATCAGGTGCGTCGACGTCGCTTAACGGCCGCCCTGGCAGCCGATCAGGTCGATCTCGGGCAACTCATTGGCTTTGCAGTAGTCCTGATAGCGGCTCAAAGCCGTCCGCCACGTCTCGACGAATGTGACCTTGCCGTCTTCGTCGAGGAAGTGGAGCTCACCGGTCGACACCACGAGCGCCATACCATTGTCGTCGTCGGAGAGATTCGTGAACGAGTGTGACGACTCCGAGGGCTCAAACACGAAATCGCCGGCTTGCGCGATCCAGTCGTGCTGGTCGTATTTCCAGCGACCGCTGAGGGTGTAGACCATCACCGTGCCGGTATGGCGATGAATATGCGCGCCTTCGCCTTTGGCCGCCTTCATGAGCAGGACCACTTCGCCCGTGACGGGGTTGATCTTGAAGTACTTGAGTAGAATCTTGTCGTTGATCGGCGCGAAGGGAATCCACGGCGTGGCGTTTCCAGCGATATGGACCGTGTCGATCGCGGAAACATCGTTGAGGGCTAGCGTCGCTTCTGCGTTCATGGAATGAGTCTCCGATTGTGTTGGGGGCTGGACGTGCGCAGCGTGAACCGTGCGCAATCTCCAGTGCCTATTCAATCGCAAGTCGCCCGTCGGAACTTGACCTGTGCCGCCCCATTTTGTACTTTACGCGCCAGGTTTTTCTTCTCTGGACCGGAAGGAAAGTGTGGTCCTGTAGCGAGGCGCAATGCGGCGTCAAACGACGCCGTCAGCCTTCAACCGTGAGAGCCGTTCGTCCGACAGACCAAGCAGCGACTGCAGAACATCCTTCGTGCCTTCCCCGAGTTGCGGCGGTGCGCTTCGTACTGGCAAGCGCGCACCGTCGAAGCGGTAGGGCGGAGCGAGGACGTGCGTGCTGCCGGCCTCCGGATGCGGCTGCGTCGTCACGAGCCCGGCGTCCGTCGCGCGCTTCGAGGTGAGTGCCTCGTGAAGACCGAGCACTTCGCCACATGGAATGCCGGCCTGAGCCAGGCGCTCCAGCAACACCCTGCGTGCTCTCCGGCCAATCTCGCGCTTGAGTTCGGGCACGAGAGCCTCGCGGTTCGCCGCACGGCCGATGTTCGTCTGGAAGCGCTCGTCTTCGGCAAGATCCGGGCGTTCAATCACATCGCGACAGAAGCGCGTGAACTGACTGTTGTTGCCGACCGTGATGACGAGCGGTCCATCGGCCGCATCGAATACGCCGTAGGGCACGATCGAGGGATGCGCGTTGCCGTAACGCGGCGGGTCTTCGCCCATGATCAGCGCTTCCAGCCCGTAATACGACGTGATCATCAGGCCGCAATCGAACAGCGCCATTTCGATGTGGCGTCCCTTGCCGGTCTTCTGGCGCTCGAACAGCGCTGCGAGCACCGCCTGGGCGGAGTACATCCCGGTGAACAGGTCGACGGCCGCAACGCCGAATTTCAGAGGCGGCTGATCGGCTTCGCCGTTGAGCGCCATCAGCCCGGCCTCGCCTTGAACCACCAGATCGTAGCCGGGACGTGCGGCTTCCGGTCCCGTGCGGTCATAGCCGGAGATTGAGCAGTAGATCAGGTCCTCATGTTCCTGCTTCAGTTGCTCGTATCCGAGGCCCAGCTTTTCCACGCCGCCGAACTTGAAGTTCTGGATCACGACGTCGCACTTCTGCGCCAGCTCCCGCGCGATCTGCTGGCCCTCGGCGGTTTGCAGGTCGAGGCTCACGGAGCGCTTGTTGCGGTTGACGCTGTTGAAATAGGCTGTCTCGGTCGAACCGACGCGCAGGCCCCAATCGCGGGTGTCGTCGCCGCGTTTTGGGTGCTCGACCTTGATGACTTCGGCGCCGAGGTCACCCAGCACCATGGAACACCACGGTCCGGCAAGTATCCGGGAGAGATCGAGAACGCGAATGCCGGCGAGCGGCAGTGAGGAGGGCAGGTTAGACATGGCAAATCCAGGTTGACAGGGGGTATAGCGAGGAGGTCACTTCTAGTCGACCGGGTGCAGGCTGGAGGTGAGTGCGTCGTCCGCAACTTGCGTGGAACTCTTCATCGATCCGATCCCTAACCCGAGTCTCGAGCGCCCGAGGCTCGGAATTATTGGGACGATCGTCCTAATTTGTCAATTTTTTAGACAGTTGACCTATTTTGTAGTGGCAGGAATCGCTGCAACCAGCAGGCGCCGTATGGTGCGCCGAAATCGCTTGCCTTCGGGGTCCTCTCCAGAGAGTGTCATTTGCAGTGCATTGAAGAAGTGCGCATCAAGCAGGAGAAATGTCTGATGGATCGTTCCGCGTGATGCCTCAGGCTGCTGCAGATGAAGAAGTGTAGAGGTGGCGTTCTCCAGATCCCGCTCGATCTCCGAGGTGGCTGCGCGCAAATCTGGATTAAACAGTGCTTGAGCGCGTAGGTCGTACCAGAGACGATGAGTCTTCGCGTCGCTGGTAGCGGCTGCGATTAGCAGGTCGATGACTGAGGTTACGCGGTTCTTCGTGGTTCCTTCCTGCTCCATCGCTTCCACAAGACGACCAATGAAGCGGGTCTTGTAGCGACGTATTGTGTAGAGAATGAGGTCGGTCTTGCTCTCAAAATAATAGTGCAGCTGCCCTAAGTTGATTTCTGCAGCTTCCGCGATGTCGCGCAGCGACGTTTCAGCGTACCCGTGTTCCGCAAAGCACCTGATCGCGTGGTCAGCGATCTCGATCCGACGATTTTCGCGCTTTTCGGTTTGTTGCATGTCGTGGTATTCCCGTTGTTTGTGCCTCGTTCTCTGGCCTTTCCCACATTATCGGAAAGAACAGGCGAGTGGCGCGTAAAGTACAAAATCGGGCGGCACAGGTCAAGTTCCGACGGACGACTTGCGATTGAATAGGCACTGGAGATTGCGCACGGTTCACGCTGCGCACGCCCAGCCCTCAACACAATCGGAGACTCATTCCATGAACGCAGAAGCGACGCTAGCCCTCAACGATGTTTCCGCAATCGACACGGTCCATATTGCTGGAAACGCCACGCCGTGGATTCCCTTCGCGCCGATCAACGACAAGATTCTACTCAAGTACTTCAAGATCAACCCGGTCACGGGCGAAGTGGTCCTGCTCATGAAGGCGGCCAAAGGCGAAGGCGCGCATATTCATCGCCATACCGGCACGGTGATGGTCTACACGCTGAGCGGTCGCTGGAAATACGACCAGCACGACTGGATCGCGCAAGCCGGCGATTTCGTGTTTGAGCCCTCGGAGTCGTCACACTCGTTCACGAATCTCTCCGACGACGACAATGGTATGGCGCTCGTGGTGTCGACCGGTGAGCTCCATTTCCTCGACGAAGACGGCAAGGTCACGTTCGTCGAGACGTGGCGGACGGCTTTGAGCCGCTATCAGGACTACTGCAAAGCCAATGAGTTGCCCGAGATCGACCTGATCGGCCAATAGCATGCCTGCATAACCCGGAGCGAGAACATCGCCGAGATGCCGCTACGCGGACGCCGCTGGTGGATGCATTCGTGAACCGGGTACCCACTATCGGAACCAAGGAGATGTAGATGCACGACCAGGCGATGAATCCGACGCCGTCAGCCTATGCTTATCCATTGCTGATCAAGCACCTGCTGCATACGCCACTCGCCCACGCGCCGAACCAGGAGATTGTGTACAGAGGGCAGAAGCGGTTGACCTACAGGACGCTGGGCGAACGCATTGCGCGGCTCGCCAGTGGTCTGAGTGGACTCGGAGCGCAGCATGGCAGTACTGTCGCGGTCATGGACTGGGACAGTCATCGCTATCTCGAATGCTACTTCGCCATACCGATGATGGGTGCCGTCTTGCAGACTGTGAACGTGCGGCTCTCGCCTTCAGAAATCGCCTACACCATCAATCATGCCGGCGCGGAGATCCTGCTCGTTCACACCGATTTTCTACCTGTGGTGGAAGCGATCAGGGACAAGCTCGAAACGGTGCGCACATTCGTCTGGATCGGAGAGGAAGGCAGCGAAGCATGCGCCCACACGATTCCGTTCTCCGACGAATACGAAAGCCTGCTTGCCAGGAGCGCGTCCACTTATGCGTTCCCGGATTTCGACGAGAACACACGGGCCACCACGTTCTACACGACAGGCACCACCGGCTTGCCCAAGGGCGTCTACTTCTCACATCGGCAACTGGTGTTGCACACGATTACCGCCATGGCTGCGCTGGCGAGCCCGGTGTCGGGGCAACGTTTTCATCGCGGCGACGTGTACATGCCGCTTACTCCGATGTTCCATGTTCACGCCTGGGGCATACCCTACATCGCCACGGTGCTCGGTGTGAAGCAGGTTTATCCAGGACGCTATGTGCCGGAGCGGCTCGTGCAACTGGTGCGCGACGAAGAGGTCACGTTCTCGCACTGCGTCGGCACGATTCTGCACATGCTGTTGAACTGTCCAGAGGCAAAGGATGTCGATCTGGGCAAGTGGAAGGTCATCATTGGCGGCGGCGCATTGCCTCACGGCCTCGCGCGCGCCGCGCTCGACCGTGGCATCGATATCTTTACCGGCTACGGCATGTCCGAGACGTGCCCCATGCTGAGCCTCGCGCAGTTGAGGCCGGACAGCGGGGACATCGACACGGAAGAGGAGGTGCGCCTGCGCTGCAAGACCGGCTATCCAGTGCCGCTCGTCGACTTGCGCATTGTGAATGAGAACATGGAAGACGTCGCGCACGACGGCAAGGCGTATGGAGAGATCGTCGTGCGCGCACCGTGGCTTACCCAGGGCTATCTGAAGAATCCGGAGGCGTCCGGGCAGCTCTGGGAAGGCGGCTATCTGCATACCCAGGATATTGCCAACATCGACGCTACGGGCAATCTGCAGATCACCGATCGCATCAAGGACGTGATCAAGTCAGGCGGCGAGTGGGTCTCGTCGCTTGAAATCGAAAGCCTGATTTCGCAGCATCCAGGTGTTGCGGAAGTTGCCGTAATCGGTGTCAAGGACGAAAAGTGGGGCGAACGGCCCGTGGCGCTGGTTGTACCCAGGAAGGGCCTAACTACAACGCTTACGGAGGAGGATGTCAAAAAGCACGTCCTCGCGTTCAGCGAGAAAGGACAGATCTCGAAGTACGCGGTACCGCAGATCGTCAAGCTCGTCGAGGCGCTCGAAAAAACGAGCGTCGGCAAGATGAACAAGAAGCGTCTGCGTGAACTGTTTATCTGACCGGTGAAATGGAGGAGACGAGACGATGAGCATCCCGGGCTATAGCGTGGCAACGCTTGACGAGTTCGTTGGCGAGGAGTTGGGCGTATAGGATTGGGTAGCCTTGATCATTCGTCGAACTGTTGATGAGAGTCCCGTGTTCGAGCGTCGAAAAGCGCAACGTGACGTCAGCCACGTTGCACCGTTGCGTATGGTCCTGCGAAACCACAAGAAGGCGCTTCTGATTGGCATTGCCCTGTGTATGCACGCAAGCGCGCTTTTACTTCATGACGACGTTGATGATCACCCACATCTCAACGTGAACGAGGCGAGTGGCAGCAGGAAACGGGAGCATGTCGCAGTTGCGTTCGACGAGTCCCCACCCTGGGGGGCAGGAGTTGGTCATCTAGTCAACAGACGGTTGCGCCTATCACGATCTCCGCCGCGCAACGTCGAGATTGACCACACCGTGTCGCGTGCTAGATGCTCGAGAGGACTTCCGCTATTCTGTCAGTTGTTTAATAGCCAGACCGTAATGACCATGGATCTCGACAAAATCGACGCTCGCATTCTTGACCTTGTGCAACGTAACAATCGCCTGACCAGCGACGAGCTTGGAGAAAAGGTCGGATTGTCCGCAACTGGGGTCCAACGTCGACTGAAGCGGTTGCGATCAGAGGGCGTGATTGAAGCAGACATTTCAATCGTTTCACCCAAGGCGATTGGCCGGAACGTGACGATGTTGGTCCTGGTCACCTTGGAGCGGGAGCGGGCGGACATCGTTGACCGCTTCAAGCAGGCGATCTGCAATACTACCGAGGTAATGAGCGGCTTCTACGTTACGGGTGATGCAGACTTTGTTCTACTGGTTACTGCAAACAATATGGAAGACTACGAGCAGTTTACCAGGCGTTTCTTCTACGAGAATACGGATATTAAGTCTTTCAAAACGATGGTTGTTATGGATCGCGTTAAAGCTGGCTTTACTCTGCCGATGCCTTTAGGTACATCAATTTAGATTGGGTTGGAAAGAAAGAAACTCCTAAACATCGCGCGACGTAAAGGAGCTAACTATCGGACTTAAGAGCGGTCAGAGAAACTTAGGAATGCGTCGGCTCTTTGGCCAGTTCGTTCGCAACCTGTGAGACCGCCTGACGAGCAATGCCAACGATTTCGTCGATCTCCGCCCTGGTAATCGTGAGCGGAGGAGCGAAACCCAGGATGTCGCCGTGCGGCATCGCGCGAGCGATCAGCCCGCGGTCCCGAGCGGCTTTCGACACTCGTGCCCCGACCTTCAGTTGCGCGTCAAAGCGTTGCTTGGTCGCCGGGTCAGCAACGAATTCAACCGCTGCCATGAGGCCAACACCACGAACCTCACCGACGATCGGCGAATCGCTGAACGCATCCTCTAGTGCCGTCTGGAAATATTCGCCGACGTTGGCGGCATTTCCGGGGAGGTCCTCACGCTCGACGATGTCGAGGACTGCATTCGCAGCTGCAACGCCAATCGGATGGCCAGAGTACGTGTAGCCATGCGAGAAGGCACCGACCTTCTGTGCACCTGCGTCGAGCACCTCATAGACCTTTTCACCCACGATACATGCCGACAGTGGCGCGTACGCCGACGTGAGCCCCTTCGCGACGGTGATGAGGTCCGGCTCGATCCCGTACTTTTGCGAACCAAACATCGCGCCGGTACGACCGAAGCCTGTGATCACTTCGTCTGCAATCAGCAGGACATCGTATTTCGCCAGAACCGGTTGGATCGCTGCCCAGTAGCCTTCCGGTGGAGGCGTGATGCCGCCCGTGCCGAGGACAGGTTCAGCGATGAATGCACCGACAGTTTCCGGGCCTTCACGAAGAATGAGTTCCTCCAGCTCGCGAGCACGACGTGCCGAGAACTCCAGCTCCGTCTCTCCCGGATTTGCACCCCAATAATAGTGGGGTACGCCCGTATGCAAAATGCCCGAGACCGGCAGGTCCATGTAGTCGTGATAGAAGCTCATGCCCGTCATCGAGCCGGACACAACCGAGCACCCGTGGTATCCGCGTTCACGCGCGATGATCTTCTTCTTCTTCGGCAGCCCGCGAAGATTGTTGTAGTACCAGACGAGCTTCGCCTGCGTTTCGTTGGCGTCGGAGCCGGAAAGGCCGTAGAACACCTTGCTCATCTTGCCCGGCGCCATCTTGACGAGGCGGTCAGACAGTTTGGCAAGCTCTTCCGTCGTGTGTGCGGCGTACGTGTGGTAATAGGCGAGCTTGTAGGCTTGCCGCGCAATCGCCTCGGCGACTTCGTCGCGGCCGTAGCCAATGTTGACGCAGTAGAGGCCGGCGAACCCGTCAATGTACTCGCGGCCTTCGGCGTCGCGAATGCGAATGCCCTTGCCACCTTCAACGATCGTGGGATCTCCGGCCTTCCCGGCAGCAAAATCGTGAAGCTGCGTGAACGGGTGGAGGACCGAATTGCGATCCATTTCCGAAATCTTTTTGATATCCATGTCTATCTCCTCAATCCTTCAAATTGCCGAAGCAGGTGTACTTCTGCTCCATGTAATCACCCATGCCGTAGCGCGATCCTTCCCGCCCAAGGCCCGACTGCTTCCATCCCCCGAACGGAATCGATGCACCCGTGAACTTCGGCGTATTGACGGCCACCATCCCGTACTCCAGTCGATCGGACATACGCATCGCACGATTCAGGTTGCTCGTGTAGACATACGCAGCGAGACCGTATTCGGAATTGTTTGCGCGTTGCAGTACTTCAGCTTCGGTATCAAACGGCAGGATTGCGGCGACCGGACCGAACGTCTCCTCCTTCGCAATATCCATGTCATCTGCGACGTCAGCCAGAACTGTCGGAAGAACGAACTGGTGCCCCAGCGCAGAGGTGCCTCCACCTGCAACGACGCGAGCTCCCGCGCTTATTGCCTGGCCAATCTGGTCGCGACATTTCGCAGACACAGACGGACGCGTCATCGGGCCGATGTCGGAGCTGGGATCCAGACCATGTCCCACCTTCAGGTCTTTGACAGCGGTCGAAAACTTCTCGACGAACTGCTCGTAGATGGATCGCTGGACGTAGATTCTGTTTGCCGCAAGACAATCCTGGCCGGACGTCGAAAACTTCGCGTCGATACAGCCCTCGACCGCGAGCTCGAGAGACGCGTCATCAAATACGATGAAAGGTGCGTGACCGCCCAGTTCCATCGAGACCTTCTTGACCGTCTCTGCCGACTGGCGCAGCAGGATTCGGCCCACCGAGGTCGAACCGGTGAAGCTGAAGGAGCGGACCTCCGTAGCTTCAAGAAGACGTTTGGACATCTCGGCCGCGTCGCCGTTGATGACCTGAAACACTCCCGCCGGCATACCTGCTTCGTCAGCCAGTTTTGCGATGGCCAGCGCGCATAGCGGCGTTTCCGGCGCGGGCTTGATGATCATCGGGCAACCCGCTGCGAGCGCGGCGCCGGCCTTACGCGTAATCATCGCGATTGGAAAATTCCAGGGCGTAACCGCCGCCGTCACTCCGATTGGGTGCCAGGTGACAGTCAGCCGGCTACCCGCCAGGTGGCTCGGAATAGTCTCACCATAGGCACGTTCGCCTTCAGCTGCAAACCAGTCGAGAAAATTCGCGGCGTACTCGATCTCCCCGCGCGATTCCTTGATAGGCTTGCCTTGCTCCGACGTCATGATTACGGAGAGGTCTTGGGAGTTGCTCCGCAGCAATGCAGCCCACCTTCGAAGAATCGCGCCACGTGCGGTCGGAACAAGTTCGCGCCAGCCTTCAAACGCAGCTCGCGCGGCATCGACCGCGGCATCAATGGCGTGCGCGGAAAGCATGTCCACTTGGGCAATCACCTCGCTGGTTGCGGGATCGATGACACTTATCTTCTCCTGGCCGGCTTTCCACGAACCGTTCACGTAGGACCGGTGTTCCAACAGGTCCGCGCGGCTCAGCGAAGCCAGTGCATTTCTTGCTAACTCTTTCACGACGTGTCCTTATAAGCTCGTCAAACGACGTATACATGGTAGCGTCGGTGCCTCGCTGAAAAAGCGCACTTGAATTGATTGTGACGTCGAATTCCGGCGATGTTCCTCTCACTACGCAGCTTTTCAACGCCGCGTGACATTGAGGGCGTATTCCCGTCGAGGCGCCTGGCCGCTACACGCCCGACCGCACGAGCTACGACTCTTGGCCCGGCGCACAACATCTCCGGTAGTCAAACAACCGACGATTCACTGCCAGTTGAAGGTCCGCACAAATTGTGCGCGACGAAGAAAAAAACGCAGATTCTCTGCGTGATGCAGCGACCAAACGCCGTATTGCGCTTTTATTGCCGGCGGAAACTCTCTTCATTCCGAATGAACTCGAGGAGAGGAGGCATGAAACCTGGCTCACGTCGCGAAGCCGTTCAGATCGGACATCCCGCTGCCGACAGTGCTTCGCAACGCAACGTGACGACGGAGTCCACTGACCATTCCGATTTCAGTAATCACGCGTACGCTCGAACGGAAGGGAAACAGCGATTTGGTGCTTCAGGAGAGGCGCATTTAATTGGATGGCATACGGCCTTCTATGGTGAAGAGCGTGTGACGGATGGTTCCTTGAGTTACCCGTAATCTCGAAAGATTCACGACGAACGGCGTGGTTGCGCCTTTTGCTTTACATACGCTTATAACGCTACATCTTGAGTTATCTCACGTTCAATAACAGGTGGTGATCATGCGCAAAATTGAATCCCTTTCGTATATTGCGGCACTCTCGTCGCTCTCATGTGCTTTCGCGGCCGTCTACTCGGCACCGGCGGTCGCAGATGAGACAGTGGTGATCGGCCATGTTGCTCCGCTCACCGGCCCTGTCGCACAGTTGGGTAAAGACAACGAGAATGGTGCAAGGCTCGCGGTCGAAGAGATCAACGCAAAAGGCCTCGTGATTGGTGGTCAGAAGATCGTCCTGCAATTGGACGGTGAAGACGACGGCGCAGACCCGAGGACGGCTACCCAGGTGGCACAGAAGCTCGTTGACGAGAAAGTGGTGGCGGTCGTTGGTCACATGGAGTCGGGCACTTCGATTCCGGCATCGAAAATTTATAGCGACGCGGGAATTACGATGATCACACCATCGGCGACCAACCCGACTCTCACGCGACAGGGTTTCAAAAACGTCTTCCGCCTGGTTGCCACTGACGCGCAACAAGGTCCTGCGCTGGCAAACTATGCAAGCGAGAAACTGAAGATCAAAACCGTTGCGATCGTTGACGATGCTACGGCATACGGCCAGGGCTTGGCGGATGAGTTCGCAAAGGCGGCAAAAAACCTGGGTATCCAAGTCCTGTCTCGAGACACCACGAACGATAAAGCTGTCGATTTTCACGCCATTTTGACGAAAATCAAGAGTGAAAGACCTGACGCAATCATGTATGGCGGTCTGGATGCAACCGGGGGGCCCTTCACCAAACAGTCCGCACAACTCGGCTTGCAGGCGAAGATTCTTTCGGGTGATGGCGTATGCTCTGACAGATTGGAGGCGCTGGCGGGAAGCGCGGTTGATCGCGTAGTGTGCTCTCAGCCCGGAGCGTCCCCGGAGAAGATGCCGGGAGGCGCCGCGTTCAAGGCCAAATATCAAAAGCGTTTTGGGCATGCGATGGAAATCTATGCACCGTTCACCTACGACGCCGTGTATATCGTGGTAGATGCGATGCGTCGTGTGAATTCGACAGATCCAGCAAAGATTCTGACTGCGACGCCGGCCACCGACTATCGCGGCGTTACTGGTGAAACCAGATTTGATGAGAAAGGGGATCTTCGGAACGGTGTGATCTCGATCTTTGACTATCAAAACGGGAAGAAGACGTTCGTCGACCAAGTGACGATGTAAGCGGTTCCGTCCGGGAGCAACTGATTGAGTCGAGCTTCCGGATGTTTGTCTCTCAAGTTATGAGGTATTGTCAATGAGCGAAATCTCAGGTGACGCCGGATTTCCAAAGCTTCGAAAGTTTTTCGATCGCGCGGAATATTTGGTTCGCTTAGAAAAAGTACGTACCGAGATGGTCGCGAGAGGCATGGATTTGCTGATCGTGTCGGACCCCGCCAATATCGGTTGGATGTCGGGGTACGATGGCTATTCGTTTTACAACCATCAATGTGTGGTTGTTTCGATGGATAACGAACCCGTCTGGTTCGGACGCGGCATCGATCTCAACGGTGCCAAAGCGACCACTTACATGACCGATTCCGCATTGTTCGCGTACCCGGAGGAGTATGTCCAGCGTGACTTGCATCCGATGGAGTACCTTGCTCGCGAAGTGATTGCGGGTCGTCACTGGGAAGGTTTGGCTGTCGGGGTGGAAATGGACAGCTTCTACTTTTCTGCGGCGTCGCTTACGACACTGCAGAAGCATTTGCCGAAGAACTCGTGGGTGGATGCGACAGGGCTCGTTAACCGTCAACGCGCCGTGAAGTCGGAGACCGAACTGCGCTATATGCGGATCGGGGGGCGCATCCTGGAGAAGATGTACGCTCGAATCCTCGATTTGATCGAGCCGGGTATGCGGAAGAACGATCTGGTTGCTGAAATTTTCGCAACCGCGATTCGGGGTGTGGATGATTTCGGTGGGGATTATCCGTCGATTGTGCCTCTGGTTCCGACCGGAATTGAGGCTGCTACTCCTCATTTGACGTGGGACGATTCGAAGTTCCAGAGCGGTGCGGGTACCTTCTTCGAGATTGCAGGGGTTTATAGAAGATACCACTGTCCGTTGTCGAGAACGGTATATATCGGTCAGCCTCCGCAGAAATTCCTGGACGCGGAAAAAGCGGTTATTGAAGGAATTGAGGCTGGGCTTGAAGCTGCCAAGCCGGGAAACACGTGCGAGGATATTGCAACGGCCTTCTTTTCTGTCATGAATCGGCACGGCATTCAGAAAGGTGGTCGCGTGGGATATCCGATCGGAATGAGCTATCCCCCAGACTGGGGCGAGCGTACTACGAGCCTGCGCGTCGGGGATAAAACAGTGCTGGAGCCGGGCATGACGTTCCACTTCATGCCTGGCCTGTGGTTCGAGGACTGGGGACTGGAGATTACCGAGAGCATCGTAATTACACCGACAGGTTCGTCATGTCTGTGCGATGTTCCGCGGAAGCTCTTTGTCAAAAACTGACTTGTTCTAAGTTGACACGTGTTTCGGGAGAAGTGGATGAGGGCATTGCTACTCAACTTCTCCGGAGCACTGTGAGTTAGTTGTTGTGCGAAACGGTGACGACCGGGGCGCCGGTGATGTCCAATCAAGCTGTCCTGAGCTACCGTAAGGCGCCACACGAAGTTATATCAAGGAATGCCCCGATGCTGGCTTCACCAATAACCCCCACTGTCGATTTCGACGCCGATGGCGAGCAACATGGGTTCTTGAAACTGCCGTACTCACGGGACGATTCTGCGTGGGGTGCGGTCATGATTCCGGTTGCGGTCGTGAAACGTGGTGAGGGACCAACTGTCTTGCTTACGGGCGGCAACCACGGGGACGAATACGAAGGCCCCGTTGCGTTGTCGAAGCTTGCAGGCGAGCTTCGCGCACATGACGTGCGTGGACGGGTCATTATCATTCCGTTCATGAACTATCCGGCGTTCCAGGCCGGTACGCGCACTTCGCCGATCGACGCGGGCAACCTGAACCGCAGCTTCCCTGGCAGGCCCGACGGCACCGTGACGGAGAAAATCGCTGACTACTTCCAGCGGTACCTGCTCCCGCTTGCGGATTACGTGCTCGACATTCACGCTGGCGGTCGCACGCTTGATTTCGTGCCGTTTGCCGCGATCCACGTGCTCGATGACACGGCTCAGCAGGCACGCTGCGAGGCCGCGATGCGAGCATTCGGCGCCCCGTACTCGATGCGGCTTCTCGAACTCGACAGCGTCGGGATGTTTGACACGGCAGTCGAGGAGGCTGGCAAGGTGTTCGTATCGACGGAACTCGGCGGTGGCGGTGCGTCAACGGCGAAAAGCGTCGCTATTGCTGACCGGGGCGTGCGTGGCTTCTTGCGGTACGCCGGCGTCCTGGAGGGTGATGGGCAACCGGGTACCGAGCGGCGCAGGACAACACTCCTCGATATGCCGGACGGATCCTGCTACACCACCAGCGCCCACGGCGGATTGCTGGAGATGTGCCGCGACCTGGGCGAAACGGTTACGTGCGGCGATGTCCTGGCACGCATCTACGACACGAGTCGCACCGGCGTGCCGGTGGTCGAATACAGAGCACGGCGAGACGGGATTGTCGTAGCCCGACACTTTCCTGGGTTGGTGAAAGTCGGCGACACGATCGCGGTTGTTGCAATAGTCGTCGAGCGCGATTTAGTAGTGGCCGGCTGAGTTGTTCTCTGAGACGCGCGATTGCTGCTATCGCGGCTATGGGCTCGCGTCGGCCCATTCAACCTGTAACCTCTTCTGTAAAAAAATCCCGATGTCTCAACTTGCACCGATTGACCTGGGTGGAATATATGGCTCTGGTGCAAGTAGGCAGTTTTGACGAGATTTCTGGTATGGGAAGGATACCGTATCAAGTAGAAAGGACGGAATTCCAGACAGCGGGCGCGGCAATGTCTTTGAGTCACAAGCTGGTTAGCGAGAATTGCCCCTTGCGAATGCGATGCATCAACTCGGTGCCTGCGAGCGTGATCGCGGTGCTCCTGAAACGTTTGAAGCCGACCATGACGCTCGTCCGGAACTTGATGTAGCGATGGTCCTGCTCGATCAGATTGTTGAGATATCGTGAAGTCGACGGTGTGGCCGGCCCGATCAACCGATCGATAAAGGTAAATCCACTTGCCGCGAACTTTCAGATAGGTTTCGTCGACACGCCACATAAGGATTCCTTGTCATCGCGGAACTTTCTTGCCGTGGCGACCTGATCGCGAAACAACCGACAAACGTCTATCTCCAGTGACCCGAACGAGAAGGCGCACCCTCGGTGCTACGACTTGTCGACCTTCAAGTCACCAGGACGTCTCAGATTTACCGATTCACCGGCTCGTTCAGCACATCCATAGGCGATAGAAGACGGGGAGCAGCAATGTTGCGACAAGTTTTCTATCATGAGCCAGTGCGCTATGAAAACGTTGCTACCCACGCGGTCGACAGATCGGACCATCGGACGGGCGACCCGACGCGGTGTCGGCAGGCTTTTCATGCCTAACCTCAATGTTGGCGACCAGACGATGCGGATGATCGTAGTGGCCGGAGCCGGTCCGCCATGCATGGCAAGGGAGTCGAGATGTCTCACGAACTCTACATCCAGGCTCTTAGCGCGATGTTCCTGTTCTGGAATGGGGCGCGCATCCTGACGTACCTTCCGACCATCGGAAAACTCCTCGCGAGGGAAGCAGACGTGCGCAGCCACAGTCTGCTCAGTTGGGCGAGCTGGGCTCTCAGCAATGGCACGTTCGCACTTATGCTCCTCGAAATGAGCCGGGGAATTCCGAATGGAATGTTCTGGATGAATCTGGCCAACACGCTGATGTGCGTGATCGTTTCGCTCATCATCCTCTTCAGGAGGTTCCCTCGGCTGCACACAAGTGTGAGCAAAGTCTATCGACAGATCAGACGAAATGAATCGAAGGCCGGCGCCGTGCCCGGACGGCCGGGGTTGCTGCATCTGGGTGCAGGAAGCCCGGCTGTGTACGCCAATCTTGCCGTTGATCCAGTACCGGCCGCACCGCCTACGCGTTTCGGACGCACCGGGTTTTGGGTTGCGTCGGCAAGCGCATTGGCCGTCGGCGTCGTGGGTGCCGTCACCTATGATGTCTGGCCCAACCACGATCAGAGCGCCCACGTCGAATCGAAGGCGAGCACACAGCAGGTGCTCGGGATAACCCGACCGGCATCGGCAACGCAACAAGTGTCTTCGTCCGGTCCGGTCAAGCCATCAACCGCAACTCCTGCTCGCGCAACCGCAATCGCCCGTACCGCACTCGCCCCGCCTACGCCTTCCACTTCGTTCGAACGCCGCGCGGCACCTTCCCGGGCTTCTGCTGCACCGCGGCCAGCTACAGGGCGGCCTGGCAAAGCGGGCAACGGCGTGCCCCAAAATCGTGGGAATTGGGCGTCGCACTTTATGGCAAGCGTGCGGCAGGCGCTCGGCATCACCCGATCGACACCGCCAAGGCGACAGACGTCTTCGACCGGTCGTGGCGCGCCATCATCGTCGGCTTCTTCTCGCGGAACCGCCGTTTCCCGTGCTGAGATCGCCCGGCACGTACCTTCCGCTCCGGTCGATCGCGGCGCTGTGCCTTCCCGGGATTTCGCTGCACCGCAGTTTGCTACGGGGCGGCCCGGTCGTGCGGGCGATTTCGCCACGCAGGATCGCCTCCGTTCGGCGCAGTACGTTCCAGTATATGAAGCGCCGCCAACCGTCGTCTTTGAAGCGGCTCCCGTCGTATACGAGCGCGCCCCAGTCGTGTATCAGGAGCCTCCCATCGTGTACGCGCAAGTGCCCGTTGCCTACGGCCACGGATATGAGGCCGAGTACAGGGACCGCCGGCAATGGCACGACAATGGCTGGCACAAGGGCTGGAAACATCGTCAGCACGAGGAGGACGGCGATTAATGCCTGCCACCCAGCAAACCGCCTCCGCATACCCTGGCTGGTCCCTTCAACTGGTCGTAGCTGGACGCGCATCTCTCGTTTCGACCCCCGGCGCGCAGGGCGCCGCAGGCCGGGCGTCACTCACGATTCGGTCCGACCTCGAGCTTTCGACGTTGCGCGCCGCGCATCCCAACATCCCAATGTAATCGCCGTGACGATGGCGCAATCCCCGCGTTGGAACCCGATCGCCCGCGCAGCGCTGGAGGCGGCGCTGGAATTTGCCACCCGTCCCGATCGTTCTCTCCGTGGAGCTGTAACGGCGGTAACGATTTCGATCGGCCAGCAGCCCCGCGTTCGCGAATTTGCACGTTCGAACGGAGTCAAAAGTGCAACAGACCAGCGATGTCTGGTTCGAGGGCGATCCGCAGCCGATCTGCGTGGATCGCACCTTGCGAGGAGGTAAGATGAAGTCGACCATGTTCCGGATTCTCGCCGGGACGCTGGCAAGCCTGATCCTCGGAGCGTCATCGGGCGTGCATGGTGAGGGCGAGGTCCAGCCGGCGCCGCAGGCCGTCGCGCCGTTGACGGCGGAGAAGCTCGATCAAATGCTCGCGCCGATCGCGCTCTATCCTGATCCGCTGGTCGCCCAGATCCTGATGGCGGCGACCTATCCACTGGAAGTCGTCGAAGCCGATCGCTGGGTTCAGCAGCCGGGCAACTCGGCGCTCCAGGGCGGGCAGTTGACTGACGCGCTCGAGCAGCAGCCCTGGGATCCGAGTGTGAAGTCGCTCGTGCCATTTCCGCAGGTGCTGAAAATGCTCGATGACAACCTCGAGTGGACCGAGCGCATTGGCGACGCCTTTCTGGCCAGCCAGCCGGTGGTCATGGATTCGATCCAGCGCCTTCGCCAGCGTGCGCAGGCGGCAGGCACGCTGCAGTCGATACCGGAGGAGGCGGTCAACCAGGTCGGGCAGGACATCACGATCCAGCCCGCCCGCGCGGACACCGTCTACGTTCCGGTCTACAACCCGACGGTTGCCTATGGCGCCTGGCCTTATCCCGCTTATCCGCCCGACTATTTCCCAAATGACTTCTACGACGCGGTGCCCGGTCCGTTCGGCTTCGGCTGGGTGAGCGTAGCCATAGTCGTCCCGCTGTGGGGTTGGGAGCATTGTGACTGGCATCGGCACCACATCGACCTCGACCGCGACCGCTTCGCCGACCTGGACCGCCACCATAGGCCGTCGGGAGTCGAGTGGACGCACGATCCGTGGCATCGGCGCGGCGTTCCGTACCGCGACCCGGTCGTGCAGAGCCGGTTTGCGTCGAACGCCGCGTCGCCGGATGCGCGCCCGGCCTCGCGCGGAAATCCGGCAGCGTTGGCCGTTCCTTCATCGCGCACCGTGCCGGCCGTCGCGGGGATGCCGGGGACCGCGCATCCGCAGGCGGCTCCGGTGCCAGCGCCGCAGGGTCCTCATGCGCAGACGCCTCAGGTATGGACGGCGCCCCGCGCACAGGTACCTCACCCACCGCAGGTGCCCCACGTACAGGCGCCTCAAGTACAGCGGGCGCCTCCAGCGCAGATGCCGCACCCGATGCCGCGGCCAACCGCTGTGGTGATGCTACACGTCGCGCCAGGCTTCGTACCGTCCGGTCGCGGCCTTGGCATGCAGGCGCCAGCCATGCCCGGACGCGTCAGCGGCATGCCAGCGCCCGCATTCCGTCCTGCGGGCGGGGTGGCGCGGCCGGCGACGTCGGACGGCGCCAGGACACGCTGAAGAGATCAGGCCGACGCGCCAAGCTCCGCCGCGTCGCTACCTTGCCAGTTGGTCTTGCTGCTCAGATGCCAGACGTTCGCTGGTGGCGCATTCAGCCAGACTGTTTTGATGCGGTGCCAACACAACCCTACAGGGGCCGTAAACGGGACTCTCGGTTGATACGTGAACTGCACAAGACGTCGAGCCCGGTCCGCGTAAAGGAGTTCAGCGAATGCGGCAACCGTGGGTTCGACGACATCAGACGAAAGCGAACGAAACGGCAGTCCGGACACAATAATAGTTTTCGCTGGCAGGTCTTGAAGGACCGAAGCGTTCGCATGGAATGCGCCGCCGACCACATGCGCCTGTGGAAATCGCCCTCTCAGTTCGGTGGCCAATTGATCTCCGAGTTCGAATACGATCAGCCGCGCTGACGGGTGCCGACGCACGAGAGAGTCCGTCACAACTCCGGTGCCGGCCCCCACCTCGACGATCGCCTCGAAAGCCTCAACGCCGTCAGCCATGGCATCGGCGAGACAACGCGACGAGGGAGCCACTGCGCCTACGGTTGCAGGGCCTCTTAACCATTGCTTGAAAAAATTTAGGCTCATGCGAGGAAAGAACACGACGTCGGACGGTCTACAAATGTACCCCAGTCGTGATGCGATTGCGGAAACCGCCTCAAGAATATCAGGTAGTAGTTGACGCGAAACCGACTGAATCGTTACGAATTTGCCATGAGTACCTTTTTCGCGGATGAAGGACCCGTGCTCGCCGGTGCAGGCGAACCTGCGCTAGCAGAACGTAAGTGGGCTTCGAAATATTCCGCCCGATGTCGCGTGGGAAGCCGCTTTCTGGCGCGCCGTGCTTCCGCAGCCCATCGTGATCTTGTTGAGCCAGCCGCTGTTAACTCAGTCGCGCCATACGACCGGGTGGCAAGTGGAATTATTTTTGAAGTACAGCGGGAATATTTGAAGGACCGCGGTCGTTTAGCCTCCTCAGGCGCCAACTCGCGGAGCAATTTCTTACCAGTCAGGCTGAGGAGGGTAGTCATGTCACAGGTTTCTTGGGGGCTCAAAGCGGCGGCCGTGATCGTCCTCGCCGCCGGTTTCACAATCGGGCATGCCGCTGACGATGATGCTTACGTCGTCACACCACTCGTGTCCAACCTGGCAGGCGCTGCCCCGAAGGTCGACGGGGTACTACAGAACGCCTGGGGTATTGCCTTTAGTCCGGCAGCAAGTCCATTCTGGATCAACGACAATGCCACAGGCTGCTCCACGCTGTATGACGGCGAGGGGACAAAGGTGGCGCTGCAGGTCTCCATCCCGCTGCCAGGCAATGTCATACCGGCCGGCGCCTGTCATCCCGTCTTTCCCAACAATCCACCGAATCCCACGCCTGCGGCGCCGACCGGAATCGTGTGGAATCCCTCATCGGCGTTTCTCGTGCCAGGTACCTCGATCCAGGCCGCATTCATCTTCGCGACCGAGGATGGCACGATTTCCGCTTGGGCCGGTGGGTTGAATCCGCCGACCAACGCCGTGATCGCGGCCGATAACTCGTCCTTTCCGTCCGCCGCCAGCGGGGCCGTCTACAAGGGTCTCGTCTTCGGCGTAAACGCAAAAGGAGGTTTCCTGTTCGCCACGAACTTCCGCTCGGGTCGGATCGACGTATTCGGGCCGAACGGTACGAACGGCTTGTTCACGTCCGTGACGACGGACGGCGGCTTCACCGACCCGGACATCCCGGCCGGCTACGCGCCGTTTGGTATCGCGAACATCGATGGCGACCTTTTTGTCACCTATGCACAGCAGAACGATCAGAAGCACGACGATGTTGCAGGCAGAGGTCATGGATTCGTCGATGTATTCGATACAGACGGCCACCTGCTGCACCGCTTCGCCAGCCGGGGGGCGCTCAATTCGCCCTGGGGCATCACGCGCGCATCGTTTGCATTCGGCCGCTTCAGCGGCAAGATCCTGATTGGCAACTTCGGCGACGGCCGAATCAATGTCTTCAACGATGACGGCACGTTCGTCGATCAGTTGGAGAATCCGTTCGGCAATCCAGTGGCTATCGACGGGCTGTGGTCTCTGACACTCGGTGGCGGCCGCAACTCGAGCTCGGACACGCTGTACTTCTCGGCGGGTCCTAACAAAGAGACCAATGGACTGTTCGGTACCATAGCTCCATTGAGCGTCTCCAAATCGCGAGGATCCGATCAGCACAGGCAATAGCCGGCAGTCGCGCGTGGCTCCCTGCGCAGCTTCCTGGCGATCGACACGCAGTTGTTCGAATGCAGGTCTACGCCACAATAGTTCATGTCGACCTCCGTCGGGTCAGAGAGCGTTTCGCAAACTGACTTTAACCCCGTCGCTTCACCGCGACGAGGAGGCCGGCTGGCACTGTCACGTTGCTGAGATGGTCGAGTTAGATCGCGTGATGAAGAATGAAGAATCGCTTTAAATTTAACGTGACAGCGCCACGGCCGAAGCTGCATTATCCGCACAACAAGCGGCACGACGGCATCGTAGTGATTGATTTCGCGGTCGACGCGCTGTACGTCAATGCTCCAGATATGCATGGCGTTACTCGGCTCAGACCACAGTAGTTCGAGTCATTGAACCGTGATCGTTTCCTTCATGTCGGGGTGGTCCCCACAATAGACCTTGTAGATCCCGGGCTTGTCGAACTTGTACGAAAACGTGTCGTCTTGATCGAGGTCATACGAATGAAAGAGGCCCACGTCAAAGGCGCCTACGTCGTGGACTATCGTGTGCGGCTCCGCATCGAGATTCATCCACGTGATCGTCGTGCCGGCCTTGATCGTGTCGGACGAGGGCGAAAACATCAAATTCTTTATCGTCACGAGAGAGTCGCTCGCGCTTTGTGCGGACGCCGTGACTGTAGCTCCAGACGCTACCAGGCAGAACACGACCGCAAATACGGATTTCGGTAACGAATGATTTTTCACAATGATCTCCTCGAAGCTTATGCAGTTGCTGAATCGTGAAGCGGGGCGACACCGGGATGGCCGGCGAACGAGACGGTCGTCACGCCAAGCATTCTTGGCAACTGGTCGCGCGCAACCGTCAGCGGTACCGGGCCTGGGCCATTCCCGGCGGTAGGTTGAGGAAAGGCAGTGGAGCGAGCCGTATGGAAGGTGATGTTGCCTCTGCCATGGAGAGATGCATGACGTTGACGATTGATGAAATGAACACCGTCATGATCGAAGCTGTAATAGCCTCTGTTATCCGAGGCCTCGCCAAAGCGGCAGAAATATTCCGCGGTGGAATCATCCGTTGCGTCGTGATCGCCCGGGACGGTATGAAGTTCCGGGACCGGTAATTCGAACAGGAGTTGGGATGCGAGGTCGAACTCCTGAGCTTTCGAGAGGCGGGTGATATCGCCTGTATGAATGGCCAGAGCAGGTTTCGTGGGCATGCTCTTGACGAGATCGATGGTCTGCTTGAGTGCTCCCGACACATCAGGGTTGGCTTCATTGTTGAACCCGATGTGTGTGTCGCTGATCTGCAGGAACAACGGTTTGCCTATGTCCACGGACTGTCCGTTCTTTTCCTGCGCTATGGCCAGGTCGATGGGCGTGAGCACGCCGCCGGAAAGCGTGAACAGCGTTCCGAGTCCGCCATAGGCCATGCACCTCAAGGCCCTGCGACGTGAAGGATCGGATGGGTTCTGTGACGACATGAGATTCTCGCAAGCGAATCAGCAAGCTGAGCGGCCGGATCGCCTGGGAAGAAACGGGCGCCTTCAGTAGGGAGTACCTGCCCGATTGGAGATTTATTCCCACTACCTGAGCTCGCCAGGCTTGCGAAGTCGCGAATGTCTGCGGGCTTCCCGGTGTCGGGAGACCGTAGCCGGGTGTCGATTGGCTACAAGCCGCCAATGCAGAAAGCTGACGAGGCGACAGTAAAAGAGGAACAGGTCTGAAAAAGGGGATATTCGCGGCGCAGCAGCGTGGGGCGGCCTGACGGCGTGAACGATGGACACCGTCAATGCAGGAACTCGCCCTCTACGTATCGAACGGATTCCGAATCGACACGATGTAGCAAGGTAGTTAAGAATGTGCGCATCGAGAAGCCTGGAGACGAGAGGTTGTCACACATTCCCTATCCTCAATGGTTGCGGCCGGCGCAGATGGTATGGCGACGCGGTTGCAATGCCGCAAGCGATTCGGCGCGGGAGCGCCGATGCGCCGGCAAGATCCGTCTCGTCGCCGCCACCTGCGGATGCTAAAGTCCTTGCAGCCGCTGGCTTTCAACGAAAAGAATGGGACCGTCATGCCAAACAGAACCTCCTTGCTCCAGCGCGCGGCAGCCACCGCTGCTTTCTTTGTGCTGATCGCAAGCCATGTGGCCCGCGCCGAAGATAGCGTCGCGCCGGTTCATCCGGCCGCTCGCGATATTGCCCAGGAAGAGCGCAACCGCGCGCTAGTCGTGAACTTCTACGATGCGGTGTTCAACAGGCACGATCTCAGGACTGCTAGCACCGTGCTCGCACCGAATTACATTCAGCACAATCCGCATGTGCCCACCGGGTCCGCGTCGTTCATCAGCTTCTTTACCGAATACTTCAAGCATGCCCCCGATGCCCGTTCGGCCATCGTGCGCAGTGCGACCGACGGCGATCTCGTCTTTCTGCATGTTCACTCGACCAGCAACCCGCAAGACCGCGGCAACGCCATCGTGGATATCTTCCGCGTCGAGCACGGCAAGGTCGCCGAGCACTGGGATGTGATTCAACCCGTGCCCGAGCAGTCGGCCAACGACAACACGATGTTCTAGTCGATCCGGCGAAACACGCTGTCTGCCGCGGGCCTCTCCTCGCGCCAGACAGCGCGCCGCGGTTTAGTCGAGGCTGCCGAACACCGCTGTCAATCGAACTAAAGATGCAACCCCCTCGGTGGCCGAAAGCCACACCAATCAACGAACTGGTCGCATTGGCTCAATTGATCGCACTTCGGTTCCCCTTGATCTCACTGTTGCACTTGAAACGACGCACCTTTATTCCCGCCATTCGACTGTCCGTCCAACGGGAAGCCGCATCCGGACCGGTTTGGCTCTGATCAAGAAAACTCGCAAAAACTCGGGCGAGTTGTACAGGCGCGCCCGAAATCGCGGCATGCCGCCACGTTCGAGGCTCGGGAATAAAGCGGACGCTGGCGTGGTTAGCTCAGTGTACGCAGCGCGATCTGCAGGTCGCAGGGTTCCGCTACCGATAGCTGATCGTCGTGAGCTGCGGCAGAAATGGAAGGAGGCGAACATGAACATCGCCGAGAAGTCCCTGCGGTTCTTGGTAGAAAAATGGCTTACGCCGACACCGACGACGCGGCTCCGCGTAATTCAATTCGGCCGTATTGGTTGCGAGAGGAGACGCTATGTGCGCGTCGAGGCCTTGGCCCCAAGCGGTTCGCATGCGATTTTCTTCTTTCGGCACGATGACGGCTGCTGGTGTGTATTTCCGCCTGCGATTGCACGGCCGGCATTGACGGGTCGTCGGCTTGCAGCGTAGCGGAGCTGCGGTGCCGATCATCAGCAAGCTCGGTACGTCGACGTTCGGTGGCGAGCATGCCCGCGTCGGCCCGTGCCGTGCAGGTGAGGGCGGTGCGTAGGCGTGGACCGTGTCCTTCAAACGCTTCGGCTTGCGGTCCTGCCGCCGCAGTGCCGCAGGTTCGGTCGTCGTTCGTCATGCGTCCCTCGATGTTTTGTCTGGCGGCACTGTGATCGCGGTAAGAATCACTGGGTACTTCAACTCGCGGTAGATCTAACCGTAGGACCATCGCCAGAGCGGCGATATTCGCATTCATTTTCTTCAGTTCGAAGCTGGAATAAATTTCGAGCGACTTCGGTATAGGCTGGGAGAGCATGCCAGCGATCGAGCAGACGGTCCGCCTGCAAATTCGCGGTGCATGAACGAAATGCGCCGATCCGGCGCGAGGTTCGAGACAGGAGAGCACCGCGATGCTCGAGAGCAGGTCCACCCGCACAGCGATACGCAAAGGCGACCCCGTATTCAAGCCAAACACACGTCCACCGCCATTTAATACCGGTGACATGATTCCGCAAAGCGAAGTGCCTGAACACATCAGTATCGATCGCGGCCCGCTAATGCCAAACCAAACTTCATAAACGTAGTTAGACGGGCTCCGTAAAGTCGATGAACAGCGTTCTGACGGGCGCCACGTCGGATTCGCCGCAACATGTAAGTCATTCGAAACCCAAGTTGTTCGTCGCGCCGATGCGCTCCCTGTCCAGTACTCGTGTATGCCTGAGGTCGATGATGAAATCGCTGCTGAGTCACCATGAGATCGCCATTCTGTTTCTACTGCTCGATGCGCCCAACCAGGTCGCACCTGGTGATCCAGATGCGATCGCTCTTCAAGAAGCGAGGCTCGTCGAAATTGTACCTACGGCTTTCGACGATGGCAGATTTCGGGTAACGCCAGCTGGGGCGGAACTACTCCGTCGTCTTCGCATGACAGCGGATTGAAGTACAAATTGGTTCGAGCCGCAATCGGCGACCGCGCACGGGTCGTAGCCGCCGATCGTCGCGGTGATAGCGAGTGCTGGTTCCCAGCGAGAGGGCGTGCGTCGCTACCGGCCTCCGTGTCCTTACGGGCTTTGCGCACCGTCGTTTATTGCACTGAAAACGAGTGGCCCCCGATTTCAGCGGCCTCGAGTTGCTAATCGGGAATAAAACGGACTTTGTCGTGGTTTAACCAGTACACGCCGGACGGTTGACAAGGATCAAGGAGATCCATGCAACTCGTGCGACGGGACGTTCCAAAAGTGGAAACTTGCCGTATTGTATTTTGGAATGCTAAGTAAACTGTGAATTGGAGCCGCCATGATGAAAGCACTCATTCCCGCCGTCGTTCTCGCTTCGGCTTTGGCCGCGCCGGTCGTATCGTTTGCCCAGCAATCGAACGCGCCTGTGACGCGTGCGCAAGTGCGCGCCGAGCTTGTCCAGCTCGAAAAGGCAGGCTACAACCCGGCTAATGCCGACGATACCGACTATCCGGCCGACATCCAGGCCGCAGAGGCTCGCGTGGCGGCACAAAATGCGAAAAATGCGACCGCACAGGTCCCCGTAGCTGACACCGGTGGACTGGGTGGAGTGGTCAGCGGTTCGTCGGCATCCGGTGCCCCCGCAGCCGCCCGCCCCGCAGCCCATGATGGCACGAAGCCGATTTACTTCGGCACCCATTAAACAGTCAGGTGGGACGAGCCGCTGGCGCCCCATCCGGTCGCCGAGCATCGTCCTCTGAGCGCGCAGCACCCCTGCGCGCCCCCATTCCCAGAACTGGCCCGTTTCGTTGCATGCCCGGCACATGCAACAGGTCTTCTAGAACTTGTGACGCAGGCCGAGGTTGACCATTTCCTGCCTGCTGGTGCCTGCGTATCCGTACGAGCCGATCGAGGCTTGCGCCGCCGTTGTGCCGCCTGTGCCATTGCCGGTTTCGCCGCTCGCATGCTGATAGGCGGCGGTCACATACACATCGGTGCGCTTCGAAAGGGAATAGTCAGCGCCGAGCGAGACCTGGTGATACGTCGCGGAGGTATCGCCGCTCGATTTTGTATAGCTGTAGCCCAGGCCGACCAGAAGGGCCTTGGTGGCTTGATAGTTCACGAATCCCTGACCCGTGTTGTACTTCTCGTTCGAAGCGAACACCGAAGCGCTGTCGCGGCGGTACTGCGAGTTGCTGTAGGCGGCCCCGAGCGTGAACTGCCCAAGCGTATATTGGCCTGCGACGCGGGCAATCCCGAGCGAGTGTGCGGTCTGGTATCCACTGTTGATCGGGCCATCGAACGTACCGTCCGACGTGCTGTTCCAACCCGCTGTCGGACTGCGTGGGCCCGCCGACGCTGGACTGTTCGCTGCATAGAAGTAACCGGCGGCGAGGGCGATCGGGCCATTGTTATAGGCGGCCGCCGCCGAATACGATTGCTCCGAGCCGGTGCTGCCCGCGATGCCGCCGAACGAGTACATCGCTTCAAACTGCAGACCCGACCAGACCGGCGACGTGTACTTGACCGCGTTGTTCACGCGGAAGCTGTTGTCGTAATTGTCGACGTCGCCCGCGGTTGCGAATGCGCTGCCGAAATAGTTGTCCTCGGTGATGCCCTGTACGAGATCGATCAGCGGATCGTACTGGCGGCCGAGCGTCACGGAACCCAGCGAATCGCTCGTCAAACCGACGTAGGCCTGCCGCCCGAATAGCCGGCTGCCTTGCCCCAGTTTGCCGGTGCTCGGATCGAAACCGTTTTCGAGCTGGAAGATGGCCTTCAGGCCGGCGCCAAGATCTTCCGTTCCCTTGAGGCCCCAACGTGAACCCGACAGATTGCCTGCACTACTGTTACCGAGAGCCCAGAGATTCTTGTCGCCCTGTGCGTTGTGCACGTAGGTCAGCGACGTGTCGATCGTGCCGTACAAGGTCACGCTGCTTTGCGCATGCGCGGCGCCGGCGGACGTGAGCGCGGCCAGCGAAATTATCGAAAAGGTGGTGCGTTTCATCTCATCTCCTGCGTTGGACGTCAATCCTCATGCAGAGAGACTAATCGCGTAAAACAATAATGTAAAAAGTTGAAATACAGATCGTGTCCGATATGCGACACCTGATAATTAACTATCCTTTCAATTAATGAAAAACAGAGTTGACCTTCTAAAGGAATATGTCCGAAATAGCCTGGAATTCGGCCGAATTTCGTCCCGCGAAAGCAGAAAGCATGCTTGCCGTTTACCGTATCCGTAGACAGCCGATGCCCACGCTTAACGCGGCTTCGGCAAGATTTTTTTTGTCGGAAGCGTTCGCCGAACTGGGCGGTTTGCTCACAGCCGATGCCCAGAAGATAGCGTTCCGCCCAAGCATTGCTGCCTGGGCGCTCAGCAACCGTCTGAAGAAAGCGAGCCCTTGCGGCGTACCAGGGAAGCGCTTAAGGGCTCTGGGTTATGGTCCGTCAGGGGAATCCCGAGCAACGTGTTTCCAATTGGGTACGACGGCGGCCGACGGTTTGACCGCGTAACGTTCGCGGCCAAATTTAAAGCGATAGCTGATTCTGGTTGTGAAGTTAACCGATAGATGATCTTTGTCGGATTAAAGTGATAGGTGATTTTGGGCATCAGCTTATGCTTTGTTCGTCACGCCTTCACACACCGAAAGCCCGCATACACATATTGGTAATGCGGTTGAAACCAGTTCCGGAAAGCCGGCCGCAACATGCATTGCGCGGTGCGTGCCGAACCGCCTTTGATCACGTAATGCTGCCCGTCGAAAAAGTTGGCGGAGTAGCCCGGATAAAACGGAAACGCTTCAAAGCCCGGCAGTGCGTCGAACACCGTGGAAGTCCACTCCCAGCCATTGCCGAATTGACCTTCCACACCGAACGCGCTGACGTTGTCCGGATATGCGTCGACCGGCTGCGGGTCCCAGCTACGAAAATCGAAATTTCCCGATGCGGCGTGCGGTGCGCCATGTGTGGCGCGTTGCCATTGCGCTTCGCTGGGGAGCGTCTTGCCGGCCCAGCGCGCGTAAGCGCTGGCTTCGGCGTGGCTCACGTACGCGGGCCAGTCGAGCGGTAACGGCACTTCGTCGAACATCGTGCGCAGCATCCATGCGCCGTTCTGATCGCTCCCGGTTTGCTGCGACCAGCAGGCGGGATGCTCGATATGTTCGGCTTCTTTCCAGGCCCAATCCTTGTCCGTCCACCACTTCCGTTCGCGATAGCCGCCCGCCTCGATAAACACCCGAAACGCGCCGTTCGTCACCATGTGACGGTCGATCTCGAACGCGGGCACGTCGACGCGCTTTTCGCCGAACTCGTTGTCCCAGCCGAAATGGCCACTTTCGCGCGACATGCCGAGCACCGTTGCGCCAGCCGGCACGCTGACCATCGACGACAACGCCGGCCGCGGCTCAGGACGCGTGAGCACCGGTTCCCGCAACCCGGTGACCTTCTGCGCAAGCGGCAACTGATGCAGCATGTACGCGAGCGTTTCGGCATGCATCAGCCGATGCTCGATCGCGACGTTCAGCAACTGCTCGGACGCGTCAGCATGGGCGCCCTTGCGACCGACGCGTGCGGAGTCGCTCAGCGCGTCGAGTTCGCGGTCGATCTGCTCGCGGGCGCGCAACCCGTAGGCACGCACGGCGTCGAGCGAGGGCCAGTCGCTGGGTTGATCGGTCGGAAAGCCGCCGTCGACAGGATCGATGCCGAAAGCGAAGAGCTCGTCGAGGTGCGGATCGAATGCCGGCAGATCGCACAGGCGCTGATCGAAAAGATTACGATCGAAAGCTTCCAGATGGCCGACGTAAAACACGATCCGGTGGCGCTCACGGATCGGCCGTTCGTACAGAAATTCGGGTTTGACGATAGAAAACAATGCGTCGGTAATCTGACGCGCGTCGATTAGACGCTGGACGAGCGGGTGATGCGGGGCGGGGTCGCGATTCATTTCGCCAGGTCTCCTTGCGGGGGACGGACTAAAGACTGTACCCGCTCGCAGGAGCCATGCCAAGACGAATGCGCGCTAAAAAACGGATAGCCGGGGACGTGGCGGCGCGGGCCAGGTCCTGCGCGTACGGCTTACACCTTCTGCAAGCCCTCCAGATCGACGATCCGGATGTGTTTGCCTTGTGTGTCGATCAGGCCGCGCTTTTGAAATCTTGACAGGGTGCGGCTCACGGTTTCGAGCGTCATGCCGAGGTAGCTGCCCATGTCCTCCCGTGTCATGCGCAAATTGAATTCCGCCGATGAATAGCCGCGTTGCGCGTTGCGCTCCGACACGTCGAGCAGAAATGCCGCCACGCGTTCGTCCGCCGAAAGGGAGCCGAGCACCATCATCTGGCCGGCTTCGCGGACGATCTGTTCGCCCAGCAGTTTGTGCAGGCGGTCCTGCATCGAACTGATTTCACGGCACAAGGATTTGAGGGCGGGGTAGGGAACGATACACACGGTGCTGTCTTCAAGCGCGACGGCGCTGCATGCATGTACGTCTTCGCTGATACCGTCGAGGCCGAGCGCTTCGCCGGCAAGGCGCAACCCTGTGACCTGTTCGCGGCCGTCACGGTGGGCCATGACGGTTTTCATGGAGCCGGAACGCACGGCGTAAATATTGTCGAAGCGGTCGCCGCTGCGGTACAGCGCTTCGCCGCGCTGCACGGAGCGCGCGCTGCAAATGAGCGCTTCGAGTTTCGTTAGTTCTTTGGGCGACAAGCCTTGCGGCATGCAGAGCGCCCGCATCGAACAACTCGAACAACGAGCGGCGGTGCGCGCAGTTGCCCTCACCGGCGCGGCACGACGGCCGCCACGCGCCGGCGACGGGATCGGAATGGAATCGGCAGCGCCGGCGGAGCGAGTCACAGCGTTAGGAGTAGGCATGTTCTGCAACCATTTGTCAGAGTAACAACTGATTGTCCCACCGCCCATGCCCCCCGTTTAGCGACAAAATGACGCGTTCGCGCGGTTAGGCATCTTGAGCGATGTCACGCTCGCATTGCTGCTTGTGGTTATGGACTGCTATGTATCGTGGCGAGCATGCTCTGCACTGATTTCGAAGATATAGCGCTGCGTGTGCCGCTTGATTCGGCAAGCACACGCTTTGCAATGTGCGTTGCCACGCGTTCAAGCGTCTTCACTAACCTTGCCGGCCGCAGAGGGGATCAGCAGTACCGGCAAGGTCGCCTGGCGCACGCAGCGCTCTGCGACGCTGCCGAGAATCAGGCGCTGAAAACCGCGCCGGCCATGCGTGCCCATTACCAGCAGATCGGCGTTGAAATCGGCGGCCGCTTTTAGCACGACCACCGACACGTCGTCGAGCGAGGAGGCTTCGCCCACGATGAGCTCCCCCTTGACGCCTTTCGCTGCCATGGCCTGGGCGAATTCCGCGCAGAGTTCCTTGCCCTCTTCGACGAGGCGGTTGCGCAGAATGGACGGGTCATAACCGGGCGCTTCGAAATACATCGGCGTGTTTTCGACGACGTAGAGCGGCTGCATGACAGCGCCGGTGGATTTCGCCAGCGCGAGCGCTGCTTCGAATGCGCGGCGCGAGGTGTGGCTGCCGTCGACCGCTACGAGGATGCGTGTGTACATATCGACTCCGCGTCTGAAGGATTGGGATGCCGCGGCCATTGCGCACGGCCGGGCTCATTGACGATTTATCTCCGATACCAGCGTAAATGATCGCTGAAAAAGGTGCATCCTGTCAGGATGTAAATCAAACACTTGTCAAATTTTGCGATAGCGGCGCGTCACCCGGCAATCACCGTGCAGCAGGCGTTTGCGGCATGCCTGTCAAGCCGGGGTGCCTATGTTAAATCAAGATAGGGTCAGGTTTGCCTTACAATCAGGACCTACTCAGACAAGCTGCTTCAGCACCGCTGATGAACGAGCGCAAAACGACGGGCTTGCCCGACAAGATCTACGGCGACATCCTCAATCGCATTCTTGAAGGCGAGTACAAGGAAGGCGAGCGGCTGCCTACCGAGCATGCGCTGGCCGAACGCTTTGCGACGTCGCGGCCCACTGTACGCGAGGCTTTGGCGCGCTTGCGGGCGGACGGGATCATCATGACGCGGCACGGTTCGGGCACCACGGTCGCGCGGCGGCCGGACCCGGATGTGCGGCGGTTCGCGCCGCTCGAAACGCTGTCCGACATCCGCCGCTGTTATGAATTTCGCATCGTGACCGAAGCGGGCGCGGCCGAACAGGCCGCGCTCAAGGCCGATGCGGACGACATCGCCGCGATCCAGCATGCGTGGGACCAACTGGAACGCATCATCGAGACCCGGGGCATCGGCGCGCAGGACGATTTCATGTTCCACCTGGCGGTGGCGCGCGCCTCGAAGAACCCGTTTTTCATCACGGTCATGTCGTTCATCGAAGAACAGATTCTGTTCAGCATGAATCTGTCGCGCAATCTTTCGCTCGTGAAAACGGTGGAGCGGCAGCGGCTCGTGCAGGCCGAACATATGGCCGTGCTCGAGGCGATCCGCCGTAAGGACGGCCCTGCAGCGGGGAAGGCGATGCGCGCGCATCTCGAGAATGCGCTCGAGCGGATGTTCGGTTCCTGATATCCCGCGTGTCTCCGCCGCGGGTCGCAAATACCAGGTAACCAGGTAACCGGGCTGCCGGTCTGCTTTAGCCGGGCAACCGCGACCAGCCCGCCGTGACCAGTCCACTGCAACTAGCCCATTGCATCCGGACTGCCCGCAAACGGGTCACCGCAACCGCGGCCCCAGTGGTGCCCTGCCGTCAGGCGGCGGCAGCCATCGGCCCGAACAGGGCGGTGCGGGTCTTCGGACTGACCGCGATATCCAGCGCCACGGCCCGTTCCACGCCGATCTGCAGGGGTGACCCGAGCCGGCTGATGTCGATCCCGGTCTTGCGCAGGAGCCGTTCGATCGGCGTGGTGGTCACCGTGACATAGCGGGTGATGCCCATCCGGTCGGCGAACGTCACGAGTTCGTGAATCGCCTGCATCGTCAGGTCGGCAAAGCCGAACGACTGTTCCTCGCCGCTGGTTTCGATCGCAAACCGGCTCAGTTCCCAGATATGCCGCCCGACCGGTGCATCCGCGCCGTGGAGCAATTGCGGGAAGGTGTCCTTCAGCATGTTCGGCCCTTCCGTCGGCATCAGGCGCCAGCAGCCCCGCACGTGCCGATCGTCGCCCTGAATCAGCATGTAGTGCGGCCCGAGCGCGTCGTAGCCGTCGATTTCCATGCCCGCGATGGTCGGGATGTCCCACCCGAGCCGCCCGTGAAACACCCGGGCCCGCAGGCGGTACATCTCGTTGATGTCCGCGTTGTCGAATTCCTGCCGCATTCCAATCCGGATTGCTGTTTGCATGACGTTCTCCTGAACGTGTTGGGGTACCCAATACGCAAGAAAACTTATGCATTTTGAATCTTTCCGCCACCTACCTACCTGGATAGGTGTGCATGCTTATCGGATAACGCAGAATTCGAGATAAGCCTCAGCCCTCAACCGACGGGACACAAAAATGGAACTTCTCGAAAACCACTGGCAAGCGCAACCCTCGGTCCAAACCCGCCCGGCAGAGCCGTCATCGGCGGTGGATCGTGTTCTGATCATTGCCTACCGCAAGAAGAAGAAGGAGAGCCAGCGCCGCTTCTGGGCACGCTTTGGCGTGACGCAGTCGCGTGGCAGCCGGTTCGAATCGGGTGCCGAAATTCCGGCGCCGGTGTCGATCCTGCTGGGCCTCTACTTCACCAAAACCGTTTCCGACGCCGATCTGGGACGGGCTGAGCGGGTGCTGTACAGCCGCGACGCCGTCGCCTTGCTCAACCCGGGTCAATAAGCCCCAACTGCGTGGCGATCACGGCCGCCGCGCGCCGCGAATTCACACCGAATTTCGTCCTGATGTTCTTCATGTGGAAGTTCACAACGGCTTCCGAGCAGCTCAGGATATGGGAGATTTCCCAGGTGGATTTGCCGCGCGCGGTCCATTTCAGACATTCGCGTTCGCGCGGCGTCAGCTTGGGCAATAAAGTCTGAGTGTGCGTATTCAAATGGCGCTGACTGGTATCGATCACCAGATCGCGCAATAACACCAGATTCGGCAACGCGACGTTGATGTGACGCCAGAACGCGTCGGTCGGATTGCTGTCATTGACGAAGCACATCATGCCGGCTTCCTGGTTCGGCCCATGAATCGGCAACGTCACACCTGAGCGCAGGCCGTGCGCGCGGGCTTCCTCATACATCGACTGCTGCGGTGCGGTCGTAAAAATGTCCGGCGACCAGATCAGCGGCGCGGCGCGTGTCGCGCAATGCGAGACAGTCGGGTCGATATGGACGAGCCCCTGCTCGTCGTAGGTGCGCCGCCAGGCCGGTGCGTAGGTGCTCCGCACATAGGCGTCTTCAAGGCGAATGGTCGGGCGCGGCAGCATGGCAATCAAAAGCCTGTCGAAGCCCCATGTGTCGGCCAGGCCCGCGATCGCGCCGAACCATTCCGCTTCATCTGCGGCGTTCAGTAGCGGCGCCATTTCCTCGATAAAATGTAGCGACAATTTGGTTCTCTCAGACTCGCAAACGTCCCGTTGCGGTTAATTGCGGTACGGCGATCCGTCCGGCTGTTTTTATCTTCACAATCTATCACTAAAAATTATTTCGCAAGCCAAGGGTGATTTCTAAAGAAACGCCACCAGCGCTAGTTCTGCAACCAGGCGAACGAATTACTCCTTATATCGGATTTCTTCGACCTGATTAACATTCACGGGTCGATAAAGTGGGTAATTTTCTCGTAGTGGCCTTTTTGATGCATTTGATTTGCAACATTATTGTCAAACCACTTTGAATGACCGTGCGTGTCGAAATTCCGGACAAAACCACGCTAATTACCCAATTGACGATTTCCACCTGGCCCTTTGCCATTCTCTAACACCCGCCTGTCGCCGTCTATTGTCATACGAAAGCGACGTACCGGACTTTGCCGGCTTTGGCTTCTTCGCATCGACTTCGACTCAAGATGGCGCGATGACATCTTACTCAGGTTGTTTGACAACATTGCGAACCCGGTGCTAACTTGAACGCCCAGTCCCCGTGCGTTTGAGGCGTCATGAACGAATCCCCGATTCTCGACAGTGAGTTCGTCGCGTCGGTGATAGCTGTGCCACCGCTTGCACGCCGCGCCGACTACACGCTGGACGCCGCCGAAAATCGCGCGCTGATCCGCCACATCGAGGCTGGCGGCGTGCGCACCTTGCTGTACGGCGGCAATGCGAACCTCTATCACGTGGCCGTCAGCGAGTATCGGGACTTGCTGGATCTACTGGCCGACGCAGCGAGTGCAGGCACGCGCGTGATCCCGTCAATCGGTCCCGACTACGGGAAAATGGTCGATCAGGCCCGTATCCTTGCGCAAACCCGCTACCGTACGGCAATGGTGTTGCCGCTGAGCGGTTTTACGACGTCCGAAGGCGTGGAGGCGGGGCTCACGCGCGTCGCCGACGCGGCGGGCATGCCGCTCACCCTGTACATCAAGAGCGAAAACTACGTGGAGCTCGACACGCTCGCGCGATTGATCGAGCGCGGCACGCTGCTGGCCGTCAAATACGCGATCGTGCGCGACAATCCTGCGGATGATCCGTATCTGCGCCGACTTGTGCAAGCCGTGCCTGTGGTCAAGGTGGTGTCGGGCATGGGCGAGCGGCCTGCGCTCGTCCATCTGCGCGAGTTCGGTCTGGTCGCATGGACGACGGGTTCGGGATGCATTGCGCCGCGCATGGTCATGGCCCTGCTGCAAGCCGTCGGAACCGGTGATACCGACAAGGCGCAGCGTCTCTATGACGCGTTCCTGCCACTCGAAACCCTGCGTGACGAAATCTCGCTGATCCGCGTGCTGCACGATGCTGTCACGTTCTCGAAGATTGCCGACATGGGGCCGATCCTGCCGCTACTCAGTTCGACGCCGCCCGAACATCATGCGAAGATCGATCATGCGACGCAGGTCCTGCTCGCGTTGGAGCGTCAGTTCGCGCAGAAGCCGGCGTCGCATTGACCTCGCAGCGGCCCCGATTACAGGTGCGTGCGCGGCGCGCCGGCGTGCAGGACACAACGCGCTTCGACTCGCTTTCCCCCTCAACTTCCATCGTTCAAAGCCTACGCATGATCGACACCAGCCGACGCTATCCCGATCCCTCCATTCGCGTTCTCGATCCACGCTTCAGGTCGCTGATCCTGGCGTCTGCTTCCGTCGAGTGTCTATATCAGGGCGCGCGCTGGTCAGAAGGGCCGGTCTGGTTCGGCGACGGCCGCTATCTGCTGTGGAGCGACATCCCCAATGACCGTATCCTGCGCTGGGATGAAACTAGCGGCGCGGTGACCACGTTTCGCCAGTCGTCGAACAATGCGAACGGCCACACGCGCGACCGCCAGGGCCGCCTTGTGACCTGCGAGCACCTGACGCGGCGCGTCACGCGGACCGAGTACGACGGTTCGATTACCGTGCTCGCCGACCGTTACCTTGGCAAGCGTTTCAACTCGCCGAATGACGTGATCGTGAAGTCGGACGGTTCGATCTGGTTTAGCGATCCGACCTTCGGCATCGACAGTTTTTATGAGGGCGAGCGGCAGGAGTCGGAACTGCCCGCGTGTGTATACCGCATCGACGGCCAATCGGGCGAGGTGACCATGGTCGCCGACGACGTGCTGGGCCCGAACGGCCTCGCGTTTTCGCCGGACGAGTCTGTGCTGTACATCGTCGAATCGCGTGGCGTGCCGCGCAAGATTCGCGCGTTTGATGTCGACGCCAGCGGCGAGCGGGCAGTACTGTCGAACAACCGCGTGCTGATCGACGCCGGGCCGGGCACGCCGGACGGCTTTCGCGTCGACACACACGGCAATCTCTGGTGCGGCTGGGGCATGGGCACCGACGAACTCGACGGCGTGCGCGTCTTCACGCCGCAAGGCGAGCCGATCGGCCATATCGCGTTACCGGAGCGCTGCGCGAATGTGTGCTTCGGCGGACGCCATCGCAACCGGTTGTTCATGGCGGCGAGCCACGGCTTGTATTCGGTGTATGTGAATACGCAGGGCGTCCAGGGCGGGTGAGCGCGCAAGGCGTGCGGGCAGCCTGAGTGCGCAGTGCAAGTGCAGGTTGCTTGACAACTAGCTGCCCGACTTGCTTGTCGACTCCGGGTTTGCCCTTGGATAACGCGCGCAAACCGTTGAACCACAAGGATTCCCCGCAAAAAAAGCCAATTTTCTGGGCAAAACCCGGTGGCGAGTATTTGCTTGACATCGGCAGTTCCGCTTCGCTATGTTCCATTGGTAGAGAGACACCGCCAGCAGCGCATCTGGCCGGCGGACTTCCATACCAAGAAGCGAGGAGACGCAATGACTGTTTCAGGCAGGTTGGCGCTCAGGCTGGTGTCCGTAAGTCTCGTGGCAAGCGCCGCATTGGGAACCACCGCGCATGCGGCCGATCCGGTAACGCTAAATATCGTCGACGTAGCCGGCGACCTTCAACTCACGCAGAAGGGTTTCGAAGCCTTCAAGGCGAAGTATCCGAATCTCGTCGCCAATCTCACGTTCACCAACGCGCCCGCGCCGCAGTTGCCCGGCAAGATCAAGGCGATGCAGGCCGCTGGCCGCTCCGACATCGATCTCGTCCTGACGGGCACTGACGCACTGGCCGCCGGCATCGAACAGAATCTCTGGATGAAGCTGTTGCCGGACAATGCGGCGGCATTCCCCGGCGTGCTCGACAAATACGCGCCCGGTCCGCGCAAGATGCAGGACCTGGCACAAGGCTTCGGTCTCGAGGTCGCCTATATGCCGGCCGGTCCGTTGCTTGAATACAACCCGGCCAAAGTGACTGATCCGCCCAGAACGCCTGAGCAACTTCTGCAATGGTGCAAGGCGCATCCGGACAAGCTGATCTACGCGCGGCCGGCGAACTCCGGTCCGGGCCGCACGTTCCTGATGGGCCTGCCTTACGTGCTCGGCGACAAGGATCCGCAAGATCCGATTCACGGCTGGGACAAGACGTGGGCTTTCCTCAAGCAATTGAACGATTGCATTCCTTACTATCCCGGCGGCACATCGGCGGTGATGAAAGAACTCGGCGAGGGTACGCGCGACATGACCGTGACGGTGACCGGCTGGGACATCAACCCGCGCGCGCTCGGCATCGTGCCGGCGGAATTCCGCGTGCAGGCATTCGACAACATGACGTGGGTGAACGACGCGCACTTCATGGTGATTCCGAAGGGTGTGCCGAAGGAAAAGCTCGACGTAATCTACAAGCTGATGAACTTCATGCTCGAACCGGCGCAGCAGGCCATGACCTATGACGACGGTTATTTCTATCCCGGGCCGGCGATCAAGGGCGTGAGTGTCGAGCAGGCGCCCGCGCACAGCCAGGATGTGCTGACGAAATATGGTCGGCCCGAGTACGCGAAGCTGCTGGCCGAGCGTCCGCATGTCTTGCCGCTGAATGCGGCTGCAATGGTCGCGGCTTTCAAGAAGTGGGACAGCGACGTAGGCGCGCAGAAGACCAAGTAGCCACTGAGTGAGTCCGTGCGCGCGTTCATTCGGTCCGCAGAGGTTCGCCTGCCATGCACACAGGAAGCCGGCACGAAGCATCACGCGCCTCTGTTCGATTGAGCCTTCGCGATTCGAGCGTCACGCGCATCAGGAAACCGCCATGAAGCATCACTTTGAGCAGTTGCGGCTCGATTCGGTGAGCCGCAGTTTCACGAATGCGGAGGGCCAGGCGGTCGCGGCGCTGCAAGGGCTCGATCTGAATATCCAGCGTGGCGAGTTCATTGCGTTGCTCGGACCTTCGGGTTGCGGAAAATCGACGGCGCTCAATTGCATCGCCGGCTTGCAGCCCTTGAGCGGCGGCGGCATCTGGCTCGACGATAAACGCATCGACGTGCTGCCGCCGGAAAAGCGCGGCTTCGGCATGGTGTTCCAGAACTACGCCCTCTTTCCGCATATGAGCGTGCTGGATAACGTCGGCTTCGGATTGAAGATGCGTGGCGTCGGCAGGAGCGAGGCAGTGCGCCGGGTGCGCGAAGCATTGCAGCTCGTACAACTGGTCGGTCATGAGCGTAAGCTGCCCGGACAACTGTCGGGCGGTCAGCAGCAGCGGGTGGCGATTGCGCGTGCGATCGTGATCGAACCGCCACTGATTCTGATGGACGAACCGCTGTCGAATCTCGATACGAAGCTGCGCATCGAAATGCGTGCTGAGATTCGTCGCATCCACAGTAAGCTCGAACGCGCGACGCTCTACGTGACGCACGATCAGGACGAAGCGCTTTCCATGGCCGATCGCATCGTCGTGATGAAAGAGGGTGTGGTGCAGCAGATCGGCACGCCGAAAGAGGTCTACACGCGGCCGCAAAACTTGCACGTGGCGCGTTTCATGGGCTATCGAAACGTAGCCGAATTCACGCTCGAAGGCACGCAAGGCGATGGGGTTGCGGTGAGCGCGAATGGTGTGCGTCTGATCGGCACGCCGATGGCCGGTTTCAACAGCAAGCGCGTGAGCGTCGCGCTGCGCCCCGAGGATATGGAGCACGCGGCACCTGGCATGGAAAACGCCTTTGACGCGTTGGTGAACACCGTGGAATACGGCGGGCACGATTCACTGCTGCGGGTGAAGACCGCGTTCGGCGATTTGTGGGCGCGCATCGCGGGCGAATTCGAAGAGGGCGAACGCATCAGTCTGCGCGTGCCGCCCTCACGTACGCTCGTCTATGACGGAGAGGCTGCTTGAACACGCCCACGCTGTCGCCGCCGCTCGCACCGCGCGACGCCAAGGCGTGGCTGGTCGCGCCAGCTTTGATTTTCATCGTGGCGTTGTTCATCTATCCCTTTGCGTATGGTTTGGTGCTGTCGTTCCGGCCGATGAACGGCGGCGGCCTGTGGGCCAACTACCTGACGTTCTTCACCGACTCGTCGATGTGGCCGACCATTCTCGTCACGCTCAAGCTCGCCGTGCCCGCGACGCTGATCAATGTAGGCGTGTCGGTTCCGGTGGCGTTTGCGCTGCGCCGCAATTCGCCCTATCAGAAACTCGCCACGACGCTGCTGGTGATTCCTGTCACGCTCGGCACCGTGCTGATCGCCGACGGCATGCTCACGTATTTCGGCCCGAATGGCTGGTTTCCCCAGGCATTGCAAGGATTGCATCTCTACACCAATGAAGTGCGTCTGACGCATAACTTCTGGGGCGTGCTGATTTCGCTGATCGTGTCGGGTTTTCCGTTTGCGTTTCTGCTGACGCTGTCCTACGTGACCGGCATCGATCCGACGCTCGCGAGCGCTGCCGCCACGCTCGGCGCGAGCCCGTGGCAGCAGTTCCGCCGGATCTATTTGCCGCTGCTGGTCCCTGGATTAACGATGGCCGCCTGTTTGTCGTTCGTGCAGGCGTTCTCGGTCTTTCCATCGGCGGTGCTGCTGGGTGCGCCCGCCGGCCCGACGCGTGTGATGTCGATCGCCGCAGCCGAAGCCGCGTTCGAAAGCTACGATTATTCGCTTGCTTCGGCGATCGCAATGGTGATGGGTTTCGTGCAACTGCTGGTGGTCGCCGCGATGCTCGGCGCGCGCCGCTTCTTCTACAGCGGTCCGGTGACGGGAGGCAAAGGCTGATGGCTAGCGATCACCGCGCCGCGCATCCTTCGTGGTCCGCGTCGAAGGAAAACAACGACGGCGCCCAGCAACCCAGCAAGCGCGTGAAGCAGCGCGCCAGCGTGCCGGGCCGCATCTGGCAGGTGCTGGTGTGGGGCGCGATGGTGTTCTTTCTCGTCAACGTGGTGTTGCTGATTGCGACCGTCGCGGTGAATTCGCTGGCGACCCGCTGGTTCGGCACCTTGTTGCCGCAAGGCTTCACGCTGCATTGGTACGCGCAGGCGTGGAGCGATTTTCAGCTCGCGAGCGTGTTGTGGGTCACCGTCGAAGTGGTCGGCGCCGTGGTGGTGTTGTCGGTTGTACTCGGCGTGCCCGCGGCGTATGCGCTCGCCCGCGTGCAGTTTCGCGGCAAGCGCATGGCGATGCTGATTTTCCTGTTGCCCCTGATGGTGCCGCCCGTGACCTACGGCATTCCGATGGCAACCGTGATGTACAAAGTCGGCCTTGCGGGCACCTTGAGCGGCGTGATCCTTGCGAATCTCGTGCCGGCGCTGCCGTTCGTGATTCTGGTGATGACGCCGTTCATCGAGCAGATCGATCCCAATCTCGAAGCGGCGGCGCGCATTTTCGGGGCGAACACGTTTCGCTATTTCCGCTACGTGCTGCTGCCCCTGCTGGTGCCCGGCATGTTGGCCGCCGGGCTGCTCGTGCTGGTGCGCACGATCGGCATGTTCGAGCTGACATTCTTTACAGCGGGCCCCGCGACGCAAACGCTCGTGGTCGCCTTGTACTACGCTGTATTTTCAACCGGCGTGCGCGCACCGCAATCGATCGACGCGATGGCGATGATCTACATGGCGATCACGTTGATCTGGGTGCTGATCGCGCTGCAATTCGTCAGCCCGACGCAGATCGTGTCGCGCGTGAAGGAGCAAAGACGTTGACGAAGCGAAAGAAACCCGAAGAACTGCGCAGCCACCGCTGGTACGGCTTAAACGATCTGCGCTCGTTCGGCCACCGCTCGCGTACCGCGCAAATGGGCTATAGCCGCGAGGAATACGCTGGCAAGCCGGTCATCGCGATCCTCAACACATGGAGCGAGATCAATACCTGCCACACGCATTTCAAGCAACGTGTCGAGGAAGTGAAACGCGGCATCTGGCAGGCAGGCGGCTTTCCGGTCGAGCTGCCCGTGCAGACGCTCGCCGAGCCGTTCCAGAAGCCCACCACGATGCTCTATCGCAACTTCCTCGCGATGGAAGCCGAGGAGACGCTGCGCTCGTATCCCGCCGATGGCGTCGTGCTGATGGGTGGTTGCGACAAGACCACGCCCGCCTTGCTGATGGGCGCGATCTCGATGGATCTGCCGGCGATCTTTCTGCCGGCCGGTCCGATGCTGCGCGGCAACTGGAACGGTGTCACGCTTGGCTCCGGTTCTGACGTCTGGAAATACTGGGCCGAGTTGCGCGCGGGGACCATCACGGAAGGGGACTGGCAAGGTGTGGAAGGCGGCATTGCCCGCTCGCCGGGTCACTGCATGACAATGGGCACCGCGTCGACCATGACGAGCGCTGCCGAAGCGCTCGGCTTCACGTTGCCCGGATTTGCCTCCATTCCCGCAGTGGATTCGCGGCACGCGCAGATGGCGGCGAAAACCGGCATGCGTATCGTCGAGATGGTGTGGGAGGACCTGAAACCATCCGATCTGATCACCGCCGGCTCAATCGATAACGCCGTGACCACCTGCCTCGCGCTCTCTGGTTCGACCAACGCGATCGTGCATATGATCGCGCTCGCACGCCGCGCCGGCGTCGAACTGACGCTTGATCGCTATGACGACATCTCGCGCCGCACGCCGGTGCTGGCGAACGTTCGTCCGACCGGCGCGTATCTGATGGAGGACTTTTTCTACGCGGGCGGATTGCCGGCCATGCTTGCTGAACTGGGCGACCTGATCGACCGTTCGCAGAAAACGGTGAATGGCCGCACGCTCGGCGAAAACCTCGAAGGCGCGACGATTTTCAACGACGAGGTGATCCGCCGCCGCAGCGCGCCGCTCCTGCCCAATAACGGTCTCGCGGTGCTGCGCGGCAATCTCGCGCCCGACGGCGCCGTGATCAAACCCGGTGCCGCCGAGCCGCGCTTGCTCGTGCACACCGGCCGCGCCGTGGTGTTCAAGGACTACAACGACATGGCCGCGCGCATCGACGACGAAGCGCTCGACATCGACGAGACCTGTGTGATCGTGCTGCAGCACGCGGGACCGGTGGGGGCGCCAGGCATGCCCGAGTGGGGGCAATTACCGATCCCGCGGAAACTGCTGCAAAAGGGCGTGCGCGATATGGTGCGTATCTCGGATGCGCGGATGAGCGGGACGAGCTACGGTGCGTGCGTATTGCACGTCGCGCCGGAGTCGTTTATCGGCGGCCCGCTTGCACTGGTGCAGAGCGGCGATCTGATCGAGCTGGACGTGCCGCGGCGCAAGCTCAACATGCTCGTAGCGGAGGAAGAACTGGCGCGCCGCAAGGCCGCCTGGGTCAGACCCGAGCCGCGGTTTACGCGCGGCTTTGGCGCCTTGCATCAGGTGCACGTGCTGCAGGCGAATAAAGGCTGCGACTTCGATTTCCTGCAGCGCGGCGGCGCGCAGACGGATGCAAGCGGCGAGCCGGAGATTCACTGAGCGTTCTGAAGGCTCAATACCCCACGCGATACACGCGGCCCGTTTGCGCGCCTTCAACGCTGCGCAGATAGGCCTGCGCGGCACGTTCGGCGGTGACCGGCTCGAAGCCGCGGAAGTAGGGCGCATAAGCAGCCATCGCTTCGGTGAGTACGGTCGGGCTCACCACGTTGATGCGGATGCCGCGCGGCAATTCGATCGCGGCGCCGCGCACGAAACCTTCCAGGGCCAGATTGACCGTGGTTGCGTTCGCGCCTTCGCGAATCGGTTCGTCGCCGACAATGCCGCTCGTCAGCGTGAACGAACCGCCGTCGTTCACGTACCGCTGCGCGCCCAGCACCACATTGATCTGACCCATCAGCTTGTCGCGCAGACCGACCCAGAACTGCTCGACGCTCATCTCCGGCAGCGGGCCGAAATGCAGCTTGCCGGTGGCGGTGACGATGCCGTCGACTTTACCAATCTCGCTAAAGAGCCGCTCGATGCTGGCCGGGTCGGTGCTGTCCACGCGATACTGGCCGCGCGTCGCGCCCACTTCGATGACTTCATGGCGTGCTTTCAATGCCGTGCTCACTGCCTGGCCGACCGTGCCGGTTGCGCCTATTACGACAATTTTTTTCATCTGCTGCTCCGTTTGGTATTGGACATGCAGTCGATTGTGTCGGCGTTCGACGGGCGGAAAAAGCCCGTTCGGCTTGCAGGTCCTGCAACCCTGAGTTTCTAATCCGTAACGAAACGCGCACCGTCATTCAAACGGTGCGCACTTTGGAATGGACTGATTAATTGGTGCGAGCGGCGCAATTCAAACAAATATGCGCCGCGCGAATACTTATTTCGCCCGATGTAATTCAATCACGCGGGTAGGGCGCAGGTGATTGAGGGCGAAATGGATGCGGCCACGTTCGCGACGGCTGCGGATTGGGCGCGGGTCGTCGAACAGTTCATCTTCTGAATCGACGCCTTGCGGCTCGACCATGCCTTTATCGATGACCGTGTAGCCCGGTTCGAGCGCCAGCAGCAGATGATTGCCGCCAACCCGGCTGTCGAAGCCGGCCATGCCGTCCTGTGCCTCGGGCACGCTGTTGATCAGGCTCGCGTTGCTCGTCGTGATCTCGTCCGGCGAGATCGGGCTGTGGCCGGCGATGCGGGCGGCCTCGAGATTCTTGCCGTCGGTGTCGACCGTGCTGTCGTGCGTGCGGTCGTTATGCAGTTCCGTTGTGCTCGGGCCGGTGGTGCGCGGTAGTTTGCCGGCGTCTGCCGGCTTGTTGATGTCGCTGTTCATCATGCATTCTCCACTGAAGAGGACATGGTTGAAGTGCAGCAAAACCCGTTCCGCCTCGCACAACCTCTTTGTGCGTGTGAGTTGTACCGCGGTTGCCTCGCAGCTTATGTGCAGCTTATGTGCAGTGACATATGCGGGCATTTCACGTGGCGATTGCGTCAGCGATTCTTTTCGTTTTTTTTAATGGACGCCTATTTTCTACAGAGTATGATCTTACTCCGACGAGCGAAGCGCGGTTAAATCGACGACATGCGTCCGGCTTTTTTTTACATGGCCGACAACGAACAGACGCGCGCTACTCAAAACATCTTACGGGGCCGTCAGGGCGGGTGACACATGCATTTCGATGCTGCATTCACACATCGCGGCTACTTGCTGAATTGCGCGCCGGCGCGCGCGTGCGATGGCACTTGGCAACCGTATGTGGTCATCTCCCGCTCCAGCGACGGCGAACTGGTCGCCAACCGTTTTTTCCCCACTGACTTGCGTTTTCCTGACGAAGCCACCGCCATCGCGCACGCACGCGACTGGGCCGTGCGCTGGATCGATGCGAGCAGCGTGACGATCTGAAGCGCGTCCGCCACGCGCGAACCGGCATACCGGGCAGCCGCGCGACGTTGCGCGAACCGCCGCAAAACGCGGTAATCTCTTGGGACAATCACTCTGAACCGCGCCTATCGCGCGGCGCTGTCCTTTTATGCCTAATGTGCCTGCCCACAACTGGGGTCTCGAACAGATCGTCGCGGACCTGCGCGCGTCGCGTGAAGAATTGCATCGCACGCGGCATCCGCTCGGCATTCGCGAGTTGCCGTCGCGCGATGCGGTGATCGCCATTGTCACCGGCTTGCGCGCGGCGTTGTTTCCCACGCACTACGGCGCCCCCGATCTAACTGACGAAACCGTCGACTACTACGTCGGCCACACGCTCGAAAGCACGTTGCGATTGCTTGCCGAACAGATTCGCCGCGCCTTGCGCTTTCTGCCCGAGTTTGGCGAAACGCCCGATGCGGATCTGAAGGAGCGCGCGTTCAATGTCGCGCGCGAGTTCGGCACGCAGTTGCCCGGTATTCGCGCGTTGCTGGTCAGCGATATTCAGGCCGCTTTCACCGGCGACCCGGCCGCGCAGCACATCACTGAAATTCTGCTGTGTTATCCGGGCGTGTGGGCAATGACGCACCATCGTCTTGCGCACGCGCTGCACCGCCTCGGCGTGCCCTTGCTCGCGCGCTTCATCAACGAGATCGCGCACTCGGCGACCGGCATCGACATTCACCCGGGCGCGACCATCGGCCCGAGTTTCTTTATCGATCACGGCACGGGCGTTGTGATTGGCGAGACCGCGATCATCGGCGAGCGCGTGCGTGTCTACCAGGCCGTGACGCTCGGCGCGAAGAGCTTCGCTGCGGATGTTGACGGCACGCTGGTCAAGGGCAACGCGCGCCATCCGATCGTTGAAGACGACGTCGTGATTTATGCAGGCGCGACGATTCTCGGCCGCGTGACGATCGGGCGCGGCTCGGTGATCGGCGGCAATGTGTGGCTGACGCATAGCGTGCCGCCGGGCAGCAGCGTATCGCAAGGCAAGATCCGCGAGGGTGAGCGCACGGGAACGGAAGAGGGGGGCGGTAGATGAGCGGGTTGGCTCACGCGTCATCTCGCACTTTGCCGCGTGGACTGGCGCGCGGGGTGCTCTGGCGATCTGCATACGGCTCGCTGCGCGATTCAGCGTGCAGACCGCCGCGTGTTGTGCCGCGCGGAACGCTAGTTAACTTCTGAGGCGCACCATGTCACGCGGCCGCGTTCACATGCCTCGCTGCGCGATCGCCGGCGTCGAAGCGACGGTGGCCGAAACGACGCATTCGTTTCCGCGCCATTCGCACGACCGCTTCGGGGTAGGCGTGATCGTTACGGGCGGACATCGATCATCAAGCGGCCGCGGCGTAGTAGAAGCACGAGCGAACGACGCGATCATGGTGAACCCGGGGGAGGTACACGACGGCAGCCCGCTCGACGAGCGCGGACGCGCATGGCGCATGCTGTATTTCGAGCCATCGATGCTAAGCGACGCCGCAATCGAATTAAGTGGAATCGCCACACACGAGATCGAACTGACACAACCGGTGGTACACGACCCGTTACTGAAGGTGCTATTCGAGCGCCTGTTCACAGCATCGGTGGAGGCGCAATCCGTGCCGGACGACCTGATCCGAGAGGAGACGATGCTCGAGTTGCTTGGGTATCTACTTCGAACTCACGCGACGGCGCACGCACGTCCACGGTTGTCACAGACCTTGAATCCGATTGCACGAGCGAGGGCGCGTATTGACGACGACCCTTCGTCACCGCTCACGCTAACTGACCTTGCTGCTGACGCCGGCATGAGTCGCTTCCAGTTGCTACGGGGTTTCGCGCACGAGATGGGGTTACCACCGCACGCATACAGGATGCAGCGCAGGGTAATGCTTGCGAGACAACTGATCGCGCGTGGCGCGACCTTGGCAGACGCCGCAGCCTCAGCGGGCTTTGCGGATCAGAGCCACATGACCCGAGCATTCGTGCGATTGATGGGCATGACCCCTGCGAACTACGCAGCCGCGAAGCGGCGATAGAGTACGCCAACGGGGTTAAGAACAACGCTTCGGCGCGCGCAGCGCCGCCGGAAGTATGACGCCCTTGTCACTGGCGTATGCAGGGGCACGAACACAGATTCCAGATGCACCACTACCCGCAGCAGACCACGGTGCCCACTTAGCATTAGCGGTTTGAGCCGCTTTCTTTTGCCTACTTTTCTTTGCGGCATGCAAAGAAAAGTAGGTGCCGCCCCGCACAGGG
>CABFVV010000010.1_pt1 | contig 133007 bp, 117 predicted proteins | sample 8864751 | NCBI WGS metagenome assembly CABFVV01 (sample SAMEA5735770, study PRJEB23740) | soil metagenome | biome: forest; feature: forest soil; material: soil | place: USA | collected 2013-10-13 | depth 0.1 m | reverse complement strand
TTTCCGCCGTCTCGCACGTGACTATGAACGTCTACCCGAAACGCTTGCCGGGTTGCATTTCGTGGTCTTCGCAATGCTCATGCTCGTTCACGCGGTGCCAGTACTTCCAAGTTCCTAACACGCTCTAACCCTTCGATCACGCCGATCCAATGATCCGCAGGGGCTCCGCGAAGACAGACCAGGGCGCCGGCAGAAAACGATCGTTGAAAAGCATCTTTTTGGACGCGAGCGAGCTGTTCCTGTGTCAACCTGGCCGACCAGGCGGAACGCGATATGAAGCACTGCAACTCAACTGACAGGGGCATAGCCAGGTTAGGTTCGAAGGGTCCAGAGGCATTAGTTTAACCATTTGCCGGCCGACGTTGCCAATGACCCGATCGGCCGAAATCTGCTCGATGGTCCGGTCCGGAGCAGTAGCCAACGTTCGACCGAGCACTCGATGGCGTGGGCCAACGTCCGTAGTTGTCCGAGTCCAGCCTGAATCGGCTAGGCCGAACGTAACGCCGCCGACCTGAAGCCGACGGTCGTTCGCCGCGGGTATGGCCGCCGAAAAGCGGTCGCTCTACGCTGACGCTGAGCCGCAGACGGAGGTTCGCCTGCGGACGTCGGCTCGAGCGCCCGGCTGGATGGCAACTCGGCGGTTCCGTATGTGGCCCTCACTTCTTCGCCTGCCAAACCGACTCGCTCCAGGTCGGTGCCGCTGCCCGGATGATGTCGAGGACATTTGGCGGGACGTCGCCCGCTCCGGTGAGTTGGCGCACCTCCAGTACATCGTCCGCGCCGAGACCGGATGGCGCGCGCAATGCCCAGGAAATCGCCTCCTCAAGAGATCCAACTTCGATGATGTAAAAGCCACCGACCAGTTCCTTGGACTCTGCAAACGGGCCATCGACGATATAGCGTTTCCCCTTGCTAACCGCAATTCGCGCTCCGGGCGCTGCTGGGTTCAAGCCTTCGGAAGCCACCAGGACACCGGCCTTGTGCATCTCTTCGTTGAACCTCATGTACGCCGTGAGAAGGGCCTCGTCCAAACCGCCGCCGGCATCCGGCTCCTCATTGTCTGCGCTCGCTTGGGCTGTGATGATGAATCGCATCGTCGTTCTCCTGAGTTGAATGGTGCTTCAGGACCACGACGAACGAAGGGCTGTCGAATCGACACGTTGCGGCCAATTTCGATGATACATATCGCAGCCCACCAGGCCGATGCCGAGCGCCTCTGTGAGACTTGAAATCACAGGGATTCCAGCGTACCCGAAAGAAGACGTTCACGAAGGGCAGCCAACGGCCAAACGCGGGCGAATGCCAAACTGGCGTTGCGGCCTGCCTGTCATCGATCTGCATCCGGCGCCGGTCGACCCTGAGGCGCCCTTCGGGCACGCACAAGGTCGGCGGCAGCTTCCTGTGCGAAGCGGCCGCCTGAACGTCCAGGTTACAGCTCGTACGAATGACGCGTAATGGCCGCACAGAGCCGAATGACAACCTGCTCAGCTCGACCCTTTATAGCAGCCGGTCGAAGTATCTCCCCAGCGGACGCTCAGATTCCGACTCAGCCTGCCACGCCACAAATCCGAATGATCCGTGCGCCCGCATTCAGCTTGTCTAGATAGTCTGCCCACAACTGCATCATCACCCGGCGCTCCCTGATGAACTTGGTCCAGTTATACGCCGAGCCACGATTATCCGGTACTGCATGTGCGAGTTGATGCTCGATTACCTCTGGTTTCTGCTCCAGTTCCTCGTGCAGGAGGGTACGGGCCATCGCGCGAAAACCGTGGCCGGTAATTTCCGTTCGGGTGTCATAACCCAGTCGTCTGAGTGCAGCATTGATCGCCGCTTCGCTCATTGGATGCAACGTCGAACGAGCGCCGGGAAAGACAAAACGCCCCTTGCCTGTCAGTGCTTGCAACTCCCGCAAGAGAGCCACTGTCTGGGTTGCAAGCGGCACCAGATTCTGAGTCCGTGTCTTTGTCACCAGATAGCGCCACTCCCCCTTATCCAGGTCGAATTGCGCCCACTCGGCCCGACGAAGCTCGCTTGGCCGCACGAACAGCATCGGCGCAACCTTGAGCGCGCAGAGGACGGGAAACGTCCCCGAGAAACCGTCAAAGCCCTGAGCATTTCCGCCACCTTGGCGGGTTCGGTGAGCGCAGCAAAGTGCTTTTCTATTGGAGGCGGAATCGCTCCGATCAGGTCTTTTGCTGGATCGCTCTTTGCCTTGCCTTCCTTGATCGGATATCGGAAAACGCGGCTGATTTCACTGCGCACCCGGTGCGCTGAATATCGCGCCCCCCTCCTATCGATCCGCTTGAGCACCAGCAGAATCTCGGGCGCGTCGATCTCGGTGATGGGACGCTTGCCCAGCCACGGGAATACGTCGTTTTGCAGACGGGCGAGCGTCTTTTCGTGCTGACCAATCTGCACGACCGATTTGCGCTCCTCCAGCCAGTCGCGGGCTACGGCCTCGAATGAATTGTTGGCGTTGAGTCTTGCGGCTCGCTTATCAGCCTTTTTGACGTCGCCTGGGTCTACCCCGGCCGCCAGTTGTTCACGCGCCGCACTTCGCTTCCTGCGCGCTGCTGCGAGCGATACGTCAGAGTAGATGCCCAGCGCCAAGCGTCTTTCTCTACCACCGAATCAGTATTTCAGGCGCCAGTATTTCCCTCCCGACGGCGCAATCTCCAGATACATCCCGCCACCGTCGGTCAGGCGATAGACCCTCTCACGAGGGGCTGCGCTACGCACAGCAATGTCACTCAGGGGCATGAAGACCTCCTGGGGGCTTTTTTCAAGGACGTCGTTTTTTATACCAAGATGCCCCCAGAGGTCAACGGAACTCCGCGGTTTCTCCAGGAAACAAAAAACCCTCGAAGCATTGCTGCATCGAGGGTCCAAGGAATTTTCTGGAATCTGGTGGAATACTTCCTGGTGCCGGGGATCGGACTCGAACCGACAAGCCGTGAGGCGGCGGATTTTAAGTCCGCTATGTTTACCAATTTCATCACCCCGGCAGGGGTCAGAACCACGCTGGACGCGAATTCTACCATTGCCAGGCGGACGCACCAAACCGCCGCAATCCAGCCGCGCCCCATCCTCACCCTCTCCCGCCAGGCACAAAAATTGGAGTCATCCGCAAGTCACAAACATTCCTGATAATCCGCTGACGAAAACGTTTACATAACGCGCGGAAATCATGATCCCAACGATCAAAGACGTCGCCGCCCACGCGGGCTTCTCCATCGCCACGGTCTCGCGCGCGATCAACGCGCCGCACACCGTGAATCCGGTCACGCTCGATAAGGTGCGTCAATCCATCGACGCCCTTAACTTCCGTCCCAGCCCGCTCGGCCGGCAGTTGCGCGGCGAGCGCACGCGCCTGATCGGCGTGATCCTGCCGACGCTCGCCAACCCCGTGTTCGCCGAATGCCTGCAAGGCATCGACGAGCTCGCCGCGGCGCAAGGCTACCGGCTCATGTTGATGACCACGCAATACGATGCCGACCGCGAACGCCACGCCATCGAAACGCTGCGCGAGCATCGCGTGGAAGGCCTGATCCTGACCGTCGCCGATGCCGACACGCATCCGCTACTCGACGAACTCGACCGCGCCGGTCTGCTCTACGTGCTGATGCATAACGACACCGTGCGGCGTCCGTCGGTCTCGGTCGACAACCGTCTCGCCGCGTTCGACGGCGTACGCATGCTGATTGCGCACGGCCATCGCCGCATCCTGATGCTGGCGGGCACACTCGCCGCTTCGGACCGCGCTCGCCAGCGGCATCTCGGCTACGCGCAGGCGATGCAGCAGGCCGGCCTCACCCCTGCGCCCGCGCTCGAAGTCGATTTCAACGCCGACGAACTGGCGCCGTCCGTGCTCGCCCATCTGACCAGCGGCTCGAACCGCCCAACCGCCCTCTTCTGCAGCAACGATCTGCTCGCCATGGTCGTGATGCGCGGCCTGCGCCGTGCGCGTCTGCAGATTCCGCACGACATGTCGATTCTCGGCTTCGACGGACTCGCGATGGGCGAATTGCTGTCGCCGCCGCTGGCAAGCATCTGCGCGCCGAATCGCGAAATCGGCTGCGCCGCCTGGCGGCGTTTGCTGACCCGAGTAACTGGCACGTACGAAACATTAGGGGAAACGTCGCCCACGCTGACCTTGCCGCACAGCTTGCGTGAGGGCGCCACCATCGCGGCGATTTCGAACCGCACAGAAACTTCGGCGGCGACCTGAAGGCCGTTTGCACAGTCGCTTGCGTAAGCATCCAATTCGAACCCCGAACCACCCGCTCTCGTCCTCTCCAGGAGACCCGCAGTGATCCGCTCTTCAACACGTTTCGCTTCTTCGATCAAACCGCTCTGGCGCCGTCTCGCCCGCACCGCGGCCACCGCGCTGTCGGCAGGCATGATCGTCACCGCCGCGCTCGCCGCCCTCGCGCCGCAAGCAGCCCATGCCGACGAAACCGCGATCTGCTACAACTGCCCGCCCGAATGGGCCGACTGGGCGAGCCAGATCAAGGCGATCCAGGAAAAGACCGGCATCCGCGTGCCGTTCGACAACAAGAACTCCGGCCAGTCGATTGCACAACTGATGGCCGAGCAGAAGAGCCCGGTTGCGGACGTGGTCTATCTCGGCGTGTCGTCGGCATTCCAGGCGAAAGACAAAGGCGTCATCCAGCCGTACAAGCCGGCGCACTGGGACGACATTCCGGCCAACATGAAGGACCAGCAAGGCTACTGGTTCACGATCCACTCGGGCACGCTGGGCTTTTTCGTCAACAAGGACGCGCTCGAAGGCAAGCCGGTCCCGCGTTCGTGGGCTGATCTCCTGAAGCCTGAGTACAAAGGCATGATCGGCTACCTCGATCCGTCGAGCGCGTTTGTCGGCTATGCAGGCGCGGTCGCGGTGAATCAGGCGCTCGGCGGCACGCTCGATAACTTCGAGCCGGGCCTCGACTGGTTCCGCAAGCTGAAGGCCAACGCGCCGATCGTGCCGAAGCAGACCGCCTATGCGCGCGTGATGTCCGGCGAAATCCCGATCCTGCTCGACTACGACTTCGACGCCTACCGCGCGAAGTACAAGGATCACGCCAACGTCGAATTCGTGATTCCGAAGGAAGGCACGATCTCGGTACCGTACGTGATGAGTCTTGTGAAGGGCGCGCCGCATGAAGCGAACGGCAAGAAGGTGCTCGATTTCGTGCTGTCGGACGAAGGCCAGAAACTGTGGGCCGACGCCTATCTGCGTCCGGTGCGCGCGAATGCAATGACCCCGGAAACCGCAGCCAAATTCCTGCCCGCAAGCGACTATGCCCGCGCCAAACCGGTCGACTTCGGCAAAATGGCCGAGAAGCAGTCGAGCTTCGGCGAGCGTTATCTACAGGTGATGCATTGAACGACGTCACGTTCCCGCTGCGCTGGCGCATCGCCTTGATCGCGCCGGCGCTGGCGGTTTTTATCGCGTTCTGGCTGTTGCCGATGGGCGCGCTCGCGCAGATCAGCGGCGACGGCCACGCGTTCGCGACCTATCGCGCGATGCTGACGAATCCGCGCTACATGTCGAGCCTCGGCGCGACGGTTATGCTATCCGCAGCGGTCACGGCGACGACGCTTGTGCTTTCGGTGATCGCCGGTTTGCTGCTGGCGCGCCGTGAGTTCCCACTCAAGCGCACACTGCTCGCGCTGCTGACGTTTCCGTTGGCATTCCCTGGCGTCGTGGTCGGCTTCATGGTGATCATGCTCGCGGGACGCCAGGGTTTGATCGGTGCGTTATCGCTGAAACTCACCGGCGACCGCTGGGTGTTCGCTTACTCGATGAGCGGCCTCTTTCTCGGCTACCTGTACTTCTCGATCCCTCGCGTGATCGTCACCGTGATGGCGTCGGCGACCAAGCTCGATGCCTCGCTCGAAGAGGCCGCGCGTTCGCTCGGCGCATCGCCGTGGCGCATTACGCGCGACATCGTGTTGCCCGCCTTGTCGCCGGGCTTGATCGCGGCCGGCGCGGTATGTTTCGCGACCGCCATGGGTGCCTTCGGCACCGCCTTCACCCTGGCCACCGACATCGACGTATTGCCGATGACCATCTACACCGAGTTCACACTGAACGCGAACATGGTGACGGCCGCGGGCCTCTCGATCGTGCTCGGCATCGTCACATGGGCCGTGCTGGCGTTCGCTCGCAGCGTGAGCGGTTCCGCTGTCGCGGCAAGCGCATGAGCGGCGTGTCCAAACCCGATGAAAAGACCTCGATGAATTCCATCACTGCTCCAATCAAGCAGCCCGCAAAACCGCGTGCGCGGCGCCGTGGGTTGCCCACATCACGCACGTGGCTCGCAGCCGGACAGTGGTTCGTTACGCTGCTGCTATGCGCGTTTCTGATCGTGCCGGTCGTGATGTCGATCATGGCCGGGCTCACGGTGAACTACTTCAAAGGCGTATCGAGCGGACTCACGCTGCGCTGGCTCGGCGAAGTGTGGACGCAGTATCACGGCTCGGTATTTCTCTCGCTCGAAGTGGCAGCGATGACCTTGCTGATCACGCTGCTGACCGGCGTGCCCGCCGGCTACGTGCTGGCGCGCAGCAAGACGCGGCTCTCGCGCATCATCGAAGAGTTTCTGGTGCTGCCGATCGCCCTGCCCGGTCTCGCTTCCGCGCTCGCGCTGCTGGTGGTCTACGGCGGCTTCACGATGTTTCGCATGAGCGTCGCGTTTATCGTCGTCGGGCACGTGGTGTTCACGCTGCCGTTCATGGTGCGCGCGGTTGCGGCAGTGTGCGCGAGCAGCGATCTGCGCACACTCGAAGAAGGCGCGGCGAGCCTCGGCGCGAGCTTCTTTCAACGTTTCATCACGATCGTGCTGCCGAATGCGCGGCCGGGAATCGTCGCCGGTGCGCTGGCGGTGCTGACGCTCTCGATCGGCGAATTCAACCTCACCTGGATGCTGCATACGCCCGACACCAAAACGCTGCCGGTCGGTCTCGCCGACACCTATGCGTCGTTACGCATCGAAATCGGCAGCGCCTACACGATTCTGTTTTTTATCATGACGATGCCGTTGCTCGTCGCGATGCAATGGCTCGGCGTCGATGCGACCGGCCAGCGCAGCGCGGGCAAACAACGCACCGCTGCCTCCCGTTCAAAGCCTACACCGACGTCCACGCCATGAAACTCGACTCCGTTCCCATCACGCTCACACAGTGCGCGAAAACGTTTCGCGGCACGCGTGTGCTCGAACCGCTCGATCTGCACATCGGCGCCGGTGAGACGCTGGTGCTGCTCGGCCCGTCCGGTTGCGGCAAGACCACCACGCTGCGCATGATCGCGGGCCTCGAGACACCTGACGCCGGCGGCAGCATCGCGTTCGGCGACGAAGACGTCACTGCCCTGCCGATCGAAAAACGTCAGGTCGGCATGGTGTTCCAGAGCTACGCGCTGTTTCCGAATCTGACCGTGCGCGGTAACATCGGCTACGGCCTGAAGATCAAGCGCATGCCGGCTGAAACCGCACGGCAACGCGTCGACGAATTGCTCGCGATGATGCGTCTCACCGCGCACGCGGACAAACCGATCGATCAGCTTTCGGGCGGCCAGCGTCAGCGTGTTGCCTTGGCGCGCGCACTCGCCGTGCAACCGCGCGTGCTGCTGCTCGACGAACCGCTGACCGCGCTCGACGCGCGTTTGCGCGACACCTTGCGCAGCGAGATGAATACGTTGCTGCGCGAACTGGGCATCACAACCGTCTACGTGACCCACGATCAGGCCGAAGCGATGGAGCTCGGCGACCGCATCGTCGTGATGAGCGCAGGCCGCATCGAGCAGATCGGGTCGCCGCGCGACATCTACTACCGTCCGGCGAATCGCACGGTCGCACAATTCGTCGGCACGATCAACCGGCTGGCGGGCGAACGGCGTGATGGTCTGCTGACGACGACCGGCGGCGCTGTACCGCTGCCCTCAGGTCCTTCTCAGGCAAGCGCGGCACACGAATTTTTCTTCCGACCCGAAGACGCATACCTCGCCGACCCGGCCAGCGCCCAATTGCGCGGCAATATCGAAAGCACGGCGTTTCTCGGCGAGCGCACCCGTCTGACGATCGGTGGCGCCGCACCGGACGCGCTGCTGATCGACGTCGCGGGCCGCGTCGAACTCGCGCGTGGCACGCCGGTCGGGATTTCGATCGCGCAGGACGCGCTGATTGCGCTATCGTAACGACACAGCGCCGCGTTTCTAGCGCGCCATAACGAAGGACATCCCCATGCTGCTGGCTCAAATTAGCGACCTCCATATCAAACGGCCCGGCGCGCTGGCTTACCGCCGCGTCGACACCGGTGCCTATCTCGCGCGCACTGTCGCCGCGCTCAATGCGCTGGAGCCGCGTCCAGCCGCTGTGATCATGACCGGCGACCTCGTCGATCAGGGCGATCCGGAACAGTACGAACACCTCAAGACATTGCTCGCGCCGCTCGAGATCCCCTACTTCCTGATGGTGGGCAATCACGACGAACGTGCTGCGTTGCGCGCGGCGTTTCCCGATCGTGCCGAATTGCATAGTGGTGGCGAGTTCGTGCACTACGCGGTCGATGTCGGACCGCTGCGCGTAATAGCGCTCGATTCGATGGTGCCGGGCGAAAGCGCCGGCAATCTATGCGATTCGCGTCTCACCTGGCTCGAGACGCAACTCGATGCGGCACAAGGCAAGCCGACGGTGGTCGCGTTGCATCATCCGCCGTTCGTCTGCGGAATCGGGCACATGGATGAATTGCGGCTCGATCCCGCTGCCGCCGACAAGCTCGCCGCGTTGATCGCGCGTTATCCGAACGTGGAGCGGGTGATCTGCGGCCACGTGCATCGGCCGATGTTCGTGCGTTTTGGCGGCACGATTGCGTCCGCGGTGCCGGCACCCGCGCATCAGGTCGGACTCGATCTGCGCGAGGATGCGCCCTCCGCATTCGTGATGGAGCCGCCCGCGTACGCGCTGCATCGCTACGATCCGGCGACAGGCATCGTCACGCATCATGCGTATGTCGATACAGCGGATGGGCCGTATCCGTTTTACGAGGCTGAAGGCGAATTGATCGATTAACGGTGTCGCCTCGCCGGTTCAGGCAACGACGAAAGTTTGCCGTACGCGCCGGGACAGCCTGAAATACGGTATCCCGAGCGCGGCAGCAACGACGGCCTGAATGAAGCCATCAACGGGAATGGCAATGGCGACGCCGATGGTGTGGGTCATGTGATCGCCGAGCAGGTAGGCGATGGTTCGCATGACGACGATGGCCAACAGCCACGCCTGCACTTGCACCGGAAAACGCGCCGATTTGCGCCGCGCGAGCAACGCGAGCCAACCTGCGCCTGCGACGATGAACACCCCGATGATCACGTCACAACCGACCATCGCGATCACGGTGCGATACCAGCCGTGCGTTTCAGGGCGCACGAATACCGCCAGCAGCTCCCATTCGAGCATCAGCTTGAGCGGATCGCGCAATGCAACCGCGGTAGAGAGCGCCCACGCAGCGAGGCAGATCAAGGCGACGAGCAGCCAGCCGCTGATGCGTCGAGGTTCGGGTGTCGAGGGTGTGTTCATGAGATCGGTCACGTAATGGATCGTGTTGCGCGCGCCGATTCTACGAACGAAAACCGAACGACCATCTCATTTTGTCTGCGAGGCCTGCGAGGCCGTCAGCACGATCCTTCCTGCTCCGGTATGATCGGCACGCTTGAGGATCGCGCATGGGCCGGTCCGTCGATAGCCCCCTCTCATGTCCACATCCGACGCTTCCACTCCCGCTTCCGCCGACCGGTCGTTGCGCGGCTTGCTGCTTCTGCTCGCGACGATCGCCGGTGTGGCAGTCGCAAACATCTATTACAACCAGCCGCTGCTCGACAATTTCCGGCAGTCGTTTCCGAATAGCGCGTCGTGGGTTGGAGCGGTACCGGCCGTGACGCAGCTCGGCTACGCAGCCGGGATGCTGCTGTTGGCGCCGCTCGGCGACCGCTTCGATCGACGCCTCCTGATCCTGTTGCAGATCGTGGGCATGTGCGTCGCACTGGTGCTGGCGTCCACGGCACCGACGCTGTCGGTGCTGATCGTCGCGAGTCTCGCGATTGGCGTGCTCTCCACCATCGCGCAACAGGCGGTGCCGTTCGCGGCCGAACTCGCGCCGGCTTCCCAGCGTGGCCATGCCGTTGGCACGGTGATGAGTGGATTGTTGCTGGGGATTTTGCTGGCACGGACTGCGGCGGGCATTGTCGCCGAGTATTTCGGCTGGCGTGCCGTGTTCGGCGCTTCTGTGGTTGCGCTGCTGGTGCTGGCGGCGGTGATCATCATGCGTCTGCCGAAGAGCAAGCCGACGTCGACGCTGCCATACGGCAAGTTGCTGGTCTCGATGTGGCACCTGGTGGTCGAGCATCGCGCGCTGCGTGAAGCCTCGTTGACTGGGGCCGCGATGTTCGCGGCGTTCAGCATTTTCTGGTCGGTGCTGGCGTTGTTGCTGGCAGGTGCGCCTTTTCATCTTGGGCCGCAGGCGGCTGGATTATTCGGGATCGTCGGTGCTGCGGGGGCGATGGCTGCGCCGCTCGCGGGCAAGTTTTCCGACCGACGCGGACCGCGGGCGATCATCACAGTGTCGATTGTGCTGGTGGCGATTTCGTTTGTTGTTTTTGCCTTGTCGGCGAAGAGTATTGCTGGGTTGGTGATCGGCGTGATCATCCTCGATATCGGTGTGCAGGCTGCACAGATTTCCAATCAATCGCGGATTTATGCGTTGAAGCCTGAGGCGCGGAGTCGCGTGAATACGGTTTATATGGTGGCTTATTTTATTGGTGGTGCTGTCGGGTCTGGGGTCGGCGCTGCGGTTTGGCCGGCCTTTGGGTGGGTTGGGGTGAGTGTTGCTGGGGTGGGTTTTGCCGCACTGGCGGCCTGGAATCATTTGAGGCTTGCAGCCACGGTAAAAGGTTAGAGGTTTATTAGTGTTGCCCTGTGCGGGGCGGCACCTCTACGCCGACGACGCAAACGCCGGAGCACGCTTACAATAGAATCGCAGCGCAGTTGATAGCACTACCGCCGTCTTGTTTAACATGCAATCAGACCGGATCGACTGGAGTAAGTCCCGGTCAGACGAAAGCTGGCCGGGCTAGCGCGTGCCGTAAAACATGAGCACGGCAACCAATGCATTATCGACAGGGAGAACTCTCATGAATCGACTAATCGCTTTGCTTCTTATTGCAGGGATGACCGCGCTCGCGGGTTGCAACACGATGGCGGGGGTTGGGCAGGATATTTCGAAGGGTGGCAACGCCATCACGAATTCGGCCGATCAAGCCAAGTAAGTCAGCGATAGCCAATCGGCTGCTGGGCGCCTCGCGGCGCCTTGCAATGCAGGATCTCCATAGCCCGTCGCGGGAAACCGCGGCGGGCTTTTTTATAGTCAGACCTATAAACAAAACGGCGATTGGCTTCTGGCACCAGACGAATGGCTTACTGAGCAACGAGTTGCGCGGATTAGAATTTTTCCTCGGCGGGTTGGCACGTTTCGCGGTGTATTGTTCGCGCACAACCCATACTCACACGGTCCCCTGCATGTCTTACCCACACTTACTCGCTGAACTCGACCTCGGCTTCACCCGTTTGCGCAATCGCGTGGTGATGGGTTCGATGCATACCGGCATGGAGGATCGTTTCTGGAATTACCCGAAACTGGCCGCGTATTTCCGTGAGCGCGCGAAAGGCGGCGTCGGTCTGATCGTCACGGGCGGCATCTCGCCGAACCGGCAAGGCTGGCTGCTGCCCTTCGGCGGCACGCTGAACTCGGTATTCGATCTGCGCAATCACCGTTTGCTGACCGAGGCCGTGCATGCCGAAGGCGGCAAGATCGCGTTGCAGATCCTGCATGCGGGCCGCTATGGGTATCAGCCTTTTGTCGTGTCAGCGTCGGCGCTCAAGTCGCCGATCTCGAAGTTCAAACCGCGCGCGCTCACCGAAGCCGGCATCGAGCGGACCGTGCGCGATTATGCACGCTGCGCGCGCCTTGCCCAGCGCGCGGGTTACGACGGCATCGAAATCATGGGCAGCGAAGGCTATCTGCTCAACCAGTTCCTGTGCCCACGCACGAACCGGCGTACCGATCGCTACGGCGGCAGCATCGAGAACCGCATGCGGCTTGCGCGCGAGATTGTCGAGCGCGTACGCGCGGCGTGCGGCGAACGCTTTATCGTGGTGTACCGGCTCTCGCTGATCGATCTGGTCGAAGGCGGCAACACGTGGGAAGAAACCGTGCAGGTCGCCCAGGCACTCGAAGCCGCCGGCGTCACGATGTTCAACACGGGAATCGGCTGGCACGAAGCGCGGGTGCCGACTATCGTGACCTCGGTGCCGCGTGCGGCATTCGCCGCGTTGAGCGCGCGGTTGAAGGCGGCGGTCAAGGTGCCGGTGATCGTGTCGAACCGCATCAACACGCCCGAGGTCGCCGAAGAACTGCTCGCTCAGGGAGCGGGCGATCTGGTGTCGATGGCAAGACCGCTACTCGCCGACCCGGAGTTCGTGCTGAAGACCGCCGCGGGACGCGCGCACGAAATCAACACCTGTATCGCCTGCAATCAGGCCTGCCTCGATCACACGTTCAAGAACCAGCGCGCAAGTTGCCTCGTGAATCCACGTGCGGGACGCGAGACCGAGCTGGTCTATCGGCCGATCGCAGGCCAAGAGGCCGCGCGCTCGGTGGCGGTAGTCGGCGCGGGTCCGGCGGGACTTTCCGCGGCGAGCGTTGCGGCCTCACGCGGGCACCGCGTGACCTTATTCGATGCAAGCGCAACCATCGGCGGCCAGTTCAATCTGGCGATGCGCGTGCCGGGCAAGGAAGAGTTCAGCGAAACGATCCGCTATTTTCAGAGCCAGTTGGAGCGGCATCGCGTCGACGTGCGGCTCGATACGCGCGTCGATCCTGCCCTGCTCGCGGCAGGCGGTTACGACGATGTGATCATCGCCACGGGCATCGTGCCGCGGAGCCCCGCGATCGCCGGTATTAACGGGCCTAACGTGCTGTCTTACGTGGATGTATTGCGCGGTGCACCGGTGGGACGCCGCGTGGCGGTGATCGGTGCGGGTGGGATCGGCTTCGATGTCAGCGAGTTTTTGCTGCATCGTTCCGGCGATCCTCTGCCCGTGCCACGCGATGCATGGCTCGACGAATGGGGTGTCGACCTTGCGGTTCGGGAACGCGGCGGTTTGAAACCGCCGGCGCCGGCAGAGCCATTCCGTGAGATCTGGTTGCTGCAGCGTAAGGCCGGCAAGCTCGGCATGGGGCTCGGCAAGACCTCCGGCTGGGTGCATCGCGCGACGCTGGCCAGAAACGGCGTGAAGATGCTCGGCGGCGTGTCGTATCAGGAGATCAGCGAACGCGGTTTGAAGATCGCGCGTGAAGGGGTCGAAGAATGGCTCGAAGTGGACACGATCGTCGTGTGTGCGGGGCAGGAATCGTTGCGCGACCTGGTTCCGGAGACGGCGGCACGAACTACGGGCAGGTCAAACGGCGCGAACAGCGTTAAAGGCTCGAATGATGCGAACGGCCCGCGCTATCACGTGATCGGCGGTGCAAAGGTGGCAACCGAACTGGATGCGAAACGCGCGATTCGCGAGGGTGCGGAGGTGGCGGCGGCGCTCTGAGCCACTGAGCCCGTGGAGAACGGAGGTGGCCGCGCCGCCCTCCTTAAGCAAGCCCCTTCTTCCGGTAATCGAACCAGAAAGACAGCCCCACGCTGGCCAGAATCACGATCGTCGCGATGACCGTCGAGCGCGTCACCGGCTCGCCGAGCAACAACGCGCCGAGCGCCACCGCCACCACCGGATTCACGTACATGCAGCTACTGGCGATGATCGGACTCGTATGGCGGATCAGAAAGCCGTACGCGACGTAGGCGGTCATCGTCCCGATCAGCATCAGGTAGACGAAGGCCAGCACCGGCAGAAAATGCACCTCCATCATCCTCTCGCCCGTCACAAGGGCGACCATCGTCGACATCGCGCCGCCGAGGCCAATCTGCAGCGACGTCGAGAGAAACAGGTCCGACGGCAGCTTCAGCCGCCCGGCCAGATGCGCGCCGCCGGCCCAGAAAAGCGCACCGCACAGGATCGCCAGGCTGCCGCCCGCCGATCCCGGTGCACTGTCGCCGTGGCTCAGGATCGCGATACCCACCAGCCCGAGGCCAACCGCAAACCACTCGCCCCTGCCGATCTTGCGCCCCGCCACCGCCGCGATCACCGTTGCGAACAGCGGCACGGTCGCGACCATCACAGCAGCGGTACCGGTGCCCACGGTACGCATGCCGTAGGCCAGCATGCCGCTCGACAGGCCGACCAGCATCGTGCCGACAATACCGGCATTGCGGATTTCACCCACGCTCGGCCAGACCGGATTGCGGCGCGTCGCGAAGATGAAGAGCCCTATCCCGGCAAACAGGTTGCGCAGACCCGAGAGCAGCAAGGGCGGAAACGAACCGAGCGCGACGTGCACGGCCAGATAGGTCGAGCCCCACACGAGATAAACGACGGCGAGCGCGAGCGCGATCTGTCCATTACGGGACTGCGGCAAACGGATCGGGAAACCACGCGAAAAGCGGCTGGGGAGTTGCGGCGCCATACGTTCAACCCGCCCATGCCGCTCGAGGTGCTGCGCCCCCGCAGAAGACCCTTTGACGGGATGGCGGACACCGCATCGGCGATGCGGTCTGACGGGCGAGGCTGGCGGACATGTCGGTGGAACGGAAGGACGATAGATGGCCAATGGGGCCACAACGCCGCGGAGATCGATGGAAATCGAGCCACGGCTGACACACGCCAAATGTTCGGCGCGCATCGCATTATGCAGTAAGCGCCCACCGCGTCGCCTGAAAGAATCGTAACTTTTTTGCGTACATGCAACAGAAAAGCCGGGGACGTATCCCCGGCTTTGGGCTCACCTGCAACACCGGCGCTCAAGCTATGCAACCGGCATCGCCGGCAACGCTCAGTTGGCCATGGCGCCCGATGCTTCGTGCTTCATGCCCATCGCGTCGCTGCCCTTTTTCATCTTGTCGTGCTTCATCGTGTCCTTCTTCATGCTGTCTTTCGACATGGTGTCTTTGGACATCGAATCCTTCGACATCGTGTCCTTGGACATCGCATCGTTGGACATTGCGCCACTTGCCTGGGCGAACGCGGCGCCGCCGCTGGTCAGGAGGGCGACGGCCATTGCTGCGATTGCGAACTTTTTCATGGGATGACTCCGTTTTGTGGTGGATGAATCTGACCCGGCTTCTGGTTTCTACCTTGTGCCGGGGTACTTCCGAAGCTTCTGCCGCCCGGGGTCGCGCGTCCGGCATTGCACGCGCCGACCCGCGCGCGTCAAGAGCCTCCGAACCAGTTGTAGCCCTGGTCGACCCAATAGCCGCCGGGATACGTGTTGGTGACGAACATCTCGACGATGTGTTTCGGATTCTTGTAGCCGAGCTTGGTCGGCATGCGCAGCTTCATCGGGAAGCCGTATTTCGCGGGCAGGCGTTCGCCGTCGTACGAAAATGTGAGCAGCGTTTGCGGATGCAGCGCGGTCGGCATGTCGATGCTTTCGTAGTAGTCGTCGGCGCATTTGAAGCCGACGTACTTCGCGCTCGTGTCCGCACCGATGCGCCGCAGAAAATCGGCAAACGGCGTGCCGCCCCAGCGGCCGATCGCGCTCCACCCTTCCACGCAGATATGCCGCGTGATCTGCTCGGCATGCGGCAGCGCGTACAACTCGGGCAAGGTCCAGACGCGCTGACCGGTGACGAGGCCGCTGATCTTCAGCTTGTAGTCGGAGGGGTCGACATCGGGGACGTCGTCGATACCGTAGAACGCATTGAACGGAAACGGCCGCGTGATTTGCGCTTCCGTGTAGGTTGGCGCGAGTTGCTTTGGATCGAACAGCGCGGCTTGTGCGCGGTCGTTCAGGCGCGACACGGCCGTCAGGAACGCGTTGACAGAATCGTTGTCGGTGAGCGAGCAACCCGTCAGCATCGACAGGCCGCCGAGCGTCAGAAGCCGCTTGCCGAACAGGCGCCGCGACGGCATCGCGAGTTCGCGCCGTGCGTCGATCAGGATCGATTCGCGGTCGAGCGTGTTGTCAGGCATAGCGGCAAGCTTTCGATCGAGTTTTGTATCAGGCGTGGTCATGATTCGATGTCCTTAGGCTTTGCATATCCGTGGGTCAGCCGCTTAGCGTCCGCGCAGCATCGCCAGCAGCGAGCGCGGCACGAGGGCCACCATCACCAGATGCACGGCGATGAACGCGGCCATCAGTGACATGGCGCAGAAGTGGACGATGCGTGCGTTGTCGTAGCCGCCCATCAGCTCGCGCAGCAGCGGAAACTGCACCGATTTCCAGATCGCGAGGCCCGAGAGTACGAGAACGATCAGATCGCAGACGACAAACAGATAAGCGAATTTCTGCACCGCGTTGTAGACGCGCAGATCGGCGTGCGAGAGCTTGCCGGTCAGCGCGGCGATGAAGTCGTGCAGCACGGCGCGCGGCGAGACCGGCAGGAACTTGCGCACGAAGCGCCCGCTGGCCAGATTCAGCACGAGATACAGCAAGCCGTTGAAGACCAGCAGCCACATCGCCGCGAAGTGCCATTGCAGCGCGCCGCCGAGCCAGCCGCCGAGCGTGATTCCCGTGGGGAACGTGAAGCCTTTGAAGATCGGCGAGGCGTCATAGATGCGCCAGCCGGACAGCATCATCAGAATGGCCGCGAGTGCGTTGAGCCAATGCGTGACGCGCACCCACACCGGATGAATCGTGCCGCTCTTCGGCGTGGCGGGCGGAGCGGTTTTGCTAAGAGCATGAGGCGTGGCCATGAGAATCTCCGATGAAATGGGGAGCGCTGCGGGGTCGTCGCGCGATCAGTTGCAGGCAGCGAGCTCGCCCACTTGCAACACGTCGCCGGTCGCAGCGTTTTCGACGAAGGCGACGACGCCGAAGTGGTCAGCCGGGGCGTTAGCATCGGCATCGTCGATGCGGATATCGCGGCGGATCTGCGCGTTACCGGCAACCAGCGGCACGGGGCCGATCCATTGCCGCACGACGCGTTCGTGATGCAGCGTTGCGCCGCTGTTTTCCCCTGCTCTGACCTGCGAGTTCAACGCGTTCTGGTAGACCGCGACATAGGCGTTCAGTGGGGCCGTGGTGTCTGCCGCCTTGCTGGTGAATTGCGCATCGACATTGAAGGCGCCCTTCGCCTGGGGTTTCAGTTCAAGCGCCACGTTCGCCTGCGCCGGTTCGGCGACGACCTGGCCGACGCGGCTCTGGAAACTGTCGCGTTGCGACCAGCTACGCAGTTCGCGGCCCGATACGAAGATTTCGGGCGTGTAGATGGTGTGGCCACCAGCGAGGTCAGTGAGGGTTTGCTGACGCTCAGTAAAGCGATGTTGCGAGAAGCGGTCGGTCCAGCCGAGGTTATTCCAGTAGTCCACGTGCAGCGCCAATGGCACGATGCTTTGGGTTGCACCGCTGTTTTTCCACTGGCCCAGCCAGTTGTCGGCGGGCGGGCAGCTATTGCAGCCTTCGCTGCTGTAGAGCTCCACCAGCGCTACGCGGTGCGATGGGCTATGCGACGTGCACACGGCGCCGGCCGCGCTTGCAAGGCCACTGGCGGAGAGGGTTGTCAGCGCTACGGCTAGCGCGATTGCGCGCGTGACATGCCGATTGTCTCGGCGGGTTCGTGCGGTTTGCATGGCGTGCTCCATCAGGATCTGCACGTTTGTCGAACCACGAGACCGCTTATGACAGCCGATTTTGATTTTTTATTTTTGTTCGGGTCGTGCGCCTACGGTCGAGACCGTTCCATGCTGTTTATACCCCGCGGGGCGCGGCGTGTCTGTACGCTTGCGGGCGAACCGCCCCAAAGCGCCCCGCGGAGGGTGCCTCAGTCGTAACTCACGACAACCGTCACCCGGGTATCCTGCCCCGCATTCTTCGGTGCAAGCGACAACACCCCGCCATCGCGGCCAACCCGGTAGTGCCCATCACTGCCCGCGCGAAACACGCGTCCATGGCTGTCGACAAAACGCTCAGTCAGCGCATCACCCAGCGCATTACCATTACGCGCCGTCGCGCCGCTGTTCACCTGAAGCGCGACATCGGCGCCCGTCGCCACGCCCGGCGCGGCGCTAAAGGTCAGCATGACCGCTGAACCCGACTGCTCGAGCCGCGCGCCCCTGGCATCGACACGTGCCCCGGCCGGCGCCGCCGAAATCGCCAGTTGTGGCGCCACGATCGCGCCCGAAAAGCTGATCGTTCCACCATTCGCGGCCACCGCCGACATTGGCGCTGCAACCAGCGCAACCAGCGTTGCCGTCGCCGCGACCGCGCTGAGCCCCCCAAACCGCCCCATTCCCGTTTTCATCAGCACTCTCCTTAAGCCGTCTCAAACCGCATCGCGCCATTGACGCGCTGCCCACCGCCGGTCGCTCGACTGGGCAACGGCCGCCCCTACAGGCGGATTAACGGCAGCGCGGCGACGGCCTTGAATGACCAAGTGCGGTATCGACACGCCGCAGCGCGTATCCACGGCACCTCCCGGCGGCAATTAAAGAGACACCCGGCCCGTGCTAACATTCACCTTTCGATTGCGTCGATCAGGCTTTTCTTCCGACGCTCCCCCAATACTTTTCGCACTCTGCCGGCTATCCCGATGCGCGTTCCGTTCTCCCGAGCCATCACCCGCTTGCGCCCCCGCCGCGCAACCGGTTGCGCGCGCGCGGACATCGCGACGCTTCACGCCGGCCAGCCGTCCCGAACGCTCCCGCTTCTCGCCGCCCGGCGCCCGACCTGACGCAATTCCCCTCCATTACCGGGGCCGCGTCGTCGGGCTCCGGGCAAATCTCATCCGCACGCTGTCCCTTTACATGCAGATCGAATTGGAGAACCCGTCATGAAAAAGACGAAAACCTGTTACCTCACCGAACTCGACGTCGCCCGTCTTGAAAAGCACGCGGCCGCGCCCGGCGCCGACGCCAAATTGCAAGACATGCTCGACGACGTCCTGGAACGCGCCGTGATCGTCGAATCGCGCGACATCCCCGCGAACGTCGTCACGATGAATTCGCAAGCCACGCTGGTCGACGAAGCCAGCGGCGAGCAGATGACCTGGACGGTTGTCTATCCGCCCAACGCGGACTTCGCACACGGCCGCCTGAACGTGTTTTCGCCGGTCGGTCTTGCGCTGCTCGGCGCCAAACGCGGCGAACGCATCCGCTTCACGCCGCCGAGCGGCACGGAGAAAGTGTTGAAGCTCGAAAAAATCCTGTTCCAGCCCGAAGCTGCCGACGATTTCACGCTGTAAGCGAAGCGCATTCGCGACGCAGAACTGCTGCGCCGCATCATCCCCGGCAGCCCTATCACAATAAGAATAGTGCGTGGCTGACCGGCGTTATCTCCGACATCTGACTTTTTCAAGACGGGTTGCCAAGCAACGCCCGGGCGGTGTATCGTGTGCGCTGCTAACGCGGGGGTCCTGCGTAGCGCGGAGGTTGGAGGTCCGTGTTGCGTGGGTGAGAAATACCCTTTGAACCTGATCTGGATAATGCCAGCGCAGGGAAGCGTACGGATTTCGCACCTGGTCTACCGTTTCATCCCTCGCGAATTCCGACAACTTCCGTCTCGTCTCCTGCTTAGCGGCCCTACATTGCTTTGCAGAGGAGATACGCATGAACGCCAATCCGAAGTTCCTTTCCGCCGACGCCCACGTCGATGCCGCCGCTGTCGCGCCGCTGCCGAATTCCCGCAAGGTCTACGTGACCGGCTCGCGCCCCGATATCCGCGTGCCGATGCGCGAAATTTCCCAGGCGGATACGCCGGATAGCTTCGGCGGCGAGAAGAATCCGCCGGTCTTCGTCTACGATACGTCGGGCCCCTACTCCGACCCGGAAGCCAAAATCGACATCCGCGCCGGTCTGCCCGCGCTGCGTCAAACCTGGATCGAAGAGCGCGGCGACACCGAAGCGCTGACGGGCCTGTCGAGCGACTTCAGCCGCGAACGCGCCGCCGATACCGCGACCGCCGATCTGCGTTTCAAAGGCCTGCACCGCACGCCGCGCCGCGCCATCGCCGGCAAGAACGTTTCGCAGATGCACTACGCGCGTCAAGGCATCATCACGCCGGAGATGGAATACATCGCGATTCGCGAGAACCAGCAACGCGCCGCGTATCTGGAGACCCTGAAGACGAGCGGTCCGAACGGCGAAAAGCTCGCCGCGATGATGGGCCGCCAGCATCCGGGCCAGGCGTTCGGCGCGAGCGCCTTCGGTCCCGACGGACTGAAAGAAATCACCGCGGAATTCGTGCGCGAAGAAGTCGCCCGCGGCCGCGCGATCATCCCGAACAACATCAACCACCCGGAAAGCGAGCCGATGATCATCGGCCGTAACTTCCTCGTGAAGGTGAATGCGAACATCGGCAACTCGGCGGTGACCTCCTCCATCGGCGAAGAAGTCGACAAGATGACCTGGGCGATCCGCTGGGGCGGCGACACGGTGATGGATCTCTCGACCGGCAAGCACATTCACGAAACGCGCGAGTGGATCATCCGCAATTCGCCGGTGCCGATCGGCACGGTGCCGATCTATCAGGCTTTGGAGAAGGTCAACGGCAAGGCTGAAGACCTGACGTGGGAAATCTTCCGCGACACGCTGATCGAACAGGCCGAACAAGGCGTCGACTACTTCACGATTCACGCGGGTGTGCGTCTGCAATACGTGCCGCTGACGGCGAAACGCATGACCGGTATCGTCTCGCGCGGCGGCTCGATCATGGCGAAGTGGTGCCTCGCTCACCACAAGGAAAGCTTCCTGTACGAGCACTTCGAAGACATCTGCGAAATCATGAAGGCGTATGACGTAGCCTTCTCGCTCGGCGACGGCCTGCGTCCCGGCTCGATCTACGATGCCAACGACGAAGCGCAACTCGGCGAGTTGAAGACGCTCGGCGAACTCACGCAGATCGCGTGGAAGCACGACGTGCAGACGATGATCGAAGGCCCCGGCCACGTGCCGATGCAGTTGATCAAGGAAAACATGGACCTGCAACTGGAATGGTGTGACGAAGCACCGTTCTACACGCTGGGACCGTTGACCACTGATATCGCGCCGGGCTACGACCACATCACCTCGGGCATTGGCGCTGCGATGATCGGCTGGTTCGGCACGGCGATGCTCTGCTACGTCACGCCGAAGGAACACCTTGGGCTGCCGAACAAGGACGACGTCAAGACCGGCATCATCACGTACAAGCTCGCCGCGCACGCCGCCGATCTGGCGAAGGGCCATCCGGGCGCTCAGGTGCGTGACAACGCATTGTCGAAGGCTCGTTTCGAATTCCGTTGGGAAGACCAGTTCAATCTCGGTCTCGACCCGGACAAGGCACGCGAATTCCACGACGAAACGCTGCCGAAGGATTCGGCCAAGGTCGCGCACTTCTGTTCGATGTGCGGCCCGCACTTCTGCTCGATGAAGATCACGCAGGACGTGCGCGAATTCGCCGCGCAACAAGGTCTCTCCGACGACGACGCGCTGAAAAAAGGCATGGAAGTGAAGTCGATCGAGTTCATGAAGAAAGGCGCTGAGATCTATCAGCGGCAGTAAGGTAGGGATCGCGGGCGCATTAGCGCGCGCCCGCCATTCGAACCTTCTGCGTCACGGTATTGCAGCACCGAAGCCCGCCACTGGCGGGCTTTTTGCGTTTCTGCGCGGGCAGGCACGCCGCATGCTGATAGAAGGGAAACATTTGATTACGAAACCGACACCTTGCTGACAAGCTCACACATCCGGATACGGGCTGCGGCGATAAGATCAAATGTAAGGACGGGGGTGATTTGTCCACTTCCACGAAGCATTTTCCAAACACAATGAATGGAGTCAGCATCATGAAATCGATTCGTCAACTCGGTACGTTCGCTGCGATCGTCGCGGTTGTCGCAAGTCTTTCCGCGTGTGACAACATGACCACGCGGCAACGCGATACGGTGATCGGCGCGGGTGTAGGCGGCGCCGCAGGCGGGCTGATCGGCGGCAATGCATTGTCGACGATTGGCGGTGCGGCAGCAGGCGGCATCATAGGTAATCAGGTCGGCAAGTAAGCGCAAGCACTGGCGACGCGTTCAAGGGACGCCCGCGCAGGACATCAAATGTATCAACTGCCAACAACGAACTTGCCCGCACCGACGGGCGTGCGGGCACATTGCGTACGCGACCAGCGCCATGCCGGGTGCTTCGCAAAATGCTTTGCAATGACGTGAAATAAGCCGTTACGGTTTTGCAATCCTGTTGGCGCTGCCGCGGCGTAAGCTCAAGCCACTACGCCCCGGATGGCGGCGTCCGATGTAACCAGGAGCACGTCATGAAGTCCCCCGTCATCAACTCTCTTTGCGCAATCAGCCAGCGGCTGCCGCGCGGCTTGCCCCGTCTTTCCCAAACTGGCATCGCGCTGGCCGGCGTGGCCTGTGTGCTGACGCTGTCCGGCTGCTACTACCCGTACGGCTACTATCCAGGCTACTACCCCTATTACGCTTACGGCACCGTTCCGGCCAATGGCGTCCAGCAGGAAGTCCCCCTCGGGACGGCCGGAGATTCGGCCACCTCGCAACAGCAGCAGGCCGAGGCGCAGGCTCAGGCGGCGCAGCAGGCGCGAGCCAATTCGCAATCCCAGCCGGCCACTTACGCGGTGGCTCAGCCGCCGCCCGTGTACGTTGCCCCCGCTTATCCCGTCTACTATCCGCCGCCGGTCTACCCGGCCTATCCGGCTTATTACGGCTATCCGGGCTGGTATGGCCCGTCGGTTTCGATCGGCGTCGGTTTCGGCTGCTGCTGGGGAGGCCATGGTGGCTGGGGTGGCCATGGTGGCTGGGGTGGCCACGGTCACTGGCACTGAGTCTCGCAGCCGGATCTTGCTGATCTGCTTTGACTGTCCCGTGCCCGCGACTGTCAGGCGCGGGACAGACCCATGCCTCACAACTCGCGCAACCCCGCTGCCCGAAAGTCGGCCTACCCGCCAGCACGGGCCATGCCGCGCCAGACGGGCCTCACGCGCATCACGCCGCGACGATCCCGCCAAGCAAGACGCGGCGCCCCTTTCTCTCCTTCGCCCGTACTTTCCCTTCTTGACGCGCTCCAATCGGGCCCTATGCTTGGGAAAGCCACACGCAGTACCTGTTTAAATAAGCGACCCGGCACGTCTTCGACGCGCCGCCGGCGCCCATCGGTCCTGCCAGAGCGACGCGCCCCGTAGTGCGTAGTCCCGCGTCGAATCGAACAACAAAGAAGGAGACGTGATGTTTCACCAACTACTCACACCCGTCGGCAATTCGCTACCGCTCTCGTTCCTGGTCGCGGCCTTGCCGATCATCGTCGTGTTGCTGTTGCTCGGCTGGGCGCGCCGGCCAGCCTGGCAGGCCTCGCTCGCGGGCCTGATCGTCGGGCTGATCGTGGCGATTTTCGTCTGGCAGTTCCCGGTCGGACTCGCGGCCGCATCAGTGGCCAACGGTGCGGTGTTCGCCTGCTGGCCGGTGATGTGGATCGTGTTCACCGCGATCCTGCTCTACAACATCTCGCAGCGCTCGGGCCGCTTCGCCGCCTTCCGCATGTGGATGATCGATAACCTGCCGAACGACCGCCGCGTCGTGCTGGTGGTGATCGGCTTTTCGTTCGGCGCGCTGCTAGAAGGCATTTCCGGCTTTGGCACGCCGGTCGCGATCACCAGTTCGCTGCTGATCCTGCTCGGTTTTCCGACCCTCGAAGCACTCACCTTCACGCTGATCTTCAACACCGCGCCGGTTGCCTTCGGCGCGCTCGGCGTGCCGATCACCGTGCTCGGCGCGGTCACGCACCTGCCGGCCGATTCGCTCGCCAAGATGGTCGGCCGCCAGTTGCCGTTCTTCGCCTTCCTGCTGCCGTTCTATGTGATCGGCGTCTATGCGGGCTTTCGTAACATGCTGCGCGTGTGGCCGGTCCTGCTGGTGTCCGGTGCGAGCTTCGCGCTGACCCAGTTCGTCGCGTCGAACTACGTGAACTACAGCCTGACCGACGTGTTGTCGTCGATGGTGTCGCTGATTCTCACCATCGCGTTCCTGCGCGTATGGAGGCCCGCCGTCGATCCAAAGTTCGCGATCAACATCGATCGCGTGGGCGAGGTACGCGGCAAGATCAGCGGCGGCCAGGGCTGGTATCCATGGATCATCGTCTCGGCGGTCGTTATCGTCTGGACCATCGCCAAAATCTTCCTGATCGGCGACGTCAAGGTACCGTGGCCGGGCCTCGACAAGGCCGTGTTCATCACGCTGTACAACACGCCATACGGCGCGGTGTGGGACTTCCAGCCGCTCGCGACCGGCACGGCGATTCTGGTGGCCGCCATCATCACGACGTTCGTGACGGGTCTGGGAGCGAGCGAATTCGGCAAGGCCATTGCCGACACGTGGGTCCAGACGCGCATCGCCATTCTGACGGTGGCGACCATCGTCGCGCTCGCCTATCTGATGAACTACTCGGGCCTCACCTACACGCTCGGGCTCGGCGTCGCGTCGGTCGGACCGTTCTTTCCGCTGGTGTCGGCGTTCCTCGGCTGGGTCGCGGTATTCCTGTCCGGCAGCGACACCTCGGGCAACGCGCTGTTCGGCAACCTGCAGGTGGTAGCGGCCCATCAACTGAATCTGAACCCGATCCTGATGGCCGCGACCAATTCGTCGGGCGGCGTGATGGGCAAGATGATCTCGCCGCAAAACATCTCGACCGGCGTGGCGACAACCGACCTCAAAGGCAAGGAAGGCGTCGTGTTCGCCAAGACCTTCAAGCATTCGATTCTGTTGACGGTGATCCTCGGCGTGCTGGTCTGGCTGCAGCAGAACTTCCTGCAGGGGATGATCCCGCACTGAGACGCGCCTGGCCCATCGACGTAATGGCACGCGCCTGCTAATTCCTTGAAGCGGCAACTTGCGTGATGGGCCAGGATCACTGGTGCGTTGCCGCAATATAATTCACGCTTCACAGGCGCCAACCCCGTCGGGCCTACACCTGATAACTCACCTCACCGATCTCATCGCAATTTTTCTCACATTAGCGTGAGAATTGCTCGTTTTGCGGTCGGCTCGACCGCGCATACGATAACGACTACCAGACGTCCTCCATCCCCCGAATCTTGCCGTTTCATTCCAGCCTGAAACGTTTCGCGCAATCGCGCTGCTACGATGCACAGGCGTCTCGACTCAACCGCGCGCGGCGCACGACACAATGAATGCCAAAAACCTGCTGCAACTGCTGATCCTGGCCGCCCTGTGGGGCGCCTCGTTTCTGTTTATCCGCGTCGGCGTAACCGACTTCGGCGTCGCGCCGCTGATGGCGTTGCGCGTCGGCATCGGCGCGGCCTTTCTAGCCGTCGTCCTGATTGCGCGGCGGCCGCTGCGCGAGTCCGCGAAGATCCTGCGCACGCGCGCGTTTCCATTGCTGGTGGTCGGTATCCTGAATTCGGCGGCGCCGTTCTGCCTGTTCGCGTATGCCGAGTTGACGCTGTCGGCGGGCGTAACGTCCGTGATCAATGCGACCACCCCGCTGTGGGGCGCGCTCGTCGGCTTCCTGTGGCTGCGCGACCGCCTGAGCGCGCTGCGCACGCTCGGTCTCGTGATCGGCTTTCTCGGCGTCCTGATGCTGGTGTGGGATCAGATCGCCACGCCGAACGGCTCGGCCGCCACCCCGGTGACCACCGCGCTCGCGGCCGCCGCCGCGCTCGGTGCCACGCTGCTTTACGGCATCGCCGCCAATTACACGAAGCGCCATCTGACCGGCGTCGACGCATTGACCGTCGCGACCGGCACGATGACCGGCGCCACCATCGTGCTGCTGCCGCTCGCGGTGATCTACTGGCCTGCCGCGCCGATCTCGCTGCACGCGTGGGGCGCGGTCATCGCGCTAGGCATCGCGTGTACCGGCGTCGCGTACATGCTGTTCTTCCATCTGATCGCGGTGGCCGGGCCGGCACGCGCGATTACCGTGACCTTCGTGATTCCGATCTTCGGCATTCTTTGGGGTGCCCTGTTTCTCGGCGAAACCGTGTCGCCGGGCATGCTGGAAGGCTGCGGCGTGATTCTCGTCGGCACCGCACTTGCCACCGGCGTGGTCAAACGTCTGCCGTGGGTCGGGCCGCGCCGCGCCGACACCTGAACGCCGCCTCGCACGATACGTTCGGCGCAGTCCGCTTCCCGCCCCCGCGAGGGCCGCGCGGACACAGGAACACCGCCTCGCGCGACGCCTTCAAGGTCGCGGCCTTCCCGTCTTGCACCGCTCGCCGCGTCAGCGGCCTGGCGACCCATTCCGGGCACCCAAAAAAATAGCCCGCACTCCGTTGGAGTGCGGGCGAAACCGTCGCCCTACGAGGATAGGCGACGGGGCCACCGAGGCCGCGCGCCATGCGCGCAGGCCATCATCGGGCTAAGCACCGGTTCGTTCGCCGGTGCGGAAAGGGTCTGGGAATCGCCGATTGGACACTCGCCGCAAACTCACGTCGGATGTTACGAATCCGGCCCCATGAGTCTTTAAAAGCAGCTTGCGTGCCAGTTATAGCGATTTACAAGAAATTGTTCGCAAATCATTGATTTTTATTACATTATTTTGCGAAGAAGGAATATTGACAGGGTCTGCGGAAGGGGCTTCGCGAGTTACGTCACCGGGGTAACGTCACGTTACATGCGGCCGCACAGGGGCGGCCGCGCGAACTCGCTTCATGCGTTTGAAGCGAGTCGACCATCACCGCACCGGCCATTTCGTGCGTTGCGTGGCCGTATGCCGGACCCGCAAGCCCGTTGGCCGCTGCGTCTCGCGCCGCTCCAGGGCCGCGCCGCAGACAAGCGCCAGGACGAGCAAGCTCGCCGCCCACATCCAGTAAGGAATCACGTCGAACATGGCCATCTCCCCGTTAAGCGTCGCCGGTTCATACCGGTGTTTCAGACGGAAAGCAAAACGCGTGCACGCCGCGATAGCGGTCTACGGCTTACTGCGCCGGCGATAAATTGCGGGCATAAAAAAACCCGCCCGGAATTGCCTTCCGGGCGGGTTTTCAGACAGCGTTCGCTGCTTGCTATACCTTCGTTCAGTGCAACTGGTCGACCATCAGACCCATGATCTGCTTGGCCTGCGAGCTCTGATCGATAGCCCCCTTGTCGTCAACCACCGCCACGCGGGTCTGGTCAGGCGTCACCGCGCGCACGTTCACGAGATACTGCTTGGCGACCTTTTCCTTCTTGCCGTGGAACACCTGACTCCAGAAGCCCTGCTCTGCCGATGTCAGATCTTTCGGATCGACGTAGCGCACGAAGTACAGACCGCGGCTCGCATCGCGATCGTCGACCGTGAAGTTGCTGCGATCGAGCGCGAGGCCCACGCGCAGCCATGCACGGTCATACGGCTCGCTCAGCGTCAGCTCGGTGGACGAGAACTGTGCCGCCGTGGTGTTCGCCGCGTCATCCGGCATGGGCTGTTGCGCCGACAACGCCACGTTTCGCGCCGCCGTGGCCGCAGCCGCCGATTTCGCACCCGCCGTAGCCGCGTTCGGCGCAGTTTGCGACCCCGCCGGCGAGAGGTCGGCGCTTTGCGTGTTGCGCGAATCGGCCAGCGCCAGCGCTGCCATCAAGCGCTTCAGATATTCCTGTTCGAGGCCCGGATCGTTCGGCTTGGCTTCCCACTTGGTCGACTCGTTGTTCGTGCCGCTGATCGCCTCGCGCATGCCCTTCTGGCTGATGAACACATAGGTACCGCCGTTCGGCGCCGTTTCGAGACGCGTGCGGTACTTGTTGCGCTCAGAACTCACATAGCTGTTGCCCATTGCCTTGGACAACGTATCGCGGATCAGCCCCTCGTTGATCGAAGCGTGCGTTTCGTTCCAGTCCGTTTCCATCACACCCTTGTCGCGCTGGTCGACCACCAGCAGGAAGCCCTGTTCCTGCCAGAAACGGCGGATTGGCGCCCAGGCCTGGTCGGGCGCCTTGTTGTCGATCACAAGCCAGCTTTCCGTGCCGTCGCGCTGGATGTGCATGCCGTTCACCTGCGGCACCACCGTCAGGGTGTTGGCGGCCGGTGCTTGCGCCTGGACCTGCTGGAGCGTGGACAGCGAGGTTTGGCCGCCTTGCGGGGGCAACGAACGCTGATCGGACGTCTCATCGATCATGTTCGGCGGTACGGCAAGTGACACTTGCTTCGATTTCGAGTCGCTTTTGTAGTCGATTTTGGTCGGCGACGAGGTGCCGCAGCCGGCGACCAGACCGCCTGCCATCAGCATTACTGCAAACCGCTTGGTAAGACGAAGATCAGTCATGTTCGGGGAATCCTTCCGCTACGCCACGGCAAGTTTCCGTGGATCAACCCAACATTTTACCGATCCCGGCGAGTCATGTGCAAAAACCCGGGTTTGCCCGTGAATTGAGCAGAGCGCGGACGGCAAATCCCGGGTTGCATCGAAGGGTCGGCATACCGATGAATCGCTGCGAAGCGCGCCCCTCCTTTCGCAGAAAAACGCCCTGCCTCACGGCGGCGATCATGCCCATCAGCGGCAAATTTAACAGTTCACAACACTTCTCAAACGCCTGTAGGGCATGACCCAGCTTCTTGTCAGATCATTGTTTTAAAAGACACTTTCCATCCCCGCCACACGCTATTTTCGAGATTGGCTGAAGCGCCGCGAGCCCCTCATGACAACGATCAGGAAACCTGAGTGTTATCTTGAATTGGACATATCAATAAAACTTGAGCGCCCCAACTGCGAGACAGGTTGCCATGCCAAATGCCTCTTTCTTACCAGCCTTCGCCGTCCCGGCAATGGTGGCCGCCCTGCTGTGTGCCAGTGCCGACGCGCATGCCGAATTGGGCGGCACAATGCCCAGCCAGGCGAATTCGACGGCCGCGGCGGCCCAAACCCTGCTGAACGGCGCCTTACGCCTGCGCACGCTGACCGACGCAGGCAACACGACCCTCAACGAGTACGCGACGAATACCGGCCAGATCATCGCTTACACATGGCAAGGCCCGACCATGCCGGATCTGCGCGCGCTGCTGGGAAAGTACGCCGACTCCTACAGGGCGGGCGCTGCCGCGTCGGCGCCAGACGGCAATCTGCACGCCTCGCGGGTTGTCAGGCCAGATGTGATCGTGGAATCGGGTGGTCCGATGCGCGGCTATGTCGGACGCGCGTGGCTGCCGGCGGCGCTGCCCGCCGGCGTCACCTCCGACGACCTCCGCTGACCTCCGCTGACGCGGGCAGGCCAGCAATAAACCGCCCAGAAAAACTACCGTCAACACGCCATGAAGACCTCTTCTCATCTCCGCGCCCTGTTCCTGACTTGCGCCGTGCTCACTGGTTGCGGTGGCGGCGGTGGAAGCAGTACGCCGGCGGCTTCCACCCAGGCGGGCTCGACGAGCCCGGCCAGCAGCCCGAACGCCGCGAGCGCGCCGTCCGGACCCGCTGGCGCCAGCGTGACGAACTCCGTGCCGCAGTCGAGCACGCCGAATGTCCAGCCGATCACCGTTAGCGCTGCGCCTGGCCTGACGCGCAACATGCTGACCACTAGCGTCACCGTCTGCCAGCCCGGCACCAGCAACTGCGCGACTGTCAACAATATTCAGGTCGACACTGGCTCGCAGGGCTTGCGGATTCTCGCCTCGGCGCTGCCGGCCGGCCTTCCGCTTGCTGCCGTGGCCTCAGGCAGCGGCGTCACGGGCGAGTGCGCGGTATTCGGCGGCGGCTATGCGTGGGGCGCGGTCCGCAGCGCGGACGTACACATGGCCGGCCAACTGGCCGCCTCGATTCCGATCCAGTTGATCGCTGACCCCACCCTGCCCAACGTGCCCACCGACTGTGCCGGCTCCGGACCCGCGATGCTGACCGTCGCGAGCCTGCGCGCCAACGGCATTCTCGGCGTCGGCCTGTTCTCGGCCGATTGCGGCAGTGGCTGCGTCAATTCGGCCCTGCCACGCTGGTATTACAACTGCGACGCCAGTGGCGCCTGCCTCGCGGGCACGCAAGCGCTCGCCCTGCAGGTGACCAATCCAGTCAGCCGCTTCGCCCTCGACAACAACGGCGTGGTGATCGACCTGCCGGCAATCGCCGACGCGGGCGCGCCCAGCGTGTCAGGCTCCTTGATATTCGGCATCGGCACTCAGGCGAATAACACACTGGGCGGTGCGACCGTCTTCAGGACCAACACGCAGAGGGGCTATGTGCGCACTACCAGCGCCGGCCAGACTTATGGGCAGAGCTACCTCGACAGTGGCTCGAACGGCCTGTTCTTCAACAATAGCCAATTGCCCCGATGCGGTTATTGGTACTGCCCGAGTTCCACGCAAACAGCAAGCGCCTCGATCTCCGGCACGGATGGCGTGTCGAGTACGGTATCATTTTCGATCGGCAATTCGAGCGCACTGTTTGGCTCGTCGAATAACGCCTTCGACAACCTGGCCGGCATTGCCAGCAACAGCTTCGGCTGGGGCCTGCCCTTCTTCTTCGGACGACGCGTCTACACGGCGATTGCATCGAGCGTGACGTCGGCCGGGCCAGGTCCGTATTACGCGTTCTGAGTGCTCGATGTCGGGGCCCGCCTTGCGCAGACAGCCGCGTTGGGCGGGTTCGATTGAGTGCCCGAGCATACGTGGCGTATCGAGCGCCAAACTCCCGCCTCAAACAGAAAAATCCTACAGTCCGCTCGGATTTCTCCGCGCGGAAAATTCCCAAATTCTCATCCCCCGCTTATTTGATATGCCCTGACTGCAATAATCGTCGTTTCCGGCTAGCGTGATCTCGATATCGTTAGCTCTGCATAATCTAATAATAGTGAAACGATGGAAGTCACCTTTTCGCTCGACGATTTCGAGCAACTCGTCTACACGCGGCAGCATACGCAAGCCTCGCTTCAGCTCATCGCGGCACTCGCACTCCTTCAACAAACGCGCGGCGAGTTGAACGCGAGCTTCAAAGCCTCGGGCATGATCGACCTGTCTCCCAATGAGCAACGCCAGCGTTTCTGCACGCGTCTGACAAGCGCGGCGTCTACGTTGTTCGCCGACCCGGATTTCCGGCCACCCACCGCGTGCCTCAGATTGTTTTTCACGCTGCATGAATGGATCGGCACGCTGTTCTCGGCCACGGCGTTTGGCAATGCGGACCACGTCATCCGTCATCTGAATCCTCGCGGCGCGGCGGACGCACAGTTTCTGCCGGGAGACAGCTTCATCGAGAAGCTATGCGTGCTCTATTCGACCGAGTCCGAACTGGAACTCGACTTCGCCGCGCTCTGGGCGTACGACAAAACCATCGCGGCCTGTCTCGCCCTCGCTTTGCTGGCACCGGTCTTCAAGGGCTCGCCAAGCGCGCATCTCAAACGCGAGGCGCTGCTGGAGTGGCTGCCCGGCAGGCTGCAGCTCATCGACGATCTCGACGATCTGCCATCGGCCGTGCTGCACAACGCCTATATGTTCTGCAGCTATGCCGATACGCCGCGGCGGCACGCGATCAAGCAGGACATCAACGTGCTGGTGCGTCGCAAGCTGGAACAACTCGGCCTGACTGACTTGTCCGCATCGAAACCCAAGCGTGCCAGAGGCAAAACGCAGCGCGGCAAGAAGCCGCTGATGGTGGTGGTGCTGGAATGGTTCAGCGGCGCCCATTCGATCTACCGCACGCACTCGCGTACGCTCGAAGCCGCACGCGAACATTTCGAGGTGGTGGGCTTCGGCTTCGGCTACGCGCTCGACGACGTGGGGCAGGACGTCTTCGACCGCTTCATCGAACTGGAACAGCCCGACTACATCGGCGAGTGCCTGAAAACGATTCGCGACTTCGCCGAGGCCGAGCAGCCGGACGTGTTGTACATGCCGAGCGTCGGCATGTTCGTGCTAACGGTGTTCATGTCCAATCTACGCATCGCGCCGTTGCAAATCGCGGCGCTCGGCCATCCCGCTACCACGCATTCAGACAAGATCGACTACATCAGCGTCGAGGAAGATTATGTCGGCGACCCGGCCTGCTTCAGCGAACGCCTGATGAAGTTGCCGAAAGACGGTCAACCGTACCGCCCGTCCGTCGCGTTGCCGGACATCGTCGCGCAGATTCCGTCACAGCGCGAGGCGCTGCAGATCGTCATCACCGCCAGCGCGATGAAACTCAATCCCGGCTTTCTCGACGCGTGCCGCGAGATCGGCGCGCGTGCTGCGACGCCCGTTGAGTTTCACTTCATGACCGGTGTGCCGTCGGCTCTGCCGTTCGACCGTCTGCGCGACGTCATCGCGCGCGCGGTGCCGGGCGCCATCGTGCACGACTTTCACGACTACGCCGCGTATCTGGCGCGCGTCAACCAGGCCGACCTGTTCCTCAGTCCGTTTCCGTTCGGCAACACCAACGGTATCGTCGATGCATTGACGCTCGGCTTGCCAGGTGTATGCAAACGCGGGCCGGAAGTGTTCGAGCGGATCGACGGCGCGCTGTTCGAGCGCGTGGGCATGCCCTCGTGGACCACCACGGACAGCGTCGAGACGTATGTCGCTGCGGCCGTGCGCATGATCGACCAGCACGACGAGCGCGCGGCGCTGCGCCAACGCCTGATCGATACGCAGGCGGTGCAGCGCTGCTTCGAGGGGCGGCCGCAGGCCTTCGGCGAAAGCGTGCTGAAACTGATGCGTGAGAACAAAAGCCGCCTCGCGAATGGGGCGGCTTGAGGGTTAAGATTCGCGGTTTGCGGTTTGCGGTCAAGCGGGCGCTGGCCAAAACTGCCTGCGCCCGTTTCGAGCAAGGCTTTACTCGGCGACTTCGCTCGCAGCAGCAGGGGCCGGCGTGGCGAGCTTTGCCGGCGCCAACCAGCTAAATACGCTCAGCGCGGAGCCGTGGAATGTGCACTCGGCGGCCGCGGCCGTATTGATCTTCTTCGGCTTGGTCGATTTGAGCGAAGCTGCGTCGCCCCCCGAGGCAGCGAGGCTCGCCGAAGCGGCCATTGCACCTGAAGCCGCTCCAGCCATCACGCCGGAGGCAGCCGCAGCGGCCGAAGCCGAGGAAGCCCCCTGCGGCACGGACGCCGCGCGCACGCCCGAAGTCGGATGAGGCGCGTTCGCCAGTTTCGCGGCGGAAGCCGCTGAGGCCGCCGAGGCGGCCGCAACCTCCGAAGCCGTCATCACATGCTCGATCGATCCTTCGACGACCACCCGCGAGCCGTCGATACCGGCGCCCGTATGAGCGATCTTCAGCGTATCCGGCGACGATGTTTCAGCCAGCTTGCTTCGCATCAACTGCTCGCATGCATCCGAGTTCTTGTAGACGGCCGTGCAGGCCGCCAGCAGCGCGGCAGCGGTCGTGACGCAGGCGATAGAGAGAATCCGAATCTTCATTGATGTTCCGTTTTGCAAGCCGTCGGCAATTGTAGCTTACGGGCTGGGGGATCGGCACCGCCGCCGCCCACGGGGACGGCACAGGGATAAGCACACAGACAGTGACGCGGCACCGCGCAAGGACGTGCCAAACCACACATCGCACAAGACAACGAGACAGCTTGACCGCGACGCTTCGTATCGGCATCGTGTTGACCGGCCGCCATGCCTGCGGCGCGCCGCAGCCTCTTCAGCCGTACCCGCTTCATGGGCGCGGATCCGTTTTCCCACTGCGCATTGACCGGCTTTCCCGCATGTTCAGCCTTGCCCTAATCGCCGTCGCGGCTTACGCCGCCACCAATATCGACAACCTTTTCGTGCTGCTCGCCTTCCTTGCGGAAACGGGCGGCCAGCGTCGGCGCGTGATCGCCGGGCAGTTTGCCGGTTCGCTGACCTTGATCGCAGGCTCGATTCTGCTCGCCGCCCTGTTGACGCGATTACCTGCCGGCTATGTCGGTCTGCTCGGTATCTTGCCGATAGGCGTGGGGCTGAGCAAAGCATGGGCGCGCTTGCGCCCAGGCAACGCGGATCAGGTGCAAGAGGCGCGGGCCAAGGCGTGCACGCGTTCACCAGCCGCCGCGCCGGCTACGGCCGGCGCAGGCTCGTCATGGTGGACAGTCGCGTGCGTCGCGGTCGCCAACGGCTCAGACAATCTCGCGGTCTACGTGCCTTTGTACGCGAGTCATTCGCATAGTGAGGGCATGTTCATCTCGTTGGTGTTCGTCGCCATGATCGGTCTCTGGTGCGCAGGCGCCGTGTGGCTGGTGGCGCATCCGTTGCTGGGCGCGCCGATCCGGCGCTACGGTACCGCGTTGCTGCCACTGATCCTGCTGGTAATTGGCGTCTCGGTGATCGTGCAGAACGATACCTTGCGGATCGTGTTCGGTATGTGAGGCGGACCTGCAGCCGGCGATCCAGTCGCCGGGCGGTGGGGTGGCCACGCCTCGGCCTGAAAGCCTGGGCCTGAGCCTGAGTCCAAAACAGAAACACTACGGTCCGTGCCGGGATGCGCTGCTACCAGCGCGCGATGCAGCACGACCGACTGTCGCCCGCGCGAACGCTCAGTTCGACGGCATTTGCGGCTGCACGTAGGTGCGCACGCCGGCGAGCGGCGAACCGTAGCCACCTGACTGGGTGTTGTTCGGCAACCCATTGACCAGTTGCGCGCGCGGATCGGTCGGATTCAGATTCAACTCGCCCGCCTGCTGGTTGCCGTGCGTCGGATATTCGCTGCCGCGCGCCGCGTTCGGCATCACGCGCGTACTGTTTTGCGGCGCGTTGATGTCGTCCTGAACGCTCAGGCCCTGTGCGCCAGCCTGCGCGGCGACGCCGCAAGCGACCGCGCACAGCAGAACCCCCGCTACCCTCGACGTCCCCGATGTTCGTTTCATACCGACCTCCGGCAAAGTGCAAAGTGAAATGAAAGGCGATCATGTCCGCGATTCCAGTCCAGGCGCCCCAGACGCTGATCACATCATTTATACGCGCTACCTCGTCTTTCGGATTCGGCAAAATCTGCCCGCCCACCGCAAAATGCCGAACTGGCGCGCCCCGTGCGCTGACCGAAGCCATGGGGACACGGGATCACAGCAAATACCGCAAGCGCATATCGTTATGCCGATTGGCGATTTCTTTTCAGGCGGATCGCGCCCGATAATGGCTGCCATGAACACCCACCCCACTCCCCAAGCCCGCGCGCTGCGTTCCGCGCTCGTGGCACTGAGCGCGGCGCTGCTCATGGCCGCCTGCGCTGCTCCGACGGCATCGACCTCTTTCTCGGCAACTGATTCCGCCTTGCTCGATGCCGCCATTTCGGGGCCGCAGCGTAGCGACAAGAATCGTGCACGCGACGTCTACCGTCATCCGAAGGAAACGCTGCAGTTCTTCGGCGTGGCGTCGTCGCAAACCGTCCTGGAGATCGCGCCCGGCGGCGGCTGGTACACGGAGATACTCGCGCCCTATCTGCACGACCACGGCAAGCTGTACGAGGCGCAATACGACAGCCCGGACGCTGCGTCGTTGGCAGAAGAGCAGGCTGGCCGGGCGTCATTCGCGCGCAAGCTGTCGGCCACACCGGCTATTTACGGCAATGTCGTGGTCGGTACGCTGCGAGCAGGTCAATTCAGCGGCTTTCCGGCCGACGGCAGCGTTGACCAGGTGCTGACCTTCCGCAATATCCACAACTGGATCAAGGACGGCCAGATCGACGCCAATCTGCGCGCCTTTTACACGGCACTCAAGCCGGGCGGCATCCTCGGGGTCGAGGAACATCGCGCGGCGCCGGGCACTTCACTGCAACAGACCATCGACAGCGGCTATGTCACCGAAGCCTATGTCATCGAACATGCGCGAGCGGCAGGTTTCGAATTGGCGGCCCAAAGCGAGGTGAACAGCAACCCGCGCGACACGAAAAACTACCCACACGGTGTGTGGTCGCTGCCGCCCACGTATGAAGGCCACGACGTCGACCGGGCGAAGTACGCCGCGATCGGCGAATCGGATCGCATGACCTTGCGCTTCGTGAAACCCAGGTGACACGCATGACCGGCCTGGCTTTCAGCGCGCGCCGGTCGGGATAGGCGCTTCCGGCCGGCGTGCGCCTCACCGCACTGCGCTTGACGCGATCCCAATAATATGTTCCTATTGCGCACCATGTACCGCGCCCAGACCATCCTATCGCTACTACTAGCCCGCTCTACCGGGCTAGGTCTGCTGCTGCGCGCTTCCATCTGATACACCCGAAGCACCGCTCAATTCCCCAGTAACTGACCCAGCCCCGGTTTCCGACCGGCGGCCATGCTTTGTCTTTTCGTCGTCCGGTCGACAACCCAGGTTGATCGATCCCAAGGATGATGAAAATGTTGAAGAACCCTGCTGCCAAGTACCACTCGTTCAAGCCCATCAATTTGACCGACCGACAGTGGCCGTCGCGCGTCATCACGCGTGCGCCGATCTGGATGAGTACCGATCTGCGCGACGGCAACCAGGCGCTGTTCGAGCCGATGAACGCGCAACGCAAGATGCGCATGTTCAAGACGCTGGTGCAGATCGGCTTCAAGGAAATTGAAGTCGCATTCCCGTCTGCCTCGCAGACCGACTTCAATTTCGTGCGTGAGTTGATCGAAGGCGGCCATATCCCCGACGACGTCACCATCGAAGTGTTGACGCAAGCTCGCGACGACCTGATCGAACGCACTTTCGAATCCTTGCGTGGCGCGCCGCGCGCTATCGTCCACCTGTACAACGCCACCGCGCCGGAATTCCGCCGCATCGTGTTCGGCCTCGAAAAGAGCGGCGTGAAAGAACTCGCGCAAAACGCCGCGCGCACAATGAAGCGTCTCGCCGACGCCACGCCGGAAACGCACTTCACGCTGCAATACAGCCCGGAAGTGTTCAGTGGCACCGAACTCGAATTCGCCAAGGAAGTATGCGATGCGGTGTTCGATATCTGGCAACCGACGCCCGAGCATAAGGCGATCGTCAACCTGCCCGCTACCGTCGAAATGGCTACGCCGAACGTCTACGCGGACCAGATCGAATGGATGCATCGCAATCTCGCGCGTCGCGATTCGTTGATCGTTTCCGTGCATCCGCATAACGATCGGGGCACGGCCGTGGCTGCCGCGGAACTGGCGGTGATGGCGGGAGCGGATCGTGTCGAAGGGTGTTTGTTCGGCAATGGCGAACGTACCGGCAATGTCGATCTCGTGACGCTCGCGTTGAATCTGTACACGCAGGGTGTCGATCCTGAGCTCGATTTTTCGAATATCAATGAAGTCGCGCGGACTGCTGAGGAATGCACGCAGTTGCCGGTGCATCCGCGCCATCCGTATGTCGGCGATCTGGTGTTCACCGCGTTCTCCGGCTCCCATCAGGATGCGATCAAGAAGGGTTTTGCCGTGCAGAAACCGGACGCGGTCTGGGAAGTGCCTTATATGCCGATCGATCCTAGCGATCTTGGGCGCACCTATGACTCGGTGATTCGGGTGAATAGCCAGTCAGGCAAGGGTGGAATCGCTTATTTGCTCGAGCAGGGTTATGGGGTTGTGTTGCCGCGGCGCTTGCAGGTTGATTTCAGCTCGGCCGTGCAGCGCTATACGGATGATAGCGGGCAGGAAGTGACGCCCTCGCAGATCTGGGAATTGTTCCAGCAGGAGTATGTGCATAGTGCTGAGCCGATTCATTATGTTGGGCATAGTCTGTCGGAGCGTGGCGATCGGGAGCATATCAAGCTCACTGTCGATATTAATGGCTCGCGGCGCGTGTTGAGCGGTGAAGGGAATGGGCCGCTTGATGCGTTGATGCATGCTATTGGGGTGCCGGTGCGGATTCAGCACTATGAGGAGCGGGCTCTGACTCAAGGCGCTGATGCGCGGGCTGTTGCTGTCGCTGAAATGGCTGGGGCTGATGTGGCTGGGAGCGCGTTTGGGGTTGGGATTGATGCCAATCTGGTGACTGCTTCTATTCGGGCTGTTATTAGTGGGGTTAATCGGGCCTATGAACGCGCTAGTTCCGCTGCGCAGGAGCGGTTTTTTGAGGTCGCGCTCGCTAATGACGCGGAGCGTGTGGCGGTTTGAGGTTTTTTTCCCTGGTCTGGCCTTTGGTGCCTTTCCTTGAATTGTTAGTGGTCTATTAGCGTTGCCCCTGTGCGGGGCGGCACCTACTTTTCTTTGCATGCCGCAAAGAAAAGTAGGCAAAAGAAAGCGGCTCAAACCGCTACTGACTAAGTGGGCACCGTGGTTTGCAACGGGTAGTGGTGCATCTGGAATCTGTGTTTGTGCCCCTGCATACGCTAGTGACAAGGGAGTCATACTTCCCGACTCGCACTGTGTGCTCGTCGGAAGAGTCTGCTAGAAAACCAGTGGGCTAGGTTTGGGACTGTTGTACATTTTTCTTGAGGGGCGCTTCGGCGCCCCTCTTTTTTGCTACGCCGCTGGAGATCGATGCACGGGTTTTTGTTCCCGCCCTTCCCTCTCTCCGGTCAGCCCCGCTCTGTCCATGCGTCCGGCAAGCTGTGCGTCAGCGTCGATACGAAGCGCTCTGTTTCCGGTTGGCTCGGATTCATGAAAATGTCCCGTGATGGGCCCGCCTCGATCACTACGCCGTTGTTCAGAAATACCACGTCTCGCGCGATCGTCGCGGCTAGACGCAAATCGTGCGTTGCCATCAACATCGTCATGCCTTCTGTCGCGAGTTGCTTGAGTACGTCTACTACCTCCGCGGCCAGTCCGGGATCGAGGGCCGAGGTGGGTTCGTCGCACAACAATACCTCCGGCGACGGGGCTAGCGCCCGCGCTATTGCCACGCGTTGCTGCTGGCCGCCGGACAGTGTCGAGGGCCATGCGTCCGCTTTTTGTGCGATGCCGACTTTCTCCAGCAATTCGTCCGCACGTACGCGCGCTTTTTCCTTGTCCCACTTCAGGACGGTCAGCAGGCCCTCCATGACGTTCTGTCGTACCGTCAAGTGCGGAAACAACTGGAAGTTCTGGAATACCATGCCGGTGCGGCGGCGGATCGTCAGCACCTCCTCACGCGGCGGCTTGTGGTCGCGGCTGAATTCGAGGCGCTGGTCGCCAACTTGAAGTGATCCAGCTTCCGGGATTTCCAGCAGGTTCACGCAGCGAAGCAGCGTACTCTTGCCGCTGCCGGATGGGCCAATCAGCGCGGTGACGTTGCCCGAGGCGAGTTGCAGATCCACCGAGTTCAACACCCGATTCTCGCCGAAGTACTTGTCGATTTTTTCCAGTCGAATCATCAGTTGCCCGCATGGAAAAGTGCGTGACGGCCGAACTTGCGCTCGAGCCGGACTTGCGCCGACGACAATACCGAACTGAACACCAGATAAACCAGCGCCGCCTCCGTGTAGAGAATCAACGGTTCATAGGTCACGGACGCGATTCGCTGCGCCGCCTGAAATACCTCAGGTACCGTCAGCACCGCGGCAAGCGATGTGTCCTTCACCAACGCAATGAACGAGTTCGACAGCGGCGGCAGCGCGACGCGCGCCGCCTGCGGCAAGATCGCGCGACGCAGCGCCTGCTCACGCGTCATACCCATCGAGTACGCCGCCTCCCACTGGCCCTTCGGGATCGACTCGATCACGCCACGTATCACTTCCGAGTTATATGCGCCGACATTCAGCGAAAAGCCGATGATCGCCGCCGTCAACGGATCGAGCACAATGCCCACGTTCGGTAGTCCGTAGAAAATCACGAACAGTTGCACCAGTAACGGCGAGCCGCGAAACAGCCATACGTAGAAGCGTACGCACGCGATCGCCCACCGCGGCCCGAATAGCCGGACCAGCGCGACGATAAACGCGAGCACGATTCCAATCGCGAACGACGCGAGCGTGAGCGGCACGGTAAAGACGAGCCCCGCATACAGCAGGGGCCACAGCGACTGCGCCATCAGATGCAACCATGCCGGCATGATTCAGACTCGCAGATGACGCTTATTGGGAGACGTCTTTGCCGAAGTACTTCTGCGAAATCTTCGCGTAAGTGCCGTCTTTCTTGATGTCGGCGAGCGCCTTGTTGATGGCCGCCTGCAATTCCGGGCTGCCCTTGCGGATCAGCACCGCGGACTTGTCGCTGCTATCAGCCGACGTATCGAGCGCGGCGATCTTCACCTTCGCATCCGGCTTGTGCTTCTTGAAGTCGAGGAACGACAGCGAATCGTTGACGGTCGCATCGACGCGGCCCGAGGTCAGCAGGTCGACCGATTCGTTGAAGCCCTGCACGGGAATCACCTCGGCGCCGTGTGCAGCCGCGATCTTACCGAAGTTGCTGGTCAGCGTATTCGCCGACTTCTTGCCCTTCAGGTCGTCAAACGTCTTGATCGTAGTGTTGTCCGAACGCACGATCAGCGCCGCGTGCGAGGTGATGTACGGGTCCGAGAAATCGTATTTCGCTTTGCGTGCGTCGGTGACAGCAACTTCGTTGATCACCGAGTCGTAGCGGTTCACATCGAGACCGGCGATCAGGCCGTCCCATTTCCCTTCGACGAATTGCGGCTTGACGCCCAGGCGCTTTGCAATCTCGGTGCCGATCTCGACGTCGAAGCCGGTCAGCTTGCCGGATTCATCGTGGTACGTGAACGGTGCGTAGGTGCCTTCGGTGCCGATCTTGAACACGCCCGCGGACTTGATCTGCGCGAGCTCGTCAGCAGCGAAGGCCGGGCTCAGGGTCACCGCTTGCAGCAGCGCGATCAGCAGAATGGAACGAATCGACTTCATCTGGTGGCTCCGTAAAGTTTGCTACGTCAGTTGCATGGTTTTGTGTGCGGCATTCCGTCGGCGGTCAGACCCGGCAGAGTGGGCGGACTGTAGCAAACGGTTTGCGTTTTTACAAAGGATCAGGTTTCCGATCAATATGCGCTTGCGTGCTAAGCGGACAGCCAAGGTGGCTCATACAACGTCGAATTCGACTTTACAGCAGATATGGCAGACGCGGCATGCATCGCACCACGGAACACGTGCCGGGCGCCATCGGGGAAAACGCGGGAGGGGTATCGCCGCGGCGAACGCGCGGCGTTGAAAAATAGTCGGTACGGGCGGCATTGCGAGGCCGCCCGTCAGATTGCAAACGGCTTACCGCTCCACTGGATGCGGCTCCTTCCGCTTATTGGCCACCCGGATCGCGTCGAAGTAAGCCGGATTCGGCGGGCGCTTCAGATAACGCCCTGCGCCACGCACTGCCCGCAGTTCACCATCGGTCCATGCCAGCGCGCCGCGCGTGAGCGTGTGCATCGCCACGCCCTGCACCGTCATGCCTTCGAACACGTTGAAGTCGACCTTCTGGTGATGCGTCTTCACCGAAATCGTCTTGCTTGCCTGCGGATCCCACACGACCAGGTCGGCATCCGCGCCCACCTGGACCGCACCTTTACGCGGATACAGGTTGAAAATCTGCGCGGCGTTGGTTGAGGTAATACGCACGAATTCGTTCGGCGTGAGACGCCCCGAATTCACGCCGTGATGCCAGAGCACCGCCATACGATCTTCCACGCCGCCGCAGCCGTTCGGGATCTTCGTAAAGTCCTCACGGCCCATCGCCTTCTGCGACGCGCAGAACACGCAGTGGTCGGTCGCGGTGGTGTGCAATTGGCCCGCTTGCAAACCCCGCCACAATGCTTCGCGATGCTCCGCGGAACGGAACGGTGGGCTCATCACGTGCGCCGCCGCGCGGGTCCAGTCGGGATCGCGATACACCGCTTCGTCGATCACCAGATGACCCGGCAAGACTTCACCGAATACCCGAAGGCCTTCGCTGCGGGCACGCGCAATCGCGTCGACCGCATCCTTCGCGGACACGTGGACGATATACACCGGCACGCCGAGCACTTGCGCAATGCGAATCGCCCGATTGGCGGCCTCGCCCTCCACTTCAGGCGGTCGCGACAACGGATGCGCCTCCGGTCCCGTGAAGCCCTTGGCAAGCAACTGACGCTGCAACTGAAACACCAGCTCACCGTTTTCCGCATGCACGGTGGGCAACGCGCCGAGTTCGAGCGAGCGCGAGAAGCTGTTCACCAGCACTTCGTCGTCGGCCATGATCGCGTTCTTGTAGGCCATGAAGTGCTTGAAACTCGACACGCCGTGTTCGTGTACCAGCGTACCCATGTCGCGATAGACCGAATCGTCCCACCACGTCACCGCAACGTGAAAGCCATAATCCGCCGACGCTTTTTCGGCCCAGCCGCGCCATTCCTTGAAGGCCTCCATCAGCGATTGCTTCGGGCTCGGAATCACGAAGTCGATGATGCTGGTCGTGCCGCCGGATAAACCCGCGGCCGTGCCTGTATAGAAATCGTCGCTGGCCGTGGTGCCCATGAACGGCAATTCCATATGCGTATGCGGATCGATACCGCCGGGCATCACATACTGCCCGCCCGCATCGACGATCGTGGCGCCGGCCGGCGCCTCCAGGTCCGTTCCGATCTGCAGGATCGTGCCGCCGTCCTGCGGGTCCGCACACAACACGTCCGCACGATACGTGTTCTCCGCGTCGATAATCGTGCCGCCGCGAATCAGGGTCGTCATGGTGCCGCCTCCTTATGAACTGCTGGTTTTGGTGCTACGTACTTCATTTGCCTCGTGCGTGGCTTATGGACACTCAGGCACTCGCCACGCGCGCACTCGGTCCTTTGCTCAGCTTCATCCACGCGCTGTATACGATCGACGCCAACGCGAGTCCGACAAACCAGGCATACGTATAGAGCGTGTTGAAAATCGCCGGCACATTCGGGAATGACGCCGGAAACGCGGTGTGCAGGAAACCCGGCAAATTCGGCAGCACGCCGATCACGAGCGCCACCACCGCGCCGATATTCCAGCCGCCGGTGTAGCTGTACTCGCCATGCTCGTCGAACAGTTCGCGCGGGTCCAGCCGTGTGCCGCGAATGAGGAAGTAGTCGACCATCAGAATGCCCGCTACCGGACCGAGCAAAGCCGAGTATCCAACCAGCCACGTGAAGATATAGCCCTGCGTGGTGGCAAGAATCTTCCACGGCATCATCACAATGGCGATGGTCGCGGTAATCATGCCACCGACGCGATACGAAATGCCCTTCGGCCACAGGCTCGAAAAATCATAAGCCGGCCCAACAAGATTAGCCGCCAGATTGCAGCACATCGTATCCAGCGTCAGGATGATCAGTGCAAGGCCGACGCCGATGCCGGTCATGCGGCTCGTCAGGTCGATCGGGTCCCAGATCGCCTTGCCGTAGATCACCACGGTCGCCGACGTCACCACCACGGAGATCACCGAGAGCAAGGCCATCGGCACCGGCAAACCGATCGACTGGCCGATAATCTGGTCGCGCTGCGTTTTAGCAAAGCGTGTGAAGTCGGGGATGTTCAGCGCGAGCGTCGCCCAGAAGCCCACCATCGCCGTGAGGCCGGGCCAGAAAGTCGCCCAGAACATGCCCTCCTTCTTGCCGCCCGGCACGAACTGCGACGGCGCGGACAACATCGAGCCGAGGCCGCCCGCCTTCGAGGTGGCCCACCACACCAGCGCGATACACATCACGATCTTGATCGGCGCGGACCAACTTTCGAGCCAACGAATCGAGTCGGTGCCGTGCACGATGAAATAGATCTGCAACGCCCAGAACACCAGGAAACACGCGAGCTGCGTGAGCGAGATGTCAAGGAAAGGCAAGGCCGCGCCGTGCAGCGCGTTGCCAGTCAGAATGTTCAGCAACGTGTAGATCGCGCTGCCGCCCAGCCATGTCTGAATGCCGTACCAGCCACACGCGACGATCGCCCGCAGCATCGCCGGCAGTTTCGCGCCTTGCGTGCCGAAGGAAGAACGCACCAGCACTGCGTAGGGAATGCCGTGCTTCGCGCCCGCATGCCCGATCAGCAGCATCGGCACCAGCACGATCAGATTGCCGAGCAACACGGTTGCCACCGCCTGCCACGGCGACATGCCTTCTTCCGTCAAACCGGCCGCGAGCATGTACGACGCGATGTTCATCACCATCCCCACCCACAGCGCGGCGAAGTGATACCACCGCCACGTGCGCTGTGCGACGCCGGTCGGCGCAAGGTCGTCGTTGTAAAGACTGCTGCCCTGCGCGCCGGCCGCAAACTGCGGATCGACGGGTTGCGCTGTCTGCTTCATCGAAAGATCTCCACTGATCGTTGAGGCCTGCGCGGCTTCTGATGGCGCGTCAGGCCTTGAGGGAAAATTACAGGTTCAGTACAAGCGCTTCGCTTCGTTTCTTTTCCTACTGGTAGCTCAGGTTTCAAGCTGCTTTTGCTGCGTGGGCATGGGCATGCTCGGCGGTTTCAACGGCGTCTGACTTGTCGCTTTCACCAGCATCCACCCGTGCAGGGTTGTTCGGATGCGTGGTCCAGTTCGCATACTCGCCGCTGTCCACGCGCTCCATCGTGATGCACTGCTCGACCGGGCACACATGCATGCACAGATTGCAGCCGACACATTCGGAGTCCATCACTTCAAAATGCCGGACGCCATCTTTTTCTTTCATGATCGCCTGGTGTGCGGTGTCTTCGCAGGCGATATGGCAGAGGCCGCACTGGATGCATTTGTCCTGATCGATGCGCGCCTTGATGTCGTATTTGAGGTTCAGGTACTTCCAGTCGGTGACGTTCGGCACAGCGCGGCCGCGAATGTCGTCGAGCGTCGCGTAGCCTTTTTCGTCCATCCAGTTTGAAAGACCATCCGCAAGATCGGAGACGATACGGAATCCATAGTGCATCGCCGCCGTGCAGACCTGCACGCTGCCTGCGCCGAGCACCATGAATTCGGCCGCATCGCGCCACGTCGAAATACCGCCGATGCCGGAGATCGGCAGATTCGGCGTTTCCACGTCGCGTGCAATTTCGGCCACCATGTTCAGCGCGATCGGCTTGACCGCCGGACCGCAATAGCCGCCGTGCGTGCCTTTGCCGTCGACCATCGGCAGCGGCGACATCGCGTCGAGATCCACCGCGACGATCGAGTTGATCGTGTTGATCAGCGACACGCCGTCCGCGCCGCCTTTATAGGCCGCGCGCGAACCGAGGCGGATGTCGCTGATATTCGGCGTGAGCTTGACGAGGCACGGCAACTTCGAGCCCTCCTTGACCCAGCGCGTGACCATCTCGATGTACTCGGGCACCTGACCGACCGCCGCACCCATGCCGCGCTCGCTCATGCCGTGCGGGCAGCCGAAATTCAATTCCACCGCGTCGGCGCCGGTGTCTTCGACAAGCGGCAAAATCCACTTCCAGTCGCGCTCGTTGCACGGCACCATCAGCGAGACGATCATCGCGCGATCCGGCCAGTCGCGTTTGACCTGGGCGATTTCCTTAAGGTTGACGTCGAGCGGACGGTCAGTGATCAGTTCGATATTGTTCAGGCCCGCGATGCGCTGGCCGTTCCATTGCACCGCGCCATAGCGTGAGCTGACGTTCACTACATGCGGGTCGAGGCCCAGTGTCTTCCACACGACCCCGCCCCAGCCCGCTTCGAACGCGCGGTTCACGTTATAGGCTTTGTCGGTCGGCGGCGCGGAAGCGAGCCAGAAGGGATTCGGCGACGTAATGCCGGCAATCGTACAGCGCAGATCGGCCATGTTCGGCTCCTTGGGGACTTCTGTTTTATCTTGGTGTGATGCGTGGCTTAAGCGGCTCTGTGCAGTCTCACGCGGCTTTGACTGCTGTGCGGGCGAACTGGGCGTCAATCGCGGCGGCGACGACCTTGCCGTCCTGCACCGCTTGTACCGTCAGATCGACCCCGCCAGTCGCCGCGCAATCGCCACCCGCCCATACGCCGGGCAACGAGGTTTGTCCGTTGGCATCGACTGCGATACGGCTGCCGTCCAGTGTCAACAGTTCGCGCTCGATGCCGACCGGCACCAGCGTCTGCCCGATTGCCTTTAACACCATGTCGGCCTCGACCACGAAGCGCTCCTGACTGCCATCGCCTAACGCGCGCTCGAATTCGACACCGGTCACCACGCCGCCGTCTCCGATCAAACGCATCGGCTTTGCATGCGTGACGAGCGTGACGCCGTTGGTCTGCGCGAAATCGCGCTCGGCCCACGTCGCGCTCATCGACTCGACGCCGCGCCGATACACCATCGTCACCGACGTCGCGCCAAGCTTGTGGCTTTGCACGGCTGCATCCACTGCCGTATTGCCGCCGCCGATCACGACGACTCGCCGGCCCACCGGCACCGTGCCGAAGTCACTCGCCGTGCGCACCTGTTCGATGAAATCCACTGCGTTCATCACGCCACTCAGGTCCTCACCGTCCATCGCCAATGCGCGCACGCCCGTGAGACCGATCGCGAGGAAGACCGCATCATGCTGCTTGCGCAGCGCGTCGAGCTCCACGTCACGTCCAAGCGCCACGCCGTGCTTGATCTCGATGCCGCCGATCGAGCACAGCCACGCCACTTCGCGTTGCGCAAAATCATCGACGGTTTTATAGGCAGCGATGCCGTATTCGTTCAGACCACCCGCTTTCTCGTGCGCGTCGTAGATGGTCACGTTATGGCCGGCCAATGCAAGCCGATGCGCACACGCCAGTCCAGCCGGTCCCGCACCGACCACCGCGACGTGCCGACCCGTTTCAGCCGCACGTTTGAACAGCACTTCGCCGCGCGCCATCGCCCAATCGGTCGCATGACGTTGCAGCGCGCCGATCGCCACCGGCTTCGCATCCTGATGGTTGCGCACGCAAGCACCCTCGCAAAGAATCTCGGTCGGGCAAACGCGCGAGCACATACCGCCCAGCGGATTCGCAGACAGAATGTCGACGGCCGCGCCCTTCAGATTGCCGTTGCTGATCTTGCGAATGAAACTGGGAATGTCGATCTGTGTCGGACACGCGTTCACACACGGCGCGTCGTAACAGTAGTGACAGCGGCTCGCTGCTGCAGCCGCGGCACTCGCGTCGAGCAACGGTGCGATATCGGAGAACTCGCACGAGAGTTGAGCGGCCGATAGGCGTTGAGCCGCAATATCGCCGGTTTGCTTGATGGCCATACACGTTCCTTCTTCGATGTGAGGACGTAGCCGGTCCCGCCGGCTGCGCTGAAGCGGAGCCGGGGCGGCATGTTTTATGGGCACTACGGTGAGGCTAGGGAATCAACTAAAACCCGCAACTACAACCGCTAAAGCGTTATGAAACCGGCTCGCACGCTCGTCCGAGCATGGCGTGCAGCAAAACGTTGGCGCCCGCTTCGATCCATTCGAAGGTCGCGTCCTCGATCTCGTTGTGACTGATCCCGTCGACGCACGGCACGAACACCATCGAAGTCGGCGCGACTTGCGACAGATAACAGGCGTCGTGTCCCGCGCCTGAAACCATGTTGCGATGCGGATAGCCGAAGCGTTCGGCCGCGGCGCGTACTGACTTCACGCAGGCTTCGTCGAAAGCGACCGGCGCGTAGTAAAAGATCTGCTCGAGTTCGGTTTCCAGACCGATGGTGCTGGTGATTTTCTCCACGCCCTCACGTAGCGCCACATCCATCTTTGCGAGCACCGCGTCGTCCGGATGACGGAAATCGACGGTGAAGAACACGCGGCCCGGAATCACATTGCGCGAGTTCGGATAGACCTGCATCATGCCGACCGTTGCGCAGCCGAACGGCGCGTTATCCAGCCCGATTCGATTGACCAGATCGACCACGCGCGCGGCCCCGAGCAATGCATCGCGACGGCGCGGCATCGGCGTCGGACCCGCGTGAGCCTCCTGTCCCGTCAGCGTGATTTCGTACCAGCGCTGACCTTGCGCATCGGTCACCACGCCGATGGTTTTGTGCTCGGCTTCGAGAATCGGCCCTTGCTCGATATGCAATTCGAACGCGGCATGCAAGGGACGACCGCCGCAAGGAAGATCGCCCGCATAGCCGATACGTTTGAGCTCCTCGCCGATGGTCTTCCCATCCACGTCCTTGCGCGAGAGGCCGTAGTCCAGTGTGAAGACGCCGGCGAACACTCCTGAGGCAACCATGGCGGGCGCAAAGCGCGAGCCCTCCTCGTTGGTCCAGATCACCACTTCAACCGGATGCTCGGTCTCGATGCCGTGATCGTTCAGACTGCGGATCACTTCGAGTCCGCCGAGCACACCGTAGATACCGTCGAAGCGGCCGCCGGTCGGCTGCGAGTCCGCATGCGAACCGGTCATGACCGGCAACGCATCGGGGTTACGCCCAGCGCGGCGCATGAACACATTGCCCATCTGATCGACACTGACCGTGCAACCCGCTTCTTTCGCCCAACTGACGATCAGGTCGCGCCCCTGTTTGTCGAGGTCGGTCAACGCCAATCGGCAGACGCCGCCTTTGGGCGTCGCGCCGATCTTCGCCATCGTCATCAGGCTGTCCCACAGCCGCTTGCCGTCGACCTTGATCGACGTAGCGGGTTCTGCGTGCTTCAGCGCTTCGGATACCGCGTTCATTCGTCTCGCTCCTTTCGGTGAATCGACATGAAACTGGTGCATCGGCGGCGGGTTTTGGGGCGTGTCCGCACGGCGGCGGTGCACACTCGATGCCTTTGATCGCCTCTTTTACAGAGGGCAAACCCTGGGGCATCTCCCGCTCTCTCAATCCTGTCCAGTTGGACAGGTTGTAGACGATTAAGCCCGCCAAATCAACACCTTTCGTACGGTAGGAAACATAGCGAGAAGCGTGCCATTGCACTGCAGCACGCATTTTTCGACGACCTCGAATGCGCGTGTCCATCCGCGCTCAAACGACTAGAATGAAGCGCGACGCGGCACACATGCCGATGCAGGCCAACATGAGAGACGACAACGTGGCTGCCGACATCACGGAAAACGACGAGACACTGGACGAAACTCGCGCACCTTTGCGGCGGCGCAAGGCGCACATTCGCGAGTCGAATGAAGCGCATTTGTTGGCGTGCGCCGAAGCGGTTTTCGCCGAACGAGGACTCGACGGAACCAGCACGGCGATGATCGCGGAGCGTGCAGGCTTACCGAAAGCTAACCTGCATTACTACTTCCCGACAAAACTCGCGTTGTACCGGCGTGTGCTGGAAGATCTGTTCGAAGACTGGCATCGCGCGGCGGACACGTTCGAATGCAGCGACGATCCGGTCGAAGCGATTGGCGGATACGTACGCGCGAAAATGGAGTTGTCGCGCCGCCGGCCGTTAGGCTCGAAGGTGTGGGCAAGCGAGATCATTCACGGCGCGGAGCATATGGAGGACATTCTCACGGGGCGCGTGAAGCCGTGGCTGGACAGCCGGGTGAAGGTGATCGACGACTGGATCGCGCGCGGGCTGCTGGCGCCGGTGGATGCGCAAACGCTGATGTACATGATCTGGGCGACTACCCAGCATTACGCCGACTTCGACGCGCAGATTCGCGCGCTTAAAGGCAAACGCGCGCTGACGCAGAAAGCGTTTGAGGTGACGACGGAGGAAGTCGTGCAGTTGGTGATTCGTGCGTGTGGGGCGGTGTCGCCGTCGCAGCACGAAGACGGCGCGGATCCCTCGAGATAAAAAAAAGTCCGGCTGCGTTTTTTAAAAGCAGCCGGGCCTTCGCGCCGCTGTGTGATGCCTCTCCCGAGACTTAGCGGCTCAATACGTCTCCAGATGTAGCCGCCCTTCCCGCTTCAACTTCAACCACAACGCTTCCCAGTCGAGCTGGTGCTGTTCGCCGATATCCTTGAGCGCTTGCAGCACGCCGTCTTCCATCCCCTTCAACCCGCACACGTAGATATGCGTGTTGTCGTCTTTGAGCATCTGCGCGACATCGACCGCGCGCTCGCGCATCGCGTCCTGCACGTAACGCTTCGGCTGGCCCGGCGTGCGCGAAAACGCCAGATTCGTATCGATGAAATCCTTGGGCAGATTCGTCAGCGGCCCGAAGTACGGCAACTCTTCTTTCGTACGCGCGCCGAAGAACAACATCAGCTTGCCGGTTGCGCCTTTCAGACGACGACGCCTGCGATATTCGGTCATCGCGCGCATCGGCGCCGAGCCGGTGCCCGTGCAAATCATCAGCAAATGCGAGTTCGGATGATTCGGCATCAGGAAGGTACCGCCGAACGGGCCGATCACGCTGACCACGTCGCCCTTCTTCAGATCGCACAGATAATTCGAGCAGACTCCATCGAGCGCGTCGCCGTGCTGCTGGGACACGCGCTTCACGGTGAGAGAAACGTTGTTATAGCCGGGCCGTTCGCCATCGCGCGGACTCGCGATCGAATACTGCCGCGCGTGATGTGTGCGGCCATCGGCGGTCGCGCCTGGCGGCAGGATGCCGATCGACTGCCCCTCCAACACAGGGAAAGGCATCGAACCGAAATCGAGCACGATGTGATGGATGTCGCTATCGGTGGAGCCGTCGGTGAGCCGGTAGTTGCCGACCACCGTCGCGGTAGTCGGCGCCTTGTGCGTGTAGAGATTCACGTACGGTTTCGCCGCGGACCACGGCGGCACGACCGACCCGCGTACGGTATCGACGTCAATACCGCTTGCGTCCGTCGGCGCATCGCCTGACGCTCCGGCCGCAACCGATTCATCTTCAGCAGCCGCCACAGCCATCGTGTTCTGCTCGGGCAACACGTCCCACTTGAACTGCTCGTCGATGGAATACGCATTGGCTTTCAGCACGGTGCGCCAGTTATCGATCGAGCCAGTCGGACACGGTGGCACGCACGCCATGCAGCCGTTGCAGACATCCGCCTTGACCACATAGTTGTTCTCGTCGTGCGTGATCGCATCGACCGGGCACGTCTCTTCGCAGGTATTGCAGCGAATGCAGATTTCCGGATCGATCAGATGCTGCCTGAGAACTTCGATCGATACTGGGCCGTTCATGACATCCTCCACCAGATATTCGTGCGAATACGACGCCGCACGCCGCACGTTTTCAATCGCCGTGCTCAGTTAAAACGCACGTATTCGAAATCGACCGGCTGACGGTTCACACCCATTGCCGGCGGCGCAATCCAGTTCGCGAACTTGCCGGGCTCTACGACGCGGCCCATCAGCGAGGCGACATACGCGCGGTCTTCCGGTGAAGCGAGCCACTTCGCTTCATTGGCGGCCCATTCGGTTTCGCTGATCACGCGGCCGTCCGGCGACACACGCGTACCTGCAAACGTGCCGATCTGCCGGTTGAACGCTTTATGCGGCACTGTCATGCGGAAATCGATGCCGGCCTTTTCGAGTACCTTGTTCCAGCGGCCGACACCCGCCACCGAATCTTTAATGTAGTCGTCGCGCAGCACTTCGTTCATGGCGTTGAGCATCGGCACTTCACGCTCGACCAGTTTGCCGTCCTGCACGTCGAGCAGCTTGTAGCTTTGGCCGTTCAGTTGATGGTCGTCGTCGCGCTTGTTCTCTTCATAGCGGCCCTTCAGGCCCGAGCTATAGAACGTGGCCGCATTAGACGAATGATCAGCGCCGAACAGGTCGATCGTCACCGAGTAATGGAAGTTCAAGTACCGCTGGATGGTCGGCAGATCGATCACGCCAGCAGCGCGAATCTTCGCGACGTCGTCCGTGCCCAGTTCGTTCATCACTTGCGCCGTGCGCTGGATCACGCGTGACACACCCGATTCGCCAACGAACATGTGATGCGCTTCTTCGGTCAGCATGAACTTCGTGGTACGTGCAAGCGGATCAAAGCCCGACTCGGCGAGCGCCGACAACTGGAACTTACCGTCGCGGTCGGTGAAGTACGTGAACATGTAAAACGCGAGCCAGTCCGGCGTTTTCTCGTTGAAAGCGCCGAGAATGCGTGGATTGTCTTCGTCGCCCGAACGGCGGCCGAGTAGCGCTTCGGCTTCCTCGCGACCGTCGCGGCCGAAGTAGCGATGCAGCAGGTACACCATCGCCCACAAGTGTCGCCCTTCTTCTACATTCACCTGAAACAGGTTGCGCAGGTCGTACATCGACGGCGCGGTCAAACCCAGATGCCGTTGTTGCTCGACCGAAGCCGGCTCCGTATCGCCTTGCGTGACGATGATGCGGCGCAGATTCGCGCGATGCTCGCCGGGCACGTCCTGCCACGCGGCCTCACCCTTGTGCTCGCCGAAATGAATCTTGCGATCCTGTTCGCCGGGGGTGAGGAAAATGCCCCAGCGATAGTCGGGCATTTTCACGTGATCGAAATGCGCCCAGCCGCCCGCGTCGACGCTCACCGCCGTGCGCAGATACACGTCATAGCCGTGCGAGCCTTCCGGGCCCATATCGCCCCACCACGACAGAAAATTCGGCTGCCATTGTTCGAGCGCGCGTTGCAGTGCACGGTCGTCGGCGAGATTGACGTTGTTCGGAATCTTTTCGCTGTAGTTGATCGTAGACATGGTCGGTTCCTTGGTCGGAATACAGAGCTTGCGGATGAGAGGCGCGTATCAGGCAGGTGGCGTCGCTTTCAGTTACGTTGCGTCGCGTCGAAAGAATCAAACGCGCGAGACGTCGAATTGCGCCTTGCTGCCCTTGCCGTACACCTTGAGCGCGCCCTTCTCGCCCACTGCGTTTGGCCGGTTAAAGATCCAGTTCTGCCATGCGGTGAGACGCCCGAAAATACGCGTCTCCATCGTTTCCGGGCCGTTGAAGCGCAGATTCGCTTCCAGTCCGGTCAATGCATCCGGCGACATCGCCGCGCGTTCTTCGAGCGCGATGCGGATTTCGTCGGCCCAATCGATATCGTCGGGCGATGCGGTCACGAGACCAAGGCGCTCGGCTTCAACAGCTTTGATCGCCTGGCCGATCTTCGAGCGCACCGCGTCGAGCGGTTCGACTTCTTCATAGAAGCGACGAGCGAGACGTGATTGATGCGTAACCATCGGATAGAGACCGAAATTGACTTCCGACAGCGTGATCGCCGGCTCTTCGTCTTCGTTGCTCGGCAGTGCGGCCATATAGCTGCGGTCGCAAGCAAACGCGAGTTCCGCGAAGGTGCCGGCAAAGCACGAACCCGGTTCGATCAGTGCGAACAGCGAACGCGACGACACGTCGATACGTGCCAGCGTGCGGCGCAGGAGGCCGATGGTCTCGCGCACGAACCAGTGGTCCTTGTGCTGCATCAGCGTGGCGTCGGTAGCGAGCAGGTTACGGGCGTCGCCTTCGGTCTTGAAGACCCAGGTGCCGACCTCGAGTTCGTTGGTACGCATCGACAGAATCGCGTCGTCGAGTTCGCGGGCGAACTGCAGCGGCCACCAACTCGTGCCTGCGGCGACGATCGCGTCGATCTCCGTGGGTTGTCCCGCTTGCGGGGCTTTCGCCGTGAAGGTGGCGATGCGCTTCGCACGATCGATCGTAACGTCGAGCGTTTTATAAGTCAGGCCGTCTTCGCGGTTGGTGCGTTCGATACGCGTGAGCATGACGCCTTGTGCGTCCGACGGACGATCGCTTTGTTCGGCAAGTTCCAGCGCGCGCGCATGAATCGTCTGATCGAACTGATTCGGCTTCACGACTTCATCCACGAGACGCCATGCTTTCGCCCGTTCACCGCGGATGCCTTCGACCACCGTGCAGAAGATGTCTGCACGATCGTGACGCACCTTGCGTTTATCGGTAACACGCGTCAGGCCACCCGTACCCGGCAGCACGCCCAGCAGCGGCACTTCCGGCAGCGAAACCGACGACGAGCGGTCATCGACCAGATAGATTTCGTCGCAAGCGAGCGCGAGTTCGTAACCGCCACCGGCGCATGCACCGTTCACGGCGGCGAGAAACTTCAGACCTGAATGACGCGACGAGTCTTCGAGACCGTTACGCGTTTCGTTGGTGAACTTGCAGAAGTTGACCTTCCACGCATGCGTGGACAGTCCCAGCATGAAGATGTTTGCGCCCGAGCAGAACACGCGGTCCTTCAGGCTCGTTAGCACCACCGTTTTGACTTCGGGATGCTCGAAGCGGATGCGCTGTATCGCGTCGTGCAGTTCGATGTCGACGCCAAGGTCGTATGAATTCAGCTTTAGCTTGTAGCCGTCCCGGATCCCGCCGTCCTCGGCGATATCGATGCCAAGGGTCGCGACAGGACCGTTGAAACTCAGCTTCCAATGCTTGTACTGCGAAGGATCGGTGCGGTAGTCGACCGGCGCGATGGCGGTTTCTGCTGTGGACATGGGGCGTCTCCTGACTGGACGATGCAAAACTTGTTTTTTGAACAATAGTGCATCGTCATCCCCGAGTAAAGCACTTTAGTGCATGTTTGCTAGTAAACCCTAGGCTCGCACTGCATTTCAGCTCACCCGCACTTCGTCCGGCGATTCCGCCGCGAGCCTTGCAGCCAGCCGGTCGCGCAACTGCAAGTAGGCGTCGGCCAAGGTTTTTTCGCTGGTGTCGAAGGTCATGTCGGCGCGGCCGTATAGTTCGCTGCGCCCCGCCAGGATGCGCTTAAGATCATCCATCGCCTCCTTGTTGCCGGACATCGGCCGCAGGTCGCCTTGCGCGACGACGCGGCGCATATGCTCTTCCGGTGTGGCCTGCAGCCATACGGTAAAGCAGTGCGACAGCAATGCGTTGAAGGTGCCCGACTCCGACACCAGCCCGCCCGGCGACGCGATCACAGCGCGCTCGTGCTCGTGAATCACCGCCTCCAGCGCGCGGTGTTCATAACGCCGGTAAGCGCTCGCACCATAAAGCGAATGAATCTCCGACGGCGGACAACCGGCGAGTTGCTCGATCACGCGCGTCAGCTCGACGAACGGCACCTTGCGCTCCTGCGCCAGCATCCGGCCGAAGGTCGACTTACCAGCCCCACGCAGGCCGATCAACGCGATCCGGTCCTTGCGATGCGGGTCGCGCGGCGCCTGCGCGAACATCTCGGCAAGCGCCACGCGGGCGCGCTGTAGCGCCGCCTGGTCGCGCCCCTGCAGCAGTTCGCGGATCAGCAGCCATTCGGCGGAAGAAGTGGTTTCGTCGCCGATCACTTCGGCCAGCGGGCAGTTCAGCGTCGCCGCGATCTGCCGCAACACCAGCACCGATGCGTTGCCCACGCCCGATTCCAGATTCGCCAGATGACGCTCCGACAAGCCGGTTTCAGTCGCCAGCGTCTTGCGCGTCATGCCACGGCGCGCACGCAGCAAGCGCACGCGATCACCCATTGCCGTTAGAAAAGGATCGCGTTCCTCGCGCTCCGTCCCACGCTCGGCCCCGCTGTCCGCTCCGCGGTTGGCCCCAGCGGAGCGGCTCGCGTCCTCATCGGCAGGATCGTCCAGCGGCGCGGAAGAGTAATTTTGATTCATGTTTAACTGCCTATTGAATACGTTACATGTACTATAGTGCTTGACAGGGCTCTGGTGAACAGTTAATTTTCGCCAAATATTGATCTAATAACAAACGCTGTCGAGGTTTTTCGGCAGCGTCACGGAGACAGCGCAACAGCACGTATGAATTAAGGTGCGTGCGCGCGCGCTGATCTGGAGGCTTGCATGTCCCCACATGACTTTCAACGCCTGATTGCGGGCGTGACCGAGCAACTCGCCGGCCGCCCGCTCGACGGCACGCTGGCCACGTGGCTCAACGACACGTATCCCGCGGATGGCGCGACCTTCCGCGAACTGGCGGATGCCTGCCGCGCCGGCGTGGCCGAAGGCTGGCTGTGCAACCGCGAAGGCGGCGGCATTCGTTATGGCCGGATCTTCAAGGCCTTGCCGGAAACCCACGGCTTTTCCGTCGACGTGGTCGATATGAAGGATATTGCCGGTCCGCATCATGTGCATCCCAACGGCGAAATCGATCTGATCATGCCGCTCACCGAAGGCGCTACCTTCGACGGTCATCCGGCCGGCTGGTGCGTGTACGGCCCCGGCAGCGCGCATCGACCGACCGTTGAGAATGGGCAGGCGTTGGTGCTGTATCTGCTGCCGCAAGGCGCGATCGAATTCACTCCCAGCTCACCTTCCGCCTGAGACTCGCTATGACCGAACTATTGAAGAACTACGTTGCGGGCCAGTGGGTCGCGGGCGACGGTGAAGGCGTGACGCTGACCGACCCGATCACCGGCGAAGCGCTCGTGCGCGTGTCGAGCCAGGGCCTGGATCTCAACCATGCATTTGGTTTCGCTCGGGAAGAAGGCGGCACGGCCCTGCGTGCACTGACCTATGCACAGCGCGCTGCGCGTCTGGCCGAGATCGTCAAACTGCTGCAGTCCAAACGCGACGATTACTATGCAATCGCGACTGCGAACTCGGGCACCACGCGCAATGATTCGGCGGTCGACATCGACGGTGGCATCTTCACACTGTCGTACTACGCGAAACTCGGTGCGTCGCTCGGTGATGTACATGCGCTGCGCGACGCTAATACCGCTTCGTTGAGCAAGGACCAATCGTTCAGCGTGCAGCACGTGCTCACGCCAACGCGCGGCGTCGCGCTCTTCATCAACGCGTTCAATTTTCCATCGTGGGGTTTGTGGGAGAAAGCAGCGCCCGCATTGTTATCCGGCGTGCCCGTCATTATCAAACCCGCCACGGCGACGGCATGGCTCACGCAACGCATGGTTGCCGATGTGGTCGACGCAGGCATTCTGCCGCCCGGCGCGTTGTCCGTCATCTGCGGCAGTTCCGCAGGTCTGCTCGATCAGATTCAGGCATTCGACGTGGTGTCGTTCACCGGCTCAGCGGAAACCGCCGCGACACTGCGCGCGCATCCGGCTTTCGTCGAGCATGGTGCGCGTCTGAATGTCGAAGCCGACAGCCTCAATAGCGCAATTCTCTGTGCCGACGCAACACCCGATACGCCGGCCTTTGAACTGTTCATCAAGGAAGTGGTGCGGGAAATGACCGTGAAGTCCGGTCAGAAATGCACGGCGATCCGGCGCGCCTTCGTGCCTGAAGCATCGCTCGAAGCGGTACTCGAAGCGCTCAAAGCAAAGCTCGCGAAAATTACCGTCGGCAATCCACGCAACGACGCCGTGCGGATGGGTTCGCTCGTCAGCCGCGAGCAATACGAGAACGTTCTGGCCGGCGTCGCGGCGTTGCGCGAGGAAGCCGTGCTCGCATACGACGGCTCGGCTGCGCCGCTTATCGATGCGGACGCAACGATTGCCGCCTGCGTCGCGCCGCATCTGTTCGTGGTCAACGATCCCGATAGCGCGACGCTGCTGCACGACGTCGAAGTATTCGGGCCAGTGGCGACCGTGGCGCCCTATCGCGTCGCCACCGCAGCAAACGGCGCCCTTCCCGAAGCGCACGCCGTCGCACTCGCGCGACGCGGCCAAGGCTCGCTCGTCGCCTCGATCTATTCGAACGACGACGCGCATCTCGCCAAGCTCGCACTGGAACTCGCCGACTCGCACGGACGTGTCCACGCGATCTCGCCTGCAGTCCAGCAGAGTCAAACCGGCCACGGCAACGTGATGCCGATGTCGCTGCATGGCGGGCCGGGCCGCGCGGGTGGCGGAGAAGAACTCGGCGGGCTGCGCGCACTGGGGTTCTATCACAGGCGCTCTGCCGTTCAGGCATCGAGCGCTGCAATCGACGCACTGACGCAAACCACCCATTTGCCCGCAGCATAGCGGGACGAGACAGGCTTCAAGCAATCAGACAGTAAGCATCGCGCGGATCAAGAGCACATAACCGCCGGACCGCCCCCACCCGATGGAGGAGACACATGGAAGCCCTGCTGGAAACGGCTGCGAGTCGGCCCGCCCCGACTGTCGAACCGCCGCCCGCGGTATTCAATTTCGCGGCCTATCTGTTTGGACTGAATGAAGCGCGCGCCGCCAAGACCGCCTATATCGACGACACCGGCACCACCACCTACGGCGAACTCGAAGAACGGGCCAGGCGCTTCGCGAGCGCATTGCGCACACTCGGCGTGCATCCGGAAGAACGCGTGCTGCTGGTGATGCTCGATACCGTCGAACTGGCGATTGCCTTTCTCGGTGCGCTCTATGCAGGCGTCGTGCCGGTCGTCGCGAACACGTTGCTCACCACGGCCGACTATGTGTACATGCTGACGCACAGCCATGCGCGCGCCGTGATCGCATCCGGCGCATTGCTGCCGAATGTCACGCAGGCGATGGATACCACCGAACACGACGGTTGCCAGTTGATCGTTTCACAGCCGCCTGAAGGCGAGTCTTTGACGGCGCCGTTGCTTAAAGATCTGATCGATGCAGCCGCGCCGGCCATCAAGGCACCCACGACCGGTTGCGACGATATCGCGTTCTGGCTGTATTCGTCCGGGTCGACTGGCAAACCGAAAGGCACCGTCCACACGCATGCAAATCTTTACTGGACTGCCGAGTTGTACGCGAAGCCGATTCTTGGGATCGTCGAAAGCGATGTGGTTTTCTCTGCGGCCAAGTTGTTCTTTGCATACGGTCTGGGTAATGGTTTGACGTTCCCGCTTTCGGTCGGCGCTACGGCCGTACTGATGGCTGAACGTCCCACCGCCGACGCGATTTTCACTCGCCTCGTACAGCATCGTCCGACCATTTTCTACGGCGTGCCGACGCTCTACGCGAGCATGCTCGTCTCACCCAACCTGCCCGCGCGCGCCGATGTCGCGATGCGCGTGTGCACGTCGGCGGGCGAAGCGCTGCCGCGCGAAATTGGCGAGCGCTTCACCGCGCACTTCGGCTGCGAAATTCTCGACGGCATCGGCTCGACTGAGATGCTGCATATCTTCCTGTCAAACCGCCCGGGTGAAGTCGAGTACGGCACCACGGGGCGCCCCGTGCCCGGCTACGAAGTTGAACTGCGCGACGAAGCCGGACATCCGGTGCCCGACGACGAAGTCGGCGATCTGTTTATCAAAGGACCGAGTGCGGCACTCATGTACTGGAGCAATCGCGAGAAATCGCGCGCGACGTTCCTTGGCGAATGGATCCGCAGCGGCGATAAATACCGCCGTCTCGCGAACGGCTGCTACGTGTATGCGGGCCGCAGCGACGACATGCTGAAAGTGAGCGGTCAATACGTATCGCCCGTCGAAGTGGAAATGGTCCTGGTGCAGCACGGCGCAGTGCTGGAAGCCGCGGTGGTCGGCGTGGATCACGGCGGCCTCGTGAAGACCCGCGCATTCGTAGTGTTGAAGCGTGAATTCACGCCGTCTGAGATACTCGCGGATGAGTTGAAGGCTTTCGTCAAGGAACGGCTCGCGCCGCACAAGTATCCGCGCGATATCCTGTTCATCGACGATTTGCCTAAAACCGCTACCGGCAAGATTCAACGCTTCAAACTGCGCGAACAGTCATAAGGTGATCCATGCAGAAGCCCGCAACCGCAACCCTTGCTAGCGAATTCGCAGAATTGGCCGCCACGGCATCGCACGGGCCGTTGCGCATCGAATATCGTTGGGTGAATGAAGCGGCGGCCGATGCACCTATCGCCGTCTTCCTGCACGAAGGACTGGGTTCCATCGCGATGTGGCGCGACTGGCCGCAAGCCTTGTGCGAGCGGCTCGGCATGCGTGGTCTCGTTTATTCGCGACCCGGTTATGGACTATCCACACCGCGTGCGCACGACGTCAAATGGCCGGTCGACTTCATGACCGCACAAGCGCGCGATATCCTGCCCGCTTTGCTCGATGCGCTCGATATCGGCACGCAGGAACGCAGGCGCATGTGGGTGATCGGGCATAGCGACGGCGGGTCGATCGCGCTGCTCTACGCGGCGCAGCATCCGGATGAATTGGCCGGTGCGGTAGCGATCGCACCACATGTATTCGTCGAAGACATCTCTGTGGAAAGCATTGCGCAAACCAAGCAGCTCTACGAAACCACTGATCTGCGCAGCAAGCTAAGCCGCTATCACGCAGACGTCGATTCCGCGTTCTACGGCTGGAACGATATCTGGCTGAATCCTGCGTTCAGGGAATGGCGCATCGTCGATGAACTGGCTGCCATCAGGCAACCGGTGCTCGCGGTGCAAGGTCATGACGACAACTACGGTACCATGGCGCAGATTGATGCAATCGGCGAACGCGTTCCCCATGCGCAACTGGTGAAGCTCGATGCTTGCGGACACTCGCCGCATCGCGATGCACCGGATGCGCTGAATGACGCGATTGCAGCGTTCATCTCACGGCAGCGTTGAACGTCGCCACGCCCCCCCTCTCTCACTCGCGCGCGCAAGTTATCGCGCCTTCTTTAGCCAGCAGATCGCGGCGATAGTCGCGCGAATGGGAGCGCAATGTGAAATCGCGGCGCGTCTAATGAATGACACGCCGCGACAAAGCCTCCCCGCTCAAATCACGGTCGAAAGCCCCAACGTCAACACCAGCGCCGTCACCGAAATAATCGTTTCGCAAACGGTCCACGTCTTGAAGGTTTGCGGCACAGTCATACCGAAGTACTCCTTCACCAGCCAGAACCCGCCGTCGTTCACGTGCGACAGAATCAGCGACCCCGCGCCGGTGGCGAGCACCAGCAACTCGGGCCGCACGCCGCCCGCCGTGCCCACCGCCGCTGCCGCGATCGGTGCAATGATGCCGGCCGCCGTCGCCATCGCGACCGTTGCCGAACCGGTCGCCACACGAATCAACGCCGCCACCAGCCACGCGAGAATCAGCAGCGGCACGTGCGCGCCGGTCGCCACATCGACGATCGCCTTCGACGCGCCGCTATCGATCAGAATGCGCCCGAAGCCCGCGCCCGCTCCCACCACCAGCGTGATACTCGCAGTCGGCGCCAGACACTCGTTGGTGAACTTGAGAATCTGCTCGCGATTAAAGCCACGTGACTTGCCGAACGTGTAGAAGCTCAACAACACGGCCAGCAACAAAGCCATATCCGGATGGCCGATCAGACGCAGAGCGTTGTTCATCGACGTTTTGGCCGGCACGATCAAATCCGCCCAACTGCCGACCAGCATCAACAACACCGGCAACAACACCGTCAACAACGTGATGCCGAAGCCCGGCAGTTCCTGATGCGAGCGCTTCGCGTCCTGTTCGATGAACTGCTGCGCCATCGGGTTAAAGCCGTCGAGCACGACAAAGCGCGCGATCAGCTTGGAGAACAGCGGGCCGGCCACCGCCGCGGTCGGAATGCCGACGATCAGCGCGTAGAAAATCGTATGACCGATATCCGCGTTGTACGCCGTGACCGCGAGCAACGCAGCCGGGTGCGGCGGAATCAGACCGTGCACGACGGACAAACCCGCCACCATCGGAATGCCGACGCGAATCATCGACGTACCGGTCCGTTGAGCGACGTTGAATGCGATCGGAATCAGCAGCACGAAACCGACTTCAAAAAACACCGGCAGGCCGACGAGGAACGCGATGCACATCATCGCCCAATGCACGTTCCTCGGCCCGAACAGGTCGATCAGCGTACGCGCAATACGTTCCGCGCCGCCCGATTCGGCCATCATCTTGCCGAGCATCGTACCGAGCCCGACCACGATGGCAATGTGGCCGAGCGTGCCGCCCACGCCCGTTTCGAACGACTTGAGAATCGACGTCGCCGGCATGCCGACGGCGAGTGCCAACGCCACCGACACCATCATCAACGTAATGAACGGGTTCATCTTGAAGCGCGCGATCAGCACGACCAGCGCGATGATGGCAATCAATGCATAGACGAGTAACAGACTTCCTTGAACGGTCGCCATAGGTGCTCCTGAAAAGAAAGAACCGCGCCGCAGCCTCCGTTGAGCGGAATGTTGCATGCGCAGCGGCGCGGGCGGCGGACTTAGAACTTGTGGCGGATGCCGGCGACGGTCACGAACTGGCCGTTGTTGCTCGACGGATTCGAAATACCTTCGACCCATGCGTGCGAACCGGACGCACGTTGGTAGATACCGTTCAGGTAGAGATCGGTGGTCTTCGACAGGAAGTACTCGCCGCCCACGCTTAGCTGGTTGTAATGGGCATTAGTGGCCGTGGTCCGGCTCGTGTTCTGTGTCGTGTAGATGTAACCGAGCGCGAGCAGCGCGGCCGGCGTGACTTGATACTTCACGCTGGCTTCATAGTTGGCAAAGTGCAGGCTGCCGCCGCTGAGCAACTGGAATTGCGAGTTCGTGTACAGCAACAGGAAGGTTGCCGGGCCGAACACGTACGAACCGCCCGCGCCCCACACCTGGTTGCGCTTCACGCCGCTGATGATCGACGAACTGGTGCTGTAGTAGTTATCAGACGGCGCCGCGCCCGTGGTGTTGGTAGCCGGCTGATTGACCAGCGAGTAGGCCGCGTCAAGGTGCAGCGGACCGTTCACGTAGTCGGCGCCGACGCTCCATGCGCGGTTGTTGGCGAACTGGCCCGCCGTGTTCGAGAATGCGTACATCGCGTTTGCCGTGAAGCCTGCATACGTCGGCGTCGTGTACTTGACCGCGTTGTCGGTACGGTACGTGTTGTTGATATCGTCGTTGTCGTAGATCGCATTGCCGTACTGGCTCATCGCGCCGACGCCATTGATCTGCATGTTCGACAGATAGTCCTGCACGCTGTTGTACTGACGGCCGAGCGTGATCGTACCCGCCTTGCTGTTGGAGAGCGCTACCCATGCGCTACGGCCGAACATGCGGCCGCCCTGACCGGCTGCGCCACTCTCCAGGCTAAAGCCGTTTTCGAGCTTGAACAGGACCTTGTTGCCGCCGCCCAGATCTTCGCTACCGATCAGGCCCCAGCGCGAACCCTGCACGTTGCCCTGCGTCGCCTGATAAGCCTTCTCACCCTTCTGGTTATTGGTGAAGGTAAAGCCGGCATCGACAATGCCGTACAACGTCACGCTGCTTTGCGCGTGGGCGGCCTGCGCGGCGAGTCCGGCGGCAGCGAACGCGATAGCCGTACGAAGAATCTGCTTGTGCATCATGGTTTCCTCAAGTCGAAAGAAAAACGAACGCCGGTTACACGGTGATGTTCCGGCGATATAAGTAGTACTAAGCGGGCAAGTCAAAGCGGCACCGGAATGGAATCCGGCGCTACGGTCAAACAACGGTCATCGGTGAATCGAAATGAACCGGGGAAGAATCAATCCGGCCAATTACAACGCGCGGCAATGCGGCGCGCGTCGCGCTGGTAAAACGGCGTAACGACGGGTTCGGGCGACTGTCGTGCGCGCTCGAGTTCGGCAGTAAGCCGTGCCAGTACGGTCTGCTCTTCGCCCGGGTGCAGATTGCACGGGTCGACGAAAAAGAAATGCAGTTCCGCTTCATGATCGCGCACGATCACCGGCGCCTCGCCCTCGGGTGGCCGCGCGAGCGCATCGGCGAGATCCCACGCAGTGATACGTGCCTGCCTGGGATCGATATGCAGTTTCAGACGATCGAGCGGATTGCCGGTCGGATCGGCGTCGATCTCAGCCCAGACGCCGTCGCAACGATTCAAGGTCTCGCGCCACAGCGTGAGGTAGCCGCGTTCGCGAGCGCGAACCGCGACATGGTCGCGCTGCTGCCATTGTTCGAGCGCGGCAATCGCGCCCACAATGCCTTCCTTGCCGACTTTCATGCCGCGGCCAATGCCGCCGTTCTGGAAATACGCGGCACGTACCAGCGTTTTCTTACCCGCGACGATGCCGGCGGTCAGTCCACCGAGAAATTTGTGCGCCGAGTAGAGCGCGAGATCCGCGCCGGCCGCAATGAAACGCTTCAGGTCGTATTCGGAAGCCGCGTCGACGATCACGGGCACGCCCTTCGCGTGCGCGACCGCAATAAATTCTTCGAGCGGGATCATGCCGAATTGCACCGTATGATGTGAAACCACGTAAAGCGCTGCAGCCGTGCGTTCGGTGATGGCGCTATTCAACTGGTAGCCGTGCGCTTCGGTTGCCGCACCCACCGGCACGACGCGCGCGCCGGACAGACGGATCGCCTGGTCCACCGGTGCGCCATAATTGACAAGGTGGCCGGTTTGAATCACGACTTCGTTGCGCTGCAGGGCGGTCGTGTCGGGCAGCCGTTCGATCAGGCCGTGGTCGTCGCCCGTCATGGTGGCGGCGATGCAGAGCGTAATCGCCGCCGAGCACGACGCGGTGATATACCCGGCTTCGCTGCCGCACGCCTCGGCAATCGCCGCCGAGGCTCTGCGTTGCAGATCGTCGATCTCGACGAATTGCGGCAACGCCTGCGCCACCGCGTCGATTACCGGTGCGCTGACAATGGACGCACCCAGACTCGTCATCGTGCCTGAAGCATTGATGACAGGGCGTAAGCCAAAGCGAGAGCGAATGTCCATGAAGCGCCTCCGACCGGGTATTTCTTAATTATGGAATATATGTTGTAATTACGGATCAGTCTAGCATACAATCACCCTGCGTCAACTGGACAAAAACATCTCGCGTCAGAGGAGCACGATGGCTCGCACGTCCCGACCTTCCGCGTCCGAAGCAGTACCCGCGGCGCCTTCAGCCGGCGCCGAAGCACAGGCTGAAGCTGCTGCGCCGCGCACGCGCACCAGTGCGATCGAGCGCGCCGTGCAGATTCTCGACGCGCTCCAGCAGGCAAACCGCCCCGCTACTGCGTATGAAGTCGCACGCATGGTCGGTGCGCCGCTGTCCACCGTGTATTCGATCATTAACGATCTGGTCGAGAAGAACCTGTTGGCGCGGCGCATGGACGGCACGATCTGGCTCGGCTCGCGGCTGTACGGTTACGGTTTGACGTACGCCAGCTCGCTCGACTACCTCGCGGTCGCTCATGAAGAAATGGAGCGGCTCTCCGCCGAAGTCGAAGAGACCGTGCAGGTCTGCGGACTCGAAGACGGCATGATGGTCGTACAGCAAATGGCCGAAGGGCCGGGGCATTTCCGTGTGACCTCGCGGGTGGGCAGCCGCGTGCCGCTCAACTGGACCGCGTCCGGACGCTTGCTCGTCGGGCACCTGCCGGATGCCGAACGGGTCGCGTTTTTCGCGCAGCACGCGCAAAGCTCGCCCACCGGTCGCGCGGAAACCCGGCCGCAAGTGCTCGCGCAGATTGCCCGCGAGGCGCTGGAGGCGCGGCTGTCGATTCAGATCGGCGAATCGGATGCGTCCGTGGCGTGTCTCGCGGCACCCGTGCTCGATAACACCGGCGCGTGCGTCTTCACGATTTCGATCGTGATGCCCGAGGCGAAAGCCGAGCTCGGCACCGAACGGTTCGCACAAGCTGTGCAGGCGGTGGCCGCCCGTATCGAAGCGCGCCTCGGCTGGCGGCATCGCGAGCAGGACCCGGCGGCGTAAGGCCGCGCCAAACCCGAAACCTTAAATCCCCCCGCGCGCAACGCTGACTCCTTAAAGACCGCTCACCATCACTTCCCCATCGATGAACTGCTACGACCGGCTGCACACGCGCGGCCTCAAGCTCCCGCAAGTGCCGACGCCGATCGGCAATTTCACGCACTGCACGCGCGAGGGCAATCTGCTGTTTCTATCGGGCCAAGGTCCGCTCGACGAATCCGGCTCGCTGATGACCGGCAAGGTCGGCGCCACCGTCAGCGCGGACGAAGCGTACCAGCACGCGCAGATGGTCGGCCTGAATCTGCTCGCCGTGCTGCATAACGAACTAGGCGATTTGCGGCGCGTGAAGCAGGTCGTCAAGCTGCTGGGCATGGTCAACGCCGTGCCGGATTTCACCGAGCATCCGCGCGTGATCAACGGCTGCTCGGATCTGTTCGTCGATGTATTCGGCGATGCCGGTCGGCATTCGCGCTCGGCGGTCGGCGTGGGCTCGCTGCCGGGCAATATTACCGTCGAGATCGAAGCCATCGTCGCGATCCAGGATTGACGGCCGCCCAATTCTCAACAAATACCCAAATTTCCACATCTTCACAAAAGTTACACAGGTAAGCGACTATTCTTGCGCATCGCTGACCTGGGCACGTGGATGCCCTGGCGCATCCTCCCCGTGCCGGAGACATTGCCATGTCTGTTGTGTCGAAGCCGTCCATTGCCTTCTATCGCAAACGTTTGGCGGGCGCGCTGGCCGCCGTGTCGCTCTGCATGCTGCTCGGCGCTTGCGGCAACGACGACGATAAAGCACCGGACACGAGCACCACGAGTTCTACCGACGCCGCCGGCGATAACGGCGGCGCTTCACAGGTCCTGTCAGCGAATCCTTCTTCCGCTTCACCAGCGTTACCCGCAGTCACGATTCAAACCCCAGCACTGCCCGCATCAAGCGCCGACGCGGCGCTGTCCGCTGCCGCTTCGACGCCGCTCGCCACACCCGTCATCCACACCGTAGATTGAGTTCCGCGCCCCACGCGACGCGTAGCTCACGCTCGCGCCGCATGGTTCGTTCCTCTTATGAAGATCGAAAGCCAAAACCATGACTTCAAAAAATCGCCGTGATTTTCTGCGCTCCGCCGCGCACGCCGCCGGTTCCGCCACCGCGTTGAGCATGCTGCCGCTCGGCATTCGCAACGCACTCGCCATTCCCGCCAACAACAAGACCGGTACGATCCGCGACGTCGAGCACATCGTCGTGCTGATGCAGGAAAACCGCTCGTTCGACCATTACTTCGGCACGCTCAAGGGCGTCCGCGGTTTCGGCGACACGCGCGCAATCAACCTGCCCAATGGCAAGCCGGTGTGGTACCAGCCGCTTGCCGCGGACGTCGGCTATGTGTTGCCGTTCCGCCCCACCGCGCCGAACCTCGGTCTGCAATTCCTGCAAGACCTCGCGCACGACTGGACCAGCACGCACGCAGCATGGAACGGCGGCCGCTACGATCAATGGGTGCCGTCCAAGGGCACCACGACGATGGCCTACCTCACGCGCGACGACATTCCGTTTCACTATCAACTCGCCGACGCCTTCACGATCTGCGACGCGTACCACTGCTCGCTGATGGGCCCGACCGACCCGAACCGTTACTACATGTGGAGCGGCTGGGTCGGCAACGACGGCAACGGCGGCGGCCCGGTGATCGACAACTCGGAACTCGGCTACGGCTGGTCCACGTATCCGGAAGTGCTGCAGAACGCCGGCATCACGTGGAAGATCTATCAGGACATCGGTACGGGACTCAACGCCAGCGGCTCGTGGGGCTGGACGCAGAACGCGTACATCGGCAACTACGGCGACAACTCGCTGCTCTACTTCAATCAGTACCGCAACGCGCAGCCGGGCAACCCGCTGTACGACAACGCCCGCACGGGCACGAACGCCGCCAACGGCGACGGCTACTTCGACATCCTCAAGCGCGACGTGCAGAACAACGCCCTGCCGCAAGTCTCGTGGATCGTCGCCCCGGAAGCGTATTCCGAGCACCCGAACTGGCCGTCGAACTACGGTGCGTGGTACATCGATCAGGTTCTGCAGATTCTCACGTCGAATCCCGAGGTATGGAGCAAGACGGTACTGCTGATCAATTACGACGAAAACGACGGCTTCTTTGATCATATGGCGCCGCCGTTCGCGCCAGCATCGAGCGCAAACGGTTTGTCGACCGTCGACACCAGCAATGAAAACTATGCGGGCAGCGGCAATACGCCGGCGGGTCCGTACGGGCTCGGACCGCGTGTGCCGATGCTGGTGGTCTCGCCGTGGTCGAAAGGCGGCTACGTGTGCTCGGAACTGTTCGACCACACGTCGGTGATCCGCTTTATCGAAAAGCGCTTCGGCCAGCAGCACAATCTGGGCGAATCGAACATCACGCCGTGGCGTCGCGCGGTGTGCGGCGATCTGATGTCGGCATTCAACTTCAGCACCCCGAACGACGCGTTCCCGACGCTGCCGAGCACGAGCGGCTATGTGCCGCCCGATCAGAATCGCCATCCGGACTATGTGCCGCTGCCGCCGCTCGTGCAGGCCGTACCGAAGCAGGAACCCGGCGTGCGCCCGGCGCGCGCGCTGCCGTACGAACTGTTCGTGCGCGTGCACGGTGAAGGTGCGGAGAACAAGCTGACGATGCGTTTCGTCAATTCAGGCCGCACGGGCGCCGTGTTTCTCGTCTATGCCGCCAATGGTCTCGCCGCACCGCTGACCTATACGGTCGAAGCCGGCAAGCGGCTGCAGGATCAGTTGCCGTTGAATATCGACGGCACGTACGATTACACGGTCTACGGCCCGAACGGCTTTCTGCGCCGCTTCGCGGGCAAGCCGGTCGCGAGAAGCTGGTGGCACGGCTCCGATATTGCACGGCCGGAAGTCGCCGAAGGCTACGACGTCGCCAACGGCAACCTGCAATTGCGTCTGGAAAATGTGGGCAGCGCACGCTGCCAGTTCACCATCGTCAATGCCTACGACGCGAACAACGTGGTCAAGCATTCGGTGCGCGGCGGCGATACTGAACAGCTGTACCTCGATCTGCGCAACGCCTACGGCTGGTACGACCTGGTGATTACCGTCGACACGGACCCGTCGTTCGCGCGACGCTTCGCCGGACACGTGGAAACCGGCCGGAGCAGCATGAGCGATCCTGCACTGGGGAGCTAAGTTTCAGCTCGGTTTCGATTCAGTCCGTACGAAAAGAAGCGGCCGCTGCGATAAAAAGCAGCGGCCGTTTTTTCATGCATTCGCGTCGTGATGTGTAAGTCGAAATCTTAAGCCGCCACAGCCGCCCTCACCGACTCACGCTCGCGTGTTTTCTCGCAAATCGCCTGCACGACGAACTCCGCATCGCGTGCGACACCAGAGAAGCGCCCCGATCCCCAAGTATGCAGCCACGGCAAACCGACGAAATATAAACCGTCGATCGGTGTAATGCCACGGGTATGCGCCGGATAACCGCGACCGTTGAACACCGGCGCGTCGAGCCAGCTAAAGTCAGGCGTAAAACCGATGCACCAGATAATTGCCGAAATGCCGCTAGTGTGGAGATCGAGCATCGTGCGTTCTTCCGCTGGCCGCCAGAGCGGTTCGTAGACTTCACCCGCCGGCGCGTCGATGCCATGCTTTTCGATGAAGCCGTCGATGCTCGCGTTGATCCGGTTATACGTATCGTCCGCGGCGTCCAGATTGGCGGCGAGCGTCGGTGCGAAATGGAATTGCCCGTCGCGCAGATCGTCGAGCCTGCCGTACAGCTCCATGCCTTCGGCGGCGAACTTGCGCAGATCGATGTCGCGTCCGCCGTCGCGGCCGGTCACATAGTGATTGGTGTTGTCGCGTACGCCTTCGCGCAACGGATGCTTTTCGACCGGCATGTCGTAGTACTGCATGTCGGCGAGCCAATCGACCACGTCACGCCCCCGATAAAAGCGCGCGCAGCGCGGCGCCTCACCGACTGCGAGCACCACCTTGCGCCCCGCCAGATGCAGGTCCTCCGCGATCTGCGCGCCGGATTGCCCCGTGCCGACCACCATGACCGCGCCCTCGGGCAAAGCCTGCGGGTTCCGATACGCTGACGATTGCAACTGCACGATGCTTGCGGGCAAGCGCTCGGCGAGCCGCGGCACGATCGGCGTGTGATACCCACCCGAGGCGACCACGACCTGATCCGCGGTGAAATCGCCTTGCGCGGTCACGATCGTATAGACGCCGTCATCGCGCTGCTTCACGCGTTTGACTTCCGCATGCTCGATCACCGGTGCCTCGACGTGCGCGATGAAACCATCGAGATAGTCGATGATCTCGTCCTTCTTCATGAACCCGTGCGGGTCGTCGCCCAGGTAGGGGTAACCGGGCAACGCACACTGCCAGTTCGGCGTCACGAGACAAAAGGCGTCCCAGCGTTGCTGGCGCCACGTATGCGTCACCGTGTTCCTTTCCACAACCAGATGGTCGATGCCGGCCTGCTTGAGGTAATAGCTAACCGACAGGCCAGCCTGCCCGCCGCCGATGACGAGCACGCTGTGATGCCCGTCAGCGCGCCCATGATGGGTTGGATTCGACATGATGCGTCCTCTGCAAAAAATAAACGCCTAGCTGAATTCGATAACCTTGACGATCGCCTCGGGCCGATCGCGAAAGCGCTCCGCATCGCGTTCGATCTGTGCGAGCTGATCCATCGCTGCCGAGCAGGCAAAGCCGTACTTCTCGCGCACGCGCTCCGAAGCGATACCTAACGCCTGCCGCGAACGTTCGACGAAATCGTCCAACGCATAAGCCTCGCCAGGTTTGAAGAAATCACCAATGACGAGCGACGGCGAATAACAGTTCGCTTCATCGCCATCGGGCCACTGAATCCGAAAGTGCATGACAGGCATCGCAAATCCTCAATCGATCAATGAATAGTTAGCGCGCGCTTTGCGAGCAACTGGCGGTACACATCGACGTGACGCCGTGCGCTTGCCGCCCAGCTAAAGCGCGCGAGTAACGCGGGCACGGCCCGGTCGAAATCAATACGACTACCGCTACCGCTGAGAGCACGTAGCAACGCCGCCGCTATCGACTCAACATCGGCCGGATTTGCCCAGTAACAGGTGCTGTCGTCGAGATATTCGGTGAACGGGGCGATTGCAGAGGCAACCACCGGCGTGCCACTAGCAAGCGCCTCCAGCACCACCAGGCCGAAGCCCTCGCGCAATGACACCATCGACAACACGTCCGCGCTGCGAAAGAGCGCGGGCATGGCGGCGTCTTCGAGTGGCCCGGTTACGACCACGCTTTCGTGTGGACCAATCGACAGCCCCAACTCCGCCGCTCGCTTAAGCACGCCGCGGGCGTAGGCGTCGTGGTCGAGCAGGCTCGCACCACCGGCAATCACAAGTTGCGCGCCCGGCAACGTGCGTAGTACCAACGCGAAGGCTTCGAGCAGCGCGAGTGTGTTCTTGCGCGCTTCGATACCGCCCACTGAAAGTACGATCGGGCCGTCATCAATGCCCAAGCGCCGCCTGATCTGCGTATCGTGCGCGTCTTCCTCAGGCGTGAAGCGCGCGATGTCGACACCGTTCGGCACCGTCAGCGCCGCAATACCGAAAGTCGAACGCATCTCGCGCGTCCACGTATCGCTGACACACAACACTTGATCCGCATCCTCGTACGCCCGCCGTTGCCATGCAGCGAGACGTGGATCGTCGAAATGATCCAGGTGATGAACAGTGCGCATGAAACCGCGAATGAGCCCTTGCGCCCTCAGCTCGGCAAGTGCGTTGCCGCTGATACTGTCCTGCGCGTGCAGCACATCGAACGACCACGCGTCGTGCTCCATCAAGGTCTGCTTGAATGCATGAATACGCGCCTCCACCATGGCTACCGTGCCGGCCTGAGATAGCGTGATCGGCGCATAGACCACGCGGCACGGCGGCAGACGGAACAGCGTCTCGCCCGGCGCAGCGGGCGCAAAGACGGTCACGTCATGACCGAGCGCGGTCAACGCGGTCGCCAGTTCAAGCGTGTGCACTACGCCGCCACGCGGATTGACCGAATGCGTCAGCAACGCGATTCGCAACGAATTCATCGCGAACCGTCCTTCGCGATCATGAACGGCTCGCGATTGAAATCCCACAACACCGCTGCCTCATCGTGGTGATGCAAAACCACTTCAGACGACGCATCGACAGTACCAATCACGGCGCAAGCGAGCGAGCGCGAATCGAACTGCGCCTGCACTGCGTCCACCTGCTCCTCCCGAACCGACAGCAAATAGCCGAAGCTCGGAAATGCGGTAACCCAACGCTCCAAGGGGACGTCCGCTGGCTTCGGAATACGCTCAAGATCGATCCGTGCGCCCATCCGCGAGCACTCGAGCAACATCAGCGCAGTGCCGAGTGTGCCGGCCATACTGATGTCCTTCGCCGCATCGCATAAGCCACTTTCCGCTAGCCGCGGAAGCAGTTCGAGATCCGCTCTCAAACGTTCAGGCGGCGCACCCACCGACGCATTCCAGAACGGATACGGTTCCTCGAAGTGCCCGCGCAAATCGACGGCCATCATCAAACGGTCGCCGGGCTTCGCATTGAAACTCGACAGCAGCGCTTTCGCGCGTCCCACGATCGACACCGCCAGTTGCGCAGCATCGCTGCGCGTATTCGTATGACCGCCGACTATCGGCACGCCATAAGCAACGGAGGCCGCGGCCATGCCGGCAAGCACCTCCTCGGCGGCGTCGATGCCTCGACTCCATAGCGCATCGACCACCGCCAGCGGCCGCCCGCCCATCGCGTAGATATCGCTGACGTTGACCATCACGCTGCTGTAGCCGGCAAACCACGGCATTGCGCTCACGAAATCGCTGACCATGCCTTCGATGGCGAACAGCAGGTAACCATCGCCATCGGCAATGGCCGCGCAATCGTCGCCAAGTGCAACAGCCTGCGCGAGATCCTGCGTGCCCCCCGGCAGACGCCGGGCGAGTGTGCTGACCACGTCGACGATATCCGTCTTGTGCCGAAACCCGCGACTTTCGCGCAGGCTGGCGACGAGATCGGCCACGCTCCTCATGCCGCGCTCCGTGCGGAAGCCGCACTGTGTGGTTGCGTATGAGTCACGAAGCCGCTATACGGCGCCACACACGGCGGATACCAGTCCAGTTGCGCCTGCATCAGATGATGCGGCCGGCCCAACAACATTTCCTCTGCAAGCACATCCCAATGCATCGCGCGAAAGAGCGGCACGTTCTGGCTCTGCACGTGGGCGAGAAAAGTCTCGCAGCCGAGCGCATGGGCACTGCTCACCGCGAGACGAATCAACGTCGCGCCAATTTTTCCGTGGCGGCGAAACGCTGCATGCACAGCAAGACGTGAACCGAACCACACGTTGCCTTCATCGCGATGAATGCGCACCGTGCCGACCACCTGCTCCGGCATGCCGGCGACACAGCTCACTGCCACCAGTTGCTGCGCGTGCGTGTCGATATCGTCCCGATCGTCGCCGACAAAAATGCCCTGCTCGATGCAGAACACCGCGCGCCGCAACTTGTACGCTTCATCGGCTTCCCAATCGAGCGTCGTCCACTTGATGCGGAATTCGCTCGGCGCATAGGGCGCGAAACTCATGTCACCTTCCAGCGCCTCGCCTGCAATCGCTTCACCGAACATGATCACTCCTCGTACGACGACAACGACGAACACGCGCCGCATTTTCCGCAGCCGGCCTTGATATCGCTTGAGCGCATCGCAGCAACGTTCAGCATTGCGCCGAGCGGTTGCAGAACCGACTTCATGAATTCAGGCGTGGGTGCAGGATGATCTTCGAGCGGCGTGCCGCTGATCGGCACGAACGGCACCACGAACGGATAGACACCGAGTTCGATCAACTCGCGCGACATGGCCAGAATCGCCTCCGCGCTATCACCAAGACCGGCGAGTATGTACGTACTCACCTGACCGCGTCCGAACACCGCAACTGCCGCCTTGAACGCTTCCATGTAGCGCGCCAGCGGCACGCTCGCCTTGCCCGGCATGATGCGTTCGCGCAAAGCGGGCGTCACCACTTCGAGATGCATGCCGAGCGTATCGATGCCGCTCGCTTTCATGCGTGCGAACCAGCGATCATCGTCGGGGGGCTCGCATTGCGCCTGGATCGGCAGATCGACCGCCGCTTTGATTGCGAACGCGCTTTCGCACAGGATCTGCGCGCCGCGATCGGACGTGGGCGGCGTGCCGGTGGTCAGCACCATATGCTTGACGCCGTCGAGCAATACGGCTGCCCGTGCCACTTCGGCCAATTGCTCCGGCGTCTTGCGCGCAATCGTGCGGCCTGCTGCGAGCGATTGCCCAATCGCGCAGAACTTGCAACTCTTGCGACGGCTCTCGTAGCGGATGCACGTTTGCAGCACCGTCGTGGCCAGCACGTCCGCACTATGCAGCGCGGCAATGTGCGAGTAAGGCACGCCGTCGAGCGTCTGCATGCCGTAAAAGCGTGGTGCTTTGGGAAAGCTGATATTGGCAATCGGGATCGTACCGCGCAGCAAGGCGCTCGAGCCGTTCGCATCCGGCGTCTCTGCGACGAACGGCGAGTGCCAGGCGGTACTCGTATGCACCGGCACCATGATCGTCACGCCGTCCACCGTCACCGCCTTGTGGTCCGAGGGTCCCGCGCCGCCGCGCCGGCTCGCCGCGCCCGCATCCGGAGACACGAGCCGCAAACCGGCCGACTGCAATTCAGTCATCAATTGCCGGCTCGCTGCCGACAGTGTCTCGCTGGAGTTCATCGTGCCATCCCTCGTTTGAATTGAAACCCGTGCTCGAAGCACCGGACCACGCCGGCATCGGCGCGACGGTTTCCGCCGGCCGCCGGTTGATCGCAAGACTCAGCAATTCCGGCCGCGCGTAGTGGCCGACTGAATCCATCATGCGTTTGCGCTTGGTGATCAAGGCCATGTCGAGATCGGCAACCACCATGCCTTCGCCCTCACGCAGCGGCTGCGCCAGATGCTGTCCTTCCGGCGACACGATTGCGGTGTTGCAGCCGCCGCGCAGCGCCTTCTGCAAATTCGTATCGGGTGTGACCGATGCAATCTGCGCTTCGGTCAACCAGCCCGTTGCATTGACTACGAAGCAGCCCGACTCCAATGCGTGATGCCGGATCGTCACCTCGATCTGATCGGCGAAGATCGGTCCCACCAGCGAACCAGGAAACTGGCTGCAATGAATCTCTTCGTGCTGCGTCATCAAGGCATAGCGTGCGAGCGGGTTGTAGTGCTCCCAGCACGCGAGCGCGCCGACGCGCGCCACCGCCGTTTGCGCGACTTTCAGGCCGGCCGCGTCGCCCTGACCCCAGATCATCCGTTCATGAAACGTCGGCGTGATCTTGCGACGCTTGAGCACCAGTTGGCCGTCCACGTCGAAGATCAACTGCGTGTTGTAGAGGCTGCCGTGATCGCGCTCATTGACGCCAAGCACCACCACCATCCGATGCAAACGCGCCCGCTCGGCCACCGCTTGCGTCACCGGGCCCGGCACGATCACGGCTTCCTCGTAGAGCTTCATGTGATCGGCGCCGGAAGCAACCGGCGGACGCACGAAAGAAAAGTACGGGTAGTACGGCACGAAGGTTTCGGGGAACACGATCAGTTGCACGCCTTCGCGTGCCGCTTTCTCGATGGCCTCGCATACCTTCTCGAGGGTGCCGCCGCTGCGTTCGAAGTCCGGTGCGATCTGGACCGCGGCGGCACGCACGATGCGTTTGTCGGACATAGTGGTCACTCGCCTCTCGTCAAACCGTCCAGGTGTGGATGATCAGCGCGTTGTCCTTGCGATGAAGTAACTGGATATCCAGCACGTCGAGCGGACTGATCGGGCGGATGCCTTCAATCAGCGAAGCTTCGCCGTGCCCGTACAAGGCTTGCAGCGCGAAGCGGCAGGCGTACACCTTGCCGCCCTCTTCCATGAACTTCATCAGTTGCTTGTTGAAGTTCAGGTGGCCGGGGAACGCTTCGTCGCCAAGCGTAGGGAAGCCGCGTTGCAGACCAAGCGTGACACCCGGCCCGTAAAGCAGCACCGACGTCTCGAAGCCCTTGCGTTGCAAACGCGTGGCTTGCAACAGATTGACGAAGCCGATCGACCCCTCGAACGCGACCGTATGAAACGTGACGAGTGCCTTCTCGCCTGGTTCGGCCTTCACGTCTTCGAAGACTTTCTCTTCGTAGTCGACAAGGTAATCGCCTTTCTGATGCAGCGGTTTGTTGACGGCTGGCATAACACTCTCCGATCAGGTTTGCTAAGTAAAAGATGGCGCGTTCCATCCGTGCGCGCTTCTCTCAATGCAACGGCCGTGCCATTGATCGCTCACACAAATGCGATCAATCAGCAATCAATTCCGCCTCGATTCGACATGCGACTCGAAAAATTTTTTGGCGTGAAGCTTGCATATAGCCGGGGCGTCGCGGGCAATCACCCCCGACCCCGGGATATCGCACCAGCCAGGTGCGATTTGTCTGCCGGGACGAGTCGGCGTGGTGCACTCATTCACCACGGGCGATCAATCCGATCATTGATCGCATCCGAATGCGATCAATGATCATCACCCCCAGCCGAAGGCTATCGATGAGCAGCCCGACACATCACTGGATCAAACGCCTCGCCGACACTCGCAAGCCGGCCTACCTCGCGATTCCCGATCTGATCGAAGAAGATCTCGCCACCGGCCGCCTGCGTCCACGCGACCGCTTGCCGGGACTGCGCGATCTGGCCGAAGAACTCGCGCTGAACTACACGACGGTGGCGCGCGCGTATGCGGAGGCGCGTAAGCGCGGCCTGCTCGATTCGCGCGCGGGCAGCGGCACCTTCGTGCGTGGCCGCACCGCTACCTTGCCGCTCGCCGGCGGCAGCAGCATCGAGATGTCGATGAATACGCCACCCGAGCCGCCCGATTACGCGGCCCGTTTGCGCGATTCGGCCGCGCGCCTGATGAGCGGCAGCGATCCGTATCAGTTGCTGCGCTATCAGGATTTCGGCGGCTCGGCCGCCGACAAGGACGCGGGCGCCGAATGGCTGAAGCGTCGCGTGCCGCATTGCGACGCGCAGAACGTGCTGGTGTGCCCCGGCATTCATAGCGCGCTGGTGGCGCTCGTTTCGCAGTTAGCACGGCCCGGCGGCACGATCTGTCTCGACACGCTTGCTTACCCCGGCATCAAGGCAATTGCCGCGCAGCTCGGCGTACGTCTGCAAGCCCTGCCGCGTGACGACGAAGGTCCGCTCGCGCACGCCTTCGAAGCGCTCTGTAAAACCGACAAGCCGAGCGCGTTCTATTGCAATCCGACTCTGCAGAATCCGAGCACGCTCACGCTCACGCACAAACGGCGCGAGGCGCTCGCCGATGTCGCCTTGCGCTACAGCGTTCCGATCATCGAAGACGATGCGTATGCGATGCTGCCGCAGAGTGCGCCCGATGCGCTCGCGAGCTTCGCTCCCGAACTGACCTACTACGTGACGGGTTTATCGAAGAGTCTCGGCGCCGGTTTGCGAGTGGCGCATCTGCACGCGCCAACTGCCAGGCAAACGCAGCGCCTCGCCGGCGCGTTGCGCGCGACAACGGTGATGGCGAGTCCGTTCACGGTCACGCTCGCAACGCAATGGATCGTCGACGGCACCGCGCTCGATATGCTCAACGCAATCCGCAACGAATCGCGCGCACGCCAGGCGATTGCATCGCGCATGCTCGATGCGTGGCCTTACGAAGCGCACGCGGATGGCTTTCATTTGTGGTTGCCGGTACCGGCCGAAAGCGGCTGGAGTGCTTCCGAACTCGCATTGCAACTGCGCAACCAGGGCATCGCCGCCGTTGCGGGGGCGGCGTTTTCCACCGATGGCAATCCGCCGAACGCAATGCGTGTGTGCCTCGGCGGTTCAAAGACGCGCGACGAATGCGAAGAGGCACTGCGCATCGTGGGTGAGACACTCGACCATCCGCATCATCTGCATTCTCCGGTGATGTAAGACCATTTGCGCGCATCGGCATATAGCCTCGCATAGCGTCATACCCACCGTTATCGTCATACGAATACAGCGCCCGAAACTCAATGCCAGGGCGCTGTTTCGGCATCCATTGAAAAACCCGCATCGCGCGAAAAAGTGTGTAGCATCGCGGCGCGCCGCCACAAGCGGCGTTGCCGGCCGCCGTCAGAAACTGAAAGCATTACCCGCTCAAGTCCCCACTGCCGGCGCCGTATACCGCGTATGAGGCCCCCGCCTCACCGACTACGGCTCACTGCTTACTCCGAAAGACTCCCAACATGTTCTCCTCCATTCGCGCGCGCATCGTCGCCCTGTGCGTCGCCATCGTTGTGGTTGCGCTCGCTGCTAACGCGGTTCTCAACTATGTCGTCGCCAACTCGTACAACGCCGATGCGATCGAAAGCAGTTTGAACGCTGTCGAAAGCGGTCACGCAGACGGGATCGAAGATTGGATCGCCTCCAATAGTCAGATGATCAACTCGCTGCAGGACGCGGTGCTGCAACCCGATCCGTCCGCCGCGTTGAAGCAGATCGCCGCAGCCGGCAAGTTCACCAACGTGTACGTCGGCTACGCGGACAAGACCGCGAAGTTTTCGGACCCGACCGGCATTCCGCCCGACTACGATCCGACCGGCCGCCCCTGGTACAAGCAGGCCGCGGCAGCGGGCAAGCCGGTGGTGACGCCGCCGTATGTGGATGTGGGCACGGGCAAGCTGGTGGTCGCGTTCGCCGCGCCAGTGGTACGCGATGGCGTGGTGAAAGGCGTGGTGTCCGGCGACGTCGCGATGGACAGCGTGATTGCCAACGTCAAGGCGATTCATCCGACGCCCGCGAGCTTCGGCATGTTGATCGACGCGAGCGGCCATATCGTCGCGCACCCGGATGCCAAGCTGACTTTGAAGCCGGTATCGGACCTCGCACCCGCGCTCACCAGCGACAAGCTGACCGCGCTCTTCGGCGCCGAGCACCCCGTCGAAGTCGACGTGAGCGGCAGCACGAAGCTGCTGCGCGCCGAGGCCATTCCCGGTACCGACTGGTACGCGGTCGTCGCACTCGATAAATCGGAAGCGACGGCGGGTATGCGATCGCTGTTGACGGCTTCGGTGATCGCCTTGATCGTGATCGCCGCCATCGCCGCCGCCATCGTGGCCGCGGTTACCGCCGTGTCGTTCCAGCGCCTCTCGAAAGTACGCGATGCAATGGACGCGATCGGCTCGGGCGAAGGCGATCTGACACAACGTCTGCCAGCCGTCGGCCACGACGAAGTCGCGCAGATCGCGCGCTCGTTCAACACCTTCATCGACAAACTCAGCCACGTGATGCGCCAGATTCGCGATGCCAGCGAATCGGTGCGCGTGGCCGCTAATGAAATCGCCGCGGGCAATGTCGATCTGTCGGGCCGCACCGAATCCGCAGCGGCCAGCCTGCAACAGACAGCGGCGTCGATGGAAGAAATCACCTCGACGGTTACGCAATCGGCGAGCGCCGCGAAGCAGGCCGACGATACGGCCGTGTCCGCATCGCAGGTGGCCTCGCGCGGTGGCGTAGTGATCTCCGAAGTGATTACGACGATGGGCGAGATCGAACATGCCTCGGTGAAGATCTCGGACATCATCGGCGTGATCGACGGCATTGCATTCCAGACCAACATTCTCGCGTTGAACGCAGCGGTGGAAGCCGCGCGCGCCGGCGAACAGGGCCGCGGTTTCGCGGTGGTCGCCGGCGAAGTGCGCAGCCTCGCGCAACGCAGCGCGCAGGCCGCGAAGGAAATCAAGGCGCTGATCGAAGCAACCGTGGCGAGCGTGACCTCGGGGTCGGGCCAGGTTCGCCAGGCCGGCGAGACGATGACGGAAATCGTCAGCAACGTCGCCAACGTGACCACCATCATTTCCGAAATCACCCAGGCGGCCAACGAACAAACGCGCGGGATTCAGGAAGTGAACCGCGCAGTCAGCCAACTCGATGAAATGGTTCAGCAGAACGCCGCGCTGGTGGAGGAATCCACTGCCGCCGCTGCCGCGTTGCAAAGCCAGGCCGTGAGTCTTGCCAGTGCCGTGACGCAATTCAAGCTGGACTAAGGTCTGCCAAAGGAAATCCTCGTGACGCTCTATAGAAATCTGAAGATCGCCGTCAAGTTGGCGCTGCTCGGCGCGGTGCTGCTCGCCGCGACAATGGTAGTGGGTCTGGAAGGGTGGCATGCGTTGTCGAATACGCATGCGCTGCAAATCCAGTCCGCGCAAACGCTCGGCCAATACGCGCAAGCCGCGGACACTGCGCGCGTCGCGCAGATCGAATTCAAGAAGCAGGTGCAGGAATGGAAGGACCTGTTGCTGCGCGGCGCGGACCCGGCTGCGTTCGCCAAGTACCGTGACGCCTTCAGCAAGGAAAGCGGCACGACGCACGCGGCCTTGCTACGACTGAAGGATCAACTGAGTGCATTGGGCGCCAACGTCGACGGGGTCGACAAGGCGCTCGCCACGCACGCCTCGTTGCAGGACCGTTACCTCGACGCGCTCAAGCATTACGACGCGGCCGATCCGAATACGGCGCACGTCGTCGACGGTCTGGTCAAAGGCATCGACCGGGCGCCGACCGCCGCTATCGACGAAATCGTCGCTATGGTGATGCAGCAGGCGCAAGACTCCAACGTGCGCACGGGCGAAGCCGCGGAACACGCATACACGCTCGCCTGCGTGCTGCTGCTGTCGGTCGTGATCGGCTCGCTCGGCGTAGGCGCGTTCGCGGTCTGGTTCCTGAGCCGCAGCATTACGTTGCCGGTCAGGCAGGCAGTGGGTGTCGCGCAAGCGGTTGCGGCAGGCGATCTGCGCGCGGATGTCACCGTCGTGAGCCGCGACGAAACCGGTCAGTTGCTGGTCGCGCTCAACGAAATGAATCAACGCCTGCGGCACATCGTCAGCGAGATTCGTGAAGGCGCGCACACGATTTCCTCAGCGACCCAGGAGATCGCCGCCGGCAACCTCGACCTGTCGGCGCGCACGGAACAACAGGCCGCCTCGCTCGAAGAAACCGCCGCGTCGATGCAGCATTTCACCGACTCGGTTCAGCGCAACGCCAGTAACGCACGCGAGGCCACCACGCTCGCGCGGACCGCGGCGCAAGCGGCGCGCGACGGCGGTGTTGTGATGACCGATGCCGTGCGCACCATGGGCCAGATCGACGCGGCGTCCAAGCGGATCGTCGATATCATCGCGGTGGTTGAAGCGATCGCCGCGCAGACCAATATTCTGGCGCTCAACGCCGCGGTTGAAGCGGCGCGTGCCGGCACGCAGGGGCGCGGCTTCGCCGTCGTCGCGAGCGAAGTGCGCAGCCTCGCGCAACGCTCGGCCGATGCTGCGCGCGAGATCAAGGCGCTGATTCGTGAGTCGGTAGCTACGATCGACGCCGGTACGCAGTTGATCAATCACGCAAGCAATACGATGGACGGCGTGGTGCAAAGCGCGGGCAGCGTGACGCGTATCGTCGAGGCGATCGCGACGGCCAGTGTCGATCAGGCGGCAGGTATTGCGGAAGTAAACGATGCGGTCACGCAGATGGATCAGGCGACGCAGAGCAATGCGGCTTTGGTGGAGCAGGCGGCGGCTGCGGCCGATGCGGTGCAGAGTAAGGCTTCAGGGTTGGTGCAAAGTGTGAGTTTCTTTCGGATCGGTGCGGCGGTTTGATCGGTGCGGCGGCTTCTTAGTTAAGACTCGAAGTCGAGGCCGCCGAGCAATACCGTCGGCTCGGCCTGGGTGTGCGAGACGAAATCCAGTTCGCGGACGTGGCGCCAGGCTTCGAGCTTGCGTGGTAACGCGGCCAGATAGCCGGCGAAGCGCGCTGGCCCTTCCGCACCCATTAGTCGTTCGATCTCGTCGCTGTCCCAGGTTAGAAACAGATTCAACGGATGTGCGTAGTGGCGCAGGTCTTCGATCGGTGTTGCGTGGATTCGCACGCGGGTGGGGTGGCCGTGGCCGCCGTATGGGAGCACTTCAGTATGCACGGTGGTAGCGAAACATGCGGCGATTGCCTCGGCGATGCGAGGCGCGAACTGTTCGTCGAAACGGGCGGCGCTCTCTGGATGCATCTATGTCTCCGATGTTTTGTGCGATGGACGGAGCATCGTAGCATGTGAGGTCGGCCGCGGTTGCGGGTGCTGTGGTGTAGGTCTTTTCTTCTTCTGTTTGCCTGCGCGGCGCTTTTTGTCTGTGTTCTTGGGGCGTTGGCCTTTCCTTGTTTTGTTAGTGGTCTATTAGCGTTGCCCCTGTGCGGGGCGGCACTTACTTCTCTTTGCCGCCGCAAAGAGAAGTAAGCAAGAGAAAGCGGCTCAAACCGCTAATGCTAAGCGGGTCCCGTGGTCTGCTACGGGTAGTGGTGCATCTGGAATCCGTGCTCTCGCACATTCAGCGTTAGTGACAAAGGACTCATCAGCTCCCACTCCGCACTACGTGTGGCTCGGCCTTCGTCAAGGGGATGACGACGCTGTCGATCGCAGAGGCGATGGGTGTCAAGGAATCGACGGTTGAAACTTACGCCAAGCGCGCATTCGCGAAGCTTGGCCTGAGTTCACGCCGCGGGTTGTTGCATGGACATGAGGCGATCACGGCGGCGCAGTCACATCGAGCGTTGCGTTTCACGTTCGGGCAGGCGACCCACGACGGCCTCGCCCTCCTCTGCCGCAACCGTGCCGGACGTGACAACAGGTCTCGCCAACGCCACCTTCAGCTTGTCGCGATCTAGCTCCTTCTCCCACGCCGCAATCACGATCGATGCCACACCGTTGCCCATCGTATTGGTCAGCGCGCGGCACTCGGACATGAAACGGTCGATGCCGAGAATCAGCACCATCGCCGTCACCGGCACGGTCGGCACGACCGAAAGACTCGCGGCCAGCGTGATAAAGCCGGCCCCTGTAACGCCGGTCGAACCTTTCGACGTCAGCATCGTCACCGCCAGCAACGTGATCTCCTGAGCAATCGTCAAATGGGTATTCGTGGCCTGGGCGAGAAATAGCACCGCGAGCGTCATGTAGATATTGGTGCCGTCGAGGTTGAACGAGTAGCCCGTCGGCACGACCAGCCCGACGATCCCGCGTGAGCACCCGAGCCGTTCGAGCTTCTCCATCAACTGCGGCAACGCTGCTTCGGATGTCGACGTGCCGAGCACGATCAGCAGCTCGTCCTTGATGTACACGACGAAGCGCCACAAGCTGAAACCGCATGCCCGTGCAATCAGGCCGAGTCCGCACGAGACGAACAGGAATGCGTTCAGATAGAACGTACCGATCAGTTTCATCATCGGCAGCAAGGAGACGATGCCATATTTGCCGATCGTGAACGCGATGGCGCCGAACGCGCCGATTGGCGCGAGGCTCGTAATCATGCGCACGATACGGAAGAAAGTTTTCGACAGCAGTTCGATCAAACCGATGACGGGTTTCGCTGGTTCGCCCATCACCGCGAGCGCCGTGCCGAACAACATGGCAATCAGGAGCACCGGCAGAATATCGCCCTGCGTGAACGCGCCGACGAACGTCTCCGGGATGATGTGCATGAAGAAACCCGCCAGCCCCCCACCGTGCGCGGCTTGTGCGGCGTAACTGGATATTGCGCCTGCGTCGAGTGTAGTGGGATCGACGTTAAAGCCCACCCCGGGTTTCAGCACGTGCGCGGCCAGCAAACCGATGGCGAGCGCGAGCGTCGACACCACTTCGAAATACAGCAGTGCTTTGCCACCCACGCGGCCGACCTTGCGCATGTCGTGCATGCTGGCGATGCCGGTCACGACGGTGCAGAAGATCACGGGGCTGATGATCATGCGAACGAGTTTGATGAAAGCGTCGCCGAGCGGCTTCATCGCCACCGCGTCCGCCGGCAGGAAATGGCCCACGATCACACCGACAACGATCGCCACGATCACCTGCACGTACAGCACCTTATAAAGCGGTTTGCGCTTCATGTCTCCTCCGTTTTTAAAAGGCAAAGCGCGTCCCTTCCCTTCTGCCGGGGAATCGGTCACACGCGTTTCGGTTGAAAGGCGGCGCAAGTGCCGCCAGGGGATTTACAGCACGGCGGCCCAGGGATGCCGTTCGAAATGGGTACTCTCGAACGCGTCAATCGCGGGGAGTGAAGCGAGCGTGAGATCGATGGTGTCCATGCCCTCGATCACCATCTGTTTGTGACGCGCGCCGAGCGGGAACGTAAACGTGCGGCCGGTGACCGTCGTCACCGTCTGCTGCTCGATGTCGATATGCAATCGTGCAGCCGGATGTGTCGCCGCGTCTTGCATTAGAACGTCGACTGCTTCGCGATCCAGCTGCACCAGCAGCAAGCGGTTATTCATCGCGTTCGAATAGAAAATCTCTGCGAAACTCGGCGCGATCACGGCTTCGAAACCGAATTGCTGCAGCCCCCACACAGCATGTTCACGACTCGAGCCGCAGCCGAAATTCGATCCCCCAATCAGGATGCGTGCGCCGCGATACGCCGTCTGATTCAACACGCAATCCGGGCGCGGCTCGCCTTCTGCATCGAAACGCAAGTCATACAGCAAGCCCTCGCTCAGTCCGGTCTTGTCGATGATGCGAAGAAACTGCTTCGGCATGATCTGATCGGTGTCGAGGTTTTCGATCGGCAATGGCGCGGCATTTCCGTCGATTTCGGTGAGTCTCGTCAGCATGATTGCGTCTCCAGCGTGCGGACGTCGGTGATGCGCCCGGTGAGTGCAGCGGCAGCGGCCATCGCCGGGCTCATCAGATGGGTGCGGCTGCCGCGCCCCTGACGTCCTTCGAAGTTGCGGTTGGTCGTGGATGCGCAGCGCTCGCCTACCGCGAGAAAGTCGTCGTTCATCGCGAGACACATCGAACAGCCCGGCTCACGCCATTCGAAACCGGCATCGCGCAGCAGCGCCGCAATGCCCTCGGCCTCGGCCTGGCGGCGCACACTGCCCGAGCCCGGCACGACCATCGCGCGCACCCCTTGCGCGACGTGGCGCCCTCGCACAATCGCAGCGACCACGCGCAGATCTTCGATACGTCCATTGGTGCACGAGCCGATGAACACGCGATCGATCGGCGTGCCCGCAATCGGCTGGTCCGCATCGAGCCCGATATAGTCGAGCGCGCGACGCAGTGCGGCGGCAGCCTCCGGTGTTTTTTGCGCAGCCGCACTGGGAATGCGCTGATCGACTGCGATCGCCTGATCGGGGCTCGTGCCCCATGTGACGAACGGCGCGATATCGTGTGCCTCGAAATGATGTTCGGCATCGAAACTCGCACCGGCGTCCGATTTCAGTTCGCGCCAGTCGTTCATGGCAGCAGCCCATGCGGCATCGTCCAGTGATGTTGCATGCGCGCGGACATAGTCGAACGTGGTCGCGTCGGGTGCGATCAATGCCGCTCGCGCGCCGGCTTCCACGGTCATGTTGCATAAGGTCATGCGCGCTTCCGCGGACAGCGACGCGATCGTCGATCCTGCGAACTCCACCGCATAACCACGCGCGCCCTGTGCGCCGATGCGGCTGATGATCCACAGAATCACATCCTTCGACGATGTGCCGTAGGGCAACGTCCCGTCGATCGTGATACGCATGGTTTGCGCGACGCGATAGACCAGTGTTTGCGTGGCAAGCACGTGCTCGACCTCCGAGGTGCCGATGCCGAAGCCCAATGCACCGAGCGCACCGTACGTAGTCGTGTGACTATCGCCGCATAGCACGACCATGCCTGGGCGAATCAAACCGCGTTCTGGCGCGACGATATGTTCGATGCCTTGCAGGGGATCATTCGCCGCATGCAGTTCGATACCGGCCTGCTCGCAGTTGCGTGCGAGATTATTCGCCTGCAACAGGGAAGCGGCATCGCGAATCACGCGCGGCGACTCCGCATGCGTTGGAATGATGTGGCTGACCACCGCCAACTGCTGCCGCGGACGACGCACGGGCCGCGCTTTCGCCGCGAGCACGCTGAACGCCTGTGGACTGGTGTATTCGTTCATCAGATGCAGATCGACATACAGCAGCACGTTTTGTTCGTCGATACGCGTGACGACGTGCGAATCGACGAGCTTCTGGTAAAGGGTTCGTTTTGACATGATGGGCCGACCGGCGACTAGGACTGCAAGAACGGCAGGACGCGTTCGAGTAACAACTCGGGCGCTTCCTCGGGAATATAGTGGCCGCACGGCAAAGCCTCGCCGCTCACGTGCGCCGACCACTGACGCCATTCGGCGAGCGGCTCGAAACATTGCTCGATGACGCCCTGCGCGCCCCACAACGCGAGGAAATCGCATTCGATCTTCTGCCCTTCAGCGAGCGACGCGCGATCGTGATCGAGGTCGATCGTGATGCTCGCGCGGTAGTCCTCGCAGATGCCGTGCGCGGTGGCAGGGTCCGACAGACAGCGCAAATACTCGGCATAGGCGGCATCGATGAACGGTGCCAGCCCGGCGCTGCGTGCGCCTATGGTCTGCTTCAGATAGAGATCGGGATCGGCGCGAATCAGCGTTTCGGGAAACGGCGCGGGACGCACGAGAAAAAACCAGTGCCAGTAAGCGCGCGCAAACTCGAACGACGTTTGCTCGTACATGGCGAGTGTCGGTGCGACGTCCAGCGTGACCAGCTTCGTCACGGCTTGCGGATGATCGAGCGCCATGCGAGCCGCAACGCGTCCACCCCGGTCGTGGCCGACCACGGCAAATTGTGTGAAGCCCTGGGCGCGCATCAACGAAACCTGATCCGCGGCCATGCGGCGTTTCGAATAGTGGCTGTGGTCGGGCTCGCCTTGCGGTTTGCCGCTGTCGCCGTAGCCGCGCAGATCCGCAGCAATGACCGTGAAGTACTGCGCCAGCGTGGGCGCAACCTTATGCCAGATCGCATGGGTCTGCGGATGGCCGTGCAGCAGCAGTAAGGCCGGGCCGTTGCCGCCACGGATTGCGTGGATCTGGATGCCGTCGACGTGGATCGACGCGTCGGTGAAACCTCTAAACATCGTTGCCTCCCGTATCTGAATGCAGTCTAATTGATGCCTGCAGAGATATGGTTTCTATTAGTGCAATCCGGAATTAACTTTTGGGAACGAATCGATGGATGGTTTTTCCGACCTGAATCTGTTCGCGCTGGTGGCGCGCCACCGCAATCTGGCGGCCGCAGCGCGTGAGCTCGGCGTGACGCCGCCGTCGATCAGCAAGCGTCTCGCGCAACTCGAAAAGCGCCTGGGCGTGCGTCTCGTCAACCGGACCACCCGCCGCCTGAGCCTCACCGCCGAGGGCGAGATCTATCTGGCGAACGGCTCGCGTATCCTCGACGACCTCGCTGAACTGGAGCAACTGGTCACCAGCAGCCGCGCCGAGCCGACTGGGCTTTTGCGCGTGAACGCGTCGTTCGGTTTCGGCCGCGCGCACGTCGCGCCGGCCATTTCACGGTTCAGCGAGCGTTTTCCATCGATGAAAATTCAGTTGCATCTCACTGACCGGCCGGTCAGCTTGCAGGAAGAAGGCTTCGACTTGGGCATTCGCTTTGGCGAGGTGCCGGATGCACGTATCAATGCGCGTTTGCTGCTGAAAAACCAGCGGCTGGTGTGTGCCGCACCGGGCTACGTGAAACGGCATGGCGCACCGGCCATGCCACACGATTTGACGCACCATGCGTGCCTCGTCTTACGCGAAAACGAATCGGCGTACGGCACCTGGCATTTTGCGCGCGGCAAGAAGTCGGAGACGGTGAAGGTGGATGGTCCGTTGAGCAGCAACGACGGCAGCGCCGTGCTGAAGTGGGCGCTCGATGGGCGCGGTATTGCCGTGCGCTCCGCATGGGAGATTTCCCGCCACTTGCAACGTGGCGAGCTGGTGCCGTTGCTCACGGACTGGGCGCTGCCGAACGCGGACATTCACGCGATCTATCTGGAGCGGCATCGGCTGTCGGCGAAACTCAGGACGTTCATCGACTTTCTCGGCGACGAACTGCAAGCGAGTGTTCGATCGGCTTAGCACGCGTGCGGTGAGCCGGGCGCTGCAGGGCGATCACGCGGGTCGGACGAATACCCGGCGTGCGTGTTCAGCCGACGCGTTTGTTTCGCTGGGCGCGATTTGCTCGCCAGCGGATCAGGAAGCTGACCAATGCGGCGAAGGCCGCAGTGGCCGCGTAGCCTGCCAGACGAATGGCATCCTCACTCGGGAGACGCGAGACCAACACAATGACAATGGCGATTGCAAGCAGAGCTAGACATGCGATTGCCCATTTCATCTCCGTCTCCCCTGAAGTTTGATGTGCTGCCAGATGCACGGCTATCTCGCCGTTTTGTTAAGCATACCCGCGAGTGAGGCACCGGTGCTTCATTGCGACTCAAGCGGCCACCCCTCTGCCGCTTCCGTGCGCCTGCTCCAGGATGAACTCGATAAAACTCGCCGCCGCCCGCGTGTGATGCCGATTCGGCATATAGAGCAAGTACATGTTCGTACCGAAGATGCTTAGACGCCATTCATCGAGCGCCGTCACCACGTCCCCGCGGCGCAGGTCGTCCTGCACCACGTAGTCGGGCACCAGGCCGACGCCCAGACCGGCCAGCACCGCCTGGCGCAAGAACAGGAAGTTCTCGGAAATAATCGTCGGCTCCAGCAGCACTTCGTGGCGTTCGTCGCGCAAATAAGCCGCCACCCGCAACTGCCTGCCGACCACCGCCGCCGTAATCAACGGCGCAGTGCGCAAATCGTCGAGACGCACCGGCATGCCGCGGCTTTCGGCAAAATCCGGCGACGCACACGCAACATATCGCACCGACCCCATGTCACGTGCGACGAGATTCTGCGGCGGCTCCGACATCACCCGAACCGCGATGTCGACCTCGTCGCGCATCAGATCCTCGACCCGATTCTCGAACATCACGTCCAGCACGATGCCCGGATACAGACGCTTGAACGCGATCAGCCAATCCGACATCACCAGTTGCCCATAACCGCTCGGCACACTCAACCGCACCCGCCCCTGCAAGCTCTGCCCGAGCGTGGTGACCGATTCGCGCGCGGCCAGCAGCGCATTCTGAATGGTGCGGCCATGCTCGTATAACTGCAGACCGATTTCAGTCGCTTCGACCCGGCGCGTGGTGCGCCTGACCAGTTGCAGCCCGATCGAGCGCTCCAACTGGTTCAGGTGGTAACTCACATTCGCGCGGCTCATCTTCAGCCGGCGCGCGGCCTCGCTCAGGTTGCCCGCATCAAGGATATCGACCAGCAAGGTCAGCGAATTGACGTCCATGGCATAGCCTTTGTCAAAGTATCTTTGACAGTCTGTCAACCGCCTATGTAATTGTCAATAAACCTTGACCAACCCACAATCGGAGAATTCGCCAGGCCCGGTATGCCAGATCTGCCCCGATATCAATCAGGAGACGACACGATGACCCTCAACCCTTCCGCCGACGTTGTGACGCGCGAATTGCGCGGCAAAGTCCTGCTGGTGACCATCGACCACGCACCGGTCAACGCCTTATCCGCCGACGTGCGGCGCGGCCTGCTCGCCGCCATCGAAGCCGCGGATGCCGACAAGGCCGTCGAAGCCGTGCTGATCGTCGGCGCCGGACGCAACTTCATCGCGGGCGCGGACATCCGCGAGTTCGGCAAGCCGCCGGTGCCGCCGTCGCTGCCGGATGTATGCAACCGTATCGAAGCGTGTGCGAAGCCGGTGGTGGCCGCCATTCACGGCGCCGCGCTCGGCGGTGGCCTGGAGGTGGCGCTCGCGGCGCACTACCGTCTCGCCGTGAACGGCGCGAAGCTCGGTTTGCCCGAAGTGCAACTCGGCCTGCTGCCGGGCGCAGGCGGCACACAGCGTACGCCGCGCCTGATCGGCGCGCAGGCCGCGCTCGACCTGATCCTGAGCGGCCGCCACGCCGGCGCGAAAGAAGCACTCGCGCTTGGCCTCATCGACCGGCTCGGCAGCAGCGACGACATCCTCGCTGAAGGACTCGCCTACGCACAGGAACTGCTGGCCGCTCATGCGCCAGTGCGCCGCACGCGCGATGCCGCTGCGCTAAGCGACCGCGCAGCAAGCCTCGCCGCCGTCGCCGCGGCGCGCGCGGAAACGGCGAAGAAATCGCGCGGCCTGTTCTCCCCGCTAAAAATCGTCGATGCCGTGGAAGCCGCCATCGAACAGCCTTTCGAAGATGGCCTGCGGCTCGAACGCAAACTGTTCCTGGAATGCATCGACAGCCCGCAGCGTGCCGGCCTGATTCACGCGTTCTTTGCCGAACGCGAAGTGCTCAAGGCCCCGGAAACACGCGATGCGAAACCACGCACGCTGAATAAGATCGGCGTGGTGGGCGGCGGTACGATGGGCGCGGGCATTGCCGTCGCCGTGCTCGATGCCGGCCTGCCGGTGACGATGATCGAACGCGACGACGCGTCGCTCGCGCGCGGCCGCGCGCACATCGAAAAGGTCTACGACGGGATGATCGCCAAAGGCCGCATGAGCGCGGAAAAGAAAACCGACGTGATGACACGCTGGCAAGGCAGCACTTCATACGATGCACTCGCCGACGCCGATCTGGTGATCGAAGCGGTATTTGAAGACCTGTCGGTGAAAAAAGCCGTGTTCGCCGAACTCGATCGTGTCTGCAAAGCGGGCGCGGTGCTCGCCACCAACACGTCGTATCTCGACATCGATGCGATTGCGGCCAGTATTTCCCGTCCTGCGGATGTGATCGGCCTGCACTTCTTCTCCCCCGCCAACATCATGAAACTGCTGGAAGTGGTGGTGCCGAAGCAGGTCAGCGCCGACGTGGTCGCGACGGCGTTCGAACTTGCGAAGAAGCTGCGCAAGACGCCGGTGCGTGCTGGCGTGTGCGACGGCTTCATCGGCAATCGCGTGCTGGCGGTGTATCGCAACGCGGCCGACGCCATGATGGAAGACGGTGCGTCGCCGTATCAGATTGACGCGGCAGTGCGTGCATTCGGCTTCCCGATGGGCCCGTTCCAGGTGGTCGATCTGGCAGGCGGCGACATCGGTTGGGCTGCGCGAAAGCGGCGCGCGGCCACACGCAACCCCAACGCGCGCTACGTGCAGATCGCCGACCGTCTTTGCGAACGCGGCTGGTTCGGCCAGAAAACCGGTCGTGGGTTTTATCTGTACCCCGAAGGTTCGCGCAGCGGCGCACCCGACCCTGAAGTCGAGGCCATCATCGACGCCGAACGCGAGCGCGCCGGCATCACGCCGCGCACGTTCACCGACGAAGAAATCGTGCGCCGCTACATGGCCGCGATGATCAACGAAGGCGCCAATGTCGTGCACGAAGGCATCGCGCTGCGGCCACTCGATGTCGACGTGACCTTCCTCTATGGCTACGGCTTTCCGCGCTATCGCGGCGGTCCGATGAAATACGCCGATACGGTGTGCCTCGCCACGGTTCTCGCAGACATCCGCGAATTCGCCAAAGAAGACCCGCTGTTCTGGCGAGCGTCGCCGCTGCTGGTCGAACTGGTCGAGCGCGGCGCCGATTTCGCGAGCCTCAACCAGTCAGCTTGAGACGGCACGTTATTTGGAGCATTCTCGACCGGTACGGGCCCGCCTGCCTACGCGCTCACCCGCCGGTCCGGTAAATATCTAGGGAAGAACCCGCTATGGATCTGAACTTCACGCCTGAAGAAGAGGCTTTTCGCACTGACGTGCAGCGTTTTTTGCGCGACAAACTCCCACAACGTCTCGCCGACAAAGTACACGGCGGCCGCAGGCTTACGCGCGACGACATGGCTGAGTGGCACGCGATTCTCAACGCACAAGGCTGGCTCGCCAATCATTGGCCGGAGGAGTACGGCGGCCCGGGCTGGAACGCCGTGCAGAAATTTATCTTCGAGAATGAATGCGCATTGGCGGGCGCACCGCGTGTCGTGCCCTTCGGCGTCAACATGCTCGGCCCAGTGTTGATCAAATACGGCAACGAAGCGCAAAAGCACCACTGGTTGCCGCGCATTCTCGATGGCTCGGACTGGTGGTGCCAGGGCTATTCGGAACCGGGCGCGGGCTCGGACCTCGCGTCGGTCAAGACCACCGCGGTACGCGGCAGCGATGCGCAAGGTGAGCACTACATCGTCAACGGCCAGAAGACGTGGACCACGCTCGGCCACTACGCGAACATGATCTTCTGCCTCGTGCGCTCTGCCACCGACGTGCGCAAGCAGGAAGGCATCAGCTTCCTGCTGATCGACATGAATACGCCAGGCGTCGAAGTGCGGCCGATCATCACGCTCGATGGCGAGCACGAAGTCAACGAAGTCTTCTTCACGGATGTGCGTGTACCGGTTGAGAACCTCGTGGGCGAAGAGAACAAGGGCTGGACCTACGCCAAATACCTGCTCACGTATGAGCGCACCAATATCGCGGGCGTCGGCTTCTCAGTCGCCGCATTTAACCGGCTGCGCAAGATCGCCGCGAAGCAGCAGCGCAACGGCCGGCCGCTTGCGGAAGATCCGTCGTTTGCGGCACGCATGGCGCGAGTCGAGATCGATCTGGAGAACATGAAGACCACCAATCTGCGAGTGATCGCGGCGGTGGCCGGCGGCGGCGTGCCGGGCGCCGAGAGTTCGATGCTGAAGATTCGCGGCACTGAGATCCGCCAGGAGATCTCTTCGCTCACGCGCCGTGCGATGGGACCGTATGCGCAGCCGTTCGTCGAGGAAGCCTTGCACGATGGCTTCGAGGGTACGCCAGTCGGTCCGGACGAAGCCGCAAGCGCTGCCTCGCTCTACTTCAACAACCGCAAGCTGTCGATCTTCGGCGGCTCCAACGAAATCCAGAAGAACATCATTTCCAAAATGATCCTGGGACTGTAAGGGGCGCACTTCATGAATTTCCAGCACACCGAAGACCGCCGCATGCTGGCGGATACGCTCAACCGTTTTGTCACCGAGCAATACGCCTTCGAAACGCGTGACCGAATTGCAGGCTCGCCCGAAGGTTTCAGCGCCGACCTGTGGAATCGTTTCGCGGAACTCGGCATTATCGGCGCGTTGTTCGATGAGGCGCAGGGTGGGTTTGGCGGCGGCGGCTTCGATATCGCCGTCGTATTCGAGAGCCTGGGTCGCGGCCTCGTGGTCGAGCCGTTTCTCGATACGCTGATCGTCGGCCAGGCGATCGCGCGTGGCGGCAATGAAACGCAAAAGGCCGCGCTTGGCGAATTGATCGACGGATCCCGAATCGTTGCGCTCGCGCATGGCGAGCCGGACGGCCACTACGAGCTGTCGCGCGTCACAACACGTGCCCAGCGTGCTGGCGACGCATGGCAGTTGAACGGCGCGAAGGCGGTGGTTCAACACGGCGAAAACGCTTCCCTTTTCCTGGTCTCCGCACGTACCGCAGGTGCCGACGACGCCGAAGCCGGCATCACGCTCTTTCTCGTCCCGCGCGACGCCTCGGGTGTCAGCGTGCATGGCTATCGCAAGATCGACGGCGGCCGCGCGGCCGAGGTCACGTTCGACAACGTCACGCTCGCAAACGATGCGGTGCTCGGCGCGGCCGGAGAAGGCTTCGCGACGCTCGAGTACGCGATCAGTTGTGGCGTGCTTGCGTTGTGTTCCGAAGCGGTCGGCGCGATGGATGTCGCGAAAGACTACACGCTCGAATACCTGCGCACGCGCAAGCAGTTCGGCGTACCAATCGGCAGCTTCCAGGCGTTGCAACATCGGATGGCGGATCTGCTGCTCGAGATCGAGCAGGCGCGATCGGCGGTGATCAATGCCGCGGCCGCGCTTGGCGCTGAGCGCACCGTGCGGGAACGCGCGGTGTCAGCGGCAAAATACAGCATCGGCAGGATAGGGACGATGGTCGCCGAGGAATGTATTCAGTTGCATGGCGGTATCGGCATGACGTGGGAGTTGCCGATGGCTCACTATGCGAAGCGGCTTGTGATGATCGACCATCAGTTGGGGGATGAGGATCATCATCTCGAGCGGTTTATCGCGCTCGGCAGAGGGTGAGAGCTGGTTTGCAGGCTTTCTTCGAATCAGCGCCGCTGTGATGGTTTGCCAGCGGCGCTGCCCTCGTCCGTTTGCCAACGACTCCCGCCCGACCTCCGAGCGTCCTCCATCACATCCGCGCGGTCACCGCCATGTGACAGTCCAAGCAGATGTTGTCGTTTCAGAATGACCGGCCTCGTGCCTGTTCTCCGAAGAGAACTCGACTGTCATTCGGCGACTCTGCAGGCTTTGCGCAGCGCTGCTCCGTCCGGCTCAGTGAACCGTGTCTCCAAGGCGTCGTCCTTGCTTGCTCGAAGCATTACTGCGACCAGCAGACCAAGGCACGCGCCAAAGGATCCCCCCACTCCAAAGCCAAGTAAGAATTCCATCGTTTTCCCCCGTTCGTATATTGTCTTTTTGCTGCTTGTGCAGCTGTATTGAATTCGCTTGATGCAGTGTCTTGATGGTCTGTAGTGTGTCAACGCAAAAAGCGAGCCATCCTTGAACTAACCAAGGCGTGCATTTGAATGCCGAGGTGCCGTGACTGTTTAAATGCTCTATACCGTCACAAATCGTTTCAATCTTGTAACGCGCCTGAGTGAAACCGGTGGCACCAGACCGGTCGCCTGGAACGCTCTACACAGTGCTTTTGATGCAGTGGGCGCGTGATCGCTGTGTTTATCCGCGAGATAGAAGCGAGCGCCGAAAACGTTGCAAAGATGAGAACAAGGCGCAGTGCCGCGATCGCTGATTTTCTGATCTGGCCCGGGCTGATACAAATCAATTGCGGGGCGGGTATTTACGACATGGACGCCGCGTTTCGGATTTGCTATGCGCAATTGGGTGGGGTGACCGCGATAAAAAGAACGCGCACGGGAAACGATGAACTATGACATCGTCGGCGGCATTCACGGGCAGGCTGAAAAACTACCCGCGCTGTTGCAGTGACTGGATGTGTCTGGATTTCTGTGTGCTGAGGTCGTTATAAAAAATCTCAGCTTGTGGCGCGGGTGAACCGCTCGTCGAACTGGTTGACGGCTTGCCGCCAGGCGATAGGCGGCACCTTCCAATCCTTTTCGATGTTGCGCAATGCCAGTCTCGAGTTCATGACGATCCGGTAACCAGACGGTAGCGAACGTCAGAATAGAAAAAGGCCTTATGGACGTGCATCCATAAGGCCTTGATTTCTTTGGTCGGGGCGAGAGGATTTGAACCTCCGACCACCTGCACCCCATGCAGGTACGCTACCAGGCTGCGCTACGCCCCGAACAGCTAAAAATTATAACAGACACTTCAATCGATTAGAACCGCTCTGCGCTAACAAAGAAAACTAGTGACCCAACAAGTCGATCACATGCAGCAATTCCTTGCGCAACTGCTCCACATCTACCGCAGCCGTTGCTGCGGCCGGCACCGCCGCGCCCTCGCCCTCCTCGACCAGATCAGCCGGCGCACCCTGCGCGCCACCGCCATGCGAATCGAGCCGATTGCGTGCCCCGTTGATCGTGAAGCCCTGCTCGTACAGCAACTCGCGAATCCGCCGGATCAACAGCACCTCATGATGCTGGTAGTACCGGCGATTGCCGCGCCGCTTGACCGGCCTCAACTGCGTGAACTCCTGTTCCCAATAGCGCAGCACATGCGGTTTCACGCCGCATAGTTCGCTGACCTCACCAATCGTGAAGTAGCGCTTCGCCGGAATCGGAGGCAAGACGACTTTTTCGATCGTCGCTGTCATCGTCAGTTAGCCGTCGTGGTGGGTTGCGCAGGGACGCGCCAGTCGATCAGCGCGCGAAGCTCGCCTCAGCGCCGTTCTCGACCAACGCTTTCAGCTTTTGACTCGCATGGAACGTCACAACGCGGCGCGCGGCGATCGGAATCGCCTCGCCGGTCTTCGGGTTTCTGCCGGGACGCTGGGGTTTGTCGCGCAACTGGAAGTTGCCGAACCCCGACAGCTTCACGCTATCGCCACTCTCCAGCGCATCGCGGATCACCTCGAAGAATGCTTCGACCATGTCTTTCGCTTCCCGCTTGTTGAGCCCGACATTGTCGAACAGCAACTCGGCAAGTTCAGCCTTGGTAAGCGTCGGCGTTTCGCTGGAAACGGCCGCGGGTGATGTCGGAATTTCGCGAATCATGGCGCTGCGTTGCGCCGTAAGAAGGGCTTCGAAATCACTCGAGTTCATTTCATTCATATCTATCAAATGGCGCGCCAAGCAGAAACGGAGGTTGCGAAAAATGCCGTGCAAATGTTAAATGCGGGTTATCCACGCAACCGTGCGCCATATACTCGAGCCAGACGTTCCACCAGAGTTTGAATGGCCAGATCGACCGTTTCATCCTGAAGGGTCCCGCCAGTATCTTGCAAGGTCACACGGAACGCAAGGCTTTTCTCGTGAGCAGCCAAACCACCGGAAGTGTTTGATTTTGGACGGAATTCGTCGAAAAGCACAACCTTCTGAACAGTCTTGCAAGCCTCTTCGGACTGAGCCTTCTGGAGCTCGTCCAGCAGCGCCTGCACCTCGATTTTCTGATCGACGACCACCGCGATATCGCGACGCACCGGCGGGAATTTAGACACATCCGCTGGAGTCGGCAATACGCGCTGCATTAATGCTTCCGCTTCGATTTCAAACAGAATCGGCGCATGCGGCAAATCATATTTCTGCATCCAGCGCGGATGCAATTCACCAATCCAGCCCACTGCGCGGCCATTCAGTTCAATACGCGCGCTGCGGCCCGGATGCAATGCCGGATGCTCCGCTTTCACGAAGCTCGCCACGGCCGGCGCGAGCACGGCTTCAAGATCGCCCTTCACGTCGAAGTAGTCGACCGTGCGCGTTTGCGCGCCCCACTGCTCTTCGAGCGCGGGACCGTAGGCGAGGCCACCGAACATCTTCGGCTGGGCAAAACCTTCGACGGTCAATTCGCCTGCCTTGATCGACGGATCGTGCAGGAACACGCGGCCGGCTTCGAACACGCGCACGCGATCGGCCGCGCGGCGGTTCAGGTTCGTGCGCAGAACGTTGATCAGGCTGCCGAACAGCGTGGTGCGCATGACCGACAACTGGCTCGCAATCGGATTCAACAGACGAACAGGCTTGTCGTTGCCGGCGAAGTCCGACTCCCACTCGGCATCCACAAAGCTGAAGTTGACCGTCTCCACGTAATCGCGCGCGGCGAGCGCGTGACGGATCACGTGAATCGAGCGCTGCGTTTCGTTGGTCGGCAGCATTTCGCTGGTCGCGACCGGCGGACGTGCGGGGATCTTTTCGAAGCCGTAGATGCGCGCGACTTCTTCGATCAGGTCTTCTTCGATTTCGATATCGAAGCGGTACGACGGCGGGATCACTGAGAACGTATCGCCGTCGCGTTCGAACGTGAGGCCGAGGCGCGTGAAGATCTGCGCAATTTCGTCCGCGTCGATCTTGATGCCGATGATGCGGTTCGCACGCGAGACCCGCATCTTCACCGGCTCACGCTTCGGCACGTTGACGATCTGATCGTCGACCGGGCCGGCTTCGCCGCCGCAGATATCGAGGATCAATTGCGTGATGCGTTCGATGTGTTCGACGGTGGTCGCGTAATCGACGCCACGTTCGAAACGATGGCCTGCATCGGTCGAGAAGTTGTACTTGCGCGAGCGGCCACGAATGCTATCCGGCCACCAGAACGCGGCTTCGAGATAGATGTTGGTGGTGTCGAGCGTGACGGCCGTGCTGTCGCCGCCCATGATGCCGGCGAGGCTTTCGATGTGCTGTTCGTCTGCGATCACGCCGACGGTTTCATCGAGTTCAACGGTGTTGCCATTCAGCAGCTTGAGCGTTTCGCCCTTGCGGCCCCAACGCACGTCCATGCTGCCGTGGATCTTGTCCAGATCGAACACGTGCGACGGACGGCCGAGTTCGAGCATCACATAGTTCGAGATATCGACGAGCGCGGAAATGCTGCGCTGACCCGAACGCTCGAGACGCTGCACCATCCATTGCGGCGACTTCGCGCGCGCATTCACGCCGCGAATCACGCGACCCGAGAAGCGGCCGCACAGATCGGGTGCCGAAATTTTGACGGGCAACGTTTCGTTCAACTTGACTTCGACTGGCTTGATCTCGAGCGGACGCAGCGGCGCGCCGGTGATGGCCGACGTTTCGCGCGCCACGCCGAACACCGACAGGCAGTCCGCCTTATTCGGCGTCAGCTTGATTTCGAAAACCGTGTCGTCGAGATTGAGCGTTTCGCGGATGTCCTGGCCGATCGGCGTAGCTTCCGGCAGGATCATCAGACCGCTATGATCTTCCGAGAGCTTCAGTTCGCGTGCCGAGCACAGCATGCCCTGGCTTTCCACGCCGCGCAGCTTCGAGAGCTTGATCGCGAACGGCGTGCCACCCTCTTCGGCCGGCGGCAGTTGCGCGCCGACCAGCGCGACCGGCACCTTGATGCCCGGCGCGACATTCGGCGCACCGCACACGATGTTCAGCGTCGCGCCCGTGCCGGCGTCGACCTGACACACGTTGAGCTTGTCCGCGTCCGGGTGCTTGACGACTTCCAGCACCTGGCCGACGACGATCTTCGAGGTCGGCGGCGCGGCCGGCCGCAGGTCTTCGACTTCGAGACCCGCCATCGTCAACGCGTGCGACAGCTCATCGGTCGTCAGTTGCGGATCGACAAAGGTTCTCAGCCAGGATTCCGGGAATTGCATGGTTCTGTGTACGTTCTGATCAGGTTAGGTCCACGTCCGGCAGGCGGCCCATTGATTCACTGGACTCTGCCGGGGACGCTGCTGCGGCACTGCGTGCAGTGCCGCGCTCTATGCTTGTCGCGTTCGTACGCGCCGGTTCACGCGAATTGACGCAGGAAACGCAGGTCGTTTTCGAAGAACAGACGCAGGTCTTGCACGCCGTAACGCAACATTGTGAGCCGCTCAAGGCCGCTGCCGAAAGCAAAACCGATGTAGCGCTCGGGGTCGAGGCCCATGTTGCGGATCACCGTGGGGTGAACCTGGCCGGAACCCGAAATTTCGAGCCACTTGCCGGCGTTCTTGCCCGTTTCGAACAGCATGTCGATCTCAGCCGACGGTTCGGTGAACGGGAAGTACGACGGACGGAAGCGCACCTGAATATCGTCGCGCTCGAAGAATTTCTTGAGGAAATCGGAGTAGACGCCCTTCAGGTCCGCGAAGCTGATGTTCTCGTCGATCCACAGGCCTTCGACCTGGTTGAACATCGGCGAATGCGTTGCATCGCTGTCCACACGATACGTGCGGCCCGGCACGATCACCTTGATCGGCGGCGTGTTGGTGCGCGCGTAGCGCACCTGCATCGGGCTGGTGTGCGTGCGCAGCAGCAGTTGACGGCCGTCGGCATCTTTGCCGTCGACGTAGAAGGTGTCCTGCATCGAACGCGCCGGGTGGTTTTCCGGGCTGTTCAGCGAGGTAAAGTTGTACCAGTCGGTTTCGATCTCGGGGCCGTCGGCCACATCGAATCCAATCGTACGGAAAATCTGTTCGACGCGCTCCCATGTGCGCATCACCGGGTGCAGACTACCTGCGCCGGTGCCGCGGCCGGGCAACGTGACGTCAATGGCTTCAGCGGCGAGGCGCTGGTTCAGCAACGCGTCGGCGAGCGCCTGACGGCGGGCCGTCAACGCGGCCTCCACTTGTTGCTTGACGAGGTTGATCCGTGCGCCTTCGGTCTTGCGCGTTTCGGGATCGAGTTTGCCAAGGCCCTTCAATAGCTCGGTCAACGCACCCGATTTGCCGAGAAAGCGCGCTTTCTCGTTCTCGAGGGTGGTGACGTCGGAGGCTTCTGCGAAGGCTTTTTGCGCGTCGGCGACAATCTGGTCCAGATCCATTGATCCCATCATTTCAACGTCAGTGTTCAATCGATGCAAAACTGGTTCGACCAACAAAAACGGGGCTCGGTGAGGAGCCCCGTTTTTGCTGCAGCGTCACCGAGACTACCGGATGTTCGCTGCAACGAACCACGCAGTTTAATTGCCCAAAGCGCAATCAGGCTGCAACGGCGGCTTTCACCTGCTGAACGATCGCAGCAAAAGCAGCCTTGTCGAACACAGCCATGTCGGCCAGCACCTTGCGGTCGAGTTCGATCGAAGCCTTCTTCAGGCCGTTGATGAACACGCTGTACGTCATGTCGTGCTGACGCACCGCCGCGTTGATACGCGTGATCCACAATGCACGGAACACACGCTTCTTGTTGCGGCGATCGCGGTAGGCGTATTGGCCTGCGCGCATGACCGCCTGCTTGGCGATGCGATAGACGTTATTGCGACGGCCGCGGTAACCCTTGGCCAGCTTGATGATCTTCTTGTGACGGGCCCGTGCGGTAACCCCACGTTTTACTCGAGGCATATCTTGCTCCTATGAGTGTCGGTTAAGGGTTAAGCGAACGGCAGCATTGCGCGCACGGAGTTCATATCTGCTTCATGAACTGACGTCGAACCGCGCAAATGGCGTTTGTTCTTGGTGGTCTTCTTGGTAAGAATGTGGCGCTTGAAGGCTTGACCGCGCTTGACGGTACCGCCCGGACGCACCACGAAGCGCTTTGCAGCACTCTTCTTGGTCTTCATCTTCGGCATGACAACTCCATTATTAGATGGATATGGGTGTGCGGTCGGCCAGATGGCCATTACCCGCCCTTCGAAACCCATTCCACTTGGTATGCAGACCGCCGTTACTGCCGGCAGCCGCTTTTCAGGAAGCGGCGCACATTTGCACATGCGCCGTTCCGAAACCTGCCGATCCCGCACCGGACACCCGGCACAGCATCGTTTCAATCTTTCACAACCGGAGCGCGCACCACACGGTGCGCCGCTGCTCCAGCGGCTTACTTCTTTTTCTTCGGCGCGAGCACCATGATCATCTGGCGCCCTTCCATTTTCGGCATCTGCTCGACCTGACCGACTTCGTCGAGGTCCGTGCGCAGGCGCTCGAGCATGCGCATACCGATTTCCTGGTGAGCCATTTCGCGGCCACGGAAACGCAACGTGATTTTCGTCTTGTCGCCGTCGTCGAGGAAGCGGATGAGGTTGCGCAGCTTGACGTTGTAGTCGCCGTCATCGGTGCCCGGGCGGAATTTGACTTCCTTGACCTGGACGATCTTCTGCTTGAGCTTGGCCTCGTGTTGCTTCTTCGCTTCCGAGTACTTGAACTTGCCGTAGTCCATCAAACGGCAGACCGGAGGAACCGCTTGCGGAGCGATTTCAACCAGATCCACATCCTGCTGTTCCGACATGCGGAACGCATCAGCGAGTTTCACGATGCCGAGCGGTTCGTTCTCGACTCCGACCAGACGCACCTCGGGTGCTGTAATTTCACCGTTGATGCGGTGCGCAGACTTATCAGTAGCGATGTTACGTTTCCTCTAAAAATTAAAAAAACGAGCCGGGCTGCCAAGTGGCTCAGTTGAACGACTGCACATCCTGGCGCAGACGCTCAATGAAGGTATCGAGAGGCATCACACCCAGATCGACACCACCACGGGCACGCACGGCTACCGTTTGGGCTTCACGCTCTTTGTCGCCGACCACAAGCAGGTACGGCACCTTTTCCAGCGTGTGCTCCCGTATTTTATAGCTAATCTTCTCGTTGCGCAAATCGGCCTCTACTCTAACCCCTTGTTTTTGCAACGATTGGGCTAGCGACTGCGCATATTCGGTCTGACTTTCGGCGATATTCATCACCACAACCTGCATCGGCGCGAGCCACGACGGCATTGCACCAGCATGGTGCTCGATCAGAATGCCGAGGAAACGCTCCATTGATCCGACGATTGCCCGGTGCAGCATGATCGGGCGGCGGCGGCTATTGTCTTCGGCGACGTATTCGGCGCCCAGACGCTCCGGCAGCACCATATCGAGCTGCAACGTGCCGCACTGCCACGAGCGGCCGAGCGCGTCCTTGATGTGGTACTCCACCTTCGGGCCGTAGAACGCGCCCTCGCCCGCCAACTCTTCCCACGTCACGCCGCACGCCGTCAGCGCCTCACGCAGGCCCTGCTCCGCGCGATCCCATGTCTCATCCGTGCCGGCGCGAGCATCCGGGCGCAGCGACAGCTTGATCTCGACATTGTCGAAGCCGAAGTCCTTGTAGACGCTCATCGCCAGCGTGTTGAACGCGATCGATTCGCTGATGAACTGGTCTTCGGTACAGAAAATGTGCGCGTCGTCCTGCACGAAGCCACGCACGCGCATCAGACCATGCAGCGCGCCCGACGATTCGTTGCGGTGACACGAGCCGAATTCCGCGTAACGCAGCGGCAGATCGCGATACGAGCGCAGACCGTGGTTGAACACCTGCACGTGACCCGGGCAGTTCATCGGCTTGATCGCGTAGTCGCGCTTTTCCGATTCCGTCGTGAACATGTTTTCACGATAGTTCTGCCAGTGGCCCGACGCTTCCCAGAGCGAGCGGTCCATGATCATCGGCGTCTTGATTTCGAGGTAGCCGGCGTCGTTCACGCGCCGGCGCATGTACTGCTCGACCTGCTGCCACAGCGTCCAGCCACGCGGATGCCAGAACACCATGCCCGGCGACTCGTCCTGCATGTGGAACAGGTCGAGTTGTTTGCCGAGCTTGCGGTGATCGCGCTTTTCCGCCTCTTCAAGCATGTGCAGATACGCTTCCTGGTCTTCCTTCTTCGTCCAGGCCGTGCCATAGATACGCTGCAGTTGCTCGTTCTTCGAGTCGCCGCGCCAGTAAGCGCCCGCAAGCTTCATCAGCTTGAAAACCTTCAGCTTGCCGGTGGACGGCACGTGCGGGCCGCGGCACAGATCCGTGAAGCCGCCGTGCGAGTACAGCTTGATTTCGTCGGTGGCCGGAATCGATTCGATGATCTCGGCCTTGTACTTTTCGCCGATGCTCTTGAAGTAGTCCACGGCTTCGTCGCGCGAGACCACACGGCGCGAGACCGGCTCGTCTTTCTTCGCGAGTTCCTGCATGCGCTTTTCGATCTTCTCGAGATCTTCCGGCGTGAAAGGACGGCTATACGCGAAGTCGTAATAGAACCCGTTGTCGATGACGGGACCGATCGTAACCTGCGCTTCCGGGAACAGATCCTTCACCGCGTACGCGAGCAAGTGCGCCGTGGAGTGACGAATGATGTCGAGGCCGTCGGCGTCTTTCTCGGTGACGATGGCAAGCGCCACGTCGTGATCGATCAGCGTGGACGTATCGACGAGTTCACCGTCGATCTTGCCGCCGAGCGCAGCTTTCGCGAGGCCGGGGCCGATCGATGCGGCCACTTCGGCGACGGTCACCGGATGCTCGTACTGTCGAACAGAACCGTCAGGCAGACGTATCGAAACCATTGCGTTCTCCGTGGTGCCGACCGGCGGCGGCACATACAACCAGGTCAAAAAACCAAAAAAAATGCGGCCCCACTTTCGAGGGGCCGCATTCACATTTCCTGCTAACTACAGTGGCGAAAGTGGTCCTCGACTAGCGTCGCTCCGAAGTAGTTTCGGTCAACGTTCGCGGTGCCATAACCGTATTTGCCTTTTGCGCCGAAGCGCTTACTGCAGTTTGCGAAACCCCGGTAAAACCGGAATTTCTCTTTCGTTGGTAGGCTCGATTGGACTCGAACCAACGACCCCCACCATGTCAAGGTGGTGCTCTAACCAGCTGAGCTACGAGCCTGAAGAAACGAGATTATATGGAGCCCCACACCGCTTGGCAAGTACTTTTATGCACCGACTTTAAATTTCTACTCATGCGCGCGGGCACATCGAACCGATGCCTGCCGGGCACCTGCAGGCACCCACAGGCACCGTCCGCCGCGTGCGCGCATCAACTCTTGCGTGAAGCGCGCACCACGCCGATTACTTCACCGAGCAACGTACACGCGCGCTGAATTTGCGCGGCGCTCGATACTTCGACAGTAAATTGCATGAACGCCGCATTGCGACGCGACTGCGTTTTCACGCCGATCACATTCATCTTCTCGCGCGCGAAAACTTCGGAGATATCGCGCAGCAAACCCTGCCGATCTGTGGCCTCGATGCTGAGGTCGACGGGATAGACCGACTGCCCGCGGCCGCTCATGACATCCGCCGACCACGCGGTTTGCAACACACGCTCGGGTGCGCGATCGGCCATGCGCACGAAGGTCGGACAATCGCTGCGGTGGATCGACATACCCTTGCCGCGCGTGACGAAGCCGCTGATGTCGTCGGGCGGTGCGGGACGGCAACAGCGCGCGAGTTGCGTAAGCAACGCGTCGACGCCGACCACGAGTACACCCGTGGAAGCCCCGCGGGCGACGCTCGCGCCGCTACTGCGCTTCTCGAACTGTTCCGGCGCTTCGACTACCGGCTCGGGCGGCGGCGCATCGTGCAGCGCCTGCTCGACGAGCCGCAGACTAAATTCTTCCTTACCGACCACCGAGAACAGATCGTCGGTGGTCTTGAAGCCGAGCTTGGCGGCGAGCTGATCGAGATTGACCGACGTCTTGCCCTCGCGCTGCAGGGTCTTTTCGACCATCGCACGGCCGCTCGAGATGTGCTCCTGCACTTCGACCGCGTTGAACCACGCGCGCACTTTCTGCCGCGCCCGATGGCTCTGCAGATACCCGAGTTGCGGGTTGAGCCAGTCACGCGACGGACCGCCCTCTTTCACCGCGACGATCTCGACCGTCTGGCCGTTCTGCAACGCCGTGTTGAGCGGCACCATCGCGCCGTCGACACGCGCACCACGGCAGCGATGCCCCAGCTCGCTATGCAGGTGATACGCGAAGTCCACCGGTGTGGCGCCGTGCGGCAGCGGAATCACGCGTGCTTGCGGCGTGAGCACGTAGATGTGGTCGTCGTCGAGCGTAGCCTGGCGCAATTGCTCCCACGGCTGCGCGGCGCGCTTCTCGCCGTGCTCGCCTTCGGAGACGTCGTCTTTCCACGCGAGCAGTTGACGCAACCACGCGATCTTCTCGTCGTACTTCTCATTGGCGCTGAACTGGCCGCCGTAGCCACGCGTGCCCGCTTCCTTATAACGCCAGTGCGCCGCCACGCCATACTCGGCGAACTGATGCATTTCCTGCGTGCGGATCTGTACTTCGAACGCGCGACCGTCGTCGCCGATCACGACCGTGTGCAGCGATTTATAGCCGTTAGGCTTCGGGCGCGAGATGTAGTCGTCGAACTCTTTCGGCACCGGCTGCCACAGGTTGTGCACGATGCCGAGCACGGTGTAGCAATCCTTGATGTCCTGCACGATGACGCGAAACGCGCGCACATCGTACAGTTCGGCGAAGTCCAGCTCCTTGCCGTGCATCTTGCGCCAGATGCTGTAAATGTGTTTTGGCCGGCCGCTGACTTCAGCCTGAACATTCGCCGCAGCCAGTTCCTGCTGCAGCCGCTCGATTGCCTGCGCAACATAGCTCTCGCGCTCGACGCGCTTCTCGTCGAGCAGCTTGGCGATGCGCTTGTACGTGACCGGCTCTTCGAAGCGGAGCGCGAGATCCTCGAGCTCCCATTTCAGTTGCCAGATGCCGAGCCGGTTGGCGAGCGGCGCGTAAATATCGAGCGTTTCACGCGCGACGTCGGGCGAAGGCGTGATTTTCGCCGCCGCGTAATAACGCAGCGATTGCAAGCGCGACGCGAGCCGTATCAGCACGACGCGAATGTCCTGCGCGAACGCGAGCAGCATCTTGCGCAGCGCCTCGACCTGCGCGCGGCGCGCGGCCTGCGCATCGCGCCCGGCTTCGGGCATCGCATTCTGCGCGGCGCGCAAGCTCACCGTCCCCAGGCGCAGCAACTTGCGCACGTCGCCCACCAGTTGCGCGACTTCTTCGCCGAAGTTATCGGCGATCACGCGTTCCGGGTCTTGCAGATGCGGCGTCAGGGCAAACAAGGCCGCTGCCAGCACAGCCGGCGGATCGACATTGAGCGTGCGCATGATCGACGCCGTACCCGCCGCATGATCCGCCAGCAACTCGCCCGATGAGAGCCGCACTTCGCCCGCATGTTCGCGCACGAACGCCATCGCTTCGTCGAAGGAAGGGATGGGGGTTGGCGTGCTCGTAACGATTTCGGTAGTCATGGTGCGACGGCCCACCGGGCCAGACGGATCAACGGAATGTCAACAACAACTGCGAGACCAGGCGTAAACCAGGTCAGCCAGGCTCAATCGCGCTGCGCCGCGACCACGACGATTTCGACGAGGCACTTCGGGTTAGCGAGCTTCGCTTCGACGGTAGCGCGCGGCGGCGTGGCGCCTTGTGCGACCCACTCGTCCCACACTGCGTTCATGCCGGCGAAGTGCACCATGTCCGAGATGTAGATCTGCACGGACAGCAAGTGCGACTTGTCGCTGTTCACTTCTTCCAGCAGACGGTCGATGTGGCCGAGCACTTCGCGCGTCTGACCCGTGATGTCCTGATCCGCGTCTTCGGCGATCTGGCCGGCGAGGTACACGGTGCCGTTGTACACAGCAGTTTCCGAGAGGCGCTTGCCGACGTGGTGACGAATGACTGCCATGAAGAATCCTGAGGTTGGTTGAAAATTGATCGCAGATGCGTTCCGCATTGCTCCCGCGCATTGCTCCCAATAAAGGACGCCGCGCGGAACCCTACATTATGACGCGTCAGCGGCCGGCCCGATAAAGAACTGCCTCGCGAGGTCGATCTGATCAGCCGACAGAAACGCCGGCGCATGCCCGACGCCCGAGATTTCCGCGCTGGATACAGCGCGCCCTGTCTCGACCATCTTGGCGACGGTCTCACGCGAGAGCAGATCCGATTGCTCGCCTCGCACCACCAGCACCGGCCCCTGAAACGCAGCCAGCGAATGCCACAACGCGGCCTCGCCGAGTTTGGCCGCTTCTTCGGTTGTCGCGGTAAACGGCTGTGCGATTCGCGGGTCGTAGCGGAACAACCACGCGCCGTCCTGCTCGTGCAAAAGCGGCGTATTGATCTCGCGCCATTCCTCTGGTGTGAGCGGACCGAAAGTTTGCGCAAGCAACGCTGCGTAATCGATGCCCTGCTGCAGCGTTTCGAAACGCACGGGCTTGCCGAGGTAATCGCCGATGCGCTCTACGGCCACCGGCTCCAGATGCGGCCCGACGTCGTTCAGCAGCATTTTACGAATCGGCGTTCCCGGCAGGCCGGCCAGCGCGAGCCCGATCAGACCGCCCATCGAGGTACCGAACCAGTCGACCGTTTCGACGTTCAGGCGCGCGATCAGCGTAACCATGTCGGCGACGTACTGCGGGATGCTATAGAAGTTGGGGTTCGCGAGCCACGAAGACAAGCCCCGCCCCGCCACATCCGGACACACCACGCGGTAAGTGCCGGCGAATTCCGCCGCGAGGCGGTCGAAATCGCGCCCCGAGCGCGTCAAGCCGTGCACGCACAGCAGCACACGTGGATTAGCGGGGTCGCCCCACTCGGTGTAGGCGATCCGGTGCAGGCCACCGGCGCTCGCGCACTGCACATAACGTTGGCGCGGCGCGGGCCGCTCGGCGGTGGAAGCGGACGTCTCGGTCATCTGGGTTCCTTGCAAAAGCGCCATGGGCTCGACGCAGACCAAGCGGCGGGAAATGAACGTCGAATCTTCAAACGATTGTAAACCGCTTTGCCGCACGGCAAGGATCGGCCAAACGGCCTAAGAGTGACCAAGATGCCCCAGGGTCAAAGCCGCAGCGCAGGCGTCCCGATGCGGGCAGCGCAAAACGGCACGAAAGGACAGCACCAAAACAAAACGGGCGAGACTCGCGCCTCGCCCACTTACAACCTCGCTTCAATTCGCTTCGTAAGCCGCCCACGACCCACAAGGCAACTTGCGATGCCACCAACTACCGTCACAAAGACCGATGCGGGCGGCTCACACCACCATTCAGCTCACCGCGCTCACATCCAGCGGCGCGCCCGTCTTCGTCTGGATCTCCTCGACGCTGACGCCCGGCGCCAGCTCAGTCACCTTCAGACCGTCTTCCGTCACTTCGATCACGCCGAGATCGGTGATGATCTGATCGACCACGCCCACGCCCGTCAGCGGCAACGTGCATTCTTCGAGGATCTTGTGCTGGTCGCCCTTCGCGACATGCTCCATCAGCACGACCACGCGCTTGACGCCTGCGACCAGATCCATCGCGCCGCCCATGCCCTTGATCATCTTGCCCGGAATCATCCAGTTGGCCAGATCGCCCTTCTTGCTGATCTGCATCGCGCCCAGAATCGCCAGATTGATGTGGCCGCCGCGAATCATCGCGAACGAATCCGCCGACGAGAAAATCGACGAACCCGGCAGCGTGGTCACCGTCTGCTTGCCGGCGTTGATCAGGTCGGCATCCACTTCTTCTTCGGTCGGCGACGGGCCAATGCCGAGCAGGCCGTTTTCCGACTGCAGCCACACTTCGACGCCAGCCGGCACGTGGTTCGCCACCAGCGTTGGCAAGCCGATGCCGAGGTTCACGTAGAAGCCGTCCTGCAATTCCTTCGCCGCGCGTGCGGCCATTTCGTCACGAGTCCATGCCATGATCAGTCTCCTTTCGCGCGGACGACGCGTTGTTCGATGCGTTTTTCCGGATGCGCATTGAGTACAATGCGCTGCACGAAAATGCCCGGCGTGTGGATCGCGTCCGGATCGAGTTCGCCTACTTCAACGATTTCCTCGACTTCCGCGACGGTAATCTTGCCGGCCATCGCGCACATCGGGTTGAAGTTACGCGCGGTGCGGCGATAGATCAGGTTGCCCGATTTATCGGCTTTCCATGCCTTGACCAAAGCGACGTCGGCCGTCAGTGAATGTTCGAGCACGTAATGGTTTTCGCCGAACTGGCGGGTTTCCTTGCCTTCGGCGATCAGCGTGCCGTAGCCGGTGTTCGTGAAGAAGGCCGGAATGCCCGAGCCACCGGCGCGCAGCTTCTCGGCGAGCGTGCCTTGCGGCGTGAATTCGAGCTCGAGTTCGCCGGCGAGATATTGGCGTTCGAACTCCTTGTTCTCGCCCACGTACGAAGAAATCATCTTCTTGACCTGGCGCGTTTCGAGCAGCAAACCGAGGCCGAAACCGTCGACACCCGCATTGTTGCTGATGCAGGTGATGCCCTGCACCTTCGAATCGCGCAGCGCGCCGATCAGCGCTTCCGGAATGCCGCACAGCCCGAAACCACCGACGGCAAACGTCTGCCCGTCCTTGACGATGTCTTTCAGCGCTTCAGCCGCGCCTGGATAGACCTTGTTCATCGTTTGTCCCTTCCTTTATGGAAATCCGAAACCGGATCATTGCGACTTCGATATGACGCTTAGCGGGCGCAAGCCCGACACGTCATTCTAGTCATCCGTGGCCGGCTTTGCGCTCAGACTGTCAGGATTGCCTGATCACTTGCGCCAATGCCCGCCACGAACGGTTTCGCCGCGTTGTCATGTGCCCGAAAGAGTACGCTGGGCGCGCCATGCGGCACAATACGCAAAAATACATAAGTACTTGCCGCCAGCCCATGCCCGCACTGGATTACCAAACCGCGTTTCACCTCGCCCCGATCGGACTCGTGCTGTCACGCGAACGGATCATCGAAGACTGCAACGACGAGCTGGCGTCGATATTCGGCTGCACGCGCGAGGCGCTGCTCGGCCAGTCGTTCCAGGTGCTGTATCCGTCGACGGACGAATTCGAGCGGATCGGCGCGCGGATTCCGCCGATCATGACCGCGCAAGGCAGTTACGCGGACGACCGCATCATGAAGCGGGCCAACGGGGAATTGTTCTGGTGCCACGTGACGGGCCGCGCGCAGCAACGCATGGACCCGCACGCAGCCGGTGTGTGGACTTTCGAGGATTTGAGCGCGACACGGCGCGTGGCGGTCGAGTTAACGCCGCGCGAACGGGAAGTCGCCGCGCAACTGGTGACGGGCAAAACCAGCAAGCAGATCGGACGGGCGCTGGATATCAGCCCGCGCACGGTCGATGTCTACCGCGCGCGGCTGATGCGCAAATACGATACGGGGAATGCAACCGAGCTGTTGCAGCGCTTGCTCGGGCATTGAGAAGGCGCTGAGAAGGCGCTGAGGAGGCGCCGGGATATTAAGCCGCCTTGACCAGCGCCGCGCTCTCGATGGTCGCGCGCAGCATATCCGGAACCGGTACCGACTTGCCCGCGGCGTAGTCGATCCACACGCAGCGCGCAGCACCGCGCGCATAGACGGTGTTCGGATCATCGGCGCGCACGAGCTCGAATGCCGTGTCGAAACTGCTGCGCCCGGGCATGGCCACGGACATCCGGCCGATCACGTCGCCCGGATAGTGCAACTGCTTGAGAAACTCCATCGACGCATTGACGATCACCGGCCCTTGCCCGTCGGCGTTGCTGCCGGCCAGACCCAGTTGTTCGAACCAGGAAATCCGCACCTGCTCCATGTACCGGAAATAGACCGTGTTGTTCACATGGCCGAATGCGTCCATGTCGCCCCAGCGGATCGGCATCGACATCTCAAAAACTGCGTGAAAATCGCTCATCGTACTTCTTTAACGGGTTGAAACGAGGGTGAAACCGGCGCGTGGGCCGGGGTAAACGTGGCAAACAAGGAACGGCCGCCCAAAGCCGCGTTCAGACGAGAGCGAACCCATCGTCGGCGGCAATCACCGAGCCGTTGATGAACTGCGATTCGTCGGCCGCCAGCAGCAGCAACAGCCCGTCCAGATCCTCCGGCTTGCCGACACGATGACGCGGCAGCAGCGAGACCAGCTTCTGCCCCTGCTCAGTCGACCAGTGATGATGGTTGATCTCGGTATCGATATAGCCCGGGCAGATGGCGTTCACGTTGATGCCGTGCTTGCCCCACTCCAGCGCCATGGCTTTCGTCATATGGACGACGGCGGCCTTGCTCATCGAGTACAGGCCGATCTGCGGCAACACCCGCAGGCCCGCCATCGACGCGATATTGATGATCCGGTATGACGGCTTCTGCGCACTATTGCCACGCATGATCATGCGCTTGGCGACTTCCTGAGCGACAAAGAAAGCGCCGCGCGTGTTAGTGTCGAACACGTATTCGAAGTCGGCCGGCGTGACTTCTGTAAGCTTCTGCGTGGTCGACACACCAGAATTGTTCACCAGAATGTCGATCGTGCCCGCCTCGGTTTCCGCGTGAGCAACGGCTGACTTGATGCTTTGATAATCCGTGACGTCGAGCGAGACGACGTGCGCCGCGCCACCGGAGGCTTCGATCTCGGCGCGCAACTCCTTCAGGCGCTCGGTGCGGCGGCTTGCCAACACGACCTTGGCGCCAGCCTGCGACAATACTTGAGCAAAGCGCTTCCCCAACCCGCTCGAGGCGCCGGTGATCAGCGCGACCTTGCCTTCCAGATTGATCGAACGGCCCATTGTCGTTCCCTTATTCGGTTGTTGTTACAGACGCGGTTGACAGGTGCGGTAAGACCATCACTGCGGGTCATACCGTATCACAGAAATAGAACGATCGCGCTAATCTCTGCTCATCTGGTTGCAGTGGCGGAGACCATCGCCCACAATACGATCCCGAAAAAAGCATTCTAACGGTAAGAAGAGGAGCATCAATGACCCCCGCAAGTCTCATTGAGCAATACGGTCCACGCGAGTCGATGGAATACGACGTCGTGATCGTCGGCGGCGGCCCGGCTGGCCTGTCCGCAGCGATCCGCCTGAAGCAGTTGGCGGCGGAAAAAGGCGTCGAGCTTGGCGTGTGCGTACTGGAAAAAGGCTCGGAGATCGGGGCTCATATCCTGTCGGGCGCGGTGATGGATCCGCGCGCCATCACCGAACTGATCCCGGACTGGAAGGAAAAAGGCGCGCCGCTGACGGTGGACGTGACCGAAGATAAATTCCTGTTCCTGACGGAAACCGGTTCGAAGAGCGTGCCGACCTGGGCGCTGCCGGACAACTTCAAGAACCACGGCAACTACGTGGTCAGCCTCGCGAATGTCACGCGCTGGCTGGGTCAGCAGGCTGAAGCGCTCGGTGTAGAGATTTTCCCGGGTTTTCCGGCTGCGGAAATCCTCTACAACGACGATGGCTCGGTTAAAGGCGTCGCGACCGGCAATCTGGGGATCGGCAAGGACGGCGAGCCGACCGAGAACTTCCAGCTCGGCATGGAGCTGCACGCAAAGTACACGCTCTTCTGCGAAGGCGCGCGTGGGCACCTCGGCCGTCAACTGAACGACAAGTTCAAGCTGCGTGAAGGCGTCGATCCCCAGGTCTACGGTATCGGCATCAAGGAACTGTGGGAAATCGATCCGGCGAAGCACAAGCCGGGTCTGGTGATGCACACCGCTGGCTGGCCGCTGGAGAACGACACGTACGGCGGCTCGTTCCTCTATCACATGGACAACAACCAGGTGGTGGTGGGCTTTGTGGTCGGCCTCGGCTACACGAATCCGTACCTGTCGCCGTTCGAGGAATTCCAGCGCTACAAGACGCATCCTGCGATCCGCGCGATTCTGGAAGGCGGCAAGCGGGTGTCGTACGGCGCGCGGGCGATTACCGCGGGCGGCCTGCTGTCGCTGCCGAAGCTGGTGTTCCCGGGCGGCGCGCTGGTGGGCGACGATGCGGGCTTCCTGAACGCGTCGCGGATCAAGGGTTCGCACGCGGCGATCAAGACGGGCATGCTGGCGGCTGAGGCTGCTTTTGAAGCCGTGCAGGCAGGCCGCACCAGCGATGAACTGACAGCGTATCCGGAGTCGTTCAAGACCTCGTGGCTGCACACGGAACTGCATCGTGCGCGCAACTTCAAGCAGTGGATGAGCAAGGGCCTGTACCTCGGCACGCTGATGGTCGGCATCGAGCAGAAGCTGTTAGGCGGCAACGTGCCCTGGACGCTGCATCACCAGCATTCCGATCACGAGATGCTGAAACCTGCGTCGCAGTGCAAGCAGATCACGTATCCGAAGCCGGATGGGAAGCTGACGTTCGACCGTTTGTCTTCAGTGTTCATTTCGAACACCAACCACGAAGAAAATCAGCCGGCTCACCTGACGCTGAAAGACCCGTCGGTGCCGGTGAACGTGAACTGGCAGACCTATGCCGGTCCGGAGTCACGCTACTGCCCGGCTGCCGTCTATGAGTTCGTGAAGAACGACGACGGCAGCGAGCGTCTCGTGATCAACGCTCAGAACTGCGTGCATTGCAAGACCTGCGATATCAAGGACCCGACCCAGAACATTGTCTGGGTGACGCCTGAGGGTGGCGGCGGTCCGAACTATCCGAATATGTGATTCGGTGTTTGATTGCCGTGCGCGGAGCTTGTTTGTCCGCGCACGGCATGCAGGCAAACAAGCTCCGCGCAGGTAAAAACAAAGCGGCATCCATTGCAGACGTACTGCCAGCGTCGCCGCAAAGCAACAAGCTCAAACGCCCCGCATCATTTCAATCCGCTCTCGCACTTTAGCCAACACCGGCGCCCACGCGCCAATCTCAGGCTGTCGGAAGAGCTCAATAGAATCGTACCAGGCCGTGGTGCCCGATTCGTCGCCCCAAAACCATGCCGACACATGATCGATCATCAAACTCGTCGGCACGCCGAGCGCCCCCGCCAGATGAGCGGGTCCGCTATCAATCGTGACGACCAGATCCAGATTCGCCAGTAGCGCAGCGACGTCGTCGAATCCGGATTGAAAATGGTGGGTCAGGTCGACAACATCGAGCCCCTTGGCCCGCCACTGTGCGACCGTCTCGCTGCGTCCAGGCGACAACGCAAACCAGGTCACGCCCGGCACGCTCAATAGCGGCTCGAGTTGCTCGACAGGCACCGACCGCCGCGTATCGCGGATATGCTCAGGATTGCCGTTCCACACTAAACCAACGTTGCGATTGCCCGGCTTGCCGGCCGTGTGCGCATGAACCCGCTCGCGCCATGCCTGCACGCGCGCGGGCTCGGCGCTCAGATACGGCGCGCCCCACCCTGTTGCATCGAAGACGCCAAGCCGCAACGGCAAGCTCATCAACCCGCAATGGAAATCCGGCCGCGTTTCAAGACTCGTTTCGAGCGGCAAGTCAGCAGGCAGCATCCGTTCGAATAGATGCCGCAACGGCCCGTCGTGACCGAAAATCACCCGGCCGCCTTCGCTTCGCGCCCGCTCGGCCAGCAGCGGCAGAAAGCGCACCGCCCAAAGGCAGTCGCCGTTACCTTGCTCGCCGTACACGACCAGCGTTTTGCCTTGCAGCGATTCGCCCTGCCAATGCGCGCTGATCGCAGCGAGCGCATGCTGCGCGTTATTCAAATCGTCGCCGAACGCGACGCGCGACTCGTAATGCGCCCAGCCTTCGGCGAAACGTCCCGTGCGGATTTCGAGTTCCGACAGATCGAACAGCGCATGCATGTTATCCGGCGACAACGCCAGCACTTGTCTGAGCAATGCTTCCGCTTCAGCCAGCCGCGCCTGCTCCTTGATGCACAACGCGAGCTTGTGAAGCGCCACCGGGTTGCCGGGCACGACACGTACCGCTTCGCGCAGTAGCCGCTCGGCCATGCCGAAGTCGTTGCGTTGTTGCACGGCTGCCGCACGCCAGATCAGCGCGTTGGCGTCTTCGGCGTTTTGCGCGAGCAGCAGCGTTGTGGCGGAGTCGACGAGCAACCAGTCGCGCACGATGAAGGCCGTCTGCGCGATGGTGTGAAGGAGCGTAGGTTCGCAGGAGGGATCAAGCTGGTAAGCGCGCACCAGCGCCGCGAGCGCCTCGCGCCGAAGGGCTTTGTCGCGGCCGACGCGTTCCAGCAAGAATTGTCCGAATGCGAGGCAGTCCGCAGCGCCAGCGTGCGGCGCGGCGGCACGCGCGCGGAGGTCCGCGAGTTGGCTATCTGCCGGGTCGGTGTTCGTATCGGTCATTGAGACGAGGCCGCACGCAATACGAGGACGCTCAGAGAGCGCTCTTTACGGCGCGCTCGCCGCAATCTTCGGCGTGCTGACGGCGACATCGCCGCATTGCGCACGGTGGCGCAACGCATGGTCGATCAGCACCAGCGCGAGCATGGATTCGGCGATCGGCGTGGCACGGATGCCGACGCACGGGTCATGACGCCCGAACGTTTCGACGACAACGGGCTGCCCCGCCTTGTCGATCGAGCGGCGCGGTGTACGGATGCTCGAAGTCGGCTTGATCGCGATCGACACCGTGATGTCCTGTCCGGTCGAAATACCACCGAGCACACCACCCGCGTGATTGCCGACGAAGCCTTCCGGCGTCAATTCGTCGCCGTGCACCGAACCGCGTTGCGCGACGCTGGCGAAGCCCGCGCCGATCTCGACACCCTTCACCGCATTGATGCCCATCATGGCGTGCGCGATGTCCGCGTCAAGGCGGTCGAACAACGGCTCGCCGAGCCCAACCGGCACGCCGGAAGCCACAACGTTGATGCGTGCGCCGATCGAGTCGCCGTCTTTACGCAAGGCGTCCATATATGCTTCCAACTCCGGCACGATCTCCGCATTCGGCACGAAGAACGGGTTCTCACGCACATGCGACCAGTCGACGAACGGCACGTCGATCTCTCCGAGCGCCGCCATGTAGCCGCGGATCTCAGTGCCGAATTTTTCACGCAGCCATTTCTTCGCAACCGCGCCGGCCGCTACCGTAGGTGCGGTCAGACGGGCCGACGAACGGCCGCCGCCGCGATAGTCGCGAATGCCGTATTTCTGCCAGTAGGTGTAGTCGGCGTGACCGGGACGGAAGGTGTCGGCGATGTTGCCGTAGTCCTTGCTGCGCTGGTCCGTATTGCGGATCAGCAGCGCGATCGGCGCGCCGGTGGTCTGGCCTTCGAACACGCCCGACAGGATCTCGACCTTGTCTTCTTCCTGGCGCTGCGTGACATGGCGCGACGTGCCGGGTTTGCGGCGATCGAGTTCGAGCTGGATGTCGGCTTCGCTAAGCGCCATGCCCGGCGGGCAGCCGTCGATCACGCAGCCGATCGCGGGGCCATGCGATTCGCCGAAGGTCGTGACAGTGAAAAGCGTACCGAGCGTGTTGCCGGACATGGGCGTCGTCCAAAGAAATGCGGGGAAAGCACTATTATGCCAGCCCTGAAGAGGCTAGGTCCCGGCCGCCCTACTTCCGCGCCCCGCGCAACTCGGTGACGATCTGCTGCAGCACCTCAGGCGTCGCCTCGGCCGGATCGATCGGCTCACCCACCGCCAGCGTCAGCCGGCTCATCACGCCCTTCTGAATCGGCCGCGGCCAGCGCGCGTCGTTGGCGCGCGAAAACACGCTCCCCCACAGCCCGCGCAGCGCCATCGGTATCACCGGCGCCGGCGTGCGGCGAATGATCTCGGTCACGCCGTGGCGGAACGGATTCATCTCACCGGTCTTCGTCAGCTTGCCTTCCGGGAAGATGCAGACCAGCTCGCCCTCGGCGAGCGCCTCTGCGCAGCGCTCATAGGCGCGCGTCAGCAGCTCAGGGTCCTGATGGGCAGGCGCAATCGGAATCGCCTTCGCATGGCGGAACACCCAACCGCCAAACGGCGACTTGAAGATCTGATGGTCCATCACGAAGCGGATCGGCCGCGGGCTCTCGGCCATGATGACAATCGCGTCGACGAAGCTCACGTGGTTGCACACCAGCACGGCCGCGCCCTCTTCCGGAATCCGTTCGGCATGCACGAGGCGAATCCGGTAGAAGGTGTGCACCAGCACCCAGGCGATAAAGCGCAGCAAAAACTCGGGCACAAGCGAATAAATGTACGTCGCGACGACAATGTTCAGCAGCGCGGTGACGAGGAAAATCGCCGGAATACTGAAGCCCGCCGCGGTCAGTCCCATTGCCATCAGCGCCGAGACGATCATGAACAGCGAGTTCAGAATATTGTTCGCGGCGATGATGCGCGCGCGGTGGGTCGGCTGGCTGCGGCTCTGGATCAGCGCATAGAGCGGCACGCTATAGAAGCCGCCGAACATGGCCAGCAGGAACAGATCGGCCAGCACGCGCCAATGGGCGGGCCGCACGAGGAATTCGCCGACGCTCAGCAGATGCCCGGCGGCCGGCAACGCATGGCTCGCGAAGAACAGATCGATCGCGAACACGCTCATGCCGATCGAGCCGAGCGGCACGAGGCCGATTTCGATGCGCCGCTTCGAGAGCTTTTCGCACATCAGCGAACCGAGGCCGATACCGATCGAGAACGTGCCGAGCAGCACGGTCACGACGTCCGGATCGGCGGACAGCACGTTTTTCGCAAAGCTGAAAAACGAAGACAGAAAAGTCGCACCAACGAACCACAGCCAGGAAATCCCCAGCAGGCTCAGAAACACCGTGCGGTTTTCGCGCGCGAGCTTCAGGTTGCGCCACGTTTCACTGACCGGATTCCAGTTGACGCGCAGATCGGGCTGCGGCGCCGCCGTGACAGGCACGAAGTTCGACACCAGCCGCCCCACCAGCGCAATCCCGACACAGGCGCAGGCCAGCACCACCGCGCCATGCTCGACGAAACCCGCACCCACGCCGCCGACGATCGTACCGATCAGAATCGCAACGAAGGTGCCCATCTCGACCATGCCGTTACCGCCGACCAGCTCTGACTTCGACAGATGCTGCGGCAGATACGAATACTTGACCGGTCCGAACACGGTTGAATGGACGCCCATCAGAAACGTGCACAGATACAGCAAGGGCGCGCTATGCATCCAGAAACCCGTGCCGCCGATCAGCATCACGACGATTTCGAAACTCTTGACGAAGCGCGTGAGCATCGCCTTGTCGTACTTGTCCGCGATCTGGCCGGAGGTGGCCGACAGCAGCACGAACGGCAGAATGAAGATCGCCGAGATCAGGAACGCCGCGGTTTTCGGATCGACGCCGGAAAAACGCGCCGCCTGGTATGTCACGAGCGACGTGAAGCCGATCTTGAAGACGTTGTCGTTCATCGCGCCGAGAAACTGGGTCCAGAAAAACGGCGCGAAGCGGCGCTGGCTGAGCAGGCGGAACTGGGACTCGTGCGTCTCGTGGGAGCGGGCGGCACGGCGGGCGGCAGGTAACGGACGATCGCTCATGAGGTTCGGAGAACAGGCTAAGAGAGCAGCAAAGGGGAAGGGCCGGGCACAAAAAAAGCGCACGCTTTCGCGCGCGCCTTGATCGCATTTTCATACTCACGGCAACGGCGCGAGCGCCGCGGTGAGCCACCGCGCGTGAGTTAACGCGGCGCCGGTTGTTGATCCTGCGGTTCTTCCGGCCAGTCGCGGATATAGGCCTTGAGCATGCGGTTTTCGAAGCCCTGCTCTTCGACCACCGCCTTTGCGACGTCGTAGAACGAGATCACGCCCATCAGCGTGCGGCTTTCCAGCACCGGCAAATAGCGCACGTGATGCTCGAGCATCATGCGGCGAACCTCGTTGACGTCCGTTTCGGGCGTACAGGTGAGCGGATGGTCGTCCATCAACTTGCGGATCGTGGAGGTACCGAGGCTGCCGCCATGCTTGCTCAAGGTCAGAATAATTTCGCGAAACGTCAGCATGCCGACGAGATCGCCGTATTCCATCACGACCAGCGAGCCGATATCGTGCTCGGCCATGGTATTGACTGCGTCGTGCAGCGTGGTATCCGGCGTGACCGTGAAAAGGGTGTTGCCTTTGACTTTAAGAATGTCGCTGACTCGCATAATCTGTCTCCGTGATACCCGCTAGGCTGATATTGCCTGAATGACTTTCGATCCTAGCGGAAAGGTCCATAAAAGGAAAGCGGCCCGCCCACCAAGGCGCCACGGGCGTTTGCAAGGTCGGCCCGGCGCCGTTCAGCGCGCCCACATTGGCCAACCCGCGGGAAAACCGCGCTTGAAGCGATCCATGCCGGTGATAGGATGGCCGCCACTTTCACCTTTCGCGAGGCCGTCCGTGGCCTCGCCGCCCAGGATGTCCGCCAACCGTTTCGATACGCTTGCGCTGCACGCCGGCGCCGCGCCCGACCCCACCACCGGCGCGCGCGCCACGCCTATTTACCAGACTACCTCGTTTTCGTTCCGCGACTCGGACCACGCCGCGGCGCTCTTCAATATGGAGCGCGCCGGCCACGTCTATTCGCGCATCTCGAATCCGACCGTGGCCGTGTTCGAGGAGCGCGTTGCCGCGCTGGAAAACGGCGCGGGCGCGATCGGCACGGCCAGCGGCCAGGCCGCGCTGCATCTGGCGATCGCCACCTTGATGGGCGCCGGCTCCCACATCGTCGCCTCCAGCGCGCTGTACGGCGGCTCACACAACCTGCTGCACTACACGCTGCATCGCTTCGGCATCGAGACGACCTTTGTCAAACCCGGTGACATCGACGCGTGGCGCGCCGCGCTGCGCCCGAACACGCGCCTGCTGTTCGGCGAGACGCTCGGCAACCCGGGCCTCGACGTGCTCGATATCGCCACGGTGGCGCAGCTCGCGCATGAGCACCGCGTACCGCTGCTCGTCGATTCGACCTTCACGACGCCCTATCTCCTCAAGCCATTCGAGCATGGCGCCGACTTCGTCTATCACTCGGCGACCAAATTCCTCGGCGGCCACGGCACCACGATCGGCGGCGTACTCGTGGACGGCGGCACTTTCGACTTCAACGCTTCCGGCCGTTTCCCCGAATTTACCGAACCGTACGAGGGCTTTCACGGCATGGTGTTCGCCGAGGAAAGCACGGTCGCGCCGTTCCTCCTGCGCGCACGCCGCGAGGGCTTGCGCGACTTCGGCGCGTGCCTGCATCCCCAGGCCGCCTGGCAACTGCTGCAAGGCATCGAGACGCTGCCGCTGCGCATGGAACGGCACGTCGCGAATACGCGCAAGGTGGTCGAATTCCTGAGCGCACACCCTGCCGTCGAAGCCGTCGCCTACCCGGAACTGCCGTCGCATCCGGACTATGCGCTCGCGAAGCGTCTGCTGCCGCGTGGCGCGGGCGCGGTGTTCAGCTTCAATCTGCGCGGCGACCGCGCCGCCGGGCGCAGCTTCATTGAAGCGCTTTCGCTGTTCTCCCATCTCGCGAACGTCGGCGACGCACGCTCGCTGGTCATCCATCCCGCATCGACGACGCACTTCCGCATGGACGCCGCCGCGCTCGCCGCAGCCGGCATCGCCGAAGGTACGATCCGTCTGTCGATCGGCCTTGAAGACCCCGACGATCTGATCGACGACCTCAAACGCGCACTGAAAGCCGCGCAGAAAGCGAGCGGGACGAGTGCGCCTGGGAGTGGGTCATCCAGTCCGTCAAGCACGGCAAAAACCGGCCCCGTCAGTTCATCCGCTGCTCCGGCAAACGGCAACCCATCCGTCCCGCCTGCCGATGCCGCCAAACCCCGCCCGGAGTCCGCATGATCCTCACCGTTCAAGGCAAGCCCGCCTACGCGTACACCGGCGGCAAACCCTTCGACCCCAACCTGCCGACCGCGGTGTTCATCCACGGCGCCGAGCATGACCATAGCGTGTGGGCATTGCAAACGCGTTACTTCGCCCATCACGGCTTCGGGGTGCTGGCGGTCGATCTGCCCGGTCACTGCCGCAGCGCCGGCCCGGCGCTCACCACCGTGACCGCAATGGCCGACTGGCTGGCCGCCCTGCTCGACGCCGCGGGCGTACAGCGCGCCTTCTTGGCCGGCCACAGCATGGGCTCGCTGATCGCCCTCGACTTCGCCGGCCGCTATCCGGAGCGCGTAACGCACCTGGCGCTGCTCGCCACCGCCGTGCCGATGGCTGTCTCCGACACCTTGCTCGACGCCGCCCTGCACCGCGAGCCCGATGCAATCGACATGGTCAATCAATGGTCGCATTCGACGCTCGCCGCCAAGCCGTCGTGCCCCGGCCCGGGCTTCTGGCTGCACGGCATGAACCAGCGGCTGATGGAGCGTGTCTCGGCCAGCGGCGAGCCGCACCTGTTCCACACCGACTTCACCGCCTGCAATAGCTACGCGGACGGCCTCACACGCGCCACGGAGGTCCGTTGCCCGACGCGCCTGATCGTGGGCCGGCGCGATGCGATGACGCCGCCGCGTGCGGCCAAAGCGCTCGCTGCCGCGCTCTCCCAAGCCGGCGCACGGGTCGACACTGTCACGCTCGAGGCCGGCCATGCCTTGATGACCGAGCAGCCCGATGCCACGCTCGACGCGCTGTTCAGCTTCGCCTCAAAGGCCGCAGGTGCTGTTCCAATCGGCGTTCGATAGTCACTGCGAGGCGTCACGATAACCGGGCACGTGGAGGCGCGCCATCGGCCGAATGGCCTGGTTGCGCGCATGGTCCGATAGCCGCACAATGGGTCAAGCCTGTCCCGTTTCGAGCGCGTTCCGAGCATGCCCGCGCGCGGCGAAGCAACCTGGGAGCGACGGGCACGGAATCGAGTAGCGTCGACATTCGGAGGCCGTGATGGCTCAAACCGCGCACACCGATCACTTCGCGAGTTTCGCGGAGTTCTACCCGTACTACCTGAGCGAGCATCGCAACACGGTATCGCGGCGGCTGCATTTCGTGGGTTCGCTCGGCGTGATCGGCTGCCTCGCCATGGCGCTCGCCACCGGTGACTGGCTATGGCTGCCGGCTGCCGTGATCTGCGGATATGGCTTTGCCTGGGTCGGGCATTTCTTCTTCGAGAAGAACCGGCCGGCTACCTTCCGGCATCCGCTTTATAGCCTGATGGGCGATTGGGTGATGTTCAAGGACATCTGCGTGGGGAAAATTTCGCTGTAGGTTTGCCGCAGCTTCAGGCGGCCTGCTCGTGCAGCCTGCTCACGCAGCCTGATGCGGCATTGAAGAAGTACCCTGCTCACTTTCCTGCGCGCGCGTTGCCCGTGCGGCGGCACGCGCCGCCAACAGCGTAGCAAGCGTCACTTTCAGCTTGTCGTTTTCCAGCGCAGCCAGAAGCGTCTGGCCATCCACGCGCGTAGAGTTCAGCTCAAGCTGATATTCGAGTTCCGCGCGGTCGATCACGAACAGGTCGAACAGACGCTCGACCGTGATCTGCGCCGGATTTGCCAGCAGCAAGAAGTGCGCACGCGTGTCGTCGTCCTGCAAGCGCGCGATCCACTCGATCTCCTCGAGTTTTTGCAGCAGCCTGATCGTGGTATCCATTTCCCGGCGAAGCATTCGCGAGAGCTCTGGCATCGTGTAGCCGCGCTTACCCGCATCACGCGCTTCCGAAAGCCGCGCGAGGAGTTCAAGCGAATCGAACAGATCGCTGCCCTCGAAAGTCGGCCGGTGAAACTGGCCAATGCGGATCGCCGGCAACGCCGACGCGATCATCGCGCCGGCCAGCGCAATGAACCAGCATAGGTACATCCACAGCAGGAATAGCGGCACAGCGGCAAACGCACCGTAGACCGTGGTATAGGTCGGAATGCGGCGCACGTAGTAGCCAAAGCCGCGCTTGGCGAGTTCGAAGGCGATTGCGGCAGCAACCCCGCCGATCACCGCGTCGCGCCACTCCACACGGCAGTTCGGCAGAAACACGTAAAGCATCGTGAAGGCGAGCGCCGTCAACGGCAGCGCGGCACTGGTCAACGCCCAGTCGATCACCGGCGGAATATGCTGGACGGCCGTGGTGAACGCCATGGACCGCGTGAACAGATAAGAAGAAATCGACAGGCTCACGCCGATCAGAATCGGACCGAGCGTGATGATGGCCCAGTAGACCAGGATGCGCTGCGCGATCGGCCGCGCCTTGCGCACCCGCCAGATCACGTTGAAAGCAGATTCCACGGTCATCATCGTCATGACGGCGGTGACGAACAGAAAAATCATGCCGATGGTCGTGAGGCCTTTGGCCTTGGACGCGAACTGATTCAGATAATCGAAAATCTGACTGTTGAGCTGCGCGGGCATCAGATGGTCGGCGAGGAAAATCTGCAGCGACATCTGAAACGAGCTGAAAATTGGAAACGCGGTGAACAGCGCGAACGCGACCGTGGCGAGCGGCACGAGCGCGAGCATGGTGGTGAACGTGAGGCTGCCGGCCACCTGCGGAATGCGGTCTTCGCTACTGCGCTTCGCCGCAAACTGCGCGAGCCGTTTGAGCGTGTCGAGATCGAAACGCACCCTGGACAACAAACCCACCTCGCTACCTCCCTGCTTCATAAAACGGTGTTTCACGACCGTGCGCGAGGCCTGGCCGAATGGCTATGGATGGCCTGTCTGGCGGACCCAGCCCCTATAATACCCGCTCACCGATGAGGCCTATGAAAGACATTCTCGTGCTCTATTACAGCCGTCACGGCGCCACGCGCGAGCTTGCGCTGGCGATCGCGCACGGCGTCGACAGCGTCCCCGGCATGCAGGCGCGCGTGCGCACCGTGCCGGCGGTTTCCACCGTCTGCGAAGCGACCCAGCCGGACATTCCCGCTGAAGGACCGCCCTACGTCGAACTGCGCGACCTCGAAGAATGCGCCGGTCTCGCGCTCGGTTCGCCCACCCGCTTCGGCAACATGGCGGCGTCGCTGAAATATTTTCTCGACGGCACCACGCCGCAGTGGCTTTCGGGCGCGCTGTCCGGCAAACCGGCCTGCGTATTTACGTCCACCGGCAGCTTGCACGGCGGCCAGGAGTCGACGCTGCTGTCCATGATGCTGCCGCTTCTGCATCACGGCATGCTGATCGTCGGCATCCCGTACACCGAGAGCGCGCTCTCCACTACGCAAACCGGCGGCACGCCCTACGGCGCGTCACACTTCGCGCGCGCGGGCACGGCCGAACAGGGCATCTCCGCCGACGAAAAAACGCTCGCGATTGCCCTCGGCGCCCGCGTTGCCCGCACGGCGGCATCCATGAGCGAGCGGCCGTGAACGCAGCCGCCCTGCCTGTGCAGCAAAAACGCGCCGCCGCTTTCGGCGCCACTGCCGCCTTGCTCGCGCTGATCGCCTTGTCCGTCGCATGGGAATGGTGGCTCGCGCCGCTGCGTCCGGGCGGCTCGGCGCTGGTGCTCAAAGCCGTGCCGCTGCTGCTCGCCCTGCCCGGCGTGTGGCGGCACCGGCTTTACACGCTGCAATGGGCGTCGATGCTGATCCTGCTGTATTTTGCCGAGGGCGTCGTGCGCGGCTGGAGCGACCGTGGCCTGAGCGCCCGCCTCGGCTGGTTCGAAGCCGCTCTCGCCGTAGTTTTCTTCGTCTGCACGCTCGCGTATGTCGCACCGTTCAAGCGCGCGGCAAAACGGGCAGCGAAACGGGCCGCAAAGCAGGCGGCACAAGAGAACGCACAGCAAAACACCGGGCAGGCCGAGGGAGGCACACGATGAGAACAGCGCCTTTCGCGTCGCTTTTCACGTCACCTCCCGCGTAATCTATCCGCCGAACACCCTGACCGACCAACATGACTCAAGCCGCTTTCCTCACCGCTTGCCGCGACGCCATCGGCGCCGCCCAGGTGCTGACCGACCCGCACGACACCGCCCCCTACCTCACCGACTGGCGCCGCCGCTACACCGGCGCGGCCTGCGCGGTGCTCTGCCCGGCCACGCCTGACGAAGTCGCGGCGCTCGTCAAACTTGCCGTCGAACATCGCATCGCGCTGGTGCCGCAAGGCGGCAACACCGGCCTGGCCGGCGGCGCCACGCCGGATGCAAGCGGTGCGCAGGCGGTGATCAGTCTGCGGCGTCTGAATCGCGTGCGCGACATCGATCCGCACAACAATACGATCACCGTCGAAGCCGGTGTCATCCTCGCCGAAGTACAGAAGCATGCCGAAGAAGCCGGCCGCCTGTTTCCCCTCAGCCTCGCCGCGGAAGGCAGCTGCACGATCGGCGGCAATCTCGCCACCAACGCGGGTGGCACCGGCGTGCTGCGCTACGGCAACACGCGCGAGCTGTGCCTGGGCCTCGAAGTGGTCACCGCGCAAGGAGAACTGTGGGACGGCCTGCGAGGCCTGCGCAAGGACAACACCGGTTACGACCTGCGCGATCTGTTCATCGGCGCGGAAGGCACGCTCGGCATCATCACCGCCGCCGTGCTCAAGCTGCATCCGCAGCCGGCCGCTCGCGTCACGGCGCTCGCCGCGCTCGCGTCGCCGCATGCGGCGCTCGATTTCCTCTCGCTCACGCAACGCGTCGCCGGACCACTGCTGACCGGCTTCGAACTGATGTCGGATTTCTGTCTGCGGCTGGTGGGCCGGCATTTCGAACAGATGCGCTATCCGTTCGCCGAGCCGCATGTGCAAGTCGTGCTACTGGAACTGTCGGACAGCGAGAGCGAGGAACACGCGCGTGGGCTATTCGAGCGCCTGATGGAAACCGCGCTCGAAGACGGCCTGGTCGAAGACGCGGTAGTCGCGGAAAACCTCGCGCAGTCGCGGGCATTCTGGAATCTGCGCGAACATATCCCGCTCGCGCAGGCTGAGGAAGGGCTGAACATCAAGCACGATATCGCGGTGCCGATTTCGCGCATCGGCCACTTCATCGAGGAAACCGACGCGGCAATCGCGCAAGCCGTGCCGGGCGTGCGCATGGTCACGTTCGGGCATCTCGGCGACGGTAATCTGCATTACAACGTGCAGGCGCCCGAGGGCGTCGACGCAAAGGCGTTTCTCAAGACGTGGCAAAACCCGATCAACCAGCTCGTCTACGACAGCGTGCACCGGCATCGCGGCAGCATCAGCGCGGAACACGGTCTCGGCCAGTTGAAGATCGACGAGGCGATGCATTACAAGCAGGACGTCGAGGTGCAATTGATGCGCGCCGTCAAACGCGCGCTGGACCCGCTGAACCTGATGAATCCGGGCAAGGTGCTACGCTAGGGTTTGAAGCCTTCGCCGTTTGGTGCGAGGCCCATTGCAGGAGTTGTCGTCGTGAAGATTCGAGTGCTGTCCGATCTGCATCTGGAGAACGACGAGCCCGAACTGGTCCCGCATGCAGAAGCGGACCTGATCGTGCTGGCCGGCGACATCCACAATCACGCGGCCGGTCCGCGCTGGGCGGCGCAGACTTTCGACGGCGTCGTGCCGGTGGTCTACGTGCCCGGCAATCACGAGTACTACGACGGCGAATTCGGCGCGCTCGACACGGCGCTGTACGACGCAGCGGCACAAGTCGACAACGTGCACGTGCTGAACAATGCCGCGCTGATCGACCCGCAAGGCCGCTGGCGCGTGCTCGGCACCACCTTATGGACCGACTTCGCGTTATACGGCGCGGATCCAGACACGCTCGCCGAGTCCATCGACGCATCGCGCCGCGCGATGCTCGACTTCCGCGGCCTGATCCAGATGAACTGGCCGCACGACACTCAGGACTCGCCGCGCGACTTCACCCCTGACGATTCCCTCGCGCTGCACCGGCGGGCGCGCGCGTGGCTCGAAAGCGAGCTGGCGAAGCCGTTCGACGGCAAGACGATCGTCGTCACCCATCACGCGCCGCATCGGCTGAGCCTGGCCGCGCGCTATGCCGAGGACCGCGTGTCGGCCGGTTTCGTCAATCATTTGCCGGAACTGGTGCGCTCGCCCGTTGCACTGTGGATTCACGGACATACGCATACGCCGTTCGATTACACCGTGAACGGCACGCGCGTGGTCTGCAATCCACGCGGCTATCTCGACCGGCGCACCCGTCAACCGGAGAATCCGCAGTTCGCGTGGGATAAGGTCGTCGAGATATAGCGTCGGCTTGGGGCCGATCTGGGTAGCGCGGCCAGGCGCCACGCACTACGCTGTTGTTGTCGTTGGATTCGGGTCTTCGACTCGGCCAACCCCGCCAGCCCGGTCATCTCCGGAGGTCGCTCATGTGTGGTCGAATCAGCCAGTACCGCGATCCGCATCTGTACGCACGGCAGCTCGGCCTCGCCGATCCGCTCATGCTATTCGACGACGCCGACCGCCGCCCAGGCTACAACCTCGCGCCGGGCACTCACCCGCTCGCGATTTACCCGGACCAGACACTGCACGCGATCCACTGGGGTTATTGCCCGGATTGGGCACGTGAGCAGCATCTGCCGCAGACCATCAACGCGCGCGCCGAAACCGCGCCGCATACGCGCTACTTCAAAGATCTGTGGAAAACCGGGCGAGTATTGGTGCCGGCTGACGGCTGGTTCGAATGGCGCATGGAAGCGACGCCGGGAACATCGCATGGAGATAACACAGCGGACGCTGAGGCAACGGTCCGCCAGCCCTACTTCGTGCACCTGAAAAGCGACGCACCGATGTACCTCGCGGCGCTATCGAGCGTACGCGGCACGGAACCGCAAACGGAAGGCATGGGACTGGTGATCGTAACGGCCACCGCCGACGCGGGCCTGATCGACGTACACGGCCGCCGCCCGCTGGTATTCGCGCCGGAGGCGGCGCGCAGATGGCTGGATCCGGCCCTGCAGTTCGACGAACTCGAGCAGCTCGCTCGCAGCGCCTGCCTGCCCGCCGCGCGGTTCCGCTGGCACCGGGTGAGCCCGGAGGTAGACCGCACGCTCAATGACGAGCCGGGTCTGATTGAAGCGCTGCACTGAACGTGCGGAGCGCGGATCGAAACTAATCGGCAGCCGGACCGCAACCGCGCGGCAACGCACGCGCAGGGCACGCCGAAAAAATGCAACAGCAAGCTCAATTGCTGCGCGCCCAGTACCCCGGCGCGCCGGCCAGCCTCAACGATCGCGCCGTTGCCCCTGCAGATCAGAGCGCTCGACCTTGATCGGCACCAGTTGCGGCTGCTGGTCGCGCAGGCGGCGCAGCAGATCGCGCGATGCGGCGATTCCGATCAGTCCCAGCATGACGGCCACGCCGATCATCAGATGCGTATCCATGAATTCCTCGTCCTTCGATTGTTGCGATTGTTGCGGATCTTGCGATTTGCCGAACAGCGGCCAATTGAACGCGTCCGGCTGAATGCGGCAGCGCATGAACCACACGTTAGCAAATCGACCCCGGCGCAGAAGTAAGGAAATGTTGCGGCGCGGCACTTATGTAACAGACTGTCACGCCACTGCTCGCTGGAACCGTCAACAATGGTCAACCGCCGGCGTACCGCCGATTCAACTGCGCGCGAACTGGCGCAACTCTTCCTGATCGACGGCCAGCGTGACGGGCAGTTCTTCGCGCAGAAATTCGACCCAGGTACGAATTTTTGCGTCCAGATACTGCCGGGACGGATACAGCGCATACAGATTCATTTCCTGCGACGTGTATTCCGGCAACAGCCAGACGAGGTCACCGCTGCGCAGACCGCTAATCGCCGAGTAGATCGGAATCAATCCGACCCCCATGCCGCTACTCACCGCAACCGCCATCGCTTCGGCGACATTCACCTGAAAGGTGGCCGGGCCGAGGGCGATGGTTTCTTCGCCATTCGGGCCGTCGAAGATCCATTTGTCGGTCGGGAATATCGGCGTCACCATTTGCAGACAAGTGTGGCGCGCGAGGTCGGAGGGCGTTTGGGGCACGCCGTGCCGCTCCAGATAAGCCGGCGACGCGCACGCGATGCTGAACGCGCTGCCCAGCCGCTGCGACACCAGCCCCGAATCCGGCAGGCCGGTTGCCAGCGTCAGCGAAACATCAAAACCCTCGTCGAGCAGATCGGGCATGCGCTGCGCGAGCGTCAGCTCGATGTGCACGTCCGGATAGCGCTGCTGATAGCGGCCCACCGCCGGCACCACGTAGTGCTGGCCGAAGCTCGTCATCGCGTGGACCTTGAGCTTGCCGGACGGACGCGCGTGGGCATCGCCGGCCTCCGCTTCCGCCTGATCCACGTACGCGAGGATCTGTTCGCAGCGCTGCAGATAGCGCTCACCCGCCTCGGTCAGCGCGATACGGCGCGTGGTGCGGTTCAACAGACGCGTGCGCAGATGCGCTTCCAGATCGGAAACCGCGCGCGATGCGTACGCCGTGGTCGTGTTCAGGTGCTGCGCGGCACCCGTGAAGCTGCCCGCTTCGACGACGCGGACAAATACGCGCATGTTTTGAAGCGTATCCATACTTTTTCCTGTCGATCCGGAGTTAGTGCTTCAGCCCTTACTCCGGTCCCATGCAACATAAGTTGCAACATAGTTGCCAGTGATCCGCAGCGATTGTTACACGATTCGCAAAGGCGATTGTCTCATATTGCGTAAAAATCCCTTGCATCTTTACCGGTTATTCCCCAATCAATCAAAAAATATAATGACGCACATGCTTCTATAGCCAATTTTGGAGGAAATCGTGCAGTCTCCGGTACAGAAAGGGGTCGCCGCAGCCGCGGTTCTTACGATCCTATTAACAATCGCCGGCTGTGCCAGTACCGGAGGCATCGCGCCGCAGGACCGCGGAGTGGAGCCCTCTTCGCTCGACGTGGGCAACGCCATCCGGGCCGCCAACGCGGACGCCCAATGGCCTGCCACCGACTGGTGGCGCGCCTATAACGACCCGCAGCTCAATGAGTGGATCGAAGCCGCGCAGACGAGCAACCCGAGTCTCGCCGTCGCCCAGGCGCGCGTGCGCGAGGCCATGTCGATGGCGGGTGTCGCCCGTTCGGCGCTGTCGCCGCAGGTGAACGGCAGCCTGTCGATCCAGCGTCAGAAATGGGCCGACAACCTCTATTACGGCCCCGGCCCGCTCGCAGGCCAGCAGTCGTGGAACAACACCGGCACGCTGGGTCTGTCGTACAACCTCGATCTCTGGGGCAAGGACAAGAACGCCGCGGAACGTGCACTCGACGCCGCTCATGCAAGCGCGGCGGACTTCCGCGCCGCCCAGCTCGAACTGGAAGGCAACGTGGTGCGTACGTACATCGAGCTGTCGATGAACTACGCGCTGCTCGATATCGCCAAGTCCACGCTGCAGCAACAGCAGCAGATCGTCGACCTGGCGAACCGGCGTCTGAAAGGCGGCATCGGCACCCAGCTCGAAGTGAGCCAGGCCGAAACGCCGATGCCGGAATACGAACGCCAGATCGATGCGCTCGAGGAAAAGATCGCGCTCGGCCGCAACCAGTTAGCGGCACTGGCCGGCAAGGGTCCGGGCGCGGGCGATGCGATCCAGCGTCCGACGCTCTCGCTCGACAACGCACCCGCCAGTCTGCCAAGCGCGCTGCCCGCGGATCTGATCGGCCATCGGCCGGACGTGGTCGCGGCGCGCTGGACGGTTGCGGCGCAAGCGCGCGGCATCGACGTCGCCAAGGCCAATTTCTATCCGGACATCAACCTGCTGGCGTCGATCGGCGGCTATGCCGCAATGGGCCCGCTGTTCCAGTTCCTGAAGGACCCGTCGCATAGCTGGAGCGCGGGGCCGGCGCTGTCGCTGCCGATCTTCGACGGCGGGCGTCTGCGCTCGCAGCTCGGCGCGGCGTCGGCAGGGTACGACGAGGCGGTGGACAGCTATAACCAGTCGATCGTCGGCGCGCTGAAGGACATCTCCGACCAGGTGATCCGGATCCGTTCGCTCGCAACCCAGGCGCAAGACGCAGACCGCTCGGTCGCAGCGGCGCGCAAGAACTACGACCTCGCGCGCGAAGGCTATCGGCGCGGTTTGACCGACTATCTGAACGTGCTGATCGCGCAAAGCCAGTTGCTGCACGCGCAGGAAGGCGTCGCGAAGATTCAGGCGGAGCGGCTGGGCGCGCATGCGTCGCTGGTCACGGCTTTGGGTGGTGGACTCGACGAACCAGCCAACGGCCCACAGGCGAACGAGACGCTGCCGGCGCATGGGAAGGGTAAGGGCAACGCGGCGGCCAGCACAAGCCACCCTTCCGCCAACGTCAACGCCAGCGCGGCTGAGTAAGGGAGCCGACCATGTCAGCCTCCCCTTCTCCCGCCTCGCGCGCGTCATCGTTCGCCGCGCTCTACTCGGCCGCCGCCGACTGGGCGCGCACCGACGGCCTCACGTGGGTCTATCTGTTCAAGGCGCTCGCCGCCTGCTTCCTCGCGCTCGGCATCGCGATGAAACTCGACCTGCCGCAGCCGCGCACCGCGATGACCACCGTGTTCATCGTGATGCAGCCGCAAAGCGGGATGGTGTTCGCCAAGAGCTTCTACCGGATCTGCGGCACGCTGGTCGGCCTCGTCGTGATGCTCGCGTTGATCGGCCTGTTTGCGCAGCAGCCGGAACTGTTCATCGTCACGACCGCGATCTGGGTCGGCATCTGCACCGCTGGCGCCGCGCGTAATCGCAACTTCAAATCGTATGGGTTCGTACTGGCCGGCTATACCGCCGCGCTGATCGGCATCCCCGCCTCGCAGCATCCGGATGGCGCGTTTCTCAGCGCGCTCACGCGGGTGGCTGAAGTGGTGGTCGGCATCGTCTGCGCGGGCGCCGTCAGTGGTCTCGTGTTTCCGCAGTTCGCCGGCTTGCAGATGCGCGGCACCGTGCGGGCGCGTTTCTCGGCGTTCGTCGAGTATGTTTCGGCCTCGTTGGCCGGCCGCAACGACCGTGCGCAGATCGAAGCAACCAATGCAGGCTTTGTCGCCGACATCGTGGGTTTCGAAGCCGCGCGCAGTGTCGCCGTGTTCGAAGGTCCCGATTCGCGGATGCGCGGCGGCCGTCTGGCGCGTCTGAACAGCGAGTTCATGACCGCGTCGACGCGCTTTCACGCGCTGCATCAGTTGATGAACCGGCTGCGCGATACGCACACGAGCGGCGCGATGGTCGCGGTCGAAGCGCTCGAACCGTACTTCAAGGAAATCGCCCCGTTGCTCGCGAAATCCGGCGAACCGGTGTTGAGCGCCACGGATGCCGCCCACGCCGCCGCGCAACTCGACGCCTACAAAGCGGAGCTGCCCAAGCGCGTGCGCGAAACACGCGCCGCACTGGAAACGCAGCCGGACGCACCGCTGCTCGACTTCGACACCGGCGCCGAACTGCTGTATCGCTTCATCGACGACCTGCACGCGTACGCGGCCACCTATGCATCGCTTGCCGTCGACACGCACGAGCGGGAGCGCTGGATCGAGCGTTACGAACCGAAGACGAATGGAATTGCAGCGGGCGTCGCCGGCTTACGCGCGGCCATCGTCATGATCGTGCTCGGCGCGTTCTGGATCGCGACTGCCTGGCCGAGCGGCTCGACCTTGACACTGGATGCCGCGGCGGTCTGCGCGCTGGCGTCAGCATCGCCGAATCCGAAGCGCACGGCGTTCCAGATGGCCGCCGGCACGCTGGTCGCCTCGGTGATGGGGATGATCGCGGTGTACGGCGTGTATCCGCACATCGACGGTTTTCCGCTGCTGTGCGCTGCGCTCACGCCGTTCCTGCTGCTCGGCGTATTCATGACGACGCGGCCCGCGCTGGCCGGCTACGGCGTCGGCTACTGCATCTTCTTTTGTTTCCTCGCCGGCCCGGACAACCTGATTCACTACGACCCGAGCGGCACCATCAACGATGCGATTGCGCTGGTGCTGTCGATGCTGGTGTGCGCGATTGCCTTTGCCGTGCTGCTACCGCCGTCGACGCCCTGGCTGCGCAACCGTCTGCTGATGGACTTGCGCCGCCAGGTGACGCTGGCGAGCCGCGCGGGCATGCGCCGGGTGCGTTCACGCTTCGAGAGCGGTGCACGCGATCTGATGTCCCAGATCAACGCGCTCGCGCAGAACGAACCCGAGGTCAAACGCGACACCTTGCGCTGGCTCTTCTCGGTGCTCGAAGTGGGCAACGCGATGATCGACTTGCGCGGCGAAGTGGCGGCGTTGCCCCGCGACGCGCGCTACGCGAAGTCAATGCCGTGGCGCGTCACATTGCGTGCGATGCGCGATGCGGTGACCGCGCTGTTCGAACGGCCGCGTGCGGACCGCTTCGACCGCGCGCTCGCCGCCACCACCGATGCGATTGCCGCAGTCCAACTGATGCTCGCCACCTTCACGCCACCGCGTGAGGATCGGCATCGGCTGCAACGCATTCTGAGTCAACTGCATTTCATTCGTACCGCGCTGCTCGATCCGCAATCGCCGCTTGAACCGCTGATGAGCGGACGTGCCGACGCGTCAGAAGGAGTTCGTCATGCCACGTGATATCGCCGTTTTCGACGCCTACGTGCCGGCCATCGTGCTGCTGTTTGTCGCGGGCGCCGCGCTTACCTGGGTGCTGGACCGCGTGATCGCCTATACGGGCCTGTATCGCGTGGTGTGGCATCCGTCCTTGTTCCGGGCCAGCTTGCTCGTGTGTGTGTGCGGCGTGCTGGGTCTCGCCGTTTATCGTTGATCAGAGTCGAAACATGACCATCCGAAATGTTGTGGGCTTCGTCGCGACAACCGTTATTTTTATTGTCGCGATTTTGATTGGGCGTGTGTTGTGGGTTCATTACATGGATGAGCCGTGGACACGTGATGGGCGCGTGCGCGCTGAGATTGTGAATGTGGCGCCTGATGTTTCCGGCGCTGTTGTGGATTTGCCTGTTAAGGATAATCAACTGGTCAAGAAGGGGGATCTGTTGATGCAGATCGATCCTTCGCATTATCAGATTGCTGTTGAGCAGGCGGAAGCTGCTGTCGCTGCGCGGAAGGCGGAGTTGCAGATGAAGCGGGATGATGCGCAGCGGCGGGCGGATATGGATGCTTTGGTTGTGTCTAAAGAGAGCCGTGAGAATGCGACTCATACTGCTTCTGCTGCTGAGGCTTCTTATCAGCAGGCTTTGGCTTCGCTTGATGCTGCTAAGTTGAATCTGGAGCGCACTCGCGTGGTGGCGCCGGTTGATGGGTATGTCACTAATTTGAATGTGTTTCGTGGCGATTATGCTACTGCTGGGTCAGCTAAGCTGGCGATTGTTGATAGTCATTCTTTTTGGGTTTACGGCTACTTCGAAGAGACCAAGTTGCCTCATGTGCGTATCGGGGATAAGGCCGAAGTTCGGTTGATGAGCGGTGGCACCCTTCAAGGGCATGTCGAGAGCATCTCTCGTGGGATCTATGATCGGGATAATCCCGAAAGCCGTGAGCTGCTGGCTGATGTGAATCCGACTTTTAATTGGGTGAGGTTGGCACAGCGTGTGCCCGTGCGGGTGAAGATTGATTCTGTGCCTGATGGGGTTGTGTTGGCTGCTGGGATTACTTGTACTGTTGTTGTTAAGCCAAGCTGAGGGGGTTGCCTTCGCGGCGCTTTTTGTCAGCGTTCTTAGGGCTTTGGCCTTTCCTTGATTGTTAGTGGTCTATTAGCGTTGCCCCTGTGCGGGGCAATGCTCTCAACTTAAGCCCCATTCCATCAAGCGACCTTGTACGCGAGATGGAGATGGGGTTTGGCTTTTCTGGGCGGTCGTGGGTAAG
>CABFVV010000009.1_pt1 | contig 134257 bp, 114 predicted proteins | sample 8864751 | NCBI WGS metagenome assembly CABFVV01 (sample SAMEA5735770, study PRJEB23740) | soil metagenome | biome: forest; feature: forest soil; material: soil | place: USA | collected 2013-10-13 | depth 0.1 m | reverse complement strand
GGGGCGTGGCGGGTGTGGCGGGTTTCGGGGGCGCAGCCGCTGCGCCGGCTGCTGCAGGGCAAGCGGCGCACGCCTTCGCGGCAACGCGGATGGTGTCAGGCTCGGTAGCCGGTTCGGCGGCGAACGCCTCGGCTGACGCAGGCCGTCCGTCGACGGCGCCGGGTTCAGCCGCCAGTGCAGGATCTTCGGGAAGTCGCTCGACGGCTGCCCAGCAGCCGTTCTCGCCCGCTCCGCGCGCGAACCCCAACAACACGCCAGCGCAGACAACGCGGCATCCGGCTTCGTTCAGCGCACCGGCACCGAGCTATACACGGCCGATGGCCACCGCGCAGAAGGTCACGCCGCCCGCCAGCGTCCAGGAGACGCTTCGCAGCATCGCCGAAAACGCCGCGCGCTGGACCGACATCGCCGGCGTCAGCCTCGCGCGCAGCAGCGGCGCGGAAAACGCGATGGTCACGACGACTCTGGACGCTCTGACGGGTACCGAGCCACCGGTCGAGGCTGGGCAATCGGACGTAGCTTCGTCTTCACATGCGAACGAAGTCGAAATGGCCGCGGTGCCGGATGTAAGCGCGCCTTTGCAGGACGTAGTCGAGGCTGCGCCGGACCACCATGCAGCGACGCAATCGCCCGTCGAAACGCCGCGAATCGAAGGCGCCTCTGAAGCGCCGGTCGAGGACGATACCGAGCCTGTCGTGCAATGGCCGATTGAACCGCCGGTTATCCAGGCGCCGTTGGTTGCGACACACACGCCAGCCACGCAGTATGCAGCGCCGGTGCCAACGCCAACGCCATTTCAAATCTTCGCAGCCCAACTGGAAGCCAGTGACGCGCAAACGGACGTGCCGCCGTTCGTCGAAGACGAACCGACGCAAGCGCACAGCGCGACGTCCGTGCCGGTTGCCGAAGTCGTCATCGAAAAACCGCTCGCGCCCTGGGAAACCAGCATCGATGCTGTCGCGCCAGTCGACGCGGCAATGACGAACGCCCCTGCCCTATCGGATGTATCGGACGCATTGGAAACAGTGGACGTAGCCGACGATTTGAACCCGTCGGCCGCCTCGGACGCTTCGGCCATCGTTGCCGCAGTAGAACCGCAAAGCGCCGTATCGCACGCGTCGAACGTGGTTCGTTTCCCTGGCTTCGCAGTTCAGGCAGCACCAGCGACCTCGGCCACCATCGTCGACGAACCCTCGACCGAGCGCACCGACCCTGCAGACCCCGCTGAACCCGCCGAACCCGCAATCCAGCGCACACCGCTGCGCGGCCACATCCCCGCCAACGGCTTCGAATTCCGCGCGCCCGCGGCATCGATGGTCGAGCTGCCGACGCTTGATCTGCTCGCGCGCGCCGACACCGACGTCGAACCCGTTTCGGAAGAAAAGCTCATCGAAACCGGCCTGCTGATCGAGCAGCGTCTGCAGGAATTCAAGGTGCCGGTCACCGTGGTCGGCCATTCGGCCGGCCCGGTCATCACGCGCTTCGAAGTCGAGCCGGCGCTCGGCGTGCGCGGCAGTCAGATCGTCGGCCTGATGAAGGACTTGTCGCGCGGCCTCGGTCTCACGTCGATTCGCGTGGTCGAAACGATTCCCGGCAAGACCTGCATGGGCCTCGAGTTGCCGAATGCCAAGCGGCAGACGATTCGCCTGTCCGAAATCCTCGAAGCCAGCGTCTACCAGAACTCGCATTCGCAGTTGACGCTGGCGATGGGTAAGGACATCACCGGCCATCCGGTGGTCGCCGATCTGGCGAAGGCGCCGCACATGCTGGTTGCGGGCACAACGGGTTCGGGCAAATCGGTGGCGATCAACGCGATGATCTGCTCGCTGCTTTACAAGGCGACGCCCGAAGAAGTGCGGCTCATCATGATCGATCCGAAGATGCTGGAACTGTCGGTGTACGAAGGCATTCCGCATCTGCTCGCGCCGGTCGTCACCGACATGAAGCTGGCAGCCAACGCGCTGAACTGGTGTGTCGGCGAAATGGAAAAGCGCTACCGTCTGATGTCCGCGGTCGGCGTGCGCAACCTGGCCGGCTTCAATCAGAAGATCCGCGATACGGAAGCCAAGGGCAAGAAGCTCGGCAACCCGTTCTCGCTGACCCCGGACGCACCCGAGCCGCTCGCGCCGCTGCCGCTGATTGTGGTGGTGATCGACGAGTTGGCCGACCTGATGATGGTCGCCGGCAAGAAGATCGAAGAACTGATCGCGCGTCTCGCGCAGAAAGCGCGCGCCGCCGGCATTCACCTGATTCTGGCGACGCAGCGTCCGTCGGTGGACGTGATCACCGGCCTCATCAAGGCGAACATTCCGACGCGCGTGGCGTTCCAGGTGTCGTCGAAGATCGACTCGCGCACGATTCTCGATCAGATGGGCGCCGAATCGCTGCTCGGCCAGGGCGACATGCTGTTCCTGCCGCCGGGCACGGGCTACCCGCAGCGCGTGCACGGCGCGTTCGTCGCCGACGAGGAAGTGCACCGGATCGTCGAGTATCTGAAGCAGTTCGGCGAACCGCAATACGAGGAAGGCATTCTCGACGGCCCGGCCAGTGAAGGTGCGTCGCCCGATCTGTTCGGCGACACGCCGGATGCCGAAGCCGATCCGCTTTACGACGAAGCCGTCGCCTTCGTGGTGCGCACGCGGCGCGCGTCGATCTCGTCGGTGCAGCGGCAATTGCGCATCGGCTATAACCGCGCGGCGCGCCTCGTCGAGCAGATGGAGACGGCGGGCCTGGTGTCCGCGATGGGCATCAACGGCAGCCGTGAGGTGCTTGCACCGGGACCGGCGGAATAAACGGGACGGGCCGGTAGCCGCCAACCAAAGCCAGACAAAAAAACGGGTCGCTCGAAGCGACCCGTTTTTTATTCAACGCGCGGATTCAGATCGTCAGCAACCCACCTCACGACGGCGACACCAGCTTGAAGTCCACCGGCGAATCGATCTCGATACGTTTCGGATTCGCTTCGAGCAACCCACTCTGTTGATCGCGCTTGAACACATACACGGTGCCGCTGTTCTGATTGCCGACGATCAGCCAGTTGCCGGTCGGGTCGATCGCGAATTCGCGCGGCGACTTGCCGAGGCTCGACTGGTGCCCGATCTTCTTCAGATGGCCGTTGGCCGGATCAACCGAGAAGATCACGATCTCGTTCGCATCGCCGCGATTGGTGGCGTAAAGGAAGCGTCCGTCCGGCGACAGATGAATGGCCGCGGCGCCTACTGCGCCCTTGAAGCCGGGCTCGATCAGCGAACTCGTTTGCACCTGCGTGAGCTTGCCGTCGGCGTAATTGAAGGTGCTGACCGTAGCAGCCAGTTCGCTAGTCAGATAGGCATGCTTGCCGTCCGCGCCGAACACCAGGTGACGCGGGCCCGTGCCTGCTTTTTCCTGGGTGTAGCGCCAATCGGTCGGGCCGAGCAGGCCGCGGCTGCCGTCCGGCGTGTAGCGGTACGAATACAGCTTGTCGGCGCCAAGGTCCTGCGCGAACAGGTAGTGACCGTCCGGCGAGAACACGGTTGAGTGAACGTGCGAGTTGTCTTGACGTCCCTTCACAGGACCGCCGCCTTCATGATGCACCGTGAGCACCGACGCGCCCACCTGGCCGTCCGCCTGCAATGGGAACACCGCGAAGCTGCCGCCCGGGTCGGCCGCCACCGAGTAGTTCGCGGTCAGCAGATATTTGCCGTCCGGCGACAGGCTCAGATAGCACGGGTCATTGCCGTCCGACGAGACCTTGTTGAGAAAGCTCAGTTGGCCGCTCGCGGCATCGAAGCGAAACGCGCTGATGCCACCGCGCTGCGTGGCCGGGCCGTTGTCGCCGGGCAATTCGTTGACCGCATAGACGAAGCGCCGGTCACGGCTCACCACCAGATACGACGGATTGACCGTCTGCGCGGCCGACACGCGGGTCGCTTCGCCTGTCTTCGTGTCGAAGCGATAGACGTACAGCCCTTCGCTCTTGCCAGCCGTGTAAGTGCCGACCAGCATGTCATAGACGCCATCGGCGGGAGCCGGGCCGGAATCTTGCGCAAACGCATGCGAAGCAACAATCGAGACCATGAGCACGAAACCTTTTATTATCGAGCGGGCGGAGCGCAGAGGAGCTGGCTGGCCGCCGCGCCATGAGGTGGATTGAGCAGCAGAAGGCAAAGGAGAGCTTGAGACAGCACGCATTGCAGCACGGTGACTACGAAGCATATGACCTCCTCTTCATCGGTTATTCGGTTGTAATGGTGTCTCTGGTCTGCCGCGCAATCGGTCGAATTGTTTTGTCGAGGCAAGTATAAAAGCGTTGCGTCGGATCATGCAGCGAATCCGGCGGGCCGCGTAGGCCGGGCCGCGTTCGGCTGGCCGGCCTGCCGGTTCATGCTTAGCAATTGTCCCGCCTGACGGGGCGTTTTTTTCAACCGCGTCTCACCCATCTCACACTACGGAGTTTTCATGAACGTCACACTCAGCCTGGGCCCGCTGGTTTCGTTGATCGCCGGCATTCTGATTCTCGTCATGCCGCGCCTGTTGAACTACATCGTCGCGCTCTATCTGATCATCATCGGCATCATTGGGATCTTCGGCATGGGGTCGTCGCACTTCTAGGCGGCGGCAGTCAGCCATGGAAGCTGCAAGAAGGGACGCACGACCGGGCGCAGTGCCGGCCCGGAAATGTCTCGCACGAACGGGGGGCCGGTGCGGGATATGGCGCGCGTACTGATAGCGGCTGTGGCAATGCAACACGTGGCACAGCGAAGCGGTACGGGCGCGACAGATTCGCATCGGACGCAATGCGCCAGATGCGAGACAACTGCGGACAGCCGCATTGCGCGAGCCCGCGCAATGGAGAAAGGCAGAAACGGAGCAACGGTCAGCCGTTCGAAAGCTGATCCAGCCGCAAACGGCCCTGCAACGACAATCCGCCGACGGCATAATGGCCGTCACCTTCCTGATGACGGCGGAAGCAGGCCCGTTCGATCAGAAAGGCCGCCGCAGCCAGCATTCCGTTGCGGCTCAGGCCCAGCCGGCCATGTTCGAGCGGCAACATCGAATCGTCAGCCAGTTCGCTGGCGGCGGAGAGAATTGTGATGCAATCGGATTTCGACGGGTTCAGCATTGCTTGGGTCCTCGAAAACGGCTTTTGCATGCGCCATGGGCAAGGCCGACGCATGATCCGGCGAACTCCGAGCATCGGCATGAAAATTGATTGTAGGCAGTGATTTGACAATTACCAACCCGCGTTTTGCCGCATTGCGCGCTGAACCAAAACGCATCGCGCGGGTCCGGTAACACAATGACCCCCAGCGCGGCGGCCTTCGCCTCGCCTAAAACAGACACGCTCCCCCATGCCCGCACTCATCGAAGACTATGCGCTCATCGGCGACGGCCACACTGCCGCGCTCGTCTCCCGCGAGGGTTCGGTCGACTGGCTCTGCTGGCCGCGCTTCGACTCCGGCGCGTGCTTCGCCGCCCTGCTCGGCACGCCCGACAACGGCCGCTGGCTGATTTCGCCAGTCTCCGATACGCCACCCACGATCACGCGCCGTTATCGCGGCGAGACGCTGGTTCTGGAAACCGATTTCGAAACGCCCGAAGGCGCAGTCACGCTGATCGACTTCATGCCGCCGGGCAACGGCTGGTCGGAGATGGTGCGGATCGTGGTCGGCAAACGCGGTACGGTGCGCATGCAGATGGAACTGGTGCTGCGCTTCGACTACGGTTTTTCGATTCCGTGGGTGGATCGCCTGAAGCACGACAGCGGCATCAAGGCGATCGTCGGCCCGGACACGGCCGTGCTGCGCACACCGGTCGAGTTGCACGGCGAAAACATGAAAACCATCGCGACGTTCACGGTGAGCGAAGGCGAGCGCGTGCCGTTTTCGCTGGCCTATGCGGCTTCGCATCTGCGCATTCCGCCAGGACGCGATCCGCACACGTCGCTTGCCCGCACCGAGAACCATTGGCTCGAATGGTCGGCGCGCAGCACGGTCGAAGGCAAATGGGCCGCGCAGATCCGCCGCTCGCTGATTACGCTGAAGGCGCTGGCGTACGAGCCGACCGGCGGCATCGTCGCCGCGCCCACCACGTCGCTGCCGGAACAGTTGGGCGGCACGCGCAACTGGGACTACCGCTATTGCTGGCTGCGCGACGCCACCATCACGCTGCTCGCGATGATGCGCGGCGGCTATTACGACGAAGCGCGCGCATGGCGCAGCTGGCTGGGCCGCGTAATGGCCGGCGCGCCGGATCAATTGCAGATCATGTACGGGATCGCCGGCGAGCGGCGCCTGCCCGAATTCGAAATCGACTGGCTGCCGGGTTATCAGGGTGCCAAACCCGTGCGGATCGGCAACAACGCGGTCGGACAGCGCCAGCTCGACGTCTACGGCGAAGTGATGAACGCGCTGCATCTTGCGCGCGTCGGCGGCCTGCAGGCGGACGACACTGCATGGAACGTGCAGCGCGCGTTGCTCAGCCATCTCGACACGATCTGGAAAGAGCCGGACGAAGGCATCTGGGAAACCCGTGGCGGCCGCCAGCACTTCACCTTCTCCAAGGTGATGGCGTGGGTCGCCTACGACCGCGCCATCCGGTCCGCCGAAATGTTCAAGCTGGAAGGCCCACTCGATGAATGGCGCGCAACCCGCGCGACAATCCACGCGGAAGTCTGCGCGAAGGCGTGGAATCCGGCGCTTAATGCGTTCTCCCAGTCCTACGGCAGCGATCAGCTCGATGCGAGCGTACTGCTGATGCCGTTGGTCGGCTTCCTCCCGCCGACGGATCCGCGCGTCAAGGGCACGGTGGCGGCGATCGAAAAGGACTTGATGCACGACGGCTTCGTGATGCGCTACCGCACCACTGAATACGACGACGGTCTGCCGCCTGGCGAAGGCACCTTCCTCGCGTGCTCGTTCTGGATGGTGGACAACCTGGCGCTGCAAGGCCGCATCGATGAAGCCGTCGCGATGTACGAACGGCTGCTCCGCCTCTGCAACGACGTCGGTCTGCTGGCGGAAGAGTACGATCCGACCGCGAAACGCCTGGTCGGTAATTTCCCGCAAGCGTTTTCGCATGTGGCGCTGGTGCACACCGGCCTGAACCTGATGAAGCACGAACAGGCGATGGCCCAGGCGACCGGGCAGCCACCGCATAACGGCACCATGACAGAGGAACTTGAGGCTGCGGCAACCCCGGATAGCGGCGCGGCGGCATCGTCAGTACCATGATTTAATGACAGTTTGCGCGCAGCCCGCGCGTAAATTGCTGCATTGCACAAGTACGCTTTGTTCAGTATGATCCAGCAGACTGTCGGCCGAAAATCAATGTGCCTACAACCAATACGGCCTGCCGCAACGCCACACGCGTGTTTGCCAAGCCCCATGCGAACCGCTTAAACGGAGCACCCATGCTCTACCAACTGCACGAATTCCAACGGGCGATGTTGAGCCCCCTTACCGCCTGGGCCCAGGCTGCGTCGAAATCGTTCGCGAATCCCGCCAGCCCGTTAGCCTATGTGCCCGGTGCCACACGCCTCTCAGCCGGTTACGAACTGCTCTACCGGCTTGGCAAAGATTACGAAAAGCCTGAGTTCAACCTTCATCAAATTGTCAAAGACGGTCACAACATTCCGATCATCGAACAAACGATCATCGAAAAACCGTTTTGCCGCCTGATGCGCTTCAAGCGTTTCGCGGACGACAGTGACGCTGTTACCCAATTGAAAGATGAGCCGGTCGTGCTGGTGTGCGCACCGTTGTCAGGGCACCACGCCACGCTCCTGCGCGATACCGTGCGCACGTTGCTGCAAGACCACAAGGTCTACCTGACCGACTGGATCGATGCACGCATGGTGCCGCTCGAAGAAGGCGAGTTTCACCTCGACGATTACATCGCTTACATCCAGGAATTCATCCGCCACATCGGCGCGAAGAATCTGCATGTGATCTCGGTATGCCAGCCCACCGTCCCGGTGCTCGCCGCCATTTCGCTGATGGCGAGCCGCGGCGAAGACACGCCGCGCACCATGACCATGATGGGCGGCCCGATCGACGCGCGTAAGAGCCCGACCTCGGTCAACTCGCTCGCCACGCAGCACTCGTACGAATGGTTCGAAAACAACGTGATCTTCACGGTGCCGCCGAGCTACCCGGGCGTGGGTCGCAAGGTTTACCCGGGCTTCCTGCAGCACACCGGCTTCGTGGCCATGAATCCTGAGCGCCACGCAGCTTCGCACTGGGACTTCTACCAGAGCCTGCTGCGCGGCGACGAAGACGACGCGGAAGCGCATCGCCGCTTCTACGACGAGTACAACGCCGTACTCGACATGGACGCGGACTATTACCTCGACACGATCCGCGTGGTGTTCCAGGACTTCAGCCTGGCCGAAGGCACGTGGGACGTCGCCGGCGAGCGTGTACGCCCGCAGGACATCACGAAGACCGCGCTCTTCACGATCGAAGGCGAGCTGGACGATATCTCCGGGGACGGTCAGACGTTCGCTGCGCAAGAGTTGTGCAGCGGCATTCCGGAGAAGAACAAGCGTCACTTCACCGCGGAAAAATGCGGCCACTACGGCATTTTCTCGGGCCGCCGCTGGCGCACCATCATCTATCCGCAGTTGCGCGACTTCATCCTCGAGCACAACAAGGCGCCGAAGGTAGCGAAGGAAAAAGTCGAAGCCTGAGCACCCCGCGCGCAGAGATAAACAACGGCCTCTTCTTCAGAGGCCGTTGTCGTTTCTGACGCCTGTTTTGCCGCTTTTTCGTCGCTTCTTATGCGGTCGATGCGCGATCGCGCTGCAGCTTACTTCCGCAACAGATACGCAAGCAGCAACTCGGTGTTCATCTGAATGAGTTCGCTGCGTTCGCCCGCACTGCTGAAATCGCGGCCGAGTGTCGCCTCGAGCGTGAAGCGGTTCGACACGATGTAGTAGCCCATGCCGGACAGCGTCACGTAAAAGCGCAGCGGATCGACGTTGGTGCGAAACAGCCCCGCGCGTTGACCCCGCTCAAGAATGCCGCCGAGCGTGGCGACAATCGGCGAAATCATTTCGCGGATGCGCGTGGACTTCTGCATGTAGCGTGCCTCATGCAGGTTCTCGTTATTGACGAGACGCAGTAACTCGGGATGATCGCGGTAGTAATCCCAAACAAAATGCGCGAGACGTGTCACCGCCTCGACCGGTGCGACACCGTTCAGTTCGAGCGTTCGTTCCGCTTCATTGAGCGCGCTGAATGCGTGCTCGAGTACAGCAGTGAAAAGCTGCTCCTTGCTACCGAAGTAGTAATAGAGCATGCGTTCATTAGTTTCCGCGCGGCGGGCAATCTGATCGACGCGTGCGCCGAACAACCCTCCATTTGCAAACTCTTCGGCCGCCGCAAGCAGAATGCGGCGCCGCGTGCCTTCAGGATCTCTTTTGATTTTCGGCTGATTCATGGTGGCATCGTCTTCGTGAGCCGCGTTATCCGGATCGCGCCGCCGGCCTCTCCTCGGGCCTTGCACCGACAGCACTGAACGGGCTGGTTGGGGGAACACCCTTATGCGGTCTTTCGAAAAAGCGCTTCGATTATGGCACATGGATTGCGGATGGCAATTGGGGAAATCGGCGATAATGTGCTATTTAGTTCAAGCCCAGCGCTTGCGCTTAGTTGCAGCCTCAGTTGCACAAATTCGCGCCTCTATTCGTGTCTGTATTTGCCTATATTGGCGCGTGTTTGCGCGCTTTCGCAGCGCTTTTGTGTTGCCCCGGCCTGCCGCGTGTTTTCCCTAATCCGCGCACGGCTCGCCGTGCGGCCACGAGGCAAGCCCCAACGTCGTGACCGTGACCGATTCCAGAACACTCGCAGACCGCATCGAAGATCTGCTGCCCCAAACGCAATGCACGAAGTGCGGCTATCCCGCCTGCCGCCCGTATGCCGAAGCCGTCGCCCATGGCGAAGCCAACTACAACCAGTGCCCGCCGGGTGGTGCCGAAGGCATCGCGCGCCTTGCCGCACTGCTCGGCAAGCCGGTGATCCCGCTCAATTCCGCCAACGGCGTCGAACGGCCGCGCCCGTTGGCGGTTATCGACGAACAAGTTTGCATCGGCTGCACGCTGTGCATGCAGGCCTGTCCGGTCGATGCAATAGTTGGTGCACCGAAACAGATGCACACGGTGATCGCCGAGCTCTGTACCGGTTGTGACCTGTGCGTGCCCCCCTGCCCGGTCGACTGCATTGCGATGCCGCCGGTCACGGGCGAAGCAACGGGCTGGGACGCATGGAGCCAGAGCCAGGCCGACGCTGCGCGCGAGCGCCACAACCGGCGTGAAGCCCGTCTCGCACGCGAACGCGAAGCTGCGGAGGCGCGTGCTGCAGCGCGGCGAGCGGTCAGCAGCGCGCCCGCTCAGGTGATGGAAACCGGTGCCGCAGCAGCACCCGCCGCGCCTGCAGCGGACTCCGCCGAAGCGAAGAAACGCGCGATCATCCAGGCCGCGCTCGAGCGTGCACGCCAGAAGAAAGAAGAGTTGGCCGCCAAGGGCCAAGGTCCGCAGAACACCGAGCGCGTCAGCGCCGACGTGCAGGCGCAGATCGATGCCGCCGAAGCACGCCGCCGCCGTCTCGGACTCGCTGCGGACAACACCGACACTCCGCCAAAGAAGCGCTAACCCTTAACTCTACGCTGCGCATGAACGCGAACAAACGCCGCGCCATCTACGAGACGCTTCAGAGTCTCAACCCGCATCCCACGACCGAGCTCGAGTACACCACACCGTTCGAACTGCTGATTGCCGTGCTGCTGTCCGCGCAAGCCACCGACGTGTCGGTGAACAAGGCAATGCGCAAGATGTTCCCGGTCGCGAACACACCGCAGAAGGTCTTCGACCTTGGCGAGGAAGGGGTTGCCGGCTACATCAAGACAATTGGCCTCTATCGGACCAAGGCGAAGAATGTGATCGCAACCTGCCGCATTCTGCTCGACCAGTACGGCGGCGAAGTACCGGAGGATCGTGAGGCGCTCGAAAGCTTGCCGGGGGTCGGCCGTAAAACGGCGAACGTGATCCTGAACACGGCGTTCGGTCATCCGACCATCGCTGTCGATACGCATATCTTTCGGGTTGCGAATCGAACCGGGCTCGCGCCTGGCAAAGACGTGCGCGCGGTCGAAGCGGCGCTGGAGAAATTCACGCCCACCGAGTTCAAGCAGGATGCCCACCATTGGCTAATTCTGCATGGCCGCTATGTATGCAAAGCGCGCCGTCCGGAATGCTGGCACTGCGTGATCGAGCCGCTATGCGAATTCCGGCCCAAGACGCCGCCGCCGGATCTTTGAGGGCGATACCGTTCGGCGAGCGCACGAGCAGACGCCGCATCGCCGTGGCGCGTTGGTCCGGCGCGTACGCGGCACGCACTCAGTGCGTCCGCGGCCGCCGCCGCGCTTCGGTCCGTTGACGCGCCGCCAGCAAGCCGCCCTGCGTCGGCGTAAAATCACCCCCTTCCAACCCGCCTCACACCCAACGCACCGTTCCCACGATGTTCAATCCCAGCCGCGACGAAGTCCGCCAATTTTTCACCGACACCTGGCGCAAGCAGCGTCAAGGCGAGATTCTGACACCGCTCGAAGCGATCGCTGCCGACTGGATCGTCGAGCATCCGGAATATCACGCCGATCTCACCAGCACGGAAACCGCCCAGGCGCAGGACTACTCGCCCGAACGCGGCCAGACCAACCCGTTCCTGCATCTGTCGATGCATCTGGCGATCACCGAACAGTTGTCGATCGACCAGCCGCCGGGCATTCGCGCGGCGCACGAGCGGCTTGCTGCCCGGCTCGGCTCGACCCATGAGGCACAGCACGCGATCATGGATTGCCTCGGCGAAACCATCTGGGAGGCGCAACGCACCGGCACCCCGCCGGACACGGACGCGTATTTGCAGCGCATCGAGCGGCGCGCCACGCGGGACTGAGGCAATCCGGTCGACTATGGCGGCCAGCGGTTGCCAGCACGCCCGCGGAACTTGGCCCGGCACCAAACCCCAGCCCCAAAAGCACGACACCCCGCCGAAGCGGGGTGTCGTTCATTCTGAAAACAGCGCAGTGCGATTACTTCTTCTGCACCAGCGCACCGTCCAGCGATTCGATGTAGGCGGCGATGTCTTTCATGTCGCTTTGCGACAGGCTTTGTACCTGCGCCTGCATGATCGCGTTGTTGCGACCGAGGTGCGGGTTGCCGTTGCCCATCTGATACTGGCGCAGCGCCCAGTAGACATAGTCTGAGTGCTGACCGGCGAGCTTCGGATATTCCGGGCTCACCGGCTTGTTCAGGTTGACGCCGTGGCAAGCCGCGCAGTTGTGGCTGTCTGCCAGCACCTTGCCGTTGCCGGCGTCTGCGGCGTGCGCGACGTTCGCTGCAACCAGACCGATGACTGCCGCCGACGCGCATGCAGCCTTGAACACCGTGTGGAGTGCCTGTTGGGGCTTATTCATGAATTCTCCTATCCCGCGAATATAAATAGCCGAGTGACCGGTTGGATGACCGCAGCCGATCACTTGTCGGGATTGCTCTTCGAAGAGGAATTTTGCGCTGCGTAGTAGGCAGCGATGTCGGCGATGTCCTGATCCGACAGCGACGCGGTGATTGCGCGCATCGTTTCGAAGTGGCGGTCGCCCTTCTTGTAGCCGTGCATGGCGTTCTCGAGGTATGCCTGATTCTGGCCGCCGAGCATGGGCACGCGGTAGACCTCAGGGTATGCCGTGCGGTATTCAGGGATGCCGTGGCAGCCAATACACATCGCGACCTTGCCTTGGCCCGCCTTCGCGTTGCCGACGACATCCGCTGCCTGCGCACTGGCCGCATAGCCCGCGAGCACCGACAGCGCTGCGATCACGACGTGTTTGCCGACGAATTTATTCATAGCATGTAACCTGGCTTGAGGGGAAACGGGCGCCCGAAAAGGCAACGGCCCGCGCCGTTATTCTTATAGGGTAGCCACGCAGGCCAAAAAAATCGGGCTAATTGTACCGCGACGCCGCGCCGAACGTCCACCGCGCGGGGCGAGAGGCGTATCCGGCCGCCGCAAAACCACGGCTGGCGCCATTTTGCTCCGCCACGCCGGTTCCGCATGGCTTCGTGCCGCCCGCTACGCACCGCCCGCCCGGCCCACGACGCCCTGCGCGCCCGCCCACCGGGCACGCAGGGCGAACGGACTGCTCGCGAACGCCGCATAGGCACGTGAACCGGCGTCCAGCACCGCGGGTGACACCTTACGCCAGGCTGATTCAGCCCAACAGGCCTTCTGACTTATACTGGGTTTTTTCCCAAAAAAGAGCATCTCGCCATGCGTTTTGAAGGCTCATCGCAATACGTCGCCACCGACGACCTCAAGCTCGCGGTCAACGCCGCGATGACGCTGAAGCGCCCGTTGCTGATCAAGGGCGAACCCGGCACCGGCAAAACCATGCTCGCCGAAGAGGTCGCCGCCGCGCTCGGCATGCCGCTATTGCAGTGGCATATCAAGTCCACCACCAAGGCCCAGCAAGGCCTGTACGAGTACGACGCGGTGTCGCGCCTGCGCGATTCGCAGCTCGGCGACGAGCGTGTCAAGGACATCCGCAACTACATCGTCAAGGGTGTGTTGTGGCAGGCGTTCGAGTCGGAGGAGCAGACGGTGCTCCTGATCGACGAGATCGACAAGGCCGACATCGAATTCCCGAACGACCTGCTGCGCGAACTCGACCGCATGGAGTTCTACGTGTACGAGACCCACGAGCTGATCCGCGCCAAAAAGCGCCCGCTCGTGATCATCACGTCGAACAACGAGAAGGAACTGCCGGACGCGTTTCTGCGCCGCTGCTTTTTCCACTACATCAAATTCCCCGACCCGGTGACCATGCAGCAGATCGTCGAGGTGCACTACCCCGGCATCAAGAAGGAACTGCTTGCCGCGGCGATGCAGAGCTTCTTCGAGTTGCGCAACGTCGCCGGTCTGAAGAAGAAACCGTCCACGTCGGAACTGCTCGACTGGCTGAAGCTGCTGCTCGCCGAGGACATTCCGCCCGAAGCGCTGCGCTCGTCCGACCAGAAGCAGATCATCCCGCCGCTGCACGGCGCGCTCCTGAAGAACGAGCAGGACGTGAGCCTGTTCGAGCGGCTGATCTTCATGAACCGCAACAACCGTTGATGAACCGTTGATTGATCGCGAATACCCGTTGATGAGCGCGGCGCACCGCCCACTCGCCGCCGCCGAGGACACAGCATGCTGATCGACTTCTTCTACTCGCTGCGCGCGGCCAAACTGCCGGTGTCGGTGAAGGAATACCTGACGCTGCTCGAAGCGCTCAAAGCCAATGTGATCGCGCCGTCGCTCGACGAGTTCTACTATCTCGCACGCATCACGCTGGTCAAGGACGAGCAGTATTTCGACAAGTTCGACCAGGCGTTCGGCGCGTATTTCAACGGCGTCGCGCAAGCCTCGGAACTCGCCTTCGACGTCCCGCTCGACTGGCTCAAGAAGAAGCTGCAACGCGATCTGTCGCCCGAAGAAAAAGCGCAGATCGAAGCGATGGGCGGCCTCGACAAGCTGATGGAGCGCCTGAAGGAGCTGTTCGACGAACAGAAAGAGCGCCACGAAGGCGGCAACAAATGGATCGGCACGGGCGGCACTTCGCCGTTCGGCAACGGTGGCTACAACCCTGAGGGCGTGCGCATCGGCGGCGACGCGGCGGGCAACCGCACGGCGGTGAAGGTGTGGGAAGCGCGCGCCTATCGCGACTACGACGACCAGGTCGAAATCGGCACACGCAACATCAAGATCGCGCTGCGCCGCCTGCGCCGTTTCGCTCGCGAAGGCGCGGCCGAAGAGCTCGATCTGCCCGACACGATCCGCAGCACCGCGGCGAACGCCGGCTGGCTCGACCTGAAGATGGTGCCGGAGCGGCACAACAAGGTCAAAGTGCTGATGCTGCTCGACGTGGGCGGCTCGATGGACGATCACATCAAGCGCACCGAAGAACTCTTTTCCGCCGCCAAGGCCGAATTCAAGCATCTCGAGTTCTATTACTTCCACAACTGTGTGTACGACTTCCTGTGGAAGAACAATCGCCGCCGTCACGCCGAACGCATGCCGACGTGGGACCTGCTGCACAAGTTCACGCCCGACTACAAGCTGATCTTCGTCGGCGACGCGACCATGAGCCCCTATGAAGTGCTGCAACCGGGCGGCTCGGTCGAATACAACAACGCCGAAGCCGGCGCCGTGTGGCTGCGCCGCCTCGCCGATCATTTCCCGCATTACGCGTGGCTCAATCCGGAGCCGGAAGGTTTGTGGGCGTACCGGCAGTCGGTCAGCGCGATCCGGGAAGTGCTCGGTCATCGCATGTATCCGCTCACCCTCGCCGGACTCGAAACGGCGATGCGCATGTTGAGCAAGTAATCAGGTCGGTTCACGTTTTTCTCCAACTATAAGAAAGTTTCTGCATGAGTCAGTCTTCATCGCCCGTTTTGTCCCCTGCCGACGTACACCCCGGGCCGCTCAGACCGTTTGCCGATACGTCCTTGTCCACCCTCGTCGCCGGCTTCGTCGCGATGATGACGGGCTACACCAGTTCGCTCGTGCTGATGTTCCAGGCCGGCCAGGCCGCCCATCTCACCGATGCGCAGATTTCGTCGTGGATCTGGGCATTGTCGATCGGCATGGCCGTCTGCACGATCGGCCTTTCACTGCGCTTTCGCGCACCGATCGTGATTGCCTGGTCGACGCCCGGCGCGGCGCTGCTGGTGTCGTCGCTGCCGCATGTGACCTACCCTGAGGCGATCGGTGCGTTCATCGTCTGCGCGGTGTTGCTGACCCTGGTCGGCCTGACCGGCTGGTTCGACACGCTGATGAAGAAAATCCCGGCGGGCATCGCTTCGGCTTTGCTGGCGGGCATTCTGTTCGAGATCGGCATCGAGATTTTCCGCGCGGCGCAGTTTCAGACCGCGCTCGTGCTGGCGATGTTCTTCACCTATCTGATCGTCAAACGCCTCGCGTCGCGCTATGCGATCGTGACGACGCTGGTCGTCGGCACGGCGCTCGCCGGTGGGCTCGGGCTGCTCGACTTCAGCCGCTTTCACGTCGCGCTCGCCCACCCGGTGTTCACGATGCCGGCGTTTTCGGTCGCGGCGAGCATCAGCATCGGCATTCCACTTTTCGTCGTCGCGATGGCGTCGCAAAACGTGCCGGGGATCGCCGTGCTGCGCGCAGACGGCTACACCACGCCATCCGCGCCGCTGATTTCGACGACCGGCATCGCCTCGCTGCTGCTCGCGCCGTTCGGCTCGCACGGCATCAATCTTGCGGCGATCACAGCGGCGATCTGTACCGGCCCCGAAGCGCACGAAAACCGCGACAAGCGTTACACCGCGGCAGTCTGGTGCGGTATTTTCTATCTGATTGCCGGGATTTTCGGCGCGACCATCGCCGCACTGTTCGCCGCCTTGCCGAAGGCGCTGGTGGTCTCCGTTGCGGCGCTGGCGCTGTTCGGCTCGATCATGAGCGGCCTCGCCAACGCCATGCAGGACCTGAAGCAGCGCGAAGCGGCGCTGGTGACGTTCATGGTGACGGCTTCCGGCCTCACCCTGCTGTCGATCGGCTCGGCGTTCTGGGGGCTGGTGGCGGGCGTACTGACGCAACTGGTGCTGAACGCCCGGCGCGCCTGAATCCGCCATAGAATAGAAGCATCCGGCAGCGCTTTCCGTCAAAATTCCCCGGCAACATGACGGGCAAACGCTGCAGCGTGACCCGCGGCCGCCGGAACGGTTTGTCTTTTCCCTCCGGTGGCGATCTCATTTCTCCTGAACCACGGCGCACGCGCGCCATGAAGGCTCGAACATGACAACCGCACTCGACCAACTCAAGCAATACACCACCGTCGTGGCCGATACCGGCGACTTCCAGCAGCTTGCCCAGTACAAGCCGCAGGACGCGACCACCAATCCGTCGCTGATTCTGAAAGCCGTCCAGAAAGACGACTACAAGCCGCTGCTCGAAAAGACCGTGAAGGCGCATGCGTCGAAGCCGGTCGGTGCAATCATCGACCAGTTGCTGATCGCATTCGGCACCGAAATTCTCAAGATCATCCCGGGTCGTGTGTCGACCGAAGTGGATGCACGCCTGTCGTTCGACACCGAAGCGTCGATCGCCAAGGGCCGCGAGCTGATCGCCCTGTACAAAGAACACGGCATCGGCCGCGAGCGCGTGTTGATCAAGCTGGCCTCCACGTGGGAAGGCATTCGCGCCGCCGAAGTGCTGCAAAAGGAAGGCATCCACTGCAACATGACGCTGTTGTTCTCGCTCGCGCAGGCCGCTGCCTGTGCAGAAGCAGGCGCGCAACTGATTTCGCCATTCGTCGGCCGCATCTACGACTGGTACAAGAAGAACGCCGGCAGCGCGTGGGACGAAGCGAAAGACGGCGGTGCTAACGATCCGGGCGTCAAATCGGTGCGCCGCATTTACGCGTACTACAAGAAGTTCGGCTACAAGACCGAGGTGATGGGCGCGAGCTTCCGCACCCCGGGCCAGATTCTGGAACTGGCCGGCTGCGATCTGCTGACCATCAGCCCGGATCTGCTGCAAAAGCTGCAGGAGAGCACCGAGCCGGTCGAGCGCAAGCTGTCGCCTGAAATGGGCAAAGGCGTGGACATCGAACGCGTGCCGGTCGACGAATCGTCGTTCCGTTTCCTCGTCAACGACGAAGCGATGGCGACCGAAAAGCTCGCTGAAGGCATCCGCGCGTTCGCGGCAGACGCCGTCAAGCTGGAAAAAATGATCGAAGCGCTGCGTTAGGCTTCGGCTTAGTCTTGGCCGCTTGAGTACGCGGCTGCACACGAGGTCGCGCACTTATTGGCGAGCCTGGTTGCGCATCCGGTTGAATACGCGGCCCTGAGCCATCCGGTTCAGGGCCGCGTGCCGTTTACAACCGCACATCCGATACCTGTCCGCGCCACTGCTTCTTACGAAATAAAGTCACAATTGCTGCCCCAACGGACGACTACAATCGTCTGCACGCCCGCCCCTCGATACCATTTGCCGAAGGAGCGCGGCGCCGCTGATCCATATCCCGGGAGACGATCATGTACGTTCAGCCTTACGTATTTTTCAACGGACGCTGTGAAGAAGCGCTCAAGTACTACACAGAGAAGCTCGGCGCCGAGGTATTGCTACTGATGCGCTACAAGGACGCGCCGCCCAGCGCCGACCCGGAGAACCAGCCGCGCCCCGGTCTGGAAGAAAAGATCATGCACGCCACGATCAAGCTCGGCTCGACCAACTGGATGGCCTCCGACGGCCACTGCGACCCGCAGGCCACGTTCAGCGGCTTCAGCCTCTCGCTGACGGCTGACGACGCCGAGTCGGGCGAGAAATATTTCAACGCGCTGGCCGACGGCGGTTCGGTGACGATGCCGTGGCAAGCCACCTTCTGGAGCAAGGGCTTCGGGATGGTGGTGGACCGCTTCGGTCTCGCGTGGATGGTGACGCTGCCGGATGCCTGAGCGCGTCATGCAAGGCTGCATGGTTGCGGCTGAGGCGGTGTGCCGACGCGATCGCCGTAACCATGCAGCCGCCGTACTGTATGTAGCCGCAGCCTGTCAGGCCGCCACACCGGCTCACCCGGACAACGTGAAAAGCTAAGCCTTCTGCAAAACGGGCGAACGCCGCTCGATGTCCCAGTTCGGCTCAGTCTCCAGCAACAAGGCGCGCAACCGCTCCACCTGTTCGGCTAAGCGCTGCCCGAGCCAATACGGCCCCTGCAAGTCGGGCGGCAATTCTAGCGCCGCGTCGCCGTGCGCCTGAGCAAGCGGCGACGCGGCCGGAATGCCGAAGTGCGTCGCGCGGCCAAAGCGCAGGCCGCGCGCCATTGCCAGCAGAATGCCGCGCACGGCAAGCACCTCAACGCCGCACGCCCGCACATACGCAGCGCGCGCCGCGGCATCGGCGCGCATCAGCGGGCCGATCGCCAGCAATTCCAGCGAACTGAGCACCGAACGGTGCAGCCGCTGGATCTCCTCGAGCCGGGCCTGCGGCACATCGATCTCCTTCGCCACCGAAGGCATCAGCGAGCGCAGCTGAACCAACCGCTTGTTGATCGCGAGGAAGCGTTTGACCTGTTCGTCCTCGTTGATCGTGTCCCCTTCCAGCAGACGGGTGTAAATCTGCGCGCAGGCCCGCAGATTGTCGGCGATCCCGTAACGCCACGAATAAGTCGCGTGCAGCGGCAACACGAACGAAAACGCCAGCGCGATTACAATGCCGATCAGCACGTTCAGCGTGCGCCATAGACCGACGTCGATCAGATTGTCGCCATGGCCCGCGACGATGCACATCGTGATCGCCGTCAAGAGACCGATATACCCCGACGAACCGATCGCGAACCATGCGCAGATCCCCGCGACGATCGACATCAGCACATAGGTGAGCGGCAGCGACCCGGTCAGATTCTGCGTCAGGATGAGCAGAAGCCCGATCACCGCGCCGAGCAGCGTTCCCGCCGCCCGGTCGGCAGCCTTCTTGCGGATATTGCCGTGATGTTGCAAGCCGCCGATCACCACCAGCAGGGTCACCGACGACCAGATGCCGTGAGGAATGTTGATACCGGTGGTCGCGAGAATCGACACCAGCATCGCGACGCCGACGCGCAGGCTATGCAGCACCTTCGCGTGGCGATAGCGGTAGTACGGCGACGTGATCGTGCGCACCATGCGGCTAATGGCCGAGCGGCGGACAACTACACGGGGGGAATCGGCAGAAGCCATGGCTCGCGCGAAGGACGCTTTGAAGGACGGTTCCGCTATCGTGCCCTGGAGTGCTCCGGAAAGACAAACGCCCGCAAACTTTTGTCTGCGGGCGTTGCTTTTCCGGCGAACTGGAACGGCTGACTTAGCCTTCGACCACGTCCAGATAATCTTCGGGACGGGTACGGTCCTCGGCGCGCTGCATGCCGAACATGCGCACCAGCAGGCTCACCACGACCGACACCACCAGGTTGACGATCAGCGACCACACCGCCGCGTAGCCCGGAATCGCCATGCCGAACAGGTGAATCGTGAAGATCGAACTCGCCAGCTTCAGCGAAATCGCCATCCACGTGCCGGTTGCGATGCCGACCGCCCAGCCGATCAGGAGGCCGCGGTAGTCGAGCACACGCGTGTAGAGACCCAGCACGATCGCCGGCAGTGTCTGGATGATCCAGATGCCGCCCAGCAGTTGCAGCTGAATCGCGTACGTGAGCGGCAGACCGAGAATGAACGCGACGGCGCCGACCTTGACGATCAGCGACACCAACTTCGCGACGTTGGTCTCCTGCTCATGCGACATATTGCGGTTCACGAACTCCTTGTGGATGTTGCGCGTGTACAGGTTCGCTGCCGCAATCGACATGATTGCCGCCGGCACCAGCGCGCCGATACCGATCGCCGCGAAGGCCACGCCGACGAACCACGACGGGAAGAAGTGCAGGAACAGCGCCGGCACCGCGAAGTTCGGGCCGAACGCCTTGAAGTACGGCGCGAATTCCGGCATGTCCTTCACGCCCGAAGCCAGAGCCATGAAGCCCAGCAGCGCGAGCAGACCGAGCACCAGCGAGTAGGCCGGCAGCATCGCCATGTTGCGGCGGATCGTGTTACCCGATTTCGACGACAGCACCGCGGTGATCGAGTGCGGATACAGGAACAGCGCGAGCGCCGAGCCCACCGCAAGCGTCGCGTACGCGCTGTAGCCGTTCAGGCTCGACACGTCCGGTGCCTTCAGCAGCAGCTTGGCCGGCGGCACCACGCTGAAGATATGACCGAAGCCGCCCAGTTGCGGCGGAATCACGATGACCGCGGCAAAGATCACGACATAGATCAGCACGTCCTTGACGACCGCGATCATGGCCGGCGCGCGCAGGCCCGACGTGTACGTGTAAGCCGCCAGAATCGCGAACGCGATGATCAGCGGCAGATCGCCGACGAAGCCCTTGGTGTCGAAACCCAGCGCGCCGATCACCACTTCGATACCGACCAGTTGCAGCGCGATGTACGGCATCGTCGCGACAATGCCGGTCACGGCGATCGCCAGTGCCAACATGCGGCTGCCATAGCGAGCCGAGACGAAGTCGGCCGATGTCACATAACCCTGACGTTTGGCGATGCTCCACAGTTTCGGGAACACGACGAACGCGAACGGATAGATCAGGATCGTGTACGGCAGCGCGAAGAAACCCGTTGCGCCCGCACCGAACACCAGGGCCGGCACGGCGATGAAGGTGTAAGCGGTGTACAGGTCGCCGCCCAGCAGGAACCACGTGACGATGGTGCCGAAGCGCCGGCCGCCGAGGCCCCACTCTTCCAGATGGGCCAGGTCGCCCTTGCGCCAGTGGGCCGCGACAAAGCCGAGAATGGTGACGCCAATAAAAAACAGGACGAAGACGAAAGTTGCGGTGGCGTTCATTGTTGTGCGCCCCCTTGCGAGCTGCCCGTCGAGCGGGTCTTGGTCTTGAAGTACACGAGCGCCGTGATGATCGCGCTGATCAACACCCACAGCAGTTGGTACCAGTAGAAGAACGGAAAATCGAACAGTTGCGGTTCGACCTTGTTATATGACGGCACCCAGATCATTGCGATCCAGGGCAACAGCAGCAACCAGAGCCAGTGCTTGCTGGCCTTGTTCGCGTCGGCGTCGTGAGCCATGACGTCTCCTCTTCCCTATTATTGAAATGTTGGCCCGTGTGTGGACGGGTGGTGGATGTCCCGTCGCAGGTAGGCCACGGGTACCCCGAAAGCTTCGAAAGAGTATAGGAGCCGAGAACGTCCGGTCAAGCAGGGACGACCCGAGGCGCAAATGTGCTGCTGGGACGCGCCGGGCGGCGGTTTAGCAGAGATGAGGGCTGGGCGCGAGGCGGCTGGACGCGGGGGCTGGGTCGCCGATCGTCGACATGCGTGCTGGGTATCCACGGAATCGAACCGGCCGTGCAATGTACTGGAGAAGCGGTTGGGAAACCGTCGTACCAGCGCAACGGGAAGCCTGGGTCGAACCTGCCTCAAGCGGCCTCAAGCGGCCTCAAGCGGCCCGACCCATTCTCACATCAGATCGAGAACGAACTGCCATTCTGTCCGGTCGATTCCTGCAGACCCTTGATCCACTTGCGCGCCGGCAAGCCAAGTTCCGCTTCGATCAGCTTCGCACGCGCTTGCAGCGTCGTGAACGGCACGTCGAGCGCCGGGCCCGAGAACGCGATGGCGATGCGGTTGCCGTCATGCACTTCCGGCAGCGCGACCACGCGGCCGTCGAAAGCTTCGTTCAGGCGCTTCATGTTGCGCACGAAGCTCGGATGGTCCCCAAACAGGTTCACCGTCACCACGCCCGCCTCGGTCAGGCACGCGCGCACCGCGCGGTAGAAGCCGACGCTGTCGAGCACCGGGCCACGCGCGGTGGCATCGTAGACGTCGATCTGCAACGCGCCGATCGTGCCGTGGTTGGCGCGGTCGTTGACGAAGTCCCACGCGTCCATTTCGTGCACGGTCAGACGGACGTCGTCGTGCGGCAGTTCGAACATCGTGCGCGCGGCCACGACCACGGCCGGGTTCAATTCGACTGCTTCGACTTTGGCGCGCTTCAGGAAGCGGTGTGCGAACTTGGTCAGTGCGGCGGCACCAAGACCGAGCTGGACGATCCGCTTGGGCGTTTCGATGAACAGCAACCAGGCCATCATCTGCTGCGCGTATTCGAGTTCGATGTGATCCGGCTTACGCAGACGCATTGCGCCTTGCACCCATTCCGTGCCGAAGTGCAGGAAGCGCACGCCACCCTCTTCCGAGAACGTAACCGGTGCGAAACGCGGCTTGCGCGGCGCTTCGATTTGCGGCGCGTCGTGTAGATCGTCGTCGTGCAGCACGCGCTTTTTATTGCGCACTGCTTTCTGTTTGCTCAGCGTGGTGTCGCCGGCGTCAGCGTCTTTGTTGCGGAAAGCACGGGCTTCAGCCGAGGCGCGCCTGATCAATTTCGTCATGTAAGGATGTCGCGCCAGAGACGCAATTTTTGGTCGAACGAGAGCATAGCATTCGCCGGACTCGACGAAGGCAATACGAGGGTGACGTAGCCCGCTTCGCCGATCACCGGCGCAAAGCGGCCTGCCGTCTTGCCGTTGAAGCAGACTTTCTTCAACAGCGGCGCGTGGGCGCGGAGCGTTGCAAAATCGTTGGGGTTGGCATTGCGGATCGCGGCGTCGAGACTGCCTTCGCGCTCGCAGGCGGCGAGCACGTCCCACACGCCGATGCCGTGCGATAGCAAACGCGGTAGCCGTTCTTCATAGGCGAGTTCGGGAAGCGGTTCGTCGAGCACCGTGCCGAGCAAACGCCAGAACTGGTTGCGCGGATGCGCGTAATACTGTGTAGCGGCCAGCGACGCTTCGCCAGGAAAGCTGCCGAGAATCAGCGTGTGTGTATCCGCCGCGACGACGGGAGGAAAGCCGCGCAGCATCAGCGCTTTTCCTTACGGTCCGATGTCGGCGCGTGCCCGGATTCATTTGCATCCCGTTCGGAAAGGTGTTCTTGCTCCGCACGCGGCGCACCATGAGCGCGCGACGCCGTATGCTCGAGCGGCCGGCCATGTTCACGCACATGAGTACGCTGCGGCGCGTGAACGTGGGGGGAGGCTGAATACGCAGACGGTGTGCTGGCCGAAGACGCCAGACGCGCCCATAGCGCCGGCAACATGCACTCGGTGACCATCAAGGGCGCGCCGTGGCGCTCGAACACCGAGCGACGCGCAACCAGCGTATGCGGCCTCACGCCACCGATCTCAATCGCGGCCAACCGGTACAACGGATGACGCGCCGTCAGCCTGCGGCTCACCAGCGACGATCGCGCGACACTGCTGTCGCTGTACAGCAACTCGGCGAGCGGCCGCGTACGCAACCTTCGCGTGGCCTGCCATACGCCGACGCTCGCGGCCAGCGGCGCGACGCTGTGCGCCGCGACAAACGGCACGCCGTCGACCGACAACACCACCTCCCGAACCCACACCGGCGCACGCGGCGCGAGGCCGAGCGCGGCGTGTTCGTCGGCCCACGGTAGCGCGACGGCTTCGCGCGTCACGCGCACCGCAACCGCGCCGAGCGTGCGCAGATGCGCGGTCAGCGATCCACCGCGGGTCAACCAGTCTTTCTGGGCGGCGCTAAAACCGGGCAAGGGCGCGACACGCCAGTGGGCGTCGGCGGCATCGAAACGGATAGGCATGGTGTCGGATTATAACGGCGCAGTTGTCAGAGGATCGCGAGTCCCTCACCTGCCGTCCCGTCGGGAATGTCAGTCGATCTCCATGCCGGACGGAACCGCCTCAATCAGTGTATCGATTTCAGACAGTTCCGATTCTCCTGGTCCAGCGACGCGCGATACAACCTTCGTGCTTTAACAAGTCGACGGTCCGCCCGCGATCGAAGGGCGTGCCATGTGATCGGATATTGAAGGAGAAAAAAAACATGAAAACGTTCCTGGGCGCTTCTGCATGCGCAATGTCTGTCGTGCTGATGGCGGGTTGCGCGGCGCCGCTGAACCGCGACAAAGAAACATCGTTGAATAAGGCTGTCGGCATCGAGGTGACGCCGGTTGCCAATGGTGTCTCAGTCAAGCTGCCCGAAGCCGCGCTGTTCGAGTTCGGTAAATCCGAAGTGCGTGGTGATGCAGCGGCCGTCATCAATCGTTCAGCCGTTCTGCTCAAGCGCAGCAAGAAGCCGGTGCTGGTTGAAGGTTACACCGACAATGTCGGCACGCTCGACTATAACCAGCAGCTTTCCGAATCGCGCGCCACGGCGGTAGGTTATGCGCTCGTGGCGCGCGGCGTGGCGTTGGACCGGATCAGGACGAAGGGCTACGCGTACAACAACCCCGTCGCCAGCAACGATACAGCCGAAGGGCGCGCGCTGAACCGGCGCACCGAGATCGTGGTGCGCGGCGAAACGATGGATACGCTGATGGGGCAGAAGTAGGTGTTCGTCATCTGATGTGAGGATCGTAGAAACGCCCGCGTCATGCGGGCGTCTTTACGTCTGCGGTCTTTTAGATGCGACTTTGCAGTTTCAGCGCGACTCTCGCGAGCAACTATCGAGCGCTCTACATCGCCTGCAGACGAGCCGCCACGCGCTCAACCACCGGCTCCCACGCGCCCGGCCGCGGCTGCCGGAACAGATCAACCGAGTCGTACCACGGTTGCGTCTCCTCATTGCCCCACGTCCAGTGCGACACGTGATCGAGCATCGCCAGCACCGGGCGCCCCAGCGCGCCGCCCAGATGCAAAGGTGCACTGTCGATGGTGAGCACCGCATCGAGCGCGCTCACGTGCGCGGCCACGTCGTCGAAACCGGCCTGATAGTGCGCAGTCAGATCGCACACGCGATACCCCTCTCCGCTCAGCGCCGCCACATCGGCGTCACGGCCCGGCGTCAGCGGATGGAACACGATATTGGGTAGCGCGAGCACGGGAGCCAGCGTCGCAAGCGGAATCGACCGCTTCGCGTCGCGGCGATGCGTCGGGCTGCCCGACCAAACGAGGCCGATATGCAATCGCGCCGCCTCCCCACTCCACGCGCAGATCCGCTCGCGCCATGCCGCCACGCGACTTGCATCGGCAGTTAGATAGGCACCGCCGCGCACCTGGTCAGGCTGCAAGCCAAGCACCGACGGCACGCTCATGATCGGCAGCCCAAAGTGAGGCTTGCCGAGCGGTCCGTCCTCGATGGACACGCAATCCACGTAAAAGCGCGCAAACAGCGGCTGTAACGCCCGGCGCACTGCGAGCACCAGCCGACCGCCCTCGTCGCGTACGCGCGCTGCCAGTTCGTGCACGAAGCGCACCATCTGAATATCGTCGCCGTTGCCCTGTTCGCTGTGCACGATCAAGGTCTTGCCGCCCAGCGATTGACCCTGCCAGCGCGGACACAGCCGTTCCATCACCGTCACGATGTTGTTCGACTCTCGATCGTCGCGCGTCAGACGCGCCGCGAAGTGTGGCCATGCGCTCGACCAGTCGCCTCGCCGCAACTTCAGATCAGCAAGATCGACGGCCGCTTGCGATGCCGACGGGTCGAGCGTGAGCGCTGCATGCAGCGCCGCTTCGCTTTCTGCAAAACGCGCCTGTTCGGCCAGATACATGCCGATCGCGCCCAGTACGTGGGCATTGCCGGGCGCGGCGACATCGACAGCGCGCATGGTTGCCTCGGCCGCGGCGGCGTCGTTGCACTGCCATTGCGCATGGCTCAGTTGCCAGGCGATTTCTGCATCGGCGGGATGGCGTGTCAGCACCTCACGACAAACGCGTTCCACCGTGGGCCAATCGCGGATCTCGCGGAAAGCCAGCACGAGCTGCAACGGCAACGCGGGGTGGATCGCCGGATCGAGCACATAGGCCCGCAACAGCGCCGCGCGACGCTCGGCTCGCGCGCTTGCATCCGGCGACGTCGCAAGCGCAATCGCCAACCACCAGGGGGCGCGGGCATCCTGTGGTTCGTGTTGCTCGTACGCGCGCAACATGTGTGCCGCCGCCGAATGCGCGCCACAGCGATCGATCAACCAGACGATCCATTCGAGCGTCGCTGCCGACGGCTGGGCGCTTACCGCCAACTCGCTGTTGCGCTGCGCAGCGTCAGCGCGGCCGAGTGCGTCGGCGAACAGGGCTAACCGGGCGTAACGCGCGCCGTTCGTTGCCGACTGCATCTGCGGTTGCGATGCACTGTGGTACGCCGCTTCAAAACGCCCTGCGCTCGCGCACAGGTCCGCGTGCAATTGCGGCGTGACACCCTCTGCAATGAGTTCGAGGGCCCGTCGCTCAGCAGCGTCGAAACCTTGCTCGCGCAAGATCGACCACAGGAGATGCACGGGATCGGCGGGGGTTGGTAGTGCGGAATCGGACATGGGAATACAGAAAGTTATCGCGGCGCGTCAATGCGCAATTGCAGAAATGAGATCGGATGCGTGAACGGCCGGGAGACTGCAAATAGTCCCTTAAGCATCCAAATTTCGATCGCGCAAGCATAAGACAGAACCACGTTTTCACATCTCACAAATCAATCTCGATTTAGCGCGTTGAATGGGTTTGATTGGTTAAAGGAGGGCAAAAAAAATGCGCTGCCAAGGCAGCGCATTTTTTCAATCACAAGCGTCAAAACGACGCCGGTCCAGACTCAATTCAAACTCGAAAACTCAACCAGCACGCGCCAGCAACAACGCGTTGGTACGCTTCACGAAGCTGGCAGGATCTTCCAGCGCACCGCCTTCAGCAAGCAGCGCCTGATCGAACAACAGATGACACCAGTCGTCGAAATTCGCGCTGTCCGCATGCAAGCCCTTCACCAGTGCATGCTCCGGATTCACTTCGAGAATCGGGTGGAACGACGGCGCTTCCTGACCCGCCGCCTTCAGCATACGTTGCAGATAGCCGCTCATTTCGCCATCGTCGGCCACGAGGCAGGACGGCGAATCGGTCAGACGGAACGTCAAACGCACGTCCTTGGCCTTGTCCTTCAACGCTTCTTTCATCTTGTCGACGAGCGGCTTGAACTCTTCGCCGACCTTCTCCTGCGCCTGCTTTTCTTCGTCATTCAGCGCGCCCAGATCGAGATCGCCGCGCGCGACGCTTTGCAGCGGCTTGCCGTCGAATTCATTCAGGAACGACAGCATCCATTCATCGACGCGATCGGTCAGCAGCAGCACTTCCACGCCCTTCTTGCGGAACACTTCGAGATGCGGGCTGTGGGTCGCGGCCTGCCAGGTGTCGGCGGTCACGTAGTAGATCTTCGTTTGCTCGGGCTTCATCCGCGCGACGTAATCGGCGAGCGAGACATTTTGTTCCGGCGATTCCGTATGCGTCGACGCGAAACGCACCAGCTTCGCAATACGCTCGCGATTGGCGAAATCTTCGCCGATGCCTTCCTTCAGCACCTGACCGAATTCCTTCCAGAAGCCGGCGTACTTTTCCTTATCAGCGTCGTTTTCGGCGTTCGCCAATTCTTCGAGCATCGACAGCGAACGCTTGGTCACGCCTTCGCGGATCGCCTTCACGTCGCGGCTTTCCTGCAGAATTTCGCGCGACACGTTCAACGGCAGATCAGCCGAATCGACCACGCCCTTCACGAAACGCAGATAGCCCGGCAGCAGTTGTTCTGCGTCGTCCATGATGAATACACGTTTCACGTACAGCTTCAGACCGGCGCGATGATCACGGTTGAACATGTCGAACGGTGCATGCGTCGGCACGTACAGCAGTTGCGTGTATTCGCTGCGGCCTTCAACGCGATTATGCGTCCACGTCAGCGGATCCTGATGATCGTGCGAGAGATGCTGGTAAAACTGCTTGTACTGTTCTTCCGTGATGTCGTTCTTCGAACGGGTCCACAGCGCGCTCGCCTGGTTGACGGTCTCGTCTTCGTCCTTCGTGACCATCTCGCTCTTTTCAGCGTCCCACTCTTCCTTCGCCATCACGATGGGCAGCGCGACGTGGTCCGAGTACTTCTGGATGATCGACTTCAGACGATGCAACGACAGCAGCTCGTCTTCATCGGCGCGCAGATGCAGCGTGATGGTCGTGCCGCGCGCGGCGTGTTCGATCTGCTCGACCGCGAAATCGCCCTCGCCTGCGCTTTCCCAGCGCACGCCTTCCGAGGCCGGCAAACCGGCACGGCGCGTTTCGACCGTGATCTTGTCCGCGACGATGAAGCCCGAGTAAAAGCCCACGCCAAACTGGCCGATCAGCGCCGCATCTTTCTGCTGGTCGCCGGAGAGCTTGCCGAAGAATTCCTTGGTGCCCGAGCGCGCGATCGTGCCGAGATGCGAGATCGTCTCGTCGCGGCTCATCCCGATGCCGTTGTCGTCGATGGTGACGGTGCGTGCGGTCTTGTCGTACGAGACGCGAATCCGCAGATTCGGATCGTTTTCGTACAGTCCGCTATTTTCGATCGCTTCAAAGCGCAGCTTGTCGGCCGCGTCGGACGCGTTCGAAATCAGCTCGCGCAGAAAGATTTCCTTGTTGCTGTACAGCGAATGGATCATCAGGTGCAGAAGTTGTTTAACTTCTGCCTGAAAGCTCATGGTTTCTTGTGCCATGGTCGGACTTCCTCTCTGTTACGAATGGGGTTCTAGTCAGGCGTGGCGCACGGCCGCGAGCCGCTTGGGGCCCGCTTGGGCCTCTCTTTGGCCGCCGGGACCGTGCCGCCGGATGGCCGGATTGCCGTGTCGCCGCTAAGTTGGGGCAAGCCGGCGCGGTTTCAAGAGGCGCGCCGGGCGATGCTGTCGAGATAGCGGCACAGGAACGTCGACAGCTCCGGATCGCCGCAGTTGGCGATATTGAAGCGCATCCACGTGGTGGGCGATTGCTGCGGAGAAAACAGGCTACCCGGCGTCAGCAGAAAGCCTTCTTCGTGGCCGGCGGCCGCGAGCGCGCTCGCATCGACGCCCGTGTCGGCCCACAGGAACATGCCCGCCGCGGGCGTCAGAAACAGCTTCATACCGGTCTTCTCGAGCATCCGCACGGATTTTTCGCGCACGCCGTCGAGCCGCGCGCGCAGCCGCTCGACGTGCCGGCGGTAATGGCCCTCAGTGAGAATCTTGTAGAGCACGCGCTCGTTCAGTTCGGGGCTCGTCATGCCGACCAGCATTTTCTGATCGCTGACGGCCGTGGCGACTTCGGGCGCGCAGGCGATAAAACCCACGCGCAGATTGGGCGCGAGCGTCTTCGAAAAGCTGCCCAGGTAGATCACGCGCTTCAACTGGTCGAGGCTGGCGAGACGCGTGCCAGGATAGCTCGGCGGGCACAGATCACCATAAATATCGTCTTCGACGACGATGAAATCGTACGCTTCGGCCAGACGCAGAATGCGGAATGCCTGCGCGGCCGTGAGCGAGGTGCCGGTGGGGTTCTGCAGCACCGAATTGATCACCAGCATTTTCGGCCGCCAGGTCTCGACCAGCGACTCGAGCGCGTCGAGGTCCGGCCCATCGGGCGTGTACGGCATGCCGACCAGCCGCGCGCCCTGCGACGCGAAGCGCCCGAACATCTGAAACCAGGCCGGATCGCCGACGATCACCGCATCGCCCGGCTTCACGTAAATCCGCGAAATCAGGTCGATCGCCTGGGTGATGCCGGAGACCATCACGATCTGATCCGGCGAAGCACCGATTTCCAGCTCCTCCAGCCGCGTCTGCAACTGCTGGCGGAGCGGCAAAAAGCCCTGTGGCGTACCGATGCCGAGCATCTGCGCGCCGCTTTGCCGGCCTAGCGTGCGCAGCGCGTTGGTAATCAGATCGCCGTCGAGCCAGCGGCCCGGCAAGTAGCCGAGGCCTGGACTGCGCTCGGGACGTGCGCCGGTATGCAGCATGTTGCGCAGCAGCCAGACGACATCGATCGTGGCCGGCGCGGGCGCCGCTGCGGCGATCGTGCGGATCTCGGCCGTCGGCGTAGCGCCCAATCGTTCGCGCACAAAGAAGCCAGAACCGCGCCGCGACTCCAGGTAGCCCTGCGCCACCAGCCGCTCATACGCCTCGACCACGGTGAAGCGCGATACGCCCTTGTCCAGCGCCAGCTTGCGGATCGACGGCATGCGCATGCCGGGACGAAACACGCGCTCCTCGATGCGGCGGCGCGCCCACTGGACGAGTTGCTCGACCAGCGTCAGCGACGTCGTATCGTGAGGCGTGGGAATCTGGGTAAGCGGGACGGACATGACGGGCTCCAACTGTACCGAACGGTATCGAGTCGATTGTACCGTTACTGTGCCGGTCGCCGCCGCTACATTCAAGGCTACATTTAAGATAAGCATCGGATGATGAGGCGGCCCGGGTTGCATTCCGCCGCTCACGAGCGAGTTCGGGCACCCCGCCCAAACGCCATCCGCCTGGCCCGCCGCCCCGGCAAACGGTTATGCTTACGACCCCGGCAACGCTGCTGCCGCACCCGGCGCGCGTTCCGGCTTACCGCAGAAACCGTTTTCCTGATCCGCCATGACTGCCCATTCGCTCCGTCTCGATCACCTCGTGATTTCCGCCCGTACCCTCGACGAGGGCACGCAGTACGTTGCCGACACGCTGGGCGTCGCTCCGGCCGGCGGTGGCGCGCATCCGCTGATGCGCACGCACAATCGTCTGCTGAATCTGTGGGGCGGCGTGTATCTGGAAGTGATTGCGGTCGACCCGCAGGCGGCAGAACCAGCGGATGGCGCCGCGCCTCGTGCCCGCCTGTTCGCCCTCGACGACCCGGCGACGCAAGCGCGGCTCGAAAAGGGCCCGTACCTGTCGCACTGGGTTGCCCGAGTCGACCGGCCAAAGCAACTCGCGGCATGGCAAACGCAGTATCCCCAGCGCATTGCACCGATCGTACCGATGACGCGCGGCGATTTCACCTGGGGTCTGTCGGTGCCTGACGATGGCGCCTTCCCCGCGTGGCAAGGCGCCGGCGACGGGGTATTGCCGTCGCTGATCCAGTGGGACACGCCGCGGCACCCGTCGGCGGTCCTGCCGGAAACGGACATCGCGCTGAAAGCTTTGAAAGCAGCCCATCCGCAGGCCGACACGATCGCTGCGCAATTGCACTGGCTGGGTGCGGCGCACCTGATCGCACTCGAGCCCACGGAAGGCGCGCCGGCACTTGTCGCCGAGTTTGAAACACCCGAGGGTCTACGGACCCTTAAATAAGCAGCGCGCGCGGGTCGTCAACTCGCGCGATAATCGAAGTTTTGACCGGTTCCAGAGATACCAGCAGAGGAGACCATGGACCAAAGCGACTTGAAAGCCCCCACGTGGCAACTGTCCGAACGCGCACGCAAGCTCACGAGCTCGGCGATCCGCGAGATCCTGAAGGTCACGGAACGGCCCGAAGTCATTTCGTTCGCGGGCGGCCTGCCCTCGCCGGCGACCTTCCCGGCCGAGCGCATGCGCGAAGCATCCGACCGCATTCTGCGCGACGCGCCCGCCGCGGCGTTGCAGTACAGCGCGACCGAAGGCTATCTGCCGCTGCGTGAATGGATCGCGCAGCGCTATTCGGTGAACGGCGCGCAGATTCGTCCTTCGCAGGTACTGATCACGACCGGCTCGCAGCAAGCGCTCGACCTGCTCGGCAAAGTGCTGGTGTGCCCGGACAGCCCCGTGCTGGTCGAAACGCCGACTTACCTCGGCGCGCTGCAATCCTTCTCGATGTACGAGCCGCGCTACGTGCAGGTGCCGACCGACGAGCAAGGCCTGATTCCCGAAGCGCTCACATCCGAGCTGACGGCCGGCGCACGCCTCCTGTACGCACAACCCAACTTCCAGAATCCGACGGGCCGCCGCCTGCCGGTCGAACGCCGTCGTGCATTGGCCGCGTTCGCGAAGACCGCACCGTTCCCGGTAATCGAAGACGATCCCTACGGCGCGCTCGACTACGCGGGTGAACCGCTGCCCACCATGCTGTCGATGGCGCCGGATCACATCGTCCATCTCGGCTCGTTCTCGAAAGTGCTGGCGCCGGGCCTGCGGGTCGGCTACATCATTGCGCCCGAAGAGTTGATCTTCAAGCTCGTGCAGGCCAAGCAAGCCACCGATCTGCACACGCCGAGCTTCACGCAACGCATCGTGTACGAAGTAATCAAGGACGGCTTCCTCGACACGCACGTGCCGACCATTCGCGAACTGTATCGCGATCAATGCGCGGCGATGCTCGCCTCGCTCGAACGCTACATGCCGGAAGGCGTAAGCTGGAACCGTCCGGAAGGCGGCATGTTCGTGTGGGTGAATCTGCCCGCGCAGATCGACAGCATGAAGCTGCTCGAAGAAGCCGTCGCGCAGAATGTCGCGTTCGTGCCGGGCGGTCCGTTCTTTGCGAGCGAAGCGCAGCACAATACGCTGCGCCTGTCGTTCGTCACGGTGCCGCCGGCCAAGATCGACGAAGGCGTGTCGCGTCTCGCGGCGCTGATCCGCGCGAAGGTCTAAGCCGTCTCGACCAACCCGCGCCACCGAACTCAACTACTGACTAAGGACACACCATGGCTCAATCAAATGTGTACGACAAGCTTAAGGAACTGGGCATCGAACTGCCGAGCGCAGGCGCTCCGGCAGCCGCCTATGTGATGAGCGCGCAAAGCGGCAACACGGTGTACCTGTCGGGTCACATCGCGAAGAAAGACGGCAAGGTGTGGGCCGGCAAGCTCGGCGCCACCCTCACCACCGAAGAAGGCAAGGCCGCCGCGCGGTCCATCGCGATCGACCTGCTCGCCACGCTGCATACGCATGTGGGCGACCTGAACCGCGTCACGCGCATCGTCAAGCTGATGAGCCTCGTCAACTCGACGCTCGAGTTTACCGAGCAGCATCTGGTGACCAACGGCGCCTCCGAACTGATCGCGGACGTGTTCGGCGAGCGCGGTAAACATGCGCGTTCGGCGTTCGGCGTGGCGCAGATTCCGCTCGGCGCATGCGTCGAGATCGAGATGATCGCCGAAGTCGAATAACAATCGCCAACAGGTTCGGCCGCCGGTTCGCCCGGCCGGTCGTTCCAAGCGTACTGAACGCGTCGCGAGGTGTCTGTCACCTGCGGCGCGTTTTGCATTTGTGGTGAGGTAGATCGTTCCTTTGCCACCAGGTAGAATCCGCGAAGCCCATCAATCTGCTGGATTCGCCGGACTGCGCCCGATGACCGCCCACACCGTTCGTTTCAAACAAGTCGACGTGTTCACGTCGGTGCCGTTCAAAGGCAATCCGCTTGCAGAGTTGCGGCCCGGCTCGCACTACACGGCCCGCCAGGGCACCGTGCTGGGCCGTGCCGGCAACGTTTCGGTGCACTACGACGATGCAGCCGGTAAAACGTGGATCGGTGGGCCGTCGGTGACGATCGTCGACGGCACGTTCCGGTTGCCATGAACGGCGCAGCGCTCGATTGCAGGTTGACGCGCGCCGGCCTGCCGCTGAACGCCGGCCGTGTTTCGCCGCTTCAGGCCACGCTTAACAACAGAATGCCGCACCGTTTGCGCGATTAATGCGCCATGCATGACGAGAGGCTTGGCACACCTGAATTCCATATCCCGATGAAATATTCGAAAACAAGTGCCAGGCCGCAGCCCCAAGGCTGGCTGCGCCGGCTGCGAATTCAGCCGGCCAAGACGGCCTGTTGCGCCCGCGTATACCCGATGCGCGGACCCTTCCTTAATCCAGTGGCATTAAGTAATATCGAAACGTACCCGATGACCTGCGGATGGTCAGGCACGACGCCACGCTCCCTTCCCCTGCGCAGCAGTCCCGGCACCTTGGTCACCATGCAGCCACCCATGAAATTAGCGCAGTCAATGCTCGCGCAGTTGCAACCGGCCGGCACCAGGGAACGGGCCGCCCGATGAGCCAGTTCCGCTTCTCCGACCAGCGCGAAGCCAAACCCCGCCGCGACCCTGCTGTGTCGCGCCGCCGTGCCTTGCTCGCCATTCCGGCGCTCGGCGTGCTGGTGCTGATCCTGCTTTGGGCCGTGATCTTCGCGCGCCTGTCGGTTGAGAAAGAAGCCACGAATCGCGAGGCGATGGCCTCTGCCGCGATTCTCTCCGCGGCGCTGGAGCAGCACACGGTCAAGGCGATTCACCAGGTCGACCAGATCACCCGCTTCGTCAAATACGAGTTCGAAAAAACGCCGAATCATTTTGATCTCGCCAGCACGGTGGAAAAAGGCGTGGTGCAAAGCGAGACGCTGGTGCAGGTGTCGCTGATCGACGAGCACGGCACGCTGATCGCCAACACGGCCGAACCCAATCCCAAACGCATCGATCTGTCGGACCGCGAACACTTCAAGGTCCACGAACACGAAAACGACGACCAGTTGTATATCAGCAAGCCGGTGCTCGGCCGCGTATCCCGCCACTGGACCTTGCAGATGACGCGGCGTCTGAATCATCCCGACGGCTCGTTCGCGGGCGTCGTGGTGGTCTCCGAAGATCCGAGCTATTTCACCAGCGACTTCTACAACAACGCGGCCATTGGCCGCGAAGGCGTGATCGCGGTGATCTCGGACAACGGCACGGTGTTGGCGCGCCGCACCGGTAGCGTCGACACCGCCAGCGGCTCATTCTCGGCGAGCGGCTCGTACCCGACCTCGGAGCATGTGTCAGGCACCTACGTCGATTCCATCGACAACATCACGCGTATCGTCTCGTACCGGCATATCGACGGCTATCCGCTCGGCGTGCTGGTGGGCCTGTCGCAAGCCGAGGAATTCACCGATTACAACCACACGCGCAACGTCTACCTCCTGATGGCGGGCTTCATCTCGCTCGCGATGCTGAGCTTCTTCGCAGTGGCCACCGGTTTGATCGGCAAGCTGCTCGGGCGCGAGCGCGAGATGACGCATCTGGTCGAGTACGATCTGCTGACCGGTTTGCGCAATCGCTATGCGACGCTGCAAACATTGCGGCACGACGTGGCGCAGCATTCCAATCTCGGGCGCCTCGCGATTCTCTTCATCGACCTGGACAACTTCAAGACCGTCAACGACACGCTAGGCCACAACGCCGGCGACATCGTGCTGCAAATGACGGCCTCGCGCCTCGCCACCGCGGTCGGCGACGGCGGCGCCTTGAGTCGCATCGGCGGTGACGAGTTCGTCGTGGTGATCAAGGGCGACGACGTCGAGAAGCGCGCCGTCACACTCGCCGAAGCGGCAGCCGAAGCGTTCGCCAAACCTTTCGAAGTGCGCGGCAGTTCGTTCGTGCTGCACGCGAGCATCGGCATCGCGCTCTACTCGGTCGCCAACGAGAGCGAGATCGACCTTCTGAAAAAAGCCGACCTCGCGATGTACAGCGCGAAGGACGCGGGCAAGAACTGCTATCAGTTCTATTCGCCGCAGTTGTCGCATCGCGCGGACCATTTGATGAAGTGGGAACAGCAGTTGCGCGTCGCGCTCACCGAAGGCCAGTTGTTCCTCGCCTATCAGCCGAAGATCGATCTGACGCGCCGCTGTATCACCGGTTTCGAAGCACTGGTGCGCTGGAACCATCCGCAACACGGTTTGATTCCGGCCAACGAATTCATTCCGGTCGCCGAATCGACCGGGTTGATCGTGCCCATCGGCGACTTCGTGATCGAGACCGCGTGCCGTCAACTGGCGTTGTGGCAGCAACAGGGCTACGACACGCTCTCGCTCGCGGTGAACATCTCCGCGGTGCAGTTCTGGCGCGGCGATCTGTACGAAACCATCTCGCACGCGATCGAGGAAAGCGGCATCTCCGCGCGCCGCCTCGAACTCGAAATCACCGAGACGGCGATGATGGAATATCCCGAACTCGTGTCGGAGAAAATCTTCGCGTTGAAGCGCCTCGGCGTGCGCATCGCGCTCGACGACTTCGGCACAGGCTATTCGTCGCTGTCCTACCTGAACCGCTTCTCGGTCGACACGCTGAAGGTGGACCGTTCGTTCGTCCAGGCGATTCCCGGTGACCGTAGTGTCTGCGTGATGGTCACCGCGATCGTCAATCTGGCGCGTTCGCTCGGACTCACGGTGGTGGTCGAAGGCACTGAGACCGAAGAGCAGATTGCGTGGCTCGCCGCGCTCGGCCATATCGAGGCGCAGGGTTTCCTGTTCTCGCGTCCGGTGCCGGTCGAAGCGATTCCGGCGCTGCTCGAACGCTTCGGCGTATGCGGCATGAAGGGTCACCGCGCTGTGCATGATGTCGACAGCACTCGCAGCGTGTCCAGCACCAGCACGAGCACGAGCACCAATAGCTGAATGCTGCCCGGCGGTGGCGCGCGTGTCACGCACAAGCGCGCCGTATGCAGCCTATAAGCGTAGGTGCGGCACCTCCCGCGCTTATCCAACCGCTGCATCGCAAAACCGGCTACATTCACGCTGTACTGCGTCACAGCGCGATGCTGTCTGCTGGCCGCGCCAATACACACAAAACGATGATCTCAGAGGGCGGGCCGCCCGCGTGCGGGGGCCCGCGTCGCCATGCAGTCGATCACGAGCCAGAATGCCGCCAGGCGAGGAAAACGGGAACCGCTATGGACGCTGTTCCGGGTCGTGTTCGGCCTGTCGGCGCTGTCGTGGGGCGGTCTCGCGCTGATGGCGCAACTCGAAAACCACTACGTGGAACGCGAGGGTCGGCTCTCGCGCGTGGCGTTTTCCGATCTGATCGCGCTCGCCTGGATGGTGCCTGGGCCGGTGGGCTGCAATGTCGCCGTGCAACTGGGACATGCGCTGCGGGGACGCGCCGGCGCCTGGGTGGCGGGCGTTGCAAGCGTGCTGCCCTTTTTCGTGCTGATGACGCTATTCGCGATCTTCTATCGCACGCCGCTCGTGCACGCCGCCGCTTCCCAAACCTTGCTCAATCACTTCAGCGTGGTGCTGGCCACGCTGATCGCGATCACCTGGTACAAACAGACGCGCGCGCTGGTGCGCGGCAAACTCGAATGGATCGCGGCGGGGATCGGTTGCGTGGCGCTCTTCTATGCACGCAGTCCCGCGGCCTATGTGGTGATGCTCGGCGCAGCCTTCGGCACCGGTTGGCTGGTCAGCCCGGTTCGCAATTCTCGCATCGTGGTGTCGATCGGTCGAGGCGACTGGCACATGCTGGCCGCATTGAGCGTGTTGCTGGTGTTGTTCGCCCTGCCGTTGCCGCATCGCTATGAACTGGCACTGCTATGGCCGCGGCTGGCCGGTGCGGGCATGACCTTGTTCGGTGGCGGCTTCTCGGCGTTGCCGGTACTTAAGACATTGTTCGTCACGCCGGCGATCGGCGTGTCGGATAACGACTTCACCTTGGCGTTTTCGCTCTCCCCGTTGTCGCCCGGACCGCTGTTGAATGTGGTGCCGTTCTTCGGATATCTGGTGGATGGCTGGGTGGGCGCGCTGATTGCTACGCTCGCGCTTTTTGTGCCATCGGGCTGCCTCGTCGTGCTGGCGCAACGGCATCTGCATCAGTTGAAGGCCAATCCGCGTTTCGAGCACGGCATGCGGATCTTGCGCGCGGTCACCACCGCGTTTCTGGCGGTGGCCGTGCTGCGCATCGCAGTGCATGTGCCGTTCCAACCCGTGTATCTGGTGACGGCGCTGTTCTCCGGCATGTGCTTCGCAAAGCTCAAGGTGCCGGTGTATGTGGTGTACGGGACCGTGGCGGTCGTGTTTGGGTTGTGGCTTGCCTACGGCGCCATGCAGTAGGCGGGCGCGTCAGAACCCGCGCGACAACACCGCCACACCGATCGTCACCACACCCAGCACGATGTTCACCAGCACGAGACGCCGGATCGTACCGACCGCCTGCGCGCCATCCGGCCACTTCTGCGCCTGCACCGCACGGCGAATGCGCGGGAACACGGCAAAACGAATGTGCCCGAAGATCAGCATCATCACGATGCCGAGGCCAGCCATGGCATGCAACGGCCACGTGGCGTGACCACCGCCGAATTGCATCAGCAGGAAGCCGCCAGTGAGGAGAATCACCAGCACGGCTGCGGCGACCCAGTTGAAGAAGCGGCCGAACACCGATTCCCACAAAGGCAAGCGCAGTTGCGGCGAAAGATCGGCAATGGCCGGGCGCAGACAGAAATGCGCGAACACCATCCCACCCACCCACACGGCGACTGCGAGCAGATGCAAAAAGAGTGCGAGTTCGACAGCCTTGTTCATTTTGTTTTCCTCTCCCGATGACGCCACACCGCTTATGACGAGTGATATTGGTAGCGGCTATTGAGCGCATTCGACCGCGCGCTATGCGTGCAGTTCCATGTACTGGCAGCGTCTTAACATTCTTTGTAGTTGTTATTGCAGCACGTCCGATACCGCGACGGCGCTGCACCCCGGATTTTTGCTGCGCGCGGCGTGTGCTTCAAGGTGCGCGTTGTTGCTGTTTGCGCTTTAAAGCACACGCCTCGTTCATGCCTTGCTCTACCTACTTCTATCTACCACCTGCCAACTACTAGCTACGATTACGCAGCGAGTACCGGACGCATACCGTCGAGCTTCATCTTGCTCTCAGGCGTGCGCCCCTTGCGCGCCCGCTTGCCGATATGCGGCGTGAGCGTGGCGCCGCTCAGCTTCTCTTCGTCGACACGGCCACCGCGACGCGTGCCGATCAACACCACGCCCGCCTTGTTGATGGACAGCGCCTGCACCAGCGTTTCGTTGTCGTCGAGCGCCATCAGCGTAACACCGCGTCCGCCACCCGAGAGTGTCTTCATTTCGTCGAGGCCGAACACCAGCAGGCGTCCACCCGAAGACAGACATGCGATGTGCGTCGCATCCGGCAACATCGGCATCGGCGCGAGCGGCGCGGCACCCGCGTCGATCGTCATGAACGACTTGCCCGCCTTCACGCGGCTCACCATATCGCCGACCTTGGCGACAAAGCCGAAGCCGTTGCTCGACGCAAGCAGCAATGCCTGATCCGCGGACGCCGCGTAGTAATGCATCAGGTGGCTGCCCGATTCGAGTTCGATCAGCGACGTGACCGGCACGCCATCGCCCCGCCCGCCCGGCAGCATCGCAACCGCCACCGAATAGACGCGGCCATTGCTGCCCCACGCAACCAGCGTATCCGGCGTGCGGCACTGGAACGCCGCGTAGAGCCCGTCGCCAGCCTTGAACGTAAAGCCGGCCACATCCAGGCCGTAGCCCTTCAGCGCGCGGACCCAGCCCTTCTGCGACACCACCACGGTCACCGGCTCGTCGACCACGCGCGCTTCGAACGTCGCGCGCTTTTCCTGCTGGATCAGCGTGCGGCGCTCGTCGCCGTATTGCTTCGCGTCGCCTTCGATTTCCTTGATGAGCAAACGCTTCATCGCGGATTCGCTGCCGAGCAGTTCTTCGAGCTTGGCCTTCTCGTCGCGCAGTTCGGACAGTTCCTTCTCGATCTTGATCTTCTCGAGCCGTGCCAACTGACGCAAGCGGATTTCGAGAATATCTTCGGTCTGCCGGTCCGACAAGCCGAATGCGGCCATCAACGCGACCTTCGGCTCATCCGATTCGCGGATGATGCGGATGACTTCGTCGATATTCAAAAAGACGATCATCCGGCCTTCGAGAATATGAATCCGGTCGTCGACCTTGCTCAAACGATGACGCGTGCGGCGCGTGACCGTCGCGAAGCGGAACGCGATCCACTCGTGGATGATTTCGCTCAAGCCCTTCTGACGCGGCCGGCCATCGCCACCCACCATCACCATATTGAGCGACGCGTTCGACTCGAGGCTCGTATGCGCGAGCAGCGAATTGACGAACTCGGTTTGATCAATGCGGCTCGACTTCGGCTCGAACACGAGACGCACCGGCGAGTCCCGGCCCGACTCGTCGCGCACGGCGTCGAGCAGCGCGAGCATGGTCTGCTTGGTTTGCAACTGTTCAGGCGTGAGCGCCTTCTTGCCGAGCTTGATCTTCGGGTTGGTCTGCTCTTCGATTTCTTCGAGCACCTTCTGCGCGGCCGTGTTCGGCGGCAATTCGGTGATCACGAGCTGCCACTGGCCGCGCGCGAGCTCCTCGATCTTCCAGCGGGCGCGCACCTTCAGGCTGCCGCGGCCACTTTCGTAGGCCGCGGAAATCTCGGCGTCGCTCGAAATGATCTGGCCGCCGCCCGGGAAGTCCGGCCCGGCGATGTGTTGCATCAACTCGGCGTGCTCGATCTTCGGATTACGGATCATCGCCACCGCCGCCGCTGCGACTTCGCGCAGATTGTGCGATGGGATTTCCGTGGCGAGACCCACCGCAATGCCGGATGCGCCGTTCAGCAACACGAACGGCAAGCGCGCGGGCAACAGCCTCGGCTCTTCGAATTCGCCGTCGTAGTTCTTCATGAAGTCGACCGTGCCCTGGTCGATCTCGTCGAGCAGCAGCTTCGCGATCGGCGTCAGGCGCGCTTCGGTGTAGCGCATGGCCGCTGCGCCGTCGCCGTCGCGCGAACCGAAGTTGCCCTGGCCGTCGATCAGCGGGTAGCGCATCGAAAAGTCTTGCGCGAGACGCACCAGTGCGTCGTACGCCGACTGGTCGCCGTGCGGGTGGTACTTACCCAGCACGTCGCCGACCACGCGCGCCGACTTGACGGGCTTCGCGTTGTCGCCGAGGCCCATGTCGTTCATGGCGAACAGGATGCGGCGCTGCACCGGTTTCTGGCCGTCGCATACGTCAGGCAGCGCGCGCCCCTTGACCACGCTCACCGCGTAGTCGAGGTACTGGCGTTCCGCGTAGTTGCCGAGCGTCAGGAAGTCGCCTTCCGGGGGCGGCGGCTCGGTGAAAAGGTCGAGAGTGTTATCGTCGTCCATCTAGATTCCGTATCCGTGTTTGGCGTGAAGTTTCGTGCGAAGGCAGAGCGTTGTTAAGAACGCTCGCTCAGATATCCGCTTCTACTTCGTTGCCCTTTTCTTCCAGCCAACTGCGCCGCGACGCCGCTTCGCCCTTGCCCATCAGCATCGTCATACGCGCGACCGTGGCGTCATAGTCGAGTTCGCCGAGTGCCACCGGCGTCAGGCGCCGCGTGTCGGGGTTCATCGTGGTATCCCACAACTGCTCCGCGCTCATTTCGCCCAAGCCTTTGAAACGGCTGATGGACCACTGCGTGTCGCGTACGCCGTCTTTGCGCAGCTTGTCGAGGATCGCTTCGAGTTCGCCTTCGTCGAGTGCATAGAGCTTCTGCGCCGGCTTCTTGCCGCGCGCGGGGGCATCGACCCGGAACAGCGGCGGACGCGCCACGCACACATGCCCGCGTTCGATCAGTTGCGGGAAATGCTTGAAGAACAGCGTGAGCAGCAACACCTGGATGTGCGAACCGTCAACGTCAGCGTCCGACAAGATGCAGATCTTGCCGTAACGCAGATTCGACAGATCGACCTTGTCGTCCGGGCTATGCGGATCGACGCCGATCGCCACCGAAATGTCGTGCACTTCGTTGTTGGCGAACAGGCGGTCGCGCTCCGTTTCCCACGTGTTCAGCACCTTGCCGCGCAGCGGCAGGATCGCCTGATATTCCTTGTCGCGGCCCATCTTTGCCGAGCCACCCGCCGAGTCACCCTCCACGAGGAACAGTTCGTTGCGGCCGATTTCCGTCGATTCGCAATCGGTCAGCTTGCCCGGCAGCACTGCCACGCCCGAGCTCTTGCGTTTCTCGACCTTCTGGCCGGCACGCGTACGCGCCTGGGCCTGTTTGATGACGAGGTCCGCGAGCTTCTTGCCGAGCTCGACGTGCTGGTTCAGCCACAGCTCCAAAGCCGGCCGCGAGAACGACGACACCAGCTTCACCGCATCACGGCTATTCAGGCGCTCCTTGATCTGCCCTTGGAATTGCGGATCGAGCACCTTTGCCGACAGCACGAACGACACGCGCGCAAACACGTCTTCCGCCAGCAGCTTCACGCCCTTCGGCTGCAGGTTATGCAACTCGACAAAGCTCTTCACCGCCTGGAACAGACCGTCACGCAAACCGGATTCGTGCGTGCCGCCCGCAGGCGTCGGAATCAGATTGACGTACGACTCGCGCATCAGCGTGCCTTCTTCGCTCCACGCGACGACCCACGCCGCGCCCTCACCTTCGGCAAACGTCTCTTCGCTCGCACGCGAGTTTTCGACATAGCGCTCGCCTTCGAACAGCGGGATCAGCAGATCGCTGCCGTTCATGCCTTCGAGCAGATAGCCGCGCAGACCGTCTTCGTATTTCCAGGTTTGCGTTTCGCCGGTCTTCTCGTTGATGAGCGTAACTTCGACGCCCGGCAACAGCACCGCTTTCGAGCGCAGTAGACGCTGCAATTCGCCGAGCGGCAGGTTCGGCGAATCGAAGTACTTCGGATTGGCCCATGCGGTAACGCGCGTGCCGGACTTCTTGTCTGCCTTTGTTGCAGGTCGCACTTCGAGTTGCTTCGCAACGTCGCCATTGGCAAAGCCCAATTCGGCGATTTTGCCGTCGCGCCACACGGTGACGTCGAGGCGGGTGGACAGCGCGTTGGTGACCGACACGCCGACGCCGTGCAGGCCGCCCGAGAACGTGTAGGCGCCGCCGGCGGCTTTATCGAACTTGCCGCCCGCGTGCAGGCGCGTGAAAACGATTTCGACGACCGGCACGCCTTCTTCCGGATGCAGGCCGAACGGAATGCCACGGCCGTCGTCTTCGACCGAGACCGAATGGTCCGTATGCAGCGTGACCGTGATTTGCCGGCCGTGGCCGCCAAGGGCCTCGTCCGACGCGTTGTCGATAACTTCCTGAATAATGTGCAGCGGATTTTCGGTGCGGGTGTACATCCCGGGCCGTTGCTTGACCGGCTCCAGGCCCTTCAACACCTTGATCGACGCTTCGCTATACGCGGCGTTTGGCTTTTTCGTAGACATGGTTGACTCGGGTGCGTCGGTTCATCGTTGTCCACAGGTCCTGTGGACAGGTCCGTGGACAATGCGTTGAGTTTTCAAAAAAAGCGAAACGAAACAACGGGGTTAGGTGGGGTGCCCGCAGTGCGGGCAACGTGTTTTATCGCCTGGCTTCCCATGGGCGCGCTCGACGGCGGCTCGATGCGGGCTCCACAGCCCGGCAACGGCCAGCCGGTGCGAACGCCGGGGGAAGCCTGTTCGCGGGGTATTTTACTGATTTCGATACGGGCGGCAATTCACGTGGTGCTGGATTGGCCGTTTGGATAAGGGGCGACGCACGGCTTCGGCCAACTATGCGACCGCGATGAGACCACTACGGGACCGTGAAAATTACGATGGGCCCGCTGCGCAGCCACGCCCCCCGCATGAATTCGGCGCAACCTCGGATCACGCCGTCCCCGCACATCACTTCCGCTTGTTTTCCAGCTCGTCCCAGCGTTCCAGTGCGATCAGCAGTTCCTCGTCGATCGCGGCGTAGCGCTCGGTCAGGCGCGTGCCTTCCTGAGCGTCTTTCGCGAAGACCGAACCGTCTTCGAGTTGGGCGCCGATGGTTTTCTGCTCCGCTTCCAGCGCAGCGATCTGCGCCGGCAGCGCTTCAAGCTCGCGCTGTTCCTTGAACGACATCTTCGCGGCGCGCTGCGTATTACGGCCAGCCGGCACGCCAGCGTCCTTCGACGCCACTTCCTTCGCTGCCTCTTTCTGCGCTTCCTGCGCCATCTGCTGCGAGCGGTCGCGCTGAATCTGCCAGTCGGTAAAGCCGCCGACGTACTCGCGCCACTTGCCAGCGCCTTCCGAAGCGATCACCGAAGTCGCGACGTTATCCAGAAACGCGCGATCGTGGCTGACCAGCAGCACGGTGCCGTCGTATTCGGTCAGCAGTTCTTCGAGCAGTTCGAGCGTCGGGATGTCGAGGTCGTTGGTCGGTTCGTCGAGCACCAGCACGTTGGCCGGCCGCGCGAACAGACGCGCCAGCAGCAGGCGATTGCGCTCGCCGCCCGACAGCGACTTGACCGGCGAACGCGCGCGTTCCGGCGCGAACAGGAAGTCACCGAGATAGCTCATCACGTGCTTCTTCTGGCCGTTGACTTCGACCCACTCGCTACCCGGGCTGATCGTATCGGCCAGGCTCTTGTCCAGATCGAGCTGCGCGCGCATCTGGTCGAAGTACGCGACCTGCAGATTGGTGCCGATGCGCACCGTGCCTTCGTCCGGCGGCAACTCGCCGAGGATCATCTTCAGCAACGTGGTCTTGCCCGCACCGTTCGGACCGACGAAGCCGATCTTGTCGCCGCGCATGACCGTGGCCGTGAAGGTATCGACCACCGTACGCGAACCGTAGCGTTTGGTGACGTCGGTCAGTTCGGCAACGATCTTGCCGGACTTCTCACCTTGGCCCACGTCGAGCTTGACGTTGCCCTGCACGTTGCGGCGCTCGGCGCGTTCATTGCGCATCTGCACAAGCCGCGCGATCCGGCCGACGCTGCGCGTACGGCGCGCTTCCACGCCCTTGCGAATCCACACTTCTTCCTGGGCAAGCAGCTTGTCGAACTTGGCCGCTTCCACTTGCTCGACTTCAAGCTGCTGCGCCTTCCTGGTCTGATAGGCGCTGAAATTGCCCGGATACGACAGCAGACGCCCGCGATCCAGTTCGACGATGCGCGTGGCGACACGATCGAGAAACGCGCGATCGTGAGTAATGAAGAGCAGGCCCGCGCGCAACGAGACCAGCAGTTCCTCGAGCCAGCGGATGCCGTCAAAGTCGAGGTGGTTGGTCGGCTCATCGAGCAGCAACACGTCCGGCTGCACAACCAGCGCGCGCGCCAGCGCGACGCGCTTTTGCATCCCGCCCGACAGCGAACCGACTCGCGCCTCGCCATTCAGACCGATCTGCTGCAGCGTGGTGGCCACGCGCGTGCTCCAGTTCCAGGCGTCCGAATGGTCGAGCGCCGACTGCAGCGTGTTCATGCGCGACATCAGCGCGTCGTGCTCCGGGCCTTCCGGCTCGTCTGCGAGCTGATTGGCGACCGCGTCGTATTGATCCAGCAACTCGCGGGCGTGGGTCAGACCGGCAGCGACCGCTTCGAACACTGTGTCATCCGTATCGAACTCCGGCTCTTGCGGCACATAGACCGACGTCAGGCCCTGTTGGCGCGTGACGAGGCCGTCGTCCGGCTTGGTCAGATCGGCGACGATTTTCAGCAGCGACGACTTGCCCGCGCCGTTACGGCCGATCAGCCCAACGCGCTCGCCCGCTTCGAGAGAGAAATCCGCGTGATCGAGCAACGCGACGTGACCGAACGCCAGTTGGGCCCCGGTAATGGTGTAAAGCGACATGGAGAATTGGAGAAGACAGCGATGAGTCGGAACTGCTCATTGTACCGGGCGCGCGGGCAGGTGCCTGTATGCCGGAAGAGATAGGCCGAATGACCGGCTTGCAAAATGGGGAGGAACCGTACGCAAGCCCTATGCAGACCGGATCCGACTGCGTTCAAGCCCTGCGCAAGCCAGGAGATAAAACAGAAAAATACGGCCGGACGGCGCTCGCGCTCGTCCAACCGCCTCACCTGTCACGTTACTTCACGTGCACCGTGATGGTTTTGCTCATCTCCGGCCCGTACGAACGATGCGCGCCGTCGCCGAATTGCAGCGCCAGCGTATGGTCGCCCGGCGGCAGCGTCAGATCGGTTTCGGTCTGGCCTTTGCCGAAGTGGAGCGATTTGTCGGTGGCGGGAATCACTTCGCCCTTGGGAAGCGGCTTACCGTCGATCAGCAGATGATGATGGCCCGTGCCTTCCGTCATCGTGCCGGCTGGCGCGATCTTCATGCCGTCGACACCGAACACCACGTGCACCGGATTGGTGACGGTCGCGCCGTCCGCCGGCTGCACGAAAGACACGCCTGCGGCCTGCGCCGCGCCCGATACCGCGAGCAACCCGGCCAGCACCGTTCCGGCCAACCATTTGTTTTTGAACATCGTTTTTCTCCTTTTTGGGAAACAAGAGTCATGCGCGGGCCACGCAGGCGTCGATCGTGGCGCGAGTCGCCTGAGGCCGATCGTCGCAATGCATGCCAGGCGCCCGGCGCGCCTGTCCAAACGACTAGCTGCGGATCAAAGCATACACGCTGTGTATGACGGGTCCGTCACGCGGGCCCGGACACGTCTCAAGCGCTTTGCGACGATGCCGCATGGGTAAATATCTGTCCAATTGACAAATTCCGGTAATATTGCGAGTCGCCGCCATGCCCAAAAAAGGGGCAGACTGGGCGGATCAATGCACCGAACCAAAGAAGAGTACGTCGTGAGCGAAGTAATTGAACTGATTGAATATAAGAGCTGGGTCTGCCTGATTTGCGGCTGGATCTACAACGAAGAAGAAGGCCTTCCCGAAGAAGGCATCGCCCCGGGCACGCGCTTCGCCGCGATTCCGGACGACTGGCGCTGCCCGCTGTGCGATGTAGGCAAGGCGGAGTTTGCGGTGGTGGAATTCTGAGCGAGCTCGATTGAGCCGGGGGCGCGCTGCTTGATGTAGTGCGCCGGGCGGTTCGCGCGGCCCAGTGGGTGATGCCCGCTGGGCCGTTTGCTTTGTGGGACGGGCTTTGCAGCCCTCCTCGTGGATAGGCGTGTTTGATATCCTCCGCGCTCGCTGGCGAATTTGGACTCGCCTGGTCCCTGCCCGGATTGTTCGTCGGCGGGATTGCAGCGATTATTTTGGTTGGGCCCTCTGCCCGTAGTTCAGGGGTGGAATGACAGGCGCAACGCCCGTCAGATAGGGATTGCTACCATTGCTGTAGCAAAATCTGTGGCACGCGAAACTTCCCCTCCTAGCCCATTGCGCTGACTATCGCGCAGTCCCTGCTCGCGCGTTCATCCGACGACAATCGGCCACACGTCGCCATTCGCCCGTACCGCCCGCCGGACGTTCAGAGGTCTGCTCCACTCTGCAAGCAGTCGTCGGACTTCAGAAGGTGAGGGTTGCGCGATCTCCGCTAACGATCGGTGCCGCCTGGGTCGCGACCGCAACATCGTCGGCTTCCCGCAAACACTTGGGCTGTGCGACGGATTGTCCAGGTCGCCGCCTGCACGTGAGGATTAGCTGGCACAAGACGCGCATTCTTTTCTTGCCGCACCGTGCCGGGCTTCAATGGCCTTGATACTGTCTGCAAAGACTTTTTCCAGAACGTGTCTGACGATGGTTCCGAGCACGAACCTGAGCACCCGTCCCTTGATGTTCTTGCCTTCGCGAACAACGACCGCGTCCAGCGCAGTCGTCCCGTAGGGCAGACGCGTAAATGTGTAGGTATGGCCCGACCTCCCCACACGTTGGAGTCGGTTGTCTTCATTACGACACAGTCGGGGTCGGACCAGTCGTAGTGCAGGCGTTCCCAGATACCGCCCGAGCCCTCTGTGACGTCGGCCTCAAAGGGGTCACGCCGATGAACCTTGGGGTATTCATCGGCGCTATTGCCAAAGAGCTTCGAGCGATCAGGTCCGAAGTCCGTGAGGCCGGCGACAAACTGCTCGGGCTTCAAAACGGTCTTGTAGCAGAAGTGGATCGTCGACGTGATGAGTTTCTTCGTTTGAATAAGCAGACAGCAAGCCGATGTGTTCGGCTTACCTACCGGGTATATTTGTAGAAGCCACGCGCGTGAGAGTTGAGGCGTCGCAGACTCCAACTGATGCCTAACGATCCCAGCGGGTCCGCAGGAATCCAAGCAGGCTAATGGTCGCCGCCGCGACGATGCTGACTGCCACTATCGCGAAAGCTGTGTGCAGGCTCGCGTAACCCTGCAGGACCAGCACCATCGCGGCCAGCGCAAATACGAAACGCACCACGCTTGCGGTCATCGGCCAGAAAATGCGGCGTGCCCCCTGACCTGCGAAGTAGAGTTCGAAAATCACGCCGATCACCGCATAGAAAGGCGCGACCACATGCAGATACCGTGCGCCGACCGCCATAGCGGCGCTATCGCTGGTAAAGAGGCCCATCCAGGGCAGCGGAAAGAGCGAGACAACGAGTCCGACCAGGCCAACCACGCTGGCAACGAACAGTACGTTCACGATCGCCGCGCGTCGCGCACGCGCCACGTTGCCTGCGCCCAGGTTCGTGCCCACCAGCGTGATCGCGGCAGTGCCGAATCCGAACATCACCGGTATCAGCAGCATGTCGAGGCGGGATGCAATGCCGTAACCGGCGATGGCGGCAACGCTCACGGCACCGGCCGCAGCGGTCAGCGCGGTGACTGACATGGCCGACATGACGGCATTGATCGCCGATAGCAAGCCGACGCCGAGAATCGCACTGAAATGCTTGCGCTGCAGTCGATAGCGGCGCAGGCGCAACGTCGACGAGGGCGAACGCATGTAGACGACCACCACGCCCAGCGCGGCAATATTGCACAGGACCTGGGCGACGCCGGCGCCTGCCACACCCATGCGCGGCGCACCCAGCCAGCCGTTGATCAGCATCGGTGACAGTATCAGGCCGGCGACCGCGCCGCCCAGTATGATCATCGCCGGCACCTTGACGTTGCCGGCGCCGCGCAGCGATGCCTGCAGCAGCAACAATATCCAGAACGGGATCGCGCCTCCGAACAGGATGTTCGAGTAGAGCACGGCCTGGTTCAACGATGGCCCGCTGCCGCCAAGACTGCGGTACAGCACCGGGCCGGCCAGCAGCAGCACAAGGGCGAACATTCCGCCTGCTACGACGGCGATGACCACCGCATGCCAGGCCAGGCTTTCCGCCTCGTCCTGGCGGCGGGCGCCGGTGGCTCGGGCAATAGCCGACGACACGCCGCCGCCGATGCCGGCACTCGCTACCGTGGTCATCATTATCATGACGGGAACCACCAGCGATGTTGCGGCGATCGCTTTAAGGCCCAGTGAGCTGACAAAATAGGTCTCGGCAACACCTAGCAAGGTCGTCATGAACAGCACGGCGACTGTCGGCAAGGCAAGGCGGATCAAGTTTGACAACAGCGGACCATGGAGCAGTTCGTTGGCCGGCAGGTTGGCAGGCTGAGAAGAAATCTTCTCAGCCTGATTGGCAAGAGTAGCGGGCATGATCTTATTTATCGGCACCTAGGCGCGGGTGATCGGCAGGACCGGGATCACTTCCGTGAATCCGGCCGATGAACTGGGGCTAAGTTCGGCCCAATTCAAAGCCTCTGCCAGCGTCTCGACATTGATCACCACAAAGCCGCCAAACAGTGCGTGCGCGTCCGGGGATGGGCCATCCTGGACCTGGCGCTGGCCGTCCCGCATCCGCACCGTGCTGGCGTTACGCGGATCGAGTTGCGTGCCGGCCCGCATGACGCCGGCGGCCGCGAGGGCGCCCATGTACTGTTTCCACGCGAGCGAGACTTGCTGGGCTTTGAGCAGATCGGCGTAGGTTTCATAGACGTTTGGCGGCTGTTGAAAAGCGAGAACGAATTCCATCGTTGTTTCCCGTTAGAAAGGAGGATCAGTCGGCGGTGAACGCGGCCGCGTGGCGGCGAGCGAATTCGGCGGCGGAAATCGGCGCGCGGCCGACCAACTGCTGGAAGTTGTCGGTCATGCGGTCGTAGCGGTTGTTGCGATGCAGCTGGGCCATGATGACCAGGTGTGCGACCAGATGCGCCGGCTGTTGGAGCTCCCGCAGCTTCGCTTCCCAGATCTGCGGCGGCACATTGACGTATTGGATTGTGCGGCCCAGAGCGCTGCTGAATTCCTGTGCGAGCTCAGTCATCGTCAGCGACTGGGGGCCGGTCAATTCGTAGACCTTGCCGATATGCGGCTGTGGGTTGGCCAGCACAGCAGCGGCGGCAGCCCCCACGTCGGCGGCGGCGATCGGCGAGGTCCTGCCATCAGCGAACGGCAGGCGGACGGCGTTGTCGTCGCGGATGCCCTTGGCCGCCGGCAGGAACAAGCCTTCGAAGAAAGCAGTTGGGCGCAGGTAGACCACCGGCAGGCCGGACCAACGCAGCATCTGCTCTGCGAGCCAGTGCTGCTTCTGTTGCGGGCTGCCGGTGGTCTCTGTCTCGCTCATCTGCGACAGCGTCATCTGCGACAGATTGACGAAGGCCTTCACACCCAGGCTTTTGGCTGTGACCGCGACGGTGGCGGCTGCTTCCAGGTATTCGGGCGAAACCGACATCGTGAAATACACCACTGAGCAGCCTTGCATGGCTGCGCGCACGGCGACGATGTCGAGCATGTCGGCGACCACGACTTCGGCGCCCATATCACGCAGGCTGTCGGCGCGCGCGTCCAGCTTGCGCACCATGGCGCGTACGCGATGGCCTTGTTCCAGCAGGTTGGCGATGGCCGCGCGCGCGGTCGAACCGACGCTGCCAGCGGCGCCGGTGACGAGAATAGTTTCTTGGGACATGGCCTTCCTGATAACATCGAGTATGTAGGAAAATACATAGTGACACGTCGTTTTTACTATGTCAAAAAAAACATAGTCATTCCGTGTGCGCGTTGGCGCAATCCAGGAGCAATGCGAGTGAGTGATCTGAAGGAAACCGCGGCAGGCAAGGAAAAGCCGCTGAAATACGTTCTTCTTGCCGGTATCTATAACGAGCCGCGTTCCGGCTATGAACTGACCAAATGGCTGCAGATGGTGGGCCAGCATTGCTGGTCGGTTGAGCACAGCTCGGTTTACCCCGCTTTGCGCGAACTGGAAAAGGATGAACTCATCCAGTCGGAGCGCCTGCCGGGAACGCGCGGGCCGGACCGCTCGATCTACAGCATGACCGCTGCTGGGCTCGATAAGCTGAGGGCGTGGGTGGCTAACGGTTCGCCGCGCCCCGCCATCAAGGACGAACAGATACTGCGGGTGTTGTGCTTCGATTTGCTGCCGCGCGATACAGCGTTGCAGCAAATCCGCGAGGTGCGTGCGGACCACCAGGTCCAACTTGAATTCTTTCTCGCAAGACAGGCCATGCTGACCGAGCGTCAGCTTGGACCGCTGCTGGTGGCGCGCCGCGGGGTGCTGGCGGAACAGGCCTATATCGCGTGGTGTGACGAGGTGGCGGACATGATTGCTCGCAGGCCAGCCTGATGTACGGCCAAATTCGGGCCGGGCGCGCGGCTTGAATTTACCCAATAGAGGTACCGCGCGAGGTACCGAGCGGAGTAGGCACCGCAATCACCAACGCCGAGATGACTGCTGCGTAACCGGTCTGCAACTTCAAAGCGCCTCCGGCGTACCTATCTTCGGTTAGAAACGCCCGCAACCCGGACGCGGTCAAGTTCAAGGCCGATGCGCGGCGCCGACGCGGGCAGCGGGAGTAGATTGCACGCACACGGACTGATCCACGGACGTTTCGGCCTATCGGTTTCTGATGGGCCATTTTTTTGTTGATCCATTCCGCCAATACTTTGTCCTGCGCCGCAACCTGTTTCCTGCAGACTTTCTATAGCCCTATATTCACGTCACCTCGGACTATTTGAGGGCGAGTTTGTGGCGAACTCACATTCCCTTAAAAAGTCTTTCAGCCTGCCGGCTGGTCCGCTGGCGGGCTTCTTTTTCACTTCTTCAAACCCACGCACGCGACCACCAGCGCCTCAAGCTGACCCTCCCATTGCTTGCGCTGCAGATGATCCCGCCAGAGCCGGTCGACGGCCAAACCGTTTGGCGCGGCCAGCAATTCCGCATCGGACAGGAACACAGGCGTCGGCGGAACGGAATCGATGCACGGCACAGGCACCTGCACCTTCGCCTCAACGGTCTCCGTGTGGACGACAGCGGCACTTCACAAGCTGGTCCGAGACAAGATTGTCTCGTCGACGCTCGCTATTGACGAGATTCGCACGCACGGTGGCGATCAGGCGCTTGAGCGTCTTCAGAGCCCTTGGCATCACAGGCCTGCTTGAAGTACTTGCTCGCGGTGCCCTTGTCGAACCGGAAAATGTAGTCGTTCCTGTGCGGCGGCGCCTTCGGATCTGCCTTGCGCTTTTCGGTGTATTCCGGCGGCACCGGGTAACGCGGTTGCCGCATGATGACTTCGAACGCGTCGCCGATCAGCGGAATCCACTCGTTGTTGCCGATCTTCTGCCGGGGATGCTTGCGATCGCGCATCAGCGCGAGGTGATGCGCGGGCTGTGCGGTATTTCCTGACGAGCTCGCCGACCTTGACGGTGGCGGCGTCGACCGCATTCTGGCCGTTCTCGATCTCTACTTCTTTCTCCCGCGCCCGGGCTTCGGCGGCACCTTTCGTTTTGAACGTTTTTGCTATACTCTGCCCTCGCTTGCGCACCTGGGCACGCCAGCGACTGCCGACTGGCAGGATTGAAGCCATGTTTTACCCCGCTCGGAAACTGTAGCAGTGCCAGATCTCTTTTCAGCGCTACAGGGTCAATTTGTAGCAGAGGCTGCTATAAACTGGGGTTCACAGGCTGTCACGGCGCTTCATTTAGGAAGAAGCAGAAATGCCGGAAACGCCCACGGGATACGGCTGAAGCCAACAGGAGCAAGGCGCCAGTCGTCCCATTGAAAACATCTATCTCCCCGTAGTTCAATGGATAGAACAAGTGCCTCCTAAGCGCTAGATACAGGTTCGATTCCTGTCGGGGGGACCAATCAGCAACATCCAGACACCTCAAAAATCCCCGCCCGGCAATTGCCTGGCGGGGATTTTTTTAGCCACCTTCATTTCCCACGTCCGCTGAATACAGAACGGCTGAAGCCAAATCTCCGTCTGCCTTTCGCACCGACCGGACCACCTGATCGTATCCGCGGAATCTATGCGACCGGAGTCCGCGGCAGATGACAGCCTGTGGTCGTCCGACTTTGCAACGATAGGACCTTCGTCGCACGGGACGAACGCCTCAGTTGAAACGGTAATTGCATAAGTCCAACGATAAAAATTGACCGTGCAACTACTGAGCTACCAGTTCCGTGCTGCATCGAGAAGAAGTTGACGACTCACATCGACCCGGTCGACTCCGGCGCTCCCTTTGCCGCGAGCTATGTAGAGGGATATTCGAGCCTTGGTTCTGGCATTTCGACCGATCAACTGACCCGTTTGCAGCATGTCGCTGCACAAGCACTCGGGAACGACTGACAGTCCGGTTCCTGCAGCGGCAGCGTCGAGCGCTGCCTGATAGTCCGGGACGGTGACCGAGGGGAGGTCCGGATTCCGCCCGAATGCCACGCGCCAGTAGTTGGTCAGCGCAGGTAGCGGACCTTGGACTTCGATGAGCGGCACCCCACCTGGCGCACCTGTCCGGAGCAATCGCTCGCGCCAGCGTGGCGCACAAACCAGTATTAAGGAGCCTTCGTACAGGAGATCGTATTCGACTGCCTTGTGAGGAATTCGCGCCGGTGTCACGGCAAGATCCAGTTCCCCGTCGACCAGAGCCTTCATCAGGACAGGGGGCGGTGCCGAGCGCAAGTCGAGACGGATTCCATACTGCGGCAGGGTCGCGAGGCCAGAGAAGATCAGCTTTGCGAAGCCGCTGGTTGATCCTGCATGGATGATGCCCTCCAGCGATGCATTTTTACTGCCTGCTGAATCTACGACTCTTTGCAACGCGTCCAGGTGGGGTCCCACCTGGCGCTCCAGTTCGGTGGCGGCCGGTGTCGACGCCAGGCCGCGCGGCAGGCGCTCGAACAGCTTGCACTGCAGATGATTTTCCAGAACCTTGATGTGTCGCGACACAGCGGGTTGAGTCAGATGGAGTGCGTCGGCAGCTTTCGAAATCGAGTTGTGCCGGTAGACGCTGAGAAAGCTTCGAAGGTAAAGCAGTTGAGACATAAAAATATTTATGTATAGACCGAAAACACATGATTTGTTTTTAGTCTACATCCGCTTTAGAGTCCGATCAACGCTACCAGGAGGCATGCCACCATGGCCACACCACCGTCAGTCATCCCCACGTTTCCCGATCTTCAGGGAAAGGTTGCCGTCGTCACCGGCGGCTCACGTGGAATCGGAGCCGCAACGTGCCTGGCACTTGCGAAGAACGGCGTGAAAGTTGCCGTCAACGGTCGCGACGAAACGGCGATTCTGTCGACCGTGCACGCCGTGCGCGCCGCGGGAGGGAAAGCGATTGCTGCGCCCGCGAACTGTGCCCAACTGTCTTCGGTTGAGGAGATGCGGGTACGTGTCGACGCTGAACTTGGCGCACCTGATTTCGTCGTGGCATTCGCCGGCGGCGGCACCGGTCGGCCGGTGCCGTTTGAGCAGATCACAGAGCAAGACTGGCGCTCAAGTATTGACAACAATCTGACGTCTACATTTTTCACTTTGAAATGCTTCTTGCCCGCAATGATTGCGCGCGGTTCCGGATGCATTGTCAACATGGCGTCTGCAGGTGGCAGGATTGCCGCCGGCGCACCCGCTGGCTATGGCGCCGCCAAGGCCGGGGTCATCATGCTCACACGTCATCTGGCGCATGAGGTCGGCCGGCACGGCATCCGGGTCAACTGCGTTTCGCCATCGGCGGTCCTCACGGAGCGAACCCGGCAGGCCATCACGGACGAACACGAGCGACAGATGATCCCCGCTTTCCCGCTGGGTCGGCTGGGTGATCCAGAAGATGTCGTCGCTGCGACTCTTTTCCTGCTGTCCATGGCCTCATCCTGGATCACCGGCGTGACCCTGGATGTAGCAGGCGGGCGCGTCATGTCGTGAATGATCACGCGGAGGACGGCCGGCGGCCTGGCGTCCACTCCGGAAGTTCGTCGAGGTACAGGTCCGGCCGTCACGCCGGTCGTAGTTGGATTTCACTTGAATGCTATCGGGCTTCGGCTATGTTGCATCCATAGCGAGACAAGAGTCCTTTCCTGGCCAGAACGGACATTCGGTCGCAACCAGTGAGGGTCGCAAAATGAGCGTACAGCTAAACCATACTATCGTCTGGTGCCGCGACAAGCGGAAATCGACACGGTTCCTCATGGACATCCTGCAGGTGCCGAGCCCTATCGAGTTTGGGCAGATGCTGGTCGTTCAGCTCGCAAATGGCGTCTCGCTCGACTTCTTCGAAAGCGACAGCGAGATTTCCAGTCAGCACTACGCATTTCTGATCAGTGAAGAGGAATTCGACGAGGTCTTCTCTCGTATTCGTGACCGAGGTCTTCAGTACTGGGCAGACCCCGGCAAACGACGTGCCGGCGAAACCTATCAGCACAACGGTGGCCGGGGAGTGTATTTCGACGATCTTGACGGTCATTTGCTTGAAGTCATGACCCGCCCTTATCAAATTGGTGCCTAGCAGATCGGCGTTCAACTGGATGGCACCCGCACTTCGTGGCAGGTGTCGGCACTGGTGGGCCGAGCGCGCTCCACGTTGAATGGCTGATTTCTGGCCGCTCCGGGCAATATCGATGGTCCCTTGTGGGTCGACTTCAGCCGGTCGGTGACAACCGGACTCGCCTGATCGTACCCACGGAATCGATGCAACATATAAAAAAGCATCGAACTCCAACACCTAAAGTATTCCCAGCGGACGCCGAAAATCAGGCATGGAAAACGACGACCGCCTCCGCCCTGGCCACCCTCTATATGAAGAAGCGATGGCGCTCGAATTGACCGTGCGCACACTGCGCCACGCACAGGGCAAGAAGAATCCCGAAGACGTTCTCTATGCCTCACCCGAGTGGGACGTTGTCAGCGAGGAGTTCGTGCGCGATCTGTACCGAGCAATGGGTGGCAACCCGGCCGAGCTGCCTTGATCGACCTTGGGTCAGTGTAGTCATCGCAGCACAAACCGCTCTCACCCATCACGCAGGCCGCTTCGGAATATCCAATCCCCTTGCCACCGCCGGACGCGCAACGAACGCCGCCAGCACCCGCTTCACATTCGAAAAGTCGTCCATCCCGACCAGATCCCCGGCTTCGTAGAACCCGATCAGATTACGCACCCACGGGAAAGTCGCGATATCGGCGATTGAGTACTTATCGCCCAGGATCCAGTCGCGCCCTTCGAGCTGCTGATCCAGCACCGCTAGCAGCCGCTTCGACTCGGCGATATAACGATCGCGCGGGCGTTTGTCTTCGTATTCCTTGCCGGCGAACTTGTGGAAGAAACCCACCTGGCCAAACATCGGGCCGATGCCGCCCATCTGGAACATCACCCACTGGATCGCTTCATAACGGCCAGTGGCATCCTGCGGAATCAATTTGCCTGCCTTGTCCGCCAGGTAGATCAGAATCGCGCCGGATTCGAACAGCGGCAGCGGCTTGCCGTCGGGGCCGTTCGGATCGATGATCGCCGGAATCTTGTTGTTCGGATTCAACGACAGAAACGCCGCGGACATCTGGTCGTTCGTATCGAAGCGCACGAGGTGCGGTTCATAGGCCAGACCAGTCTCTTCGAGCATGATCGACACCTTCACGCCATTGGGCGTCGGCAGCGAATATAGCTGAATCCGGTCCGGATGCTCGGCAGGCCATTTCTTCGTGATCGGGAAGGTGGAGAGATCGGTCATGGTGATGGTATAACCCTTGTGCGAGAGCTGCGGCTGAAAATGGGGCCCGGGATTCAGCGATCGACCAGAAGACCGAAAGGAGAGACCCGAACACGCGACCGCCAAATATAAACCGACTCGGCACAACGCGTGCGTGAGCGCCTCAATGCATGTCGCCTCGAATCACTCCAACGCGAACATTGCCACGCGACGCTTTTCCCCACCGCCCAACCGCACGAAGGCACTCAGACTCACCACAAATCCTTGGTGGCCGTACCGGCGCGCAGGTCATACCCTTCGCGCCACAAGGCCGCGCCGACCGTCAGCAACAGCGTCTTCTGCTCGCCATCATGTTGGTCCCACGTCGCTGCCAGCCAGGTGGCGAAACTCGCACAGGTGGTTTCGAGGTCGACGGGTGCTTTGCCCTCCAGGTACTGCCGCTCGAACATCGCAAGCACTTTTTCGGGTATCATAAGCGCCTCCTCCGTGTTGGATGCGCCAAGTCTAAAGGCGGCGCACAGCGCGCGGAGCGTCCGCGGCGCCGAACCCGGGTTACTCCCAGGCGAAAACGGCGTCGCGCCTCGCGCCCGGCGGCCAAGCCCTGGCGTCCGACAGCCACAGCCCGGCACCCACCCACGCCTCATCAAAACAAAAAAGGCGCCGAAGCGCCTTTTCCCGTCAAACGACACCGCAAGCCGAATTACGGCGCGTTGCGCTTTGCATTGTCCTTGGCGTCTTCCTTAGCGTCGCCATAGGCCTTTTGCACCTTGCCGGCGCCTTGTTGAAGGTCGCCTTTAAGCTCCTTACCCGGGTTGTTGGTGGCCTTGCCGACGACTTCGTTAACCTTGCCCTTGATCTGCTCACCTACACCCTTTACCTGGTCCTTGTTCATGTTTGGCTCCGATATCTGGAATGCCGGCGCGTCATTACGCCAGTATCCCGATTCAGCAACGGGTGTGCCCGCGCCCGCCGCCAGCCCGTTTTGGTCGATGGAGCCAGCCGTGAAAAATATTTCAAAAAAGCCCTAAAGTCCGGCTGGGGCCGGCCGTAAAGGTGCCATGGAGGGGATATGGAACGCACACTCACTACGCTGACGGGGTCATCCCACGCGGCGCTGGTCGACCAGGATGTCGCGCATATTGGGCGCGTGATGCGGCCGTCTTTACAAGGCGATCTGGGTGGACCGATTCTGCCGGTTACCTACTGGCGCAAGCGTCTGTACCATTTGCTCGACACCGGCCATCTGTCCCACGCGCAACTGTGCGCGGTCGATAGCCTCCTGCTGCAATTGGACCAGTTCGAAACCGAACCCCCGCCAGTATGGATTGCGCCGGCCGCGGCAACCGCCGCCCCGTTCCAGCCGCTACAAGTCGCCGCCGGCCGTCGTATCTGATCTGACGCGCTGCAAGTCTTGATGGCCGGTCTTCCGCGCCGGTCAGCCCTACTCTTCCCAGCTAAAAAAAGGCCGCGAACCCTGTCGCGGCCTGAACACGTCGCAACGCGGGGATTTCGCGTCACGCTGTAAGCCTACACGTCCAACTGTGACATTCGCATTTAGGCAAAAAAGGTCTTTGCACTACCGGAAATTTTCTGCTCACACTTAGTGAAAATAGGAAAAAGGGACGACCTTAGGTCATAATGTCCGCAAAAATTCCCAGCAAGGACCTCCGTGACCCTCGCCGCACCGCTCGACCTGCTCAGACAGGCGCGCGCCCGCTTCACTCAACGCGAAATCGCCGCGCACGTCGGTAAGGACATCAAGACGGTACGTCGCTGGGAAAAAGGCGAAACACCGTGCCCGTCGATGCTCGAACCGGCCTTGCGCGATCTGCTGCACAGTAGCGGCCGGACAAAGGCCGGCGCGGGCACCGGCGACGCCCAATTCCGCTTCATCGATCTGTTTGCCGGCATCGGCGGCATTCGCATGGGTTTCGAGGCGCACGGCGGCGACTGTGTCTTCACGAGCGAGTGGAACGATTTTTCCACCAAGACCTATCGCGAGAACTACCCTGCCGGCGGCGACCACGCGCTGATCGGCGACATCGTCTCCTTTCCCGCCGAAGAAGTGCCGAGCCATGACGTGCTGCTCGGCGGCTTTCCGTGCCAGCCGTTCTCGATTGCCGGCGTCAGCAAGAAAAACGCGCTGGGCCGCCCGCACGGCTTCGAATGTACGACGCAAGGCACGCTGTTTTTCGACGTCGCGCGGATCATCGCGGCAAAGCGCCCCGCCGCATTCCTGCTGGAGAACGTGAAAAATCTGCTCTCGCACGACAAAGGCCGCACCTTCGACGTGATCCTGCAGACCCTGCGCGACGAGCTCGGTTACGAAGTGCACTACCGCGTGGTGGACGGTCAGCATTTCACGCCGCAGCATCGGGAGCGCATCATCATCGTCGGCTTTCGCGGCAAGACGTCGTTTTCCTGGGACGATCTGCGTTTGCCGGAAAGCGGGCCGCGCCTCGGCTCGATCTTGCATCGCACGGACGGCAGCGAACCCGTGCTGCCGTGGGACCACGATCGTTTCTTCGACCACGCGAGCAAACGCGTGCAACCGAAGTACACGCTCACCCCGAATCTCTGGACCTATCTGCAAAACTACGCGGCGAAGCATCGCGCGGCGGGCAATGGCTTCGGCTTCGGCATGGCTTATCCCGACAGCGTCACGCGCACACTCTCCGCGCGTTATCACAAGGACGGGTCGGAGATTCTGGTCTATCAAGGCGAGCAGTTGCGACCGCGGCGCCTCACGCCGCGTGAATGTGCACGGCTGATGGGCTTTCCCGATACCTTCAGGATTCCGGTCAGCGACACGCAGGCTTACCGGCAATTCGGCAACAGTGTCGTCATGCCGGTGATGCGGGAAGTGGCGCGCATCATGCTGCCGCATGTGCAAACCCTGCTCGCCGAGGAGATGCACAATGGTTCGAAGCAAGCCCTTTCGCTCTATTCCTGAGCGCCCCGATCCGCTACCCGGACGCTAACGATGGTCGATATCGTCGACAGCGCAACGCGTAGCCGGATGATGTCCGGCATTCGCGGCCGCAATACGAAGCCGGAGATCCTGATCCGCAGCCTGCTGCATGGCCGGGGCTTTCGCTTCCGTTTAGACGCGCGCGATCTGCCGGGCCGGCCGGATATCGTGCTGCCGCGCTATCGCGCCGTCGTGCTGGTGCACGGTTGTTTCTGGCACGGTCACGATTGCCATCTGTTCAAATGGCCGCAAACCCGGCCCGAGTTCTGGCGCGACAAGATCGGCCGCAATCGCAGCAATGACGACAAGGTTCGCGCGGCGCTGCTCGCCAGCGGCTGGCGCGTCGGAGTGGTATGGGAATGCGCTTTGCGTGGCGCGAATCGCGATATCGAGGGCGTGTTGCAGCGGCTCGTCGAGTGGTTGAAGAGCGACGCGCCGAGCTTTGAGGAACGTAGCTGAAAGCTGCTTGTAGCCTGCCCTGTTGGAGGGAACTCAAGAGCCGCTGGTGATACACTCGATTGGCTAGCTCGGGGCATTTTTTGCGTGCCGATGCTCCAGAAATCAGGCAGCAACTGGCCGGCAGCTCAATGGCAAGCCGGTAGCAAAAACAGCACGCTCCGACCATCCCAGAACCACCAAGAAGGGAGGCACACGATGGCTGATTTCCGTCTCTGGTCCGACGATTTCCCCACCAACGGCTTTATGCCGAAAGCCCACGAATACCACGACAAGGCCTTCGGCGTAGACGGCGAGAATATTTCGCCCGCGTTGCAGTGGGATGCGCCGCCGGGCGATACCCAAAGCTTCGCACTCACCGTTCACGATCCGGACGCGCCTACCGGCAGCGGCTTCTGGCACTGGGTCGTCGTCAACATTCCGGCTGATGCCCGATCGCTGCCGCGCAACGCCGGCAAAACCGATGGCTCGCTGCTGCCGCAAGGTGCGCTGCAGTTGCGCAACGACTACGGCACGGTCGGCTTCGGTGGCGCGGCGCCGCCGCGTGGCGACAAGACGCATCGCTACATATTCCGCCTGCATGCGCTGAAGGTGCCGCATCTGCCGATCAACGCGGAGACCACCAACGCGGTCGCGCGCTTCATGACACATCTGAACGAACTCGACTCGACCACCCACACCGGTCTGTACGAACTCAAGTAACGCGTGAGACGCGATGCCGGGACGCTATCGCAGCGCCGGCATCGTCAATGAGTGCCGTCTTGTCTTTTCGGGGCGACACGCAGCGCGCGTGGCTCATCATAGGATCGATGCGCCGCCCCATTCCAAATCAAAAGAACGATGCACGCACAACCATCGCGCAAGGACGGTTCGATGCCGGCCGATGCCGCCTCCGCCGCTCCACTCGCCGCAGGCACACCGCTCGCGGACAGCACCGAACAAGGCTTGCCGATTCCGCAACGCTATTGGGCGATGCTGGTTATCGCCCTCGCCCTCACCCTGGCAGTGCTCGATAGCGCGATCGCCAACGTGGCGCTGCCGACCATCGCGCGCAATCTGCATGCAAGCGCGGCCGGCTCGATCTGGGTCGTCAACGCGTACCAACTCGCCATCACCATTTCACTGCTGCCGCTTGCGTCACTTGGCGATCGCATCGGCTACCGGCGCATCTATCTGGCCGGGCTGATCCTGTTCACGGTGGCGTCGTTCGGTTGCGCGTTGTCCACTTCGCTGCCGACGCTCGCGCTCGCCCGCGTGGTCCAAGGCTTCGGCGCAGCGGGCGTCATGAGTGTGAACACGGCGCTCGTGCGCATGATCTATCCGCCTACGCAGCTTGGACGCGGCGTTGCGATCAACGCGATGGTCGTTGCGATATCGTCCGCGGTCGGGCCGACGGTCGCCTCCGGCGTGCTCGCCATCGCCTCGTGGCCGTGGTTGTTCGCGATCAATGTGCCGATCGGGATCGCGGCGATTGTCGGCGGCTTCAAGGCGCTGCCGATGAATCCCGGCCACGAGTCTCCGTACGACTATCTGAGCGCGGTGATGAACGCGTTCGTGTTCGGTCTGCTGATCTTTGCAATCGACGGTCTCGGTCACGGCGAGCACATCGGCTGGGTCGTCGCTGAGGCGCTCGTTGCGGTTGTGATCGGCTACTTCTTCGTGCGCCGTCAATTGACTCAACCCGCGCCCCTGCTGCCGATCGATTTGCTGAGAATTCCGGTGTTCGCCCTGTCGATCGGCACCTCGGTGTGTTCGTTCTGCGCGCAGATGCTGGCCTTCGTGTCGTTGCCGTTTCTGTTGCAGGACACGCTGGGTTTGTCGCAGGTAGAAACCGGTTTGCTGATGACGCCGTGGCCGGCGGTAATCATCATCGCCGCGCCGATTGCCGGCGTGCTGTCGGACAAGGTGTCGTCCGGTTGGCTGGGCGGGGTCGGACTCGTTGCGATGACGGTGGGCCTGCTGCTGCTCGCCACCCTCGGCGCGCATCCCGAGCCCATGCAGATCGCGTGGCGCATGGCGCTGTGCGGCGCAGGCTTCGGGATCTTCCAGTCGCCGAACAATCGGACCATGTTGTCCGCCGCGCCGCGAGAGCGCAGCGGCGGTGCGAGCGGGATGCTCGGCACTGCGCGCCTGACCGGACAAACCCTCGGCGCGGCACTGGTCGCGCTGATCTTCGGTATCGCGCCGCAAAATGGGCCGACTATCGTGCTGTATGTGGCGGCCTGCTTTTCAGCGGTCGCCGCCGTGGTCAGCATGATGCGCGTGGTAAAGAGTTCGACGTGACCGGCACGCGCGGTCCCTGAAGGCGCCCGCGCCGCCGTTGATACGACTACGACGACGATGCCGTCACGTCAGCGAGCTTTACCGCTTTGGCCGTCACCGAAGAGGCGGTCGCAACGTTGCGCAGATCGCCCAGGAACGTATCGCGCCACACCGACAGATTGTTCTCGCGCATCGGCGCCATCATGTCCGCGTGACGCGCCTGACGCTCGGCGAGCGGCATCGACAGCGCACGCTCCAGCGCCTCGGCCATCTGCGACAGGTCGAATGGATTGACGACCAGCGCCCCCGGCAGTTGCTCAGCCGCACCGGCAAATTGCGACAACACGAGTACGCCCGGATCGGCGGGATCCTGCGATGCGACGTACTCCTTCGCGACCAGGTTCATCCCGTCACGCAGCGGCGTCACATAGCCGACCTGCGATTGACGGAACAGCGCCATCAGCAGATTGCGCTCGTACTTGCGGTTCAGGTATTGAATCGGCGTCCAGTCGAGTTGCGCGAAACGGCCATTGATGCGGCCGGCTTCGCCCTCCAGCGTCTGACGAATGCGCTGGTAGGTTGTCACGTCCGCGCGCGTCGGCGGCGCGATCTGCACCAGCGAAACGCGTCCGTGCCACCCCGGAGCATTCAGCAGCAGCCGTTCGAATGCCTGGAAGCGCTCCACCAGACCCTTCGAATAATCGAGCCGGTCGACGCTCATGATCAGCTTGCGCCCGCGCATGCCGTCACGCAGGCTGCGCACCGGCTTGCGGTCGGTGAACTGCTCGGCGGCCTTGGCGATCGCGTCCGGATAGATGCCGATCGGGTACGCGGCCACTTTCAGGAAGCGGTTGTAGGCGTGCACCATGCCGTCTTCGCTCGAGGTGCCGTGCTGGCCGCGCTCGATAAAATCGACGAACGACTGGCGATCCGCTTCGGTCTGGAAACCGACCACGTCGTAGCTGCACATCGCCTTGACCAATTCTTCGTGCGGCGGAATCGTACGGAGTACTTCCGGCACCGGAAACGGAATATGCAGGAAGAAGCCGATGGGATTCTTCACGCCGAGCTCGCGCAGGCAGCGCGCGAACGGCAGCAGGTGATAGTCGTGCACCCAGATGATGTCGTCGGGTTTAAGCAGCTCCTTGAGCTGCTTGGCGAGCGTCGCGTTGACGCGCTGATAGCCCGCGTATTCCTGCCGGTCGTAGCGCGACAGGTCGTTGCGATAGTGGAACGTCGGCCACAGTGTCGTGTTGGAAAAGCCGCGATAGTACTGGTCATAGTCGCGCTTGGTGAGGCCCACCGTCGCGTACGTCACATTGCCCTGCTTTTCGATCACCGGCGCGGACGGCTCGCTTACCGTTTCACCACTCCAGCCGAACCAGACTCCGCCGGTTTCCTTCAACGCGTCCAGCACGCCGATCGCGAGGCCACCTGCTGCGGGGCGGCCTTCCTGGGTCGGCGCCACACGATTCGATACCACGATCAGTCTGCTCATTGGTGCTCCACCTAGTCAGTTGCTTCGTTGCATGCGGATATGTGCCAAAAAGGTGCATGCAAGTCGCGTGCCGTTTTATGAGATGCCGGAAATAAAAATGTATGTAAATGTGACAAACGAGCAGAAACGCGCGGCATCAGAGCACCGCGAGGAAATTTTTTCTGCTTTGCGTGACGAAACCGGAACCCTTCTTACCGGCCGTCAGCCGGGCTCATGCGTCCTGTTCCGAACCGAGATCGCGCTGGTACTCCAGCCCTTCCCGACGCACGCCGCCCTGGTTGTGCTCGCCGTCTGGCGGCGCATCGGGCGCGACGCGGTTCTGCGCGGCCGGGTCCGGCGACTCCGGCGGGGCGCTCTTGCTGCCTGGCCGGGAGTCGCGTTTCGAGTGGCGCGCGGAACGTCGCAGTGCTGGATGTCTCATGATTGATGCCTCCGGGGGAAGCCCGCCGCCATCGTGAGCGGCGTCAATTCAGTGTAGGGTTCACGACGGTAAATTGCCGGTAAAAGATGCGCCGGCTTTGTAACAAGTACATAAATTCGCTGCGTTGGACTGTGGTGCAGCGCACAGAACATGTCAGAGTTGCATGCTGGAGGCTAGCAACGGCGGACACCGACTGGCTTGTGGCGTTTGCGTGGGCTGCGACGGCGGATCGCCGATCGGCGGCGCAACCGGTTCGATGGGGTCCGGAGTCGGACTTGGAACGGTGTCGGGCTCACCAGGATTCGGCGGCTCGTTGGGCTCAGGACGATGAGCGTGCATCGGGAGGGGGAGCGGGGAAGCGGCGGCGTATTCCGGCATATCGGTTACCTCGGTTGTTCCTGCGTTCCATCGAACCGCAGCAAGCCCCATGCCGAATTAAAGGGAGGAAAAAAACCGACGGATGGTTCGAAGACCTACGCTTCGGCGCGCGCAGCGCCGCCGGAAGAATGACGCCCGTGTCACAAGCGCATGCCGGTGCACGAACCCAGATTCCAGATGCACCACTACCCTAAGCAAACCACGGTGCCCACTTAGCAGGAGCGGTTTGAGCCGCTTTCTTTGCTTATCTTTCTTTGCGGCGGCAAAGAAAGTAAGTGCCGCCCCGCACAGGGGCAACACTAATAGACCACTACCAATTCAAGGAAAGGCCAACACCCTAAGAACACTGACAATAAGCGCCGAACAGGCAAAAACCTCAAGCGCCAGCGCCCCCGACAACTCGCGATTCATCCGCAACCTCCCCCTCATCCCGCGCATCATTCCCATACTCAACAAGCCGGTTATAAAGCGTCTTCAAACTAATCCCAAGAATCTCAGCAGCCCGCGTCTTGACGCCACCACATTGCTCAAGCGTAGCCAGAATCAACTGCCGGTCCGCCTCAGCAAGCGAAGTCCCAAACGGAATCGTAATCGCCGTACCAGCCGCAGGCTTCGACAAGGTAATCTGCAACGGCACGGTAGCCGTACTATCCGAATCAGTCCCCGACATAATGTGCGCCCGCTGCACATAGTTCTTCAGCTCGCGCACATTGCCCGGCCACGGATACGACATCAACATATCCTTCACTGCAGCCGGAAAATGCTTCTTCGTGCTGTGCCGCTCGTTGAGTTCATCAAGAAACGCCTGCGCGAGCAAATCAACATCCTTACCCCGATCGCGCAGCGGCGGCAGACTGATCGGAAACACGTTCAGACGGTGGTACAAATCGAGCCGCAACTTGCCTTCCAGCACCGCCTGCTCAGGATCCCGATTAGTCGCCGCAATCAGCCGCACATCCGTTTCGATTTCCTTGGTCGTACCAACCCGCATGAACATGCCGGTTTCCAGCACCCGCAGCAACTTCACCTGCAACTCGATCGGCATTTCGGTGATTTCGTCGAGGAACAGCGTGCCGCCGTTCGCACGTTCGAAATAGCCCTTGTGCTGGCGATCCGCACCGGTGAACGAACCGCGCTCGTGCCCGAACATTTCCGATTCGATCAGGTTCGGCGAGATCGCACCGCAGTTCACTGCGAGGAACGCATGCTTACGGCGCAAGCTGAGCTGGTGCAGCGTCTGGGCGGCGACTTCCTTGCCGGTGCCTGACTCGCCCATCAGCATGACGGAGGCCGCCGTCGGCGCAACGCGGCCGATCTGGTCGTAAACCTCCTGCATAGCCGGCGAGTTGCCGAGCATCAAACCAAAGCGGCCCATGCGGCGCAACTCGCCGCGCAACGTGCCGATTTCCGCCTTCAGGTCGCCGGCGCGCGGCAAGCGCGAAAGGATCGCCTTCACGCGCTGCATGTTGATCGGCTTCACCAGGTAGTCGGTGGCGCCCATCTTCAACGCGTTGACCGCCGACTCCACCGTGGCGTGGCCGGTAATCACGATCACCTCCACACCGGAGCGCGGATCAAGATCTTCAAACAGATCGACTCCACTGCCGTCGGGCAGCTTCAGGTCGGTAAAGACGACGTCCGGCATCTGCCGGACCAGTTGAATGCGCGCTTCGCGCAAATCGCCCGCAGTAGCGGTAGTCAAACCGTCTTCCCCGATGATGGCGGAAAGCGCCTCGCGGGTACCGGCATCGTCATCGACAATCAGTACGTGTGGCATCGCGTCTCGAAAGCCCGAAAGCGTGAATGGGGGAACATGCTAAACCGCATAGTGGGAAGCCGTTCAGCAGCTTGCCGGTGCGCCGCGTGCACGTTCTGATGTGAGCACACGCTAACGTTCCGCGACAGTGCCGAACCCCTGACTTGATTCAATATCGCAACAATCAGCGAGAAAACCACCCGTCATTGCGCGGCATTGTTGTCTATTTATCTATTATACGGCTTTATCGAGACAAATTTGAAACGCGTGCCAGGTGCCGCTTGTCGAAGCGGCACGCCGGCGCAGCGGCGCACGCAAGGTCAACATCGTGGCCCTCAGCCACGCGGAAACGGCCATGCGTCGCCCTGGCGGTTCGGATGTGCCGAGCCGTTTGCGCCATGCGCGGTGTCAGGCGTAGACGGACCAGTCCTCGCCGCGCTCACGCTGCCGGACGGCGCAGCCGACGTCGCTACCGTGCCGCCCTCGTCTTCCCAGCGGCTCAGTTCACGCGCCGCCTGAGCCTGCGCGGCACGGTTCCGCTGCATATGGCGCACAGCCAGAAACCCACCGAGGGCCACCAGCGCGCCGAAGATGCCAATTTTAGGTCGTGCCATCGTGAACTCTCCTTGCTATCGTCAAGCGGATCGGCGTCGCGCACTGCGCGTTAGTGAGCGCCGAGAGCGCCAAGCCGGAAGCCGGCCGCCCGCGGCATACCGATCGAGCGCCACGGTTGCGCCACACGTAGCGCTTCGCGTCCTGTTTCCGGCACGAGCGGCCCATTGAAGAACCGCGTCCGCCGCTGACGCGCTTTGAGCAGAGCCGCCCAAAAACACACGTATGTCGAGTCCACGGCGCAAACGTCGTGCCCGGTAAATTCACCACTCTCATTCTATGCCGGTACGGGCTCAGGCACTTCTGACCGGGCGTGCACCGGCCTATTTCGCCGACCGTCACATGGATTGCCGGAAGCGGCGTCAAAGTGGTTAAATCAAATTTCTGTGAGATAGTGGCCGCACGGGTCCGTCTTGCCCCAAGGCCTGCGCGCCGCAACACCGCTCCCCCATTTGCACAGGACTCCCCGTTTATGGCGTCAATCTCGCTGGACTCGCCCACCGTCTCCGCCGGCGGCAATGCTTCGGCACAGGCGAAGCAGCGCGTCGCGGACGGCATCGCGGGACTGAAATCGTACGGGCTGCTATATGGCTCGTCGCCGGTGATGCTCGATCTGTACGAACAGATCGAACGCGTCGCCAGCACCGACGCGACCGCGCTGATCATCGGCGAATCCGGCACGGGCAAGGAACTGATCGCCCGCACGATTCACGATCAAAGCAGCCGCAAGGACGCACCGTTCGTCGCCGTGAACTGCGGTGCGATTCCGGACGAACTCATCGAAGCCGAATTGTTCGGCCACGAAAAAGGCAGCTTCACCGGCGCGGTCCAGGCCCGCGTCGGCTACTTCGAACATGCGAACGGCGGCACGCTGTTTCTCGACGAAATCACTGAAATGGCGCCGGTGCGCCAGGTCAAGCTCTTGCGCGCGCTCGAGACCGGCACGTTTTTTCGGGTCGGCGGCAACGAATTGATTAGTGGTGACGTACGCGTGATCGCAGCGACGAATCGCGACCCCGCGGTAGCGGTGAAGGAAAACGGTCTGCGTGAAGACCTGATGTACCGGCTCGCGGTTTTCCCGTTGCGCGCGCCGCCCTTGCGCGAGCGTGAAAACGATCGCGAACTGCTCGCGCAACACTTCCTCGCCTTGCTGAATCAGCAGGAAAGCACGAGCAAGAGTTTTAGCAAACGGTCGATCGAAACACTGCGAACCTGGTCGTGGCCGGGCAACGTGCGCGAGTTGAAGAACGCGGTGTATCGGGCGTTCATTCTCGCGGAGAAGACGGTCGAGCTGCCACATCCGCATCTCGCATCGCGCGTGAAAAAGCCCGTGACGCAGGGCGATGCAATGAGCGTGTGGATCGGCACACCGCTCGCCGATGCGCAAAAGCAGATCATTCTCGGCACGCTCAAGTATTGCGGCGGCGACAAACGGCGGGCTGCCAAAGCACTCGGCGTGAGTCTGAAAACGCTCTACAACCGCCTGAGCGCATACGGCGGTGACGAAGGCTCGGACGAAGAAACCGAGCAATAAGCCGTGCCAGGCGCTCAAGCGGTTCGTTCGCGTGAGCAGGTGTTTTCTGTGTGCTCGCCGTCTGCTTTTTGCGCGCTCCCTGTGCGCGTGCTGTGCAGGCCCCTCTCTGCTGCAACGGCACTTTTTGCGCACCTGTCATCTCATAATTAATCCCTTCGCACCACCAATCAAATCGGCTTCTTCCCAGCAGAAACCGATTTGACTCGCACCATCTTTTGCAATTGCTTGCACTTTCCCACTGCCAATTACAAATGGCATCCTGCAAAATGCGGCAGCGCACGGCGCAACGATAAGGAAGACGTGCCTTTCGCTCACGCACCGTCGGCACACGCGAAACACATGTGTGAACGGTCCGTGTGCGAAAGGCACTTGCAGGAGCAGAGACAGGGAAATGCAAAAAAGTATGGTGTGGGTCGAATGGGCAAAGCGAACAGCCAACGCGTCCAAAGCGGCAACATGTGGACGTCCGAATACAACTGCGCTCGTCGCATTAGCCGTGGCGATCACGTCGGCGTTGAGCGGCTGTAGTTCGCTCTACTCGGAAGGCGCCACCGCCGGCGCCGGTATCGCGGGCGCCGCGCTCGCGGCCAAGGTCACCAGCAATGCGGCAGTCGCTACCGGCATCGGTCTCGGCGCGCTGGCCGCGGCCCGCGCCGGCGTGCAGTACTCGGAACGCGTGGTCCACAAGAATACGCAGGACGGCATCGCCAAAATCGCCGGGCCGCTCGACGTCGGCGCAATCGCACCGTGGAGCGTGACTCACTCCGTGCCGATCGAAGACGACGAACACGGCCGCGTCACCGTGAGCCGCACGATCAGCGCCGGCGCACTCGACTGCAAGGAAATCGTCTTCTCGGTCGATCAGACCGCCACCAAGAATGTGCCGGCGAGCAGCGCGTTCTACGTCGCGTCGATCTGCCGCGACGGCGACAACTGGAAATGGGCGTCGGCCGAACCCGCTACCGAACGCTGGGGCGCGCTGCAATGAAGGCGCTGATGCTTCCACGCCCCTGGAATGAACACGCACTGTCTGAGCCAGCGCTCGTCGATGACGCGCGTACCGCGCTGGTTCCACGCACGCCTGCGGCGGCGCTCTCCGGCAACCGGCTGCGGCTCGTGCTGGCCGGTGCGATCTGCGTCGGCGCCAGTCTGCTGACGAGCGGCTGCTCGTCCGTCGGCGCGGCGAGCGGTGCCGCGGCCGGTGTCGCGTCAGGCCTCGTGACCTCCAACCCGGCAGTCGGCATCGGCGTCGGCATCGCCGTGCAGGCCGCGACCGACGAAGCTGTCGGCCGCTACATGCGCACCATGCACACCGATCAGCAGAACTTGATCGCCGCGCTGGCGGGTGCCATGCCGGTCGGCGAGACGCGGCCCTGGGCGGTCAAGCACACGCTGCCGATCGAGAACGGCCACGGCCAGGTGCGCGTGACGCGCGCGTTCAGCTCGGCGCTCGCGCTGTGCAAGGATTTCGTGTTCTCGGTTCAGGACGGCGACGGCCCGAACGCGCACGAAGACTGGTACACGGCGAGCGCGTGCCGGCAGGACAAGGGCTGGAAGTGGGCGTCGGCGGAACCGGCAGTCGAGCGCTGGGGCGCTCTGCAATAAAAAACGGCAGGGTCTCCCCTGCCGTTTTTTGCCTGAAGCGTCTTAATCGACTCAACCGGGTTTAAGACTCCACGTCTTCCAGACTGAAAATTTCCGTCTGGTCGTTGTACGAGAAGATCTCGCCATAACGGCCCCAGTTGATCACTGCGTCGAGCGTCTCTTCCGCGGCGCTGTCCGACAGAAAATCCTCCAGCTCCTGCTCGAAACGCACGCGCGGCGCACGATGCCCCGGCCGTTCGTTCAACACCTTCTTGATTCGCGCGGCGAGCGGCACGTGGCGCAGCAGATGTTCCGCGAACATCATCTTCCGCTCCTGGGTGCCGAACTCGGAGAACACGCGCGCCGGCGGCGTCAGGAAAATATCCCCTTCGCGGATGTCGGCAAAGCCCAAGTGCTGCAGCACTTCGGCGACCGGGAACAGATCGTCCACCTCAAGGTGCAGCGAACGGGCGATTTCCGGCATGTCGGCACGGCCGTGGTACGGTGCGGCGGCCAGCGTTTCGATCAGACCGGCCATCAGGTTGGTCGACACGTGCGGCAGCCAGCTATGCAGCTCGAGGCCCTTCTTGGTCTTTTCGTCAGTCTGACGCGCGGTCATCTTCGCGTAAATGTCGTCGACCAGCCGGCGAAACGCCGGGTCCAGACGGTTACGCGGATGCTTGAACGGCACCTTGATCTCGGCGATCACACGGCCCGGATTCGACGACAGCACCAGAATCCGGTCGCACATGAACACCGCTTCCTCGATGTTGTGCGTGACGATCAGCACGGCCTTGATCGGCATGCGGCCTTGCGTCCACAGGTCGAGCAGGTCGGTACGCAGCGTTTCGGCGGTCAGCACGTCGAGCGCGGAGAACGGCTCGTCCATGAGAAGCAGTGTGGGGTCGACCACCAGCGCGCGCGCAAAGCCGACGCGCTGACGCATGCCGCCCGACAACTCGCGCGGATACGCGTTTTCGAAACCGTCGAGACCGATCAGGTCGATCGCCGCCAGCGCGCGCGTACGGCGATCACTCGCGCCGACGCCTTGTGCTTCGAGTCCCGCTTCCACGTTTTGCAGCACGGTCAGCCACGGGAACAGCGCGAAGGTCTGGAACACCATCGCCACACCCTTGGCCGGGCCGTCGAGCGGCTTGCCCATATACGTGACTTCGCCGTCGGTCGGCTCGATCAGACCGGCGATGATGCGCAACAGCGTCGATTTACCCGAGCCCGATCGGCCCAGCAACCCGACGATCTCCCCTTCGCGCAACGACAGATTCGCGTCGTCGAGGACGAGCAGCTCGCCCTGCGACTTGTTGAACCCGCGGCACACGTCCTTGACGCGCAGGATCTCTTCACCGAGGCGCGGCGGCATCGGCGGGGTCTGGATCGGCGCGGCGGTCATAGCAGCTTTAGGATTTTGCATCGCGTTTAGCCTTTAATTCTCAATCTAGCCGGAGCTTCGCTTCAGCGTAGGCGAACATCGGACGCCACAGCAGGCGGTTGAACAGGGTCACGAACAGGGACATCACGGCGATGCCCACAATGATCTTCGGATAGTCGCCTGCTGCGGTGGTCTGCGCGATGTAAGCGCCCAAGCCATGCGCGGCAACCTTGGTGTCGCCCCACTGAACGAATTCCGCGACGATGCTGGCGTTCCACGCGCCGCCCGACGCGGTGATCGCGCCAGTCACGTAATAAGGGAAAATGCCCGGCAGCATCGCCTGACGCCACCATTGCCAGCCGCGAATATGGAAGTTCTTGGCCGCTTCCCGGTAGTCGTTCGGATACGAACTCGCACCGGCAATCACGTTGAACAGGATATACCACTGTGTGCCGAGCACGATCAGCGGCGACAGCCAGATGTCCGGGTTCAGATGAAAGCGCACGATGGCGATGACGAACACCGGGAACAGCAGGTTCGCCGGGAACGCGGCGAGGAACTGCGCAATCGGCTGCACCTTCTCGGCCAGCGCCGGCCGCAGGCCGATCAGCACGCCGATCGGCACCCAGATCACCGAAGCGATCGCGATCAGCACCACCACCCGCAGCAGCGTAATCAGCCCCAGTACGAGCACGTGCCAGACTTCGTCGAGCGACACGCCGGTTCGCACGTACGCGATCACGCGGTACACCACATAGACCGTGGCGAGCAACACCACGGCCGCCCAGACAATGTCGCCGATGCGCGAAGTCTTCTCGCGCTGCGGAATCTGGAAACGCGGGCCGCCAAACGCAGGCAACGTGAAGTTGACGCGCGCGGCCTTGGCGAACATCCAGCCGAGCGGCACCAGCAGACGGTGAATCAGATGGGTGCGGCGGATCAGGTCGAGCAGCCACGATTCCGGCGCATTGCCTGAGCTGGTGGTTTCCATGCGGAATTTATCGGCCCACGCAACCAACGGGCGGAACATGAACTGGTCGTACGCAAGAATCACGACCGTCATGGCAAGGATCACCCAGCCGATTGCGTGCAGATTCTTGTCGGAAATCGCCTGCGCGAGATAAGCGCCGATCCCCGGCAGGGTGATCGTATTGTTGCCGACTGTGATGGCTTCGGACGCGACCACGAAAAACCAGCCGCCCGACATCGACATCATCATGTTCCAGATGAGGCCCGGCATCGAGAACGGCACTTCGAGTTTCCAGAAGCGCTGCCATGAAGTCAGATGAAAGCCGCGCGACACTTCGTCCAGATCGCGCGGCACCGTGCGCAGCGACTGGTAGAAGCTGAACGTCATATTCCACGCCTGGCTCGTGAAGATCGCGAAGATCGCCGCCAGCTCGGCGCCGAGCACGCGGCCCGGGAACAGCGCGAGGAAGAACGTGACCGTAAACGAAATGTAGCCAAGCACCGGCACCGACTGCAGGATGTCGAGAATCGGCACCAGCACCATGCCCGCGCGGCGGCTCTTGGCAGCCAGAGTGCCGTACACCAGCGTGAAGGTCAGCGAGGCGACCATCGCCGCCAGCATGCGCAGCGTGGTGCGCATGGCGTACTCGGGCAGATTCGACGCGTCGAGCGAGATCGCCTGAGTCTTGAGCGTCGACATCGGCGCCAGCGTCTCGTGAAAGCCGATCGCCGCCATCGCAATGATGCAGATGATCAGCGGAAAGGCGACGAAGTCCCAGCGATTGGGTAACACCCGCCATGCCGAGGCATTGGCGGTGCGCTTCAGGTTGAAGCTGAAATCCATCAGACGCTCTCCCTATTCATACAGGTATTCAAACGCACGCAGGGGGCCGCGGCTTCGGCGCGGCAGTCTGTAGATCGGTCCAGGCAGCGGAAATCAGGCATGGCAAAACGCATGTGCGCGGTAAATCGTTAGCGTTGGAGACACGTGGACCGGTGACGGACAGGTCCGTGGGCAAGCCCGCCCGGGACCGCAACCGTCAAGCCGGGCTCCTGTCGCCGCAGGCGCCGCCCGAAGGCTGGCGGGCTTTCCTTGTTTTGGACGGCACGACACTACACCATCCTATGTTTCAGGCACAACCTTTCACGGCAAATAGCAACAAATAGCGTCGAATGCCCCGGCGACCGCCTCCGGCCAGCGAGCGTGAGCATGTGCAGCGGTCCACCTACTGTCGTGCGCCAGCCACTTTCCCAGCAATCGCGATTGCTGCGCGGACCGGTTTCAAACACCTGTTAAACCCGCGCAGCCATTCAGAAAGCTGATGCGCTGCCGTTAAGAACCTGATGGGCAAAGCGGACGTACTTCGCATTCCCGCAATAACGGTGGCGTCAGGCCCCATGACGGTTAAAATCAAGAAACGGCACGTCTCTTTGCGGTTTTGCCGGCCCACAACGCGGCCCACACCGAGGGCGTATCGCCAGCCGCTTCCACAGGGGCGAAACAGCGCCGGGGCGCTGCCACGAATGAGCCAGTTGCATGTCACAGCCAGACGAATCAGAGGGTCGATGAACAGGACAACCTTGCGCCAGGCAACCGGACCGATCAGCTTCGTGCTGATCGTGCTCGTTTGCTGGTTCGTGGCCGGCATGGTCGCGGACCGGATGGTACAGCAAGAGCTGGACGCGGCTTTGCGCACGCAACGCCAGATGTCCACGTCGATCGTCGACAACATGGCGGAGGTGATCGCCAGCGACCTCGCCATGTCTCGGGCCATCCCCGCAACCATGGCCGAAATGGACGTGGTCCAGCACGCGCTGGTGCAATCGCAGAATTATGCCGCGAACGGCGCAGCGGCGGAACCCGCTCTGCGCGCCGCGTTGCTAAAAGACCAGCAGATGCTGGCCGTGAGCAATTTCCTGCACGACGCGCAAGGTTTCTCCGGGCTCGACCAGGTCTGGCTCGTCAACGCCAACGGCATCTGCGTCGCATCCAGCAACTCCGTCAATCGACCGCTTGCCGCGGAGCACTCCTTCGTCGGCGCCGATATGCGCACGCGCGGCTACCTGACGAATGCCCTGCTCGGCGCGTTTTCGGAAGCCTATGGCGTCGGCCGCCAGAGCGGCGAGCCGGGCATCTTCATCGCGGCGCCGGTGTACGCCGACGGTCTGCTGGTCGGGGTGGTGGTGGCCAAGGTGGGGATCGCGCGGCTGCGCCACTGGGTCGCGCATGCCGGTACCTTCGTCGCCGATGAAAACGGCGTCATCATCATGGCGCACAACAGCGCACTCGAAGGCCACGCGCTACCGAACTCGCACGTCACGCAGATGGGCGCCGCCGAGCGCCTGACCATCTATCGCCGCGAAATCCTCCCCGACATCCAGATTCAGGTCAACACGCGGGTGCGCGAACAGGCGCCCTGGGTGCCCTCAGGTGTCGCCGAACAGCTGTTCGGCATGAGCGAGCAGCCGGCGCCATCGCTGTACCAGGCACGCAGCGGCCTGAACTCGGGGCTGTCGGCGCATCTGGTCGATCCGCTCGCGGCCTGGCCCGAACTGCTGCGCAATCACAAGCGCGACCATCTGCTGGTGTTTCTGACGCTGGCCGGCACCGTCGCGCTCGCGTGGGTCATCACCGTGTCGTACGTGCGCGAGCGGCGCCACCATCGCGCCACGCGCGACCTTGCAGAACAATTGCAATCGGCCAACACGCTGCTCTCGGCTGAGGCGCGCCACGATGCGCTGACCGGCGCGCTGTCGCGGCGCTACTTCCTCGACCTGCTGCGCCACGAGATCGAACGCGCGCATGCGGGCAACGAGCCGCTGTGCATGGCGATCGCCGACCTCGACCACTTCAAGCAGATCAACGACCGCTTCGGCCACGCCGCCGGCGACCGCGCGCTCGAACATTTCGTCGACACCTGCCGGGCCGAACTGCGCGGCACCGATGCAATCGGCCGGCTGGGCGGTGAAGAATTCGGCTTGCTGCTGCCGGCCACGAATCTGGCCGGCGGCCGCGAAGTCGTCGAACGCTTGCGCCTGCGTCTGAAGGCAATTCCTTCGCCGAAGTTGCCGGCCTCGGTGGGTTTGAGCGTGAGCATCGGCATCACCGAACTCTCGTCCGACGATCTGCCCGAGCGCATCATGAGCCGCGCCGACACGGCGCTTTATGCGGCAAAGACGGGCGGCCGCGACCGCACCGAAGCCCTTCCGCCCGACGACACCGCGCCGCCCGCGCGGACGGTGGTCAACGCCTGGTGACGCCTGCTAACGCCAGGTATTGCGCCGGTCGTCTCCGAATTAAATTCGCGCCGTCGTGCCGTCGGCGCTCCGATGCGTGCTGTCGCTGATGCAAAGCAAGTCTCGGCCTCGGGCGTCCCGTAACGAAGCAGGTATCATCAACCCTGACATTGAGGTTGCCGCTACCGCTCTAACGGGAGATTCGCATGAAGGGAAATTTGGTCATCGTCTGTCGCGATCAGGATGCTGACGCATTCGACCATCTGCTGGCCGAATATGGCGCGTTCCAGACGCGCTTGTCGTCGACCGCGTGGTATCTGAAGCTGGAGGTCGCGCCGGAACTGATTCAGGAAGAGATACTCACGCGTCTCGGCAAGTACACCACGCACTACATCTTCGAAGCCGAAACGGTAACGTGGAATACGGTGGATGGTGACGCGGCAAATGCGTTGAACACGCTGTTTTCAGACTAGCGCAAAGTTTGCCGGACTCGCATTGCAGACAGCGCATCCGGCATTGCGACCCAGACGCCGCATTCCGAACCTCGCGTTCGGACATCACATTGCGACATATATATAGTGGGGCAGGCGCTTGCCGCCCTTGCCCCGCTCAACCCCAGGCGTTTTCCGAAGCCGCCACGACACGCGGCACCACATCGAAGGGAAAGCTCATCGAGACCCGCAAGCCACGGCCGTCGTGATTGCCGATTTCCCACTCCCCACCCGCACGCCGCACCAGACGTTCGACGATCGCAAGCCCCAGCCCGCTATGCCCATTGCCGCCGCGTGCCGGGTCGAGCCGAACGAACGGCCGGCTGGCATTGATCAGGTCCTGCGCGGCGATACCACTGCCGTTGTCGCTCACTGAAAGCGCGAAGCCTTGCGCCGTGCGCGCCGTGGCGACGACGATCGGCGGCGCGCCGTAGGCATGTGCGTTGTCCAACAGGTTCGACAGGATCCGGTCGAGCGTCGCCGCCGGCAGCAGAAAACCCGGCCCTGCGTTGAGTTCGGTCTGCACCGTGGGCCCACCGGCGGCGACCGCACGATAGCTGCGGACCACGCGCTCGCACTGCCCGTCCACTTCGACCGCTTCGCTGCGATCGGCGCCGTCGTGTGCGAACACCAGAAACTGTTCGACGATATGCGTCATCGAATCGACGTCGCGCACGACGCCGTCACGCATCTTCACTTCTTCCATCATTTCTGCGCGCAGCCGCAAGCGCGCCAGCGGCGTTTTCAGGTCGTGTGCGACGCCGGCCAGCATCACGGCCCGGTCGTGTTCGGTGCGCGCCACTTCCTGAACCATCTGGTTGAAGCCGTGCGTCAACTGCCGCAACTCGCGCGGACCGCGTTCAGGCACCGGCGGCACCGGCAGGCCGCGGCCAAAGCGCGCCACCGCCTGGGCAAGCGAGCGCAACGGCTGCTGCAGCGCCCACGCCGCAAAAAGCGCCGCCATCACCGCGAACGAGAAAATGATCGCGAGCCATAGCACCGTGCGATCGAGCGAGCGAGGCGTGCGCAGTGGCTGCACCGGCACCACGATCCAACTGCGATCCGTGGTGGCGCGCACCCATAGCGTGGGTGGACGACCAGGCTGGCCGATCCGCACCAGCGTGCCGGTGGGCATGCGATCACGCACGTCCTCGATGAACCGTTCAAGCGGCGCCGGCAGCGCGGTGTTATCCGGCGGTACGTCGGGGCTCGCCGGATCGACCAGCCTGACGCGCGACGGCAAGGGCTGGTCCGGCGTGCGGGCGACGTGCTGGCGCACCGCGTCGACGAGAAAGGTGGCTTCCTCGACTGCGTAGCGCGTTTGCAGTTGGCTGCGCTCGAGCCGCATAAGCGCGTACCACGCGAAATGCGACAGCAGCAGCACCGCAATAACTAGCAGCGCCAGCCGCCCGAACAGCGAATCAATGGGCCGGCGCATGCTGTTCGCCGTCCGGCACGAACACGTAGCCGCGTCCGCGCACCGTTTGAATGAAGCGCGGCGTGGACGGGTCGGTTTCGAGAATGCGACGCAAACGCCACACCTGTACGTCGATGCCGCGATCGGTGCCGTCGTATTCCGGACCATGCAGCAGTTCGAGCAGACGCTCACGTGTGAGCGTGCGCATGGGGTGATTGACGAAAATCTTCAGAAGCGCGAATTCGCTGCCCGACAGCGTGAGCGGCTTGTCTTCGAGATGCAGCGTACGCGACTGGAAATCCAGCGTGAAACGGCCGAAGTTGAACGGCTCGCGCTGCTCCGGCGCCGCCGCCGACGGCAGCGTGCGGCGGCGCCGCAGCACCGCCTGCACGCGCGCCAACAGCTCGCGCGGGTTGAACGGCTTGCCGAGATAGTCGTCCGCGCCGAGCTCAAGCCCGACGATGCGGTCCACGTCGTCAGCACGTGCGGTCAGCATGATCACAGGGATGTCGTCACCCGACGCGCGCAGCTTGCGCAACGCGGTCAGCCCGTCCACGCCCGGCATCATCAGATCGAGCACGATCAGATCCGGACGCTCGCGTTCGAGCCTGCGCTCGAGCGTGCCCGCGTCGTGCAGCACCGAAACTTCGATGCCCTGACGGGCCAGATAGTCGCGTAGCAGATCGCGCAATTCGACGTCGTCGTCGACAACCAGTATTTGAGTAGCCATGGGATGAAGTTTAACGCGCAGCAGGAAGGGTTTTCGATTTCAGACGGCCCGCAAGGGTTACCGGGTGTTACGGTGAAAGCCGTACGTAATGACCCGTAACAGCCGCATCAAGCCACGTAACACAGCGCCGGGCGCAGTTCTCTACGCTGTGACTTACCGAATGCAGGCCGTCCACATTACCGGTTGCATCGTCGGCTATTCCATTACAGGGAGTCTTACATGTCCACCAAAAAAATGTCGCGCGTTCTCGCCGTTGCCGCCACTGCCCTCGCGATTGGCGTGGGCGCTGCCTATGCCGCCCAACCCGCCGATCACGGCGGCCCCGGCGGCTGGCATGGCCACTTCATGAAGGAACTGACGCAACTGCATGACCAGTTGAAGCTGAACGCGGATCAGGAAAAGCAATGGCAAGCCGCGCTCGACACCATGAAACAGAACCATGAGGCCATGCGCGCCAACCATGAACAGATCAAGAACCAGATGAAGGCCGCGCAGCAACAGCCGATTCTGGATCTGAACGCCATGGCTGCCGCGCACCAGCAGGTCGAGCAGAAAGACGCGCAACTGCGTCAGCAAACCACGGACGCGTGGCTCAAGCTCTATAACGGCTTGAACGACCAGCAGAAGACCACCGTCAGCACGGCGCTGAAGCAGCGTTTTGCGAAGATGGAAGCGCGTCACGAGAAGATGCGCGACCGCTGGGAACATCATGATAAGGGTGCAGCGTCGGCACCGGCTGCGAATCAGTAAGCGGGTCGAAGCAGGCGGAAGGCGGCTCGCGCGGCCGTCGTCCGAATGAAAAAACGCCACGGAAAAACTTCCGTGGCGTTTTTGTTTGCGTGCAACTCACGCTTCAAGCCGGGGACTCGTTGCGCTCGCAACCAGCCACCTTCAACCATCGGGCGATGAAAGAACGTCCGATGATTGGCACTTACCCGTTGAGCGGACCCAGATCGAACAGCAGCACTTCGGCGTTGTCGCCGTTTTCGAGCGTCACCGTATCGGTCTCGCTGAGCTTGGCGGCGTCGCCGGCGTGGAGCGCTTTGCCATTCACGGTCAGCGCGCCCCGCGCCACGTGCACATACGCCAGCCGGCCTTTCGGCAACGCAAACGTGGCCTGTTCCGCGCCATCGATCAGCCCCGCGTAAATCGATGCATCCGCGTGAATCGTCACCGAGCCGTCGCGGCCGTCGGGCGAGGCGACCACGCGCAGACGCCCGCGCTTGTCGGCGTCGTCGAAGCGCTTTTCCTCGTAGCCGGGCTGGTCACCCGCACGTTGCGGGATCACCCAGATCTGCAAGAGGTGCGCCGGCTCGTCCTGCGATGCATTGAACTCGCTGTGCTGCACGCCCGTGCCGGCGCTCATGCGCTGCACGTCGCCGGGACGGATGGTCGAGCCGTTGCCCATGCTGTCGCGGTGCGCGAGCGCGCCTTCGAGCACATACGTGACGATTTCCATGTCCCGATGGCCGTGCGTGCCGAAGCCCTGGCCGCCGGCGATACGGTCTTCGTTGATCACCCGCAGCGGTCCGAAATGCACGTGTTGCGGGTCGCGGTAGTCGGCAAACGAGAAGCTGTGATACGAGTCGAGCCAGCCGTGATTGGCGTGGCCACGTTCGTCGGAACGGCGAATCTCGATCATGGGGGATCTCCCGGTGAGTAAATAGCGATGCCCAGAATGTATGGGCGCGAGGCGCACTAAACAATCGGCAACGACGCACTGGATCGTTCCATAAATCCGTGCAATCGCGCGCCGGGACCGTCGCGCATGCACAACGCATGCGCCCGCCCACCGGCAGCCGGCGCCGTCCCGCACTGGCGCGCTGCCCCTGATCGGGTAAAATACCGCCCTTTTCAAGACGCGTGGGCGCCGAAGGCGCGCCGGCGGGCCCGAAGCGGCACTTGCACGCGGCGCGACAATTTTGACCGCCTAGAATAGCGACGGCTGGCCACGAGCCGGCGGTCGTCGAGATCGGCACACCACGACGATCAGTTTGATCCAGGAGAAACATGAAGAAGGCCGCACTGTGCGTGGCGCTTGCCGTCATGGCCACCGGCGCCATGGCGAAAGAATGGAAAACCGTGCGCATCGGGGTGGAGGCCAGCTACCCGCCGTTCGAATCGAAGGCGGCCAGCGGCCAGGTCGTCGGCTTCGACGTCGATTTGACGAAAGCGCTGTGCGCAAAAATGAACGTCAAGTGCGTGTGGGTCGAGCAGGACCTGGACGGGATCATCCCGGCATTGAAGGGCAAGAAGTTCGACGCGATCGTGTCATCGCTGACCGTCACGGACAAGCGCCGCGAACAGATCGATTTCTCCGACACGCTGTTCGACGCGCCGGCCCGCATGATCGCCAAAGCCGGCTCGCCGCTGCTGCCCACGGCTGAATCACTGAAGGGCAAGCATGTCGGCGTCGAGCAGGGCTCGACTCAGGAAGCCTACGCCAAGGCGTACTGGGAGCCCAAAGGGGTGACCGTGGTGTCCTACCAGAATCAGGATCAGGTGTACGCCGACGTCGCTTCGGGGCGCCTCGACGCCGCGTTGCAGGACGAATTGCAAGCCGACGCCGGGTTCCTGAAGACGCCTCGCGGCAAAGGCTTCGCCTGGGCCGGCCCGGAAGTGAAGGACCCCAAGACGATCGGTGAAGGCACGGCCATCGGCCTGCGCAAGGATGACGTCGCGCTGAAAGCGATGCTCAACCAGGCGTTGGCGCAAGTACACCAGGACGGTACGTTCAGGAAGCTGGAAAAGCAGTACTTCGACGTCGATATCTATCCTGGTCGTTGAGTGGGTCATCAACTCGGGGCTCGCCCGCATGGGCTTTCCCGAGGCTTCGTAATACAGTCGCTGATAGCCTCAACAAGCAGTTTCAGAAGCAGCTTCAACCCCGATTCACAACAAGAATCGAAAAGCGCGCTGCAAGACCGGCAACGGCCATGCAGTCATGATTTGCACAGCGGTGCGCTGTGCGCCGCAGGAAACGGCGAGCCCAGGCTCGCGGCAAACGCGGCGCAGAGCTGGCCGCGTCTTTCGCGCTGCGTCACAAACGCATCGTCAAGGACCCCATATGTTCCTTCAAGGCTACGGCCCGCTGCTTCTCAACGGCACCTGGCAAACCGTCAAACTGGCGGTGTTGTCGCTGGCGTTCGCTTTCGTGCTGGGCCTGCTCGGCGCGGCGGCGAAACTGTCGAAAAACCGCTTCTCCCATGGTGCCGGCACCGTCTACACGACACTCGTGCGCGGCGTGCCCGACCTGGTGCTCATGCTGCTGCTGTTCTACAGCATCCAGATCTGGCTGAATAACCTGACCGACCTGCTCGGCTGGGACCAGATCGACATCGACCCATTCGTGGCCGGCGTCGCGGTGCTGGGCTTCATCTACGGCGCGTACTTCACCGAGACCTTCCGCGGCGCGTTCCTCGCGGTGCCGCGCGGCCAGCTCGAAGCGGGCTCGGCCTACGGCATGACCGGCTGGCAGGTGTTCACGCGGATCATGTTCCCGCAGATGATGCGCTTCGCGCTGCCCGGCATCGGCAACAACTGGCAGGTGATGGTGAAAGCCACGGCGCTGGTGTCGATCATCGGTCTCGCGGATGTAGTCAAGGCCTCGCAGGATGCGGGCAAGGGCACGCTGCGGTTCTTCTTCTTCACCCTGTTCGCAGGGGCGATCTATCTCGTCATCACCACAGTGTCCAACTTCGTGCTGATGTACCTCGAAAAGCGTTACTCGACCGGCGTGCGAAAGGCGGATCTATGATCGAGATCATTCAGGAATACTGGCGCAACTATCTGTATACCGACGGCTACCGCCTCACCGGCGTCGTCATCACGCTGTGGTTGCTGGTGGTGTCGATCGGACTCGGCTTTTGCCTGTCGATTCCGCTCTCGGTCGCGCGCGTGTCGAAGAAGAAATGGCTCGCCGGTCTGGTATGGCTGTATACGTATATCTTCCGCGGCACGCCGCTCTACGTGCAACTGCTGCTCTGCTACACCGGCTTGTACAGCCTCGAAATCATCCGCAACCACGAGCTGACCAACGCGTTCTTCCGCGACGGCATGCATTGCACGCTGCTCGCGTTCACGCTGAACACCTGCGCATACACCACCGAGATTTTCGCGGGCGCGATCAAGGCCACGCCGTATGGCGAGATCGAAGCGGCGCGCGCGTATGGCATGTCGTCGTTCACGCTGTACCGGCGGGTGATTCTGCCGTCGGCGCTGCGCCGCGCGTTGCCGTACTACAGCAACGAAGTGATCCTGATGCTGCACGCCACCACCGTCGCGTTCACCGCGACCGTGCCGGACATTCTCAAGATCGCCCGTGACGTGAACTCGGCCACGTACCAGTCGTTCAATGCGTTCGGCCTCGCCGCCCTGCTCTATCTGTTGATTTCTTTTGCGCTCGTATGGCTGTTCCGCCGCGCCGAGCGCCGCTGGCTCGCTTACCTGCGGCCGCAAGGCAAGTAAACAAGATGGGCGCTACGCCCCCAAGCAAGTAAGCCCGCCAAGGACCCCGATGAACACCAAGAAGCAAAAGCTCTTCGTCGACGAGCTTCACAAACAGTACGGCGACAACGAAGTCCTCAAGGGCGTGTCGCTGAAGGCCAACGCCGGCGACGTGATCAGCGTGATCGGCTCATCCGGTTCGGGCAAGAGCACGATGCTTCGCTGCATCAACTTCCTCGAGCAGCCGAACTCCGGACGCATCTTCGTCGACGGAGAAGAAGTCCGCACGCAGCTCGCCAAGAACGGAGCTTTGCGCGTGTCCGATCCGAAGCAGCTGCAGCGCGTGCGCACCAGGCTGTCGATGGTGTTCCAGCACTTCAATCTGTGGGCGCATATGAACGTGCTCGAGAACATCATCGAGGCACCGGTCAACGTGCTGGGTCTGAAGCGCAAGGAAGCCGAAGAGCGCGCGCGCGAGTATCTGGAGAAAGTAGGCCTCGCTCCTCGTCTTGAGAAGCAGTACCCGTCACACTTGTCGGGCGGTCAGCAGCAACGCGTCGCGATCGCGCGCGCGCTGGCCATGCATCCGGACGTGATGCTGTTCGACGAACCGACTTCGGCGCTCGATCCCGAGCTGGTCGGCGAAGTGCTCAAGGTCATGCAGACGCTCGCCGAAGAAGGCCGCACGATGATCGTCGTCACTCACGAAATGGCGTTCGCGCGCAACGTGTCGAATCACGTGATGTTCCTGCATCAAGGCCGGGTCGAAGAAGAAGGCCATCCGGACGAAGTCTTCAAAAACACGAAGAGCGAACGGCTCAAGCAGTTCCTCTCCGGCAGCCTCAAATAAGACTGTCGTACAGCCTGGTATTTGGGCTGTAGTCAAAGTAATATTACAAGGCGCTTACGAGCGCCTTTTTTACTTCGCTCACCTGTGCATTCCGGCCGTTCTGACCTCGAAAATGGGCCCGAACCTGTCCCGAGCCACTCTCTTTCCGCCTTACTCTGCCGCATTTGAAGCGTCAATAGTGGCAATCCTTGACGTTGCTCGTCCCAATCCGTGATTCCCTTACGGCATAAGGGTTTCCCGCCTTTTTGGGGATATCGCGACCATTCCTTGCACACATTCGTATTGCAATTTGGAGACACCGGCCCAAGCCGGTACTAATTTCTTCTCCCACCCCAGGGTATTTTTGATAAATTAGTAACCAAAGTAGCAAAACAAAGTTCATTAAAAGTAGTTTCACTTCAAAGCAACAGAGGAGAACCGGTCGGCGAGGGATCGGCATGACGCGAGGAATAGCCCGCTGAGGCTATCCGTCACGGCAGGAGACCCAATCCACCCGCTAATCTCCCTGGTACCGATTTCTGTTCGGCGCGCTTGCGTCCGAACACCATTCGCAGTACTAGGTTTCACTTTTTGACAGGGTATGGAGGAGAAGATGAAGAAAGCTTTGCTCGCCGCGGCGCTGATGACAGCCGGTGTAGTTGCGCACGCCCAAAGCAGCGTGACGCTGTACGGCCGCCTTGACGCTGGCCTCGAATACATCAGTGGCCTTCCGAACGCTAATTACACCGGTTCCACCTCGCGCTTCCGTGCGGAAAGCGGTGACTGGGGCACGAGCCTGTGGGGCATGAAGGGTGTCGAAGACATCGGTGGCGGCAACAAGGTCCTGTTCCAGTTGGAAGGCTCGTTCAACACCATGAACGGTCAAGGCCCTGGCGGCGGCGGTCTCTTCAATCGCTGGGCAACGGTCGGTATGGCGAACGACGCGTACGGTACGTTGACGTTGGGCCGCATGCTCTTCATCTCGAACGGCGTGTGGGACTTCGACCCGTTCGGTCAGTCGAACTGGTCGTCGGCATCGCTGGTGCGTGGCCGCAACTGGCCGCAATCGAGCAACAACATTGCCTACCAATCGCCGAAGTTGTACGGCTTTGACATGTATGGTCAGTACGCCCTGTCGAATGCGACGAGCTGGAACGGTAACGGCTCGACGCCGCAAGGCCGTGAAGCCGGTCTGCAACTGACCTATACGTCGTCGCTGTTCCAGGTGCGCGGTCTGTACGACGAAATCCGCAACAACAAGAACGGCCAGTTCACCGACCCGTTCAACTTCTCGCGTGAATACACGGCCGCGGCCAACGTGTTCCTCGGCCAGTTCAAGGTCCAGGCCGCGTACCAGGCGATCCGTACGTCGGGCGCGGCTAGCGCAGCAGGCGCGTCGCCGACCTCGCTCGATCACGAATGGGGTGGTGTGACGTGGCAAGCCACGCCGGCTGCCGCACTGATCGCGGCGGTCTATCACGTGAATGCGAACAAGGGCGGAGGTAACGCAACGATCTACACGATCGGCGGCTCGTACAACCTGTCCAAGCGCACGCTGCTGGACCTCCAGGTGGCCACCGTGCGCAACAGCAAGACGGCTAACTTCGGTCTGGACGCGAACGGCGCAGGCAATGGCGGCAACATCACCGCTTCGGACGGCACGGTCTCGTACAACGAGAACCCGCTGCATGGCAAGAGCCAGACCGGCGTGTATGCAGGTATTCAGCACTCGTTCTAATCGAACAGTGTGCCCCGGGGGGACTTCCTTCGGGGCGTAGTAACAAGTTCTCCAAGAGAATCTTTTTCACGCTGCTGCGAGAGGCGCGTATCGGTGCGATGTCCGAAAGGGTATCGCACCGTTTTTTATTTGCGCGCACGGTTTTGCCACTCCCCGGCGCACCTGATCGGTGCGTGCGTGCCGCGGATGTCAATACCGGCGCTTTAACTCTGCGTTTCAACAGTGCGAGTCGAACCGCTCAAACTGCCGCTTCGTTCTCCTCACCCGTGCGAATCCGGATCACACGCTCCACGTCCGCGACGAAAATCTTGCCGTCGCCAATCTTGCCGGTGCGCGCCGCGCCGATGATCGCGTCGATCACCTGATCGCACTGGTTGTCCGCGACGACCACTTCGATCTTCACTTTCGGCAGAAAGTCGACCACATACTCTGCACCACGATAGAGCTCGGTGTGGCCTTTTTGCCGACCGAAGCCTTTGACTTCCGTCACGGTCAACCCCGTGAGGCCGACTTCAGCAAGCGCCTCGCGCACTTCGTCGAGTTTGAACGGTTTGATGACTGCAGTGATGCGCTTCATGGCGGACCTCGTCTCGTGATGGGAAGGTTGAAAGGAGAATGGATGATTTTTATTCTACGCCGCGCCGGATGCGTTGCGGCAATCCGGCGCGTGCTTCTGGTCTGCTATGGGGTAAGTCCGCAGCCGTTCGCCTGAGGCTCACTCCACCGGCTCGGTGTAGCGCGACGTAATCGGATAACGCCAGTCGCGGCCGAACGCGCGATGCGTGACGCGAATGCCGATCGGCGCCTGACGGCGCTTGTACTCGTTGATCTTGATGAGGCGCGTGACGCGTTTCACGTCGTCGACCGCGTAGCCCGCCGCGATGATTTCGGCAAGCGAGCGGTCCTCTTCCATGTACATGCGCATGATCGCGTCGAGCACTTCGTACGGCGGCAAGCTGTCCTGATCGGTCTGGTTGTCGCGCAGTTCGGCCGACGGCGCGCGTGTCAGAATCCGCTCGGGAATCACGTTCTGCTTGCCGAAAGTCGTGGCCTGATTGCGGTAATGGCACAGCTTGTAGACCAGCGTCTTGGCGATGTCCTTGATCACCGCGAAGCCGCCGGCCATGTCGCCGTAGAGCGTGCAGTAACCCACCGCCATCTCGCTCTTGTTGCCGGTGGTCAGCACGATCGAGCCGAACTTGTTCGACAACGCCATCAGCAAGGTGCCGCGGATGCGGGCCTGAATGTTTTCTTCGGTGGCGTCTTCGGCGCGGCCGGCGAATTCCTCGGCGAGCGAGCCGCGGAATGCGTCGAACATCGGCGCGATCGCGATTTCGTCGTAACGCACACCGACGCGGCGCGCCATGTCGGCTGCGTCGGTGGTGGAAATGTCGGCGGTGTAGCGCGACGGCATCATCACCGCCCGCACGCGGTCAGCGCCCAGCGCGTCGCACGCGACGGCCAGCACCAGCGCCGAATCCACACCGCCCGACAGGCCGATCAGCGCGCCGGGGAAGCCGTTCTTGTTGATGTAGTCGCGCACGCCCATCACGAGCGCGGCATACACCTGCGCTTCGAGCGAGAGTTCCGGCGCAATCACCGTGAGCACCGGCTTGCCGCCGTCGAACTCGACAATCGCGTTGCCTTCCTCGAACTGCGCCATCTTCGCGACCAGCTCGCCCTTTTCATCGAGTACGAATGAGCCGCCGTCGAACACCAGTTCGTCCTGCGCGCCGACCATGTTCACATAGACCATGGGCAAGCCGGTCTCGCGAATCCGCGCGCGCAGAATGTCGAAGCGCACCGCTTCCTTGTTCAGGTGATAGGGCGAGCCGTTCGGAATCAGCAGCACTTGCGCGCCCGCCGCCTTCGCCATTTGCGCGGCCGACGCATGCCACGCGTCCTCGCAAATCACCACGCCGTACTTCACGCCGTCCAGTTCGAACACGAACGGCTGCGGGTCGGAAGCGAAGTAGCGCTTCTCGTCGAACACCTCGGTATTGGGCAAATCCTGCTTGCGATAGGTGCCGGCCACTTCCCCGTCGACGATCAGCGAGGCCGCGTTGAAGGTATCGACCGGCGGCACGCCGCGCTCGATCGGCGCGTTTGCATTACCATGGCCGTTTGCCGCGCTGTGCGTCAAGTCACGCAGCGGGTGGCCGACAATCACATGCAAGCCGGCGAAGGGCTTCAGTTGCGTGGCCAGATCGGCGAGCGCCGCCGCACTCGCGGTGTAGAACGCGGGACGCAGCAACAGATCTTCGGGTGGATAGCCGGATAGCGCGAGTTCAGGCGCAATCAGCAGCTTCGCACCATCGTTGTGCGCGGCGCGCGCGGCAGCGACAATCTTCGCGACATTGCCGGCGAAGTCGCCGACGGTGACATTGATTTGAGCAAGAGCGATTCGGGTCTTCATGGCAGGATCGACAGGCAAGCCAGGCGGCTTGCGAGTACCGTGGCTGGTTAGCTCGACGGCAACGGACAAATCGGATAAACGAACGACGCATCGCTAAATGCTTGGCGCCGCTCATTGGGAACAGTCACACAGATTGAACCAGGAACGCTTTGATTATCGCACGGGCATTCTGGCGTCGCCCTCCGAGGTGGACGCCGCGGAATGGAATGCCCTCCTTGCGCAGCAAGCGCAGCCCACGCCGTTTCTGCGGCACGAGTTCTTGAGCGCACTGCACGCGACCCGTTGCGCGGTCGCCGATACCGGCTGGGCGCCGCAATTCGTCACGCTCACCGACCCGCGCACGGACAAGCTCGCGGCGGCCGCGCCCGTATATCTGAAGGGGCACTCGTACGGCGAGTATGTCTTCGATTGGGCGTGGGCCGACGCGTACAAACGCAACGGCCTGCCGTATTACCCGAAGCTGCTGTGCGCGGTGCCGTTCACACCGGTGCAGGGCAACCGGCTGTTATCGGCGGATACGCATGCGCTCAGGCATCTGGCCGCGACGCTGATGGCGTTCGCCGAGCAGGCCGACGTGTCGTCGCTGCACGTGCTGTTTCCGACCGAAACGGAAAGCACTGCGCTGACCGACATGGGCATGATGCAGCGCGAAGGCGTGCAGTTCCACTGGCTGAACGACGGCTATCGCGACTTCGACGATTTCCTCTCCACGCTCGAACAGAAGAAGCGCAAGAACATTCGTGCGGAGCGTCGCAAGGTTCAGGAAGCCGGCGTGACGATGCGGCGGATTCGCGGCGAAGACATCCAGGACGCCGACTGGCGATTCTTCAGCAAGTGTTATCGGCAAACCTACCGCGAGCACTTTTCGAGTCCATATCTGAACCTCGATTTCTTCCGCATGATCGGTGCGTCGATGCCGGAAAATCTGCTGCTGGTGATCGCCGAATACGAAGGCAAGCCGATCGCCAGTTCGCTCGTCATCTATCAGCGCGACGGGAAAACCGGCGGCACGCTCTATGGCCGTTACTGGGGCGCGTTGGAACACGTGCCCTGCCTGCACTTCGAAACCGCCTACTATCAGCCGCTCGAATTCTGCATCGAAGAAAAGCTCGGTGCGTTCGAAGGCGGCGCCCAGGGCGAGCACAAGATGGCGCGCGGTTTTCTGCCGACTGTGACGCGCTCGGCGCATTGGCTCGCGCATCCGGGCTTCGCCGATGCGGTCGGCCACTTCCTCGACAACGAAAAGAACAGCATCCACGCGTATGTGGACGAGCTGCGCGAACACAATCCGTTCAAAGGTTGAAGCGTACCCATGGCGTGGTTTCTGTATCTGCTCGAATGCTCGGACGGCAGCGTCTATACCGGCATTGCCACCGATGTGCAGGCTCGCTTCGACAAACATGTGAGCGGTGAAGGCGCGCGCTATACGCGCTCGCGCAAACCGGTGCAGGTGCTGGTGTCGTTTGAGTTGGCCGACCGATCAAGCGCTTCGCGCGCCGAGTATTGGGTCAAGCGTCTGTCGCCTGCGGAAAAGCGGGCGCTAGGAGCGGGACTGCGCACGCTCGAATCGGTGTTGCCCGTGCCCGGACCCGAGCCGGTTGCCACGGAGGAAGTGGAAAAAGAAACCGGCACGTCTTAACAGCAACTTCGCTTCGTCACGCGCTCTGGCTGCAAAGCGATAGTCAGCGGACCATGCCAAGGCGGATGCTTCTGCTCACCGCCTACCCCCTCGCCTCTCGCATCCGCTCAGTCAGCAGCCGATGCATCAGCGCGATTTCGCCCACCGCGTCCGCCTCCAGCGACGTCAACCGCTCCCGCGGGGGAAGGTCGTGCCGGATCGGCCGCAACGTCCTGTTCAAAGCCGCGTCGATGTCCGTGCTCGTGGCCGCAATCCACGCGTCGAGTTCATCGTGCATGCTGCGCCGGTTCGTACTCAAGCGCAGTTGGGTCGCGGTTCCCGCCATTTTTCGCAATACGCTCAGTACCGTCAGCGTCACCGTGTCGACCATCGAGTCCTCGAGCTTTTCGAGTCGAATGCGGCCGATAGCCTCCTCGGCGTTATTGCTGCCCAGGCCAGCAGCTCGGCGCAGGCGTTCCATGTCCTTCTCGCTTCGGTCCGGCGACTCCAGTGCCGCCCTCAGATACGCGAGATTGGCTCGCACCGCGTCGCTCAGATAGGCGCGATAGTCGACTTTTTCCCGCGTCGGCCACAGATAGAACGTTGCCAGCAGCGCCAATACACAGCCAAGCACATTGTTGCCGAGCCGTGTGAGCGCGAAGGCGAATTCGCTGGCGCCGGGCGTCGCGAAGTCGGCCACGAGCACGAAGGTCGGGGTCAGGAAAAGTACGAACAGGCTGTAGCTGACGGGACGCAGCGCCATGGTGGCCACCACCAGCGGAAACACCGCCAATGAAATGCCGAGAGGCGAATGGATCGCATAGCCTATGCCGGCCGCCAGCACGCCCCCGACGATGCTCCCTGCGGCGCGCTCGATACTCCGTGGCCAGGTCGCGGCAATGGACGGTTGCAGGATCAGCAGCGTCGCCATGGTTGCCCAGTAGCCGAAGGGAAGCCCGAGCGCCCGGATGACCAGAAAGCCCGCCGTGGTCGTGACGCCTACGCGAGCAGCGTGGCGCAAGCCGACCGACTGAACGGAAAAGTTTGCCTTGAGGGTCGACCACGCCCGCGTCAGCAGTCTGACGGCACTGTCCGACCACCCGAGCGGCTGGGCAGTCGTCGGTGCGAAATCGACCAGTTCGAAGTCGAACTTCAATGTCACAGGTTCCATCAGCGCGGATTCGAGTCGCCGCGCAAGGCGTCGCAAACGGAGTTGCAGGTCGGCGAGACGGTTCCATTGCGCTTCGTTGGTGGCCGCGCCGATTCTTCGCAGAACCTCGCCCAGCCCGGTCAGCAGCCGAGCCGCACGTCTGGCGCGACGTGCGTCTTCGGGGATTTTTTCGCAGGCGCCGGTGACCGCAATCAGGTAGGCAAAAAGCGCTTCACTCTCGGTCAGCAGGGCGAGCAGATTGTCGTAGGCTTCCCGGCCGGCCGTTCTCGAGCCAGGCACGTTCGCCAGTGCCTTGCGTGAGCGCTCCAGCGCAGCGCGTGCATCAGCGCGAAATTTCGCGGCATGCGTGGCCCACTCGCCAGGCGCTGCGCGCTCTTCGAGCAGTCGCGCGCTGTCGAAGGCGATGTCCGCCAGACGCAGATACACCGCGCGCAGCGAAGCGCGGCTCGTGCCGAACGGATGAATGCGCCAGACGGTCAAGCTCAGCACGACGGCGAACAGGCATCCGGCCAGATAGATGCCGAGAAACGCCGCACCTTCGCGAAGGTGGTGCATCGGCCGGTCGACCATCACCACGCAGGCGGTCGCCGCGAGAATCGTCACCTGCGATGTCGCGGCGCCCCAGATCCTGCCGAACGCGCCGAGCGCCGTGAATACCAGAATGGCGAGCGCCGCGAACACCGCCCCCTCGCCTGACGCGAAGGCGGTCACGCCACCGCACACGGTGGACAGAAGCGCAAAGCCCATCATCGAGGCGAAGCGCGCGCGATTCGAGCCGGCCGCGTCGGCGAGACAGGTCCAGAAAGCGCCGATCGCGGCCCATGCAAAAACCGGGTCGTGCAGCAGATTGCCGAGCACCAGCATGGCGGTGGACGCGCAGGCGGCTCTCAGCCCTTCCGACAGATTGGCCTCGCTCGTCGAAAACGACACCATCCATACCGGCCGTCTGCGGTAGATCGCGGTGACGAGCGCGTACAGGCTCGCGTAAAGGCGGCTCGGCCAGCGCAGCGACGAAGGGTTGGACTTGCGATTCAGCATCCGGACGGTGGGCTTCCAAAAAACGCACGTTGGCGCTACCTCAGCGCATTAATACGCCGACGGCGGAAAACCTGCCGTGGCCGCCGAATGATAAGGGTTAACACTCATATATAAAAATGCCTTCGGTTCATCCATTCGATGCGTTGTGTCTATGCGCTGCAACGCCCGGCCAGGCAGGCGCACTGACCGCAAGACACGCTGGGCGGGGAGCGGAATTCCTGAAAACGCCGCCCATGAAAAAACCGCGTGGCCCTTGCAGGCTCACGCGGTTTTTTCATCAAGCACCGATGTAACGCAGCTTACTTCTTGTAGTTCGCCACGCCTTCGGTGATTTCCTTGTGAGCGGCTTCGATGCCGGCCCAGCCGTCGACCTTTACCCACTTGCCCTTTTCCAGCGCCTTGTATTGCTCGAAGAAGTGCTTGATCTGGTCCTTCAGGTATGCCGGAACGTCGTCGATCGACTTGAGATCAGCGGTCATCGGGCAGACCTTGTCATGCGCGACGGCGACCAGCTTGGCGTCGACGCCCGATTCGTCAGTCATTTGCAGCATGCCGAGCGCGCGGGCGCGGACCACCGAGCCGGCCAGCAGCGGGAACGGCGTGATCACCAGCACGTCGACCGGATCGCCGTCGCCCGACAGCGTTTGCGGAATGTAGCCGTAATTCGCCGGATAGCGCATGCCCGTGCCGATGAAACGGTCGACGTGGAGCAGGCCCGTTTCCTTGTCAGCCTCGTACTTCACCGGATCGCTTTGCGCCGGAATTTCGATGATGACGTTGAAATCTTGCGGAAGGTCTTTGCCTGCGGGGACGTGATTGAAGCTCATGAGCGCTCTCTGATCAGATGGAATTCGGAACGCGGCGTGCGACGCGCGGGCTCGAGCGGCGTGAATCGTGAAACTCGCCAGCATGAGGCGCTACGGCCGGACAGTGCGGAATACGCCATTATAGCCAATCGGCCGATGGCACCTCTGGTTGGATCGGCGCGATAATCGTCTGGCGTCGCTCGATTGTGCCTCTCGTTTGTGAACATCGCGTATCTGAACCTCGGCCTGAACCTCGGCTTGAATCACGGCTGGGTGACACCTCAAGGAGCATGCATGGAAGAAGCCCGGCATTTCATCGGCGGCGAATGGTCCGCTGCATCAGGCGGCGAAACGATCGCCGTACTCGATCCCTCGGACGGCCAGCCGTTCACCCGGCTGGCTCGCGGCACCGCGGCCGATATCGACGCCGCCGTCCATGCCGCCCGCCGCGCCTTCGAAGGCGCATGGGGCGAAGCGAGCGCCGCCGAACGCGGCCGCGTGCTGTACCGGCTGTCGATGCTGGTGGCCGCCCATCAGGAAGAACTCGCGCAACTCGAAGCCCGCGACACCGGCAAGCCGCTCAAACAGGCGCGCGCCGATTCGGCTGCGCTCACGCGCTATTTCGAGTTCTACGCCGGCGCGGCGGACAAGCTGCACGGTGAAACGCTCCCCTATCAGGCCGGCTACACGGTGCTGACGATCCGCGAGCCGCACGGCGTGACCGGCCACATCGTGCCGTGGAACTACCCGATGCAGATTTTCGGCCGTAGCGTCGGCGCGGCGCTCGCCACCGGCAATGCGTGTGTCGTCAAACCGGCGGAAGACGCGTGCCTCTCGGTATTGCGCGTCGTCGAACTGGCGGCCGAGGCGGGCTTGCCGGCGGGCGCGCTGAATATCGTCACCGGTTACGGGCATGAAGCGGGCGCGGCGCTCGCGCGCCACCCCGGCATCGATCACATCTCCTTCACCGGCTCGCCCGAAACCGGCAAGCTCGTCACGCAAATGGCCGCGGAGAACCACGTGCCGGTCACGCTGGAACTGGGCGGCAAATCGCCTCAAATCGTTTTCGCCGACGCGGATCTCGACGCGGCCTTGCCCGTGCTGGTGTCGGCGATCGTGCAGAACGCCGGGCAAACCTGCTCGGCGGGCAGCCGCGTGCTGATCGACCGCGCAATTTATGAACCGCTGCTCGACCGGTTGAGCAGCGCGTTCCACGCGCTGCGGGTCGGACCATCGCACGCCGATCTCGATTGCGGTCCGCTGATCAACGCGAAGCAGCAACAGCGCGTGTGGGACTTCCTCTCCGACGCCCAACACGACGGCATCCCGATGGCGGCTCACGGCGAAGTCATCCCCGAAGCGCCCGAAAGCGGCTTCTATCAGGCGCCCACCTTGCTGCGCGACGTGCCCGCAAGCCACCGTCTCGCGCGCGACGAAGTGTTCGGCCCCGTCCTCGCCGCGATGTCGTTCGCCGACGAAGACGAAGCGCTCTCGCTCGCCAACGGCACGCAGTACGGTCTGGTCGCGGGTATCTGGACGCGCGACGGCGCCCGGCAGATGCGCCTTGCGCGGCGTCTGCGCTCCGGCCAGGTGTTCATCAACAACTATGGCGCGGGCGGCGGCGTCGAATTGCCGTTCGGCGGCGTGAAGCATTCAGGCCATGGACGCGAAAAAGGTTTCGAAGCGCTGTATGGCTTCACGGTGTTGAAAACCATCGCCATTCGTCACGGCTAGGCAGGCTGAGTGAGTGCGGTTGAATTCGCAGCGAAGTTAGTGAAAGCATCACCATCCACAACAAGCAACGGAGACATCATGCGGTTGACAGGTAAAACAGCCATCGTCACGGGTGGCGGCTCGGGTTTCGGCGAAGGCATCGCGAAGACCTACGCGCGCGAAGGCGCGAACGTGGTGGTCAACGATCTGAACGGCGCCGCGGCCGAACGTGTGGCGAGCGAAATCGCCATCGCCGGCGGCAAGGCGATCGCGGTGGCCGGCAACGTCACGCAACGCGAGGATTGGCAAAAACTGCGCGAGGCCGCGCTCGAAGACTTCGGCAGCGTGCAAATCGTCGTCAACAATGCCGGCACCACGCATCGCAACAAACCGGTGCTCGACGTGACGGAAGCCGAATTCGACCGCGTCTATGCGGTGAACGTCAAAAGCATCTACTGGAGCGTGCAGGAATTCGTGCCGTATTTCCGCCAGCAAGGCGGTGGCGTTTTCATCAATATTGCGTCGACGGCCGGCGTGCGGCCACGGCCAGGCCTCATCTGGTACAACGGCAGCAAGGGCGCGGTGATCATCGCCAGCAAGTCGCTCGCCGTCGAACTGGGCCCGGACCGCATTCGGGTGAACTGTGTGAACCCCGTGATGGGCGAGACGGCGCTGCTGACCGAATTCATGGGTGTCGAAGATACGCCTGAAAACCGCAAGCGCTTTCTCGCCGGCATTCCGCTCGGGCGGTTTTCGACGCCGCAGGATATCGCCAACGCGGCGCTCTATCTCGCCTCGGACGAGGCCGAGTTCGTCACCGGCGTGTGCCTCGAAGTGGACGGTGGGCGCTGCGTGTAAACGCCATGCTAACCAAACCATCCAGCACGGCTAGAATCGCGATCGACGGCGGCACTTCATTTCCACAAGAAAAGAGGAGACACCATGGCTAGTCCCGCAAATCCGCTTCACCATCCCGGCGCGGGAGCGCCACCTTCCAGCTTCGAAGAGGCGACCTACCGCAAGGTCAGTTGGCGGCTCGCGCCGTTCCTGATGCTCTGCTACGTGGTCGCATATCTCGATCGCGTCAACGTCGGCTTCGCCAAGCTGCAAATGACCACCGATCTGGGCCTAAGCGACGCGGTCTACGGCTTCGGTGCGGGGATTTTCTTCCTCGGCTATTTCATCTTCGAGATTCCGAGCAACGTCATCCTGCACAAAGTAGGCGCACGCGTGTGGATCGCACGGATCATGGTGTCGTGGGGCGTGATCTCGATGCTGACCATGTTCGTCACCACGCCGACCATGTTTTACGTGATGCGCTTCCTGCTCGGGCTCGCCGAAGCGGGTTTCTTCCCCGGCATCATCCTGTATCTCACCTACTGGTATCCGTCGCACCGGCGTGGCCGCATGACCACCTGGTTCATGACGGCAATCGCGTTGTCAGGCGTGATCGGCGGCCCGGTCTCGGGCTATATCCTGAAGAGCTTCAACGGCATGAACGGCTGGCATGGCTGGCAGTGGCTGTTTCTGCTCGAAGGGATTCCTTCGGTGATCGTCGGGATCATGGTGTTCCTGATGCTGGACGACCGCATTTCGAAGGCCAAGTGGCTCACCAAGGAAGAGAAGGAACTGCTCGAACGTCAGGTGTCAGCCGAAGAAGCCACCAAGCACGACATGCCGATTCGTCAGGTGCTCACGAGCGGCCGCGTGCTGATGCTGAGCCTCACGTACTTCTCGTTCGTGATGGGCCTCTATGGCGTGAGCTTCTGGCTGCCGACCATCATCAAGGCGACCGGCGTGACCGACGCGTTCATGATCGGCATCCTGTCGGCGATTCCGTTCGCGGCGGCGGTGGTCGCGATGGTGTTCGTGTCGCGCAGCGCGGACCGCAAGCGCGAGCGGCGCTGGCATATCGCGTTGCCGGCCTTCGCCGGGGCGATCGGCCTCGTGCTCTCCGTGGTGTGGGCGCACAACACGGTGCTGGCGATGGCCTCGCTCACGCTCGCGACCATGGGCATCCTCACCACCTTGCCGCTGTTCTGGAGTTTGCCGACGGCGATTCTCGCCGGCACGGGCGCGGCGGCCGGCATCGCGATGATCAATTCGATCGGCAATCTCGCGGGCTTTCTCAGCCCGTACGCGGTCGGCTGGCTGAAGCAGGCAACTGCCGCGAACGACTCCGGCATGTATATGCTGGCGGCGTTCATGATCCTCGGCGGTCTGCTGGCGATCAGTGTGCCGGCGAAGATGGTCAATAAGTAAGCGCGGCTGACCGACGATCTCGCGGACGACGTAACGCAGCAACCACCGCCAAAAGTCCTGAGTTACGCGTAACGCGCTCCACGTTCCAAAGAAAAAGCCCCGGCATCTTCCAACGCCGGGGCTTTTTCATATGCGTCTATTGCGGTCTACAGCGGCGCGTCTCAACCGCTCGCCGCAGCACTCAACGCATCAAACGATATTCATCGCCAACGCACTCTCGCGATAATGCTCGCTCGCCTTGGCGGAATCGCCGATCTGTTCATGCAAACGCGCCAACGCGCGATGCGAACGAATTTTCAGCGTCTCGTTGTCGGCCAGTTTCAGTGCACGTTCGAGGAACGATTGCGCCTTGCCCCACAACTGTTGATGCAGGCATAAGCGGCCCAACGCGAACATCAGGTCCGCGTCTTCCGGGCGATCCTTCTGCCAGCCTTCGGCCTTCTGGATCAGCGGCAACGCGTCGCCCCCGGTCGTGTCCGGATAGCGGCGCAGCAGACGCGCGTCCCAGTTCTGCGCCAGCGCCTCTTCGACAATCTTGCGGGCTTCCTGCGGACGATTCAGCGACACCAGCAATTCGGCCGCGAGATCAGCAAGACGCGGCGAATGACGTTCAGTCGCCGACAGCGAATTCCACAATTCCAGCAGGGCATCAGCGTTATGACGCCGGTCGCGCAGCAGGTTTTCCGCCGCGAGCTGACGCAAACGCACCGCCACCGCCGGATGGATCGCCTCGCGTTTTTCCAGCGTCTTGACGAGCTTGAGCACTTCGCTCCAGTTCTTCAATTGCTGTTGCGCGCGCAACGTGATCTGCTGCGCGTGAATCCGCCGTGCGCCCTGCGACTGCATTTCAGTCAGCGCGGCGAGTGCACCGTCCGCGTCGCGGCCATCGGCACGCATGTCGGCGGTCGCCATCAGGCGGGCGTCCTGCCAGTCGGCCCCGTCGATCTGGGCGAGCCACTCGTCGCGCCGCGCATATTCATGCATGCGATGCGCCGCGGTGGCCGCGATCAAACCGGCCGCGCCCTTGTTGTCGCCATTCGTGAGCGAATCTTTCGCGGCTTTTTCAGCGCGCGAGAAACGCCCGGCGTACAGATTGCCGATCGCGTCACGCAAAGCGGCGTGCGCCTTCGCGACACGCGAGCGAGCACGGTAGGCCGCCACGCGCTGCGGCATGCGCCAGATGTTGCGCACGATGCGCAGCAGCGCGTACAGCAGGATGAACAGCACCACCAGCCCGACCACGAACAGATTCAGCGAGATGTCGACGCGGTACGGCGGATAGACCAGCAGCACCTGCCCCATGTCGAAGCGTCCGACCACCGCCAGCACCACCGCGATGGCGAACAGCAACGCGAGCCATAGAAGTCCCCGGATTGCCATGATTAACCTCGGCTCCGGTATTGATTGACGGCCTGCAGGCTGGTGTTCAGATTCGGCAGTTCAACTGCGGCCGAGCCCGCATCCACCTGCTTGACCAGATCGACCACGGTCTGCGTTTTCTTCGACGTGTTGTCGAAGTAGCGAGTGAGCGCGGCCTGCGACGCCTGCAGGTCGGACTTCAGCGTGGTCTGGTTGCGCGAGAGCAGCGCAAGCCGCGCCGACAGCAAGCGCAGTTTCAGATTCTCGCGTACGAAGTAGCCTTGATCGGGCGTGACGAGCATGGCGTCGGCGTTGTCGATGCGGCGCACCTGCACGAGGCTGGTGAGCTGCTGGCCAATGCCGGTCGTGACTTCACGCCACCACACTTTCCAGCGCGGCTCGCCGGTGGCCGCGGCCACCTTCGCCGTATCGGCCCAGGTGGCGGCCTTCGGTGTGGCGTGGGCAATCGGTGCTTCGCCGGAGAGCGGCAGGTTGTCGACCTGGTCGATCGCGTTGTCGAGCTTGATCGCCATTCCCGTCAGATCGGTGGACGGCGCAGACTTCAGCTTGTCGATGTCTTGCGCGATCGCCTTGCGCACGGTCACGGCCTGTGGGCTATCCGACGCGGCGAGACGCGTGTCCGCGCTTTGCAGCGCGAACAGCGCGAGCTGCGTGTTGCCGGTGAGCTGCAATTGCTGGCTCGCGGCCGACAGCATCTGACCGACCTCGGCCATCGTCCAGTCGTCGCGATTGCGGGCGAGATCGGAGTATTGCTGTTGCAGCGCCTGCTGCGCGGTCTGCGCATCCGCGAGCTTGCCTTCGAGTTGCGCGACCTGCGCTTCGGATTGATGCACCGTGGCCAGCGCCTGATCGGTCTTGACGCGCAATTCGTTGGTCTGCGCGTCGTTGGCCTGCTGGCGTTGCGCGATCTGCTGCTGGGTGCGCTCCACCTTGCGATTGAGCGCATAGCCGCCCACCCCCGCCGCACAAGCGATGATCACGACAACAAACCACAGCAGCGGTCCGCTCGCGCTGCGGCGCTTTTGCTGCGCTTCGTAGGGCGTGAAGGGTGGATTCGGCGGCAACGCAGTGGTTGCGGCCGGCTGGGGTGAAGCGTTCGTGGATGCGTTCGTTTCAGTCATGCGTGATTTAGCCGGTGAATGAGCCGGGTTGGACGGTACCGGTTGAACAACGGTCGGGACGGCAGCAAGCAAGGCGCGGGCAATACGCTCATCGCCCGCACCGGACACCGTAATGCTATCAAAACCCAATGCCCGCGCGGTCTGCGCGATACGGGGATGCGGCGTGACCAGATTGGCGTGCTTCAGTTGCGTGATTTCGTCGGCGGTCAGATGCTCCAGCGCGAGTTCATGCAGGTTGCGCACCCCTTCCGAGCTGGTGAGCAGCCAGGCGTGCGGTGCGCCGGCCAGAAGCGCGTGCACGCGCGCCCAGCCGCCGATCGACGGTTCCGGCACGAGGCGGCGATAGGCCGCGACCGTTTCGACTTCGGCACCCGCCTCGCGCAAGCGGTCAGCAAGCCATTCGCGGCCGCCGTCGCCGCGCACGATCAGGACGCGCTTGCCTTCGAGGCTCGTCGCGCCAAGCGCGGTATCGATCGCCGCGAACAGGCCTTCGGAATCGAAGCGCGCCGTATCGTCGTCGGGTACGGACGGTGGGCTGATGATGTTGTACGCCGGCGCCGCGACGCCGTGGCGCGCCAGCGCCTGCACGCTGCCCGGCCCGACCACGCCAATCGGCAGCGCGTGCGGCCAGATCGCATCGCTCCTGGCAAACGCGTGATCGACCGCGTTGGGCGAGACGAACACCACCAGTGCATAGCGTTCCAGAGAGGCCAGCGCCGCGCGCAACGGCGCCTCGTCAGCGACAGGCGCGATGTCGATCAGCGGAAAGTCGAGCACGGCAATGCCCGCTGCCTCGAGTTGCGCAATCAATGCGTTCGACTGACCGGCCGGTCGCGTAATCACGACCGTGAACGCCGCCTTGCCGACGGATGAGGATGCGTTGCCCGGGATATCGGCCGCCATCACTCGCCGGTCGCCGCGCTGTCCGCCGGCCCGGCGGCGGGGCCGCTGGCCGTGCTCAACGCGCGGACGATTTCCATCGCACCTTGCCGTTCGAGCGCGTCCGCCACTTCCTTGCCGAGTGCCACAGCACGTTCGACGGTGGGCGCCGGCGCCGATGCCTGCGCACTCAACACACGCTGACCGTCGGGCGTAGCGACGATGCCGCGCAGATGCAGCGCGCCGTCGTGCCAGTGTGCATAGGCCGCGAGCGGCACTTCGCAACTGCCGCCGAGGGCACGCGAGACCATCCGCTCCGCTTCGACGGCCGCTGCCGTATGTTCGTGATGCAACGGTGCGAGCCATGCCGCGAGGTCCGCGCGATCGGCGCGAATCTCGATGCCGAGCGCGCCCTGACCGGCTGCTGGCAAGCTGTCTTCAGGATCGAGCAGCGCACGGATGCGCTCGCCGAGACCCAAACGCTTCAAACCGGCCGCCGCCAGAATGATCGCCGCATAGTCGCCGCGATCGAGTTTCGACAAACGGGTGTCCAGATTGCCGCGCAACGGCCGCACCACGAGGTGCGGATAACGCATGCGCAGCATGGCCTCGCGGCGCAGGCTGGAGGTGCCGACCACGGCGCCGGCCGGCAGCGCGGCAAGCGAGTCGTACTCGTTGGACACCAGCGCGTCGCGCGGATCTTCGCGTTCCATGATGGTGGAGAGCGCAAAGCCCGCCGGCAATGTCATGGGCACGTCTTTGAGCGAGTGCACGGCCAGGTCGGCGCGGCCGTCGGCCAGCGCCGCTTCCAGTTCCTTGACGAAGAGGCCCTTACCACCAACCTTCGACAAAGTGCGATCGAGAATCTGATCGCCACGTGTCGTCATTCCGAGGATTTTTACGTCACAAGATGGATATAATTTGTGCAGCGCACATCGCACATGCTCCGCCTGCCACATGGCAAGGCGGCTTTCTCGCGACGCAATCACAAGCGTGTGGGGTGGCGCAGAAAACGTCTCGGTGTTCATTAGCTTGCTGATCGAATGACGGGATGTAATAACAATCAATGTTAGCACGCGCCCTTGTGTCTCAAGGCACAGCGGAGCGCCGTGCCGGCGCGGTATCGATGGAGGAGACGGGCCTCGCACAGCGCGCGCCTGCCTCATCCCAGCCTGTTCAAGCACGGTCGTTCGCGCACCGGGGCGCGGCATGCGGGATGATGCAATGCGGCGCACCGTGGCTGTCGTGCATGCAATGCACGTCACACACCTCGTGCGCTTCATGCAAATGCGCACGCGGCCACCCTCTCCGGCGTATTGCCATCGGCGCATACCGGTTTGTTCAGGTTTCGCGCAGTTCCCGTTGCAACTCTTAGTGCAGTTCCGCAGTAGCAGTTCATCACTCAACAGACCCTGGCTTCCCTGAGGAAACCCATCGTGACGTCTTCCGGATCGGCGCGCCCTGCCCGCCGCAACACTGCATCGCCCAACGCTCAAGCGGCTGACGCCGCAACGGCTGCCCAGTCCACACCGGCCAAACGCGCCGGCAAAGCTGCCAAGGCAAGCCAGGCCGCTAACGTCGCCAAAGCCTCCAAATCCGCCAAAGCCTCCACGCCCGCCAAGGCGGACAAGGCAGTGAAGGCCGTCAGGACAGCTAAGGCGACGCAAGCCGCGAACGCCGCCCAGGCACTCAAACCGGCCAAAGCGAAGTCCCCGAAGACCAAAGTCGTCGCAAGCGTTGCCGCGCCGGAAGCCACTCAGGCGCCCAAGCTGCAAGCTGTTTCGCCGGATACGGTTGCACCCGCGTCGAAAAGCAGCGGCCGCACGCGTGAGGACAAGGACCATCCGCTGTTTCAGGACATCCGCTATCTGGGGCGCCTGCTCGGCGACGTGCTGCGCGAACAGGAAGGCGACGCGGTGTTCGACGTCGTGGAGACGATCCGCCAGACCGCCGTGCGTTTTCGCCGCGAGGACGATAGCGCCGCCGCGCAAACGCTCGACAAGAAACTGCGTTCGCTGAGCCCGGAGCAAACGGTCAGCGTGGTGCGTGCGTTCAGCTACTTCTCGCATCTTGCGAATATCGCTGAAGACCGCCACCGCAATCGCCGTCACCGGATTCACGCGCTGGCCGGCTCGACCTCGCAACCGGGCACCATGTCGCACGCACTCGAACGGCTCGTCGAGGCGGGCGCCGCCGCGACGCCGGTCCTGCAGCAGTTTTTCAACGACGCGTTGATCGTGCCGGTCCTGACCGCACACCCTACCGAGGTGCAGCGCAAGAGCATTCTCGACGCGCAGCATGACGTCGCTCGCCTCCTCGCCGAACGCGATCAGCAACTGACCAACCGCGAACGCGCGCATAACGAAGCGATGCTGCGTGCGAGCGTCACGTCGCTCTGGCAAACGCGGATGCTGCGCGATTCGCGTCTGACGGTAGCCGATGAAATCGAAAACGCGCTGTCGTATTACCGCGCCACCTTCCTCGAAGAAATTCCGGCGCTCTACGCCGACATCGAGGAAGCGCTCGCCGAGCACGGTCTCGAGGCGCGCCTGCCGCCGTTCCTCCAGATGGGTAGCTGGATCGGCGGCGATCGTGACGGCAATCCGAACGTCACGGCCGAAACGCTCGAACACGCAATCACCCGCCAGGCGGCCGTGATCTTCGAACACTATATGGAGCAGGTGCACAAGTTGGGCGCCGAGTTGTCGGTGTCGAACCTGCTGGCCGGCGCAAGCGACGCGTTGAAAGAGCTCGCGGCCATCTCGCCCGACCAGTCGCCGCACCGCACCGACGAACCGTATCGCCGTGCGTTGATCGGCATGTACACGCGACTCGCTGCAAGTGCGCGCGTACGTCTCGGTGAAGGCAGCGTGCCGGTGCGCAGCGCAGGCCGCGGCGCGGCGCCGATACGCGCCAAGCCGTACGACGACTCCGCCGAATTCGTGCGCGATCTGCACGTGCTGATCGATTCGCTCGCCGAGCATCATGGCGCGCCGCTCGCGGCACCCCGCCTGTCGCCGCTCGCGCGCGCCGCCGAAGTATTCGGCTTCCATCTGGCGAGCATCGACTTGCGTCAGAGCTCCGACATCCATGAAGCGGTGATCGCCGAGTTGCTGAAGCGCGCGGGCGTCGAAGACGACTACGCGTCGCTCTCCGAAGAAGACAAGCTCAAGGTGCTGCTCGCCGAACTTTCACAGCCGCGAGCGTTGCGCCTGCCCTACGCCGAGTATTCCGATCTCGTGAAGAGCGAGCTCGGCGTACTCGAAGAGGCCCGCGTCACGCGCGAGAAGTTCGGCGCGCGCGCGGTGCGCAACTACATCATTTCACACACGGAAACCGTCAGCGATCTGGTCGAAGTGATGTTGCTGCAGAAGGAAACCGGCCTGCTGCACGGCCGCCTCGGCGACGCGCACGATCCCGCGCAAGCAGGGCTGATGGTGATCCCGCTGTTCGAGACGATCCCCGACTTGCGCAACGCGCCGCATATCATGCGCGATCTGATCGCGCTGCCGGGCGTGGGTGCACTGATCGAACATCAGGGTAACGAGCAGGAAGTGATGCTCGGCTATTCGGACAGCAACAAGGACGGCGGCTTCCTGACGTCGAACTGGGAGCTGTACCGCGCCGAACTGGCGCTGGTGTCGCTATTCAATGAACGCGGCGTGACCCTGCGCCTGTTCCATGGACGCGGAGGCACGGTAGGCCGCGGCGGTGGTCCGACGTATCAGGCGATTCTGTCGCAGCCGCCGGGCACCGTCGACGGCCAGATCCGCTTGACCGAGCAAGGCGAAGTGATCGCCAGCAAGTTCGGCAATCCGGAAATCGGCCGGCGCAACCTGGAAACGGTGGTGGCCGCAACGCTCGAAGCGTCGTTGTTGCCGCACGGCATTGCGCCCGCGCAATTGCCCGCCTTCGAAGAGACGATGCAGCAATTGTCCGACGCGGCGATGGCGTCGTATCGCGCGCTGGTCTACGAAACACCGGGCTTCAAGGAGTATTTCTTCGAGTCGACGCCGATCTCGGAGATCGCCGAGTTGAACATCGGCAGCCGTCCGGCTTCGCGCAAATTGCAGGACCCGAAGCAACGCAAGATCGAAGATCTGCGTGCGATTCCGTGGGGCTTCTCATGGGGCCAATGCCGTTTGCTGCTGACCGGCTGGTACGGTTTCGGCAGCGCGGTGGCCGCGCATCTGGACAGCGCGCCGAGCGACGCCGAGCGCACCCGCCGTCTTGCGCTGCTCAAGAAAATGCACAAGACGTGGCCGTTCTTCGCGAACCTGCTCTCCAACATGGACATGGTGCTGGCAAAGACCGACCTCGCGGTGGCCTCGCGCTACGCACAGCTCGTGTCGGACAAGAAGCTGCGCAAGCATGTGTTCGAGCGCATCGTCGCGGAATGGGAGCGGACGTCGAAGGTGTTGTCGGAGATCACCGGCAAGAGCGAACGGCTTGCGGAAAATCCGTTGCTTGCGCGTTCGATCAAGAACCGCTTTCCGTATCTCGATCCTTTGAATCACTTGCAGGTCGAGTTGCTCAAGCGTCACCGCGCGGGCGATACCAACGCGCGCGTGCGGCGCGGGATTCATTTGAGTATCAACGGGATTGCGGCGGGGTTGCGTAATACGGGCTGATCGAGGACGGTTTGAATGGCGGCTGATTCAGCCACCGCTCCGCCAAAGCCGAACACGGATTATTTCGCCGTGTTCGGCTTTGGCATTTCTGAGGCTGGAATGTTGAATTTGAGCGGAGGCTCGCGCCACACCTGCTTGTGATTTTCACGCTCGGCAAGCTCGGACTGCAGGCGTGTGTCAAGGTCGCGGCGTGCTTGAGGCGACATATTCACATTGGAACCGGGCGCCGTGATGCTGTTCGTCGAACTGGATGACTGCGGCGTGACCGGACTGGACGACAGTGCGCGCGGCAAGGTGGTGCCCTGTTCGCGATAGTAGTACCGATCCGATTGGGCCGACGCGCCGGCAGACAGCGCGGCGGCCGCCACAAAAAGTAACCAACGTTGCATCCGGACACCTCTGAATTAATAAGTGATCCGGAGGTTATCACGGCGCACATCTCGTTATTAGGTCCGTCGCTGCGTTAAGCCGTGCGCGTCGCCGGGCCGCGGCGGCGGCCGTTCCGCTTCCATGTCAGCCTACTGCGCCTCGATCATCAGCGCGTCGAGCTTGAATGAACCGTCGTCCTGTACATCGAAATACTGACGCACCTCATCGGGCGAGTTGCTCCACAGCGAGCGAATCGCCGCCACGCGCGGCTCCGGCGTGCGCATGCGCGCCACCCACGAACTGAACTCAATCTCAATGCGCCAACACTCGCGAATCGATGCCTTGAAACCGGCCGCTTCGAACAATGCAATCCATTCATCCGCGCGGTAGTCGCGGATATGCGAGCCGTCGCGCAGCAATTCCACCGCCTGAATATGCGTATCGAGCAGCGGATGCTCGGCGCCGGCGATGTCGATGAACAGCACCTTGCCGCCCGGCTTCAACACGCGCCGCACCTCGGCCAATGCAAGCGGCACGTCGTGCCAGTGATGCGCGCTCATCCGGCTGATGACCCAGTCGAACGAATCGGCTTCGAACGGCAGCGCTTCGGCCGCACCCTGTTGCGTGCGGATGTTGGTCAGGCCGCGATCTTTGGCCGCGCCGTCGACGGTCGCCAGCATTTGCGGCGCGATGTCGTACGCGACCACTTCTTTTGCGTGCGGCGCTACCGCGAAACTCGCGTGACCTGCTCCGCAGCCCATGTCGAGCACCTTCGCATCTGGCGTCGCGGCGATCGATTCGGCCAGCGTCTGCAGATCGGCGCCGGTGGCATGCGTCTGACTCGTCAAATACGCGGCGGCGGTCGAGCCGAAGGCGTCGGCGACCTGATCGTGATGCTTCATGGGAGGCTCCGGTTATTTACGTGGGGTTGCGCCGGGCTTGAGCCCGGGTCTTTCTGGACGGCGCTGCGTCGTTCCAGCCGCTACAATAGAGCCCGCCGTGTACCAGTACAAGTTAAGCAATTATTCTGGTATCAATAACACCACCCCGCCAAGTGCCGCCCAACCAGAATGACCACGCCGTCCTCCGCCGACAATCCGCCGCCGCTCGAAGCCACGCCCGCCCGCGCACTTGGCGATTTCATCCGTGCGCATCGCGAACGGCTCTCGCCGCAAGCGCTCGGTCTGCCACCCGGTCCGCGCCGCCGGACACCCGGCTTGCGGCGTGAGGAAGTCGCGCAGTTGTGCGGCGTGAGCCCGACCTGGTACACGTGGATCGAACAGGGCCGTCCCGTCTCCGCTTCCGCCGATGCGCTGGCGCGGATTGCGGTCGCGCTGCAACTGTCGCGCGCGGAGCGGGCGTATCTGTTCGAACTGGCTGCGCAGCGCGACCCGGCCGAGCCTGATCCGGCCGCCGCCGACGCGCCCGCCACCCTGCTGGAAGCGGTGCAACTCGTGAACGCACCGGCCTACGTGCTCGACCGGCAGTGGAACGCGCTCGCCTGGAACGAACGCGCCGCCGATCTGTTCGTCGGCTGGCTGGACGGCACGCACGACCGCAATCTGCTGCGCTACACCTTCACCGAACCGGCCGCACGCGAGTTGATCGTCGACTGGGAAACGCGCGCACGGCGCCTCGCCGCCGAATTCCGCGCCGACTCGATCCGCCATCTGAACGACGCGCCCACCCGCGGGCTGATCGACTCCCTCACCGCCGCCAGCGACGCGTTCGCACGCTTCTGGGCCTCGCAGGACGTCGGCGGCCGCGAAGGCGGCCGGCGCGAATTCAACCATCCGCGCGACGGCCGCCTCGTCTACGACCAGATCACCTTCAAGCCCGCGCATCGCGAGGATCTGAAGCTGGTGGTGCTGGTGCGGGAATAGCCCAGTGTTAAAATCCCAGTCTTTCGCCCGTTTCGATGGCGCCTGTACCGTACGCAAACGCCGTCTGCCTCTTCACCGCTCGTTCAACTGCCCAACACCATGACGTCCCAACTGCACAAAAAAGGCGAAGCCTGGTCGGCTCGCTTCTCGGAGCCGATGTCGGAGCTCGTCAAACGCTACACGTCGTCGGTTTTCTTCGACAAGCGTCTGGCGCTCGTCGATATTGAAGGGTCGCTCGCGCACGCCTCGATGCTGGCCGCGCAGAAGATCATCGCCGCCGACGACCTCGCCGCAATCCAACGCGGCATGGCGCAGATCAAGGGTGAAATCGAGCGAGGCGAGTTCGAGTGGCAACTCGATCTGGAAGACGTCCACCTGAACATCGAAGCGCGCCTGACCGCGCTGATCGGCGACGCCGGCAAGCGCCTGCACACGGGCCGCTCGCGCAACGACCAGGTGGCAACGGATATCCGTTTGTGGCTGCGCGGCGAAATCGACCGCGTCGGCGGCCTGCTGACGGAATTGCGCACGGCCCTGCTCGAGATGGCGGAGAAAAACGCGTCGACCATCATGCCGGGCTTCACGCACCTGCAAGTCGCGCAGCCGGTCACGTTCGGCCATCACCTGCTCGCCTACGTCGAAATGTTTTCGCGCGACGCCGAACGCATGGTCGATTGCCGCAAGCGCGTGAATCGCCTGCCGCTGGGCGCCGCCGCTCTGGCCGGCACCAGCTATCCGATCGACCGTCATGCGGTGGCGAAAACGCTGGGCTTCGACGGCATCTGCGCAAACTCGCTGGACGCGGTGTCCGATCGTGACTTCGCGATCGAATTCACGGCAGCGTCGGCACTGATCATGACGCACGTGTCGCGCTTCTCCGAAGAACTCGTGCTGTGGATGAGCCCGCGCGTCGGCTTCATCGATCTGGCCGACCGTTTCTGCACCGGTTCGTCGATCATGCCGCAGAAGAAGAATCCGGACGTGCCCGAACTCGCGCGTGGCAAGACGGGCCGCGTGAACGGCCATCTGATCGCGCTGCTGACCTTGATGAAAGGCCAGCCGCTCGCGTACAACAAGGACAATCAGGAAGACAAGGAGCCGCTGTTCGACACCGTCGATACGGTCGCGGACACGCTGCGCATTTTCGCTGAAATGGTCGCGGGCATCTCGGTGAAGCCGCAAGCCATGCGCGACGCCGCGTTGCAAGGTTTCTCCACGGCAACCGACCTCGCCGACTACCTGGTCAAGCGCGGCCTGCCGTTCCGCGACGCGCACGAAGCGGTGGCGCTGGCGGTTCGCGTGTGTGCCGATCGCGGCTGCGACCTGGCCGACCTGACGCTGGAAGAAATGCGTAAGGAACTGCCGAACGTCGCGCATCTGATCGGCGAAGACGTGTTCTCGTATCTGACGCTCGAAGGTTCGGTGGCGAGCCGCAACCATCCGGGCGGCACGGCGCCCGAGCAGGTGCTCGCGGCGGTCAAGGCGGCACGGGAAGCGTTGAAGTAAGGTAAGGCCCGGCGCGCACGGGCGCGTCGCGCACAAAAGAAAGCCCGCGCGAAGCGGGCCAAATGAAAGACTTCCACCGATGCCTCTCGAAAGAGGCCATCGAAGTGTAGGCGTGTTTTGGCCGCGGGCAAATCCGGTCATATTTCGGCCTATTACAAAGCGCGCAATGGTTCGGTGCGCAAGCTGAACCGGCGCTGCACCGCCGCTCGCTTGCGCCCCCCAGAGCGCTTTAGGGCACTACCGTCTGCGGCAACGGGTCAAGAAAACCCGCCTCGCGCAGATACCCGACGTAGAGCCGGATCAGCGCACCGTAGTCGACCGTTAGATCCACACCGTGCCGCGCCAGCTCCGTCAACGTTCCGATCTGTTCGACCGGCAAGGGCGCGGCGGACAGATCGCCCGTATAAAAGTCGCGAATCAGCGCCAGACCATTCGACGCGTCGAGATCCGCCAGCCGCCGTTGCCAGTCAGCCGCCGGCTGCGGCTCGGCACGCAAACCGCAACCGGCCAGCGCCGCGAACCACTGCCGCTGGCTGAGCACGAGCGGATTGTTCAGGTTCGCCACCCGCAAGCCGGCACGCGGATGCAGTGCCACCGCCGTCACCGCGCCGGCCAGCAGATCGACCGGCATCATCTCCACTTCCTGGGCCGTTTCCGGATAAGCGCCCAACTGCAGGCAGCCCTTGTTGAACAGCCAGAAATGGTTGTGCGCGAAGTTGCTGAAGCCGGTACGGCTGTGGCCGGTGATATTGCCCGGCCGCGCGATCACCGCCGGCAAACCGAAGCGGCGCGCACACTCCGCGACCCGCTGCTCGCCCACCCACTTTGTCAACAGATAGCCGTTGTCCAGCATGGGACGAGCGTCATTCACGCGCTCGTCGATGCGCCGGGCGCCCGCCAGCATCTCGCCGACCGACAGTGTCGAGACGAAGCAGAACGGTTTTTGCCGCTGCGTCAGCGCGAGCCGCAGCAATGCCTCGGTGCCGCCGACGTTCGCTCCCTTCATCGCCTCATAGCTATGCAGGTGATGCACGAACGCGCCGCAATGCAGGATCGCGTCGACCTCCGCGGCGAGTTGCCGCCAGCGTGGTGTGTCGAGCCCAAGCTGCGGCACGGCAAGATCGGCGGGGATCACGTCGACGCGGCTGAAGTCGATTGCCAGACCCGCCTCGCGCGCCTTGTCCTGCAAGACGGCGCGCCCTGCGGCAGCGCTCGCACAGCGTTGCAGGCAGATCACCTTGTCGAGCCTCCCGCATAACGCGTGCAGCAGGTAAATGCCGAGAAAGCCACTCGCGCCGGTCAGCAGCATTGTGCGAATCGGCGCTGCTTCGACGGCGTCAGAAAAAGCGGGCGCGGCCTGCTCGACAACGAACGGCTGCGATGCGTCGGCAATGGCGCGTTCGATCATGTCCTCGTGACCGCCGTCCGCGAGCGTCGCGATGGTCGGCGAACGGTAAAACGCCGCCATCTGAAACTGGATGCCGAGCGCATCGCGCAATTGCGCCTGCATCCGCACGGCCAGAATCGAATTGCCGCCGAACCGGAAGAAACTATCGTCGCGGCCAATACCGGAGACGCGCAGCAGCGTCTGCCAGATTTCGGCGATGCGTTGCTCGACGCCTTGGCGCGGCGGCGTACCGCCGGCGCGTGACGGCACCGGCAGGGCCTTGCGATCGTGTTTGCCGTTCGGCGATGCCGGCAGGGCGTCCAGCCGGATAAAACACGCTGGCACCATGTAGTCGGGCAGCGCCAGCGCCACATGACGGCGCAGCGTGTCTTCATCGAGCGCGCCGCCTCCTTCGCCCGGCGCGGCCACGTAGTACGCAGCCAGATAGCGCGCCTCGCCCTCGCCCCACACCCGGCAGGCAGCATGCGCGACACCCGGCGCGGCCGCGATGCAATTCTCGATCTCGCCGAGTTCGATGCGAAAACCGCGCAGCTTGATCTGCGCGTCGTTGCGGCCGAAGTATTCGATCGTGCCGTCGGCAAGAAAGCGGCCGAGGTCGCCGGTGCGATACATCAGCGCGTACGGTGCATCGCGAAACGGATCGACCACGAAGCGCTCCATCGTCATGGCCGACTGATTGATGTAGCCCCGCGCGAGATTCTCGCCGCCGATGTAGATTTCCCCGACCGTGCCGGGCGGCGTCAATTGCCGCTGGGCATTCAGCAGATAGAGCCGGTAACCCGGCAACGGCTTGCCGATGATGCGGCTCGGCCCGCCCGGCAGCACTCGCCCGCACGAGGCCATCACCGTGATTTCGGTCGGGCCGTACAGGCTGAACAGTTGCGTGTGTTCGCTCCACCAGGCGGCGCTCGGTTCGTCCAGCGTATCGCCGCCGAAGCCGAGCAGTTGCAGATCGGGCAGCGGCTCGCGCGGCAAGCTCTGCACCACGACCGGTGCAAGCGATGCGTGCGTGACGCGCTCCGACTTCAACACACTGTGCAGCAGCAGCGGATCGCGGCGCGCCTCCTCCGGCAACACGATGAGCGTGCCGCCGTGCAGCAGCGCGAGGAACAGATCGAGCACGCTCGCGTCGAAATTGGTGGACGCCGCCAGGGTGCTGACGCTGCCCGGCGCGTAGCCGAGCGCGCGGCTCGCGCCGGCCACCATTCGAACCACGCTGTGGTGTTCGACCAGCACCCCCTTCGGCTTGCCGGTCGAGCCCGACGTATGGATCACATAAGCAAGCGCCTCGGGGGCGACAGCGTGCGGCCGGTGCATGTGCCCTGACTGCTCTTCGGACTGCTTCTCCGCCCGCTTCTCCTCCTGCTTTTCGGCCTGCTTCCCGGCCACCTTCTGCGCGTCAGTCTCCGCCCGAGCCTCCGTTTCCGTCTCGGTGTCCACCGTCCCCTTTGCCAGCATCGCCGGGTCAAGCTTGCGCAATTCACCGAGACCTGCGGCCTCCAGCGCGCAGCGGCTCGGCTCATCGGCCAGCACCGTATCGACCGAACAGTTTTCGACGAAATAGCGCAAGCGCTCGGCGGGATAAGCTGGGTCGAGCGGCACGTACGCGCACCCCGCTTTGAGCACACCCAGCACCGTCGCCACCAGCAGGACGCTCTTCTGCATGCTCAAACCGATGCGCGCGCCGGGCGGCACGCAGGCTGACAAGCCACGGGCAATGGCATCGCTGAGCGCGTCGAGTTCGCGATAGCTGAGCTGCTGCTCGCCGCAGCGCACGGCAACGCGCGACGCGTGCACCGCTGCCACCTCGGCGAAACGCGCAGGGATCGATTGCGGTGCATCCGGTAGCGGCTCGCCGCAAGCGAAGCTCAGACATTGCGCATGGTGCGCGTCGCTCAGCCAGGCGAGCTCGCCGACCGGCGCATCCGGCTGGTGAGCCGCGGCGTCGCACAGCGTCATGAACACCTCGGCCATCCGCTCGACCGAGGCCGCGTGCAGCACCGAGCTGTCGTATTCGAAGCGCCCGTCCAGACCGCCATCGGGCCGCAAATAGAAAATCGCCGACAGGTCCGCTTTCGACGTCAACGGAGGACATTCCTCAGCGTGATACGCCGCCTCGCCGATGCGGCCGTTCAGCTCAATGCCGTTCTGCAAACTGAAAATCGTGTTCAGTGCGCCGAGCTGGCCGTTATCGGTGTCGTAAGGCGTAGCGAGCAGATGATCGCGGTCTTCGAGCATCTGGCGTTGCACCGCGCGCGCCAGTTCGCCGAAGCCTTGCCGCGTGTCGATGCGCTGCACCAGCACCGCCATCGAGACGAACATCCCATAGATTCCCTCACTGCCCGGGACATCGCGGCCCGCATACGGATAGGCGCAGGCCAGTTGCTGCTGGCCGCTCACGCGCCACAGCCATACGAGGTACAGCGCGAACAGCACGGGCGGCAAAGTCATGTCGTGCGCCTCGGCAATCTGCTTCAGGCGCCGCATCTGGGCGGACCGCACATGCAAGGCCAAAGAGCGGTTCGCGTTGGGCTCGCGCTGCACTGCGTCGAACGACAGTTCGGTGCGCAAGGCCACGGCGTCGAGCTTGCGCATCCAGTAGTCGCGCGCGGCGGCAAAGCGCGGCGACGACGCCAGTTGCGGCGCCCAATGGCCGTAGTCGAACCACGAAAGCCGCTCGCCGGAAACCGGCTTACCTTCGTAGCGCGACGTCAGTTCATCCAGCAACAGCTTGAACGACCAGCCGTCGAAAATCGCGTGATGAATGCAGAACAGCAAGGTGGTGCGGTGCTCTTGCGGCGACAACAGCAGTTGCGCGTGCCACAACGGCGCACAGTCGAGCGGCAAACGCAGCGCGCGCAGGGCTTCGGCACGCGCGTCGATAGCATCGGCATCGCAGCTTTCTAGCGGAATACGCAAATCCGTCGGCAGGTTGGCGGTGCCCGGCAATATCAGCAATTGTCCGCCGCGTTCCGCGAAGCTCGCGTTGAAGATCGGGTTGTGCGCGAGCACGGCAACAAGCGCCTCGTGCAATCGCAACGGATTCGCGGCCCCGCCGAAGTCCACCCGCATCACAATGTTGTACGCGTTATCGTCAGGCTTGCCGAGCGCGCGGCTATGCATCATCCGCACGAGCCGGCTTGCCACTGGCGCGAGCATAGGTGCGCCTGATTGCGCGACGAGCGGCGGCAGCGCGGCGCCTGGCTCGGCGCTCTGCCGCGCCCTTGCGCAAAACGCGTCGAACTGCGGATGCTCGAACAGCGTCTTCAGCTTGACCGGCGCGGACAAGCTCGCGTTGATGCGATTGCACACGAGCGTGGCGAGTAGCGAGTGGCCACCCAACTGGAAGAAGTGGCTGTGTTCGCCGACGCTCTCGAGCGGCACGCCCAGCACCTCCGACCAGATCGTTTGCACCGCCAGCTCGAAGGTGTCGAAAGCGCGGCTTGCAGGGTCAGCCGAACCGGCTTGCGGCGCCGGCAATTTGCTGCGGTCGATCTTGCCGTTCAGCGTCAGGGGCAGCGCTTCGATCGGCAGCAGGAACGCCGGCACCATGTAATGCGCGAGACGTTGCGCGAGACGCGTCCGCAGCACCGCCGGCTCAAGCGCGGCACCCACGTACCAGGCCACCAGCGCCGTGCCGCCCTGCCGCTCGCACGTGCCGACATAGGCGCTGCGCACCTCCGGCTGCTCGACGATGCTGGCCTCGATCTCGCCGAGCTCGATCCGGTAGCCGCGAATCTTCACCTGAAAATCGCTGCGGCCGAGAAACTCGATCGCGCCATCCGGCTGGAAACGGCCGAGGTCGCCGGAACGGTAGAGACGGCCCGGGCCGAACGGATTCGCCCGGAACTTCTGCCCGGTCAGTTCGGGCCGCAGCAGATAGCCGCGCGAAACGGCCGCACCGCCGATGCAGATCTCGCCGATCCCCCCGAGCGGCACCGCTGCGCCTTCCTCATCGAGTAGATGAATCTGGTAGCCGGGAAGCGGATGCCCGAGTTGATTGGCCGGCTTGTCGCCGTCGAAGGTGTTTTCGGTCGCCATCACGGTGGTCTCGGTCGGCCCGTAGATGTTCGACAGGCGCAGCACGCCGGACCAGAAGCGGATCGTTTCGTCGTCGCTCGCTTCGCCGCCGCATAACACCGTGTCCAGATGCGGCAGCGCGCGCCGCGGCAGCAGCTTGAGAATCGCCGGCGGCAGGAACGCATGCGTGATGCGTTCGGCGCTGAGGAAGGCGGACAACGCATCGGCGTCGGTGCGCACCGCCTCGGGCGCGACAATCAGGTGGCCGCCGTGCGTCAGCGGATTGAAGATCTCCAACACGCTGGCGTCGAAATTGACGGACGCGAACTGTAGCCAGCGCGTGCCTGCATCACGCCGATACCGGCCCGTCAGCGAAGCGATCAGGTGCGCCAGCATGCCGCGCTCGATGACGACACCCTTGGGTTTGCCCGTCGTGCCTGAGGTGTAGATCACGTAAGCGGTGCGCTGCAGATCGGCTGACGCACGTTGGGGAGTGGTCGCCCCGGCCGCCGGGCATTCCAGTAGATCCTCGATCCGGTACAGCGCGCAATCGGCCAGCCCGCTCAAGCGCTCGTGCGTCGCGGCGTCGACAATCACGGCTCGCAGTTGCGTATCCTTGACGATGTAGCGCAAGCGCTCGTCTGGCATCTGCGGATCGAGGGGCAAATAGCCCGCGCCACTGGCGAGCACGCCGAGCATCGCCGGAACGATGCGTGCACCGCGCGAGACGCAAATGCCGATCAACGCGTCCCGCCCATCCGATGCGTCCGGCCCGAGCGAGGCAAGGGCTGCGCCCACACGCTGTGCGGCAAGCGCCAGTTGCGCGTACGTGAAAGCGGCGTCCGGGCCGCTGACCGCCGGATGCTCGGCGTGCTCGAGCGCTGTCTGCGCAAACAGATCGAGCACGTCGCGCGCGGGGGCCGCGAGCGGGCCGCCATCGGACCACGCCGCGCACTGCTGCCGCAACGCCGGCGTATAAAGATCGAGCGCATCGAGTTTCTGCTCGAGACTTTCGCCGAGGCGCCCGAGCAGCGCCGTCAAATGCTCGAACGCGAGACGCAGGCCGTCGAGTTCCTGGGGATGGCGGCTATGCACGTGCAACGCGATCTCCTCGCGCACATCAAGATAGATGCCGACGTCCTCGTGCGAGAAACGGCGCGAGTACGGTGCGAGCAACGCCACCGGCAGCGTGCCGAGCGTGAGCGCGTCGTAGGGCAGGCTGTCGGTCTCGCACACCACATTGGTCGCGCGCACAAAACCTGGCTCGCGCCGCTCGATGTCGTGCAGCACTTCGAAAGCCGGGAGTTCGGCGTGAAAATCGGCCATCCCGGCGCGCGCCGCCGCGTGCCGTAGAAACTGCCGAAGCGTCATCGTGTTGTCAAAGTCGGTTTTCAGGAAGCGCCGCCGTTCGTCGAAACCGATCGTCTCGTCGCGCTGGCAGCGGCCGCGCTGGTGATGCACGGTGAGCACCGCGCGGCTGCCGGTCATGCGGCGCAGCAGCACGTGAACACACAGTTTGATCAGCAGATCGGGCGCGACGCCGAGCGTTTTTTCTTCATTGCGCAATGCAGCGCCTGTTTGCGCGTCGAGGCGCACCGTAAAACTGCTGTCGGCGAGCGCGTTCTGCCGGCGCGGCGCATGCCATTCGAACGAGGCTTCACCCACCTGGCCGATCCAGAAATCGAGGTCGGTCTGCAAACGGTCGCTCGCAAGGAGTTCGCGCTCGGCGTCGAGCAGGCCTTGCTGATCGATGCCGAGCGGCGCGCCCGGCGCCTCGCCACGATAGGCCCGGGAAAGCGCGTTGAACAACGGCGTCAGCGAAAAACGGTCGAGCAAGGCGGGATGGCAGGCGAACACAAGATAGCTGTGCGCGCCGGCGCGTAACAGCGTGAACGCCCACGGCAGTCCGGCGTCCATGCGGAAGGCACGCGCGCATAGGCCGTCGATCAACGACAGCACGGCGGCTTCCTCGCGCGCGTCGCGCCTGTCGAGATCGATGACGTTCAGTTCCGCGCGCACATCGCGGCGGATGACCCAGCGCATGCCCTGTTCGGCTTCGACGAGCCGGTAGGCAAGCGGCCGGCAATGGGCCACCAGTTGCGCCACGGCGGAGGACAGACGCTCGACGTCCGGACGGCCGTCGATCCGGTAAACGGCGCAGAGATTGGGACCGGCGGCGGCGTGCGCCAACGTGCGGGATTGCGTGCGCGTCAACGCAAAGGAAGAGTGTTCCAAACGATACCTCGTTGTCGGGATGGACAGGACCGATCGGCTCGCGCAGCGCCGGTCGCGCGCGGCTCATGACCGCGCTGCGGCGCTTCGCCCGATGGTCCGGCCCACGCTATTGACGTGAGGCTGTCGACACCATAGGAAAACTCTTAGAAGTCCTGTTGTATGCGAATCGGCGTGGCGAACTTTGTCTAAACACGGTTCGTGTCAGGCAGATCGCATCAGACTGAATGCGCTCATGCACGCAGCAGAAAGGCAATGGAAAGGACGCCATGCGCGGCGTGCAAGCAAGTCGAATCACATGGCTCGGGATCGGCATACAGGGTGAACGACCATTGCATCCTGGCTTTTTTTGACTACCATCAAGTTAGATCCTGTCACAGTGCTTTCCTCGACGATGTCCACCCGCACACGTCACCTTCGCCGCCTGACTGGACGCTTCGCTTCACGCGTTAGCGCTTCCCTGTCGCATGCGCATAGCGCAACTTCGGCGCTCACGGCGGCTTCGGTTTTGGCCGCGCTCGCAGCCTCGGCAGGCTGCACGATCACGCCACCTGGTCGCCCGCTTGTCATCACGCCGGTGGCCGCCGTCAATAGTGCGACGCTCGACCAGTACCGCAGCGCGGTCGCGCAACGCATCGTCGAACGCAGCCCTTCCTACGTGTTACACGGCACGCCGCAAGCGATGCTGCGCTCGTTGGTCGTGGTGTCGTTCACGGTGGATCGCGATGGTCAGGTGCTGGCGTCGTCGGTGTATCGCACCAATGGCGACGACGAAGCCGAAAGCACCGCGCTCGCCTCCTTGCGGCGCGCCTCGCCGCTGCCGCAACCGCCCGGTAAATTGCTGAACGGCCGTGGCCAGCTCGAACTGTTCGAAGACTGGCTGTTCAACGACAACGGCAAATTCCAGTTGCGCGAGTTCGCCTCGCCGCAAGCGCAGGCCATCGACTGAACGCTCGCCTGACGCACCCCACCTGGTTGCTCCCCTGGTATGTCCGCTTTCGCGCGCGAGCGCTGACGGCTGACGGCTGACGGCTGACGTCCGCCGTTGTAAGCTGTCGCTTCATCGCCGGCGTTGAAGAAGGCTTCAATCGCCAGCGAGACGCGCCGAAGCACACGAACTTAAACAAAGATGCCGACCGACCACGCGCCGCCCGCCCATCGAAACACGGCGTCCAACAGCATCACGACATAAGGAGACCCTGCATGTCCACTTCGCCGATTTCCGCGGCCCAGCCCAATGCGTCCGGGCAGACCAGCAGCGCGCGGATCATCTTCGCGAGCTTCATCGGCACCGCGATCGAGTTCTACGATTTCTACGTCTACGCCACCGCCGCGGCGCTCGTCATCGGACCGGTGTTTTTCCCGCACGGCTCGGCGACCGCCCAGGCTTTGTCGGCTTTCGTCACGTTCGGCATCGCCTTCGTCGCACGGCCGATCGGCTCGTTCCTGTTCGGCCACTTCGGCGACCGGATCGGCCGTAAATCGACGCTGGTGGCTTCGCTGCTGGTGATGGGTGTGTCCACCACGCTGATCGGTTTCGTGCCGGGCTACGACTCGATCGGCAGCCTTGCGCCGATCCTGCTGTGCGTGCTGCGCTTCGGTCAGGGTATCGGCCTTGGCGGCGAATGGGGCGGCGCGGCGCTGCTCGCCACCGAGAACGCGCCGGCCGGCAAACGCGGCTGGTTCGGGATGTTTCCGCAACTCGGGCCATCGATCGGCTTTCTGGCATCCAACGGTCTGTTCTTCGCCTTGGCGTTGTCTTTGAGCGACGAGCAATTCCGCAGTTGGGGCTGGCGCGTGCCGTTCCTCGTCAGCGCGGTGCTGGTCGTGCTCGGCTTGTATGTGCGCCTGAAGATCGCCGAGACGCCGGCCTTCCAGGCGGCCATCGAACGCAAGGAACGCGTGAAGGTGCCGATCGCCACGCTGTTCTCGCAGCACGGGCTACCGACCCTGCTCGGCGCACTGGCGATGGTGGTCTGCTACACGCTGTTCTACAACGCCACGACGTTCTCGCTGTCGTACGGCGTGTCGGTCCTGCATATTCCCCGGCCGACGTTCCTCGGCATGCTGTGCATCGCGGTCGTATTCATGGCGCTCGCCACGCCGCTGTCGGCCTGGGCAAGCGATCGTTATGGCCGCAAGCCGGTGCTGATCGTCGGCATCATCGCAGCGATCCTGTCGGGCTTCACGATGGCGCCATTGCTCGGCAGCGGCCAGACGCCGCTGGTGCTGCTGTTCCTTGTGATCGAACTGTTCCTGATGGGTGTGACCTTCGCACCGATGGGCGCGCTGCTGCCGGAACTGTTCCCGACCAACGTGCGCTATACCGGTGCAGGCGTGTCGTATAACCTCGGCGGGATTCTCGGTGCGTCAGTCGCGCCGTATATCGCGCAGGTGCTGGCCGCGCACGGCGGGCTGCCGTGGGTGGGCGCTTATGTGTCGATTGCGGCGGCCGTCAGCTTGATCGGCGTGCTGTGCATGCGCGAAACCCGCGATGCCCAACTGATGTGATCAGGGTAAAGGCGCGCTGGTAAATCCCCTGCCTTGCGCGTCTTTTTGACTTGCCTATACTCGATTCCAATAACCCTAAGGCAAGCAGGGAGGCTCTGATGAGTATTCATCTTCACAACGCGGACATCGTGATGATCATCGCGCTGGCATTGCTATGTTCACTGCTGCTGGCTTTGCGCTTTCGTCCCGCGACGTGGAAAGGCATTGTCGTGGAAGCACTGGCCGCGAACGCGGCTGCCATTACTGCGGTAATCGCTTTCGAAATGCTGCTGGCCTGAACGGGCGAGCGCCGCGATACCTGGTTGGGCGCGGCGGATGGAAGCGGTCTGACTTGATCCGAAGAAGCGGTTGAGCGGCTGCCCCGTGCCTATGCAGGCAAGAGGCAGCCGTCAGCGTGGCGCTACATGCAGGCCTCGCGCGCGCCGCAAGCCGTTACCGGTAGTACCCGCCATGATGGTAATAACCGCCGCCGTAGTAATAGCCGGGCGCCGGTGCAACGATGCAGCCTCCGAGCGCCGTTGCGAGTAGCGTGCCGGCGATCAGGGTCAGGATTAAGCGTTTCATATTGTTCTCCTTCGTGTCAGATTCATTCGAGCCGAAACCCCGAATGACTCGATTGAACACGACCCTGCCTCGCGCGAGCGTTGCGATTTGTAAGGGAAAATCTCTGAGGTGTTACACCTTCGAACCCCGAAATCCGCGGCGTCGGAAGCATGGCGACGACAGACTCACATCAGACAAAAACACCGCCTATACTGCTTTGAACATGCGTGCGCCGCGCAAGCCCTGCCCGTGGCGGGTGCGCGAATCGCGGCGCTGATTATGGGTATCGAGTGCGCGTTTCCATGCGCCGTGGCTGAGCCAGTAACCACGCGAAAGAGCGCGCAAGTAGCCAATTAGGCACTCAACGAAAAGCGACAGATTTAACAGGCGTGTAATGCGCGGCGCCGATCCAAACGCTGGGAGCGGCCACGAGTAGCCGCCCGCGGCACGCCGATAAGCGGCACGCGAATCTGCCGGCACGCGCGCGGCTTGTCTTGATGAATGCGCCGTTGAACTCGACCGTCGGCCGGCGGTCACTGTAGAACTGAGTCGGCTACGCGACGTGGCCGCTCAGTGCGTGAGTGAGTTTGTTCATTGCAGCGATTCCTCTCCGCCCGTAGTTCCCCGACGCGGGCGCTTTTCGGAGGCGTTCCGTGGCAGCGCTCGTTTGATTGGGCGCCTGCGCGTCGCGCCTCTTTTCTTTTAGCCAAACGATTGCGCGAAAGCGCTGCGAAGCTGCGCTCAGGCTGCGGCCGATCCGTGCTGGATGGCGACGGCAGCACGCGGTTCGCTGTGCACGTAATCGATCGCCTCCAGTACCTGGGCGATCGGCGGCACTGAGTGGCCGTCGCCGATCGAAATCGAGCGGAACGGCGCTTCGATGCCGAAATGCGATGGCGGCGTCGCCACAAAAATCATGACCGTGCGCTTCTGCAATCCGTGCGCCAGATGAACGAAACCCGTATCGGTCCCGACCACCAGCGCGCACGCGTCGATCATCTGCGCGATTTCGGTCACGTTCAGCTTCGGCAGGACGGTCGAGCCCGGCACCTGCGACGCAATCTGCTCCGCCTCGGCGCGCTCGCCTTCCGAGCCCCACGGCAGCACCACATGGAAACCGCGTTGCGCCAACTCGCGACCGACCGCCACCCAATGAGGCAGCGGCCACTTCTTGTCGTCTTTGGAGGTGGCGTGAAACAGTGCCGCGACCGGCGCGCTGTCAGCCGCGAACGGCGCGGTGGCCGGCTCTGGCAGGCGCAGATTGTAGACGGCCGGGCCTTCGACCTCGTAACCCAGTGCCTCGCTCGCGCTGATGCGCATGCCATGCCACGCATCGCAGCGCTGCGGACGCGGGCCAAAACGCCCCGTATAGGCAAATGCGGCGCCCCGCTCGCCCAGATCCTGTGACTGGTAGCCAATACGCTTCGACGAACGCGCCAGAAAGGCGATGATCGCGCTCTTGTACACGCCGTGAATATCGATGATGTAGTCGTAGCGATAGGCGCGCAATTCGGCGATCGACGCCGCGATCGCCTTGAAATCGCCCCAGCGGCGCGCCTTCTTGAAACGGCGCAGCGGCGCGCAAAGCACCCGGTCGACGCTCGTGCTCCAATGCACCAGTTCGGCGAAGGCCTCGTCGGCCGCCCAGTCCACTTCAACGCCTGGAAACGCGCGTTTTATGTCGGCGGCGACTGGCAACGCCTGCACGATATCGCCGAGCGAAGTGACCTTGACGATAAGGACTCGCTTCATTGAGGACCTGTTAATTGTTCGAACATCCAAACATTTTAGCCGACGATTGGAATAATCTTCACCGAACGCTCCAGTGCGCCGTACGTTCATTAATACAGAGCGTTACACTGCGCGCCTTACGAATAGCCTTTTTACTATATTTTAAAATACTTTCATACAGTTGAAACGATAGAGCACGCTTTATAATTCAGCCTTTGCGCCAGCACATCCCCATGTCCCGGGCACTTCCTCCCCTCTCTTCCGGCATCGTGCGTCGCGCCAGACGCTTGTGGCGTCAATACGGCATCTTCTGGCTCGGCGCGATCGCGGTCGGCCTGGTGGCGGTGCTGTATGCCAGGCTGATCGATTGGGGCTACGGCGAATTCCGCACCATGCAGCAGCGGCACGTGTGGGCGCCGTTGATCGTCACGCCCGCGGTCGCGGCGCTCGCCGTCTGGCTCACGCGCACGTTCTTCCGCGGCGCCGAAGGCAGCGGCATTCCACAAGTCATCGCCACCCTGCATGCCAAGCCCGGCGAATACGGCGCGCGACTGCTGTCGTTCCGGATTCTGTTCGGCAAGATCGCCGTGTCGTTTCTGGCGATTCTCGGTGGCTTCACGATCGGCCGCGAAGGGCCGACCGTGCAGGTCGGCGCGGCGCTGATGTTCAATCTGCGGCGGCTGTATCCACGCTCGAACGCGCAGATCGAACGGCAACTGGTGCTTGCAGGCGCGGCAGCGGGTTTGTCCGCGGCGTTCAATACGCCGCTGGCGGGGATCGTGTTCGCGATCGAGGAACTCACGCGCAGCTTCGAGGCCCGCGCCAGCGGCGTGCTGATTACGGCGATCATCATCGCCGGCGTGATCGCGCTGGGGCTGAACGGCAACTACACCTATTTCGGCACCATCCAGATCGGCGCGCACTTCCCCGATCTGCTGGCAGTGGCCGTTCTGCTCACGGCAATCGTCACCGGTATTGCGGGCGGCGTGTTCGGCTGGCTGCTGCTGAACACCGCGCGCTGGATTCCGGCGCCGCTGCGTCAGTTGCACGGCGAACGGCCGGTCGCGTTCGCGGCGCTGTGCGGTTTCGTGATCGCAGTGGTCGGCCTCATCTCCGGCGGTACGACCTTCGGCAGCGGCTATGCGGAAGCGCGTGGCCTGCTCGAAGGACACGAGCACCTGTCCGTGTTCTATCCGTTTCTGAAGATGATCTCGATGGTCGGCTCGTACCTGCCGGGCATTCCGGGCGGCATCTTCGCACCGTCGCTGTCGATCGGCGCGGGTTTCGGCAATCTGCTGCACATGGTGTTCGATTCGATGCAATTGCCGATGCTGATCGCCCTCGCGATGGTCGGTTATCTGGCTGCGGTCACGCAGTCGCCGATTACGTCGTTTGTGATCGTGATGGAGATGATCGATGGTCATGCGCTGGTGATTTCGCTGATGGCCACCGCGTTGATTGCGAGCCGTGTGGCGCGCTTCTTCGCGCCGCCGTTGTATGAGTCGCTGGCACAGCGCTATATGGCGCCGCTGCCGCAGCCGGCATCCGCGCCGGTGCCGGAAGTACCCGAAGTCGACGCGCCCGAACCGGCGGTCGTCGATGAGATCACGGGCGATGCGCCTGCTGAAGACGGCGCCCCGCGTCAGTAAACTACAACCGCCGGCGCGCGCATATAAACCGGCCGTGCCGGCACCACCACGCAACCGGCCAGCATGACCGCCAGTACGGCGATCAGGAGCAGATTCTTTTTCATCACGTGTTCCTCTGAAACACAGGCAAGCGCTACGCCGGACGCACGAGCGGCGCCTGTGTCGTCAAACTGGAGGGAGCGGCACGAGCGGTGTCGATTCCGCCGTGCCGCACACTGTTGAAGCCGGTGGACTTACGCCCAGTGGCCTTCGACCCAGCGGTAGTTCGGACCGTGTTCGACCCAATGGCCCGGCACCCAGTGGTAGCCGACGCGTTCGGCCTGCCAGTGGCCCGCGTCCCACACATAGCGGCCGTGGTCCCAACGCCAATGACCGTGATCCCACACATAACCGACACGCGGCGCGGGCACGGCTTCGTAACGCACGGCCGGCGGTGCGGACGGCGCGATCACGACGACTTCCTCGGCCGAAGCGGAGGCCACAGCGGATGCACCGGCAGCGATCAGAACAGCGTTGGCGATCAGCAAGCGAAAGGTCTTGTTCATGTTTTCCCTCTTTGGATGGACACCGGATGCGGCGTTATCCGTTTAATGCACGAGGGGACGAAGGCGCTGACTGTGGGCGTGTAACGGCGCACGCTGAAGTGCAACGGATTATTTCGCCGCGCGAAATGCAGGCGTGCGAAGGCCTGTGCGGGTGCACATGAACACAGAAGTAGCGGGGACGACTGCGAGGGAAACGGCGGGAGGACACAACGGATACAAAGAACGCATCACAACAGCAACAGCAGCGCTTACGCGCCCCACCTCGTCACGTCACATCGACGGGACGAAACAGAGCGCGCAGCACGTTACGCGGAACCCGCCTGCGGTATTTCGATCTTGACCTCGAGCACTTCGAGATCGTCCTGGCGTTCCAGGCTCACACGAATATCGTCATTGGAGATTTTCACGTACTTTGAAATCACGGCCACCAGTTCGCGTTGCAACGCAGGCAGGTAATCGGCAGGCGCATGGCCGCCGGCGCGCTCATGCGCGATGATCAACTGCAGGCGTTCCTTCGCTACCGACGCGGACTTCTTCTTCTCGCCCAGCAAAAACGAAAGAATCGACATGACGTGCGCTCCCCTTACTTGGTGCCGAAGAGGCGCTGCAGCAGCCCTGGCTTCTGGTAATCGGTAAAGCGAAGCGATTTCTGCTCGCCGAGGAAACGCGACACGACATCTTTATAGGCTTCGGCGACGTCGGTACCGTCGAGGTGCACAGCCGGCAGGCCCTGGTTCGACGCATGCAGCACCGCTTCCGATTCCGGAATCACGCCGATCAGATCGATGCGCAGAATTTCCTGGATGTCGGTCAGCGACAGCATTTCACCTTCGCTCACGCGCTTCGGGTTGTAGCGCGTGATCAGCAGGTGTTCCTTGATCGGTTCCTTGCTTTCGATTGCGCGCTTGGTCTTCGACGACAGGATGCCGAGGATACGGTCCGAGTCACGCACCGAGGAGACTTCCGGATTGGTCACGATCAGCGCTTCGTCGGCGAAGTGCATGGCGAGCAGCGCGCCCGATTCGATACCCGCCGGCGAATCGCAGACGATGTACTCGAAGTCCATCGCGATCAGGTCGTTGATGATCTTCTCGACGCCTTCCAGCGTCAGCGCGTCCTTGTCACGCGTCTGCGAGGCCGGGAGGATAAAGAGGTTCTCGCACTTCTTGTCCTTGATCAGCGCCTGGTTCAGGTTGGCTTCGCCCTGGATCACGTTGATCAGGTCGTACACCACACGGCGCTCGCAACCCATGATGAGGTCGAGGTTACGCAGGCCGACGTCGAAGTCGATCACGGCGGTTTTGCTGCCACGCAATGCGAGGGCCGATGCAAAACTCGCGCTCGTGGTCGTCTTGCCCACGCCACCCTTGCCCGAAGTCACCACAATGATTTTTGCCATTACCCTTACCCTGTGTTCGTCAAATTCGTCAATTATGTGCGGCCATATTTGCCGTGGAACGCCGCGCGCCGTGTACGTTCAGGGCAGCGCGCGCTTCACGTCGATCAGGTGAGCCGCAACGGTTCGATCATCAGCTTTTCTTCTTCGAGCCAGATCTGCACCGGCTTGCCGAGCACGTCGGCCGGCAGCGGGTTCTCGGTCGTCCGATAGATGCCCGCGATCGAGATGAGTTCCGGCTCGAGACACGTACAGAAAATGCGCGCGTCGTGATTGCCCTGCACGCCGGCCAACGCCCGGCCGCGCAGCGGCGCGTAAATATGGATGTTGCCTTCCGCGATCACTTCCGCGCCGTAGCTCACCAGACCGAGCACGACCAGATCGCCCTTTGCGTAGATGCGCTGGCCCGAGCGCAACGGCTTGTCGACCACCATGGTCTGCGACGAGGTGGCGAGACGCACGGGCTCGGCGGCCGGCGCAGGTTCGACCGCGGCAGCCGTGGCCGGTGTGCCCTCTACTGCCGAAAACAGATCGGCCGGCGGCGTGGCCGTCGCTGCGGTGGTAGCCGGCGCCGTAGCGGCAGCATTGGCGGCTTCCTCGTCAGCGGATTTAGCAGATGCGCCGCGACGGTCGCGCGCTTCGAGCAACGGCAGCGCGGATTCCGCCGCCCACGTCTGCTGCGCATTGGCCACCACGCCGACCGGGCGCATGCGCACGCTGTCGAGCAGTTGCGCGATGTCGGCGAGCGGCACGCGTTCGTTCTCGGCGAGCCGGCGCACGTCGATCGCGACGACGTCGTTAGCGAAAAATTCGGGGGTCGCCTCGAAGCGCCGGGTCAGTTCGGCACGCATTGCGTCGAGGTCGGTTGTCTTGACCACAAACAGGAGCGTGTCGACAGAGCCGCTGCGGAGTTCGAAAAAGGGCGATTTCTTGGGCGACATAGCGTTCGGCAAAAAATTTTGCGTATTTTACAGGCGTCCAGGCGGGGAGCGAGTTTTTTTGCCGACAGAACGCACCACGGCGGCCTGAATACCCATGACGTGGCCACGCCTCGGCCATTCAGGCCGCGTTCTGGCCGGTCATTCGGCCATGAACGCTGTAGCGACGCGGATGGGATGTGAGCGGCAGGCTGACGCGCCGCTCGCGGGATCACTGCTGAAATACCTGCGACGTGGTCGGCACGTGCCGCACCAGCAGGCTTTCGGCCTGCTCGGGCGCACGCACGACGCGCCGATGCTCGCCGGTGGGACCGAAGCCGAGCGCCTCGTAAAAGCGCATCGCATTGCGGTTGGCGTCGGCGACCCACGCGTAGATTTCCATGGCGCCTTCGCCCGCGAGCCAGGCGCTGGCGGTGTCGACCAGCAACTCGCCGCCTCGCAGATGACGCACGGCCGGCGCCACCCACAACTCGCAGACGAACGCGCGCCGCGCCGCGGTGTCGTCGAAATAGGCTTCGACTAGTCCTGCCGGATGGCCCTCGGTATAGAGGATGAAACTGGTGAAGATGAACGAAACAGCGTGTTCGGCAGCGGTGGCGTCGAAGGTGGCGGCATCCGCCGACAACGCGTCCTCTAGCGTCTCGCCGAAGGCATAGGGCGCCTCCCGCAGCGACGCAGTACGGAGTTCGCGGAAAACAGCGCCCTGATCAGCGGCGATACGGCGAACGGTCAATGACGGACTCATGCAGACGAAAACCCCTTGAAACCCTAAGGCATAGCTTTAACCGAACCGGCGCGCGAGTCAAATCCTTATTTGCCGGATCGGACTGCAGCGGCGGTTCCTGGTACAGGCGCTGCGCGCCCACTGCGCAGCAATTCGCACGCCCACCGTCCTGATAGCCGGTTCGTCAGGCGCGCCGGCCACTGCGTTCAAGGCGCTTCGTAATTGCCGGTGCCGTCCGGCCACGGCGTCAACAGCTCGTAGCCCTCTTCGGTCACGGCGATCATATGCTCCCATTGGGCCGACAGCGAACGGTCTTTGGTGACCACGGTCCAGCCGTCACGCTGCACCGCGGTGCCGGCGCGGCCCGCGTTGATCATCGGTTCGATCGTGAAGACCATACCCGGCTTCAGACGCACGCCTTGCCCCGGCTGACCGTAGTGCAGCACTTGCGGGTCTTCGTGATAAACACGGCCGATGCCATGCCCACAATAGTCGCGCACGATCGAGAAGCCGTCGCGCTGCGCGATCTTCTGGATCGCGTAGCCGACGTCGCCGAGCGTGGCGCCTGGCTTGACCTCGCGGATGCCGGCCAGCATCGCTTCATAGGTCGTGTCGATCAGTTGGCGCGCCACCGTGCTCGGCTGGCCGACGCAATACATGCGGCTGGTGTCGCCGAAATAGCCGTCCTTGATGATCGCGACGTCGATATTGATGATGTCGCCGTCTTTCAGGATTTCGCTGCGGTTGGGAATGCCGTGGCACACCACCTGGTTGACGGACGTGCAAACCGTCTTCGGAAAACCCAGATAGCCAACATTTGCCGGAATCGACTTTTGCGTATTGACAATGTAGTCGTTGCACAGTGCGTCGAGCTCGTCGGTGGAGACACCGGCCTTGACGTGCTCGCCGATCATCGCCAGCACGTCGGCCGCGAGGCGGCCGGAAATGCGCAGCTTGGCGATGTCGTCAGGAGTCTTGTAGGTAATGGCCATGAATTCGGTGGGGGTGAAACGATGTTGACGATCGGCCAATTGTACAGAGGATCGCCGGAGGGCCTCCGCGAGTCGGGTCCGCTCGCCGAATTCGCCGCGAGCACACGCATATCAGTCCGCTGAGGTGAGCACGAATTGCATCACGTCCGTGCGTCCTTCGTCGAAGCCGGCTTCGCAGTACGCCAGATACAACCGCCACGTCCGCACGAAAATCTCATCGAAGCCTTGCGTGTGGATCGTATCGAGTTGCGCTTCGAACGCGCTGCGCCAGCGGCGCAGGGTCTCCGCATAATCGCGCCCGAATGCCAACGACGTGCGCGCCGTGAGCTTGCCACGCCGCGCTGCTTCGATGAAACGCTGCGGACTCGGCAACATGCCGCCCGGGAAAATGAATTCGCGGATGAAATCACTGGTTGCGCGATAGGCGGCGAAGTGCGAGTCGTCGATCGTGATGGTTTGTACGAGCGCGCGTGCGCCAGGCAGGAGACGCTCGCGCAAGATGCCGAAGTACGTCGGCCAGAATTTTTCGCCGACGGCTTCGAACATTTCGATCGATACGATGCTGTCGTATTGGCCCGTCAGCGTACGGTAGTCGCGTAGTTCAAGATTCACCCGGTCGCTCAGGCCTGCTTCACTCACACGTTGCTTGGCGAATTCAAGCTGCGCCGGCGAGATCGTTATGCCGTGCACGTGGATTCCTTGGCGCGCCGCGTGCATCGCAAAACCGCCCCACCCGCAGCCGATTTCCAGAATGCGCATGCCTTCGCGCAAACCGAGCGTATCGATGATGCGTTGATACTTCCCGTGCTGTGCGGCTTCGAGCGATTGATAGAAATTGCCGTCGAACACCGCGCTCGAATAGGTGAACGTCGAATCCAGCCACTGCGCGTAGAACGCGTTGCCGATATCGTAGTGCGCGTGAATATTGCGCTGACTGCCAGCACGCGTATTTGGCCTCAACTTATGACGCAGCCCGTACCAGAGTTGCGCGAGCCAGCCGCCGTAGACCGTGCGTTGCAGCGCGCGCTCGTTGCGAATCGCCACGCGCAGCAAGGCGGCCAGATCAGGCGTGTCGACCCAGAACGCGCGCCATGCGTCGGCGAAACCGATATCGCCTTTGCGCAGAATCGCGCCGCACGCACGCCAGTCGCACAGTTCCAGGTGCGCGCCCGGCGCCGCGTGCGGATCGCCGAACACGCGCTGCTGGCCGTCGGGCGTGATCAACACCAGATGCCCAACCTGAATCCGTTCGAGCAGAGAGAGAAACAGACGGCCCGACGCGGGGATGGTTCGGTGCTCGCTCAGGGTTCTTGAAAGCGCCATGGCTGAATCTCCTCAATCGGACGAAATGGGGCGCGCAGCGGCGGACGGTCGGCCGGCTGTGGCGTGGTCGGTGGATGCGTCAGCGGTGCGGCTCGGCGCGGGATGTTTGCCGTAGAACGGCGCTTTCTTGATGGCGAGACGCAACGCCTGCCAATGAATTCGTGCGACGACGCCGACGGTCAGCAACGGCTGACGGATCAGCGCGGCGAGCGCTGTCGAGCGCGTTAAGGGTTTCAATCGGCCACCCAGCGCCGTGCGGATCAGCAAACCGTCAATATCCTGGTAGTCGATAGAGACCGACGCGCTGTTTGGTGTCTCCCTGACGCGAAATTCGTAGGTCCCCTCGACGCGGCAAAACGGCGACACGTGTAGCACTTTTCGGCATTTGAGTTCCGTTTCAGCCGTGATCGGCACGTTGCCCGCAGCGCTCAGCAGATAGCTGTGACGATCGCCAAAGGTGTTGCGCACCTCAGCCAGCAACGCTCGCAGATGACCGTCACGATCGTGGCAAAACCAGAAACTGACTGGATTGAACGCATAGCCGAACACACGTGGGAACGCTTGCAGCCAGATCTTGCCGTCCGCTGCTTCAATACCCACCGCTGATAGTTGCGCGCGCATCCATGTGGCGAGATCGCTGCCGTCGCGCGGACCGTGATCGCGCTGGTACAGGCTGAGCAGGCCCCAGCGATCGACGCCGAACCATCCGCTATCGAGTGACGCAAGACGATCCAGATCGCAGCGCACGCAAAACACCGAGTACGTAAAGCGATGGTGCTTCGGCCGCAGACGCTCGTGCATCACCTGGCCCGTCAAAAGCCAGGCAGCCGGATCAACGTTGGCTTCGACGCGAGCGGGATTCATAGCCTGGCCCACGCCGGCGACGCGTCGAAATCGGCGGCCACGCGCAGTGCCGATTTCAGACCGTCCTCGTGAAAACCATAGCCCGTCCACGCGCCCGCGAACCAGGTGCGGCGCTTGCCTTGCAGCGACGGCAGACGGTGTTGCGCATCGATGGCGGCCAGATCGAACAACGGATGGTCGTAGACGAAGCGGCGCAGTTCGGTGCCCGGTGCCGGCTGCATAACCGGATTGAGCGTAACGACGAGGGGCGTCCTGAACGGCAGCGGCTGCAGTTGATTGACCAGATAACTGACACACACCGGATGCGTGCCGTCGACCGCGCGGCACCCCAGATAATTCCACGCCGACCACACACGCTGACGACGCGGCAGCAGATTCGTATCCGTATGCAGCACCGCGACGTTCGGCTGATAGCGCACGGCGGTTAGCACGCTGCGCTCGTCCTGATCGACGTCGTTGTCCAGCAGACGCAGCGAGGTCGGCGCGTGGGTGGCGAGCACCAGCGCGTCGAAACGCTCCGTGCCCTTGTCCGTGAAGACATCGACGCCGTCTGCATCGCGTCGCACGCCTTTAACCGCGGTACCGATACGGACGTCGTCGAGCGTGCCGACGATACGCCGCACATACTCGCGCCCTCCTCCGACCACCGTTTTCCACTGCGGCCGGCGATTCACCTGAAGCAGCGCGTGGTTCAGACAAAAACGCAGGAACGTGGTGGCCGGGAAAGCGAGGATGTCGGCGGTCGCGCTCGACCAGATCGCCGCGGCCATCGGCAGCAGGTAGTGGCGCTGGAACGCGCCGCCGTAGCCACCGGCCGCTAGCAGTTCGCCCATCGATGTGCGTGTTTGCATCGCGAGCTCGAGATTGCTTTGCGCACTGCTGTTGAAACGCATGATGTCGCGCAGCATGCCGATGAAGGTTGGCGAGAACAGGTTGCGACGTTGCGCAAACACCGTATTCAGGCTGGTGCCGGCCCATTCGAGACGGCCTTCGTCGAGCGAGACCGAGAAAGTCATCTCACTCGGGTGCGACTCGACGCCCAGCTCGGCGAACAGCGCGATCAGGTTCGGATAGGTGCGGTCGTTGAAAACCAGGAAGCCCGTGTCGACGGGATGCGTGTGACCCTCGAGCGTGACGTCCACGGTGTTGGTGTGGCCGCCCGCGTAGCCTGCCGATTCAAATAGCGTGACCTGATGATTGCGCGCCAGCAGGTAGGCGCTGGCCAAACCCGAGATACCGGCGCCGATGACCGCGACCCGCGAGCCGCACGGTAGTGGTGAGGTCGGTGCGGAATGGGTCATTGGCGCGTCTCCTGGTTTCACGGGCGCGCGGTCGGTTCGTGAGGTATGGAGGGGGTTGCGCGTCCTTGAAAGGATTTACGCAGCGGGGGTTGAAACGGATGCAAATCTGGCGGATTTTGGGCGGCAGACACGGGCACGCGACCCGGCGAGACAGAGCTAGCCGGCGTGCGGCGTGCTCACATTGGCAATCGGGGAGAGTTGTTCATGCCGGGCCGCGAGGGCCCGGCAGAAAAATCTACCGCGTCAGCGCACCGGAATGATCAAGTGCTGACCGATAAGGATGAGGTTGGGGTTCGGCAGGTTATTGCGCTTCTGCACTTCAACAAATCGCGCACCGCTTCCCAACTGGCTCGCGGCAATGGCGTTCAGCGTGTCGCCCGAGCGGACCACGTAGGTCTTCTCGCCGCCGGTCGCAGCGGTGGTGAGCACCTGGTCGCTGATGAAGTATTTACGCAACAGGTCCAGATAGGCCGGCGACTGCTTGACCTTCGCGATCGCGGAGTTCAGGTAGATCAGCAGCGCGCTGTCTTCCTTGCGTACGCCGATTTTGTACGCGAGGTTGGAGCCGTCCAGCTTCGTGACCGCGAACGTCAGGTCAGTGCCCTTGATCTCCGATACGCCGAACGGATAGTCGTAGACGATGGCGTCGACCTGATGCTCGTCCAGGAAGTGCGACATCCACGACCGCTGACCTTCGATGCTCGCATCCGACAACTCGACGATTTTGCTATTCGGGAACGCTTTCTGGACGTACGCTTTCACGTCCGGATCGCCCTGCAGAACGCCGACCGTTTTGCCCGCCAGATCGGCGGCGGAGCGGACCGACGAACCCTTGGCGACGATCAACGAATAGCCGAAGTCCTCGACATAGGGAATCGAATAGACGACGCCGCTCGGGGTGTTGTCGGGGAACGTCAGGCCGTCCATGGCGACGTCGACGACCGCGTTGCCCTGCTTGTCGGTTTTCGTCAGCTGATCGGGGACCGCCGGATACGTGTCCACGCCGTGATGCGTGTCGACAGCGATGGTCGGATGGTCGCCCGAGGTGAACTCTTTCTGTGCGAACAGCAGATTGGCGAAGTCGACGTTGAAGCCTTGCGGCTTGCCGTTGTCTTCCGAGTAAAACGGCCGCGATGGATTTTCGACGCTGACGCGCACGACACCGTTGCTCAGGATCGACTTCAGCGTGTCCTTGTTGGGCACGAAACCGTCCGGATTGCTCGGGGCTGGCGTTTTGACGTCGGCGCTGCTGGGGTTGCCGGTGTCGACTCCGTTCACCCCGCCGTTCACCGCGACGGTGTCTTTGTCGGCGCTCTGGCCGCTGTTAAGCGGATTTTTCAGGCCGCCTTCGTGGATATACCAACCGGCAGCCAGCAAGATCAGGAAAAGAACCGAACCCAGAATTTTCTTCATTGTTTTTTGATCGAGTTGAGTAGTCGAGCGGTGCGCGCCTGATTATTTGGGCGCTGCGGGCGAGCCGAGTTGCTGGGCGGGCGGACTGATAGCGCCCAGCTCGGTAGCGGCCTTGGCTTGCTGCACTTCCGCGCTTTCCATCAGCGACGTTTCCATTTCGGAAAATGCTTTGTTGACCGAGTTCATCACGGAGTCGAGCGCGGCGTCCGTTTTGATTTGCGCGAAAGTGTCGCTGGTTTGCATGCCGGCGATCTTGTTCATGCGTTGCGCGGATTGCGACATGTCCCACAGCGCTTTGGCCCGATCAATCGCGTCGGAGAATCGCTTGAGTTCGTCCTGAACCTGCTTATAGCGCCCTTCGCGAAACGCGAGCAGTTTTCTCATCGTCGCGAGTTGGGTCTCGAAACGGGCCGCGTCTTCGGGATACTGTTTTTTGAACTGCGCGGTTTTATCTTCGAAGTTTTTCACTTCGGTGCGGAAATCGGTGATGCTCTTCTTGAACCGCTCGGCCCCTTCCTGCTTTTCGGCCAGTTCGTTGTAGAGCGTCTCGATCGGGTTCGACTTTGCTTCGTTCACGAACATCTTGACCTTCTGGTTCGCGAACTTCATGGCGAGAACGGGACCGAAGTTGATCGCCGCAAGCCCGATCACCGCCGCGAGGATCAGGCCGACCAGGCCTTTGACCAGCAGGATGGCGAGCGGCGCGCCGATTGCGATGCACAGCCCGATAATCGACCACTTGATGACTTTGTATTTCGTGCTGCTTTTGGTCGTGTCAACGACCGAATTGCCGACTGACATGTGAATCCCCTTTTGAAGCCTGTTTTACAAAACTGGTCTTGCAAACTGTTCGGGACATCGTGGTGGCGGTGCGTTTGGCGTCTGTGTTTTTGGGCTCGACGCGAAAACGCTGTATGACTTTACAGGCACTCAGGCGACTCGGGAAGTGCCACTTCTTTTTCACCGTAATTCGGCGGGTCATGAACTCGAATCGATCTCTAGTGGGCAAGAGCTGCGCGTGTCGGATTCAGGCGGAAATATTTATGACAAGCAAGCATCGGATTATTTTCTAATTGCTTTCAACTCCCGTGTCCGCTGAGGCTGAATTCGTCCATGTGAGCGGGAAAACGCACGTCGAGTATGCGAATGGCATAAATTCGGTGCTGTGCTCGCTTTTTTTTTGCTTCGTTTGGGATGAAGCGAAGTTGGGTCGTGAAGGAAGTCACGCAGCGCGATCAAACGGGCGATGCAGGGAGCACAAGGATCAAATGATCCCTATGTCGGCGGCGGCAGGGACAAAGGCCGAGAACGTCGATCGATTCAAATTAACGTTTCATATCCAATGTGTTCAAGGTGCCGGCCTGGGCCGCTCGCGCGCCAGGCCTTACCGTGTCCGCATCAATCTCCGGAGCGCGGGGGCGCTGCATACATTGCTAGCCAGAAGCGAAGGGCTGACTACAATGTATTGATAAAAACGAAATTGTAGGGGCGGTCGGCGGTCCATTCAGGCATAGCGGTCAGTAGCGTGACGTTTCAATTCCTTCATTGGAGGCATGGCCATGACCTGCCTGAACGAAAGGATTGTCGGCGCAATATTTTTTATTCTGAGCGGATATGCGTTCGCGGGTGGCGTTGTCATCGACGCGCCCGTAGAGATGACCGTTGCGAATATCGCGCCTCTGCCCGAGACGGTTGTTCCGCCCATTCCGGAACCGCAACGGTATCTGCACCGTTATGAAATGGAATATCAATCGGATCAGGGAAAGCCGTTTTACGCGCAAGTCGATAATTTCTATAGCACGCAGGCGACCCGCGATTTCCGATTTGGCGCCGGTAGCGCCACACCGACGCCTGAGGCGGCGCCGCAGCAGGCATCGAGTTACCTCAATCTGGGTCCGTCGACGGCGCCGCAACTCTGGATAGTCCAGTTGCCGAACGCGACTCTAACGCTCGGTGCGCAACCGCAGCGAAGACTGTCGTTGACCGTCGAAGACTGGGTCTTTTCTGGAACTGCACGTGTGGCAGTTCTGCATTCACACGATACGGGTGCGACGCTTTCTGTTTGGCATGGCTTCTGATCTGGAGTTTGCGGGTAAACGCAATGTCGTCCGATCGCCAATGTCGGGGCGAGAGAAATGCTGCCTCCGTCCGGTCGCGATACACGCGACCACATTTGCGTATCTATGAACCGCAACGATGGATGCAAATGTGGCGGACTTAGAGCGTGAAGAAGATACCGATTTGCCTGGGTGGTTGGCCTCCAGTTGGGTGCGGTGATTTATACTTTTGGGTGCCGCCTAGACAAGGGTGGCCGGGTTTGACAGCCCGGTGCGACCTGCAAAGTCGCTCGATTCTCTGTTTCACGGAACGCAGTAATCCTGATGAAACCGGCTGTTCCATCAGCCGTTCCCTACCCGGACATGCGAAGCTGGCAACGGCTTGGTGTGAAGCTCC